>JACXTT010000003.1_pt1 | contig 528324 bp, 511 predicted proteins | sample 9270951 | NCBI WGS metagenome assembly JACXTT01 (sample SAMN15532306, study PRJNA645909) | rock metagenome | isolation source: weathered quartz diorite | place: Puerto Rico | collected 2017-06-21 | reverse complement strand
CTCCGCGCGCATGAAAATGGCCCAAACCTCCGACGTCATGGCCGTGGTCAAATCCGCGGGCAAGCTGTACACCGCGAAGCAGACGGTGAAGGTGACGGTGGGGGGTTGTGGGGGTTAATGTTTCTCCGCGACGCAGAATGAAACAATATTCATTCAATAATTATTTTTTTTAATTGAATTTAATATTTATTAATCGAGGTATGGACCATGGCTGAACGCAAAATGAAAATGCGCACGCGCGCCCAGGAAGGCGCGGTGGAAATACAAATATTGATCACGCACCCGATGGAAACCGGACTGCGCACGGATAAAAACACCAAACAAAAAATTCCGCCGCACTTCATACAAAAAGTTACTTTGGAGCACAACGGCAAGCCTGTCGTGGTCGTCGATTCAGGCACCGCCGTTTCCGAAGACCCTTTGCTGGGCTTTCGCATCAAAGGCGCGAAGCAGGGCGATAAGCTGAAAGTTTTTTGGAGTGATAATCAAGGCGAATCGGGAACATTGGAAGGAACTGTCGATATCGCTTAACGTGCTTTGATGAAAAAATAAAAAACCGCCCACTGGGCGGTTTTTTATTTCAAAAAATGAAAGTATAAAGCTTTACTTCATTCCGTTTATATAAACTCGATCAGTGTTTTAACGCCGCTATTGAACTTTGGCGGTAGTGTGACAACAATGCAGCCTTATTTTGCGAGACAGTGGAATCTCGCGTGATTTGATAAATGGAAAGGCGGTAATGATTGCCGCTATAAATCAGGGAGGAGTCATGTTGTCATTCCGCCGCATGCTTTTTCTAGCGCTTGGTTTGTTTTTATCCGTGCAAGCCACAGCTGCCTCCCGCACCTGGCACTTCAACCTAAAAACCCCAGGCACCTACGAACTCCACGTCCAGCACGACTATCAAGCCGCCTCCATTCCTCGCGGCGCCGAAATTTCTTATTCTTTTCAAACCAAAGAAAAAACGACTAAACGCGATATGCCTTTTTATCCCAACAGCGATGGCCATCCCTATATTGAATTAATCGTCGACGTCCCCAGCCCGCAAACGGTTAATGTCGTGCTTTCGGGTATTCCCCAACCGTTCCTAGAAAAAGCCCAGGTCTATGTTATCGACATCAACACCCGTTACCCCTACGAATGGCTCGAACCGGAAAAGACCGTAGAATTGCCTGCCGCTCAGCAGCTGCGCAATATCTTAAAACTACCAGAACCTCAGATTGATCTAGCCAGAGCCAAGCTAATCATCGACCAACAAATTGATTACAGCATCGACATAGAAGCCACCCTAAAAAAGATCGAAGACATGGTAAATAAAATCAGAACCATGCCTGAATTTGGTCCTTCCAGCACCGCCAAGTTATTAGCCCTCAAACGCTACTTATACGAACCGGGTATCTGGAATGATTACCAGACCTATCAATACGACCTGGATGATCCCCTGGGAACAAAAATCACTAATAAACTTCTACCCACTTACCTAAGCTCAAAGAAAGGCAACTGCGTTTCCATGCCCGCCTTATTTATCATTCTCGGGCAACGATTAGGTATCCATGTCACTGCAGCGACAGCGCCATTGCATATTTTGGTTAAATTTACTGATGATCAAGGAATGACGTATAACCTCGAAGCCACCAACGGCGCCAACCCCACCCGCGAAGTCTGGTACCGCCAACAAATGCCCATGACCGATCAATCGATAGCCAACGGCGTCTATCTCAAACCCCTCACCCAGAAAGAAACCATCGCCCTCATGGTCGAAACCTTAACCGAACATTATCTCGACCAGCACGAATACGAAAAAACCATCACCCTATCCGACCTGATACTCGAGCATTACCCCCAAGACGTCACCGTCATGATACGAAAGAGCAACGCTTATTATGATTTGCTCCACAAATACTACGTGCAGAAATATTCCAGCCCCAATGATATTCCCGAACGTGCCCGAGGCCACTATCTTTATCTCGTCCAAAATAACCGACAATGGGCAGAAAAAGCCCAAGTCCTTGGCTGGCGAGAACCGACGAAAGAAGAGGATGAAAAGTATTTGCAGAGGATTAAGGAAGCTAAAGCCAAACAGTGAATTAATAATTTAATAAGGAGGAAACCATGCAATTAATCAGAATATTCACCAAAATCGTATCAAGCATCTTTCTGCTTTTGTTTCTAAGCAATCCCTATCTCGCGCAAGCACGGTATGTGAGCAGTGATCCGATTGGGTTGGAAGGGGGCATGAATACGTATGTGTATGTCTACAACAATCCACTCAGATACATTGACCCTTCTGGATTACTAACCGTTAATATCTGGAAATATCGCGGATCGACTGATGCATGGGGACATGCTTCCATAACGCTCAATAACGGTAGATATATTAGTTGGTGGCCAGGAGCCGACCGTCAAGGGCTCCTAAAGTCACTTAGCATATACTCGGCACCAGCGCGTCCTAGACAAACATTCTTGCGCGATCAAATCTTTGAGGGACAGGCACCTGATTACCAAATTAGGATCGAGGGTCTTGATGAAGTTGCGATAGAGCAATGGTGGGATAATTTTCTTCAATCCAATGAATGGAAAACATTCAGTCAAAACTGCTCCACAACAAGCGCCGACGCGCTTAAGGTGGGAGGCGCAAAAAAATATACTAATTGGTGGAGACTTCATAATATAGTTTGGACACCGAACGATGTGAAAGCGCTGACAGAATCAATCAACCAAAATCTCAAAGAAAGATATAACCCCCAAATGGAGTGAAGAAATCATGTCATCAATTCATGGAATCAATCAACGATATCTGTATCTACAGATTATCGGCGTCATGTTGTTTGTTGCGGGGTTCAGTATTGGCTATGCCGACGGAACACCCATAAAAAACCCACAACAAAAATTCTACATAGACATCGGGAAAAAAGCCGAGACTAAGCTGCTACGTAAAGTCCGATCATTGAAGTTAGGAACTTCTGTTGATGAAGCAAAAGCCGTTGTAGGGGAACCGACAGATGATCAAATGTTAATAGGAAAAAAAGGCGAGTTTCATGCTAGAGAGCTAAGCTATTACATTCGCAAGCTAGATACTGGTGTCAACGAGCTTCACGATGAGTATGTGGTTCTTTTTTTTGATGAAACGAATAAATTAACGAAGGTAATTTATAAACCTAAATACCTAGAATCCAAAATAGACAATAAAATAAAATGAATTCGTGTCTTATCATAACGTGGAAGTTTGAGCCAAGACTTAAGAGTACAAAAAAACATTAAATGGATGAGAAGATTATTAGAAATATCAGGATGCGAGACGTATCCTGATATTGATGCTAACCTGCCATTATTTACCCATTCAGTATCTCGATTACTCCATGCTGGGCTGACATATTTTTATTGCTTATTGTTTCATCTTATTTTTTGTCGTTTATGTTGCTCGTGTTATTCCGATAAAGAAGGCATAAATTTATAGACCGGCCACTCTCCTTAGATCTGAAGAAGACCTAACAGAATCTAAAGATGTTTATTTATTGAAAAGTCTTAGCCACAATCCCCGCCGCGATCAAAGCTGACCCATAAGCGGCGTGTTCCGAGCGCGCTTTTTCCATTTTTACTCCCAAGATGCGTTCGCGCAGCCGTCCCCATACGGGGTTTTTGGTGCCACCGCCCGTGGTGAATACAGTCGTCAGCGCGGGCGCGCCTAATTTTTCCAGCAGCTCATAACCCTGAGCTTCGATGCGGCCTATGCCTTCGAGCATGCCTTGAAAAAATGTCACGCTGTTGCCAGGCAAGGGTTCCAGGCGCGGCGCCATTTCCGGGTTGTTGATGGGAAAGCGTTCGCCGATGTCGGGCAAGGGGTAATAATCGAGACCGGTGAAATGTTCCGCATCCAGCAGCGCGGTCATTTCTTGCATCTGTTCGACTTTAAAATATTGCAGCAACACCGCACCGCCGCTGTTCGAAGCGCCGCCTGCGAGCCAGTGCTTGCCTAGGCGATGACTATAGATACCGTGTTCGCGCGAGAACACCGGTTTTTCCGAAAGTAATTTCAATACTAAAGTAGTACCAAGCACGGTAACGCCATGTCCGGGTTCGGTGGCGCCCGCGGCGAGAAACGAAGCCACGCCATCGGTGGTGCCGACGAGCACTTGCGTGTCCTCAGGAATGCCGAAAGTTTTAGCGATTTCGGCGCTGACGGTGCCGAGCACTTCACCTGGCGTGTGCACTTCGGGAAACAGCGAGACGTTGATTCCCAGTTTGTTAACCCATTTCGGCCACGCCATTTTGTCGGCGTCGAAACCGAGCTTGAGGCAATTGTTATAGTCGCTATGGCCGAACTTATCGGTTAAGCGGCCATTAATCCAATCCGCTTGATGCAAGGCATGTACCGCGCGCTTGTCGATCTTTCTATCGTGCAGCCATAAAAGTTTGGCCAGACTGCTGGTGGCGCCATGAGCTCCCGATACCGGACCCGCGAGCGCGGCGATTTTGTTTGCTTGGTCCAAGGCGCGCTGATCGTTGTACATAATCGCGGGTGTAACCGGACTGCCTTTGACGTCGCACAGCAGCAAAGTGCCAGAAGTACCGTCAACAGCGATAGCCTGAACCTTGGTAGGATCGATTTTTTTTAGTAAATTTTGCAAGCAATTCGTCACCGCTTTCCACCACAAGGTTGGATCCTGGGTGATTTGATGATCGTTTTTTAACGGCGCGGAAATCGGCCCACTGGTATCGGCCTGAATAACGCCGCTGGAATTAATGGCGATGGCGCGGCAACCAGTGGTGCCGAGATCGATACCGATAAATAGGCCATCCACACGCGGCTTGGGTTTGGGCGTTTCTTTAACTTCGTTAATCGGGGGCGCGTCCGTTGTTTGCGGCTGATCGGTTCGCCGAGTGCGGCGCAACATGCGGAAACGATCGCTTGTCGGCGCGGGCGCAGCCGCGTGAGCAGCTGTTTCAACAGCTGGCGCTGGAGCAGATGCTGGCAGCGGTGTCGGCATCGCTGGATTTAAGGCGGCTTGGACGCGCGTGGCTTTGGCTGGCGTGGGTGTGGCGACAGCGTGTTTGTCGGGCAAAGTCTGTTTTTCGCGCGGCAGATCGGGTGGCGGCGGAGGCGATTGCCAGCCCGGTTCGCGGTGTTCGACTTCGATGGTGGTGTACAGCCCGCCGCGAACGTGGAATTTGGCGCGTAAACGCATGTACCGCGGGCGCAGCACGGCCACCAGGTCGTTCAAAATACGGTTGCTGACGTCTTCGTGGAAATGCCCTTCGTTGCGGTACGACCAGACATATAGCTTCAGCGACTTTAATTCCACGCATACCCGGTCGGCCACGTATTCCAGGCTCAAGGTGGCGAAGTCCGGCTGGCCGGTTTTGGGGCACAGGCAGGTAAACTCCGGGCATTCGATCTCGATGATATAATCCCGATCCGGATGTGGATTAGGAAAGATATCTAAATTTTTACTTGGCTGGGTCGGCATTTTTCTGGCTGTTTGGTTAGGAATCCTTGTAGAATTGTAGCTTACTTTACGCCGTCGAATAGCCCACGCGGATAGCTCATGCGACTGAAAACTATAAAACTTTCTGGCTTTAAATCCTTCGTCGAACCGATCACCATCCCTATTAATGGCAATCTGATTGGTATTGTCGGCCCCAACGGCTGCGGCAAATCCAACATTATAGATGCCGTGCGCTGGGTCATGGGCGAGATGTCGGCCAAGAACTTGCGCGGCGACTCCATGGCCGACGTCATCTTTAACGGCTCCAACTCGCGCAAACCGGTGGCCGCGGCCTCGGTGGAATTGATTTTCGACAATCAAGACGGCAGCGCTGGCGGCGAATACGCCAGCTATGGCGAAATTTCCATCCGCCGCGAAGCCGGACGCGACGGACAATCCGATTATTATCTCAATCGCACCAAGTGTCGCCGCAAAGACATCACCGATCTTTTTCTCGGCACCGGTCTCGGACCGCGCGCGTATTCGATTATCGAACAAGGCATGGTCACGCGCATCATCGAAGCCAAGCCCGAAGAGCTGCGCGGTTTCATCGAAGAGGCCGCGGGCATTTCGCGTTACAAGGAGCGTCGTCGCGAAACCGAAAACCGCATCAAGCACTCGCGCGAGAATCTCACGCGCGTCGACGATATTCGTAAAGAACTGGAAACGCAGTTATCGAAATTACAAAAACAATCCAAAGCCGCCGCCAAGTATAAAGAACTCAAGCAAGAAGAACGATTAACTCGCGCGCAATTGTTAGTGCTGCGTTGGCTGGAGCTGGACGCGCGCGTGCAACAACAAGACATGCTGTTAGCGCAACAACAAACCGCCTTGGACGCCGCGCTCGCGGCGCAACGCGCCATCGAAGCCGAGATCGAAAAAATCCGCGCGCAACAAACCGAAGCCGTCGATCAGTTTAACTCCGTGCAAGCCGAGTTCTATTCCGTGGGCGCGGATATCTCGCGCTTGGAACAAGCGATTCAACATGCGCGCGAGACGCGCGAGAACCAATTGCGCGAGCAAGAACAAATTAATCGCGCTTGGAGCGAAGCCAGCGAACATTTGCAAGCCGACGCCACGCGCCTGGAAGAATTGCAACGCCGCATCGCCGAATTGATGCCGCAATTGGAAGAACATGGCCAAGCACGTGACACCGCCCTGGAGCAGCGCACGTTGGCCGAACAAGCCATGCAAGATTGGCAAAACGAATGGCAGTCGTTTAACGAGCTGGCCGCGGAACCGGTGAAAGTGCGCGACGTGCAAACCGCGCGCATCCATCAGCTGGAACAACACATCGAGCAATTGAGCCAACGCCAAGCGCGTTTGCAACAAGAAGCCGAAACCATCGCCGCGGAGTTGGAAAATGAACCGGCCAGCGCTTTGGCCACGCAAGTAACCGAACTCGATCAAAGCTGCGAAACCCATGAACGTTCCATCGGCGAAGTCGAAACCCGCTTGCGCGAAGCACGCGACCGCCGCGACGAGCTCGACGAAGAGCTGGCCGACGTACGCGGTCAAAAACAAAGCCTGGAAGCGCGCATGGCGTCGTTGAACGAACTGCAAGACGCTGCCCGTGGCAGCAGCGATAGCAGCCTGAGCGATTGGTTGCGCGGCCAAGGCCTGGAAAAAGCACCGCGCTTGGCGGGCATGCTTAAGGTCGAATCCGGTTGGGAAAAAGCCGTGGAACGCGTGTTGGGCGTGCACTTGGGCGCCGTGGGCGTGGCGCAAATGAGCGCGCTGGCCGCCGCGGCCGCGCAATTAAATCAATCGCAAGTTTCTTTTATCGAGTTAAGTACTGCGGTGACACGCACGACGTCTAAATTCTCCGCTTTGCTCGACAAAATAAACGCCGACATCGATCTGGCGCCGTTGCTTGAAGGCGTGTATGTCGCCGATACCGTCGAAGAGGCGCTGACACAGCGTAGCCAACTTTCAGCACGCGAATCGATCGTGACGCGCGACGGTGCGTGGGTGGGACGTAATTGGTTAAGTCTCGGCAGTGAGAAAGGCGCGCGCGCGGGTTGGTTGTTGCGCGAACGCGAATTGGAAACGCATCAAGCCGAGCTGGCGCAATTACAAAAACGTTTTGCCAATCTGCAAGCCGAGTTGACCGATTTGGACGCGCAGCTGCAGGATTCGGAAGATCGGCGCGAAGAACTTAGCCGCGATCTCAACGAAAAAAATCGCGAGCGCGCGCAATTGCGCGAACAGCTAGGACATAAGCAAGCGCGCTTGTCGCAATTGGACTCACGCCGCGCGCAAGTTGAGCTAGAGCGCAATGAAGTCAACGAACAGCTGAACCGCGACAAAACCGATATCAATTCAGCGCATGAGCTCTTGGGCCACGCACAAGCCACGGGCAACCAACACGAACAACAACGCGCTTCCTTGCAGCAAAAACGCCAGAGCCTGCAAGACGCGGTGGAGCAAGCACGCACGCAAGAAACCGAAGCGCGCGACCGCATGCATCGCTTGGAAATCGAGCGCGAAACGCTGCAGACGTCCTTGGATGCCACGCGCACCAGCCACACGCGCTTGCAAAGCCAACTGCAACAGCTTATTTCACGGCGCGAACAACTTACTTTGTTGCTCTCCGACGAGCAGGACCCGACGCCCGCGCATCGTCTGCAACTGGATGAATTGCTGCAAAAACGTTTAGGCATCGAAGGCCGCTTGAATACCGCGCGCCAAGCCGTAACAGATTTGGAAATGCATTTGCGCGAACAGGAACAAGCGCGTTCGCAAGAAGAAAAGCAGGTGAGTGGATTGCGCGAGCAGCACGAAGGCGAGCGCGTGGCGCGCCAGGAAATGTCGGTGCGGCGCGATACCTTCGCCGATCAATTGCGCGAAACCGGTTTCGAAATCGAACCCGTGCGGCAAGAGCTGCCGCCCGAAGCCACCGAACCCGAATGGGCCGCGCGCTTGGAACAAATCGCGGGACGCATCGAACGCCTGGGCCCGATCAATCTGGTGGCGATCGAAGAATTCGAAGAAGCCAGCACGCGCAAGAATTATCTCGACAAGCAAAACGAAGATTTGTCGCAGGCGCTGGCGACGTTGGAAGAAGCGATCCGCAAGATCGACCGCGAGACGCGCACGCGTTTCAAGGAAACTTTCGACCAGGTCAACGAATACTTCCAGGCGTTTTTCCCGCAGTTGTTCGGCGGCGGCAGCGCGCATCTGGAAATGACCGACAACGACTTGCTCGAAACCGGTGTCGGCGTCATGGCGCGCCCGCCCGGCAAGCGCAACAGCACGATTCATCTGCTATCAGGTGGCGAAAAGGCGCTGACCGCCGTGGCCTTGGTGTTTTCCATTTTCCAGCTTAATCCCGCGCCGTTCTGTTTATTGGACGAAGTGGACGCGCCGCTCGACGACGCCAATGTCATCCGTTATTCCGAAACCTTGAAAACTTTGTCGCAAAAAACCCAGCTGGTTTACATCACGCACAATAAGATCAGCATGGAAATGGCCGATATCCTGATTGGCGTGACCATGTCCGAACCGGGCGTGTCGCGCTTGGTGGCGGTGGATGTCGATCAGGCGATGGAGATGGTCGCGCAGTAATGGACTTGCAGTATGCTTTGCTTTTCATTGGAATCGTGGTTGTCGCCGTCGTTGCCTTAACCGCCTTTGATATGGCGCGCGTGCGGCGTCCACCCACGCGCCCCGACGTCGATCTGGAAAATTTCTCGCAACAAGACGGTTTTTCACGTCCCAGTGTTTTGCACGCCACGCGCACCGAAGGCAGCGAAAAGCTGCTGCGTTCCGATCTCGACGTGACGCCACGCGTCAAGCAACGCCAAGAAATCTTACGCAAGGAAATTCAGCAACTGGAAGAAGTCGCCGCCATGCCGCTGGATTTAGCCGCGAGTCTGCCACGCCGCGGTCAACGCCGCACCGAACCCGATCGCCAATATTTGCCGGACGATAAAATAGATTTTGTCATCGATCTTCCAGGCCTGGGGCCGACCGCACGCAACGAGGCCTTGGGCATATTCAAACAACATGAATACAAGCTCAACAAAGCGCGTCGACTTTACGGGCAGCGTCATGAGGGTTCGCAATGGACCGATCTGCAGCTCGACTCGAGCCAAGCGCAATACGGCGATCTGAAATTAGCCATTCAGCTTGTCGATTCGCGTGGACCGATCGACGAATCGGAATTAAACATTTTCATTCAGCTCGGTTTGCAGTTGGCCGATGCCTTGCATCGACCGACCAAGTTGCCGCTGACTTTCGAAGAAGGATTGGAACGCGCGCGCGAAGTGCAAAAATTCTGCGATACCTACGATGTCATCGCTGGCATTCATGTGGTGCCAAACAGCGACAGTGTTTTCAAAGGACAAGCCATCGAGCAGGCGGCGCGCCAAGCGGGCATGCAATTGGGCGCGATGAATATTTTTCACGTGGAAAACACCGTCAGCCCTGGCAGCCGCCATATGTTCAGCATGGCGAATCTCAACGAACCGGGCGTGTTCGACGCCGCCGATTGGGATAAATTCGAAACCATGGGGCTGACTTTGTTCACCTGCGTGCCTTGCACTTATCATCCAGCGCAGGCCTTCGACAAAATGGTCGCCTCGGCGAAGCAAATCAGCGAGACGCTGGGCGGACGTTTGCAAGATCAGAATCAACGACCGCTCTCTGATAGAGGTCTCGCTGTCATTCAGCATCAAATCGAGGACATCGAGGAAAAAATGCGCGCCTTTGGCATTTCTCCCGGAAGCGAAACCGCGCTTAAATTATTCAACGAATCCGCGATGCCATGAGCGACAAATCAGCGCGGCGACAGCGGGCCGAAGCGCTGCATAAAGAAATCAACGATCATAATTACCGTTATTACGTTCTCGACAGTCCGCTCATCTCCGACGCGCAATACGACAAATTGTGGCGCGAGCTGCAAGAAATAGAAGCGCAATATCCCGATCTCATTGCGCCCGATTCACCGACGCAACGCGTGGGCGCCGCGCCACTTTCCAAGTTCGGCGAAGTGCGCCACCCAATTCCCATGACGTCGATAGACAACGCCTTCTCGGACGAGGAGGCGGCGGAATGGGATCAGCGCGTGCGCAAGCTGCTCGAAATCGACGGCGATGTTGCCTACACCGTCGAACCCAAGTTTGACGGAACGTCGGTGAGCCTGCGCTATGAAAACGGCGTGCTGGTACAAGCGGGCACGCGCGGCGACGGCACCACGGGCGAAGATGTCACCGCCAACGTGCGCACGATTAAAAGCGTGCCGCTGCATTTGCAGGGCAAAGCTTGGCCCAAGGCGGTCGAGATACGCGGCGAAATAGTTATTCCGAAAAAAGATTTCGAACGCTTGAACGCCGAGCAGTTGAAACAAGAGGCTAAGGTGTTCGCCAATCCACGCAACGCCGCCGCGGGCAGTTTGCGCCAACTCGATCCGCGGATTACTGCTTCGCGCCCTTTACGTTTTTTCCCTTGGGGCTTGGGCGAAATTTCCCAACCTATCGGCCAGCGTTATTCCGACGTCGTGCGACATCTTAAGGAATGGGGATTCCGCGCCACCGAATATTTTCGCATCGCCAAGGGCATCGAAGGATGCTTGAAATATTATCAAGAAATTCTCGCCAAGCGCGACGATCTGCCTTTTGAGATCGATGGCGTGGTGTACAAAGTCGACGACCTGAGGGCGCGTGATCGACTGGGCTTCACCGCGCGCGCGCCGCGTTGGGCCATCGCTCACAAGTTGCCCGCGCAAGAAGAAACCACTCTGGTCGAAGATATTTTTCCCTCGGTCGGCCGCACGGGCGTGATTACGCCCATCGCCAAACTAAAACCGGTGCAAGTCGGCGGTGTCGTGGTGAGCAACGCCACGCTGCATAACCAAGACGAACTCGATCGCAAAGATGTGCGCATCGGCGACACCGTCATCGTACGCCGCGCGGGCGATGTAATCCCCGAAGTCGTGGGTGTCATCAAGGAAAAACGTGTCGGCCGTCCGCGCAAATGGCATATTCCCGACAAGTGCCCCGTGTGCGGTTCACAAGTCATCCGCGAAGAAGAGCAGGCCGCGCACCGCTGCATGGGCGGTCTCGTGTGCTCCGCGCAACGCATGGGTGCCATCCTGCATTTCGCCTCGCGCCACGCCATGGATATCCAAAAGCTCGGCGACAAGCTCGTGGCGCAACTCGTCGAAAAAAACATGCTCGAAACGCCCGCCGATATTTATAAGCTAAAACACAGCGATCTCGCCGCGCTCGACCGCATGGCGGAAAAGTCGGCGCAAAACGTCATCGACGAAATCGAAAAAAGCAAAGACAGTACACTCGCGCGCTTTCTGCACGCCCTCGGCATTCCCCAAGTAGGCGAAGCCACCGCGCAACTGCTCGCCGACCATTTCGACGAGCTCGATGCGTTAATGGACGCGAGCCGCGAACAACTTGAAGGAATCCATGGCATCGGCGCCAACATGGCCGAAGACATTCACGAATTCTTTCATGAAAAGCACAATCGCAGCGTCATCCGCGATTTGCTTAAAGCAGGCATCCATTGGCCCAAACCCTTGGGCGCGAAGAAAGATTCTCCACTAGTCGGAAAAATCTTCGTCCTCACTGGCGGCCTAAGCTCCTTAACTCGCGACGAAGCCAAACAAAAACTGCAAGCGCTCGGCGCCAAAGTCACCGATAGCGTGTCGAAGAAAACCGATTATGTCATTGTCGGTGAAGACGCTGGTTCCAAAGCCGACAAGGCCAAGAAATTAGGAATAAAGATGTTGGATGAGAAGGAGTTTCTTAAGTTGATCGGGGGATAGCTTTGGAGTAGGTTAAATCAATTGATGTACTAAAACATGCTAATAACTTGATTCTTCACATATCAATTTTTATTTCATCCTAAATGACGTCTTTAAATACATCATTTAGGATGTCTTAGTTAGGCCTAATAAAATTATGAAAGCCGAAAATACAACTGACGCTACGCTCTGGCGCAAGTTACTTGCTCTCCGAGTTTGGACCCTTTGCGTAGTGGGCCTGGTTGTTACTTTCCTACTTATAAGCTGGCTCGACGCTTACAAACCAACCATGCCGAAATGGGTCGAAACAATTTTAATGTTCTTTGCAACCATGCCATTTCTTTTGTTTGTTTGGGCATTGGCAGCCGGCGGTGCCGATCTGGTTGTTCATTTCGTCCCTGAAGGACGTATAAGGCGTCTACTACTCAAAGGCGATCGTTCTCCGGAAACAATTACTAAAGAGTTCGGTGAAGCAGGATATTCATATGCGTTACTTCCCTTTTACCTAGCCATCGGCCTGGCCCTGGTAGTCGTTGTAGTCGTTATCATTGCTGGTGGGTTTGTGCTGGGAACAGCTGCAATAAACTCTCTTTGGAATAGCATTTTTGGCGAATGGCCACCGTGGGCAATAGTAATTACGTTTCTGCTTGTTGCGCTGCTATTAAAAAAATGAACGGGCGCTGGCCTGACTGTGTTTTCAACCGGACACGGTGTGACGTCGGTGCACTGTTTAATTGTCGTGGCCCGCACCGGTTAAAACGGCGTTAGGACTCACGACATGTCCCTCACCCTTTTTGGGTTCCATGATCGGCCGCACGATTTTGCTGTGACGAAAACAGGCGCAGCTTTGGAAGACTGCGCGTTTCTGTTGGACTTCGCACGGCCTCTCGAAAGAATTCGATGGCTTGGAATTAATAACCGGTGGCTGGGTATTACTGTGGGTTTGCTTGTTCCTGTGGTGCATCAGGGGCAGGACAAAGGCGAGTTCGTTATTAGTATCCGCCGAGGCCAGCCATACTTTGAGGACATTCCGAAGCTTTGGCGTGAGCACTCTGGCGCTAGGAGAACCATCAGGTCTGAACCCGTAGACGGTCTAGATATCGTCGCTGATTTTGGCAGGCACTTTCCACAGGATTGCCAATGAAAAAAATGAGTCCTAACTCGTTGTTCGTGCCGACGCCCGGGACAACGCGCCGTGTTTCCTGCTATTTTCGTGCCGGGCGCGGCACAACAACACGTTAGGTTGCAGCATGAGTGCCCCGCTGAAGTGCATGTTCGATACGAACGTATTCAACCGAATTCTCGACAGCGTTATCTCGCTTCAGTCGCTGACTAATCGTGTCGTAGCACACGCGACGCATATTCAGCGCGATGAGATCAACAACACGACAGATCCTGAGCGACGGGCGGCACTTGCGCAGGTATTCGTTGATGTCATCTCGACTTCCGCTCCGACGAGCTCCTTTGTGCTCGGGGTCTCGCGTTTAGACGAAGCCCGTTTAGGCGGCGAGCGCGTAGTTCCAACGACTTCGGCCGTTTGGGACGTATCACGATGGGACCAAGCGACTTGGGGCGCCGACGACAATCTCTATCCGACGCTCAAAGCTGAGTTGGACAATCTGAACCGGAACAAACCCAACAATGTGCACGACGCGCTAATTGCTGAGACTTCGGCCAAGGGAGGGTATGTTCTGGTGACCGACGATGCAGATCTGGCAGCGGTGACGAAGAGATACGGCGGAAAATGCCTTTCAGTCAGCGAACTAATTAGGCAGTGCATGTCATGAGGCTGCAACATAACTCCCGATTGTAGGGCGACGGAAAGATTCAAGGGCCAGGCTCAATTATTTTTTTCGGTATGCTAATGTCGCGACACTGTGGAAATATATCGATCTTGTTCCCTTTAATTCACTACGGGAGACTAGTTAGGATGAACGACAGCGAAACCCAACGAATCGAATCCTATTTATCCAACAATTCAAAATACATCAACAACGTCCGCTGAATGAATAAATCGTTATCGTCACTGACGATGAAGAAACGATTACCACGGTGGCGCGCGAGGCCTTCGAAATTGTCGAGTTGATGACCCTTGTTGCTTTCTAGCGTGGCGATGGTTTCAACCGTTATGGGTTCCGAGGGAGAAGGCTGAGACGGCAATGTCGCGATCTTGAGCGCTACCTTAATCGTATATCCCAACGAAAATTTGAAATTACTTCCCAGAGTCATGACTTGGTTATTTCCTAGACACTCTAGAGCGGAGATACGGCTATCGTCAGGCAAAGGCAGCAACCATGAATCGCCAGTGAGATTAAAGATATGCGTGTAACCTGGGCGTTCTCCTCTAAGCGGTTTTTCCGGAGCGGTAAGAATCCCTAACTTCGAATCGAGACACACAGACTCCAACATTTTGTTGGCGTCTTGGTAATTTTTGACATTGTTAAGCGGAGCGGGAAGAGGGTATTGATATAGGGCATAACCATCCGGCCGGTAGCGCATAATTCGTGGGAAGCTTTCAAAGCTGATAAGTAGTTCGGCATCGCCTTTCTGGCCATTCCGTCCCTTTATAATGTCTAGTCCTTCGGAATCGGCGCGCGATCTTTTTAATGGTTTATTGCTGTTCAATTCACGCAATTGCACGGCTTTAAGCAATTTCAATCCCGTCAATATTCCGTGATCGAAACTGGGCCGTAGATGAAATAAAAATCCCTTGTCCGAAAGAGCGTACAAAATTTCATCGTCGTCATCCCAGGCTAAACCAGAGAGTTGCGAAAAGCGCATGCCATCGATAACGGGATTGGATAGTTGCAACATGCCGAGAAAGCGAATGCGATCGACGCGATCGCCCGGCTTGATGGTTTCTGAAAGCGCCAGCGGCTTGGCATCGAGTGCGTAGTCAACCGCTAGGGCATTGCCGAATAAACCGCAGACAAGGAGAACGCTAAATCCGGTTTTGCTTAGGCGCGATATCATTTGAAGCTTAATAAATACAAAAACCCATCCCGCAGTGACGGGATGGGTTTTGCATGGTCAATTAATTCACCGTGATCTTGGCTTTGCTTTTTAGGTCCGCGAGCAGCGCCTGAATTTTATCTTCCTGCATCTTGCGATAAATCTTAGCGCGCGCGTTTTGATCGGTCATGAATTGTTCGAAGTTGGGAATTTTAAGCGGGCGCTCGTCGTCGATTTTGATGATGTGCCAGCCGAAATCGGATTTCACTGGTTCCGAGGTCGCGCCTTTTTTCAGTTTCATCACAGCGTTGAAAAAATCCGGAACTACCATGCCTTGGTTGATCCAACCCAATTCGCCGCCATTTTTGCCGCTTTGCGTGTCCATGGATTTTTCCTTCGCTAATTTAGCGAAGTTGCCGCCTTTTTTCAGTTGCGCGGAAATTTCCTTGGCTTCGTTTTCATCCTTGACCAGGATATGACGTACTTTGTATTCGGTTTTGTGGGTGTTAGCGACTTCCTGTTCGAAGCGCTTCTTCACGTCGTCGTCGGTGATGGGGGCATCACGCAACAGCTTGCGTTTCACCGCTTGCACCAGAATTTCCTCGCGTACGTGCTTGATCAGCGCGCTGACCTCCGGGTCTTGATCGATTTTGTCATTGATGGCTTTCTGCGCTAGCAGGCTTTTTTCGACCATTTCATCGAGCACGATCTTTCTTTCCTTGTCTTTATCCGGAATTGGGCCGACTTGTTGTTGGCGCAATTGCAGGTAACTTTGGTAGTCGCCTTCGGTGATGTTCTGGCCGTTCACCGACGCAATGACCTTGCTGGCTTCCTTGGAGGCCTCTTGCTTGGCGGGTTCGTCGGCCTTTTTATCGCAGCCGGTGGCCATCAGGCCGGCCGTGGCGGTCATCAATATGATGAGAGAGGTACGTAACATAGACATGGGGATTTCCTTTTGTGGCGGTTGTGGTTGTGGTAAGCGTTTAAATTTCATCCGGAGTGAATGCGCGAATGCTGAGCGCATGAATTTCTTTTTTCATCATGTCGCCGAGCGCCTGATAAATCATTTGGTGGCGTTGCACCGAATTTTTTCCTTGAAACTGAGAGGAAACGATAGTGATGTCGAAATGACCGCCGCCGCTTTTAGCGCCTTCATGCCCCGCGTGCCGATGGCTGTCGTCGCGTATCTCGATTTTTTGCGGCTGCAAAGCGGCGCGTAAGCAATTTTCGATTTGATAGGTGTGTGTCATCGTGGAAATACCTTGCGAAACGGTTTAACGCTAACGTTAGCGTAAACCCCCGCTTCAATATAAGGATCGGCCTTGGCCCAGGCCTCGGCTTCTTCCAGCGTTTCAAATTCGGCGACAATCAAGCTGCCGCTAAAACCCGCGGGACCCGGGTCGTTGCTGTCCACGGCGGGGTAGGGTCCAGCGAGCAGCAAGCGGCCTTCGTTTTGCAATTGCTGTAAACGTTCCAAATGCGCGGCGCGCACCGAAAGGCGGCGATCTAGGCTGTCGGCGACGTCGGTGCCGTTAATAACGTACCACATTAATCGGCGGCCTTGTTGGGGTTGGGCGCGTTGGCATCAGGTTTATGTTGCATATGCTTGGCCATGAACACCGCTTGGCCGATGACAAAAAGGAAGGTTATGCCCAAAAGTCCGAAGACTTTGAAGTTCACCCAGATATCGCGACGCGTGGCTTCATCGAGATCGAGACGGTAATAAAACGCGACGTAGATGTTGATGGCACCTAAGACTAGAAAAAAAATCCCCCAGCTCAAGTTAAGGCGTTTCCACACGATGTCAGGCATTGAAATTTGCGCCGACATCATGCGCTCGATCATGGTTTTGTTGCCCCACCATTGGCTGGTGAAGGCCAGCGCCGCCAGGATCCAATAAACCAAAGTCGGTTTCCATTTGATGAAAGTATCATCGTGCAACAGCAAGGTCATGCCGCCGAACACGGCGATGATTCCGAGCGTAATGAGATGCATGGTCTCGAAGCGCCGATGCTTGAGCCAATAAAATCCTACTTGCACGAACGAGGCGACGATGGCGACCGCGGTCGCGACATAAATGTCGTAGAGTTTAAAGGCGCCGAAGAACAGCAGCAGTGGAAATAAGTCGTAAAGGAATTTCATAGAAAATGTGGTAAAAAAAACAGCGGCTATTTTGGCACTAGGCGAGCAAAGCGGCAAGGATATCCACCGCTCAATGCATGCGCGTCCGTGTCCAGCGTTCGAAATAACGACCCATGACCTGGCGTACCGGTTGCGGGTAATTGAGCGCCTCCATTTGCTGCATGCCTTCGGCGAAAAAGGCCGCGGCGTCTTCGGGCAAGTAGCGCACCAAGTCTTCGAAAACTTGCTCCATGATCGCCGGATTGTGGGTGCGCGTGGCGACAATACCACGGTTCAAGTGCAGCACGCGCCATGGCCGGCCCGGATTATTTTTTTCCAAATCTTGCTTGATGAGATGCGAGCTAGCGTGTGCCACTCGGCCCATGAATTGGGTGAGCGGTTCCAGTGCTTGCGGTTCTTGCATGCGATTGGCGAAATTAGCCAGGGCGTTGACCACTGGATCGAGTTCGCGTATCAGACCTTCATGGCGCATGACCCAATCGGTGGCGGCCAGCGTTACGATTTCCAAATCTTGGCGCGCCGTGGGCAAATTCAGTTGTCCGGCCCAGGCCGCAAGATCCGTGAGCAAGGTCATGCCGTAGTCGCCCAATTGCGTCACGTCGTCTTTATAAATCGGTCCGACTTCACCTTGCTCACGGTCGAGGCGGGTGGTGGTGTTAAAGAATTGGTTAATCGCGTCGGTTAATTGCGCTGGCGTCACTTGATTGGATTCGGCGGGGCGGCGCGCTTCATAAGTGTCATGAATCTCGGTTGCTGCGTGCTTAAAGCGCAACACGGCCTCGGCCAAATTAGGCGGAAAGGAAATATTCATCGGCGGTTTTGAGTACAATTCATGTAATCAATGATACTCTGTTTGTCGCATGGGCAATACCCATATAGTCCTCAATCCTTCTCCCTCGCGGCGTTACGACTTGCATACGCATAGTCAGCGTTCCGACGGAACGTTGACGCCCACTGAACTCGTGACGCGCGCTCATGCGGCTGGCGTGGAAGTATTGGCGCTGACCGATCATGACGTCACCGATGGTTTGGCGGAAGCGCAAGCCGTGGCTGAGCGGCTAGGCATTAGTCTGATTCCGGGCGTTGAAGTTTCCGTCACTTGGCAAGCGCAGACGATACATGTCGTCGGTCTTCATATCGATCCTAGACACAATGATCTACAGCAAGGCACGGCGCGTTTGCGCGAGTTTCGCCAGTGGCGCGCGCAAGAGATCGGTCGGCGTTTGCAAAAGAAAAGAATCGAAGGCGCTTATGAAGGCGCCATGCGTTTGGCCAAGGGCGCGATCGTGTCGCGCACGCATTTTGCGCATTTTCTTACCGACCAAGGTTATGTGCGCAGCATGCAGCAAGCGTTTAAACAATTTCTTTTGCGTGGCAAGCCCGGTTACGTTCCCGGCCAATGGGCCACGCTGCAAGAAGCGGTAAGCTGGATACGCGCATCCGGTGGCCAAGCGGTCATCGCGCATCCAGCGCGTTACGCGCTTAGTGCTGGCAAGTTGAAACGCTTGTTTAATGAATTCCGCGAATGCGGTGGCGAGGCGATCGAAGTGATCTCTGGCAGTCACGCGCCCGAGGCCACCGCGCATTTTGCTCATTTAGCCGTGGAACATGGCTTTTTGGCGTCCATCGGTTCGGATTACCACGGACCCGAAAAACCTTGGGTAGATCTAGGGAAATTGGCAAAACTCCCCGCTATGTGCACCCCCGTTTGGCATGCTTGGCAGGAATCCCGACTATAACTAAAGGGTCAGCGTTGTAGTACGCGCTGAGGAGTTCGGGATTCGGTTTTAAACCATGAGCCAAGGAGCTGAATTATGGATCAGCAAGTCAATGTCATTATGGATACCATCAGAACCTTCATGATGGAATTGGGGCAGCTGCTACCTAAGCTGCTCGGCGCCATCGTTATTTTGGTGGTGGGTTGGCTGATTGCCAAGACGGTTTATTTTATTGTCAGCCGTGGTCTTAAGGCGGTTAGCTTTAATGTGTTAACCGAGAAAGCGGGTTTAGATGGCTTTCTAAAACAGGGCGGAATAAAGACCAATACCGTTGAGGTAATCAGTGTTCTGGTTTATTGGCTTATCATCTTGCTGACCCTGCTGATCGCGTTTAACTCCTTGGGTCTGACTGTGGTGTCCGAACTGTTCAGCCGCGTCACTCAATTTATCCCCAACGTCATCGTCTCGGTTTTGATTCTCGCCATCGGTCTTTATTTCGCGCGTTTTGTTTCGGACGTGCTCACCGCCTATAGCCGCAATATTGGCTTGGAAGACGCGGCCTTGATCGCGCGCATGGCGCGTTACGCCATTTCCATCTTTGTGATCATCATCGCGCTAGGTCAAATCAACATCGCCGATCGTATTTTGTATCCAGCGTTTTTAATTCTGCTGGGCGGTTTTGTGCTGGCCATGGCTTTGGCTTTCGGTCTCGGTGGTCAGAAGTGGGCGGGCGATCAGCTGGAAAAATTCATGAAGAAAAAATAAGTTAAGTACCGCCGTTTTTAAGCAGTAAATTGTTGCGCGAAAAAATCTATGCCCCTGACAACAGGGGCATGGTATTTTAGGCCATGGCGCAATACTTTCAGATTCATCCTACCCATCCGCAATCCCGCCTGATCAAGCGTGCCGTGGATATCGTGCGTCGTGGCGGGGTGATCGTGTACCCCACGGATTCGAGTTATGCGCTCGGTTGCCATATCGGCGATAAGCAAGCCATGGAACGGATTCGGCGTGTGCGGCGCGTCGACGATCAGCATAATTTCACGCTCGTTTGCCGCGATCTTTCCGAGGTGGCGCAATACGCGCGCGTGGGCAACGCCGATTACCGTTTGTTAAAAGCCAATACGCCTGGGCCATATACCTTTATATTGCCCGCGACCCGTGAAGTGCCGCGGCGTTTGCAGCATCCTAAACGCAAGACCATCGGTCTGCGCATTCCTGAGCACGTCATCGCTCAAACCTTGTTGGCCGATCTGAATGAACCGCTAATGAGCTCCACTTTAATTCTGCCAGGAGAGATTTTGCCCATGAGCGATCCCGAGGAAATCCGTGAGCGTCTTGAGCATGAGGTGGACTTAGTCATGGACGGCGGATTTTGTGGAATCGAGCCCACGACCGTCGTGGAATTGCATGACGGCCAAGCTACGTTGCTGCGCCAAGGCAAGGGAGATGGCAGCCGATTTATCGCTTGATCTATTGAAAAATCAGGACGATATCGCTGAATTCTCGATTTTATGTCGCCGCCCGGTCCTGATATACTGCGCGGCCGATGCCTGAACTAAGCCTCCCCCAGTTTGTCGCTGTTGCGATTTTGCCTATTTTATTCGCCATCACCGTCCATGAAGTGGCCCATGGATGGGTGGCTAAGTATTTTGGCGACCCTACGGCTCAACGCCTAGGCCGTCTTACGTTAAATCCCATAAAACATATTGACCCAATCGGTACCGTCGTGGTCCCCGGGCTTTTATTGATGCTCGGCGGATTTATCTTTGGCTGGGCTAAACCCGTGCCCGTGACCTGGGAAAATCTGCGCAATCCTAAACGCGATATGGCAATCGTAGCGGTGGCCGGACCGGTGGCGAATTTGATCATGGCGCTTTTCTGGGCGGTGGTGGCGCGCGTTGGCGTGCAGCTTGGACCTTTATCCTGGGCTGGAATCCCAATGCAATACATGGGACAGTTTGGTATAGAAATCAATGTTGTATTTATGGTCCTTAATCTTCTTCCTTTGCCTCCGTTAGACGGCGGCCGAGTAGCAGTTGGCTTATTGCCAGGTCCTTGGGCGTGGCGATTGGCACGACTCGAGCAATTTGGATTTTTTATTCTTATAGGTTTGCTGGCAACGGGGATTTTGGGCCGCATCATTGGCCCCCCGATCCATCTCATAGAGCGCCTGGTGTTATCGGTGGTGGGACTGGCATGAGCACCGTCCTTCCTGGTCAGCCAATGCGGGTTCTGTCGGGCATGCGTCCGACGGGCCGCTTGCACCTGGGGCATTACCACGGAGTGCTCAAAAACTGGCTTAAATTGCAGACGGAATACGAATGCTTTTTCTTCGTGGCCGATTGGCATGCATTGACCACCCATTACGAAGACACCCGCGGTATCGAAGAGAGCGTGTGGGACATGGTGGTCGACTGGTTGGCGGTGGGCATCGATCCCAATACCGCCACGCTTTTCATCCAATCGCGCTTGCCGCAGCACGCCGAACTGCATGTCTTATTGTCCATGATTACACCCGTGTCGTGGCTGGAGCGCGTGCCGACCTATAAAGATCAACAGTTGCAGCTGCAAGAACGCGATTTATCGACTTATGGTTTTTTGGGCTACCCCTTGCTGCAAAGCGCTGATATTCTGAGCTACCGTGCTGGCTTGGTTCCCGTCGGAGAAGATCAGGTGGCGCATGTGGAATTGACGCGCGAGGTCGCGCGCCGCTTTAATCATCTCTACGGACGCGAGCCGGATTACGCCAGCCGTGCCGAGGAGGCGATCAAAAAAATGGGCAAAAAGAACGCCAAACTTTATCGCGAACTGCGCACCGCCTACATGGAGCGCGGTGACCGCGAAGCGCTGGAAACAGCGCGCGCGCTGTTGGAACGGCAAAAAAATATCACGCTCGGCGACAAAGACAGATTGTTTGGTTTTCTCGAAGGCGGTGGCAAAATTATTCTGCCCGAACCGCAAGCCATGTTAACGCAAGCACCCAAGATGCCAGGGCTCGACGGCCGTAAAATGTCCAAATCTTACGATAACGTCATTAGCCTGCGCGAATCCGTTGCCGATGTTGAAAAGAAACTGCGCACCATGCCCACCGATCCCGCGCGTGTGCACCGTAGCGATCCGGGTGATCCCGATAAATGTCCGGTGTGGGATTTTCATGTGGTTTATTCCGACGCCGAACGCAAGGAATGGGTGCAAAAAGGCTGCCGTTCCGCGGGCATTGGTTGTCTAGAGTGCAAACAACCGGTCATCGATTCGGTATTGGCGGAATTAAAACCGATACAAGAGCGCGCCGCGGAATTGCTGCGCGATCCGCTGACGATAAAAAATATCATCGCCGATGGCACTAAACGCGCGCAAGAAGCGGCGGAAGCCACGCTTACCGAAGTGCGCGCCGCCATGGGTTTAGGATATAGCTGATGAGCACACCGACCGAAACTGAAAACGAAGCAACGATGCCCGTGGTGCGCGGCGAAACGTTGACGCAACTCCCGCAAGATTTATATATTCCACCGGATGCGCTGGAAGTTTTTCTCGAAGCCTTCCAAGGTCCGCTGGATTTGTTGCTTTATTTAATCCGCAAACAAAATCTCGACATTCTCGATATCCCGATCGCCGAAGTGACACGTCAGTACATGGTTTACGTTGAATTGATGCAAACGGTTAAATTGGAACTCGCCGCCGAATATCTGGTGATGGCGGCGATGCTAGCGGAAATTAAATCGCGCATGTTGTTACCGCGTCCGGCCAGCGAGAGCGAAGAGCTCGATCCGCGCGCGGAACTGATTCGCCGCTTGCAGGAATACGAACGCTATCGCGGCGCCGCCGAATCGATGGATCGCTTGCCGCGCGTGGGGCGCGAGATTCACTTAGTGGTGATTGAAAACGACGCCCAGCCGGTCGCGCGAATCGAGCCGAATGTCTCCCTGTTCGAATTGCTGGATGCCTTTAAAGAGGTGCTTGTGCGCGCCGAACTTTATCGGCATCATCAAGTGCGGCTGGAACCCTTGTCGGTGCGCGAACGCATGACGCAGATACTTGCCAAGATCAATAGCGAGAATTTTATCGGTTTTGCCGATATGTTCGATATGCGCGAGGGCCGCATGGGCTTGGTGGTGACTTTCATGGCGATTCTCGAGTTGCTTAAAGAATCGCTGGTCGTGGTGGTTCAGCAAGAACCTTTTGCTCCGATTCATCTTAAGGCGGCAGCGTGATGAGCGAATCCAACGTAGAACTGAAAAATATTATCGAAGCCGCTTTATTGGTCGCGGGCCAACCGTTAACGATCGATAAATTGCAGAGCATGTTTCCATCGGAGTCGCAACCGACGCGTGACGATATCCGCGAAGTGTTAACGGCGATTGAAGCGGAATATGCCGAACGGGTGGTGGAGCTCAAGCAGATCGACCGCTCTTGGCGTTTTCAGACACGCGACAAGTATGCACCGTGGATAACGCGTCTGGCGGAAGAGCGGCCAGTGCGTTATTCGCGCGCCTTGTTGGAAACGATGGCCATCATCGCGTATCGCCAACCGGTTACGCGCGGCGACATCGAAGACATTCGCGGCGTTTCCGTGAGCACCGATATCATTAAAACTTTGCTCGGACGTGAATGGATACGCCAAGTCGGCGTGCGCAATGTGCCCGGCCGTCCCGCGCTGTATGGCACCACGCATGAATTCTTGCAGCACTTCAACCTGAAAACCCTGGAAGAACTGCCACCGCTCTCGGCCTTGCGCGATCTGGATGTCATTGGCCAGGAATTAAATCTGCGCTTGAATCTGGAACCCAACGAAGCGGCTTCATCCGACGCCCTGCCCACGGAAGAAGAATCGCTGAACGGTCTCAGTGGCCACGAAGCCGAGCCCGCTGTTATGTCAGAGGCCCAAACGGCCGCGCGTGAGTGAAAAGCTGCAGAAGGTTTTGGCGCGTGCTGGTTTAGGTTCGCGCCGCCAGATTGAGCGTTGGATCGAAGAAGGCCGCATCACCATCGACAACACGCCCGCCACGCTTGGCGCGCGCGTCACTCCCGATCAGACTCTGCGCGTGGATAAACGCATTATCCCCACGCATGCCTTGGAATCCAAACACCGCGTACTGATTTATCACAAGCCCGAAGGCGAAGTGTGCACGCGTTCGGATCCGCAAGGCCGCGCCACCGTTTTCGATAAACTGCCCACCTTGCGCGGCGCGCGTTGGATCGTCATCGGTCGTTTGGATTTTAATACCTCCGGTTTATTGTTGTTCACCACCGACGGCGAATTGGCCAACCGCTTGATGCATCCGTCGTATGAAATCGAACGCGAATATGCCGTGCGCATCTTGGGAAAAGTCAGCGCCGAAATGCTGGCGCGCCTGAAAGAAGGCGTGATGCTCGAAGACGGTCCCGCGCGTTTCGATGTCGTGACGGAGGCGGGGGGAGCGGGCGCCAATCATTGGTATCACGTGGTGTTGAAAGAAGGACGCAATCGCGAAGTACGGCGTTTATGGGAAGCCGTGGGCGTGAAAGTCAGCCGTTTAATTCGTATCCGTTATGGCGCTATTTCCCTGCCACCGCATTTCCACGCGCGGCGTTTCATCGAAGCCGACGAAGCAACCATGAAGGATTTGTATCAATCGGCGGGTTTGAATCTTCCGGCTTCCGCCCCCAAGCTTGCGCGGCGCGAAACGCGCAAATCGCATGAGACAAATAAATCAACGCGACGTCCGCCAGATGGAAAAGGAAGATCAAAGCGCCAGCCTGCGTTTGAGCGCAATAGCACTGGCGCGCGCACAACACGCGGCGCGCGTCGGCCTTAAAATCTGTATTAACCTCTAAAAATTTTCCTTCTCCATTTCCAGGTATACCTGATTCAAATTTCGCTTTGCCAGTAGATCGAAGTTAACCAGGTATTTAAATTGCGATTGATCGACGCTATCCACGGTGTCCTGCAGCGACTCGCCTTTATCCAGCGCTTTTTTAGCCGCTGCGCGCAAATAAACTAAATAGTCGTGCGTGTCTTGGCGCGCTTTTTCGGGCGTGGTCGAGCGGCCGTGGCCGGGTACGACGATATCCGGTTTAATCTGCATGAGTTTGTCGAAGGCTTGCACCCAGCCGTTGGAATCGCCGATGGGAATCACCGCGAGCATGCGGTCGGTGAAAACGAGGTCGCCGCCAAAAACTATTTTCTGCTGTGGTAGCCACAGCACGATATCACCAGGCGTATGCGCGCGCCCGAAATGAATTAACTGGACAACAATATCGCCAATTTTAAGTTCTCGCGAGTCATCCATTAATTCACTGGGATAAACTAAATTCGTGCCCGCGGCTTTTTCCTTAAGCAAGGTTTTATTGGCAGCTAATTGTGTTTCACCAGCTTCGCGCATGACGCGATCGGCTTCTTTGTGCGCGATGATAACGACGCCGAAGGGTTTGAAATAAGCATTTCCCAGCCAATGTTGGTTTTGGCTATTGACGTTGACTATCCATTTCACCGGTTTGGATGTAATTTTTCTGATGGCCGCGTGCAGCGCTTGCGCAACGCGTTGGCTGGGACCAGCGTTGATCACTAGCACACCCTGATCGGATACGACAAATCCTAGATTAGTGTTGAGCCCGTCGTTTTTATAAGTTTGCGCGCCCAGATCACCGATGATGGCGTATACGTTTGGGGCTACTTGGATGGGATTTAATACTAATTCTTGAGCCTGAGCAGCGACGCTGAGGGAGAGAAAGATCGCAAGAGCGTAGGCGCGCATAACACCTCTCATGGAGAAATTTAAAGAAGAGGAATATTCTATACCTAATTGCTGTTATAGACGCTACATATCTGTAGAATATTCCACATGGACATATCCGTTACGCCACGCTGGCTCATGCTGGTGATCAGTTTGCCCGGATCAAGCGGAACTCCGCGCATGCGCGTGTGGCGTGCGCTGAAAGGGTGCGGCGCGGCGGTATTGCGTGATGGTGTATATCTGTTGCCACATAGCAAAATCGCCTTTCAGCTTTTGCAAGAACAGGCGGAAACCGTGATCTCCTCTGGTGGTGACGCGCATGTGCTTACATTTGATAACAACGATTTGTCCCAAGCGGAACATTTCCGAAAGTTATTTGACCGTACTTCCGACTATGTCCGGCTTATCGGCGCTATCCAGAAAATTAAAAGTGGCCTGACTAAACGACGCGTCGCAGTTGTCTCACGTCAGCTCAAAAAAATCCAGCGCGAATTTGAAACAGTGAGCGGAATGGATTATTTTCCGAACGCCGCCAAGGAGCAGGTTCAACAACAGCTGTCGCAAGTAAATGTTGCTGTGGCGACGTTGCTTTCGCCTGACGAACCCAAGGCCGTAGCACGAGAAATCCAACGTCTTAACAAGGCCAAATTCCAGAATCGTGTATGGGCAACGCGCGCACGGCCTTGGGTGGATCGTTTAGCGTCTGCATGGTTGATTCGCCGTTTCATTGATCCTAGGGCACACCTGCTATGGTTAAAAAATCCAAAGAAATGTCCCGCTAAGGCGCTCGGCTTTGATTTTGACGATGCCACATTCACTCACATCGGCGCGCGCGTCACTTTCGAAGTGTTGTTAGCTAGTTTTAATTTGGAAGAAGACGCCGCGCTCGCTCGACTCGGCACCTTGGTGCATTATCTCGACGTGGGAGGAGTGCCCGTGGCGGAAGCAGCGGGATTGGAAATGATTTTAAATGGGGCGCGTCAGCAATACAGCGACGATGATAAGTTACTTAAAGAAGCGAGCAAGGCTTTTGATTATTTATACAACTCCTACACCACCGAAAAATAAAGGGAGCAATTCATGCCTAACAAGGTAAAAACTCAAGATGCCACCAAAGCACCCGATGCGGTTGGTTTCGCTGAAGCGTTGCGTTATTGGTGGAAATTAGGATTCATCAGTTTCGGCGGACCGACTGGTCAGATCAGCATCATGCATCAAGAGTTAGTGGAGCGTAGACGTTGGATTTCAGAACATCGTTTTTTACACGCGCTGAATTACTGCATGGTCTTGCCCGGTCCGGAAGCGCAGCAATTGGCGACTTATATCGGTTGGTTGATGCACGGCGCTTGGGGCGGAATAGTGGCTGGCGCTTTGTTTGTATTGCCGTCTTTATTCATCCTGATCGCTTTGACATGGATATATTTGGTTTTCGGAAACGTTCCCGCGGTGGCGGGTTTGCTGTATGGCATCAAGCCCGCGGTGACGGCGATCGTGGTATTCGCCGCTTACCGCATCGGTTCGCGCGCCTTGAAAAATTCCGTGCTATGGTCCATCGCCGCCCTGGCGTTTGTGGCGATCTTTTTTCTGAATATACCGTTTCCTTATATCGTGCTCGGGGCAGGTGTCATCGGTTATATCGGTGGCCATATTGCACCGAGCAAGTTTCGTGTTGGTGGCCATCACGCCGATGGACACAAGTCGTATGGTCCAGCGCTCATCGATGATGACACAGCGCCACCCGAGCATGCGCGCTTCAAATGGTCGCGAGTCATTGCTTATGCGGTGGTGGGCTTAGCTTTGTGGGTCGGTGTTGAAGCTCTGTTGTTTGCGTTATTCGGTCGGCAAGGGACGCTTACGCAGATGGGATGGTTTTTCACCAAGGCGGCTTTAGTGACCTTTGGCGGTGCTTACGCGGTGTTGCCCTATGTTTATCAAGGTGGCGTTGAGCACTATCACTGGTTGACGGGGCCGCAGATGATCGATGGGCTGGCGCTTGGCGAAACCACGCCTGGCCCGCTTATCATGGTCGTGGCGTTTGTCGGTTTTGTCGGCGGATGGGTGAAAGAATTGTTTGGACCGGATTCTTTGGCTTTGGCGGGAATAGCGGGTGCCTCGGTGGCGACGTATTTTACTTTCTTGCCATCATTTCTATTTATTCTGGTGGGCGCGCCCATGGTTGAAGCAACGCGTGGCGATCTCAAGTTCACTTCACCGCTCACCGGAATTACCGCGGCGGTGGTCGGCGTCATCCTCAACTTAGCCGTGTTCTTTGCTTATCATGTGCTTTGGCCACAGGGCATTGTTCAGCCATTTACGCTGCAAACTTTGTTCAGCGGTTTCGAATGGTTTACCGCGTTGATCGGCATTGCCGCTTTTATCGCGCTGTTCCGTTTCAAGCTCGGCATCATTCCCGTCATTGCCGCCTGTGGCTTGCTGGGTTTAGCTTATACCTTAATTTAAGCCATAATAATTCGCCCAAGGAGGCGTTATGAATCGCACGATTTTAGCGGAAGACTTAAAACAACTTATCTCCCAGCGCCAAAATATTTTGGTATTGGATGTGCGCCGCAAAAACGATTTTAAAACCGACGGCAAAAAAATTCCTGGCGCCGCTTGGCTCGATCCCGATAAGCTCGCGCAATGGAGCACCGCCTTGCCCTTGGATCGAGACATTGTTATTTATTGCGTGCGCGGTGGTTCGGTGAGTAATTTAGTGGTGGATCAGTTGCAAGCCAAGGGCGTCAAGGCGCGTTTCATCGAAGGCGGCATCGAGGCGTGGAAACAAGTCGGTGGAGAAACGATTGGCGTATAAAAAAGCGACAAGGATTAAACCATGAAGTGGGTGACACGCGAACGTCCCAAGATCGATCGCATTGCCTGCCCTTGGTTAATCGTGCGCTTCATTGATAAAAATCCGGAATTCTTGTTTGTTCCCAGCAATCAAGTATTGCAGGTCGCCGCCGACACGGGGGCGATACCTTATGATATTCCTGGTGTGGAAATGACCCATGTCGGAGAACATTGCAGCTTCGATACTTTCCTTAAGAAATATAAATTAAACGATCCGGCCCTTGATCAGCTGGCCGTGATCGTGCGCGCGGCCGATACCGCGCGACTTGATCTGGCCGCGCAAGCATCGGGTTTGCTGGCTATCTCGCTGGGCCTTTCGCATGTTTTTCCAGACGATCACGAAATGTTGCGCCACGGCATGGTGATGTACGATGCGCTGTATGCGTGGTGCGGCGCTTGCCAAAAAGAAACGCACGGCTGGCCCCCAAAAGCTTAAGTTTGTCGAAAAAAATAATAAGGAGATTACTTTATGGAATCGGATCAAAAAAAAGGCCGTGTTACGTTTCGCATTACCGCGGCGCTCTTTATTTTATCCGCGGTTTTCGAGCTTATTTCTCTTAATTCCGAGGCGCTATTGTTGGGCGCTATACGCGACGGAGTCATTGCCATTGCCTACCATTTATTTTACATCGGACTATTTGCGGCATTGGGTCTTGGTTTATGGAATGCAGCAAGATGGGGATATCCATTAGTTTTTGCCGCCACGGTGGTTTATACATTGGATAAGCTGCAACTTTTTTTGAATCAGGAAGCAATAAGCGCGTTGGTCGCGCAAGCGATGACTGGTAATGAGAGCGCTTTGCAAGCGCAAGGCATCACCGAAACGCAGTTGGTGCAATCGATTATGCTGATGACCGTCGTGGTGATTGTTTGCTGGTGGGGCTTCGCTCTTTATACTTATTGGCGCCGAGATTATTTTAAATAATTGTCCAGAAATTCTGGAATGCGTTGTTCCAACCAATAATGCGGACGCCATGGCCACAGGCCGCTGACAAATCCCACGTGTCCACCCTGCGCAAAGACTTCCAGCGTCACGCCCTTGGAAAATTCTTCTTTGCGCGGTATGGCTTTTTCGGTCATGAAAGGATCGTCGCGCGCGTGCAGCACTAAAGTGGGAACAGCGATGCCTTGCAGGTATTGACGCGAACTGGCGACGGTGTAGTAATGATCGGCGCTATCAAAACCATGTAGCCGCGCGGTAACGTGCTCGTCGAACTCGCGGAAATTTTTAAGCGTGTTGAGATCGTCAATTCTAAGCGGCATCTCCATGCGTTGCTTTTTTTGCGCGATGTTCGCGCGCAAGCTGCGCAGAAGTTGCCATTGATAGACTCGGGAAAAACCTTGTTGCAAACGTTCGGTGGCGTGATGCAAAACAAAAGGAACCGATACCGCGACCGCCGCGCATACAGACGCTTGTTCGCGGGCCTTGCCCAGCCACTTGAGCAGCACATTACCGCCGAGCGAGTAGCCGATGATCGCTAAACGCGTGCGTGGTTCGCGCTGATACAGGGTTTCCACAAAATAAGCGAGATCGTCGGTATCGCCCGAATGGTAACTACGCGGTAAACGATTTGGTTCGCCGCTACAGCCGCGAAAGTGCATGACAACGCCGCGCCAACCGCGCGCATCGATGGCTTTCAGCATGCCGCGCGCATAGGGTGAGGAGGACGATCCTTCCAGGCCGTGCAAAATAATCACAATGGGACCGATTTTATTTTTCGTCCAATCCAGATCGATAAAATCGCCATCGGGCAACTCCAGACGTTCGCGGCGCAATTCGATTGGCGGCGCATAACGCACCAAGCGCGCCCACAAGGTTTGCATATGCGGGCCGCGACACCACCAAGCCGGTTTAAAGTGTCCATCCATGGATTAGTTGGGAGATCTTTAGTTCAGGACCACAGCGCTTGCCACCAGCGTTGCCGATCCGCGGACAAGGGGCGTTTGGTTTCGAGTGCTTGAGGGGGAATCCGGCTCAGCACCCAGCCTGGTAAAGGCGGGTTGTTGCTGATGCCGCAGGAACCGCCAAGATGATTGGGATCGAAAATTTTGACGAGAGTCGGTGTTTCTTTGTGATTGGTGTAGACGATGCCGCAATAATCCTCGTAATGCTCATTATGCAGCAACGTATTTATCTCAGCGAGAAATTTGATAACTTCGTCCGCGGACGCGGGTTGGATTGGAGCGGGCGCGCCGATGGCATAGATATACCATCCAGCGTCGGCTTGGCGGCGCACGACATCCCAAAATTCATCGAGCTGTTGCCAGCTTAATAAACTCGTGAAGGTACCGCGGAACGCCGTGTAAAAAATATCGCTATCGTTATTATGCATGACCCATTCTCCAGGGCCATTATCGCATATCGGCGAGCTTTTCCTTAAGCGACTCGATGGCGAAGCCTAGACCCAAGTCGAGTTTCTTATTGCAGAATTCAAGCAGGGGAATGCTGCGTGTGATTAAGTCAGGCAAGAACGGCACCAATTTACCCGCGTCATTCGTGTCCAGCATTTTAAGCGCGGTTTCGAGATCGGGTTGTTCGATGACGGTTTCTTCGGGCTTGGGCGCCTCTTCTTGATAACTGATGCCAAGGCGATTTCCGCCAGCGGCTTTCGCCAACGTCATGCGTTGTTCCGCCAGCATGAGAAGTTCTTCGGTGGTCTCGCCCGGATCGCGGCCTAAACTCGCCAGACCTAGGCTGACTGTTAATGGAATGGAAACGCCATCACCCTTGAAAGGCTCGGCGACGACGGCGGTACGCAGACGCTCGCAAAGTATCGCGGCTTCCATGCGTCCGGAGGAGGGTGCCAAAATCGCAAACTCGCCGCCGCCAATGCGCGCCACGGTATCTTCGGTGCGGCTGACGGTGGTTAAAATCTTGGCCAACCAAATTAGTATCTGATCGCTGGCTTGATCGCCATGTTTTTTGTAGATCGAGCGGAAGTTGTCGATATCCACGCGGATGAACGACAGTTCGCTGTTATGACGCTTGGCATAGGCCAGGTCTTGCACGCCGCGTTGCACGAAATAGCGTCGACTGTGCAGTTGCGTGAGCGGATCGACCGCCGTTTGTTCTTCGAGCGCGGTGGAGGTTTCCTCCAGTTGACGCGTGGTTTGATCGAGCTTGGCGTGCGCGCGCGTGCGCGCCAGCAGTTGAACGCCGTCAATCGGTTTGATGATGAAATCGGTTGCGCCACAAGCAAAGGCGCGCTCGCGCGTGAGCTCGTCGTCGGCGCCAGTGATGACAATGATCGGCACATTGCGCACGCGTTCCACTTCGGTGGCGCGCACGCGGCAGATAAGCGAATAACCATCGAGTTTTGGCATTTCGATATCGGACACCAGCACTTGAATGCTGTCATCGCGCAGCAAATGTTCCCAGGCCGCTTCGCCGTCTTCGGCTTCGACGAGATCGAACTCATTGCTTAAGATTTTGCTAATGGCTTTACGAATGACGCGCGAATCGTCGGCCACCAGCACTCGGACTTTCTCCGTCGGCGGTGCAGAAATTTCCATTTTTGCTACTTCCGGTTTGTGGCTCATTTGGGACGAAGAGAATGCAGGTTTTGTGCCTACCGTGGCGTTTAATTAAACATAGCGCAGGAATCCTGCTTATTCAAAGGCTTGAATAAGCAGCTTTTTTGGGGGAAATCGGAGATTTTAAAGGGTTTTAACGCTGCAAATGCTTCAGATGCCGCCACACGTACCAGATCAGACCAACCAGCAAGATAACGCCAATAATGGCGTCGAAACGGTGGAAGTAAACCCCGAGCGTGTTCCAGTGTTCTCCTAGTTTCATGCCAATCCAAGCTAGGGCCAGACACCAGATGTAAGAACCGACAAAGGTGTAAACATTAAAACGCCACATATCCATGCGCGCGATGCCAGCGGGGAAGGCGATGAAAGTACGTATCACGGGCAGCAGGCGGCCAATGAATATCGTGATATCGCCATGACGTTGAAACCAGCGGTCGGCGAGATCCAGATCGTGGTGCGAGATCAAAATATATTTTCCGTATTTCTCGACAAACGGACGTCCGCCCCAAGCGCCCGCGTAATAAGCAACGATCGATCCGACGACGCAACCAAAGGCGCCCGCGAACGCCACCAACCATAAATTCATTTCGCCCGTGTACACCAGATAACCGGAGAAAGGCATGATGATTTCCGAAGGCAAGGGAATGCACGCGCTTTCTATTGCCATCAGCAATACGATGCCGCCATAACCTAAGCGGGAGATGGTGGCGATAACGAAACCGGCTAATATCGAGATAATTTTTTCAATCATTTATAAACTCACGGATTAGTCCAGTTCACCCAGCCCGCATAAGCCGTGCCGATCACGACCAAACCGAAGACAATGCGGTACCAAGCAAATATGCTGAAGTCATGACTGCTGATATAACGCAACAACCAGCGGACGCATAGAAAGGCAGAAATAAATGCCGCGACCAATCCCACAGCCCACATGCCGATATCATTGGAGTTGAGTAGGGCACGCTCTTTCCACAGTTCGTAGAGACTGGCAGCGAATAAGGTGGGAACAGCGAGAAAAAAGGAAAATTCAGTGGCGGCTTTGCGCGACAATCCAAAAAATAGACCGCCGATGATGGTGGCGCCAGCACGCGACGTGCCAGGAATGAGAGCCAAGGCTTGAGCCAAGCCAAGTTTGAGAGCATCGCTCCAAGTGATTTCATCCACGGATTGAATGCGTATGACGTGTTCGCGTCGTTCCGCCCACAAAATAAATATGCCACCGATTATAAAAGCCAGGGCCACGGGAATAGGTTGGAACAGGTGCGCCTTGATGGCTTTTCCAAACACCAAGCCGAGGAGGGCCAAAGGTAGAAAAGCAATGAATAGATTAAGAACGAAGCGACGTGCATCGCGGTCGCTGCTCAATCCGGTTGCGACCTTGCCGAATTTGGCGCGATATTCCCAGCACACCGCCAAGATCGCGCCCGTTTGAATGACGATGTCGAAAAGTTTGCCGCGCTCGTCGTTGAAGTTGAGCAAGTCGCTGACCAGAATCAAATGGCCGGTCGAGGAAATCGGCAAAAATTCCGTTAGCCCCTCGACGATACCAAGAATCAAGGCTTTAAAGAGCAGAATTAAATCCATAAGAAATTAATTGCTAAAGTTTATGATGCTTGGGTGAAGGTCAAAGCGCGTCCGTGGATATCGGGGCGAATTTTACCGCGGTCGTAAACTATATGACCGCCGACGATAGTGTATTGCGGCCAGCCCGTCAGCTGTCTTCCATTAAATGGCGACCAGCGCACTTTGGTGAACGTGTCTTCATTGCGTACCGGTTTAATATTTTCTATATCGACCAAGGTTAAATCGGCGTCCCAACCTTCAAAAATTTTTCCTTTATTACGTATACCATAAGCCATTGCTGGGCCATAACACATCCATTTTTGAATTTCAGCGAGTGTGCAGCGGCCGGCTTTCATTTCCGTCAGCATCAATGGCAGCGACGTTTCCACGCCTGGCATGCCCGCGGGAGAGGCGGGGTATGCTTGGCGTTTTTCTTCCAGTGTATGAGGTGCATGGTCGGTGGCGATGAAATCTATCACGCCATCGTGCAAGCCGGACCAAAGCGCTTCGTTGTCTTGCGGCTGGCGGATCGGCGGATTCATTTGCACCAGCGTACCTTGTTGCGCGTAATCGTTTACGTTAAGCAGCAAATGATTCGGTATGACCTCGGCCGTGACCCAGGCGGGTTTGTCGCGCCGCAGCAGCTCCACTTCTTCATGCGTGGACAGATGCAGGATGTGCAAGCGTCGGCGGTATTTTTTGGAAAATGACAGCGCCAATTCCGTCGCCAGCAAAGCCGTGCGATTGTCGCGGATTTCGGAATGCACCGCGGGGTCGCTGCGGCCTTTATATTGTTCGCGGCGCGCGCGGATGCGCGCTTCGTCTTCGGCGTGCACCGCGATTAAACGATCGCCCTTGGCAAAGATGCGCTCCAGGTCTTCGACCTTGTCGACCAAAAGAGTCCCCGTGCTGGCGCCCATGAAAATCTTGATGCCACAAACGGGATTGGTATTTAGCAGATCGTCGAGGTTGTGCGGAGTGGCGCCGATGAAAAAACCATAATTAGCGACGCATTTTTGCGCCGCACGCTTAAGCTTGTCGTCCAAGGCCGCTTGATTGGTGGTGGACGGATCGGTGTTCGGCATTTCCAGAAAACTAGTGACGCCGCCTTTAACCGCGGCGCGCGATCCGGAACCAAGATCTTCCTTATGCTCTTTACCAGGTTCGCGAAAATGAACTTGCGGGTCGATGACGCCCGGAAGCAACAGATTTTTTTCGGCGTCTAGAATCTCGTCGGCGGAAGCACTGATTTGCGGCGCGATGCGTTCGATCAAACCGTTTTGACACAGCAGATCGCCTTCGAATATTGATCCGTCCGGGCGCGCGATGCGGGCGTTGCGGATCAAGAGTTTCGACAAAGGCGTAGCTCGAGAAAGAAATTATTGCGGAAGGATATTAAAAAGACTTCTATGATTATCAACCATAGAGGATGCAAAAGAAAGCAGCCAAGAATCTTTGTGGTCTCTGTGCTCTCTGTGGTTAGATTTCATATTTTAATTTTTGGATGGTTACACGCACTTAACTGCGTCAGCCCATTTGTTTTTCGCGAATTTCATCCAAGGTTTTGCAATCGATGCAGAGCTCGGCGGTGGGACGTGCCTCGAGGCGCTCGACGCCAATTTCAACGCCGCAGACTTCGCAGTAACCGTAATCGCCGGTTTCCATGCGCTCTAGGGCTTCGTCGATTTTTTTAATGAGTTTGCGTTCACGATCACGCGAGCGTAGCTCGAGCGACATGTCGGTTTCCTGGCTGGCGCGGTCATTAGGATCGGGCGGATTTTCTGGCACGTCGCGCATTTGTTGCACGGTGCGCGCAATTTCATCCTCTAATTCGTTCTTCCAGGCCAGCAGCACGGCACGAAAATGCTCTTGCTGTTTTTTGTTCATGTATTTCTCTCCCTTTTTCACCACGTAAGGCTTAATGCCCATTACGGGAGAAATAGATTGTTCCTTGTCCTTCTTTTTTCTGGCCGTCATGCTTCGACTCCTGCGATAATGTGCCCCTAGAAGGCTAGGGGCTAAAAAATTAAGCGCGAATCTATACCAGAAAGCACATAGGGTCGCAACCTTAGAGTGTAGATACCGTGCGTTGGCTCACATGAATTAACATATTTTCGAGATTTGTGGACAAATTTATGGCGTTGCAAGCATTGATCTTCGATGTTGACGGGACTTTGGCGGACACCGAGCGTGACGGCCACCGAGTGGCTTTTAATAAGGCGTTTGCCGAAGCAGGGCTTGACTGGCGTTGGGATGTCGATTTGTACGGCGAGTTGCTCGCGGTCACGGGCGGCAAGGAACGCATGCGCCACTACATCGAAAAATATCGTCCCGATTATAAAAAACCGGCCGATTTTGACGCGCTGATTTCACGTTTACACGCGACGAAAACACAGCACTACACATCGCTTCTTGGTCACGGCGGCATTCCGTTGCGGCCTGGCGTGCATCGTTTGCTGCAAGAAGCTCGACAACGCGGACTGCGTCTGGCCATTGCCACGACCACCACGCCAGCCAATGTCAGCGCTTTATTGAGTCATGCACTCTCACCCGAGGTGGAATCTTGGTTCGAGGTGATCGGCGCGGGCGATGTGGTCGCGGCCAAAAAACCCGCGCCTGATATTTATCATTATGTTCTTGAGCGCCTGAAGCTTTCTCCCCAGCAATGCGTGGCTTTTGAAGATTCTGAAAATGGTTTACGTTCGTCACAGGCAGCTGGCTTAGGGACGGTGATTACCATTAATGACTACACGCGCACACACGATTTTCGCGGCGCTTCGCTGGTGCTCGATCATTTGGGTGAATCCGATCAGCCATGCCAATTTTTATCCGGCCCATCGGTGAATGGCGCGACATTTCTTGATCTGAACTTGCTCGATAAAATTTTTTTCAATACATGACGCATCTTGCCGAGCGTCTGTCGCGGATCGAACCATTTCACGCCATGGATATTCTGGCGCGCGCCCGCGCGCTGGAGGCCCAGGGCCATTCCATTATCCACATGGAAATTGGTGAACCGGATTTTCCAACGCCATCCGCGATCGCGCAAGCAGGCATGGAAGCGTTGCGCGATGGATGCACGCATTATTCACCCGCGTTGGGCTTGCCCGTCTTGCGTGATGCTATCGCGGCGAATTATCCAGCGACGGCCAGGCTTGATGCTAGTCGCGTGGTGGTAACGCCTGGTGCTTCGGGCGCGTTGTTGCTGATTTTCGCGGCTTTGATTAATCGCGGCGATCAAGTGTTAATGGCTGATCCAGGCTATCCCTGCAATCGGCATTTCGTGCGCCTGTTCGAGGGTGAAGCGACGGCGATTTCCGTGGATGAATCGACCGGCTATCAACTGAATGCCGATCTTATTCGACGTCATTGGACTAGCCGGACCGTGGCGGTATTGTTGGCTTCGCCTTCCAATCCCACGGGAAATTTAATTTCAGATGCCAGCATGGCTGAAATCGCGCGAACCGTTTCAGAGCTCGGCGGCACGCTGATTGTGGATGAGATTTATCATGGCCTCATTTTCGAGGGAGAAGCAAATACGGCATTGATGCATTCGCCGGATGTGTTCGTTGTGAATAGTTTTTCAAAATATTACGGCATGACCGGCTGGCGGCTCGGCTGGTTGGTGGCGCCCTTGGCTTACATTTCAGCGCTTGATAAGTTGGCGCAGAATATTTTTCTCGCCTCCAATTCTCCCGCGCAATATGCGGCATTGGCCGCGTTTACTCCCGAAGTGCTGGGCGAAGCCCGGCGACGGCGCGATATTTTTCGCGAACGCCGCGATTATCTCTTGCCCGCTTTGCGCGCCATGGGATTTGGCATTCCATTGATTCCACCGGGCGCATTTTATTTGTATGCGGACGTTTCGCGTTTTACCGCCGACAGCCAAGCTTTTGCCTTGGATTTATTGGAGCGGGCGGGGGTCGCTATTACACCGGGTTTGGATTTTGGCCAATATCGATCGGCGCAACATGTGCGTTTTTCTTATGCCAATAAATTGGAAAATCTGCGGCAAGGCGTGACACGTCTACAGGCTTATCTTAAGGATGCTTGACCCCGATTTTTTCGAGGCGCGCGCGTAAACGCTGGTAGGCTTCTTCCAGCGTCTGCAATACATTCTTGGCCTCGCCGAGTTGACCGTCATCGGCCATTTTTTCCAATTTCTCGGCCGCTTGCTGTATCGCCGCTGCATGAAAATAAGCTCCAGAACTTCTCAGCGTATGGGCTTCGCGCGCCATCAGCTTGGCATCGCCGCGAGCCAAGGCTTGATGCAGTGATTGCAACCTCATGGTGGCTTCTTTGATGAAAATGGCCACCAACTTAGGATCGGCTTCGATGGAGTCCTCTTCGTTAATTTCCTTGGGCGTGGCTGTTGCCGTGGGCGCTGGAGATTGCGGCACATATAAAGCTTGCCAACGTGTCAGCGTGTCTTCCAACATCGCTTTATCGATGGGTTTGGTTAAAAAATCTTTCACGCCTAATGCGCGGCATTGTTGTACTTCGGAATCCGTCGCGCCCGCCGTCAGGGCCACGATGGAAGACATGGCATGGACATCGGAAAGCGCGCGTATCGCTTTAATGGTGTCGATGCCGCTCATGTCCGGTAAATGCAGATCCATGAAAATTAAACCGTAGATTTGTTGACGCGCGGCTTCGATCGCGGCGCGGCCGTTTTCCGCGGTGTCGGCCGAGTAGCCTAGCTTTGACAACATGTGCAAGGTAATTTCGCGATTGACGTCGCTGTCTTCCACCAGCAATACGCGCGAATGTTTTTTGCGAATTTCCGATAATGAATGTTTAGTCACCAGGCCCATGCGCTGGCGTTCGGGTTCTTCTATGCCCTTGGTGGCGATGACGGCTTTTAATATATCTTGCAGGTCCTCGGGCGGAATCGGTTTGCCGAAGTAGCCCGCGAAACCGGCTTGGTTGAGCCGCTGCGCGTCGCCGCGCACGCCCGCGGAGGTCATCATCACCAATACCGTGTCGCGGGTTTCGGCGTGCGATTTTATTTCACGGCCAAAATCCTCGCCGTTGAGATGCGGTAAGAACATGTCGATCAATACCAAATCGAAACCAAAATCGGAAGTGGCCGCGGAACGCACCATTTGTAAGGCGGCGTTGCCGTTGCCGATGGACTGCACGTCCATTCCCAGGGTTTTTAATTGATCCACCAGGCTGACGCGCGCGGGAATATTTCCATCGGCCACCAAGACGCGCAGTCCTTTAAGATCAATTTGAGTGGGCGAGGGCACCACGTTCACGACAACCTTAGGTTTGCGGAAGATAACCGTGAACCAAAAAACGCTGCCCTTGTCCTCTTCGCTTCTGACGCCCACCTGACCGCCCATGGCTTCCACCAATTCTTTGGTGATGGTCAGGCCAAGGCCGGTGCCGCCGTAACGGCGCGTGGTGGAGGCGCCGACTTGTTTGTAAAGCTGAAAGAGTTTGACTTGATCTTTTTTGGAGATACCGATGCCCGTGTCGGCGACTTCAACATGTACTTGGGCGTTACCGGAAATATCCGGTAGATTTTTAACGCTCAATACGATCTCGCCCGTGTGCGTGAATTTAATCGCGTTGCTGAGCAAATTAATCACGATTTGGCGCAGACGTCCGGGATCGCCGATCAAGCGGCTCGGCACATCGGGTTGAATGAGATTGGTGAGCGTAAGTCCCTTGGCATGCGCCTGCTGCGAAAGCAGCGCGACCGATTTCTCAACGCATTCGCGCAAATCAAATTCGATCTCCTCAAGCTCGAGCTTACCGGCCTCGATTTTGGAAAAGTCGAGCAAATCGTTTATCAGGGTGAGTAAACCGCTGGCAGAAGATTTAATAATTTCCGCGTAGCGTTGCTGCTCTTTGGACAGATGGGTTTCAATCAGCATGTCGCTCATGCCGATGATGCCATTAATCGGTGTGCGCAGTTCGTGACTCATCTTGGCAAAAAAGTCGCTTTTTGCCTTGCTGGTGAAATTGGCTTGCGTGAGGGCTTCGCGCAGCGTTTGAGTTTTGTGTTGGATAAAATCGTTGGCTTCGCGCGCCATGCGGAAACTGGCGTATTGCCCCCACATGGCGAAGATGAAGGGCATGCAATCGACCGCCCACAATCCGATATTTGAACTTTGAGCCTCTATGATTCCGTCGATGGTAATTTCATCGAACATCACATAGCTGACGAGAAGCGTGGCGATGATCACGCTGGCAGTAGCGATGTACACGCCATATACCGCATATTGCGAAGCGCGTTCTCGCAACAAACGGAGGTCGTCGATCAGGCGCTGTTGCTGATCCACGGACATTGTGGCCATGTTTTTCCCTGCCTAGAATGGATTTTTCTTAAGTGTAGTCGGTTTTTCCTGGGTTGCGGCGGGATGGGACGGGTCAAAATTTTTTTAATAATTGCTAAAAATACGCAAAAAAACTGTATATCAAGGCGCATGCATGCGTTGCCAAAAGCCGTTAAACTGAGCGCCTATTTTTTTAGCCTGGTCACCCTGTGGAAATATTCAAATTCTTCATGCTGGAAGCGGCGCATCACCTGCCGCACGTACCGGAAAATCACAAATGCCGACGTTTGCACGGCCATTCTTTTCATGTGGAGGTGCACGTCAACGGACCCGTGCACGGTCAATCTGGATGGGTTATGGATTTTGCCGATATTACACGCGTCTTCCAACCGCTTTACGAACAGCTCGATCATCATTATCTGAATGAAATCGAGGGTCTGGAGAATCCCACTAGCGAAAATTTAGCGCGTTGGATTTGGCGCAAACTTAAACCCGCCTTGCCCTTGCTTTCCAAGGTGGTAGTGCGTGAAACCTGCACTGCTGGATGTATTTATAGTGGCGAAAACGATTAATCATTTAGGTGGGTGTTTGTGGATTTGAAATCTTTAGACCCGCCTATTGAGATAGAAACTGGCGCGGCGGTTTCCGCAAGTATTATCTGGTTGCATGGATTAGGCGCCGATGGCCATGATTTTGAGAGCCTGGTTCCCGAATTGCAGTTGCCTAAAAATTTTTCCGTACGCTTTATATTCCCGCACGCACCGTACCGGCCTGTGACTCTGAATGGCGGTCATGTCATGCGTGCCTGGTATGACATCGCCCTGACCGATCGCGGGTATACGCAAAATCCGGATCATATTGCCAAGTCACGGGAAATTTTGCAGGCATTAATTGAAATCGAAATTAAACGTGGTATCGCCTGCGAACGCATTGTGTTGGCAGGATTCTCTCAAGGCGGAGGAATCGCCTTGCATACCGGTTTGCGTTATCCGCGGCGATTAGGAGGAATTCTGTCTTTATCCGCGCCCGTGCCGTTTTACGATGCATTACTAAAGGATTTGAATCCAGCCAATGTTGGAACCCCAATATTCATGGCGCACGGTACCGACGATCAGATGGTGCCCTTCGCGCATGCACAGACGGTGCATTCACAGATGAGCGCGCGTGGCCTTTTGGTGGAATGGCATGAATATGTCATGGGGCATAGCGTGATGCTTGATGAAATTCGGGATATTTCTCATTGGTTTAGTCGCATTTATGCTGGCTCATAACGCCGCTCTTTTAAACTTGGATCACGGTAAAGTCGTGATTTAGCTGGTTTTGTGCGTTAAATATTAGCTTCATCTAATCTGCATAAATGCGAAATTGCATCTAGAATTAGGCCTATGTGTTGGTGCACAACCCAAGGATGGGATCAAAAGTAGAGGAGAGTAATAGTGGTTATATTAAAAGAATCACCCCGTGATTGGGGGCTTGTCCTTATCGTCATTCTCTTGAGTATCGGCGCTAACCTGCCTCACGAGTGGACCGACCTCGTCAATTTTGATCGGCGTTATTTGCTCGGCGGTTTAATCGCCGTCGTTGGCGTGGCTTTGGTGAAGTATCTCAAGTTCACTCTTATTTTGGTGATCGTGGCGCTTGCTGCTGGCGCCAACTTGCCAGGCGATATCGCGCGTGAATTCAGCATCGATCCGCAGATTAGTTTGCTCGGTTTAGTGGCTATGATCGTTATTTCGTTAAGTAATCGCGTGCTCAAGTTGCCGACCGGTTTGGAAAAAAGCGGTCGTTCCAAAACCGCGCACGGGGCCGCTGCGCTGTTCACGGCGATTTTGAAAGGGCGTATTGCGGTGGTGCAGTCTCTGTTGAACCAAGGCGTGAACGTGAATGTCACCACCATCAGTGGCAAGACGCCGTTGATGGCCGCGGCTTACAAAGGTTATAGCGACATTATCCAGATGCTGCTCGATAACAACGCCGATGTGAACGCCAAGGATGGTCGTGGGGACACCGCGCTTAAAATCGCCACCCGCGGCGGTTACACGCGCATCGCGGAATTGCTTAGAAAAGGTGGCGCGACGGAACAATAAAACGGAGGATGATGCATCAGTAGCTTCCAGAGCCTGTCTTCTTAATGTGTGTATGCAGCTGAATTCCAGGGACTAGAGTGCAAATGGCGCTCCCAAGGGGATTACTCGCCACATCCTGTGGCTCGCCCTTCGGGCCGCCACCGCAAAACGGTGGCGTTCCGCGCGCGCTCCCGGCGCGCGCAGGTCAAGCCCAGGGGTTCGAATCGACATGAGAAATCAAATCACCAAGAGGCCATGATGAAGCCATGACCTCTTGGTGATTTGGCGCTCCCAAGGGGATTCGAACCCCTGTTACCGGCGTGAGAGGCCAGCGTCCTAGGCCACTAGACGATGGGAGCGTTGGGAAGGCGGCGCGCAGCGCCGAAAGCGGTGTTATTATACGTGCCAGCCGAATAAAGCTCCAACAAAAATCATTGCGTACCGGTCATTGCATCGCAACGGAAAGGTGAAGAACGATTAACGAACCGGTCATCATCCCGCGCGCGCAACATTCCATTTCTCGCGCGCTGATTAATGAAAATGCCATCAAGGTTTTGCACCGTCTGAAAGACGCCGGTCATGCCAGCCTGCTTGTCGGCGGGTGCGTGCGTGATTTGATGCTGGGCCGCGAACCCAAGGATTTCGACGTGGTGACCGACGCGCGCCCCGAGGAAATCCGAAAATTATTTCATAACGCGCGCGTCATCGGTCGACGTTTCCGGCTGGTACATGTGCGTTTTGGTCGCGACATTATCGAAGTCGCGACTTTTCGCGCTATTCCGCGCGACGTGTCGGATGAAGTGCTTTCCAGGGAAGCGGGCGAGGAAGAAGCGACGTCCACCGAAAACGACGTCCCCACGGAAATAGAAAACCAAAATATATTCGGCTCGCAAGAAGAAGACGCCGTGCGCCGCGATTTTACCGTGAACGCGCTCTACTATGACATCCGTAACTTCAGTGTCTTGGATTACGTTGGCGGTGTCGCCGATCTTAAGGCGGGAATTCTGCGCGTGATCGGCGATCCGCAAGCGCGTTATCGCGAAGATCCGGTGCGCATGTTGCGCGTGGTGCGTTTCGCCGCCAAGCTCGGTTTTAAAATCGAGGAAAAAACTGCGGCGCCGATTTTTGGGTTGGCCTCGCTTTTAACCAGCGTATCGCCAGCGCGCATGTATGAAGAAGTATTGAAACTTTTCCATAGCGGTTATGCCCTGGAAACTTTCGAATTGCTGCGTCATTACGGGCTGTTTCAGTATTTATTTCCACTCACCGAAAAAAGCCTCGAACGCGAGGAGCAAGGTTTCCCAATAACGCTGGTGCCACGCGCCTTGGCCAATACCGATAAGCGCGTGAACGAAGACAAGCCGGTGACGCCCGCGTTTCTGTTTGCCGCCATGTTGTGGGAGCCAGTACGTCAGGAAATCGGCGCGCTGTTGGCGCGCGGCGCCAACAGCTACGATGCTTTGCACCGCGCCACCGAACACGTTTTGCGCCAACAGCTGCAACATGTTTCCATTCCTAAACGTTTCAGCGTGCCGATGCGCGAGATTTGGAGCTTGCAAGCTAAATTCGAGCGGCGCGCTGGTCAACAGGCGTTTCGGCTGATGGAGAACAAACGTTTCCGCGTCGCCTACGATTTTTTATTGTTGCGCGCGGATATCGGCGAAGCTGACAAATCGTTGGCCGAGTGGTGGACGCATTTTCAAGTGGCCAGTGAAAGCGAACGTCAGGCCATGGTGGCGAAAATCGCGCCCAGCGCGGGCGGTAATGAAAAACGCCGTCGTCGGCGGCGACGCCGTTCCGCGTCCAAACAGTCAGTGCCTGAGCGTGCCTGAGTTGCGCAAAAATGACGTGCGCGCTTATATTGGCTTAGGCAGCAATATGTCCGACCCCATCGCTCAAGTGCATTCCGGTTTCGCGGCTTTGAAACAGCTGGCGGATACGCGCGTTGAAGCTTGCTCTTCGCTTTACCGTACTGCTCCGGTCGGTTTGCAAGATCAGCCGGATTTCATTAATGCCGTTTGCCGCGTTCAGACGCGCGTAACACCGACCGACTTAATGCGGCGTCTGCTGGATATCGAACATGCGCACGGACGCGTGCGCGCAGGCGAGAAGGGTGGGCCTCGTAGCTTGGATTTGGATTTGTTGATATATGGCGATGAACTTATTCAAAGCGCGGAATTAACCGTGCCGCATCCGCGACTCCACGAGCGTGCTTTCGTGCTGTATCCTTTGTTTGAACTCGATGCGGAAATGCTGATTCCGGAGCGCGGATCGTTACGCGAACTCATGCGCCAGTGCGGCGCCCAACGTATCCAGAAAATAAATGCTTGAACAACGCGATGTCAGTCACAGACCGATGAACCATCCAGCGATGAACAACATTAATCCGGGCTATGTCGTGGTGGAAGGTCCGATTGGCGTGGGCAAGACCAGCCTAGCCCTGCGGCTCGCCGAGGCGTTCGGCGCCGAGCCCTTGCTGGAAAAACCGGAGGACAATCCATTTCTGGAGCGCTTCTATCAATCGCGCAAGCAGTTTGCGTTGCCGACGCAATTATTTTTTCTATTCCAGCGCGCGCGCCAGATCGAACCGCTGAAGCAGGGCGATATGTTCAATAACGGCTACGTTGCCGATTTTCTTTTGGACAAGGATAAGCTGTTCGCGCGCGCCAATCTGGATGACGACGAGCTGCGGCTTTATGAGCAAGTTTATGCGCAGATGAGTTTGAATTTGCCCGTACCGGATTTAGTTATTTATCTGCAAGCGCCCGTGGAAGTGTTGATGGAGCGCGTGCGTCGTCGCGGCGTTAACTATGAGCGCATGATTGAGCGCGATTACCTGCATTCCTTGGTGGACGCCTACACGCAATTTTTTCATCACTACACCGCCGCGCCGTTATTGGTGGTCAATGCCGAGCGCATCAACATCGTCGATAACGACAAGGATTTTCAAATGCTGCTGACGCACATTCGCAAAGTCCGCAGCGGTCGTCATTTTTTCAACCCGCTGGCCGCTAATCTGTGAAGCCGGTCACGCTCAACACGCTTAAGGAAATGAAGCGCCGCGGCGAGAAAATGACTTGCCTGACGGCCTACGACTACAGTTTCGCCAGCCTGCTCGACCGCGCGGGCATCGACATGATCATGGTCGGCGATTCCCTGGGCATGGTGATGCAAGGCCACGAAACCACCTTGCCCGTCAGCGTTGCGGACATGGTGTATCACACGCGTTGCGTCACGCGCGGCGCGCAACGCGCTTTGGTCATCGCCGATATGCCGTTTATGAGTTATCAAGAAAGTCCGCAGCGCGCCTTGGCTTCCGCCGGACGTTTAATGCAAAAGGGCGGCGCGCAAGTGGTGAAGCTCGAGGGCGGCGAAGCCATGACCGAGACCGTGCGGTTTTTGGTCGAGCGCGGTATTCCGGTTTGCGCGCATCTGGGATTGACGCCGCAATCGGTGCATCAGTTGGGCGGTTATCGCGTGCAAGGAAAAGAAGCGACGTCGGCTGAACGCATTCAACACGACGCTAAAATATTGCAACAGGCGGGCGCCAGTTTGTTGGTGCTCGAAGCGGTGCCGACGGAATTGGCCAAAAGCATCACCGCGGAATTGCCGATTCCCACCATCGGCATCGGCGCTGGACCGCATTGCGATGCGCAAGTATTGGTGCTGCAAGACATGCTTGGGATTTATCCACGGCCCAGTCCGAAATTTTCCAAAAACTTCATGATTGGATCGTCCAACATCGAAGCGGCGGTCAAAGCCTACATTACCGCGGTAAAGTCTGGCGCCTTCCCCGGGCCGGAACACAGTTTTCATTCCGCATGATCACGGTTGAAACCGCCGTCGTTTTGAAAGATCAAATCGCGCGCTTGCGCCAAGGCGGCAAGCGTGTTGCATTGGCGCCGACGATGGGCAATCTGCACGAAGGCCATTTGCGTTTAATGCACGAAGCGCGGCAACACGCGCAAGTGGTGGTGGCGAGTATTTACGTCAATCCGCTGCAATTCGGAAAGAATGAAGACTTCAATTCCTATCCGCGCACGCCCGGTCATGACAAAGTCTCGCTGTTATCCGCGCGCGTGGATGTGCTGTTCAAGCCGACGGAAGCGGAAATGTACCCGCGCGGTTCGGCGGCGCAGACTTTTATCGAAGTGCCCGGTTTGAGCGACGAGCTTTGCGGCGCTTTTCGACCCGGTCATTTTCGCGGCATGACCACCGCGGTATATCGGCTATTTAATTTGGTAAAACCCGACGTCGCGCTATTCGGAAAAAAGGATTATCAACAATGGTTGTTGATTCGGCTGATGGCGACGGATTTGGGACTCCCCGTGGAAATTATTGGCGTCGATATCGTGCGCGAGCCGGATGGCCTGGCGCTGAGCTCGCGTAATCAATATCTAACGCCCGCGGAGCGTCACACCGCGCCGCGCCTGTATCAGACGCTGTGCGGCGTGCGCGATCGAATCTTGCAAGCTGGTGTGACGCCAGAATTGGAAGACAGCGCCATGACCGAATTAAAAGCCCATGGGTTTAAACCCGATTATGTCGCTCTACGCAGACAACAAGATTTGGCTAAACCCAGCGCCGAAGATCGCCGATTAGTGGTGTTGGCGGCCGCTTGGCTGGGACGTACGCGGTTGATCGATAATCTCGAATTCGAACTTAAGGCATAATTTGAATCTAATCCAATTAGCCTCGATAATATGATTATCGATGGGAGATAATTTATGCGCCGCATCATGCTTAAATCCAAGTTGCACCGCGTTACCGTCACGCATTCCGAGCCCGATTACGAAGGCTCGGTGGCCATTGATGGCCGTCTACTGGACGCGTCGGATATCCGCGAGTACGAACGCATCGAGGTGTATAACCTTAAAAATGGCGAACGTTTTTCTACTTATGCTATTCGCGCTGAAGCCGGCTCGGGAATTATTTCCGTCAACGGCGCCGCCGCGCACAAGGCCAATCCTAGCGACATCGTGATTATTTGCGCCTACGCGGAATTCGAAGAAAAAGAATTAGCGGCTTTTAAACCGCGTTTAGTGTACGTGGATTCGCGCAACCATATTACGCACACGCGTAATTCCATTCCAGTGCAAGTCGCTTAATTCGCGCGAAACAAAAAAGGTGGCTTTGTATAAACAAGGCTGCCTTCATTTTTTTGGCGCTAACTGAAGTTCAAGTCTGTTTATTGTCAGATCACTGATAAAGTTGACGCCAATTTCGCAGCACGCGGGAAGAAATTTTTTCGCTTTGAGTTTATCAATCAATGCGGAGGATGCATGACAGAGAAAAAAATAATTTTTTTGATCGAGGACAATCCTGACGATGAAGAGCTCACGCGGCTCGCCTTGGCCAGGGCTAGCGTGATGAATGAGGTCGTCGTCGCTCGAGATGGCGCCGAGGCGCTTGAATATCTGTTCGGCACTGGCCGATACGCGGCCCGCAACACCAGCGAAATGCCCACGGTCACTCTGCTCGATCTGAAGCTGCCCAAGGTGGACGGCATTGAAGTGTTGCGGCGCATGCGCGCTGACGACCGCACCAAAATATTGCCAGTGGTGGTTCTGACCTCTTCGCGCGAAGAGCAGGACATCATCAGCAGCTATCGCTTGGGCGCCAACAGTTATATCCGTAAGCCAGTCGATTTTGAACAATTCACCGATGCCGTGCGTCAGCTCGGACTTTATTGGTTGTTACTCAATGAGAATCCAGGGCAAGTCATGAAGCAAAAATAAATTGCAATCAATGCGCGCGACCGAAGTTAAGGCGCGTTGAAGGACGCTGAATAGGATGCGCGCGCAAGGGATTGACGAATTGTGCGGTCGGATACCTGGAGACCGCCGAGCAATTTAATTTCTTGCCCGCGCAGGGTTGCGACATCGCGCAAGGTTTTTTTGTTTGTTCCGCCGCTGATCGCGAGTCGCTGCGAATCCACCATCAAAAACGAACACAAGCCTTAAATCTAAGCTTTTAAAAAAGGAATGACTGCCTGCACCGAGTTTCGTGGCAGGCAGTCATGTCGATTTTGACAAGGAAGATAAGCCAGCAATTCCTGTCCCTTGCCTAAATTGGTACCGAGGGTCGGAATCGAACCGACACGGTGTCACCACCACCAGATTTTGAGTCTGGCGCGTCTACCAGTTCCGCCACCCCGGCTTAGGGCTTGCTAGTATAACAATCTTGTTGTCATCATCACAATGTAATGATCAAACGAAAACAAAAAGGATAACAGGATGCGCTTGCTGGCGGGCGATATCGGTGGAACCAAGACGCTGCTGCGAGTTGCCGAGTATAACGCTGGCCGTGGCCGCGTCATCCGCGAGCAGCGTTTCGACAGTGGCGCGTATAAAAATTTTTCTTCCCTATTGCATGAGTTTATCGGCGCGAAAAACGTCGATGAAATAAAAGCCGCCTGTTTTGGAATCGCTGGCCCCATTCAGTCGCGCGCCGCGGGGCAGCATGTCAAGGTCACCAATCTTCCCTGGGAGATCGACAGCCAAGACCTAACGCAAGAGTTTGGCTTGGCGCGTCTACTCCTTATTAATGATTTTCAGGCCATCGGCTATGCGGTAGAAGCGCTGGGTGCGGACGATACGTTGGTTTTGCAGCAGGCGCGGGCGGTAACGCACGCTCCGCGCGCGGTGCTGGGCGCGGGCACGGGACTGGGTCAGGGGATACTTATTTGGCAGCAAGATCATTATGAACCGATCGCCACCGAAGGCGGGCACGCGAACCTGGGGCCGACCGATGAGTTGCAGATCGAGCTGCTGCGTTATCTGTTGCAAACCGTTGGCCATGCTTCTTATGAGTTGGTGCTTTCCGGTCATGGACTGGCGCGGATTTACAATTTTCTAAAACAGCGCGGCCGCATGGAGGACTCCGCCCACATGGCGGCCGCCATGCAAAGCGCCGATCCCGCGGCAGCGATTACTCACGCGGCGCTGGAAAAAAACGACCCGCTCGCCAATCGAGCGCTCGATTTATTTGTCGATATTTATGGCGCGCAAGCAGGCAATCTGGCACTCACCGCGGGCGCCACGGGCGGTGTTTATATCGCTGGCGGTATCGCGCTTAAAGTTATTTCAAGAATTAAGGACGGCCGATTCATGCGCGCCTTCTGCAGCAAAGGCAATATGTCGCCGTATGTCGAGGCGATTCCCGTGCAACTTATTGTTAACCCTCAGCCCGGTTTATTGGGCGCAAGCTTGGCGGCGAGTCGTTTAGCGCAACGCTGATTAAATCAAAAGGAATTTTTCCATGACAGACGAATTAAATCCGGAACAACTGACGGCGGTGAGCAATGCCATTTATTCAGGCAATAAAGTGGAGGCGATAAAACTATATCGCGTCGCCAGTGGCAAAGATTTGAAAGATTCAAAAGACGCGGTGGAAAAACTAGCCGCGGAACTGCAAGCAAAAAATCCGGCGATGTTCATGCGCCAGCGCAAGCAAGTGGGTTCGTTAGCGGGGTTGATGTTATGGGCCGCGATAGCCTTGATGATCATTTATTTTGTCAGCCAGTGGAAATAATAGGAGAGTGGCGTGAAACCCGAAGAATTTAAAGCGCTGCAAAATCCGGTTAAAGAAAAATACCGCTCCAATCCCGCCACCGCGTTGGTAACGCTGCGCGCTAGCGGACGTCTCGGCGAGGGCGTGACATGCAAGGTGGATACGGGCAAAGCCATGATCGAGGCGGGGCTGCATTCCGCTTCGGGTGGAAACGGTTTGTCGGCATGCTCGGGAGATATGTTGCTTGAATCCTTGGTGGGTTGCGCGGGCGTTACCTTATCCGCCGTGGCCACGGCCTTGGGAATTCCTGTGCGCGACGCCACGATAAGCGCCGAGGGCGATTTGGATTTTCGCGGCACGCTCGGCGTGGCCAAGGACGCGCGCGTCGGCTTTAAAAATATTCGTTTGCGTTTCGAAGTCGATAGCGATGCCAATCAAGATCAGCTCGCTACTTTATTGCGGCTCACGGAACGTTATTGCGTGGTGTATCAAACTCTGCGGCAGCCAGCCGAGTTCAAGGTGGAAATGCATTCGAGCGCGGGAACGGTCAGCGCTTAAAACCGCAACGTTATCCCGCCAAGCAAGCTGTAATCCGTTTCCGGGCCGGTTAAGCCTTTCTTAACGCCAAAATCCCAATCGAAATTTTCCCTGGGCGAATAAATTAGGCCAAGTATCGCAAACGCGGGCGCCGTGCTGTTGGTTTTGTCCGTATTAGTGGTCCTACCAGTATCGAAGGCCAGCTTGAGATTTTTATTTAGAGTGCGCCAGCCACCCACGGACGCGTGCCAAATGTTCTCGCGTTCATCCACGACGCTGCGGTTGCGGATATACCCGAGATGCAAATGCAGCGCCCACGGTTCCAGCGCGTAGCTGGTGATGAGGTAAAGACTGTAAGCAGATTTTCCCGTGCCCAAACCTTTAGTTTCATCGCCGTTGGGAGATGTAACACCCGGCTTGAGCGCCAGGCTTAAATTTTCTTTTTCAAAAAAACGCCATTTAATATCGAGGCCAGTATCAGAAAGACCATTGTGCGTTTCAACATCGCCATTGTTTTCAACGCTGACGTGTTGATAGGGAGCTGTAACAATGGCATCCATGCTATCCCGTAAGCCGTAGCTCAGCGTTACGGAGGATTTGCGGCTATGCCGATTGGCAAAATTTTCATCCTCGTGGCCTTGCTCGGTGGTCAGCTCCAGCTGAAACTTGCCTTGGCCTTGAGTGCCAGTGTCTTCGGTGATGAGCGGGTGCGCTGCTTGCAGAAGAGCGGGGAATAGCACGCACACAAGGAATAAAACGAGAGCGATTCTATTTGTTTGAGGCGTGTATTTCCCGTTGGAAAACATAATTTAACAAGTTTTTTTCGTGGCGACGGATTATATGTCGCATAGATAAAAAAGTGGCAAAGTTTTCTGATTAAATCCAAGGCCTATTCTGAAAAATCCGATAATCCATATCAGGAAACAAACTATCGCGCGCGGTGATTTCGCGTAGATAGGTTTCATCGTAGGTAGCGGTTTCCGCCATGGTGGCGAGGCGATTGAAGCGGTGAACGTGGGTTTTGAAACGGCGCACGGCATAGTCCACGCTGGTGCCAGTTTTCATGATGAAGGCCCAGTCGCTGGATTGCGCCAGCAATAATTCGCGCGCCGCTTGGTCGAGTGCCCAGCGCAGTAAACCATCGGCATCGGCAAAGCGTTGCACCAAGGCGTTCATGCGTTCGGCGGCGGCGTGCAAGTAAGGATAAACCCAGTCGTTCGAGCCGTTCAGCCATACTTCGTGAAATCCACCCGCGCCCCAACTGCATTCGGGCGGCGCCACCGGTTGCAGATCGCCGAAACGATCCACGTATTCTCCCAAGCTAATCGTTTTAATATCGCTTTGATCGTAGGCGATCTTGCGCAATAAGAAATCAATCCATTGCGGACCCTCAAACCACCAATGACCAAAGAGTTCGGCATCGTAAGGCGCGAGAATCACGGGTGGACGATCGAAAAATGAATTCAGCCATTGCACTTGTTTTTGGCGATTGAACATGAAATGACCCGCGTGTTCCGCGGCGCGGTCGCGCGCCCAACCAGGATGATACGGTTCTTTCCAATCGGTCTTGCCCGTGATGCGGTGATATTTCAAGCCGGTGAAAGTGGAGATGCCAGCGTGCGCCATTTTTTGAATATGCGGCTGGCGCACGTCGAAACCCGCGTCGCGATAAAATTCACGGTACAGAAAATCGCCAGGGTAGCCTTCGTCCGCCGACCATACTTGCTTGGACGATTCATAATCGCGGCCAAAGGCGGCCGGACCGTGTGGCGTGCGCACTGGACGATGCACACCGTATTTGGGGCGTGGTTCGGCGTTGAGCAGTCCGTGCGAATCCAAAATAAAATATTCGATGCCGAATTCTTTAAGCAAACGATCGACGCCAGGTTTGTAGCCGCATTCGGGCAGCCAAATGCCGCGCGGTTTTCTACCGAGTATGCGTTGATGCGTGCGCACCGCCATCGACAGTTGCGCGTACAAACTTTCTTCATTCACCGCCAACAGCGGAAAATATCCGTGAGTCGCGCCGCAAGTGAGGATGTCGAGATAGCCCGCTTCCATTAAGCGGCGGAATGCTTGGGTGACGTCCATGCGATCTTGCTCCACGAAACGTCGTCGCAGACGCGTGTAAAGATCGCTGTAGAACAACACGACGGGATGAAAATAAGTATCGCTTTCGGTGCGGCGGCGTTCGCCTTCCAGGGCTTCGATGCGCTCGTCAAGATAACGCAGATATCTATTTTGCAGCAAGGGATCGGTCATCATCGACAGCAAGGTCGGCGTGAGCGACATCGTCACGCGAAAATGTATGCCGCGGTTGGCGAGTCCCTCGAAGATATTAAGAAGAGGCAGGTAGGTTTCGGTCAGCGCCTCGAAGAACCAATCTTCTTCCAAAAAACGCTCATGCTCCGGATGATGCACGAAGGGCAGGTGCGCATGCAGAACTAGCGCCAGATAACCTTTAGGCTCCACCTTATTCTATCGACTCTTCTGTTTACCTGATCGAGGCAATGGTTCGGAAGAGGCGCTCGCAGCGCCGCTGGCGCTGCTGATCGAAGCAGCCCAGCCTAATTTAGCGCCATGCACGAAACCGCCCGCGCGCAGATACATGGCGCGGAACTGTTCGTCGCTAACCCACCATAAGCGGTCGGTTTGCTCGGAAGCGTGCAGCGAAGGAATGCGCGCGATGCCGCGGCGGATGGCGCTGACAAAATGTCCGCTGGCTTCGTAATAGCCCAGCTGCAAATAAACCTCACCCATGTCGGTGGCTTCGTCCAAATGAAAATACCAATGGCCGCGCGTTTCGATCACGGGAATTTCATCGATGATCTCTAGCGCCTTGGCGGCGATGCGTCCGAGACGCAATTTAAGCGCCTGCTTAGACGCGATGCCGCCCGTGGGAATGATCCAATAGCCGTGCAACACGCCAGGCTTTTGCGGCAGCAAACATAACATCGGCTCGGTGACGGGCGGGAGATTGTCGATGTCTTCGCCGAGATCAGTTCTTAACGCATGCGGCGATGCGCTACCCGGAAGTACGCTGGCGTATTTGGCGTTTTCAACGCGCTCTTCATCGCTGGTGAGATGGCTGGTTTGGTAAGCCCACTCGACTGTTGGCGCGACCTTTTCTGGAATTTTTGGCGCGGCAGTAACCGCAGATTTTTTCTTGGTTTTTGCGCGCGTAGAAGATTTTACAGATTTAGTCGGCGCTGAATCTTTTTTACGTGCTTTAGTTTTGACCGCGGGTTTTGGATTTTCGTCTTTAACTAGCCGCGCCAATTCGTCACGCGTCATTTTTGTGTAATTTTTTACGCCCAAAGATCGGGCCAGAGCGCGTAGCTCTTTGAGGGTTTTGGTTGCCATGGGCTTACCCTGTTTGCAGCGCTAACAAAACTAAAAATGCCTGTCTAAGCTTTTACCATCCTTCCACTCCTGACCAGGATTGTAAAGCCCCTGGCGGTGTTTTTAAGGGCGGATGAATGGCTATGGCCTCGCCTGAGCGATTGTGATTTATTGATGTGCATCAAAGTCGAAGAACAACGCTTAGGTCATAGTTTTCAAAAATAGGGAGATTCAAATATTTTTTCGAGGAGATGACAGGATGAAAATTCAGAAAGTGCGTGAAATCGCCCGTCAACATGGCATGAATCCCAGCAGCGGAGACAAAATCGAATTGATCAAGGCAATTCAGCGTGACGAAGGCAATTTCGATTGTTTCGCCACCGCCTATGACGGCATCTGCGATCAAACCGGATGTTTATGGCGCGCAGACTGTTTTACCCTGGCTCGCGGCCGCAGAGATTCTTGAAAGATTTTTTAGCACAAACCGGCGGAACATCGCCTCGATTCGTTGAGACTTTGCATTCAAGAAGGGAGGGTGCTTTATGCAGGTGCAAGTGACGTTAAAGGATATGCCGCAGTCCGAAGCCGTTGAATCCCGTATTCGTGAAAAAGCCCAAAAACTAAAACGTTTTTCCGACCGCATCATGACTTGCCGCGTCGTGGTCGAGACCCCGCAGCGGCATAAACACCAGGGTAAACTTTACAGCGCGCACATCGATCTTACCGTGCCCGGAGCCGAGCTCGTGGCTAACCGCGCCCAAGACGAGGATGTGTACGTCGCCATCCGCAATGCTTTCGCGGCCATCACTCGACAGCTGGAAGACTTCGCGCGGCGTCGGCGCGGTGAGGTAAAAAATCATCAAGAACGAGATGTAATATGAGCTTAACAAGCTAAATAGAATTTTATTTTTTACGGCGTAGATCAGTTTGTGCGAGCCGATAAAGTTTTAAGTAGTCGGCGGCGCGGCTTCCCCAAGTAAAATCTTGGCGCATGCCCGCCAGCATTATTTTTTTCCACCGCCCTGGATTTTGGTGCAACGATAGAGCGCGGTCGATGGCGCTGGTTAAAGCCTCGACGCTGGCTTCCTGGAAAACAATGCCCGTAGCCTTGCCCGCATGAAGATTTTTTTCGTTGGCGTCGATCACGGTATCGGCCAAGCCACCTACCTCGCGCACGATGGGAATCGTGCCATAACGCAAACTATAAAGCTGATTTAACCCACAAGGCTCGAAGCGCGAAGGCATCAAAAACGCATCGGCGCCCGCTTCGATGCGATGTGCCAAGCCCTCGTCGTAACCGATACGCACCGCCACTTGGCCGCGGTGTTGTGCGGTTTGTTTGCGCAAGGCGTTTTCATAACCGGCTTCGCCGCTACCGAGTATCGCTAGTTGCACTGGACGTTGCAGGATAGCAGCTAGACCATCGAGAACCAGATCGATGCCTTTTTGTTGCACTAGTCTGCCAACGGCGCCCAGCAGCAGTGTGTCTGGTTTTGGCGCAAGCCCCAGCTCTTGTTGCAGTGCTAATTTGTTGGCGAGTTTATCGGCGAGATGCCGCGCGGAGTAAGGTTTGGCCAGGTAAGAATCTTTGGCCGGATTCCAAACGCTATCGTCAATGCCGTTTAAAATTCCACTAAGCCGTTCAGCACGATGACGCAATAAACCATCGAGACTGCAACCAAACTCCTGCGTCTGAATTTCACGCGCGTAAGTGGGACTCACCGTGGTTAAACGGTCGGCGAAAACCAAGCCGCCTTTGATAAACGACATCTGACCGTAAAATTCCAAGGCTTCAGAAGACCACAATATGGCGGACAATCCGAGCGTGGTGAATGTTTGATAAGGAAACAAACCTTGGTAAGCGAGATTGTGAATCGTGAAAACGGTGGCGGGACGTTTTTTTTCTTGCGCTAACAAGGCGGGCACTAATCCCGTTTGCCAATCGTGGCAATGCACCACGTCGGGTTTCCAGCGCAGCGAAGTTTGGCCGAGAGCCAGCATCACCGCCACGCGCGCTAGCAGTGCAAAACGTAGCGCATTGTCCGGCCACAAGCGCCCGTGAGCATCGAGATAAGGATTGCCAGGACGATCGTAGGCGGGCGCGAAATCCAACAACCACAAAATTACTTTGCTGTCGGGCAAGCGGCCTTCGAGCAGCCGCACCGAAGTCGCCAAACCAGGCACCGCGAACTGCGCGATAGTTTTGAGCGCGCCCGCTTGTTTCAAAGCGTCGCGATAGGCGGGTAACAGCAAGCGCACATCGGCGCCTTGCGCCACCAGCGCGATGGGCAAGCTGCCAGCCACGTCGGCCAAACCTCCGGTTTTAATCAGCGGATGCGCTTCGCTGGCGACAAAAAGAATTTTAGGCAGTTTGCTTCGGTTGATGGCCATCGTTTCAATAATATCGATTAGCGCATGTCGTAAAGCTTGCGCCATGAATGTTACGCTACACAGAGCTAAGATTTTGCTCTGTGTCTCAGTCCACTTACAGCTAAAAATCGTTTTGTTAGGCTGCCGTAAGTGTATTTCAATTCATGGCGTTGTGGTAAATTCTTAAGCGAGGGTAAAACAAAATGCGTCGGCACCATTGAGAAAGGACGGCACCATACATCGTAGTCACTCGGCACGCCAGGTCACGCGGCTGACGCACGATACTTTGGCTCTGATTCTGGCTGGCGGCCGCGGTTCGCGCTTGAAGCATCTGACTTTGTGGCGCGCCAAACCCGCGGTGCCTTTCGGCGGTAAATTCCGCATCATCGATTTCCCGCTTTCCAACTGCATGAATTCTGGCATCCGCCGCGTCGGTGTGCTGACGCAATACAAAGCGCATTCGCTGATTCGCCACATCCAAAAGGGCTGGGGATTCTTGCGTGGCGAACTCGGCGAATTTGTGGAGCTGCTGCCCGCGCAACAACGCATTGAAACCTCGTGGTACACGGGCACCGCCGATGCGGTGTATCAAAATCTCGACATTATCCGCAATCACGACCCCAGCTACGTTTTAATCCTGGCGGGCGATCATGTTTATAAAATGGATTACGGCGCCATGTTGTTCCACCACCAGGAATCGCAAGCCGACGTAACAGTGGCTTGCGTGGAAGTGCCCGTATCGCGCGCGCATGAATTTGGCGTGATGACGGTGGATGAAAACTGGCGCATCGTCGACTTTCAGGAAAAACCCGAACGTCCCGTGTGCTTGCCCGGCCGCCCCGACACCGCACTGGTTTCCATGGGCATTTATATTTTCAATACTAAATTTCTCTACGAGCAATTGGTGCGCGACGCCGACATGCCTGATTCAGCGCATGACTTCGGCAAGAACATCATTCCGTCGATCATCGAATCGTATCGCGTCATGGCTTATCCGTTCCGCGATCCCGCCAGCGCCAAGCAACCTTATTGGCGCGACGTCGGCACCGTGGATGCTTTTTACGAAGCCAACATCGAACTCGTCGGCGTCACGCCCGAGCTTAATCTTTACGACGATGAATGGCCCATCTGGACTTATCAGGAACAGTTGCCGCCCGCCAAGTTTGTGTTCGACGATGAAGACCGTCGCGGCATGGCCGTGGACTCGATGGTGTCGGGCGGTTGCATTATTTCCGGATCGCAAGTGCGGCACTCGCTGTTATTTTCCGACGTCAAAGTGCATTCGTTCTGCAAAATCGACGACGCGGTGATATTGCCCGACGTCATTATTGGCCGACATTGCCGCATCAAAAAAGCCGTGATCGACAAGGGTTGTCAGATTCCCGAAGGCATGGTGATCGGCGAAGATTTCGAAGAAGACGCCAAGCGCTTTTTAGTGACCAAGCGCGGCGTTACCTTGGTAACGCCCGAAATGCTGGGTCAAGAGCTGCACCATGCCCGATGAAGCGCGGCTCAAGCTGGTGTTGTGCTGGCACATGCACCAGCCGCAATACCGCGACCTGATCAGCGGAGAATATTTCCTGCCTTGGACTTATCTGCACGCGATTAAAGATTACGTCGACATGGCGGTGCATCTCGAGGAAGTGCCCGGAGCGCGCGCCGTGGTGAATTTCGCGCCCTTGTTGCTCGAGCAGATCGAAGACTACGCGCAACAAGTCAAAAATTTCATCAGTCAGGGCACGCCGCTGCGCGACGCGCTGTTGTCGGCCTTGGCCAGTTCCGCTTTGCCAGTCACGAATGAACAACGTCAGGCGATCATCAAGGCATGCTTGCGCGCCAACGAGATGCGCATGATCAGCCGTTATCCGGCTTATCGCCGCTTGGCGAATTTGGCCGAAGGCTTGATCAAGCATCCTGAAAATACCAATTATCTCAACGAAAGTTTTTTCTTTGATTTACTCGCCTGGTATCACCTGGCCTGGCTCGGCGAGACCGTGCGCCGCAACGATGCGCGCATCCAACGTCTGATCGAAAAAGCCAACGCTTTTAGTTTGTCCGATCGGCGCGAACTGCTCGGTGTGATCGGCGAGTTGCTGGCCAAGGTGATTCAGCGCTATGCCGATCTGGCCAAAAACGGACAAGTGGAATTATCCGTCACGCCTTACGCGCATCCGATTTCTCCTTTGTTGCTCGACTTCAAAAGCGCGCACGACGCCATGCCTGGCGTGCCGCTGCCGAAATTAGCGCAATATCCCGACGGCGAAGCGCGCGCACGCTGGCACGCGCGCGCAGCCATCAAAACTTTTCAGCGTCATTTCGGTTTCGTGCCCCGCGGTTGTTGGCCGTCCGAAGGCGGTGTTAGCAGCGCTTCGTTGAAAATATTATCCGAGGAAGGATTTCACTGGGCCGCGAGCGGCGAGGGCGTGTTGCGCAATAGTTTGCTGCTTTCGGGCCACGCCGATCACAGCGTTAAGGAAGCCTGGCTGTACAATCGCTACGCGGTGAACGACACGGGCATGAGTTGTTTTTTCCGCGACGACAGTCTTTCGGATTTAATCGGTTTCACCTATGCCATCTGGCATGCCGACGACGCCGTCAATAATTTGGTGCATCATCTGGAAAATATCGCGCATTGTTGCCGCGAGCATCCGGAGCACGTGGTTTCCATCATCATGGATGGCGAAAATGCCTGGGAACATTATCCGGACAATGGTTATTATTTTTTAAGCGCGCTTTACCGCCGCCTCGCCGATCATCCCCAATTAGAACTCACGACGTTTTCCGATTGCATTAAAACCCTGCCCGCCAAGCCGCTGCATAAATTAGCCGCGGGTTCCTGGGTGTACGGCACTTTTTCCACGTGGATCGGCGAAGCCGATAAAAATCGCGGCTGGGAAATGCTGGGCGAAGCCAAGCAAGCCTTCGACGCCGCCGCGCCGCGTTTAACGCCAGAGCAGCTTGATTTGGCGCAGCGTCAATTAGCCGTGTGCGAAGGCTCCGATTGGTTCTGGTGGTTTGGCGATCACAACCCAGAGACCACGGTCACCGACTTCGAAAAACTTTTTCGCCAACATCTAACCAATCTTTATATTCTCATCGGCGCGAAGCCGCCGGATTATCTCGCGCAAGTTTTCACCCGTGGCGGCGGCGCACCGCAGCACGGCGGCGTCATGCGGCCGGGGCAAGTGGTGGCTCAAGGATGAATTCCACGGCGCTCGAAAAACGACGTGCGGGTGTTTTGTTACATCCCACTTCGTTGCCGGGCGCGAATGGCAATGGCGATTTCGGCGATGACGCGCATCGCTTCGTTGATTTTCTCGCACAGACGGGATTTAGCGTTTGGCAAATGCTGCCGCTCGGCCCCACGCATCGCGATGGTTCCCCATATCATTCCTTATCGCTGCACGCGGGCGATCCGATGTTGATCAGTCTCGAGCGCTTGGAAGAGTGGGGTTGGTTGGAACGCCAGCCCGCGGGCAGCGTACAGAGAGCCGTCTTGTATCGTCTCGATCGTTTGGCGCAAGCGCATAAATATTTCATGGCGCACGCCAGCGGCGCCGATCAACAGGCGTTTGAAGCCTTCGTTAATGCCGAAGCGGCGTGGTTGGAAGATTATGCCCTGTATCGCGCCTTGCGTAAGCAATTCTCCGGTCAGGCCTGGTTTCAATGGCCGGCTGCCTTGCGCGATCGTGAGCCGCAAGCGCTGGCGGAAGCACGCGTGCGTCTCATCGATGAAATTTCGGAAATTTGTTTCGAGCAATTTGCTTTTGCGCGCCAATGGCAAGCCTTGCGCGATCACGCCACTAGTCGTGGCGTTATGTTATTCGGCGACATGCCGATTTTCGTGGCGCATGACAGCGCCGACGTCTGGACGCATCGACAAAATTTCCTGCTCGACGCTGCCGGTCAACCGACGGTGGTGGCGGGTGTGCCACCGGATTATTTTTCCGCAGACGGGCAACGCTGGGGTAATCCGTTGTACGAATGGAAACGCCTGCAAGCCGATGGCTTTCGCTGGTGGATCGAAAGACTCACGACCGAATTCAAACGCTTCGATTTACTGCGCATCGATCACTTCCGTGGCTTCGAAGCCTGCTGGGAAATTCCCGCGGCAGAAAAAACCGCCGTCAAAGGCCGTTGGGTGAAAGTACCTGGCGATGCCTTGTTCGAAATGTTACGCGCGCATTTCGGCGCCTTGCCCTTGGTGGCGGAAGATTTGGGTTTGATCACACTCGAAGTCAACGCCATGCGCGATAAATTTGGCTTACCCGGAATGAAAATACTTCAGTTCGCCTTCGACAGTGGCGCGGACAATCCTTATCTCCCGCACAATCACAACGCCGCCAGCGTGGTGTACACAGGCACGCACGATAACGACACCAGTGTCTCGTGGTTCGAAGACCTGCCCGCTGAACGCCAGTTGTACGCCGTGGAATATCTTGGCTACCCGCACGAACCTATGCCCTGGCCCTTGATTCGCGCCGCTTTAGCTTCCGTATCGCAGCTGGCGATTATCCCGATGCAAGATTTGCTCAGTCTTGGACGCGGCCATCGCATGAACACGCCTGGCACGACATCGGGTAATTGGCGTTGGCAGTTTAGTTGGGAACAAGTGCCGCCGGATTTGGTGGAGCATTTGCGGAGGTTGACTGGGCTTTATGGGCGTGAAGTAGGGAGTGCTGCGTAACGTGCATGTGTTCATTGGCGTAAATATATTCTTCGGCTCACTTCATTTTGATTTAAAGGAACGACATACTTAAACGTATCATTTAGTCGGTCGAATTTAGGAGATGAAATGTCGCGATTGATTTTTATTTTTTTGCTTTTAATGAGCGGATGCGCAAACACAAATCCATTTCAGGTCACCGATGAAAGTGCGGCAATACTGCAGAATCATCCAAGTGATAAAAAAGATCAGAAAATCTCGTTTATATTTGTGGCTCTGGATGGAGTCATCCTTGAACCTAGTTGGAATGCTACTCCAATAAATGCTTCCTTCCGCGTGCCAGCGGGTAGACGTAAGGTTGTAGCACGTGTCGTGTATACTCGGAGTGATATAAAGTTTTTTGGCTTCCTTCATATGTTTGAGGCAGAAACAGCACTTTCAGTTGAGCTGACGGCTGGACATACATATGTCGTGGACGCCACAATCGACGAAGGCACAGCCAAGATATGGGTTAAGGATGCGGCAAATGATCGATCTGTAAGTGAGATTGTAACCCAACGACTTATTCATATTAAGCCAAGCACAGGTCCCATGATTATTCCACGCAGGTGAGTTTATAGAAAAAATTGTGATCTACCTTGGGATTAGAATGAGAACATGAAAAAGTCAGATGCGAGCCAAGACCAGTCGGCATCGACGCTGATCTCAAAAAGAATCACCGAACTTGGAGACTGGCGCGGGAAAACTCTCCGCAGCATGCGTAAGCTCATCAAGCAAGCAGACCCGAAAGTCGTTGAGGAGTGGAAATGGAAAGTTCCAGTGTGGTCGCACGACGGCATCCTCTGCACGGGCGAATCCTATAAGGATAAAGTGAAACTGACATTTGCCAAGGGCGCGTCGCTGAAGGATCCGGCTGGTCTCTTCAACTCAAGTCTCGACGGAAACGCGCGCCGCGCGATCGACCTTCATGAAGGAGAAAAAATTGATGCGTCCGCTTTCAAGGCGCTTATTCGCCAAGCGGTCGCGCTTAATAGTTCTGGCAAGTCGAAACCTTCGAAGAAAGCGAAGCTCTAATTTGTGTGACCTGATGCGTGGATGCTAAAGAAATTAATATGGATGCAAATTTTTGGCATGAGAGATGGAAGACCAACAATATCGGTTTCCATGAAGGCGCGGCCAACGCGCTGCTGGTTAAATATTTCAAACAGCTTTCTCTAGCGAAAGGCAGCCGTGTATTTTTACCCTTGTGCGGAAAAACGCTTGATATTCCCTGGCTGCTTTCCAATGGTTACCGTGTGGTTGGCGCTGAATTGAGCGAAATAGCCATCGAGCAATTATTTACCGAACTGGGAGTGCAACCGAAAATATCGGAAGTCGGTGAAATGGATCGTTACAGCGCAAAAAATATCGATATATTTGTTGGCGATATTTTTAACTTGTCGCGCGAGGTGCTTGGCTCGGTCGACGCCATCTATGACAGGGCGGCTTTGGTGGCGCTGCCCGAAGAAATGCGCCAGCGATACAGCGCGCACTTAATGCAAATCACGAATAAAGCGCCGCAGCTGCTAATTTGTTTTGAGTACGATCAAAGCTTGATGGAAGGCCCGCCTTTTTCAGTCAGTAACGATGAGGTGAATCGACATTATCGAGGCAGTTATGATTTAACCCTGCTAGCCAACATCGACATGCCTGGCGGATTGAAGGGAAAGTGCGCGGCCAAAGAGAATGTTTGGTTGCTAAAAAATATTAATCTTTAATAGCCACATGGTTTATGAAAGTTGGTGGTCAGATTACAGTTTTTGTTAATTTTTTAGAAAAAATTATGATCTGATTCTGATTTATTATTTGATCCACACGCAGCAACAAAATGACATCGCATCTTAAAGCCGCCATACCGAAGCTTGCCTCGCTCGACATAGAACGAAGCCTCGCGTTTTATGAGCGTCTGGGATTCCAGCGAAGCGGATCCTACCCGGGTTACGGCATCGTGAAGCGCGATGAGATACATCTGCATTTCTGGCTATGTTCGGATGCGCGCATTCCTAAAGAAACAGGGTGTCGTATCGAGGTGGAGGGAATCGACGAACTCTTTAAGGAGTTTTCAGCGTACGGGGTCATTCATCCTAACGGTCGTCTAGAAGAAAAACCTTGGAGCGTGCGCGAATTCTCGATATTGGATACGGATGGCAATCTGCTCACGTTTCAGCAAGACTTGTAGATTGGGGTGAATGAAATGAACCCCAGCAATAATATCAGTCGAGATATAGAACATATACAAGAAGCAAGTTGAGGTTAGCGGCGCTCACCCCAACCTACATTTAATTTACAACCAAATCATGTACCCCGATTCAAATCGATGCGACAGGGCGGGGTGGAACGGGAACATGCGGATTTTGTAATACTGCAAACCGGGTAGGCGCGGATTCAGATCGAGTTTAAATAGTGTTTCGTCCGAGGCTTCGCCTGATTTCTCGGGCATGAAAATATGGCTGTCCAAGCGCACGAATTCGCCGTTTTCCATTTCACGTCCCACCAAGCATTCAATCAGTACGTCTTCCGCGTTTAAGCCGTTTAAACGCGCGGCCACGCGTAACGATAAAATGCTGCCCGAGCGGATTTCTGAAGGCGCGTGGTCCACGCGCCGCAAGCTGACGTGCGGCCAACTGCTGTCGAGGCGTTTGCGCCAGGCGGCGATTTCCTTGGCGCGGGCGAAATTGTTGCCAGACATGATCAAACGTTGTTTGCGCGCGCGGGTGTAGTAGTTGGTGGCGTAGTCCATGACCATGCGTTGCGCGTTGAAGCGCGGCAGCAGCGACTTCATGGAATTTTTGGATTTTTTCACCCAGCCTTCCGAATAGCCGTGGCCGTTGCGCGTGTAATAAAGCGGAATCACTTGCCGCTCGAGAATATCCAACAGCTCTTGGCCTTCCTCGCGATCGCGGTACGCGCCATCGAATTGCTGTCCATGTGGAGTGATGGCCCAACCATTTTCCTCGTTGTAGCCTTCGTCCCACCAACCGTCGAGCACGCTTAAGTTGATGACGCCGTTGATGCCGGCTTTTTCACCCGAGGTACCGCTGGCTTCCAGCGGATATTCTGGCGTATTCAGCCAAACGTCGACGCTGGTGACTAATTTGCGCGCCAGCGACAAATCGTATCCTTCCAATAAAATAATCTTGCCTTCAAATTCCGGACGCCGCGAATATTCATGGATGGTTTGAATCAAGCGTTGCGCTGGCAAGTCATGTGGATGCGCCTTGCCAGCGAAGATCAACAATACGCGTCGATCCGGATCGTTAAACAAACGCGCTAGGCGCGCGGGATCGGAGAACAACAAGGTCGCGCGCTTGTACGTGGCAAAGCGGCGCGCGAAGCCGAGCGTTAAAATATCGGAATCGTGCGGCATTAAATGTTGGGTATAGCGGTCGATCAAGGCTTCGCTGCAGCCGTTGCGCCGTTGCTGGCGAATCACGCGGCGCTTCACTTCCAAGAGCATTTCCGATTTCAGGGTTTGGCGCACGCTCCAAAAACTGTGATCGGGAATTTCGTCGATGCGTTCCCAAAAATCTTTATTGAGCTCTTGATTACGCCAACCGCCGCCGAAACGCATGTCGAATATGTTGGCCCATTCGCGTGCTAAAAATGTCGGCACGTGCACGCCGTTGGTGACATAGCCCATGGGGTTTTCATCGGACGGTATTTGCGGCCAGACAAAAGCCGCCATGCGCGAAGCCACGCCACCGTGAATGCGCGAGACGCCATTGCGAAAGCGCGAGCCGCGCAAGGCCAATGCGGTTTGATTGAAGCCGCCCTGACTGCTCGGACTGGAACCGAGCGAAAGAAAATAATTGATGTCGATGCCGAGTTGCTTGGCAAAATCGCTAAAGTAGCTAGTGGCTAACTGATTATCGAAAATGTCGTGGCCCGCGGGCACGGGCGTGTGCGTAGTGAAGACGGTGTTGGCCGCGACCAATTCCAAAGCACTATCGAAATCCAAACCTTGCGCTACAAATTCGCGGCAACGTTCCAGAATCATGAACGCGGCGTGGCCTTCGTTGATGTGCCAAACGGTGGGGCTGAGCCCAACCGCGTGCAAAGCGCGCACGCCACCGATGCCGAGCACGATTTCTTGCTGCATGCGCGTATTGATATCGCCGCCATAAAGTTGAAAGGTGATGGCGCGGTCGGATTCGCCGTTTTCCGGCAGATCGCTGTCGAGCAGATAAAGCGTGATGTGTCCGGCCTTGGCTTGCCACACTTTGAGCAGCACGCGCCGACCGGGCAGATCGACATGCACGTGAATTTCCGCGCCCTTGGCGTCAATGGCGGGCTTGATCGGCAAGTCGGCGAAATAGGTCGGTGTGTAATGCGCGATCTGGTTGCCATGCCCGTCGATGGTCTGAATGAAATAACCTTGGCGATACAGCATGCCCACCGCGACGAAAGGAATATTTAAATCGCTCGCGGCTTTGCAATAATCGCCCGCGAGAATTCCGAGGCCGCCTGAATAAATTTGAAAGCTTTCGTGAAAACCAAACTCGGCGCAAAAATAAGCCACCAAATCTTCCTTGGGATCGAGTAATTGCGTAATGATGGGGCGCGCGCGTTCTTGATGATAAGTGTCGTAAACCGACAGCACGCGGTTGTAGTCTTCCATGAACACGCGGTCTTCCGCGGCTTCGTCCAAGCGCTTTTGCGATATGCGGCGCAAAAATAATTTTGGGTTATGTCCGCAGGCTTCCCACAAATCCGAATTGAGGCGATAGAATAAAGCGCGCACTTCTCGATCCCAGCTATAAAGCAGATCGTTGGCCAGTTCTTGCAGGCGCTTCAAGCGCTCGGGAAGAACCGGCTGTACTTCAAGAATGTAACGTGTACCCGTCATAATTCCTTTATTCGGCGATGAGGCAATCTGAGACTACATAGTATAGTATGACGGCCTCGTTGAGACATGCCAGCACTGGTGAGTATTTTATTAAGGTGCGCGGCGATTGCCATGCATAAATCCGATTTCAATTACTCCCTACCTCCCGAACTGATCGCACAATATCCGGTCACGCCACGCACCGCGAGCCGCTTGCTGCACCTCGATGGTGCGCAAGGCTTGATTCACGATCGACGCTTCACCGATTTAACGTCGTTATTGAGCGCGGGCGATTTGCTGGTGTTCAACGACACGCGCGTCGTGCCCGCGCGCTTGTATGGCCATAAAGAAAGCGGCGGACGCATTGAGATTTTAATCGAACGCATGCGCGATGCGAGGTGCGTTATCGCACAAGTGCGCGCCAGCAAGCCGCTCAAAACCGGGCAACAATTAACGCTTGAAGGCCAAGTGAGCGCCAAAGTACTGGGCCGCGTTGATGAATTTTATGAGCTGGCTTTCGACGGCGACGCGCCCGTGACTGAAATTCTCGAACGCATCGGCCACATGCCCTTGCCGCCTTATCTCAGTCGTGACGATGAAGCCTCGGACCGCGAACGTTATCAAACCGTGTACGCGCGCGAACGCGGCGCGGTGGCGGCGCCGACTGCGGGTTTGCATTTCGATGAAGCTTTGATGGCGCAATTAACCAAGCAGGGCGTGGACAGCGCCTTCGTCACCTTGCACGTGGGCGCGGGAACTTTTCAACCAATGCGCAGCGAAGAAATTCACGCGCACCGCATGCACGCGGAATTCATTCAAATCACCCCAGCGGTTTGCGCCCAAATCAACACCGCCAAACAAGCCGGACGCCGAATCATCGCCGTCGGCACCACCACCGTGCGTGTGCTCGAAACCGCCGCACGCCATGGCCGTCTCCAGCCTTATCAAGGTGACACCGATATTTTTATTTATCCGGGTTATCAGTTTCAGATGGTGGATGCGTTACTGACTAATTTTCATCTACCTGAATCGACTTTGCTGATGTTGGTGTGTGCCTTTGGGGGAATGGAAAATGTGATGAAGGCTTATCGGCATGCGGTCGAGCAGAAATATCGATTTTATAGTTATGGGGATGCGATGTTGTTGAACAAGACGGGTAATTTCGACAGTGTGTGAACGGTGTAGTTTCTGTTCATATTTGGGTGTTAATATTTTAAAAATTATTTTAAGAACAGCGAAAATTTTACGATAAAAAAGATTATGCGCCTTCGAGGTGTGTTTCTAGATGGAATTTGAGATGTCTAATTTTAGTTAGGTGCAATTAGAAATGGAAATTATCGGCATATTGCTTGTCCTTGTTGGTCTCAGTGTCGGCACATATGGTGCGTATGTAATTTATTGTGCCGACTTCCCTAGGAACGATTGGATCGTGGAAGCCTTGAGTAACGCCGCCTCAAAACCTAGCTATGGTGTAATCGCCCCCAGCGGATATAGCCCTTCTACCGAAAGAGAGCAGGGTTCAAAAAGAACCGAGGAGATAATGCAGCAAAGCCAGAATTATGTGAAAACAAGTCGTAAAGGCATGATGGCTATTGGTATAGGGTTTGTGTTTCAAGTCATCGGGAATCTATTTCTCTTATGGCCACTTGTTTACAAATCATTTACAACTTACATCTAAACTGTGTGTTCGAGGCCGACCGGTGACACTGCGCATCGTTCTCCTGTTGCGTTCGTGCCCCGCGTGGCTCAACGCGGCGTTAGGCATCTCTGAGTAACACGACGACATGAACACACTTTGCTTCGCATCCAACCTTACGAGCGAGGAATTGGCTGCCTGGGTGCAAGCTATCGGGGCAGTTCTCGCGATTCTTGCAGCGGCGGGAATCGCTATTTGGCAATCGAATAAGCAGCATCAACTTGCGCGGATTTTGCACAAGGAAGAAAAGCGACATGATCGCATCGAACAAGCGAAGACGCTCCTAGCACTTTGTCGCAGCTGCACTGGTGTCGTGAAGCACATGCGGAAGCAGCTTCATGATCGGGATGCCGTACACAGGATCGCGGAGAAAAAAGAGTACTTCGATTTCAGTGATCTGCAGGTTTTGGTGAGTGCAGTCACTGCGATTCCGCTACACGCGCTTCCTGACGCTCTGGTGATGCATACTCTAATTCTCGGATCTGCCATACGACAGTTCCAGCACAATCTGAACGCAGCTTTTCATGGGCATCGATCGATGGACGCGAAAGCCTTTGGCGAATTCTTCACGGCCTTGGACAAGATGACATTAAGTCTCGAGCTAAGCTGCGACGAAATTGCGAAAGAGATTGAACGTGTACGTGCGCAAAATTAGGGTCAGACCACGGTTTTCGCTAATATTAGAAAAAAATTGTGATCTGAACTGGTTTTTCTGTTTACAGGAACGATGATGGAAAACAAGAACCATTGGGAACAGATCTATAACGCCAAGGCGACGGATGCCGTCAGTTGGTACCAAGAGCATGCGGGTCGATCCATTGAGTTGATTCTCTCCACGGGCGTTCCACGCTCTGCGTCCATCATTGATGTTGGCAGCGGCGCATCTCGTTTGATCGATGATCTCGTGGGGCAGGGCTTCTCAAACATCACGGCTCTTGATCTTTCATCTGTTGCATTGTCGGCAACACGCGCGCGACTTGGAGAAAAAGCAAACAACATCCATTGGATCCAGGCTGATATCACCCAAGTTTCCCTGCCCCAGCAGGCGTTCGATGTTTGGCACGATCGCGCCGTTTTTCATTTTCTGACAGAGCCGCATCAACGGCGCGCCTATGTCAATGCCGTGCTCAATGCACTTAAGCCGGGTGGCCACCTCATCGTGGCCACGTTCGCGGAAGATGGTCCAACAAAGTGCAGCGGCCTGCCTGTTCAACGGTATGCACCGCACGAACTGCACGCCGAGTTCGGCACCCCGTTCGAAATCATTCGCATCGAAAGGGAGGCGCATACAACGCCCTCTGGAGCTGAGCAGAAATTTATTTACTGCTACTGCCGCAAGATTCATGACTGAGTTTCCCGCTCAAACGGTGCATCTCGGGTGAGCTCTCGAATCCAAAACTGGGGTTAGACCCCAGTTTCCGTTATGTCTATCGTCACTATCGCCTTGCCACGATCGCAATCGCTACGTTGTCAAATTAAAGAGGCCAGGCTCGAATATCTTTTTCAACGTGAGGCAATTAGAAGTTGCCAAGGCGCTGTGAAATGCGCATGATCAGTCGTCAGGAGTGCCACAGTAATTCGAGCCTGGTCCTTTTAATTTGAAATAGACAGTAATGAACGACCCCGATCTGCCCTTGAGGCTTATCGCTCCGCCACCCGTCATGTACGTCGGGACGCTGTTACTGGGTGTCGCGATTCACGTGTTCACGCCGATTCCGATTTTTCCGGCGACGCCAGCCCATGAGATTCTTGCTGGCTTGTTGTTGTTTCTCAGTGGAGCATTCGCCCGCTGGGCATTTCTCACAATGCGGCGATGGGGTACAACCGCGAACCCGAGAAAGCCGTCAGAGGTGTTAGCAACCAGTGGGCCTTTTCGCATCTCGCGCAACCCGATCTACGTTGCCATGACAGGGTTATACGTTGGCTTGGCATTCTTGGTTAATTCCGCATGGTTGTTAATATTGCTTGTCCCGTTGCTCATGGTCATGCAATGGGGCGTCATCCTGAAAGAAGAACGATATCTCTCTGGAAAATTCGGTGACCAATACACAGCCTATCGTTCGCGAGTTCGACGTTGGTTATAGTGCCCGCTGACAACGCCATCAACTTGGACAGTGAAAAGCGGCGCGCCTTCGTCGCACCGTTTTTCAAAAAAGAGGGCAGATTTATTTTCTAAACATAAACTGAGCAAGATCAAATTAAGGAGCCAGGTTCGAATATTTTTTTTCAACTTGAGGCAATTTGAAGTTGCAGAGGACGCATATGAGATGCGCATGATCAGTCGTCAGAGACCATAAATAATTCGAGCCTAGCCCCTTTAATTTACGCGAATGTTCGAGCGCTTTAAGCAATGAGCGATACCGTTGGCAAGACGTTAAGCCTTGTTGCGTGATGCGCAACATGCTATGCTTAGCCTATGATTCAATCGTTCCGACACAAGGGGCTGCGCAAGTTCTTTGAGTCGGGAAGCGCGGCGGGAATACAACCGCATCATGCCAAGCGACTGCGAATGCTTTTAGCGGCCTTGGATACGGCCATGAATATCCAGGACATGAACGTTCCCGGATTTCGGCTGCATCCTCTAAAGGGATCGGAACGCGGTCGGTGGTCTGTGTGGGTAAACGGTAACTGGCGCTTAACTTTCGAATTCAAAGACGGACACGCCTCTGTCTTGGATTATGAGGATTATCACTGATGCCTATGCACAATCCGCCTCATCCTGGAGAGTTCATCACTCAGGCCTATCTGGAGCCCAACAACCTTAGCGGCCGGGAACTGGCTGCCAAACTCGGCGTGGCGGCTTCAACATTAAATCGCATTCTGATGGGCTCCAGCCGCATCAGTCCTGAAATGGCGCTGCGTCTTTCCAAGGCTCTCGGGCGCTCTCCCGAGAGTTGGCTTGCCATGCAGAACAATCATGATCTTTGGCAAGCGAAACAGCATCTAAAGCTCAGGAATGTTGGAAAGGTACGGCTAACAGCGGCCTAACCGACGTTCGATTGGACGCAGTGCCTCGCGGTTAAGCTTGTTGTTTAAATTCTTTTAAGTTCCAGAAAACAACCCATGCAATTCGAATTAATCACCACCGACGGCCCAGCACGTCGCGGCCGCATGACTTTCGAGCGCGGCACGGTCGAGACGCCCGCGTTCATGCCCGTCGGCACTTATGGCACGGTCAAGGGCATGACTCCCGAAGAATTGCGCGCGGGCGGCGCGGAAATTATTTTGGGAAATACTTTTCATCTTATGTTGCGTCCGGGCATGGAGGTGATCAAGGCGCACGAAGGTTTGCATCGCTTCATGCATTGGGAAGGACCGATCCTGACGGACTCGGGTGGTTTTCAAGTATGGAGCTTGGGCAAGCTGCGCAAACTTTCGGAACAAGGCGTGTTGTTTCAGTCGCCCGTCGATGGCGCGCGGATTTTTCTGGGGCCGGAGGAATCGATGGCGGTGCAGCAGGCGCTGGCGGCGGAGATTATTATGATATTCGACGAATGCACCCAGCACCCGGCGACGGAACAGGAAGCGCGTGCTTCCATGGAATTATCCTTGCGTTGGGCCGAGCGTTCCAAGATTGCGCATGGGAATCATGCGTCGGCCTTGTTCGGCATTATTCAAGGCGGCATGTACGAACATTTACGCGATATCTCGCTCACCGGACTTAAGCAGATTGGATTTGACGGCTATGCCATTGGCGGACTTTCCGTGGGCGAGAGCAAAGTGGAAATGTTGCGCGTGTTGGATCACATTACGCCGCAGATGCCGAGCGATCGGCCGCGTTATCTCATGGGCGTCGGGACGCCAGAGGATTTAGTCGAAGCCGTGCGTCGCGGCATAGATATGTTCGATTGCGTGTTGCCCACCCGAAACGCACGCAACGGTTGGCTTTTTACGCACGAAGGTAATCTCAAAATCCACAATAGCCGCCATGGCCGCGATACCCGTCCAGTCGACGAGCATTGCGATTGCTATACCTGCCAGCATTACACCCGCGCTTATCTGCGTCATTTACAGCAGGCCAATGAAATTTTGGGCGCGCGCCTGGCCACGATTCACAATTTGCACTATTACCAGAGCCTTATGCGCGGCATGCGCCAAGCGATTGCCGAAAAAGGACTGGATGATTTCGTCCAGAAGTTTTATCGTATGCGCCGCCCGAGCCCCGCGGGGGTCGCGGACGAGCCTAATTAAACCTGTTAAGGAAAATATATGAACTTTCTGATTTCTGAAGCCTGGGCCGAAGCCCCAGCTGCTGTGGCGGGCGCACCGGCTCAAGGCAATCCCTTCATGACCTTGATCATGCTCGGCGTATTATTCGGCGCTTTTTATTTCATCTTGATTCGTCCCCAAGCGAAACGCGCCAAAGAACATAAAGCCATGATCGCCGCGCTCGCCAAAGGCGATGAAGTGGTGACGGCGGGTGGCGTGATCGGTCGAGTGACCAGCTTGAGCGATGCCTATGTCGGCGTGGAAGTGGCGGACGGCGTGGAAGTAAAAGTGCAGCGCCACGCGGTGCAAACCATTTTGCCCAAGGGAACCATCAAGTCGGCGTAAGTTTGAACCGCGGTTTGGCAGCGGCGGTTTTAAAAAAAATAAATGAATAAATATCCCCTCTGGAAATATTTACTGATTCTCATCGTGGTGCTGGTGGGCTTTGTCTACGCCTTGCCGAATTTCTACGGTGAGTATTTAGCGGTGCAGATTTCACCGACGCGCACCACCAAGGTGGATCAAGCGCTGCTGAGTTTTGTCGAAGGCCAGCTAAAGCAAGCCAACGTTCCCTATAGTGGCGCGGTGCTGGATGAAACGGGCGCGCGCATTCGTTTTGATCAAGCCGAAACGCAACTCAAGGCGCGCGACTTGATACAGAAAGCGGTCGGCGAACAATACACCGTGGCCTTGAATCTTTTACCGGCCACGCCCGCGTGGCTCAGCGCCATCAACGCCAAACCCATGTATCTAGGTCTCGATTTGCGCGGGGGCGTGCATTTCTTGATGCAAGTGGACATGGTCGCGGTGTTGAAGAAAGCCGAAGAGACTTACGCCGACGACATGCGCCGCGCCTTGCGCGAGAAAAAAGTGCAATACCTCAGCGTGAATCGTCTGGAACGCGGTGGCATCGAAATTCGTTTTCGTGACGCGCCAGAGCGCGACAAAGGCCAGGACGTGTTGCGCAAGAGCTTGGAAGATCTGGATGTCGCGGAAGAAAATCGCGGCAATGATTTTATTATCAGCGCCAAAATGAAACAGTCGGCGGTGTTGGCAAAAAGCCGTTCCGCCTTGGAACAAAATATAAACTCACTGCGCAATCGCGTGAACGAGTTGGGCGTGGCCGAGCCGATCATTCAGCAGCAAGGCCAAGATCGCATCGTGGTGCAATTGCCTGGCGTGCAAGACACGGCGCGCGCCAAGGAAATTCTCGGCCGCACCGCCACGCTGGAAATCATGATGGTCGATGAAGAGCACGACCTCTCGGGCGCGTTGTCGGGGCAGGTGCCAGCCGGTTCCAAGCTGTACAAAATGCGCGATGGTCGTCCGATACTGCTTAAAAATCGGCTGATTTATTCTGGCGACAATATCGTCGACGCCGCGCCCGGCTTCGATAGCCAAGGCGGCAGCGCCATCGTTTCGATCACGCTCGATAATCGCGGCGCCGACATCAATCAGCGCATTACTGGAGAAAATGTCGGCAAGCGCATGGCGGTGGTGTACATCGAAATTAAATCCGAACCCAAATTCGATGAGCAAGGGAGACCCGTGCTCGATGCCAACGGCCGTCAGGCGCGCGTGAGCAAGCGCGTGGAAGAGGTGATCACCGCGCCCGTCATTCGTTCGCAGCTTGGCAAGCGTTTCCAAATCGAAGGCATGGATTCTCCTCAGGAAGCGAATGAATTGTCCTTGCTGCTGCGCGCGGGTGCTTTCGCCGCGCCCGTGGAGATTATCGAAGAGCGTACGGTTGGTCCCAGCCTTGGCGCCGATAATATCTCCAAGGGCTTCCATTCCACCTGGGTGGGTTTCGCGGCCATCGCTGTTTTCATGACCATTTATTATCTTGTCTTTGGTTTCATTTCGGTTGTCGCGCTCGGAGTCAACGTGCTCTTATTAGTCGCGCTGCTATCCATGCTGCAAGCAACCTTGACCTTGCCAGGCATGGCGGGTATCGCGCTCACGATCGGTATGGCCATTGACTCCAACGTCTTGATCAATGAGCGTATCCGTGAAGAATTACGTAATGGCAATACACCGCAAGCCAGCATTTATTCCGGCTACGAGCGCGCTTTCGGCACCATTCTCGATTCCAACATTACCAACTTGATCGCGGGACTCGCGTTATTCATGTTCGGCACCGGGCCGATTAAAGGTTTTGCCGTGGTGTTGTGCTTAGGTATCCTGACCTCTATGTTCAGCTCGGTCATGGTTTCACGCGCCATGGTTAATTTGCTTTATGGCGGACGCAAACTCGAACGTATTCCCATCGGCAATACTGCCTGGGCCGCCAACCGGACAAGCGGATAAATTCAAGCCATGGAATTTTTCAAAATTAAAAAAGATATTCCGTTCATGCGCCATGCTTTGGCGTTTAACGTTATTTCGGGCATTACTTTCTTATTAGCGATAGTTTTCTTGGTTGCCAAAGGTCTAAATTTTGGCGTCGACTTTACTGGCGGCACGGTGATGGAAGTGAGTTACAAGCAAGCCGCCGATGTTCCCAAAATCCGCGACTCGCTGGCGCAACTTGGCTATCATGACGTCGCGGTGCAGAATTTTGGCACCTCGCACGACGTGCTGATCCGTCTACCGCTGAAACAACAGACCAACAGCGCCAAACTTTCCGATAGCATCATGGATGCGCTGCGCCAAGCCGATCCCACGGTGGAATTGCGGCGCGTGGAATTTGTCGGCCCGCAAGTGGGGCGCGAGCTCATTGAAAACGGCGCGCTCGCGTTATTGTTTGTTTCCATCGGCATCGTGCTGTATCTGTGGGCGCGGTTTGAATGGAAGTTTGGCATCGCCACCATCATCGCCAACTTGCACGACGTGGTCATCATCTTGGGATTTTTTGCCTTCTTCCAATGGGAGTTTTCACTTACCGTGCTGGCCGCGGTGCTGGCCATCTTTGGCTATTCGGTGAATGAATCGGTGGTGGTGTTCGACCGCGTGCGCGAGAATTTTCGCAAACTGCGCAAGGCATCGGTGCCCGAGATTATCGACAACGCCATCACGCGCACGCTGTCGCGCACCATCATTACCCACGGTAGCACCCAGCTGGCGGTGCTCTCCATGTTGTTCTTCGGCGGCGAGACACTGCATTACTTCGCCCTGGCGCTGACCATCGGTATTTTATTCGGCATCTATTCTTCGGCGCTGGTCGCGAGTCCCATCGTCATGTGGCTCGGCGTTTCGCGTGAAGACCTGATGCCAGTGAAAAAAGACGCCGTCGAAGACGCTCGTCCCTAAACGTCTCTCTCTTTTTTTATCCGCATATATTTTTTCGCAGTTAAAGAATTCGCACCAAAGGCGGGCATTCTCACAGTACATTCACCATCAGCGTGCAGCTGTTCCGCCGCGTGCGTGGTTTTAATTCCATCCTTTTCCGCTGAATCAATCAGTTAGTACTTTTTTGCCTCATGGCACAGGGATTGCCTTAGAAGATGCCAGCAACGGCGGGCAATGACGCCTCGCCGTCAGCCACAGGAGGCAGATGATGAATTGGCGTGAATTTCGGCGGGCGGGCCACTGGCCAACCTTGTTGTCGGCGTTTTTGTATTTCGATGTCAGTTTCATGGTGTGGGTGGTGCTGGGACCGCTCGCGCTTTACTTAAGTCAGGAGTTGGGCTTATCGATCGAAGACAAATTTAGCATCGTCGCCATTCCTATCCTGGCGGGCGCGGTATTGCGCATGCCCATGGGCATGCTCGCCGATCACATCGGTCCCAAACGCGCTGGTCAGTTGGGTCAGCTGATTGTCATGGTGGGTTTGGCCTATACCTGGTTTTTCGGTTTGCATTCCAAATTAGAAGTGGAAATTCTGGGCGTGATCTTGGGCGTTGCGGGCGCCAGCTTCGCCGTAGCATTGCCGCAAGCTTCGCGTTGGTACCCGCCACAGTATCAGGGCATTGTCATGGGCATCGCTGGTGCGGGCAACATGGGCGTGGTGCTGGATGCCATGTTCATTCCTTCTTTGGCGGAAGCTTATGGTTGGCAGAATGTGTTCGGTTTGCTGCTGATTCCTTTGCTGATCGTTTTTATCATTTATAGTTTTCTGGCTAAAGACGCACCGGATAAACGCGCACCCGTGACGCTGGAAAATTACCGCAGTATGTTGCAAGACGTGGACACCTGGTGGTTTATGTTTTTCTATTTCATCACCTTTGGTGGATTCGTCGGCTTAGGAAGCGCGCTGCCGCTTTATTTCACCAATTGGTATCACGCTTCGGGCGTGGCCGCGGGCATGATGGTGGCGGCGGTGGTATTTTCCGGATCGATGTTTCGCCCCGTGGGCGGTTGGTTGGCCGACCGTGTCGGCGGTCTAAAAACGTTGCAAGTGATATTCATCGTCGTCGGCGTTTGCTATCTGAGCATCGCGTATTTACCGCAAGGCCCCGCGCCCGCGGTGGCGCAGACAACCATGGCTAAAGTCGGCGGTTGGGCGCTGATGGAGCTGCCGCTGCAAGCATGGATGGCGGTGGCGATATTCTTTATCGGTGCCATGGCCTTGGGCATGGGTAATGGTTCGGTGTTTCAATTAGTGCCGTTGCGGTTTCGCCATGAGATTGGTGTGATGACCGGTTTGGTGGGCGCGGCTGGCGGCCTCGGCGGTTTTCTTTTAGCCAAGGCGCTCGGTTGGTCCAAGGGCATGACCGGTGGATTCGCCATGGGTTTTGGTGCCTTTGCCGTCTTGGCGGGCGTCGGTTTGGTCGGTCTTTTCATCGTGAAGACGCGTTGGCGCACCACCTGGGGCGCGGCGTCGGGGGCGAGAATATAAAGCTACAAGTCGTCTCAGATGCGAGCGACAATAAAAATTATTATTTTTCATTCGTCTCGTCTCTGGTTATGACATGAGCGCCAATCATCTTCAAACCCACATCGGCTTTGTCAGCGAAAAGGGCAAGCGGCCGACTAATGACGATTACGTCGCGGGTCGCGTGGAAAACCACGGTGCGCGCGTCATGCCCGATGTGCTGGCGGTGATCGCCGACGGCATGGGCGGTGGCGCTGGCGGACGCATGGCGGCGGAAACCAGCGTGCGCGGATTCATCGACGCTTATTGCAACTTGCCCGCGACGCTCGGCGTGGATCGCGCTTGCGCTCGCGCGCTCGCTGCCATGAATCGTTGGATTTATTCCCAAGGCCGCCAAGATCCCGAGCTCAAAAACATGGCCACGACTTTCAGCGCCCTGATTCTGCGCGGACGCAAGGCGCACGTGGTGCATGTTGGCGATACGCGGATTTATCGTCTGCGCGATCATCGTTTAACGCGTTTAACCCAAGACCATGTGCACGCGCATCCCGATATGCGTCACGTGCTGTACCGCGCGGTTGGTTTGGAAAGCAGCGTGCGCGCTGATTACGCGTTGCACGACTTGCGTCTGCACGATCGGTTTTTATTATGCTGCGATGGCATGCATGGAACGCTCGCCGATGCGCGTCTGCAAGCGCTTTTGGATGAACGCGGTTCGCCGCAGGAAGACGCGCAACGTTTGGTCGAGGCGGCGCTGGCAGCACATAGCCAAGACAATGTCAGTGCCTTGATTGTCGATGTCGTCGGTTTACCGTCCGCGGAACGAGCCGATATGGAAACCGCGGTCGCGGGTCTGCCGATACAAGATTTGCCAAAGGTCGGCGACAGCGTTGATGGATTTCGCTTGACCGAGATGATCGCTGACGGACGCTACAGCCGTTTGTTCCGCGCCGAGGACATGCTTGAGCCGCGCGAAGTCACGCTTAAATTTCCGCACCCACGCGTCATGGCGGAGCAGAATTATCGCCGCGCCTTCGCGCGCGAAGCTTGGGTGGCATCGCAAGTGCGCAGCCCGTGGGTGACGGAAATGATCGATTTGCCGGAAGGACGGCAAACCCGGCTGTATTCAGTCATGCCTTATTATCGTGGTGAAAGTTTAGAGCACAGGCTGCGGCGTGCACCGCTGACGCTCGCCGAAGGCGTGGACATCGGCATCAAACTGGCCAAGGCGGTGTATGCGCTGAACCGCCAGCGTATCGTGCATCGCGACATCAAACCCGAAAACGTCATGCTGTTGCATTCCAGTAAGGGACTAAAGTTGTTGGATCTTGGCGTCGCACGTCTGCCAGGCATGGAGCAGGGCGATGGCGAAGAAATCCCTGGCACGCCAAGCTACATGGCTCCAGAATTATTTGATGGCGCGCTGGGCGATGAACGATCCGACGTGTACGCCTTGGGCGTGACGCTCTACAGCATGTTCAGTGCTGGTCAATACCCGTATGGCGAAGTCGAAGCGTTTTCGCGCCCTCGCTTTGCCAAGCGCGTAGCGCTCAATCGCCATCGTCCCGATCTGCCAGCTTGGTTGGATGCCTGTCTGGCGCGAGCGACGGCGGTGGAAGCGGACCAACGTTTCGGCGATGCCATGGAATTGGCTTTCGAGCTGGAAAATGGTTTAGCGCGCGGCGGCCGCACCATCGTGCAAAAGCGATCTTTGTACGAACGCAATCCTGTGCGTTTCTGGCAAATAGTTTCGCTGTTGCTTTTTTTATCGTTGATCGCGGTATTGAGCGTTAGTTAGATGTCGTGCTTGCACCAAATTCGCTCACATCCGATGGTGGTCTCACTTATCTTGTGCGCTCGGCGATGCGGCAATTTAAGATTTATGATCGAGCGAGTTCTAATTTATTGAAAGCATGACATTTAAACTTTTGCGGCCACTTGGCACGCGGGTTGCTTTAGACGTAGGCGAAACCGCGAGAGTGTGCCATGACAAAGCCGCGAATTTTGTTGGTAACGGAAAATCAAGAGCGTGCCTCCTTGCTGGAGCAAGCCTTGATGCAAGTCCATTATCAAGTGACGGCCAAGATTAATGTGGACGACGATTTTTTCATGTATGTACAACAAGCGCGACCCGATGCCTTGATCATGGATTTGGCCGAACCAACGCCTCAGGTTTTGCAGCAACTGCATCGTTTGGACGAGTGCCTACCGCTGCCCGTGGTGATATTCGTCGAACGTAGTAGCGGCCAAGTTACTCAGTCTGCAGTGAAAGCGGGTGTTAGTGCGTATGTTGTCGATGGTTTTCGGCCCGATCGGGTTGCCTCGATTTTAGAGACAGCGTTAGCGCGTTTTATGGAATTCAAGGCACTGCGCGCGCAACGCGACCGCGCGCAGGATAAGCTGGCGGAACGCAAAAGTATCGAACGTGCCAAGGGTATACTGATGCGCCGACGCGCGTTGCCCGAAGAAGCGGCGTATCGCGCATTGCGTAAAATGGCCATGGATCGTGGGCGGCCTTTGGTCGATGTGGCGCAAAGTATTATTACTGCGGAAGAAACTTTGGCGCAGGGCTAGCGAGATTCGGATTAGTTTCTTTTTCCAACGACGGGAAAAGAGCAGATAGTAGTGAAGCGATAAGATTTTTGGCGAGCCAAAGGCGGTTCGTCTACAGGACAACGGCGTCCATTCATTCGGAAGTTTTTCCGGAAGAATGGGCGCTTTTTTTTGGCAATCGACAATGGGGAGTAAAGCGATGGATGAGAAAACGACGAAAAAACCTCTGCAATTAGTGACGCCTGTATCGCGCCGCCGATTTTTGAAAACCGGATTAGCGGGATTAGGCGCCGTTGGTTTGGCTGGTATGGCGCCAGGTTTGCGCCTAGGCGCTTGGGCCGCGGGTTCGGACGCGCCCGAAAAAACCGAAGTTAAAATAGGATTTATTCCGCTCACCGACTGCGCCAGCGTGGTGGTGGCATCCGAGATGGGCTTCGACAAAAAATACGGCATCAAGATTACGCCTTCGAAGGAAGCCAGCTGGGCAGCGGTGCGCGATAAATTGGTGAATGGCGAAATCGATGCCTCGCATGTGTTGTATGGCCTGATTTACGGTTTGCATCTCGGTATCAGCGGACCGAAGAAAGATATGGCGGTGTTGATGAATCTAAATCACAACGGCCAAGCGATCACGCTCTCGAACCAACTCAAAGATAAGGGCGCTACCGACGGCGCCAAACTCAAGGCGCTTATCGCTAAAGAAAAGCGCGAATACGCTTTCGCGCAAACTTTCCCCACGGGCACGCATGCCATGTGGATTTATTATTGGCTTGCAGCTAACGGCATCCATCCTTTCAACGATGTGAAAGCCATTACCGTTCCACCGCCGCAAATGGTGGCTAACATGCGCGTTGGCAACATGGACGGTTACTGCGTGGGTGAACCGTGGGGCGCGCGTGCCATTTACGACAAAATCGGTTTTACCGCGATCACCACGCAGGAAATCTGGAAAGACCATCCGGAAAAAGTATTGGGAACGCGTTTGGAATTCGTGCAGCAAAATCCCAACACCGCGCGCGCCATGATCATGGCTATTCTCGAAGCTTCTAAATATATCGATACGATGAGCAATCGCGTGAAGGTCGCGGAGGTCATCGCGCAGAAATCTTACGTCAACACTGAAGCCAGCGTGATCGAAGGGCGCATGAAGGGCGAGTATGAAAACGGTTTAGGCAAGAAGTGGAAAGATGCGAATTACATGAAGTTCTACAACGACGGCAAAGTGACTTTCCCGTATCTGTCGGACGGCATGTGGTTCCTGACGCAACATCGTCGTTGGGGTTTGCTCAAGGAAGATCCGGACTATCTCGCGGTTGCCAAGCAAATTAATCAGATCAATCTATACACGCAAGCCGCGACGCAAGTCAAAGTACCGTTGCCCGCCAACCCTATGCGCAGCGCGAAGTTTATGGATGGCACAGTGTGGGATGGCAGCGATGCAAAAAAATATGCCGCGAGCTTTAAGCTGAAGGTTTGATGTTTAGAAATAGGGTGTGCACTGCATGTTAAACCGAGAACAAATCCGTGTATCGGCCTTGGAAGCAAAAAGCGCAAAAGGCCTAAGCTGGCAGCAAATCGCCAATGAAATTGCACGCAGTCCAGTGTACGCAGCCATGCTGGTTTACGGTTACGGGCAAGCTAACGAAGCGGAAGCGCAAGGATTAACGCGCGTGTTAGCGCTGCCCGAGCAGGCGAAAAAAGTTTTAATGCAAGTGCCGCACCGCGCGCCCGCGCAGCCGTGGCCGCCGACCGATCCGTTTATCTACCGTTTCTACGAAGCCATCATGCTGTACGGCCCGGTTTTCAAGGACGTGGCGCACGAGATTTTCGGAGACGGCATCATGAGCGCCATCGATATGTCCGTCGATATTCAGAGAGTCGAAGAGGCGGGCGTCGCGCGCATGGCTATCACGCTCAACGGCAAGTGGCTGACGTACAAAAAATTCTGAGGAGCACGGCATGAAGGTGGTAACGGTAAGCAAAGAATGGCGTCAAGCGGAACAAGCCACGGAAAAAGTGGAAACCCTGCTCGCTTCTAAACCGACAGCGATGCCGCCATCGGTGACGTTGTCTTTGATGAAACGATACGGTGGGGTTATTGCCAGCGTGCTGCGCGCTTTATTTCCCGCGGTGCTGGGACTCACTTTGTTCGTAGGACTTTGGGCCATCGTGGCGCACAGCAGCGGTTTGCCCGGCCCGTTGCCGACGTGGAATTCGGCGCTGAAATTATTCAGCGATCCGTTTTATCAGCGTGGTCCCAACGATCAAGGCATTGGCTGGAATGTGTTGCGCTCCTTGTCGCGCGTCGGCATGGGCTTTGGGCTGGCGGCTATCGTTGGCATCCCCTTGGGTTTCTTGATCGGACGTTTTGCGTTTCTCAATAAAATGATGGCGCCCATCATCAGCCTTCTGCGTCCCGTCAGTCCGCTCGCGTGGTTGCCGATTGGCCTGTACGTTTTTAAAGAAGCGCAACCCGCGGCCATCTGGGTAATCTTTATCTCCAGCATTTGGCCGATGATCATCAACACTGCCGTCGGCGTTACGCGCGTACCACAGGATTATCTCAACGTGGCGCGCGTACTTAAACTTTCGGAATGGAAAGTGTTCACCAAGGTTTTGTTTCCCGCGGTGTTGCCTTACATGATGACTGGTGTGCGCTTATCCATCGGCGTGGCGTGGCTGGTGATCGTCGCCGCCGAAATGCTCACGGGCGGCGTCGGCTTGGGTTTCTGGGTATGGGACGAATGGAACAATCTGAATGTCGAACATATCATCATCGCCATATTCGTTGTCGGCATCGTTGGCTTGCTGCTGGAGCAATTATTGCTCTTGTTGGCGCGGCGGTTTGACTACGCGGAGAAATGAAAATGAATCGTTACGTGCAACTGGAATGCGTACAAAAGGTGTTTGAAACCAAGAAAGGAAAATTTATCGCCTTACGCGACGTGAACTTGTCGGTGTGCCAAGGCGAGTTTGTTTCCATCATTGGCCACTCGGGTTGCGGCAAATCCACTTTGCTCAATCTCATCACCGGTTTAAGCACTGCCAGCGACGGTATTTTATTATGCGCTGGACGCGAAATCGCGGGCCCTGGGCCTGATCGCGCGGTGGTATTTCAAAATCATTCCTTGCTGCCGTGGATGACTTGCTTCGATAACGTGTATTTGGCCGTCGAACGTGTATTTAGCGCTCAAGAAAGCAAGACACAATTGCGGCAGCGCACGCACGATGCACTGGTGCTGGTCGGTCTTACCGATGCCGCGCATAAATTTCCGCATGAAATTTCCGGCGGCATGAAGCAGCGCGTGGGTATTGCGCGGGCATTGTCGATGCAACCCAAGGTGTTATTGCTTGATGAGCCCTTGGGTGCGCTGGATGCGTTGACACGCGCGCATTTGCAGGATGAACTGATTAAACTGGTAGCCGCGACCGGCTGCACCACGATCATGGTAACGCACGACGTGGACGAAGCGGTGTTGCTCTCGGACCGCATTGTGATGATGACTAATGGTCCGGCTGCCACCATCGGTCAAATTCTGGATATCGATATTCCGCGACCACGTGAACGTCTGGCCTTGGCGCAGGACGCGCATTATCTGCGTTTACGCGGCGCAGTATTACGGTTTCTATATGGGAAACAGTCTGTAGCAGCGTAAGGAGAGGGCATGGCGGCGAGCTGGTTGCAAATACGTGGCGATCCTTCCTTGCGCCAATTTGTATTTGAACAAACGCGCATCGTCAATGAATTCGACAAACGTATCGATGAGGTGCTAACGCGTGTTGAAATTTTATTCCGCGAGCATGGCGTATTTCACATTAAGGTGCACTTCTCCACCGGCCAAGTAACGCTTTGGCTGCTAAGCGATCCGTTGCGTTATCGGGTGCACGTCAAAGAAGAATTCCTCGATCCTGATTTGTGTCTGGCTTACCCGTGCTTGCCTTATACGGGCGAAGCCATCATCCCCGCGCGTGAAATTTCCAAGGTCTTGGCCGAGTTCAAGTGGCTGCGCGAACACGACAATCATATTTATCTGCGCGCTGCATCGGTGAATATCGTTAACGGTCTGGTAGGGCTGAATTTTTCCTGCGACGGCAGCCATTATCTGAGTTACGCCGAGTTTCTAACCTGCGCGCGCGATTTGTATAAGTAAAATTTCCCGCTTTCTAACCTTCGCTGGGCCGCGCAGTCGCAGCCCCGATCCCGCGACATGCATCCGCTGGCGTAATCGTATATCCTAGGCCGCTTTTCAGCCGGCTTGACCACCATCGGCAGGGGTCGGGCGGTCGTGGAACGCTATATATAGGAGCCCAGATTTAATGTTTACCAAAGATATGACGATTAAGGGTTATGACGATGAGCTGTGGACCGCCATGCAAGGCGAGGCGCAACGTCAGGAAGATCATATTGAGTTGATTGCCTCGGAAAACTACGTCAGCCCGCGCGTGCTCATGGCGCAAGGCTCGGTGCTCACCAATAAATATGCCGAAGGTTATCCGGGTAAACGTTATTACGGCGGTTGCGAATACGTGGATGTCGCCGAGCGTTTGGCGATCGAGCGCGTGAAGCAATTGTTCGGCGCCGCTTACGCCAACGTGCAGCCGCATTCCGGTTCGCAAGCTAACGCGGCGGTGTACATGGCGCTGCTTAACCCGGGCGACACGATATTAGGCATGAGTCTGGCGCATGGCGGACACTTGACGCATGGTGCCAAGGTAAATTTCTCGGGAAAAATTTATAACGCGGTGCAATATGGATTAAGCAGCAAGACCGAGGAAATCGATTACGAACAAGTCGAGCAATTGGCCGAGCAACATAAACCTAAAATGATCGTTGCCGGTTTTTCCGCGTATTCACGCGTGGTCGATTGGCAGCGGTTTCGCAATATCGCCGACAAAGTCGGCGCCTATCTTTTCGTCGACATGGCGCACGTGGCCGGTTTGATCGCGGCGGGCATTTATCCGAGTCCGATACAGATAGCCGATGTCACCACGACCACCACGCATAAAACCTTACGCGGTCCGCGCGGTGGCATCATCTTGGCCAAAGCCAATCCCGATATTGAAAAGAAGTTGAACTCCACTATCTTTCCTGGCACCCAAGGCGGGCCGTTGATGCACGTGATCGCCGCCAAGGCGGTGGCGTTCAAGGAGGCCTTGGAGCAACCTTTTAAAACTTATCAGCAGCAAGTACTGAAAAATTCACGCGCCATGGCCAAGGTGATGATGGATCGTGGACATAAAATAGTTTCAGGCGGCACCGATAATCATTTGTTCTTGGTCGACTTCATCGCCAAAAAAATAACTGGCAAGGATGTGGAAGCGGCCTTGGGTGAAGCGCATATTACCGTCAACAAAAACGCCGTGCCCAACGATCCGCAATCGCCATTTATCACCAGCGGTATTCGTCTGGGCACACCGGCCATCACCACGCGTGGTTTCGGCGAGAACGAAGCGCGCGAATTGGCTGGATGGATTAGCGATATTATCGATCACCTGGGCGATTCCACGGTGCGCGCGACGGTGCGTGGTAAAGTGCAAGAGATTTGCCGCAAATTCCCAGTATATGCACCCGGTTCGCGCTAGCGCATGACAGCGCGGCGGTTCGCCTTTCATTCGCTGCTTGCTACTATTCTGCTATGCGCTGTCCATTCTGTTCCGCCGACGAAACCCGCGTAGTCGACTCGCGTCTGTCCGACGACGGCGATTCCGTGCGCCGTCGGCGCGAATGCGAAGTTTGCGCCGAACGCTTCACCACCTTCGAACGCGCCGAATTGCGTTTGCCGCAAGTGATTAAATCGGACGGACGACGCGAACCTTACAACGAAAAAAAATTACAGAATGGACTTTCGCGCGCCTTGGAGAAACGTCCGGTGGATACGGATGCGGTGGAACGCATGATCGGACGCATCCGCCATAAATTAATGGCCAGCGGCGAAGGCGAAGTGGCCTCGCGTCAAATTGGCGAATGGATCATGGAGGAACTGAAAGAAATGGATCCGGTGGCCTACGTGCGCTTCGCTTCGGTGTATCGCAGCTTTCAAGATCTCAACGCTTTTCGCGACGAAGTGCAGCGGCTGCAAGACGAGCCCAGCGCGGAAACGCGGCGCAAGCAATTATCGCTTATTCCCGAACCGGATGCGCCTGCTAAAACCGACGCGCACGCGCGCAAGCCATTGTCTGGAAAAAAATCATGACCACTTCCGCCGCTGATGCTCGCTTCATGGCGCGCGCCTTGCAATTAGCGCGTCGTGGAATGTACACCACCGATCCCAATCCACGCGTGGGTTGTGTGATCGTCAAGGATGGAAAAATTATTGGTGAGGGCTGGCACGAACGCGCTGGTTATCCGCACGCTGAAATTAATGCCTTAAGCCAAGTAGATCAACAGCACGCGCGACGCGCGGGTGTTTATCTCACCCTGGAGCCTTGCTGCCATCAAGGACGCACGCCGCCTTGCACGCCAGCGCTTATTAAAGCGGGCGTGCAACGCGTGGTTGCCGCCATGCGCGATCCCAATCCCAAAGTATCGGGCAAGGGCTTTAAGGAATTGGAGGCGCATGGCATTCGTGTGGATATCGGCTTGATGGAATCGGAAGCCGAACTGTTAAATCCTGGATTCATCAGCCGCATGAAACGCGGGCGTCCGCTGGTGCGCATGAAATTGGCGGCCAGCCTCGACGGGCGCACCGCCATGGCTGATGGCGAAAGCAAATGGATTAGCGGCGAAGCCGCGCGCGCCGACGTACAAAAATGGCGCGCGCGCAGTTCCGCGATTTTAACGGGCGTCAGCACGGTGTTGGCGGACGATCCCTCGCTCAATGTACGCGCCATGAAAATCGGCCGCCAACCTTTGCGCGTCATCGTCGACAGCCGCTTGCGCATGCCGCCGACATCGCGTCTGTTGCGCAGCGAAGGCAAAACCCTGGTGGTTACCGCCAGCGACGACAAAACGCTCACCGAGAATTTAAAACGCGTGGGCGCCGAAATCGCTTATCTGTCGACGCCGAAAAAAATGGTGGATTTGGAAGCGCTGATGAAACATTTGGCCTGGCTGGAAGTAAACGAAGTGTTGGTGGAAGCGGGCGCGACCTTGTGCGGCGCGATGTTGCGCGCCAGACTGGTGGATGAATTGGTGCTTTATTATGCGCCGCACGCCATGGGTAGCGCCGAGCGCGGCATGTTTAACTTTCCGCCTTTATTGCGCATGGCAGATCGCATCCGCCTGGAGATTCAAGATGTACGGCCGATTGGGCAAGATTGGCGCGTGATTGCCAAGGTAGGAGAAAAATAGCAGCGATGTTTACGGGAATCATTCAATCGCTGGGAAAGATCGCCGCCATCGAGCAAAAAGGCGGCGATGCGCGCTTGCGCGTGACAGTAGGAAAACTAGACATGACCAAGGTTAATACGGGTGACAGCGTCGCCGTGAGCGGCGTATGCCTTACCGTGGTCGAACATGATCTTACGGAGTTTGTCGCCGATGTGTCAGGCGAAACCTTGGCGCGCACCACTTTCGGCCATCTGCGCGCGGGTGCGGCGGTGAATCTGGAAAAGTCATTGACCTTGGCCAGCCCCTTGGGCGGCCATTTGGTGAGCGGTCATGTCGATGGTCTTGGCAGCGTGATAAAACGCCAAGAGGCGGGACGTTCAGTGCAATTCCGTATTAAGGCGCCCGATACCTTGGCAAAATATATCGCTGAGAAAGGTTCCATCACCGTCGATGGCGTCAGTCTCACGGTCAATGCAGTTCAGGGCGTAGAATTTGAATTAAACATCGTGCCGCACACGCTCCAGGAAACCACGCTGGGGCAACTTAAGAGCGGGTCAGTGGTTAACTTGGAAGTGGATATTTTAGCGCGTTACCTTGAGCGTCTTATGCTAGGCGAACGCGCGCCACAAAGCAGTTCTGGCGTGACGCGTGAATTTCTCGCGCAGCATGGCTTTATAAAATAATCATTATTTACGCGCAACAACCTGGAAGCTGGTAGTGGCTTTGCTTAACAGAATGCTTTTAGTTTTGTCTTTGTTTTTCAGAACCAGTTTGCTCACCACGCGGTATCTGCCTGGCGGCGCATTTTTCGGAACTGGCAATAAGGTATCGCCCAAATAATAACCCGTGGTTTTCAGTTGATCGCTGACCGATTCGGTCTTGGTAGCGATCAATACGCCCTTGGCGGTGTAAAATTCACGAATTTCTTCCAGATCTATCTTGGATTTATTTTGACGCTGCAAATAAATTTCCTTATGCAGCGTCAGGTGATGACAAGGCTGGGTTTTAACCGGTTCGACGCGCATCTTGTATAACCGCACGGCGGCGATGGTATCGCGCGGCAAACGTTTAAAATTCTGCGCCGCCGAATCCGATTCGTGTTCTAAAAAATCGTATTGCGTGGTGTAATCGAGTTGCTTGCGGTTATTTTCGAAATCAGCGCAAGTTTCTTCGCGCAAGCTTAGGCAGCCGGAAAGCAACAGGCATGCTGCGCCTAGCCACAGCGGAAATTTTATACGATGGATAGCTGATAAAAATAACGATGGCATGGCCAGTCCCTGGCGCTCATTCTTCATGATGCTTATTTTCCCCAGGCCTGTCTCAAGCTTTCGTATTTATCTTGCGCTTGTTCATCGCTGGAGTCTTTGTTTTTCTCAGCCGGTTTGCGGGAAAAAATTGCCAATACTTTTTGTTGCGTTGTTTTCGACGCGACGCGGCCGATGGCATTGCTATCCACGCTGGCTTTTGGCAGCGGGTATAAATCCAAGGCCACGACAAACAATAAAGCCATGGCCACGAGTGAAATATCAAACCACATGCCACCCCAGATGTGCTCGCTATCGCGTCGCTGCGGACGTCGAAGTCCGGAAAACATGCCAGGAGATTGACGCCGTTCGATAAGGCCTAATTCCGTCAGTGCGCTACGGAATTCCGCGGCGCTTTGAAAACGCCGATTGGGGTCTTTTTCGATCGCTTTTAAAATCACCGCTTCCAGTTTCGGCGGCAGACGGCGTTGAAATTCCTTGGGGCTCGGCGGATTTTCCTGAACGTGCGCGTGCATCAGCGCATAATCGGAACGGCGTTCAAACGGCAAGCGCCCGGCCACGGATTCGAACAAGCTAATGCCGAGCGTATAAATGTCCGATCGGCAATCGGTTTCACGGCCGTTGATTTGTTCCGGAGAAATGTAAAGCAAAGTGCCGACCATGGTGCCGTGTTGCGAGGGATCATGGTTGTCCATGAGTCGGGCGATGCCGAAATCCATCAATTTAACCGTGCCTTCGCGGGTGATAAAAATATTGCTTGGCTTCAGGTCGCGATGCACTACGCCCATTTGATGAATTTGTTCGAGTCCACGCAAAGCTTGATCGAAGATACGCGACGCTTCCTCTAAGGAGAGCGGTCCGTAATGACGTAAACGACTTTCCAGCGTTTCGCCTTCGACATATTCCAGCACCAACACTTGGCCCACGGGATGTTCCATGAGCTCATATAAGGTAATGACATGCGCGCTATTCAGCCGCGCTTGCGCGCGCGCTTCGGTGCGGAAGCGTTTGAGGTATTCCGGATGTTGGCATAAATGCGGTGGCAGCACTTTAAGCGCCACGGTGCGGTTGAGTTCGGTGTCGTGCGCGCGGTATACCACGCCCATGCCACCGACGCCGACACGGCTTAACGTCAGATAACGTCCAACCATGCTGCCGACTTCCAAGGGTTCAGCGGTGGATGTCTCGTCGCGGCTCGCATGCAAGCTGCGCCGTTCGAGGAAACGGTCGGTTATAATGACAGTGCTTTGCGTTTTATTGGCCTTATGAGCGTCGCCGGCCATAGTTTCTACCCGAGTAAGATGCTGTTTTTGCGGATACCTAGCCATGCTGGTATCCGTGCCTATCTAAGGAGTATGGCGGCCGTGCGGGAATCGGCATGCTTGGCTAGGATGGAAGCCGCGTACATCCCGACAAGCGGCGACCGCTGTAAATCTAAGGAAAATAGCCAAGACAGCGCATCCAAAGTGAAAATAGGTGATAATGCAGCCCCAATTCCTGGTTTTTCCATGGTTTTATGCCAATTAGTCCCATCATCGACATCATCGACGAGATGAAGCGCGGTCGCATGGTCATCCTGATGGATGACGAGGACCGCGAGAACGAAGGCGATTTAGTCATGGCCGCGGCGCACACCGCTGCCTCCGATGTTAATTTCATGGCGCGCTATGGACGCGGCCTGATTTGTCTTACGCTTACGCAAGAACGTTGTCGTCAACTGCAATTGCCGCTCATGGTGAGCGATACGCATCAGCGGCGCGCGACCAACTTCACGATGTCTATCGAAGCCGCGCAAGGCGTAACCACGGGCATTTCCGCGGCGGATCGCGCGCGCACCATTCAAGCCGCGGTCAAAAAAAACGCCAAGCCGAGCGATATCGTGCAACCCGGACATATATTTCCCTTGATGGCGCAACGCGGTGGCGTGCTGGCGCGCGCTGGCCACACCGAAGCGGGCGTGGATTTAGCGCGTCTCGCGGGGTTGGAACCGGCCAGCGTGATCTGCGAGATCATGAATGAAGACGGCACCATGGCGCGTTTGCCCGAGCTCGAACAATTTGCCAAGCAGCATGGACTTAAAATTGGCACCATCGCCGATTTGATTCGCTATCGCATGGAGCATGAGTCCACCATTCAGCGCGTGGGCGAATGCATCATGCCCACGGAGTTTGGCGATTTCCGCGTAGTGGCTTATCACGATGACATTGGCGATGCCGTGCATCTGGCGCTGGTGAAAGGCAGCATCCGTCGTGAACGCACCATTTCTGTTCGCGTGCATGTACAGGAAAGCTTGCTCGATTTGGTCACCGCCGCGCATCGCGCTGCGGCGTGGACATTGCATGGCGCTTTGGCGCATGTCGCCGAGCAAGGCGAAGGCATCGTGGTGATTTTGCAACAACAGGAAAAGCCCGCCGATTTAGTGCAGCGCATTCGGCATTTTCAGGATCAAGGCAAAGCATTAGAATCCGTCGAAGCCAAACGTGGCCGAGATGAAATGCGCACTTACGGTCTGGGCAGTCAGATTTTGGCGGATCTGGGTGCGGGCAAGTTGCGCGTTTTGGGCCATGCCATGAAAGCGCCAGGCCTATCGGGTTTTGGTTTAGAAATCGTCGACTATGTTGAAAATAATCAGACGCTGGTCGCGCCTCACAACAAAGAGAAAAAGGTATCCGGATGAACGACGTAAAAAATATCGATGGCGATTTAATCACGCGCAACGCGCGTTTTGGCATTGCACTCGGTCGCTTCAACAGCTTTATCGGCGAACGTTTATTGGAAGGCGCCATCGACACGCTGTTGCGTCACGGCGCCGAGACCGCGCACATCGAAGTGGTGCGCGTGCCTGGCGCGTTTGAAATGCCGCTGGCGCTTAAAGCCATGGCCGTCAGCAAAAAATACGACGCCTTGATCGCGCTCGGCGCCGTCATCCGCGGCGAAACGCCGCATTTTGAATATGTCGCGGGCGAATGCGCCAAAGGCGTCGCGCACATCGGCATGCAATACGATCTGCCAGTGGCGTTTGGTGTGTTAACGGTAGATACTATCGAGCAAGCCATCGAACGCGCGGGCACCAAAGCCGGTAATAAAGGCGTGGATGCCGCGTTGACCGCCATTGAGATGGTGAATCTGTTGAAGAAGCTGCGGGCTTAAGGGGGGGCTTATGGTTAAGGGCAGTCGTCATAAAGCACGCCGCGCCGCGGTGCAGGCCCTGTATCAATGGCATCTCACGGAACAAGCGCCCGGCGACATCGAAAATCATTTTATTCTCGATCACGAGATGGAAGACGTGGATGTCGATTACTTCCATCATCTGGTGCGCGAGATTCCGCTGCATATTCACGAGCTCGACGATCACATTCTTCCGCATTTGGACCGCAAGGTTAACGAGGTCGATCCAGTCGAACTGGCTTGTTTGCGCATCGGCACCTATGAGTTCGAGTTTCATCCCGAAATTCCCTACAAGGTTATTTTGAACGAAGCCGTGGAGTTGGCTAAAACTTTTGGCGCCGAACACGGACATAAATATGTTAACGCCATTCTAGATAAAGTCGCCTTGGGCTTGCGCGCGCGTGAAGTGCAGACCGTGCGCAATACCGCCTGATTTTTTTAGTTTGCCGCAGTTTGAATGAAGTTAAGCGTTATTCATTTTCCTTGCAGAAGCTGAATATAATTTCTCCCTCACCCTTACTCCCTCTCCCTGAGGGAGAGGGAGGCGAGCCGAATAAATTCTTCTATGACGGAATTTGAGCTGATACGCCGCTACTTCGCGCGTCAACCGATCACGCGCTCCGACGTGGCCGCAGGCATCGGCGATGACGCCGCCTTATTACGTTTACCCCCTGGCCAGCAATTAGCCGTTACTTCCGATCTCTTGGTATCGGGCGTGCATTTTTTTGCGGATGTCGATCCCATTTCCCTGGGACATAAAGCGCTCGCGGTAAATTTAAGCGATCTCGCGGCCATGGGCGCGGAGCCTGCTTGGTTCATGCTGAATTTAAGCTTGCCTGAAATCAACGCCGATTGGCTGGATGGATTTTGTCAGGGCCTGTTCAATTTGGCGCGTGAATTTAATGTTCAGCTCGTCGGCGGCGATACCACGCGCGGGCCACTGGTCATCGGCATTGAAGCGCATGGATTCGTGCCAGAGACTTCAGCCTTGCGGCGCTCTGGCGCAAAAGTCGGCGATAAAATTTATGTCACGGGCAATTTGGGCGATGCCGCATTCGCGCTGCAGCACTGTTTAGGTAAGCAGCAATTCTCCGAATCCGATGCCGATATCCTGGCGAAAAAACTGCATCGACCGACACCACGCGTGCGCGAAGGCATGGCTTTGCGCGGGCTGGCGCATAGCGCCATCGATATTTCCGATGGCTTGTTGGCGGATTTGGGGCATATCTTGGATATGAGCCATGTCGGCGCGCGTATTTTTCTTGAGCGCATGCCGCTTTCGACGCTGGGCCGAAAATATCTTAAAGAGGCCGGCTGGGAAACGATATTGGCTGGCGGCGATGATTACGAGCTTTGCTTTACCGTACCATCACAAAATATCGCCGCGCTGGAGAAGCTTAATCTGAATTTTCATTGTATCGGCGAGATCGAAGCGCAACCAGGCTTACGCATCGTCGATGAATCCGGTCAAGCTTATCATCCACTAAAAATGGGCCACGATCATTTTGCAAAATTAGAATAAAGGAGCCGCATGAGAATCGGTACACCACTAAGCCCCAGCGCCATTCGGGTGATGCTGCTGGGTGCGGGAGAATTGGGCAAGGAAGTGATCATCGCGCTGCAACGTTTAGGCGTGGAAGTCATCGCCGTCGATCGCTATGCCAACGCCCCAGGCCATCAACTCGCGCATCGCGCGCATGTCATCAACATGGCCGATGGCGCGACGCTGCGCGCCTTGGTGGAAAAAGAACGCCCGCATCTCATCGTTCCCGAAATCGAGGCCATCGCCACCGACATGCTCGCGGAAATCGAGCGCGAAAAACTGGCGCAAGTGATTCCCACCGCGCGCGCCGCGCAGCTCACCATGAACCGCGAAGGCATTCGCCGCTTGGCGGCTGAAACCTTGGAGCTGCCGACTTCACGTTATGCCTTCGCCACCAGCTTGGGCGAAATGAAACAAGCCATCGACGGCGGCATCGGTTATCCCTGCATCGTTAAACCGGTGATGTCGTCTTCCGGCAAAGGACAATCCACCGTCAACAGCGCGCAGGATGTCGCCAAGGCCTGGGAATACGCCATGAGCGGCGCGCGCGTGAATCAGACGCGCGTGATCGTCGAAGAGATGATCAAATTCGATTACGAAATCACGCAGCTGACGGTGCGCGCCGTCGGCGCATCGGGACAAGTCGAGACTTTTTTCTGCGATCCCATCGGTCATGTGCAAGTGAAGGGCGATTACGTCGAATCCTGGCAACCGCAAGCGATGAGCGACAAAGCGCTGCAGCGTTCGCGCGAGATCGCCAAGAAAGTAACGGATAATCTGGGCGGGCGCGGCATTTTTGGCGTGGAACTTTTTGTCAAAGGCGATCAAGTGTGGTTCAGCGAAGTCAGTCCACGGCCGCACGACACGGGCATGGTGACCATGATCAGCCAAATACAAAATGAATTCGAGCTGCATGCGCGCGCGATCTTGGGGCTTCCGGTTTCGGTGAAATTGCGCGCGCCTGGAGCGAGCGCGGTTATTTATGGCGGTATGGAAGCGAAAGGCATTGCTTACGATGGTGTTGACGAAGCTTTGCGCGTACCCGAGACCGATGTGCGTCTGTTTGGCAAACCCGAAGCTTTTGCTCGTCGACGCATGGGTGTGGCGCTCGCCAATGGCGTCGATACCGATGAGGCGCGCGCTCGCGCCAAGCTGGCCGCGTCCAAAGTTAAAACCGTGAAAGCCTGACGCGATGAAAGCAACCGCCTGTGTTTTGTGCGAAGTTAAAAATGAAACGGTATTGTGGCGCGACGCTCAGTGCCGCGTTATTTTCGTGGACGATCCAGATTATGCTGGATTTTGCCGCGTCGTTTGGCAGGCGCACGTAAAAGAGATGACCGATTTGACGAAAGCGGAGCGCGAGCATTTTATGACAGTGGTTTTTGGCGTGGAAAAAACCTTGCGCGAACTAATGCATCCTGACAAGATGAATCTCGCGTCCTTGGGCAATCAAGTGGCGCATTTGCATTGGCATGTGATTCCGCGTTTTCGCGATGACGCGCATTTCCCCGATCCCATTTGGGCGGCGCGGCGTCAGGCGCAGAGCGATGCTAAATGTTGGGATCGCGAATCACTTATCAAACAGTTAACACACAGCTTCGGCCAATTCACTATTTAAAAACACGTTTCATGATCATCGATAACCAAAATTTAACTTCTGAGCAACAATCATTGAAAAATATCGCCACGGCGGTTTATGCCTTGCAGGCGGCGAGTTTTCTCTTGGTCGTTACTTTTTTCGTCGCGATTATTTTGAGTTATCTCAAGCGCGATGAAACGCGCGGCACTTGGCTGGAATCGCATTTTCGTTGGCAGATACGCACGTTTTGGTTCAGCTTGTTATGGATAGCCATCGGCGGGTTAACTTGGCTGATTGTCATCGGCTGGTTCATTTTATTCGCCGCTTCATTGTGGTTGATCTACCGCATCCTCAAGGGCTGGTTAAATCTAAACGATGGCAAGCCGATGTATGGCTAATCAGCCATAGCTGGTCCGCGCTTTATCCAATGAAACTGCTCGCTCTCGATACCTCGGCCGAAGCCTGTTCCGTTGCTTTGTGTAATGGGCAAGCAGCAATAGAGCGCTTCGAATTAGGCAGTCAGCATTCTGGGCGCGTGCTGCTCATGACGCAGGAAATATTGGCTGAAGCGGGATTTGTCTTGACCCAGCTCGATGCCATTGCTTTCGGCTGCGGCCCCGGTTCGTTCACAGGACTGCGCATCAGCGCGGGCGTGGCGCAGGGTTTGGCTTTTGGCGCCCAGCTTCCAGTGGTACCCGTATCTTCCTTGGAGGTGTTGGCGCAAGGCGTCGATGCAGCGAAAATTTTGACGGCTTTCGACGCGCGCATGAATCAAGTGTATTGGGCGGCGTATGTGCGCAATTCTCAAGGCCTGGTTGAACTTCGCGGTGATGAAATAGTTGTTGCTCCACAGAATGTTCCCGCGCCCGCGGATACGGGTTGGGTAGGCGCTGGCAACGGTTGGGATCAATATACCGAGTTATTAATGCAAGGGCTCGCGGAAAAAGTAACAAGTTGGCGTCCGCGATGTTTCCCGCGCGCGCGTTTTGTCGCGCAATTAGCGGTGGACGCTTACGCCAAAGGCAAGGCGGTGGCGCCCGAACAAGCCGTGCCAGTGTATGTGCGCGACGAAGTCGCGGTGAAACAAGTCAAACGTTGAATCGGAACTTAATTTTCCTCGTGGAGGACGCGGAGATATTTTTATTCTCCATGTGCTCCGCTGATCTCTGCGGTTAACAATCGAATCAAGACCTCTAACTTTTCTCGCGTTTAATCAAACCCGTGGCATACAGAATGGAAATGGCGATTTCCTCCACCGACATGGTCGAAGTATCGAGTAGCGCAACATGCGCTTGCCGTAGCAGTGTTTCAGCGCAATGAATCTCCCACTGACAATTTTCCAAAGAGGCGTATTTACTTTCCGGTTTGCGTTCGTGCCGTATGCGCGCCAGCCGTTTGGGATGAATGGTTAAACCGTAGAGTTTTTCGCGATAGGGCAGCAGCGGCGACGGCAGCGTGCTCTGAGAAAAATCGTCGGGTGTGAGCGGGTAGTTCGCGGCGCAAATACCGTATTGCATGGCGAGATAAAGACAAGTAGGTGTTTTGCCAGTGCGTGATATACCGACGAGTATAATTTCAGCGCGGTCATAGCCCGCGCTATTAATGCCGTCGTCATGCGCTAATGTGTAATTCAAGGCATCCATGCGTTTTTGATAAGCCAGTTCATCGCCCATGCCATGGCTTAACCCCAAAGCGTGGGAAGATTCCAAATCCAGTTTGGTTTCCAGACGCCTGATGAACCCCTCGAAAAGATCCAGATACAAGGCTTCGGCGGAGGCGATGATTTTCCGAAGTTCTTCGTCAATGAGTGTGCTGAAAACAATCGGCGATTTTTCTTCTTGGCGCGCCAGCTTGTTAATTTCCCGTACCGCTTCACGCGCTTTGTCTGCTGTGTCTATGAAAGGCAGGGTGCGTTTATGAAATTCAACGCCAGGAAATTGGGTTAATAGAGTTTTGCCGAGGAGTTCAGCGGTAATGCCAGTGCGGTCCGACACGAAGAAAACGGTGCATAAGGTTTTCGTGGTCACGATAGTGAAACCGATCGGATGCGATGATCAGAGTATGCAACACATACCCGCTGCGTGCAAAAGCGGGATTATCAAACCAGGATGAAACAACAATTTAAACGACGTGGTTAAAAGAGGTTTCCGCCAAGGAATCGAAATTGTTGCTCGCCGAGTTATGGCAGCGTAGCTCGCCGTTTTCCAGATCGAAATACCAGCCATGTAGGTATAATTTATGCTGTTCAACGCGCTCGCGCACCCAAGGAAAAGAAAGCAGGTTGGTGAGCGATACTTGAATTGCGGCTTGCTCGCAGGCGCGCTCGATGTTGATGGTTTTGTTTTTGGCGGCGTTGAGAACCTTGACGCGGGCCTCGGCGGCGATTTCCATCCACGGTTTGATGAATTGACCCAAATCGTCCTTGCCGCTTACTCCTTGGATCAGGGAGCGAATGCCCCCGCAGCCGCTATGTCCGAGAACGATGACATGCCGCACCTCAAGAAAACGCACGGCGAATTCAAGCGCGGCGCTGGTGCCATGGTAATGACCGCTGGTTTCGCATGGTGGCATGAGGTTAGCCACGTTGCGCACCACGAATAAATCTCCTGGGTCGCAATCGGTGATGATGGCGGGATCGACGCGCGAATCGCAGCAAGCGATGACCATGATCTTGGGCGACTGGCCTTGACGAACCAAGCGCTTAAACGAAGCGCCGTCTTGCTCGTAATGGTGCGCGCGGAATCGGTTGAAGCCGTCGATAAGTTTCTTGATTTCATCCATATGTCGTGTCAACCGTGGTTTCCGATGGCGCGCTGGATTTTATCATTCACGCGTGGCCAATGATCAGATATAAAAAAATTTTCTTTTATTGAGTCTCAGGCGGTTTGTCGTCTGGCGCCTCCGCGGCGAGGGAGTGGGCGAGTTTTACGCGCGCAATGTCGATGGCGGTGCCGCGTGTGCGCAGCACTTCCACCAGGTAACCATGCACCATTAAGCTGGTTCCGGGTTCGGGGATGTCTTCCAGATATTCGACAATAAGGCCATTCAAAGTGCGTGATTCATCGGTCGGCAAGTCCCATCCAAGCTGACGATTGAGATCGCGTAAACCAGCGGTGCCGCGCACCAAATAACTGCCGTCAGCTTGTTCTTGGATGTCCTCGATTTTGCCGACGGTGCGGCTGCTGAAATCGCCGACGATCTCCTCGAGGATTTCGTCCAGCGCCACCAATCCTTGGATATCGCCGTATTCATCCACCACCAAACCGATGCGGCGTTTCACTTGCTTAAAATTAATCAATTGCGTGGTCAGCGTGGTGCCCGAAGGAATGAAATAGGGTTCGATGATGGTTTGCTCGAAGGATTCGCGGTCGAGCGTGCCCTTGCGCATGAGATTCAGCACGCGGCGCACGTGAATGATGCCCGTGACATTATCCAAGCTTCCACGATAAGTCGGCAAGCGCGTGTAACGGGTACCCGTTATTTGATTGATAATTTCTTCCCATTCGGTTTCGAGATCGACGCCTTCAATCTTGCCGCGTGGCACCATGACGTCATTGACGGTGATTTTTTCCAAATCCAAAATCGCCAAGAGCATGTCTTGATGCGAGGCGGGGATCAGCACGTCGGCTTCGCGCACCAGCACGCGCAGTTCATCGGCGGTGACTTCCGCCACGGGTTTATTTTTAAGCGGCACGCCAAGCACGCGCAGCGTGCGATTGGCGATGGCGTTGACCAACCATACCAGCGGATACAGCAGCCATAACAACGGCTGCAATATAAACGCGGAAGGAAAAGCAATGCGTTCAGGATGCAGCGCGGCCAAGGTTTTGGGCGCGACTTCGCTAAAAACTAAAATGATGAATGTTAAAAGTCCCGCGGCGATGGCGATGGCATTTTCGCCGTAGAGCTCGATGGCGATGAGCGTGACCACCGATGACGCCGCGATATTGGCGAAGTTATTGCCGAGGAGAATGACGCCCAGCAGACGATCCGGCCGTTCGAGTAACTTGCGCGCGATGCGCGCGCCACGATGTCCCGAATCCGCCAGCGTGTGCAAGCGGTAGCGATTCAGGGTCATCAGGCCGATTTCGGCGGCGGAAAAAAACGCGGATAACAAGATAAGAAAAAGCAGAATGCTCAACAACGTGCTGAGGGAAATATCAGCCAAGGACAGCTTCCTTTTTAATTTTGCCGAGCCGCGATTCTAACATCATCGCGGCGCTCTTCCCTAATTTGGCGCGCGCTAGCGATTATTTTTCGCCGTTTGAAGAAAATTGCACAGGCACGTGCTTTTAAGCCGATTTGACAACCAGTACCGCGCACCGCGCTTGATCGATAACGCGCTCGGAAGTACCGCCGAGCAAGATTCGTTCTAATCCGGTGCGTCCGTGACTGCCGATGACGATGAGATCGCAATTTTTTGTATTGGCGGCTTGAATGATCATTTCATCCGGCCGGCCATGCGGCACTTCGCCCTCGACATCCAAGCCTTCTTGCTTGAGCAAGGCCATTAGGCGGCTCACGATTTGCCGCGCTTCGCGGCGACGTTCCTCGTGATGTTGTGGACGCGTGACTGATACGACGGTAATAGGCGTGTTGCAAAGTTTGGCCAGCCGCGCCGCGGTCATGGCGGCGGCGTCGCCGAAACGTGAGCCATCGGAAGCGACGACAAAACGTCGACCGACCAATTCCGCGGCGCGTGGTACCACTAATACATTACAGTGAGCATGGCCGATGACACGGACGGTGGAAGGGCCCACCATCAAGCGCGCCAGTCCGTGACGGCCGCGCCTTCCCATGATGATTAGGTCCGCCCGGCTTTTTTCCGCTTGCGTGATTATTTCCTGATAAATCTGGTTGCCTTGGCTTGCTTCAATCTCACAGACAACACCTGTGTTGGCGGCTTGGCGTTTTATTTCGTCTAGATGAGTGCGCGCTGCGTTCAATTCTTTGATGAGAAATTGTTCGCCCATGGCATCCATTTCGTTGTCGCCGCCAGCGACCACGCTGATGGCGCGTAGCCGCGCTTGGCATTTATTGGCCATGCGCAAGGCCTCGCGTACCGCGCCCGCGCTGTAAGGCGAGCCATCGGTGGCGAGCAGGAATTGTTCGAAGCGCCCGAGCGGCGACAATTGCGCGCGAGGAGAAGCGCTGGTGCTATCGGTAACAAAGGCAGTGCCAGGCGCGCCCGCCAATGTTGCCTCGCGTCGATGCAGACTGATGCCGCGCCACAATGAAGCGAATACGATGGCGGCGCCCGCGGCCAAAGCCGCGATCAACACCACGAAGCTGATATTCTTGAGGGCGCCCGTTAGATGCGGTTCGAGCGTGTTAATGAGATGAAGTTCGGAGAGATAAACGGGGATGGCTATCGCGCGCGATAGTAAAACCAATACCATGATTACGCCCATGACGACTTTGATCATGTGCGGCTTGACGTAAGTTGTGCCGATGGCGCCGAGCTGGATGCCGAACAGGGAACCGGCCAGAATGATCATAGCCAAACGAATATCGACCAATCCGCTCCAAGCAAATTTCATGGTGCCGCCCACGCCCATGACGAAAGCGATGACGAGTTCCGTGGCCGAAGCCATCAACGCGGGTGCACCCAAGACATAGTGCATGGCGGGCACGCCGATAAAGCCGCCGACGGCGATGGTGGCGGCGAGCATGCCCGTGGCGAATCCGATGGGAATCGTGAATAGCACCGACACGCGCGCATTCAAACTTTTGAAATAAACCATGGTGCCCGGAATATTGATGGACTGCACCCTGCGCGCGAGCTGTGAAACTTTTTCCTCCCCCGTGCGGCCGGAGCGATAAACTCGCCACGCATCCCATAATACGTAACTGCCGACAATGCCGAGCACGATCACAAAAGCGACGCTCACATACAGATTGGAACCGGAATCGCCGAATGTGCGTTTAATGCCTTCCTGAATATGCGCGCCATACAGCACGCCGGCCTCGGCGGAAATGCCGAGCACGATGCCGAGCTTTACGTCCACTTGGCCGTATTTGGCGCGCTTGATGGCGCCGACCAGCGCCTTGGGAAATTTGTGGCAAATATTGGAAGCCACGGCGATGATGCCAGGCACGCCCATGCTCATCATGGCGGGCGTGAGCACGAAGGCGCCGCCAGAACCGATGAAGCCGCTGACTAATCCACCGATGAAACCAACAACGAGAAGATAGGTGACGTCGAGCGCGTTAAGCGGGATAAAATTAGCGGCAAATTCCATGAAGTCCTCTTATTTTTTTGCCTTGATGCCAAGCAGGTCCCAGAAATGAGCGGTGAAAGTTCCATGGGCGTAGGAAAATATGAATGCCACAATCACGGGCGCGATAAAATACCAACCGCCGCGCGTGGTGAATGCCAAAATGGAATCTTCGAAAAAGTACAATAAAAAATAGAGCAACAAGGATGCAAGCCCGTAGAGCACGGCTCGCGTTACAGGTTTTCCCGCGCTGTTAACGCTTGGATCGGTCATGGTGGCCTCCCTAGTGAGTTATAAATTATGGCCGACGATTTTTTAGTATTTATGAAATGTGTCAGACCCTGCCCAATATTACTTCCAAAACAAATTTAGTTCCAAAATAGCCAAGCACTAGCAATACGAAGCCGCCCAAGGTCCAATAGATGGCGGTGCGTCCACGCCAGCCTAGTTGCCAGCGGCCGATCAGCAGGATCGCGTACACGATCCACGCCATGATCGCGAGTATTATATGATGCGTGAATTTAAGCGGTTGACCGAATAGGGCTTCGGAAAAAAACACGCCGCTGATCAAGGTAAGAGTAAGCAGAGCGAATCCAAAACCGAGCATCTGGAACATCAGGCTTTCCATCGTTTGCATCGGCGGCAACGCGCGGATGAAACCGCCCGATTGTTTGCCGTGCAGATGGCGTTCTTGTATCAGCAACATCAGGCTTTGCACGGTGGCGAGCGATAGCAAGCTGTACGCCACGATGGAGATGACGATGTGCACCGCTTGCAAACCGGAAGTCAGCGGCAAGGTCATGCGACCTGGCCATAACCACTCGGTCAGCACCATCAAGCCGGCTAGGGGCATGATAAGTATGCCGAGATTGTCCACCGGACGGCTCAATGAAACCGCGAGGTATAATGCCGCGACCACCCAGGCCACCAGCGAGAACGCGGGCGTGAGCGCGAGATTCAATCCATGTTCTTGCCACAAATTGGTATAAAGCAGCGCCGCGTGCAAAATCACCGCGCCCAGGCCAAGGCTAAAAATGCCGATTTTGGCGTTGCCCGCCACCACGCGGCCGCGGGCCAAATGCAAAAGCAACAACGCGCCGACACTAAAATACAGCGCGAGAGCGAGGAAATTCATGGCGGGATTGGTCATAATGTCGGCGTCATGATGGCACAGGTCGCCGCGCCTTTGAAGTACAGAATCGCGCCGTCAACCAAGTATTTTCGGATGAAATCGCATCGATGAAAATTCGCATTCTCGGAGCCAGTGGCGGGATTGGCGCGCAGGCGCGCACCACCTCTATTTTGGTGGACCACGACATTCTTATCGACGCTGGCACGGGCGTCGGCGATCTCGATCTTTCCGAGTTGCGCGCCATCGATCACGTATTCTTCACGCATTCGCATTTGGATCACGTGGCGATGCTGCCGTTTCTGCTCGACAGCGTCGGCGCCAGCCGCCGTCAGCCGTTGCGGGTGTATGCGCAGGAAGCGACGTTGGCGGCGCTCAAGCAGCATCTTTTTAATAACACGCTATGGCCGGACTTCAGCCGCTTGCCCACGGTGGACGCGCCGTTCATGACTTATCATGTTTTATCGCCAGGCAGCGAAGTGTCGCTAAATCGCCGTCGGCTACGCAGCATTTCCGTTAACCATGTGGTGCCCGCGGTGGGTTATTTATTGCGCGGTGACCAAGGCAGCTTGGCTTTTAGCGGCGATACCACGGCGACCGATGAATTTTGGCGGGTGCTGAATGCCACGGCGGATTTACGACATCTTATTGTTGAAACCAGTTTTGTCGAGGCCGATAAAGAACTGAGTCGCATTTCGAAACATCTTTGTCCTTCCATGCTCGCCACCGAACTCAAGAAATTAAAATCCAGCGCCGAAGTGCATATTACCCATCTGATGCCAGGCCGCGAGGATGAAATCATGCGCGAGATCGCGCAACACATTCCACAGCGCACCCCGCAACGCCTAATGCGTGGGCGGGTATTTGAGATATGATATGGCGATTAATTGCTAAACGACCATGTTCGATAATCTAAGCCAACGGCTACAAACCACTCTTAAGCGTCTGCGCGGTCAAGGCCGGCTCACCGAAGAAAACACCCGCGAGGCCTTGCGCGAGGTGCGCATGGCGCTGCTCGAAGCCGACGTCGCGCTTCCCGTGGTGAAGGATTTCATCGAGCACGTGCGCGTCAAGGCCGCGGGACAAGAAGTGCTCGCCAGCCTGACGCCCGGCCAAGTGCTGATTAAAATCGTTCACGACGAGTTGGTCGCGTTGATGGGAGCCGCCAACGAACGTTTAAACCTAGCGACGCGTCCGCCCGCGGTGGTATTGCTGGCCGGTCTGCAGGGCGCGGGCAAAACCACCAGCGTCGCCAAGCTCGCGAGATTTTTGCACGAACGCGAGAAAAAAACCGTGATGCTGGTGAGCGTCGACGTTTATCGTCCAGCCGCGATCGATCAATTGCAAAAACTCGCCAGCACGGTAGGCGTTGAATTTTTCCCGAGTCAATCCGATCAGAAACCGGTGGATATCGCGCGGCGCGCGGTGGAAGAAGCGCGCAAACGCCTAATCGACGTGCTGATCGTCGACAGCGCGGGACGCTTGCACGTGGATGAATCCATGATGCAGGAAATTCGCGCGGTGCATGATGCTATCGAGCCGGTGGAAACTTTGTTTGTCGTCGATAGCATGACCGGCCAGGACGCGGTGAATACCGCTAAAGCCTTCAATGACACGCTGGCTTTGACGGGCGTCATTCTCACTAAAACCGATGGCGATGCGCGCGGCGGCGCGGCTTTATCGATTCGCCAAGTGACGGGCAAGCCGATTAAGTTTTTGGGCGTGGGTGAAAAAACCGACGCGCTCGAAGCGTTTCATCCCGAACGCGTGGCCGCGCGCATTCTCGGCATGGGCGATGTGCTCGGCCTGGTGGAAGAGGCGCAGCGCAGCGTCGATAAGCAAAAAACCCAAGAATTCGCGCAAAAACTGGCTAAAGGAAAAGGCTTCGATCTGGAAGATTTCCGCGATCAATTATTGCAAATGGAAAAAATGGGCGGGCTAGCGAGCTTAATGGAAAAATTACCGGGCGCCGCCGACGTGTCCGAGGCGGCGAAAGCGCAGCTCAACGATAAGCAAACCGCGCGCCTGGTGGCCATCATCAACTCGATGACGCCGCATGAACGGCGCTTGCCGGACATCATACGCGGTTCGCGCAAGCGTCGCATCGCCGCGGGTTCGGGAACCCAGGTTCAAGAAGTCAATCGGCTGCTCAAGCAATTCGATCAAATGCAAAAGCTGATGAAACGTATGGGTAGGGGTGGATTGCAGCGCATGCTGCGCGATGTCAAGGGGCGCTTGCCCAGCTTTCCTGGTTAAATTAACAGGCAACGTCAATGGATTTTAATCGCAGAATATAGATTAACAAACACTCAAGGAGAGGGTATAGTTTTGCCAACTTAAAGTTGGGGAGGAGCAAAGCCACCATGTCCACGGAAAAACGAGAAGCCACGTCTTCATCGGCAAAAACCACGGAACGCCGCGCTGGCAGTCAAGAGTTGGTAAAAAAACTAGTGGCAGAGCGCACCGAAATGTTGTCGTTGTATTGTCAGTTGGCTGGAGTCGATACTTCCGGTAATGGCAATGGCAAGAATTCACGCGGCAAGCACGCGCAAGAATTACTCCAGAAATTTTGCCAAGTGCTGGTCGATTATATCGCCGCGGGTCATTTCAGCTTGTACGAACGCATCATCAACGGCACCGAGCGCCGCCAACAAATTTCCACCCTAGCGGAAAAACTTTATCCACGCATCGCCAGCACCACCGAATCCGCCTTGGATTTTAACGATAAGTACGATTGCGGCGATCATTGCGAAATCGCCTTGTCGTTCAACGACGATCTATCGCGCCTAGGTGAAGAACTCGCCGCGCGCATTGAGATTGAAGACAAGCTGATTCAGCAGTTGCGCTAAGAAGTTTTAGCCACCGGTTGATGACATAAACCGGATAATTTTCCGCGGCTGTTCCTTGAATTCATGCCGTTCCGGTTTCAGGGCGATGGCCGCGCGAATCTCTTGCTTCAAGTCTTCGTTCGAAATACCTTGGCGCAACAGCGGCCGCAATTCCACTTTATCGTTTTGTCCCAAGCAGAGGTAAAGCGTGCCATCAGCCGTCAGGCGCACTCGATTGCATGTCTCGCAAAAATGTTGCGACAGCGGCGTGATGAAACCGATTTTAAGATCGGTGCCCGCGACTTGCACGTAACGCGCGGGGCCGCCGCCAGGCATGACCGCGGGAACCAGATCGAAAGTTTGCGCTAATCGCTCACGAATTTTTTGCAGATCGACGAATTGTTCCGTGGCCGCGCGGCCGGTGTCGCCCAGCGGCATGGTTTCAATCAAGCGCAACGTGAAATCATGTTCCAGACAAAACCGAACCATGCCTTCGATTTCATCTTCGTTGACATCGCGCATGACCACCATGTTGAGCTTGATCGGTTTAAAACCCACGGCCTTGGCTTGCATCAGCCCATCGAGCACCTTGTTTAAATGTCCGCCGCCCGTAATGGCGCTAAAACGATCAGCCTGCAGCGAATCCAAGCTGACATTGAGGCGACGCACGCCCGCTTGAAACAAAGCGGACGCGTATTTCTTAAGTTGCACCGCATTGGTGGAAAGCGACAGGTCTTCGAGGCCGGGCAAGCGCGCGAGGCGCGAGGCGAGTGTTGGCAGGTCGCGACGCGTGAGCGGTTCGCCGCCCGTTAGGCGAATGCGCGCCACGCCCAGCTCCGTGAAGGCGCGCATCACGCGCTCGATTTCGTCGAAGTTAAGCCAGCTCTCAGGCTCTTGAAAATCGCGATAACCTTCTGGCAGGCAATAACGGCAACGCAGATCGCAGCGGTCCGTTACCGAAAGCCGGACGTATTCAATCGTGCGCTGAAACGGATCGATTAATTTCGTCGTCATCGGCCCACTGTATCACGACGCTTATTTGCCGTAATGCGCGCTGAGATAATCCACGATCGGCGGCACATCTTCCGGCTTAATCGGCGCGCCCATGGCTTTAACCATTTTGTTTACCGTCGCTTCCCAGCCTTTTTTATCCTGGAACACCGAATTCATTTGAATGTAATCCAAGCTGTGGCAAGTGGAACAATTGCGCGTGACAGTTTCCAGTCCAGGCCCGTCTTTAAGCTTAATGACGCTTTCGTCCGCCAACGTAGTTATCGGAGACAACGCCAAGATGACCAATAATAATTTTAATTTTTTCATTAGCCGTTCTCCTCCTAGGCAACCACGATGGGAACTTGTTGCACCACGTTGTTGTGGTAACCCGCGCCATTGAATATCCATTCAAAAGTTTGGCTCGCGCCTTGAGCGTTACTGGCCTTGGCCATGATGCTGTACGAGCCTTTCTTGGCCGGCTTGAATTCGTAACTCCACTGGCGCCAAGAGAAGCGTCCATAATCTTTGGCCAACTGCGCGTCGCGCCAAGTCATGCCGCCATCGGTGGAAACTTCCACCAGGCGAATGCCATAACCGCTGTCCCAGGCGATGCCTTTAACAGTCACGGGCTGGCCGTGGCGGAAAGATTGATTGGGTTTGATATTGGTAATGAGTGAATTGACCACCATCTCGGTGATCGGCGTGGTGGTTTCGTTTTCCTGCGACGTGAACTGCTGCGTGATGGGAAACTTTCCTTTTGGGATGCGGTACGCCGTGTTCATCCAAAAGCCTTTAAATGGCTGCGCGAGGACATTGATCGACGTCACGTGCTTCATCCAATAAGTAGCGGTCCAACCCGGAACCACGATGCGCACGGGAAAACCATTCCAATGCGGCAAAGGCGCGCCATTCATTTCATAGGCGATTAAAGTATTTTCATCCAATGCTTTCCACGCGGGAATGCTTTTCACGAAATCCGGCGTGGCGTCCAACACGCCGCGATCGCTGCCATCGAAAGCAATTTCTAGCGCTTCCTTGGCGATGCCCGCTTTGTTCAGCACGTCGCGCAAACGCGCGCCTTTCCACTTGGCATTGCCCATGGCGCCATGCGCCCATTCCACGCCTGGAACGTGCGGTGTCGACAATCCGCGGCGATTGCCCGAGCACATGCAAACCGCGGCGATCTCGACTTGCTCGAAATCGCGCTTGAGTTGCTCTAGGGTAAGTTCATAAGGTTTTTGCGCGGCGTCGCCGCCAATTTTCAGGCGCCAACTATCAGCATCGACTTGTGGGATATTCGCTAAATGATAACGTACGAAGAAAGCGTCGTTAGGCGTGAACATCTCGTTAAAGTATTCAACGGGGGTTTCGTAATTGGGGGCACGGTAAGCGCGCTTAATCAGAGGACGTTTGCCTGGCAGGCTTTCTAAAACCGCTGAAGATATGGCGCCAGATGGTAATTCACCTAAACCCGACGTGGGACTGGCGGCGAGAACGTATTTCGGGAGAATCAGGCTGCCGGCCGCCGCCATGACCCCGCCCGCCGTATTTTTTAAAAAATTTCTGCGGTCCATCAAATGCTCCTTTATTGCTTTATTTATTTTTAAAAAACCGAATCGATTATAAGCCCAGTTAATTTCCGAGCCTCATTGCCAATAATGATGTCCGGATAAAAAAATTCGGTTGGATTTCAGCGAGGAGTTTGACAGCGGCGACCGAGAAAAATTCGACCTTCTTTGATCAAAATAGGGTAGGCGGCGGCGCAACCTTTATCGGGCGCGACGGCTTCGCCCGAATCCAGATGCACGCTTCTATTGTGTAAGGGGCAGGCGACTTTCTTTCCATAAACGATGCCTTGCGACAGCGGTCCGCCCTTGTGTGGACAGCGGTCGCGCAGGGCGAATATTTCATTGTCGGCGGTGCGGAATACTGCGATGTCGCCTTCGGCTAAACGCACCACGCGCGCGCCTTGGCGCGGGATATCGTCGATACTCCCCACTTCCAGCCAATCTTCAGGAGTTTCCAGGGAAATTTCGTTTGCTGTCATCAGCATATTATGAACACCGTGTTTGCATGGGATTTAAACAGCCTGTTTGAGCGGTGTGAACTCATGCGCATCCACCTCGGCGGCGGCACGCTGCGCCCACGGGTCGGTTTGCACGTATTTCTGCGATTCGATAAAGCGCGCGTACAGCGCGCGGCGTTTGGCGGCGTCTTCGACCAATTGTTGCTTGACGTAAGAAAGACCGACACGCTCGATCCAAGGCGCAGTGCGTTCGAGATAACGCGCTTCCTCGCGGTACAGTTGCAAAAACGCGCCGCAATATTCGAGCACTTCTTGTTCGGTTTTCACTTTGCACAGCAAATCGGTGACGCGCACTTTCACACCACCGTTGCCGCCAACGTGCAATTCCCAGCCAGAATCAACCGCGACCACGCCGAAATCTTTAATGGTGGCTTCGGCGCAATTGCGCGGGCAACCGGATACCGCTAGCTTAAACTTGTGCGGCGTCCAAGAACCCCAGGTCATCTTTTCAATAGTGATGCCCATTTGCGTGGAGTTCTGCACGCCAAAGCGGCACCACTCCTGACCGACGCAGGTTTTGACGGTGCGGATGGCTTTAGCGTAAGCATGGCCGGAAACCAACCCAGCCTTGCCCAGTTCGCGCCACACCGCGGGCAGTGTTTCTTTTTTCACGCCTAGAAGATCGATGCGCTGTCCGCCAGTAATTTTTACTTCAGGCACTGCGAATTGTTCCGCGACCGCGGCGATAGCATGCAGTTCTTTTGGCGTGACCACGCCGCCCCATATGCGCGGCACCACCGAGTAGCTGCCGTCTTTTTGGATATTGGCGTGCGCACGCTCGTTGATGAAGCGTGCCTGATAATCGTCCTTGGTTTCCGCGGGCCAAGTGGAAATCAAATAATAATTCAAAGCTGGGCGGCAGCTGGCGCAGCCGTCGGCGTTTTTCCATTCGAGATGGCGCATGACCGCGTCGATCGAATGCAGCCGCTGTTCGCGGATTGCTTGACGCACTTCATCGTGGGTATAGTCGGTGCACGGGCACAGGGGTTTCTCTTTAGGTGTGGCCGAGTAATCGCCGCCCAAGGTAGCGGCCAAAATTTGTTCCACCAACACTGTGCACGAACCGCAAGAAGACGAAGCCTTGGTATGCGCGCGCACTTCTTCGAGCGTGAAAAGTTTCTTGCCGATAATGGCGTTGACGATGTCGCCCTTGCACACGCCGTTGCAGCCGCAAATTTCCGTGGCATCGCTCATGCCCGTGGTGGCGGTGACGCCGCCGTGGCCGGCATCACCCAAATGCGCTTGGCCGTGCAATAAGCGGCTGCGGATGTCGCGAATGTCCTGGCGATCGCGCATCATTTGGAAATACCACGGACCGTCCACGGTATCGCCGATCATGACTGCGCCTTGGATGCGGTTGTCTTTGATGACGAGTTTTTTATACATGCCGCGCGCGCCATCGCGCAGCACAATGGATTCGGTGCTGGCGTCGCCCGTGAAATCGCCGGCCGAGAAAACATCGACGCCCGTGACCTTGAGCTTAGTCGAGGTCATGGAGCCTTGATAACGGCGGAAACCGATCTCGGCAAGATGATTGGCGCAGACCTTGGCTTGCTCGAACAGCGGCGCCACCAGACCGTAGGTTTGCGCGCGATGTTGCACGCATTCGCCCACGGCGTACACGCGTGGATCGTAGGTTTGCAGGGTGTCGTTGACGACCACGCCGCGTTCGCAATAGATGCCGGATTTTTTCGCGAGTTCGATATTGGGGCGTATGCCGATGGCCATGACTACCAGGTCGGCGGAGATTTCGCGACCATCCTTAAAGCGCACGCCTTGCACTCGTTGCTTGCCGATGATTTCCTCGGTTTGCGCGCCGAGCAAGAATTGAATGCCGCGCTTTTCCAAGGACTGTAGCAGCATGCCGCCCGCGACTTCGTCCAGCTGGCGTTCGAGCAAAGTTTTCATGAGATGCACGACGGTCACGTTCAGGCCGCGTTGTTTCAAGCCATAGGCGGCTTCAAGCCCGAGCAAACCGCCGCCGATGACCACGGCGTGACGCAAGGTTTGCGAGGCGCTGATCATGGTGTCCACGTCGTTGATATCGCGGAAGGTGATAACGCCTGGCAGCTGATGGCCGGGCACGGGAAGAATGACGGGGTTCGATCCGGTGGCTAACAGCAGGCGATCGTAGGTAGCGTGGGTGCCGTCGCGCGCCACCACGGTTTTGGCGTGGCGGTTTATTTCCGTTACTTCGCGTCCTTTATATAAGGTGATGCCGTTTTGTTCATACCACGGGTCGTCATTTAATAGAATGTCGTGGAATGATTTTTCGCCAGACAACACGGGCGAAAGCAGAATGCGGTTATAGTTGCCGTAAGGTTCGGAACCGAAGACGGTGATGTCGTACATCTCTGGCGCGATTTTGATCAACTCTTCCAGGGCGCGAACGCCCGCCATGCCATTGCCAATTAATATCAGCTTCTCTTTTTTCATGTTTATCTGTCGCCGTCAGCGGAATTCCTATCAGCCTAAAGCAACCCGCATGCCAAGCCGCTAAATTGATTTAACTTGTTGAATGAAAAGCGAACTGAAAATTAATTGTGCACTGCAGAGTAAAGCGCTTGCACTATCGCGGTGCGCGCGAATAAACCAAGGCCCACTTTGGAGCAGTTGTAACCGCGGTCGTTACGCTTTAGGCAAGGAAATCTTGCGCGTTTAATGCTTGGCCATGCACGCCATGGCTGTCGGGACCCATGAGATAAAGATACGCAGGAAGAACTTTTTCCGGACTGGGCAGCGATTGCGGCGCTTCACCCGGATGCATGCGCGAACGCATGCCCGTGCGCACCACGCCCGGATCCAAACTGTTCACCCGGATTTTTCCTTCGGTCGCGAGTTCCGCCGCCAGGGTTTGCATCAGCCCTTCCACGCCAAAACAAGACACCGCGTAAGCGCCCCAATAAGCCCGGCTATGACGTCCGACGTCGGCGCTGGTGAACACGATGGAAGCATCGCGCGATTGGCGCAACAGCGGCAGACAAGCGCGCGTCAACAACCATGGCGCGTGTAAATTCACTTGCATGACGCGATACCAAGTTTCTGGATCGTACAGATCGATAGGCGTGAGCGTACCCGCGTCCGCGGCATTATGCAGCAAGCCGTCCAAGCGGCCGAATTCTTTTTCGATGGTTTGCGCGGCTTGTTCGTAATGCGCCAAGTTGGCCTTGGCTAAATCGAGCGGCAGTATCGCCGCTTGCGGCCAGCCACGACGCTCGATTTCATCGTAAACTTTTTCCAATTTCGATTGCGTGCGCCCCAGCAAAATTACGTTGGCGCCATGCTCGGCAAAGGCCAAGGCCGCGGCGCGCCCAATGCCATCGCCCGCGCCAGTAATAAGAATATATCGCGTGGCTAGTAAGCTAGGAGTAGGTGTATAAGAAGGCATGCATCCCCTTGAGAAAATTATGACGTGTCGCTAAATCTGACTTGGATTGTAATGCAAGCGCCGATAGCGAGTGGCTAAGATCGTTATTCATGACTAAGATAACGCTATAAATATTTTTTAAGACAGGAGGACGCATGAAGAAAATTATTATCGGTTTGCTATTGGGAGCAATTATCGCGTTTCCCTTGGGCATTAACTTTGGCAGGGACGTGCCGCTATTAAGCAATCCGTTCGCCAAACCGGATATCAAAACGCGGGTGATCGAAGGCACCGACAAGGTTATCGAGGAGGCCAAGGAAGCGATCCACGATGCTACCAAGCCAGCCAAAGATAAGCCGCGCAAATAGCTCGCGACACTTATTTTCGATAATAGCTATGCCGCATTACTCCAATTAAGCCTGCCAGGCCAAAACTGAATAACCACATGGCGCCAGGCAAAGGAACGGCGCTGATATAGAACGACTGTCTGTCATCAATGGCTCCAAGGGGGTAATCGAGACCTGAATAATAGCTGTACTGGGTGAAGACTAAACCACGTGTATCGCCAGGATTAAAAGAGGTAAAGAAAATACCAGAAGAACCAAAGTTTCCGTACATTAACTGTATCAGGTTAAGTTGTGCATGGGTTTCACAGGTTTGAGCCACGCAGGGCAGCGGTACTTCTCCCGAAAGGTCGCCATAACTGTAAGAATTGTTATTCCAGTCCAAACCCCACGTTCTGTAGCCGTTGCCTGCTATTAAATCAGTCGTGGTCATGGATAAAGAAATATCTCCGCTCTGATTAAACATATTGAAAGGGGTGGGTGAAACCTTATCTAGATACAGCGTAAATGGATGAAGAGTTTCTGTCGCACTGTAATTATTTTTGGCTAACATCCACAAATAGCCACTAAAACTATCAGACAAAGATGGATTAATATGAGACTGACCAGAGGGCGACGAAAGTTTATATCTTATTAACCAATTCCCCTCATAGCCTGCACCGGTCGACTGAAATATTTGATAGGCACTTACTGTGCTTGAGTCGTATGAGCTCGTGTTCGATACGAAACAAGTGGCCATAGTAATGCAGGACTGAATAGTCCCAGGAAGTTCTGAATTAGTAATAGTGGCAGCATTTCCTGTTGCGGGAAGAGCAAACGTTAAAAAAAAGATGATTTTATGAACGAGTAGGCGCATTGGTTTTCTCCTGGGTTGGCCCTTGTTTTCCATCATCAGGCTTTTGATTTTTTGCTTTTTGAGCTTTTACTATTTGCTCAACTTACGTCTAAATTGATGGCGAGATCAATACTGCCCACATGAGCTTAATTGCTAAGTTATAAATTAGAAACGTCTAGGCAAATGTAGCCTTGCCGTCATCATTGACGCAGATGCGATTACGCCCAGCGTTTTTGGCGAGGTAAAGCCGATTGTCGGCGACGCCTAGTAAGTGATCGATGCTGTCGGCGGGATCGACGCCGAAGGAGGCGATGCCGATGCTTACCGTCACGGGCACGACTTTATCGCCGACGATGAATTTCTCGCGCTCGATCGCGACGCGAATGCGTTCCGCCAGCACCGCCGTTCCCAGGCGATTGGTATCCGGCAACAGCACCGCGAATTCTTCACCGCCGATGCGCGCCACCGTGTCTTCGGTGCGCCCCATGTCCATTAAAATATGCGACACCAAAACCAGCACCTCATCGCCCGCTTGATGGCCATAGGTGTCGTTAATTTTCTTGAAAAAATCGATATCCATCAGAATCACCGAGAGATCGGAGATATAACGGCGTGCCATGGCCAGGGCCTTGGCGCCATTTTCAAAGAAAGCGCGCCGATTTTTAAGTTTGGTTAGCGGATCGGTGGTGGCTTGTTCGGCCAAGGCTTTACGGCTTATTTCCAATTCACGGATGGTGGTCGCCAGCCGATGGTGCACTTTGACGCGCGCTTGCATTTCCATCTCGTCGATGGGTTTGGTGATGAAATCGTTGGCGCCGTTGAGAAACGCCAGATTGCGATCGACATTGTCCTCGGCGGTGGTCATGACGATCACGGGCAGATTTTTGTAACGGTCGTCTTCGCTTTTGCGGATTTTAACGAGCAGTTGGTGGCCCGTCATGTTGGGCATGTGAATATCGGTGATGACCAATTCAATGTTGGGGTTTTCTTGCAGCATTTCCCAAGCGCGCGCGCCATCGGTGGCGTGCAGCAAGCGATAGCTGCCGCTTAAGTATTTCGAAAGCAATACCGTTGTCGTCTGCGAATCTTCCACCAGTAGCAGTAGCGGGAGATCGGTTGGTTCAGTTTTTTTCGGCATATCGCTCAAACCGTGATCAAATTTTATTTTTAACCGCCAGCACGCCAAGTTAAGTACTTTAATTCAAATAAATTCTGGCGGCTCTGGTGTCCTGGCGCTTTACTTAAAAATAATAACTATCTCCTAAATATAACCTATATGACATTCGTCATTGGATTTCGCGGACTGCTTTTTCAATGCGCTCGGGTACGTCCAAGACTTTATCGCCGCCCACGCCCATTTCGGAAAATTTACGCGCCCCGGGCAATAGTTTAGCCTCGAAGGAACCCACGGCTTTGTTGTAATCGGCCACGGTGCTATTAAGGCTGCGGCCCATTTTCATGAGATGTTCGCCGAAAGTACTCAAGCGAGCATAAAGCTCCTCGCCCACGTCACGAATACGGCCGGCGTTTTCCGCCAAACTTTCCTGACGCCAGCCGTAAGCCACCGCGCGCAACAGCGCGACGAAACTGGTCGGCGTGGTGAGAATAACTTTTTGTCTCAACGCTTCCTCAAGCAGTCCATGGTCGCGATCCAGCGCCGCGCTCAGGAATTGATCGCCAGGAATGAACAAGACCACGAAGTCGGGCGCTTTTTTAAATTGCGTCCAATAGGCCTTGGTGGAAAGCTCGCGCACGCGTTCGCGCACTTTGCGCGCGTGATGCTCCAGATGTTTGCCGCGCGTTTCATCATCGCTGGCTTCGACCGCGCTTAAATAAGCATCGAGCGGTGTCTTCACGTCCACTACGATCTCGCGTCCTCCGGGCATGCGCACGATCATGTCGGGGCGCAAGCGTCCCTCATCGGTGGCCATGTGTTCTTGTTCGTAAAAATCGCAATACTCGACCATGCCCGCGAGTTCCGCCAAGCGCTTCAAAGTGAGCTCGCCCCATTGGCCGCGCACTTCGGGACGGCGCAAGGCTTGCACCAAGTTGCGCGTTTCGCCTTGCAGTAGCAGCTGAGTCTGGCTCATGGTTTCCAAATGTTTGGTGAGCGAGCCGTAAGCTTCTTTGCGTTCGTGTTCCATCAAACGGATTTGCTGCTCGGTTTTATCCAGCGCGTCGCGCACTGGCTTGATCAGATTCTCGACGGCTTTTTCTTTCAGTTCCAAATCGTTTTTGGCTTGCACGTGAAATTGTTTCAAGCTTTCTTGCGCCAGCTGCAAGAACGTTTGATTGTTTTCCTTGAGCGCGCGTTGAGAGAGCGCACTAAAAGTTTGGTCGAGACCCGCGAGTTTTTCTTGCGCGGCTTTGCGCTCCATTTCCAGAGTGATGGAAAGTTCGGTGATCTTTTTTTGATGGCGCCAATGGGCCGCGAACCAACCCAAGGCGAAGGCAAGCCCGCTCAAGATGCCGATAATAATAAGTAAGGTAGTATTAACCATCGTGCTTTAGCCAGTCCAGAATATCGAGCGGCGCTTCGATCATGCCGTCGGCGCCCCATCCATTTGGAGATTCGTGCTGACTAATGTACCCGAACAGGGCCACCAGCGTCTTCATGCCCGCTTGCCGTCCAGCTTGAATATCGCGCTCGGCGTCGCCGACATACAGGCATTGTTCCGGGCGGCTGCCCGCTTGGATGCAAGCCAGCAGCATCGGTTCGGGGTGGGGTTTGCGATTAACCGTGGTATCGCCGCTAATAACGCAGGAAGCGGCCGGACGTAAAGCGAGGCCCGCGACCAAAGGCTCGGTCAAGAACGCTGGCTTGTTGGTGACGATGCCCCAGTTAATGCCGCGCTGTTGCAAATTTTCCAGCAAGGTTTCAATGCCAGGAAAAGGGCGCGTGTGCGTGCACAGATCTTGCGAATAAAGCGCGAGAAATCTTTTGCGCAGGCGATCGAAATCGGCGTCCTGCGTGTTAATGCCGAAGCCGAGCTTAATGAGCGCGGTCGCGCCATGGGAAACTTCAGGCCGGATCTTTTCAAAAGGCAGCGGCGCGCGTCCTTCTTCTTTTAGCAATACATTCAAGGCTTGCGCTAAATCGGGCGCGGTATCCGCCAAGGTGCCGTCGAGATCGAATAGGACTGTGCGGATATTAGCGTGCATGTTAGGAAACAAGCAGCATCAGCGAGGCGCGCCGATGAGTCCGGCTAAACGCGGCGCACTTTTTAGCCATTCGGCCGCGTGCAGTAAGCGATGTAATTTACATCCACGCCGCGCCCCAAACGGTATTGACGCGTGAGCGGATTGTAATGCATGCCGATGAGTTCGCGCGTGCGCAAGCCAGCGTAGCGCGCCCAACGATCCAGCTCGGAAGGTTTGATGAATTTAAGATATTCGTGCGTACCGCGTGGCAGCAGCTTCAAAATATATTCAGCCCCGACGATGGCCAGCAGCCAGGACTTGGGATTGCGATTGAGCGTTGAAAAAAATACCTGGCCGCCCGGTTTGACCAATTGCGCGCACGCGGCGATGGTGGAGGCGGGGTCGGGCACGTGCTCGAGCATTTCCATGCAGGTCACGGCGTCGAAGTGGCGCGGACGTTCACGCGCCAAGTCTTCGGTGCTGATGCGCAGATACTCGACTTTCTGTCCGCTTTCCTTTAGATGCAACTTGGCGACAGCCAGCGGCGTTTCGCCGAGATCGATGCCCGTCACGTTCGCGCCCATGGCGGCCATGCTCTCGGTGAGGATGCCGCCACCGCAGCCGACATCGAGCACGGTTTTGTCTTTCAGCGCAACGCGTTCGTTGATGTATTGCAGACGCAGCGGATTAATATCATGCAGTGGCTTGAATTCGCTGTGCGCATCCCACCAACGCGCGGCCAGTTGTTCGAATTTGGCAATTTCATCCGGGTCGACGTTTTGCGATGAGGAATTCATGTGCACATTTGCCACCATGGAAGCAGCCAGTTTATCAGAATCGTGGCCAGGCTGAACTAAGCCAGTATCTTGCCGCGCCATTTCAGAGTTTTTTCGCGCAGCGCCGATTCATCCAGCGTCGTCAAGCGGCGGCTGGCGACCAAGCGTTTGCCGTTCACCCACACGTCGGTGACGTGATCGCGCGAAACCGAATAAATAATTTGCGATATCGGATCGAACACGGGTTGGTTGGAAATATCCGAGAGATCGATGGCGGTAATGTCCGCCGCCTTACCCGCGACCAAGGAACCGATTTGCGTATCCAGTCCCAGCGCCTTGGCGCCGTTTAACGTGGCCATGCGCAACGCCAAGCGCGCGGGCACCGCCGTGGCTTCGTGGCTCACGCCCTTCGCCAGCAAAGCGGCGATGTGCGCTTCTTCGAGCATGTCGAGATTGTTGTTGCTGGCGGCGCCGTCGGTGCCAATGGCGACGTTAACGCCCGCTTGCACCAGCGCGTGCACTGGGCAAAAACCGCTGGCGATTTTTAAATTGGAAGTGGGGCAGTGCATGACGTTCACGCCCGCCTTGGCGAGCAAGGCAATTTCATCCGCTTGCAGCTGCGTCATGTGCACCGCCAGCAAACGCGGCGTGAGCAAGCCGAGATCGGCCAAGCGTGCCAGCGGACGTTTGCCGTATTGCTTGAGGCTGCTTTCGACTTCATGCGCGGTTTCATGCACGTGCATGTGAATCGGAATATCCAATTCATCCGCGTACATGCGGATTTTTTCCAACGGCGCGTCGGAGACGGTGTACGGCGCGTGCGGAGCAAACGCGGTTGAGATTAAATCGTTGTTGCGCAACTCATCGTGCAGCTTGAGTCCTTTGTGAAAATACTCATCGTTGTTCTGCGCCCAGGCGCTGGGGAAGTCGATCATGATCAGGCCAACGCAAGCGCGCATGCCGCTATCCATGGCGCTGCGCGCGGTGACGTCGGGGAAAAAATACATGTCGTTAAAACAACTGATGCCACTTTTTAGCATCTCGGCTATCGCCAGCTCGGTGCCATCGCGCACAAAATCGGGACTCACCCATTTCGCTTCCGCCGGCCAAATATGGTTCTGCAACCAATCCATGAGCGGCAGATCGTCCGCCAGGCCGCGGAATAAACTCATGGCCACATGCGTGTGCGCGTTAACCAAACCTGGAATGACCGCGTGCCGAGGAAGATCAATCGTTTCAGCGGCGCGATAACGTTTCGCGGCTTCCGTGATGGGCAAGAGCTCGAGAATTTTCCCGTCATGCACCGCGATGCTGGAATGTTCCAGCACCAATCCATCCGGTTCGACTGGTATCACCCAACGGGCATTTATTAAAATGTCGATGGTTTTCATTTTTTTGAACGCGAAAAAATGTGCGCGCAGTATACCGTATCGTTATTTGCTATTCCCGTGAAAACGGTTCCCATGATGGGCTTAGTGGGTCTTGTGATTTGGCTGGATGGAGGCGCGCCAGTGATTTTACCTTTAGCCCGCTGGCCAACTTAAGCCAATGCTTATTGCTTTTCACCCTTGTTTTCTCGGGCCCATGCGCCAACCGCCTGGCGCCTGATGAGTTTAGAATCGGTGCTATCTATTCCCTATTTACACGACCAGATATAGTGCACCCCGTAATTTTCATATTTACGGTAAATAAATGAATTCCCCATTGCCGCTGGTAAGTGTTGTTATCCCCGCTTACAACGCCGCGTCCACCTTGGCACAAGCCTTGGAAAGCGTGCGCGCGCAAACCTATCCGAACATCGAGATCATCGTGGTCAACGATGGCTCGACCGATGCCACCGCTGAAGTGTTGAAGGCCTATGGAGAAAACCTGCGCAGCATCAACCAAGCGAACGGCGGCCTGCCCAAGGCACGCAATGCAGGCTGTCACCTGGCGCGCGGCGAATACATCGCGTTGATGGATGCCGATGACTTGTGCGCTCCAGAGCGCATAGCGATTCAAGTCGAAGTCATGCGTTCCTTTCCCGAAGTCGTGTTGTGCTCTTCTGATTTTGCCGCGTTCAACCAACACGGTCTGGTGGCCAGCTCACACGGCGCTAAATATTATTCGATGATAAGCGATGCCAAAAATGGCTTGAGCTCTCTCTATCCCGAACGACGCGAAATCGAAATTGACGCCAATACACAGCAGGCATCGTTCGTGGATTTACATATCGGTAAAATCTATCGCGAGTTAGTGCATGGTAATTTCGTGCACCCGCCCACGGTGATGTTCCGTCGCCGCGTGCTGGAAACCGCGGGCATGTTCGACGAGACCTTGCGTTACACCTGCGATTGGGAATGGATGGTGCGCATGGCGCGCGCGGGATCGTTCGCCCACGTCAATCGTTCTCTCTTGGAATATCGTTTGTCGGAAACCCAGATGTCCTCCAACAGTCCCAACGGCGAAGGCGCCGTCGACATCGTGCGCGCCGCCATGAAAATCTGGCGCGCCGACCCCGAGTTGATGGCCACCGATCGCGATCGCATGCGCAAAGGTCTGGGAGAATTTTGCTTCGACGCCGCCTATACGTTGGCCGAAAGCCATAAAGCCAACGCCGCCAAAATGCTGTTGCGCAGCGTCGCCTATGGCACGCTCAAGCCTGCCACTGTCAAAACCGCGGTGAGAATTTTCATTCCATTTAAACTGCTGCAACTCGCGCAACGCATGCGCGCGCATCATGGCGGTTTTATTTTTACTCTTCCGGAAAATATTGAAGATTTAGTTTTTAACAGCTCTGAGTTTTTTGGCCCGCTGATGATTTTGAGGGAATGGTTTGCTTAGAGAATGTCATTCCCGCAAAAGCGGGAATCCAGGTTTTGAATCGAATCGCGCGTTACACGCGCGATACTCAACAGCTACTTGTGGGTGGTTGACCCACCGCAAGTGACCTTTCTTTGCTTGTCCAAAGAAAAGTTAGCAAAAGAAATGACACCCCGAGCCCCACGCCGCTCTTAAAAACCAAGAGCGGTCCCCTGCGTTCCTCACCCCATCGGGCGCTCGCTAACTCGCCGATCGCGAAAAACGCGATTCGGGCTCGAACAGAGCTCGCTTAAAAGCTCCCGATGGGGTTGCGGTATTCGGCGTGGGCTACGGGACAGAACAACAGCAAATAAAAGCAAGAATATTGGATATCGTTACGCTCACCCAAAATAAAAAATTATATTTTTATATAAAGTGCAGTTGTTTTTTTTAAATCCCGTTGTCCCCCAACCGAGCACCGCAGCCAAGTCGGGAGCAGTCGCGAGCCTCTGTTCGAGCCCGAATCGCGTTTTTCAGCGATCGGCGAGTTAGGCTCGCACCCGGCTTGGCGAGGAGCACAGGGAACCGCGCGTCGTTAGCGCGGTTGGGGACCCGGGCGGCCTTTTCTTTCGTCTATTTCTTTTGGCCGGACAAAAGAAATAGACCCAGGGTGCAGGGGCGGAGCCACCCGCAATTAGCGGTTGAGTATCGCGCGTATTACGTGCGATTCGATTCAAAATCTGGATTCCCGCTTTCGCAGGAATGACAACACATAATTATTTAAATTTATTAGTTACGATATACTCCACGCCATGACCGCCCCCGAACCCAAACAAATCGCCTACGACCGCATCCGCGCCGTCGAATGGGAAAACGGTCGCCTGAAGCTCATCGACCAGCGTGTTCTCCCTGGCAGGTCCGAATATCTTTATTTCGATCATCTTCCCGAAAGCGCCAAGGCCATTACCGATATGGTCGTGCGCGGCGCGCCTGCGATTGGCGTGACCGCGGCCTATGCGGTGGTCTTGGCGGCGCGCGATCGATATGGCGCGAATCCGAATAATTGGCGCGAGGCGATTCAGGCCGATTTAGCATTGCTGGCCGATGCGCGCCCGACGGCGGTGAATTTGCGTTGGGCGGTGGAAAAAATGCGTGGGCTAATCAACGCTGGAATCTCTGGCGATCCGGTGCCGCGCCTACTGGAAGAAGCGCAACGCATTCATGCCGAAGATATCGCCGCTAACCATCGCATGGGTCAGCTGGGCGCGAACTTGATCGATCCGGGTAGCGGCGTGTTGACGCACTGCAATACGGGCGCGTTGGCCACGGGCGGATACGGCACGGCTCTGGGCGTGGTGCGCGCGGGCTATGCGGCGAAACGAATTAAAGAGGTGTACGCCGATGAAACACGGCCCTGGCTGCAGGGCGCGCGTCTGACGGCGTGGGAATTGGTGCAAGAGGGCATTCCCGCGACCTTGATTGCTGACAGCGCCGCGACGCATTTGATGAAGTTGGGCAAAGTGGCGTGGGTGATTGTTGGCGCCGATCGCATCGCCGCCAATGGCGATACCGCCAATAAGATCGGGACCTACATGACAGCGGTGGCGGCGCGCTATCACAGTGTGAAATTCATGGTGGTCGCGCCTACTAGTACAGTGGATTTGGCCACGCCTGATGGCCAAGCCATCCCGATTGAAACCCGCGCTGAATCCGAAGTACTTAATTTCGGTGGCACCCGTACGTCGCCCGAAGGTTTTCATGCTTGGAATCCCGCCTTCGATGTCACGCCCGCGGAGCTAATCGACGCCATCGTCACCGAAAAAGGCGTGGTCACTAATCCGACGCGCGCCAAAATGGCGGCGATGATGTCGGGCTAGCTTGTTTTAGCCTGAAATTCACCAGTTTTTGTTTCATCCCATACCCGCGTTTTTAAGTGCAGTGCAGCGTATATCCATGTTAAAATCCGCGCTTTCACCGATCCCAACGGTTCGCATAAAAACGATTGTATTTCAGTAGGTTATCCTTGATCGGTTAACCGAATTCGCGCATGGAACAATTCGCTAAAGAAACTATTCCGGTCAATCTCGAAGACGAGATGCGCAGTTCCTATCTCGATTACGCCATGAGCGTGATCGTGGGCCGCGCCTTGCCCGATGTGCGCGATGGCTTAAAGCCAGTGCATCGGCGTGCGCTGTATGCCATGCACGAGCTCGGCAACGACTACAACAAACCTTATAAGAAGTCAGCGCGCGTGGTCGGTGACGTCATCGGTAAATATCACCCGCATGGCGACACCGCGGTGTACGACACCATCGTGCGCATGGCGCAGCCGTTTTCGCTGCGCTACATGTTGATCGACGGCCAAGGCAACTTCGGCTCGGTCGACGGCGACGCGCCCGCGGCCATGCGCTACACCGAAATTCGCATGGCGCGCATCGCTCACGAGATGCTCGCCGATCTCGACAAAGAAACCGTCGATTTCTTGCCCAACTACGACGGCTCGGAAAAAGAGCCGACGGTGTTTCCCGCCAAATTTCCTAATCTGTTAGTCAATGGTTCTTCTGGCATCGCGGTCGGCATGGCTACCAACATTCCACCGCATAACTTGGTGGAAGTCATCGGTGCTTGTCTGGCGCTGATCGATAACGAGAACTGCAGCATCGAAGATTTGATGAAGCATATTCCGGGTCCGGATTTTCCGACCGCGGGCATCATCAATGGCGTGCAAGGCATTCATGAGGCCTATCGTACTGGGCGTGGAAAAGTTTATGTGCGCGCGCGCGTGGAAATTGAAAGCGACGAAAAACGCGGACGCGAGTCGATTATCGTCACCGAGTTGCCGTATCAAGTGAACAAGGCAGTGCTGCTCGAGCGTATTGCTGAGCTAGTAAGAGAAGGACGCATCGAAGATATTTCCGAGCTGCGCGATGAGTCGGATAAGTCTGGCATGCGCATGGTGATCGACCTCAAGCGCGGCGCGGTGAGCGAAGTTATCTTGAATAATCTTTACGAACACACAGCGATGCAAAGTGTGTTCGGCATCAACATGGTCGCGCTCGTCAACGGCCAGCCGCGCCTGCTGAACCTGAAAGAAATGATCGAAGCCTTCTTGCGCCATCGGCGCGAGGTGGTGACGCGGCGTTCGATTTTCGATCTGCGCAAATCGCGCGACCGCGCGCACGTCTTGGAAGGATTGGCGGTGGCACTCGAAAGTATCGACGAGATGATTACCTTAATTAAAACCGCCAAGGATCCGGATGACGCGCGCATCAAAATGCTGGCGCGTCCTTGGCCAGCGACCTTGGTTTCTAAAATGCTCGCGGGCGGTGAACCTGGTTTGTCTCGCCCCGAAGGTTTGGATGCGGCTTTCGGATTGACGCCCAAGGGTTATCGGTTGACGGAAGTGCAAGCCCAGGCAATTCTCGATCTGCGCTTGCATCGTCTCACTGGGCTTGAGCAAGAAAAATTGCGCAATGAATACGCCGAGATTCTTAAAACCATCGCCGATCTATTGGATATCTTAGGCAACCCCGAACGCTTGATGCGTGTGATTCGTGAAGAGTTGATTGCGATTCGCGATCAGTATGGCGACAAACGCCGCACCGAAATCGTGCAAAGCCGCGTTAACTTGAGCATGGAAGACTTGATCGCCGACGAAGACGTCGTGGTCACGCTGTCGCACGCGGGTTATGTGAAGTCGCAACCACTTTCAGCGTATCGCGCCCAGCGCCGCGGCGGTCGCGGCAAAACCGCGACCAGCATGAAGGAAGAAGATTTTGTCGAAAAGCTTCTCATCGCCAATACGCACGCCACGATTTTGTGCTTCACCAGTTTGGGCAAGGTGCATTGGCTTAAGGTTTATGAAATCCCGCAGGCTGGCCGCGGCGCGCGTGGCAAGCCAATCGTCAATTTGTTGACCATGGAAGAAGGCGAGCAAGTCAACGCCATTCTGCCCGTCAAAGATTTTAACCAGGGTGGTTTTATTTTCATGACCACTTCCGACGGCACCGTGAAAAAGACCGAGTTATCGGAGTTTTTACGTCCACGCTCGACGGGTTTGCGCGCCATTGAATTGAAGCCAGGTAACCGTTTGGTGGGCGTTGGTTTGACCAATGGAACCTGCGATATCTTGCTGTTTAGCGACGCGGGCAAGGTGGTGCGTTTCGGCGAAGACGATGTACGTCCCATGGGCCGTACCGCGCGCGGCGTACGCGGTATCATGCTGAATGAAAAACAATCGATGATCGCGCTGATTATCGTTTGCCCGGAAAGCGGCACAACGGCGACGGTGCTTACCGCGACCCAACACGGTTACGGCAAGCGCACCGAGTTAACGGACTATCCGAAGCATCGCCGCGGTGGCCAAGGCGTGATATCGATTCAAGTAACGGAACGCAATGGCCCCGTGGTGAGCGCCTGTGTCGTGTCCGAAGAAGATCAGGCCATGCTCATTACCAGCGGCGGCACCTTGATCCGTACACCGATTAAAGAAATTTCCATCGTCGGGCGCAACACCCAAGGCGTGCGCTTGATTGGTTTGGAAGAAGGCGAACATCTCGCGGGTCTCGAAAAAGTAGCGGAATCGGATGACGACGAGTAATTCGAAACGCATTCATCGGTGATTTTATAATTTTTTTAGTTTCTCTTAGGATTGAATTTAACAATGACTAGAGTATTTAATTTCAGCGCAGGCCCGGCGGTGTTGCCGGAAGAAGTATTGCAGCAAGCCAAAGACGAGTTGCTCGATTGGCATGGCAGCGGCACGGGCGTGATGGAGATGAGCCATCGCGGTAAAGAGTTCATTGCTATCGCCGAAAAAGCCGAAGCCGATTTGCGCGGCTTGCTCAATATTCCCGCGAACTACAAAGTATTGTTTCTGCAAGGCGGCGCCTCGATGCAATTCGCCATGGTGCCGATCAACCTGCTGCGCGATAAAAAATCCGCCGACTACGTCAACACGGGTGAGTGGTCGAAGAAGGCCATCAAGGAAGCCAAGATATTCGGCGCGGTGAATATCGCCGCCAGTTCCGAAGCGACGCATTTCACCACCGCGCCAGCATTCAAGGATTGGAAACTCGATGCGCAAGCGGCTTACGTGCATTACACGCCGAATGAAACCATCGGCGGCGTTGAATTCAATTTCGTGCCCGAAACCGGCAATGTGCCGTTGGTGGCGGACATGTCATCGACGATTTTGTCGCGCCCCATCGACGTCACGAAGTTCGGATTGATTTACGCTGGCGCGCAAAAAAATATCGGCCCGGCCGGACTCACTATCGTTATCGTGCGCGAAGATTTGCTTGGCCATGCGCGCGCGGGTGTGTCTTCTATGTTCGATTATAAAATTCACGCCGATAATGGCTCGATGTATAACACGCCGCCGACTTACGCGTGGTACATCGCCGGCTTGGTGTTCGAATGGTTGAAAAAGAAAGGCGGTTTGGCGGGCATGGCCGCGATCAACAAGCGTAAAGCGGAAAAACTTTACGCTTATATCGACGGCAGCGGCGGTTTTTATAAAAACCCCGTGGAAAAACCGAGCCGCTCGTGGATGAATATTCCATTCACGTTGAAAGACGAAAAATTGGATGAGCCGTTTTTAAAAGGCGCCAAAGGTGCGGGCTTGGTGCAACTCAAGGGTCATCGGTCCGTGGGCGGCATGCGCGCTTCGATTTACAACGCCATGCCCGAAGCCGGCGTCGACGCGCTCATCAACTACATGCGCGAATTCGTGCAAAAGCAGGGTTAAAAAATGTTCAAGATACTGACGCTTAATAATATCTCTTCCTTGGGTCTGGCGCGTTTGCCCAAGGAAAAATTCCAAGTGTCCGGCGACATGAAAGAGCCGGATGGCATTTTGTTGCGTTCCTTCAAAATGCACGACATGGAAATTCCCAAGTCGCTCAAAGCGGTGGGCCGCGCGGGCGCGGGCGTGAATAATATTCCGGTGGAAAAACTTTCGCGCCTTGGAATTCCCGTGTTCAATGCTCCGGGCGCCAACGCCAATGCGGTGAAAGAGCTGGTGCTCGCGGGCATGCTCATGGCTTGCCGCCACATTGGCCCTGCTTGGCAATTTTCACGTTCTTTGAATGGAACCGACGCTGAAATCGGTAAAGCGGTCGAGGCTGGTAAAAAAGATTTCGCCGGTTTTGAATTACCCGGCCGCACTTTGGCGGTTATCGGCCTCGGCGCCATTGGGCGCAACGTGGCGAACATGGGTGTCGCGCTTGGCATGAAAGTGGTTGGTTTCGATCCGGGCTTGACCGTCGAAGGCGCCTGGCAGCTTTCCGCCGACGTGAAAAAAGCCAATAACGTGGAAGAAGCCTTGCGTGCCGCCGATTTCGTGACGTTTCACGTGCCGCTGATCGATTCGACCAAGAATTTGATCAACGCTGAACGTTTGAAGATCATGAAAGACGGCGTGGTTATTTTGAATTTCGCGCGCGAAGGCATTGTCGACGATGCCGCGGTCAGCGCCGCGATTAAATCGGGCAAGGTATACGGTTATATCTGCGACTTCCCGACCAACCTAACCAAGAGCCACGAACGCGTCATCACGCTGCCGCATTTGGGCGCGTCCACCGCTGAAGCCGAGGACAATTGCGCCATCATGGTCGCGGAGCAGGTCAAGGATTTTCTCGAGAACGGCAATATTCGCAACGCGGTGAATTTTCCCGACGTGGCGGCGGCGCGCGAAACCGCCGATCGCTTGATCGTGGCCAACGCCAACGTGCCGAACATGCTCGGTTTGATTTCGGAAACCTTGGGCAATGCTGGCCTTAACATTCACGACATGATCAATCGTTCGCGCGGCAATTACGCCTTCACCATGGTGGATCTCGACAGTCCGATACCACCCGAAGTGTGCAAGAAAATAACCAGCATCGAAGGCGTGCTCATGGCGCGCGCTCTCTAGAAAAGGCATGGAAAAAAAACGCAAACCCGGCGAATCCGACGCAGACATAAAAAGTTTGCGTCACAAGATCGACGCCTTGGATGAAAAAATCCAAGCGTTGATTAACGAGCGCGCGCGTTTGGCGCTGGCTATCGCCGAAACCAAGCAACAAGCAGGCAGCAATAATTTTTATCGTCCGGAGCGCGAGGCCGAGGTGTTGCGCAACGTGCTGGCGCGTCATCAAGGACCGCTACCCGAGGAAACCGTCGCGCGCTTGTTTCGCGAGATCATGTCGGCTTGCTTGGCGCTGGAGTCGCGGCTGCGCATCGCTTTTCTCGGCCCCGAGGGAACCTTCACCCAAGAAGCCGCGCTGAAACATTTCGGTCATGCCGTCGCGACCGCGCCGTTGGCCGCGATCGATGAAGTGTTCCGCGAAGTGGAATCGGGCAATGCTCACTTCGGCGTGGTGCCCGTGGAAAATTCCACCGAAGGCGTGATCAATCACACGCTCGACATGTTCATGACCACGCCGCTTAAAATATGCGGCGAGGTAGCGCTGCGCATCCATCATCATCTAATGGGTAAAAACGAAAATCGCGATGGCGCCAAGCGTGTGGTGTCGCATCAACAGTCGCTGGCGCAATGCCGCGAATGGCTCGACGCCAATTTGCCGCGCGTGGAGCGCGTGGCCGTCAGCAGTAACGCCGAGGCGGCGCGCTTGGCCGCGGCCGATCCGTCCATCTTGGCGATCGCTGGCGATTCGGCGGCGCGACTTTACGATCTTAAAATACATTCGTCGAACATCGAGGACCGCCCGGATAACACCACGCGTTTTCTTATTATCGGCAGTATTGATACCGCGCCCAGTGGCAAGGATAAAACCAGCTTGCTGCTTTCCAGCCGCAACCGGCCAGGAGCCTTGCAACGTTTGCTGGCACCCTTGGCCAAGAACAAGATCAACATGACGCGCATCGAGTCGCGCCCTTCGCGCGAGAAACAATGGGAATATGTTTTCTTCGTCGACATCGACGGTCATGCGCAAGATCGCAAAGTAGCCAAGGCCCTGGGCGAGTTGGAGAAGGAGGCGGCATTTCTAAAACGGCTGGGTTCCTATCCGCAGGCCGTGTTGTGACCGATCTGGCGGAAGAAATCTTGCGCTTGGCCACGCCTGGCGTGCAGGGGCTTGCGCCTTATCCGCCGGGTAAACCGATTGAAGAATTGGAGCGCGAGTATGGCGTTACCAACATCATCAAGCTCGCCAGCAATGAAAATCCCCTGGGACCCAGTCCGCGCGCGCTGGAAGCCGCGCGCCAAACTTTTTCCGACATTCATCGTTATCCCGACGGTAATGGTTTTGCATTAAAGCAAAAGCTGGCGCAAAAACACGGCGTGGATTTATCGCAGATCACGCTCGGCAACGGCTCCAACGACATCTTGGAATTTTGCGTGCGTGCGTTTGCCACGTCGCAGGATGAAGTTATTTTCTCCGAACATGCGTTCGCGGTGTACGCCATTGTCACGCGCGCTGTCGGCGCCAAGGCAGTAATCGCCAAGGCGAAAAACTGGGGCCACGATTTGGCGGCCATGCGCCAGGCGATTGCGCCACGCACGCGCCTGATCTTGATCACCAATCCCAATAATCCCACGGGTACCTGGCTACGCGCCGCTGAACTCGAAAAATTCATCCAGCAAGTTCCTAAGCAGGCCTTGGTGGTGATTGACGAAGCGTATTTTGAATACGTGCATGAAACCGAATACCCCAACACCATACCGTGGGTGGCGCGTTATCCTCATCTCATCGTCACGCGCACTTTCTCCAAGGCCTATGGGCTCGCGGGTTTGCGCGTTGGTTATGGGATTTCCCACGCGGCCGTCGCCGATATTCTCAATCGCGTGCGCCAACCGTTTAACGTCAATAGCGTGGCGCTGGCCGCGGCCACTGCCGCGCTCGTAGACGAGGCGCATGTCGCGCGCGTGGTGCAGCTTAATCATGATGGGATGCAGCGCTTGACCGCGGGCTTTGTCGAATTGGGACTGCCATTCATTCCTTCCGCGGGAAATTTTGTTTGCGTCGATCTCGGCCGCCCGGCTGCGCCCGTGTACGAGCGTTTGCTGCGCGAGGGCGTCATCGTCCGGCCCATCGCCAATTACAGCATGCCCAATCATCTGCGCGTCACCGTTGGCTTGCCAGAAGAAAACCAGCGTTTCCTGGAAGCGCTGCGAAAAGTTTTAAAGCCATGATTGAAAAACTGACCATCATCGGTGTCGGTCTCATCGGCGGCTCGCTGGCGCGCGCGCTGCGCGAAGCCGAATATGTGCGTGAAATAATTGGCTACAGCCATAGCGTGGGCGCCTTGCAGCAAGCGGTGGACCTCGGCGTCATCGATCGCGCCGAGGTATCTCTTGGCGATGCCGCGCGCGGCGCCGATATGATCGTGATCGCCACGCCCATCGGCGCCATGCCAGAAATTTTTGCGCAGCTTCAATCGGCGTTGAACGATCAGACTATCGTTACCGATGTCGGCAGCGTTAAAGGCGACGTCATCGCGGCGGCGCGCGCCAGTTTGGGCGCGCGGTTTTCGCATTTTGTCCCCGGGCATCCGATTGCGGGCACCGAACAATCGGGTGTCGCGGCATCGTTGGCGGATTTGTTTCAGCGCCGCCGCGTGATCTTAACGCCAGAGCATGACACCGATAGCGCAGCGCTCACGCGCGTGCGCGCCATGTGGGAAAGCGCGGGTGCGCAAATTATGACCATGAGCGCTCAGGAACACGACCGCATTCTGGCGGCCAGCAGCCATTTGCCACACATGCTGGCTTATTGCCTGGTGGACATGGTGGTGCGCCATGACGATTACCGCAGCATCATGGAATGCGCCGCGGGTGGTTTCCGCGATACCACGCGCATCGCCGCGAGCGACGCGGTGATGTGGCGCGATATTTGTTTAGCCAACCGCGAAGCGCTGTTGGCCGCCATGCGCCAGTATCAAGATGATTTCGCCGCCTTGATCGCGGCGATTGAAAAAGGCGATGGCGCGTCGTTGTTGCAAACTTTCACGCGCGCCAAACATGTGCGCGATAGCTTGAATAAGAAATTATAATATCGACGTTAATCTGTTTTCTTCTGCGATTTTCATTATGACTAAATCGATTGATTACCTGATTCAGCCAGGCGGAAAATTGACCGGTCGTATGCGCGTGCCTGGCGATAAATCCATTTCACATCGTTCGGTGATGCTGGGTTCATTGGCGCAAGGCACAACGCGGGTTAATGGTTTGCTGGAAGGCGAAGACGTGCTGTGTACTTTAAACGCGTTCCGTGCCATGGGCGTGCAAGCTGAGGGACCCAAGCACGGAAGCTTAACGATTCATGGCGTAGGTTTGCATGGATTGAAGCCGCCTAAGCATGCTTTGGACATGGGCAACTCTGGCACCGCCATGCGTTTGATGGCGGGCATTTTGGCCGGCCAAGCTTTCGATTCGGAATTAATCGGCGATGAGTCTTTAAGCAAGCGTCCGATGAAGCGCGTGTCCGATCCGCTCATCAGCATGGGCGCGCGCATCGAGACGGCGCAGGGCGGACGGCCGCCGCTTAAAATTAAAGGCGGTCAAAAACTTCGCGCCATCGGCTACAAGATGCCGATGGCGAGCGCGCAGGTGAAGTCATGTTTGTTGCTGGCCGGTTTGTACGCGCAAGGCGAAACCATCGTTACCGAGCCCGCGCCCACGCGCGATCATACCGAGCGCATGCTGCGAGGATTCGGCTACAGTGTGCAGACACAAGCGGCGCGCATCAGTTTGCGCAACGGTGGAAAATTACAAGCCTGCGATATCGATGTGCCAGCGGACATTTCTTCCGCTACTTTCTTTTTGGTGGGCGCTAGCATCGCCGCGGGTTCGGATTTAACGCTGGAACACGTGGGCATTAATCCGACGCGCATTGGCGTCATCAACATTCTTAAATTAATGGGCGCCAATCTGGAAATCTTGAACTCACGTACGGTCGGCGGTGAACCGGTCGCCGATATCCGAGTGCGCGCCGCTAAGCTGCATGGTATTCACATACCCGAAGAACAGGTGCCGCTGGCGATCGATGAATTTCCCGCGCTGTTCATCGCCGCCGCGTGCGCGCAAGGCGAGACGATATTAACTGGCGCGCATGAATTGCGCGTAAAAGAATCGGATCGTATCGCGGTTATGGCGCAAGGTCTTAAGCAGATCGGCGTGCAGGCGCGTGAAACTCCGGATGGCATCGTCATCCAAGGCGGCACTTTGCGCGGTGGCGAAATTCACAGCCATGGCGATCATCGTATTGCCATGTCCTTTGCCATGGCGGCCTTGTGTGCCGATAAACCCATCACTGTGCGCGATTGTAAAAACGTGGATACCTCGTTTCCTGGCTTCGCGCAGCTTGCCGCTAGCGTTGGTTTAGCCATTAGGATTGTTTAAGGAATTTTTTAAAATATGAGTTTCACCATCTTGTGAATTCTAAGATACCTGTATTGACCGTGGATGGTCCGAGTGGGTCTGGCAAAGGCACGGTAGGGCTGCTGTTGGCGCAACGGCTCGGATGGCATTTTTTAGATAGCGGTGCTTTGTATCGCGCCGTCGGCGTCGCCGCCAACCGGCAGCAGATTGACTTTAATGACCGCTCAGCGCTGGTTGGATTAGCCCAACGCATGGAAATTCGTTTTGTCCCTAGCGCGAGCGGTGACTTGGTGTCGGTCATGTTGAATGGTATGGACGTGGGCGATAGCTTGCGCACCGAAGAAAGCGGGCGGTATGCCTCGATGGTGGCGGTTATTCCTGAAATTCGCCAAGTGTTGTTGCACAAACAACACTCCTTCCGTCAGTCGCCGGGTTTGGTGGCCGACGGGCGCGATATGGGTACCGCGGTATTCCCCGACGCCATACTTAAGATATATCTCACGGCAAGCGCCGAAGTGCGCGCCGACCGCCGATATAAACAGTTGAAAGACAAGGGCTTCGATGTTAACCTGCGCCAGCTTTTGGACGAGATTCGTGAGCGCGATAAGCGCGACGCCGAACGTAAAGCTTCTCCATTGAAGCCTGCAGACGACGCGCATATTCTAGATACCTCCCAGCTCGACATTTCCGGGGTCGTTGAGCATGTATATCGCCTGCTGCAGGAGCGGCAACGGCGGAGGTAGCTACGCCTTTCCAAGGATTGGATCGGACGCACGCATCTTGAAACTTAACTTAACCCTAGCAATCGTTGTCGAGCCATGGCATTTGGCCGCGCGATCGGAATCCTCTAAACAATCCTATGACCGAAAGTTTTGCACAGCTATTTGAAGAAAGCCTAATTAAAGTCCAACTGCAATCCGGTGAGCTGATAACCGGCGAAGTGGTGCATGTGGACGAAAACGTCGTCGTCGTCAACGCTGGACTCAAGTCCGAAGGTGTGATTCCCGCGGCGGAATTCATGGACGCGCGCGGTGTGGTGAGCGTGAAAGTTGGCGACACCGTGGAAGTTGTCATTGAGATGTTGGAAGACGGATCGGGCGAAACCCGTCTGTCGCGCGAAAAAGCTTGCCGCGCCAAGGCGTGGGAAGATTTGGAAAAAGCATTCGAAGTGCAATCCGTGGTCACGGGTGTCATGACCGGCAAAGTCAAAGGCGGTTACACCGTCGCCATCAACGGCGTGCGCGCCTTCTTGCCGAGTTCCTTGGTCGATGTGCGTCCAGTACGCGATCCAAGTTATCTCGAAGGCAAAGAACTCGAATTCAAAGTTATCAAAATCGACCGCAAGCGTAACAACGTCGTGGTGTCGCGCCGCGCGGTAGTCGAAAAAGAAATGTCGGCCGAACGCGAGGCGCTGCTTTCGGGATTGGAAGAAGGTCAGACCGTGAAAGGCGTGGTGAAGAATCTCACCGATTACGGCGCGTTCATCGATCTCGGTGGCATCGACGGCTTGCTGCACATCACCGATCTGGCTTGGAAGCGCGTCAAGCATCCGAGCGAAGTACTTAAGATCGGCGACGAGATTGAAGCCAAGGTGCTGCGTTACGACCGCGAGCGCAATCGTGTATCGCTTGGTTTAAAACAGCTCGGCGACGATCCGTGGGTCGATATCCAACGCCGCTATCCGGAAGGCAATCGCCTGTTCGGCAAAGTCACCAATATTACTGACTACGGCGCGTTTGTTGAGATTGAACCGGGCGTCGAAGGTTTGGTGCACGTCTCAGAAATGGACTGGACCAACAAAAACATTCATCCCACCAAGGTGGTGCAGCTGGGCGATGAAGTCGAAGTTATGATTCTCGATATCGACACCGAACGCCGCCGTATTTCGTTGGGCATGAAACAATGCCAACCCAACCCCTGGGAAGAATTCGCGGTTAACCATAATAAGAACGACAAGATCAGCGGCAAGATCAAATCCATCACCGATTTCGGTATTTTCGTCGGCCTCGAAGGCGGCATCGATGGCTTAATTCATCTGTCCGATCTGTCTTGGGCTTTGCCAGGCGAAGAAGCGGTGCGCAATTATAAGAAGGGTGATGAAATCGAAGCCGTCATTCTCGCCGTCGATCCGGAACGTGAGCGTATTTCATTGGGCGTTAAACAGCTCGATGGCGATCCGTTTGCCAGCTATGTCACCGCTAACGGCAAAGGCACGGTGGTAAAAGGCGTTGTCACCAGCGTCGAGGCCAAGGGCGCTACGATTAAGTTGGGCGATGAAGTCGAAGGCTATCTACGCGCCGCTGATATCGCGCGCGAACGTATCGAAGATGCGCGCTCGGTCATGAAAGAAGGCGATAGCGTGGAGGCCAAGATCACCACCATCGATCGCAAAAATCGTAAAATCTCCCTTTCTATCCGCGCCAAGGACATGGAAGAAGAAAACGAGGCGGTGCAGGAATATGCCCGTAAAAGCAGCGGCGCCACCTCTTCCTTGGGCGATAAACTTAAGGAAAAACTGGGTGGCCAGGACGTATCCGAGCCCTAAAAACGCTCATGGGCAGCCGCTATCGGTGTTAATTTCCGCCGATAGCGGAGGGATTTCGCCGCAGTTAAAAGTTTATTTTGATTTTTTTGTGTGTTTTGGGCCAAACCCCTTGAAATCTTTCTACTTATTTTCTATAGGTAGATGAGTATGACGAAATCAGAACTAATCAGCTTACTCTCCGCCAAGCATCCGCAGCTGGACTATCGGGACGTGGAGCTCGCGGTCAAAGAACTGCTGGAACAAATGTCGGCCGCTTTGTCTTCGGGCGACCGTATCGAGGTCCGTGGATTTGGCAGCTTTTCCCTGCATTATCGTCCGCCGCGCACCGGCCGTAATCCCAAAACCGGAGCCTCCGTGCAGGTACCAGACAAGTTTGTCCCACATTTTAAACCTGGAAAAGAGCTGCGCGAGCGCGTTAATAATAACGGCACCGAATAACGCAACGAGTAGGCGTAATACGCGAACGGCATATGGGCCACCAATGCCGTTTTTTTATGTCTGAAAATAAGACAAACTGAATATCTTGCAACGGCGCCACGGCGGCGCCGTCGATTCACGGAGGCGTTATGAAGCGGGTATTTTATATCGCGTTGGCGATTTTAGTGGTGCTTATCGGCATCGCGTTTGCCATCCAAAATAAACAGATCGTGGAAGTTAATTATTATTTCGGTTTGAAATGGAGTGGCCCGTTGTCGTTGGTGTTGTTAACGGTTTTTACGCTCGGCGCCATTGTCGGCTACATTGCGAGTCTGCGCATGGTGGTGCGCATGCAGCGGCAATTGGTGCTGGCTCGCAAAGAAGTGCGTCAAATCGAACAAGAGGTCATTAACTTGCGTGCGTTGCCGATCAAAGATGTCATCTAATAACCCTCTGCTTTGTTGTGCGGCGCTCGTCCTAAAATAATGAACATGACCGCTTCCACCTTGTTGTGGCTGCTATTGCCGCTAGCCGCCGCATCCGGCTGGCTGGCGGCGCGCATCGAGCAAAAGCGCCATGCGCGCCAGTCGCTCGATCTTCCGTCGGCTTATTTCAAGGGCCTTAATTTCCTGCTGAACGAGCAACCGGACAAGGCCATCGAAATTTTTATTCGCGTGCTGGAAGTCAATTCGGATACGGTCGAAACCCACTTGGCGCTGGGCAATTTGTTTCGCCGCCGCGGCGAAGTGGAGCGCGCGATTCGCATCCATCAAAATTTGATCGCGCGGCCCACCTTGGACAAGGAGCAACGCAGCCAAGCGCTGATGGAGCTTAGCCAGGATTATCTCAAGGCGGGTTTATTCGACCGCGCGGAGAATTTATTTCTTGAGCTGGCTGAAATCCGCGCGCATAGCGAGCAAGCCTTGAAATTATTGCTGCACATATACCAACAAGAAAAAGAATGGGAAAAAGCTATTTCGGCGACGCGGAATTTGGCGCGCGTCTCGGGAAAAAACATGGATGACATGATCGCGCAGTTTTATTGCGAGATCGCGGAACAAGAATATGCGCGCAAGAATTTACCCAATGCCAAAGAAAATTTAAGGCAGGCATTAATCGCCGACGAAGGATGCGTGCGCGCCAGCATGTTGCTAGGCGACGTTAACGCTCAAGAAGGAAAATATCGCGAAGCCATCGATAGCTGGCGCCGCATCGAAAAGCAGGACGTTCATTATTTGGGCGAGGTCGCGGGACGGATTGCCGATGCCTTCAAAAAACTTAACGACGAGCAAGGGCTTTACGAATATTTTCATGCCGCCTTGCAAGGACAGGGCGGCGTCTCCTTGGCGTTGACGTTTGCCGATGTCATCCATCATCGCGAGGGCGTGGACGCCGCGGAAAAGTTTATCGTCGAGTGGCTACGGCATGCGCCCAACGTCCATGGTTTGGATAAATTATTGGAACTTAATTTGGTGAAGGCCAGCGATTCTGCGCGCAATGATCTAATGCTGTTAAAAGGGATTATCGCAGAATTGCGTGGACAGCACTTGGGCTATGCCTGTGGTCAATGCGGCTTTAAAGGAAAATCTTTGCATTGGTTGTGCCCGAGCTGCAATCGTTGGAATACTATTAAACCGGTGCAAGAGGATTGAATGACTGGATCGCGTCTTATTGTCGCTTTGGACTACGCCGATGCAAAAAGCGCCTTGGCGTTTGCGGCCAGCATATCGCCGTCGCAATGTCGGCTTAAAATTGGCATGGAACTTTTTACCGCGGCCGGTCCCGCGATTGTTTCCGATCTGATCGCGCGCGGTTTCGATGTTTTCTTGGATTTAAAATATCACGATATTCCCACGACGGTGGCGCGCGCTTGTACGCAGGCCGCGAATCTTGGCGTGTGGATGCTGAATGTGCATGTTTTGGGCGGCGTGAAGATGTTGCACGCCGCGCGCCAAGCCATCGACCAAGCCGAGCACAAGCCGTTGTTGGTTGGCGTGACACTGCTGACTAGCCATAACGAAGATAGCCTGAAAGAAATAGGGCTGGAGCGCGGCACCGAAACGCAAGTGAAACGCTTGGCGGGTCTGGCGAAAACCGCGGGATTAGATGGCGTCGTATGTTCGCCGCGAGAGGCGGCCATGTTGCGCCAGCATTTTGATAAAGATTTTATTTTGGTCACGCCAGGCGTGCGCCCCGCGGACGCGGTGGCGGACGATCAAGAGCGTACTTGCACGCCAGCGCAAGCCCTAGCACAAGGCGCCGATTATTTGGTGATCGGCCGGCCCATCACCCGCGCGCCACAACCGATGTCCGTGCTGACGGCGATTAATCGTGAAATTCAGGCGCTATAAATCGATATCGGCAATCGACAGCGATGCCAAATGCCCTGATAATACCGGCCCATTCGTGGCCGCGCGCATATTTGGCGTTGCTTGATCTAGGATAATAACGAACGTGTTGACACAGTTACTCGAAAAAATTGCCCAGGCCAAAGTATTGGTGGTGGGAGACGCCATGCTGGATCGTTACTGGTTCGGCGAAGTCGAGCGTATCTCGCCCGAAGCACCCGTGCCAGTCGTGGCGGTATCGCGCGCGAACGAGTGCCTCGGTGGCGCGGCGAATGTGGCGCGCAATGCGCGCGCTTTTGGCGCGAGTTGCGCGTTATTTTCCATTAGCGGAGACGACCGAGACGCCGATAGCCTGGAAAAATTACTGGGCGAGGCTGGAATCAATGGCCGTCTTTATCGCGACAAATTATTAAATACCACTGTTAAGCTGCGCGTCATTTCACGCCATCAGCAATTGTTGCGCATCGATTTTGATTCCCCTTCGAGCAAGGATGCGCGTGTAAAATTGCTGGATAACTATCTTAAGCATTTGGCGGAATACGATGTCGTTATTATTTCGGATTATGGCAAGGGTGGTTTGGGCTACATTCAGGAAATGATTCAAGCGGCGCGCGCCGCGTCGCGGCCGGTGGTGATCGACCCCAAGGGCGACGATTACAGCGGTTATCGCGGCGCTAGTTTGATTACACCGAACCGCAAGGAATTTGAACAAGTCGCTGGCCGGTTTCGCGACAACCGTGAACTCGAACAAAAAGCATTGGCGATGGCCAAGGATCTCGATTTAGGCGGCGTACTGGTTACGCGCGGCGAAGACGGCATGAGCCTCATAAAGCGCGACGGTCGCATGTTGCACATTCCCGCGCGCGCGCGCGAAGTGTTTGACGTCACGGGCGCGGGAGACACGGTGATCGCCGCCATCGGCTGCGCTTGGGCGGTGGGCAGCGAGCTCGAAGATGCCTTGCATTTGGCGAACATCGCCGCGGGCATCGTGGTCGGCAAGCTGGGCGCGGCCACCGCCAGTCCCGCGGAAATCAGACACGAATTATCGGTGCAGGAGGGATGATGTACGTCGTCACGGGTGGTGCGGGTTTTATCGGCGCGAATCTGGTCAAGGCGCTTAACGATCGCGGCGAGACCGATATCTTGGTCGTTGACGATTTGGAGCAGGGCGATAAATTTAAAAATATCGTCGACTGCCAAATCGCGGATTATCTAGATAAGCGCGAGTTTATCGAACGCGTCGGTCGCGGTGAATTTAAAAAAAAATTTAAAACGATTTTTCATGAAGGCGCTTGCTCCGACACCATGGAGCATAATGGCGTTTATATGATGAGCAATAATTACGAATACTCCAAGACATTGCTGCATTACTGCCAGGCTAAACGCATTCCGTATTTATATGCTTCTTCCGCTGCGGTGTATGGCGCGGGAAAAATTTTTCGCGAGACGCGCGAATGCGAAGCGCCGCTGAATGTGTATGGCTATTCTAAATGGCTATTCGATCAATACGTCCGCCGTCATTTTTCGAAAAAGACGGCGCCTATCGTGGGTTTTCGTTATTTCAACGTGTATGGCGATCGCGAGAGTCACAAAGGCCGCATGGCCTCGGTAGCGTTTCATCATTTTAACCAGTTTCAAGCCAGCCAGAAGGTGAAGTTATTTGTAGGCTGCGATGGTTTTGCCGATGGTGAACAGCGCCGCGATTTTATTTCGGTTGAGGACGTGGCCGCGGTGAATCTGTTTTTTCTCGATCACCCGCAGAAAAGCGGTATTTTTAACGTCGGCACTGGGCGCGCGCAGACGTTTAATGATGTCGCCGTGGCGGTGATTAATAGCTTTCGACAACTTTCCAATCAAGCGCCTTCTGATGTAAAAAATCTCACAAAAGAAGGTCAAATTGAATACGTCCCTTTCCCCGAGTCTTTGAAAGGCAGGTATCAAAGTTTTACCCAGGCTGACATTTCGGCATTGCGCCGCGCTGGATACAAAAAACCCTTTCTGACCGTGGAAGAAGGGGTAAATCGCTACATGCGGCGTTTGGCGGGAAAAGATAGTGCTAAAGATGTCTAACTTTTTCGATTAATTTTTTTTCTGATAAGAAATCTATGCAAAAAATATCTTTCAATAATAAAACCGTTGCCATCGTGGGTTTGGGTTATGTGGGATTACCGCTGGCCGTGGAGTTTGGCAAGCGCCTAACGACGATTGGTTTCGATTTAAACGAAGCCAAATTGGCGAGTTATCGCCGTGGCCAAGATCCCACGGGCGGAGTACCGACCGACGATCTGCGTTCCGCATCCAAGCTGCAATACACCAGCAAGCCCAGCGACCTGGCTAGTTCCGATTTCACCATCGTCGCGGTTCCGACTCCGGTGGATGACGCGCATCAACCCGATTTCAGCCCATTGCGTTCGGCCTGTGAAATTATTGCGCCGCATATGAAGCAGGGCGCCATTATCATCTTTGAATCCACGGTTTATCCAGGTGCGACTGAAGAGGTTTGCATTCCCGTATTGGAAAAAGGATCGGGAATGAAGTGGAAAAAAGATTTTCATGTCGGCTACTCGCCCGAGCGCATTAATCCGGGCGACCATGAGCATACTTTGACCACGATCGTTAAGGTGGTGTCCGGCGATGATGCGCCCACGCTCGAAACCGTGGCGCAACTGTATGAGATGGTGGTTAAGGCGGGGGTTTACCGCACTTCCAGCATCAAGGCCGCGGAGGCCGCCAAGGTGATTGAAAACACTCAGCGCGATTTGAATATTGCTTTAATGAATGAGTTGGCGATTATTTTTCATAAATTGGGTATCGATACGCTGGAAGTTTTGGAAGCCGCGGGCACTAAGTGGAATTTTTTACCTTTTCGTCCAGGTCTAGTTGGCGGGCATTGCATCGGCGTCGATCCTTATTACTTAACGCAAAAAGCCGAGCGCGAGGGTTATCATCCGGAAGTGATCTTGGCCGGACGCCGCATCAATGACAGTATGGGAAAATATATCGCCGAGCAAACTATCAAGCAGATCATTCAGGCAGGCCATTCGGTGAACGGCAGCAATGTGATCGTGCTAGGAGTGACTTTTAAGGAAGACTGCCCCGATTCGCGCAACACGCGCGTGATCGATGTCATCAACGAACTTAAATCTTATGGCGTGAAAGTATGGGTGCATGATCCGGTCGCCGATCCGGAGGAAACCCGTCACGAATACGGTTTGGAAATGCATGCGTGGGATAAGTTACCCAAAGCGCGGGCGATCGTGGCGGCAGTGGCGCATAAAGAATTTTTGGCGAAGAAAGTTAATGAGTTCCTGCAAAAGCTGGAAGGCAGCGGTTGCTTCATCGACGTCAAGTCGCGATTTGACGTCAAAGCCTTGACCGCCGCGGGCGCGCACGTCTGGAGGCTCTGATTCCAAAGCTGGATAAACGGCATGGCGATTCTGCCTCGCGCAGCTGGTATCTGGTTTATTGCAAACCCAGGCAGGAAAATGTCGCGCGAGAAAATTTAAGCCGACAAGGGTACAAAATTTATTTGCCAGTCATGCGCGAGGCCAAGCGTCGCCAAGGAAAGCGTGTCTCCTTGATCACTCCGATGTTCCCGCGTTATCTGTTTGTGCACTTAAGCAGTCAAACCGACAATTGGGCGCCGATTCGCTCGACCTTGGGGGTGGTGTCGATCGTGCGTTTCGGGCGTGACGCAGCCCGTGTTCCCGATGAGCTAATTGCCGTGCTCACGGCTCGCGAGGATGCTCAAGGCATTCAGGTCTTGCCCATGGAAAAATACGAACCTGGCGCCCGCGTGCGAATTACTCATGGCAGTTTTGCTGGCTATGAAGGAATCTTTCAGGCCGTGAATGGCCGTGACCGTGTCACGGTTTTGCTTGATATCCTGGGGCGAAATTCGCGTACCTTGGTGGATGTGGATTCCATCGAACCCGCCTAAAAACATTGTAAAATTCTTGACCAATGGCCTGGGGGGTTATAGTGTTCATAGTATGAACACCAAGGCGGACAAGGAAGAACACCTGGTTTTGGAGCTGTTGGATGCCGTCGGCAAAAAAAGCGACGTCAGCCAGCGTCATTTGGCCAGCGATATGGGCATTGCCCTGGGCTTGGCCAATTCCTATCTGAAACGTTGTATCCGCAAGGGGTTTATTAAGATCAGCGAAGCACCCGCCAATCGTTATCTTTATTACTTGACGCCCAAGGGCTTCACCGAAAAAAGCCGTCTCACCGCAAAATATCTTTCTTCGTCCTTCGCCTTTTATCGCAAAGCAGGCGATTCCTGCATCAATGTGTTCCAGCAATGCGTCACCCATGAATGGCGCCGTATTTTATTGTATGGCATGTCAGATTTGGCCGAGATTGCTATCCTGCGCGCGCAAGAAATGAATATCACCATCGTTGGCATCTTGGATCCGCACAGCGAACGCCGCCGTTTTGCCAGCGTTCCCGTGTGGCGTACGGTGCGTCAAGCGGAAGCCTTCGATGCCTGTGTTTTGACTGAGCTGAATTCACCCTTGCTGGGTTACGAGCAGCTGCTGAAGGCGGTCAACAAGGATCGCGTGTTGGTTCCAGATATTTTGCGTTTGGAGTAGATGTTCCTCGCCTAGAACGGGGAAAATCGAGGCTTTTTTTCGAGGCAATCGCGTATATTGCCTCGCTATGTGCGGAACAGCATGTTCTGCATGGCGGTAGCGTGTCAAAATACGGTTACATAACTAAAAATTTATTCATTTATGAAAATTTTAATTACAGGGGCCGCGGGATTTATTGGGTCCGCGCTGGCGCTAAGACTGCTGGAGCGGGGCGATGTAGTGCATGGCATCGATAATATGAACGACTATTATGATGTGCGTCTCAAGGAGGCGCGTCTTAAGCGTACGCTCAGTCACCCGCAATTTCATTTCCAAAAATTAGACATCGTCGATCGAGAAAAAATGGCGGATTTTTTCCGTCGTGAGAAATTCGATGCCGTGATGCATTTAGCCGCGCAAGCAGGCGTGCGCCACTCGATTACCAATCCTGAAACTTACATCGACTCGAATTTGGTTGGCTTCGGCAATATTTTGGAAGGCTGCCGACACGGCGGCGTGAAGCACTTGGTTTTCGCTTCCTCCAGTTCAGTTTATGGCGCTAATACTAGATTGCCGTTCTCCGAGCATGACAACGTTGATCATCCCGTGTCTTTGTATGCCGCCAGCAAAAAAGCCAACGAACTGATGGCGCATTGTTATGCGCATTTATATAAATTGCCTTGCACCGGTTTGCGGTTTTTCACTGTCTACGGTCCGTGGGGCCGACCGGATATGGCGCTTTTCAAATTCACTAAGGGAATTTTGGATGGCGCGGCGATTCCTGTTTTCAATAGTGGAAAGATGGTGCGCGATTTCACTTATATCGACGATATCGTCGAAGGTGTTGTCCGCACCATCGATCGTCCTGCGCCGATGAACCCTGACTGGTCGGGTAAAGATCCGGATCCCGCGTCGAGCCACGCGCCTTATCGCATCTACAATATCGGCAACAATCAACCGGTCGAGTTGATGCGTTATATCGAAGTATTGGAAAAATCCTTGGGGAAAAAGGCCAAGTTCGACATGCTGCCAATGCAAGATGGCGACGTGCCTGCTACCTATGCTAATGTCGAAAACCTTGAAAACGACTTGGGATTTCGTCCGCGTACTTCGGTGGAAGACGGCATTGCCCGTTTCGTCGCGTGGTATAGAAACTATCACGGACTTAACTGAGCGTATGTTTTATTCCGCGGCGTAGATAAACAAGAAAATCGTTAGATCATGAAAATTAATCCCGTCATTCTATCCGGTGGTTCTGGTACTCGCTTGTGGCCGCTGTCGCGCGAACATTATCCCAAACAGCTATTATGTCTGATTGGCGAACAAACTTTATTGCAACAAACGGTTTCGCGCTTGGATGGTTTGAAGGATGTAGCGCCGCCATTGTTGGTGTGTAACGAAGAACATCGTTTTCTCATCGCTGAACAACTGCGCCAACTCAAAAAACCACCGGTCGATATTATTTTGGAACCGGCCGGACGCAATACCGCACCGGCTTTGACCTTGGCGGCTTTGTGGCACGCGCAGCATGCGCCCGATGTATTGATGCTGGTCATGCCCGCCGATCATGTCGTCAATGACGTGGGCCGGTTTCACGCCGCGATCATGCAAGCCAAAACTTTGGCCGAGACAGGAAGGCTTGTTACTTTCGGCATCGTGCCAACCGGTCCCGAGACCGGATATGGATATATTAAGAAAGGGAAGGGGCAGGATGTCGCGGCTTTCGTGGAAAAGCCGAATGCCGATACCGCCGCGCAGTATCTAAAATCGGGCGAGTATTTATGGAACAGCGGCATGTTCATGATGCAAGCCTCCACCTGGCTCGATGAGCTGAAGCGTTTGGAACCGGGCATGCTTAAAGCTTGCCGTGCTGCGTTTGAGCAAGGCAAGAAAGACGGCGATTTTTATCGCGCCGATGCCGCTATTTTTAAGTCTTGCCCCAGTAACTCGATCGATTACGCGGTCATGGAAAAAACCGAACGCGCCGCCGTCGTGTCCTTGGACGCGGGTTGGTCGGATATTGGCGCCTGGTCGTCCTTGTGGGAGGCCTCGCAGCGCGACGCGCAAGGTAATGTCATGCAGGGCGACGTGTATATGCACGCCACGAAAAATACTTTATTGATATCGCAACATCGCTTTGTCGCGGCCGTGGGCTTGGACGATATCATCGTCGTGGAAACGCCCGACGCCGTGTTGGTGGCGCATAAGGATCATGCGCAGAATGTTAAAGAAGTCGTGACTCATTTAAAAAACGATAAACGCAGCGAGCATCAAACGCATAGAAAAGTTTATCGCCCCTGGGGATACTATGAAGGGATCGATGTCGGTCAACGTTTTCAGGTAAAACGGCTTATGGTGCATCCGGGTGCGGCGCTGTCGTTACAAATGCATCACCATCGCGCCGAGCATTGGGTCGTGGTGAAAGGAACCGCGCGCGTAACGAAAGGTGACGAGGTATTCATACTGACGGAAAATCAGTCTACCTATATTCCCTTGGGCACCAAACATCGGCTGGAAAACCCCGGAAATATTCCGCTTGAGATCGTTGAAGTACAATCCGGTGGCTATCTCGGCGAGGACGATATCGTACGATTCGAAGATAAATATAACAGGACGAATTAATATGGCAAAAACGGCGTTGATCACGGGCATTACCGGACAAGATGGAGCTTACCTCGCGGAGTTTTTATTAAACAAAGGTTATGAAGTTCATGGTATCAAGCGCCGAACTTCGTTATTTAACACCGACCGCATCGATCATTTGTATCAAGACCCGCATGAAAAGAATCGCAAGTTTGTTTTGCACTACGGCGACATGACCGATTCCAGTAGCCTCACGCGCATCGTACAGCAAGTGCAGCCCAACGAAATTTACAATCTCGCCGCGCAAAGCCACGTCGCGGTTTCTTTCGAAGAGCCGGAGTACACCGCGGATTCCGATGCGCTCGGCGCCTTGCGCCTGCTTGAAGCGATTCGCATTTTGGGGTTGGAGGAAAAGACGCGGTTTTATCAAGCTTCCACTTCGGAGTTGTACGGCAAGGTGCAGGAAATTCCGCAACGCGAAACGACTCCTTTTTATCCGCGCTCGCCATATGCCGTGGCCAAACTTTACGCTTATTGGATCGTGGTGAATTACCGCGAGTCCTATGGCATGTACGCTTGCAATGGTATTTTGTTCAATCATGAGTCGCCAATTCGCGGCGAAACTTTCGTCACCCGCAAGATCACCCGTGCCTTGGCGCGCATCCATTTAGGCCTGCAAGATTGCCTATATCTCGGTAATCTCGATTCCAAACGCGACTGGGGGCATGCGCGCGATTACGTCGAAGCGCAATGGCTGATTCTGCAGCAAGACAAACCCGAGGATTTCGTTATCGCCAGCGGCGAACAATACAGTGTGCGCGATTTTGTCGACGCCGCGGCTAAAGCGCTGGGCATGAAAATCGAATGGCGCGGCAAAGGATTAAAAGAAACCGGTGTTTTCCAGGGATTCACCGGAAAAGGAAAAACCGGGCCGAAAAAAGGAGACGTTATTGTGCGCGTCGACCCGCGTTATTTCCGTCCAGCGGAAGTGGAGACATTGTTGGGCGATCCATCCAAGGCAAAAAAGAAACTGGGTTGGAAAATTAAAGTAAAATTCGGTCAACTGGTGGAGGAAATGGTGCGAGCGGACCTGAAAGCAGCCGAACGCGATGAATTGGTTAAGCGGCATGGTTATTCTACTTACGATTACAACGAATAAGTTGTGAAACCAAGCAGTAAAATTTATGTCGCTGGACATCGCGGACTGGTTGGCTCCGCCCTTGTGCGGCGGCTAAAATCAGGCGGCTATTCCAATATTGTGCAGCGCACGCACGCCGAATTGGATTTGACGAATCAAAGCGCGGTCAATGAATTCTTCGCGAAAGAAAAACCAGATTGTATTTTTATCGCCGCGGCTCGCGTGGGCGGCATTCATGCTAATAACACCTATCGCGCCGATTTTATTTATCAAAATTTGATGATCGAATCGAATATTGTCCACGCGGCGTATCAATATGGCGCTAAAAAATTGATGCTTCTAGGGTCCAGCTGCATTTATCCACGACACGCGCCACAGCCGATGAAAGAAGAATATCTTCTTACGGGCGTACTCGAATCCACCAATGAACCTTATGCCATCGCCAAAATTGCTGGCATCAAGATGTGCGATGCTTATAACCGACAGTACGGCACTAATTTCATGAGCGTCATGCCAACGAATCTTTATGGACCGGGTGACAACTACGATCTCGAAACTTCACATGTACTGCCCGCCTTGCTCCGCAAAATGCACGAAGCCAAGGTCCAGAACATCAAGGAAGTGGTGGTATGGGGCAGCGGAGCACCTAAGCGCGAATTCCTGTATAGCGACGATTTAGCCGATGCCTGTATATTCTTAATGGAACGTTATAATGCCTCGGATATAGGAGAATTCGTTAATGTCGGCGTCGGCAAGGAAATCACTATTCGTGAGTTAGCTGAACTGATCGCCGATGTGGTGGGTTTCCGTGGTAAATTGATTTTTGACGCCTCCAAGCCGGATGGAACGCCCAGAAAACTTTTGGACGTATCGCGTTTGCAGGCACTCGGTTGGCAGGCCAAAATCAGTTTCCGCGAAGGCATTGCCAAGGCCTACGCCGATTATTTACAAAACATTGCTCGCGCCGCCTAGGCCTCCTTATGAAAAATCCCATTAGAAAACGTATTCTAGTCACTGGTGGAGCTGGTTTTTTAGGCTCACATTTGTGCGAACGTCTATTGGCGGATGGGCATGATGTATTGTGTGTGGATAATTTTTTTACTGGCACCAAAGATAACATCACGCATCTCATGGGCAATCCGCACCTGGAAGTATTGCGTCACGACGTAACTTTTCCGTTATATGTCGAAGTCGATGAAATTTACAATCTCGCTTGTCCGGCTTCGCCCATTCACTACCAATATGATCCAGTGCAAACCACCAAGACCAGCGTGCATGGCGCTATTAATATGTTGGGCTTGGCGAAACGCATCAAGGCAAAAATTTTTCAAGCCTCCACTAGCGAAGTTTACGGTGATCCCAAAGTGCATCCGCAGCGCGAAGACTATTGGGGCCATGTAAATCCCATTGGCATGCGTTCTTGCTATGACGAAGGCAAGCGTTGCGCCGAAACGCTTTTTTTCGATTACCGCCGTCAGCACCAGTTACGCATTAAAGTGGCGCGAATCTTTAATACCTACGGCCCGCGCATGCATCCCAACGATGGACGCGTGGTTTCGAATTTTATCGTGCAAGCATTGAAGGGTGAGTCCATCACGATTTACGGCGATGGCAAACAGACGCGTTCGTTTTGTTACGTGGACGATCTCATCGAGGCTTTTGTCCGGTTGATGAACACGGCCGACGATTTCACGGGGCCGGTTAATCTGGGAAATCCCGATGAATTTACCATTCGTGAATTGGCGGAGAAAGTCATTGCCTTAACCGGCTCCAAATCAAAGCTGGTGTTCAAACCTTTACCCAGCGACGACCCGATGCAACGTTGTCCGGATATTTCATTGGCGAAACAGAATTTGTCGTGGCAACCTGGGATAAATTTGGAAAAAGGCCTAGTCAAGACGATTGATTATTTCAAATCTTTGATCTTGCGTTGAAGGTTTATTTGCTTTAAACGCAATGAAAAATAAAAATAAAAATTGGCCATCCATAAAAGATGTCCACACAATCATATTTGATTTTGACGGAATATTCACCGATAACAAAGTTTACGTAATGCAGGATGGACAAGAATTCGTCCGCTGTGATCGCGCCGATGGATTGGCGATTGATTTCCTCAGACGATATCGCGATCGTCAGCAACCCGACCTTGATTTTTTTATCGTCTCGACTGAAAAAAATTCGGTCGTGACAGCGCGCGCCAGAAAATTACAACTGACATGCAAGCAAAGTATTGGCGACAAATTTACCTTTATTCAAGAATATCTTCAGGGGCGTTTCCCGCAACAGGCAAATCCATTTTCAGGATTAATTTATTTGGGTAACGACCTCAATGATCTTCAAATCATCGAGCACGCTGGTTTCTCGGCGTCCCCGTTCGATGCGCACGATAAGGTCAAACAAGCGGCCACGGTTGTTTTACCGCAGAATGGGGGAGAGGGTTTTGTGCGCGCGGTGGTTGAAAAATTGCTAAATATTAACGATATGCCTTTGGAGGCTATATATGAGCTTGTTTCTGATCGCTGAAATAGGGATTAACCACAACGGCGATATCGGCATTGCCAAGCAACTAATCGATGTTGCCGCGGATGCTGGCGTGGACGCGGTTAAATTTCAAAAACGAACCCTTGATAGGGTATATACCAAGGAATTTCTCGATTCCTTGCGTGAGAGTCCTTGGGGGACGACGCAACGTCATCAAAAGGAAGGCTTGGAATTTGGTTTTGACGAATATCAAGAAATCGATCGTTATTGCAAGCAGAAAAAAATTAAGTGGTTTGCCTCCGCGTGGGATATGGAGAGCCAGAACTTCTTACAGAAGTTCAATCTGGAGTACAACAAAATAGCCTCGGCGATGATCGTTTCCGAGGAGCTGCTGCGAGAAGTCGCCGCGGAAAAGAAGCATACATTTATTTCCACTGGCATGAGCACCAGCAAGGACATAGAGCGCGCAGTCAATATTTTCAACAAAGCAGGTTGTTCATTCGAATTAATGCATTGTGTTTCCACTTATCCCATGGCCGATGAAGATGCCAATCTGTATCGCATGGTGAAGTTACGTGAAAAATACGGTTGCAAAGTAGGATACAGCGGACATGAAGTGGGTCTTTCCATATCGTATGCCGCCGTTGCGTTGGGCGCCTCGTCGTTAGAGCGGCATATCACGCTGAGCCGCGCCATGTACGGTTCCGATCAATCGGCTTCGGTCGAGCCGGCTGGTTTCAGGCAGCTCGTGGGCGCGGTTCGCAAAATTGAAAAAGCGCTGGGCGATGGTGCGTTGGACATGAATCCAAAAGAAATGCCCGTGGCAAAGAAACTTCGCGCGCATCTGGGTTGGGAATCCGATTCGCTGGAAGGTACGGTATATAAAAAGTGACGACCATGAATTTGCAACGTGCATTGTTAAGATTTCAAGAATTATCAGTCCATAAATAATGGGTGTAACGGTTGCTATTATTCCCGCGCGCGGTGGGTCGAAAGGGATACCTCATAAAAATATTATCGATTTTTGTGGAAAACCGCTCATCGCTTGGTCTATTTTGCAAGCGCGCGCGGCGAATAGTGTTGATTCTGTTTGGGTGTCTTCCGATAGCGATGCGATTTTGGATATCGCCAAGAATTTTGGCGCGAATCCTATTCGTCGCCCGGCTGATATTTCCGGAGATGAAGCCAGTTCGGAATCCGCTTGGCTGCAAGCGCTTAGCACGATTGAAGGCAAGGGAGTACAGGTCGACGCCGTGGTGGGGATGCAGGCCACTTCGCCGATCCGCGAGGCTTCGGATATAAGCAAAGCCCTGGTCCAATTCGAGCGGGAACGTCTTGATTCGCTTTTAACCTGCTGTGAAGTGGAAGATTTTTTTATCTGGAAATACACGGATAAAAATCAACCAATCGGCGTTAACCATGATTATAAAAATCGCGTCCGACGGCAAAATATAGAAAAACGCTATCTTGAAAACGGTTCGTTTTATATTTTTAAACCTGACGTCATCCGCCAGTACAATAACCGCCTTGGCGGCAAGATCGGCATACACGTAATGGATAAGCAAAAAATGTTTCAAATAGACAATCCTCAGGATCTTGTTCTTTGCCAGGCCATCATGCACGGCTACGGTTTCGATAAATGACCGCAACGTTTATTGAAAATCTTTTTTCGCTGCGTAATCGTGTCGCGCTGGTTAGCGGCGCTTCGCGCGGAATCGGTTTGGCGATTGCGCGTGGATTTGAAAAAGCTGGGGCAACCGTCGTTGGCATCGGTACTTCAGCGGCGCCCGCGGAGACGTTAACCGGCAAATGCGCGTATCGACAGTGCGATGTCACCGATAAATTAAAATTTCGCGCGCTTTGCGATTCCTTGAGCAAGGAACACGGAGGTTTGCATATATATTTACACGCCGCGGGAATCACTCTTCCCTCGGCGACTGGTGCCACGGCCATGGATAACTTCGACAAGACCATCGATGTTAATCTCAAGGCTGCTTATTATTGTTGTTTGACGGCCAGCGAGCACATGAAGCAAGACCAAGGCGGCTCCATTATCAATGTGACCAGTATTGGCTCGGTATTGGGATTTCCTGAAAACCCGGGTTACGTGGCTTCCAAGGGTGGTTTGCGTTTATTGTCAAAAGCATTGGCCTTCGATTTGGCTGGTAAGAATATTCGCGTCAATAACCTCGCTCCTGGCTATATCCATACTTTCATGACCGATAAAAGTTTTAACGATCCACAACGTCATCAAGAACGTCTGACGCGAATGATGATAAAGCGCTGGGGAACGCCCGAGGATTTAATTGGCGCCGCCATATTTCTCGCTTCCGATGCGTCAAGCTATATAACGGGACAGGATATTTTCGTGGATGGAGGATGGACTGCAAAAGGATTATGAAAAAATTAATAGCATGAAACAAATTGGTTTTATGCAAGGACGCTTGTCGCCACTGGTAAACGGCAAGATACAAGCTTTCCCCTGGGATTTCTGGCGCGAGGAATTTTCGACCGCGCAAGACCACGATTTTCATTTAATGGAATGGACGCTCGACCAAGAGCGCTTGCATGAAAACCCGCTGATGACGCAGGCAGGTCAAAATGAAATCCGCCTTTTAATGAACGATCACGATGTTCGCATTGCTTCCTTGACGGGCGACTGCTTTATGCAAGCTCCTTTTTACAAGGCCGTGGGACAGGCAAAAAAGAATCTGCTGGACGATCTTAAAAATATCATCGATGCCTGCGCCGAAGTGGGAATTCGATTTATCGTCATACCGTTGGTGGATAATGGGCGGCTTGAGACACCGGACCTAGAGGAAAATCTCAAGAAGGACCTAGAGCGATTTCATGCGACGCTAAAGCAAGCAAGCATGAAAATCATTTATGAATCGGATTATCCTCCGGAAAAACTTAAGGCGTTTATTGGCGGTTTTCCGAAAAGTATCTTTGGGATTAATTACGATATTGGAAACAGCGCCTCGCTGGGGTTCGATCCAACGCAAGAAATTAACGCCTATGGCGCATGGATAGACAATGTCCATGTGAAGGACCGCAAGCAAGGTGGAACCACGGTCTCGCTGGGCACTGGCAATGCTGATTTCCCTACCGTGTTTCGCCTGCTGGCGCAGATGAATTACAAAGGCAACTATATTTTGCAAACCGCGCGCGCGGCCGATAATGATCACGCGGGCGCGTTATGCCGCTACCGTGAGATGACGATGAACTGGATTCAACGCGCTCAGAATGAATCTTGATCTTGTCGGTAAGACAGCATTGGTAACCGGTTCTTCGAAAGGACTTGGCAAGGTCATCGCTCAGTCGTTGCATCGCGAAGGTTGCCAGGTGGTGCTGAACGGACGCGATGCCTCGGTTTTGCAGCCATTAGCGCAAGAGCTGGGTGATCGCGCTATCGCGATCACCGCCGACGTCAGCAATCCGACATCTTGCCAGGATTTAGTAAAAAAAACGCAAGAACAGTTTGGAAAAATCGACATTCTGGTATGCAACGTGGGAAGCGGCCGATCAGTGCCGCCTGGACAAGAAAATTTGGCCGAATGGAATCACGTGCTGGACGTGAATCTTACCAGCGCTACTAATATGGTCGAAGCGGCCGCGGATAGCTTGGCGCGCACGCGCGGTTCAATCGTGTGTATTTCTTCCATTTGCGGCATCGAAGCTTTGGGCGCTCCCGTGACCTATTCGGCCGCCAAGGCGGCACTCAACGCTTATGTGCGCGGCATAGCGCGCCCTCTTGGGCAATGTGGTATTCGAATTAACGCTATCGCCCCTGGCAATTTAATTTTTGAAGGCTCGGTTTGGGAAAAAAAGCAAAAAGAAAACAGCGCCGCGGTGAACGACATGCTGGAACGCGAGGTGTCTTTGCGGCGTTTAGGCAAACCGGAAGAGATCGCCGATTTTGTTTTATTCCTGGCTTCGGCGCGCTCGGCGTTCGCCACGGGCGCGGTTTTTGTCGTGGACGGCGGTCAAATAAGATCTTAAGCGTTGACAATCATGCTGGAAAATTTTGATTTAGATAATAAGGTTGCCGTCATCACGGGCGGCGCTGGTTTGCTGGGTGTGGAGCACGCGATTGCGCTGGCGCGGATGGGCGCGAATGTCGTGATTACCGACATTAATGGGAAGGCGGCGCAAGAAGCGGCGCAACAAATAATCGCCCAGATAGAAAATGGAAAATGCATTGGCTTGCGCATGGACGTGACCGACACTGGATCGATACAGGATGTGCGCGATGAAGTGTTAAACCGTCATGGAGCGATACATATATTGGTCAACAATGCCGCTGTCGATCCCAAGGTGAAAGCAGAAAACACTTTATTGGAATCCTCTCGTTTTGAAAACTTTTCTCTTGAGCAATGGCATCATCAATTGAACGTCGGTTTGACAGGCGCGTTTCTTTGCAGCCAAGCGTTCGGTGGGTGGATGGCGGCTCATGGCGGGGGCGTCATTTTAAATATTGCTTCGGATCTTTCAGTGTTCGCGCCCGATCAGCGCATTTATCGAAAGGAAGGGCTCAAGGAATCGCAACAGCCGGTCAAACCGGTGACTTATTCCGTTATTAAGACCGGCTTGATTGGTTTGACGCGGTATCTTGCCACCTATTGGGCCGATCAAAACGTCAGGGTTAACGCGCTTTCTCCAGGCGGTGTGTACGTGAACCAGCCGCAAGAGTTTGTGCGCAAACTGACACATCTTATTCCCATGGCGCGCATGGCACGTCGCGACGAATATCATGGCGTGGCGCAATTTCTTTGTTCGCAGGCATCCAGTTACATGACCGGACAGAATATCGTCATGGATGGCGGCCGTAGTGTTTGGTGATGAAGTGGCGATGACGCGGGATACAAGCATGACTAAATTGCAAGGTAAAAAGATTTTGGTGACAGGCGCCGATGGTTTCATCGGCTCGCATTTGACCGAGGCGCTGATGCTCGCAGGCGCCGATGTGCGCGCTTTTGTGTATTACAACAGTTTCAACAGTTGGGGCTGGTTGGATCAGCTAGCGCCCGCTAAACGTCGCGAACTCGATGTTTTTTCCGGAGACATACGCGATCCGCATGGCGTCATGCAAGCGATGAAGGGTTGTGACATGGTCATGCATCTCGCGGCATTAATCGCCATTCCTTATTCTTATCATTCTCCCGATACCTACGTGGATACCAATATAAAGGGCACGCTCAACGTATTGCAGGCGGCGCGCGATCTGGGCATTGATAAAGTGGTGCATACGTCGACCAGTGAAGTTTATGGCACCGCGCGTTTTGTGCCGATCACCGAGGAGCATTCGTTGCAGGGCCAGTCGCCATATTCCGCCACCAAGATTGCCGCCGACCACATGGCGTTATCGTTTTATTATTCGTTCGGTACGCCCGTTGCCATCATTCGTCCGTTCAACACTTATGGACCGAGACAATCCGCGCGCGCCGTTATCCCAGCCACCATCATACAGATAGCCAATGGCCAACATCGTTTGCAGTTGGGCTCCTTGCATCCCACGCGTGATTTCAATTTTATTCAAGACACCGTTCGTGGATTCCTCGCGGTGGCGGCGTCAGAACGTTCCGTGGGCGAGGTCATCAATATCGGCAGTAATTTTGAAACGTCCATCGGTGACGTGGTTCATACGATTGCAAAATTAATGGACGCTGAAATAGCAATTGAAACCGATGCCGCGCGCATCCGCCCCGATAAAAGCGAAGTGGAGCGTTTGCTCGCGGACAATACCAAGGCGCGAGAGTTAACCGGATGGCAACCGCAGTTTAACGGCCAAGATGGGTTACGCCGCGGTTTAACCGAAACCATCGCTTGGTTTCGCCAAGCCGATAATCTCAAGAACTATAAAGCCGGTCTCTACAACATTTGACTTCGATGCAAAATTTGTTCGATCCACAGCTGGTTTTGGCTGCCCTAAGAAAAGTTCTTCCAGCCAGGACGGAGAATATTGGTTTGCACGAGCCTGAGTTTAAAGGTTCGGAATGGACTTATCTCAAGGATTGTCTCGACACCGGTTATGTTTCCTCGGTGGGCCGTTACGTGGACAAATTCGAGGAACAGTTGACTCAGGTCACGGGAGCGCGTTATGCGATCGCGGTAGTGAATGGCACCGCGGCTTTGCATGCATCGCTGCGTCTTATCGGAGTCAGCGCGGATGACGAGGTGCTTCTGCCCGCGCTGACCTTTATCGCCACGGCCAATGCCGTGGCTTATTGCGGCGCCACCCCGCACTTCGTGGAAACCGATGAAAAAACTTTAGGCGTCGATCCGCGTAAGCTCGAGGATTATTTGCGCGACACCAGCGTCGTTCAAGACGGAGTGTGTCGCAACCGCCATACTGGTCGTCGCATCCGTGCCTTAATCGTCGTTCATACTTTTGGCCATCCCGTGGATCTCGATCCCTTGATCGATTTATGCGAGCGTTTTTGTTTGGTTTTGGTGGAGGACGCGGCGCAGTCGCTGGGAAGTTTATATAAAGGCCGTCCCACGGGTACTTTCGGCCGTTTGGCCGCGCTGAGTTTTAATGGTAATAAGATCGTCACGACCGGAGGTGGCGGTGCGATTTTGACCAACGATAAAAACTTGGCGCAACGAGCTAAACATCTCACGACCACGGCCAGGGTCAAACATCCATGGCGTTATGTCCATGACGAAGTAGGGTTTAATTACCGCATGCCGAATATTAACGCGGCGCTCGGCTGCGCCCAGCTTGAACGGCTGGACAACTTCGTTGAAAGAAAACGCCAGCTTTTTTCCCGTTATCAGAGTGTTTTTGCGGGCGTGCAGGGAGTCATGCTATTTACCGAGGCAAAATATGCGCGCAGTAATTATTGGTTGAATGTTCTTTTGCTGGCCCCGGAACAAGCGGCATTTCGCGAAGAATTGCTTGAATTCACACATAAAAATGCCATACTGACAAGACCAGTTTGGGAGTTGTTGCATCATTTGCCTATGTACCTGAAAGCGCCGCGCATGGATTTGAGTGTCGCCGAGAGTCTCGAGAGCCGCATGATCAATCTTCCGAGTAGCGTCTTTTTGTAAGTATCCGCTTAATCTTCGAAAAATGACCAGAATATTGATAATGCTTTTCGCGGCATGGACTTGCTTAGAAATTTAAAAAGCAAGATGCCTATCGGTAAACAGAAATGATGCTTGAATGTAGTGAATGGAGAGTATTAGGCATTGACGGGAATCACTAGCCGCTTGCTATAGCTCTTACATCTTTATCGTTAACTTTTAAAGCGTAATACTGTTGTGATGGAAATATTATGACCGATCTATATGGTATAGACAGCCACAAGCTCATTTATCATCCAAAGCGGGTAGCGCAGCTATTGGACGCGGGCGAGGACTGGGAAAAAGCTAAAAAAGTTTATCCCATATACGTGGAAGTATCCCCCGTGGGCGCTTGTAACCACCGTTGTACTTTCTGTGCCGTGGATTACATCGGCTACAAAGCGCGCATGCTTGACCCCGTCAAGCTCGCCGATCGATTAGTCGAAATGGGACGCATGGGCGTGAAAAGCATCATGTACGCGGGCGAAGGCGAGCCGCTGTTGCATAAAAAGATCAATGATATCGTGCGCGCCACTAAGGAAGCGGGCATCGATGTGTCGTTCACCACCAACGCCACCATCATGAATCAAGCGTTCATCGAGCAATCTCTAGCACGCACCTCGTGGATAAAAGTTTCGATCAATGCGGGCACGCCAGAAACTTATTCCAAGATCCACCAGGTGGATGAGAAGGATTTTCATAAGGTGGTGGACAATCTCAGAAAGGCCGTGGCCTTCAAGCGTGCCAACAAGCTTGACTGCACTATCGGCGCGCAATCGTTGTTGTTGCCAGAGAACGCCGCGGAAATGGAGAAGCTCGCGTTTTTATGCCGCGATATCGGTTTGGATTACTTGGTGGTCAAGCCTTACTCGCAGCACTTTTTTAGCGAGACCCACATGTATGAAAAGATCGATTACAGTAAATTTCTCGACATGGCGGAAATTTTTGAAAAAATTAACACCGAGGATTTCCAAGTCGTCTTTCGCCTCAACACCATGAAAAAACATATCGAGGACGAGAGCAAGCGTTACACCAAATGCAATGCCACTCCTTTCATGTGGGCCTATGTCATGGCCGACGGCGCGCTGTACGGTTGCAGCGCCTATCTGCTCGATAAGCGTTTTGAGTACGGCAATATCATGGAACAATCGTTTCAGGAAATTTGGGAAGGCGAGAAGCGCCGCGCGAATTTCCATTTCGTCCGTAATGAGCTCGACATAAAAGAATGCCGCAAGAATTGCCGCATGGACGAAGTGAATCGCTATCTATTCAGTTTGCGCGAGGAACGCGTGCCTCACGTCAATTTTATTTAACTTACGTGGAGGCTGAGATAGAAATATGAAGACTCTGGTGACGGGGGGCGCGGGTTTTATTGGCAGCCATTTATGCGAATTATTGCTGTCGAGAGGGCACGATGTTGTCGCCGTGGATAGCTTGGCCTGTGGCCGTCTGAATAATTTTACGGCGTTTGAAAAACATCCGCGTTTCCGGTTTATCAAGGCCGATATCCGCGATTTCGCCTCGTTGCGGCCAGCCTTTCAGGGCATCGAGTGGGTGTTTCATTTAGCGGGACTCGCCGATATTGTCCCCTCGATCGAACAACCGGCCGATTACTATAGCACCAACGTGATGGGCACCTTCAACGTGCTCGAGTGCGCGCGCGAACACGGCGTGAAACGCTTGGTGTATGCCGCTTCGTCTTCCAGCTACGGCATTCCAGAAATATATCCGACGCCGGAAACCTCGCCGATCCAACCGCAATATCCTTACGCGCTCACTAAATATATTGGTGAAGAACTGGTGCTGCATTGGGCGCAAACTTACAAACTGCCTGCCTTGTCGCTGCGCTTGTTTAACGTTTATGGGCCGCGTTCGCGCACCACGGGCGCTTATGGGGCGGTGTTCGGCGTTTTCCTGGCGCAAAAACTCAACGGCAAACCGTTCACGGTGGTCGGCGATGGTAAGCAAACGCGCGATTTTACTTTTGTCACCGATGTGGCCGAAGCCTTTCTGAAGGCGGCGGAATCCAAGCTTTCCGGAGAAGCCATGAATGTCGGCAGCAATAACCATTACAGCGTGAATCGCTTGGTGGAATTGTTGGGGGGCGAGGTCGTGCACATCCCCAAGCGCCCTGGAGAACCGGACTGTACTTTTGCAGATGTAACCAAGATACGTCGTTTGCTCGATTGGCAAACAAAAGTGTCTTTTGAAGAAGGCGTGCGCCGCATGCTCGAACGGCTCGAGGATTGGCGCGACGCTCCCGTATGGGATCCCAATTCAATCAACAAAGCCACGGCTTCATGGTTTCGCTATCTCGGCAAGGGGGCATCATGCTGATGGACAACGCTGATATGTCGCTTAATATTCGCGCCGCACAGTTCCAGGCGCTGTTGACGAATTGCAATTTCACCGATGCCTCCGGCCAGGCGCTCGGGATTGAGGCGGGTATTCAGCGCGCCATGCAATACCTGCGCACGATTCGCGCGCAAGGCAATCATGTTTATCTCATCGGCAATGGCGGCAGCGCTAGCATCGCCAGCCACGCGCTGACGGATTTCATGAACGTGGTCAAATTGCGCGCGCATACGCTGCACGATTCCTCGATTCTCACTTGTATGACCAACGATTACGGTTATGAAAATGCGTTCGCGCGCATGCTTTCCCAGGTGGTGTCCAAGGGCGATGCGTTAATTGCCATCAGCAGTTCGGGCAAGTCGCAGAATATTCGCAACGCCGCGCAAGAGGTGAAACAAAAGGGCGGTATCGTCATCACCTTGAGCGGTTTTGACCGCGCCAATCCATTACGCAGTCTCGGGGATTTAAATATCTGGCTGGATTCGAACGATTACGGTTTCGTCGAGATCGGCCATCAATTCGTTCTGCATAATATCGCCGATAGATTCGGACGCGAGGGGAAAACAACTTAATTATGTCGAGCGCCAAGATTCTTTCTTTAGACGAGCTGGCCAAACGTTCGCGCGAGCTCAAGGCCAAGGGTAAGCGCGTTGTTTTATGTCATGGCACCTTCGATCTCATGCATGCTGGACATATTCGTCATATGCAGCGTGCCAAGGAAGAAGGCGACGTGTTACTGGTGACCGTGACCGCCGATGCTTTCGTGAATAAGGGGCCCGGCCGCCCCGTGTTTAACGAACAATTACGCGCCGAATATATCGCGGCTTTGGCTTGTGTTGATTACGTCGCGGTCAATCATGCCGTCACCGCGGTCGATGCGTTGAAAAAAATCCAGCCGAGTATTTATGCCAAAGGCAGCGATTATCGCTCGCATGGCGATGATGTGACCGGAAACATCGCGCGCGAGCAGGAAGCGGTTGAAGCGCATGGCGGCAAGGTTTTTTATACCGATGAAATTACTTTTAGTTCGAGCAGTTTGTTGAACGAGCATTTTGGCGTTTTTCCTCCCGAGACCAAGGAATATCTCAAGGCTTTCCGCGGCAACTGGTCGGACAAAGACGTGCATCGCATGCTCGGTTCTCTCTCCGGTTTAAAAGTGCTGGTGGTGGGCGATGCGATTATCGATCAATATCACTATACCGCGCCGCTCGGACAAACCGGCAAGGGCAATATTCTCGCGGTGCGTTATGAGTCAGAAGAACAATTTGCTGGCGGTGCGATCGCCGTGGCCAATCATCTCGCGGGTTTCGCGGGTCAGGTAACGCTGGTCACGGGTTTGGGTACGATCAATACCCAGGAAGATTTTATCCGCTCGAAACTGCTTAAAAATGTCGAGCCGGTTTTCTTCTACATGGAAGGCGCGCCGACGGTGACCAAGCGCCGTTTCGTGGACGCCGATCTGGCGAAACTTTTTGAGGTTTATTTCTACCAAGAGGACCCCACTCTAGGAAAAACCGAACAACAAGTTTGCCAATGGCTCAACACTCATGCCGCCAACTACGATGTCGTGGTGGTTCCGGATTTCGGCAACGGTTTTATTTCCGCCGCCATGATCGACACCCTGTGTCAGCGCGCCAAATATCTCGCGGTTAATACCCAAGTGAACAGCGGTAACCGCGGATTTCATGTGATTCACCGTTATGCGCGCGCGGATTTTGCCTCGCTGAACGAACCCGAGGTGCGTCTGGCTTCGTATAACCGTCATGAACCGATCGAATCGGTGGCGCGCGACGTCGGCGACAAAGTTAAAGCCAAGCACTTCGCGGTTACGCGCGGCACCAAGGGCGTTATTATGTTGGATCGAAAGCAGGGCATGGTGCATACCGTGCCCGCGCTTTCAACCAAAGTAGTGGATCGAATCGGCGCGGGTGATGCATTTCTTTCGCTGGCTGGCATTAGCTTGGGCGGCGGCTTGCCGTCGGAGGTGGCGGCCTTTGTTGGCAGCGCCGCGGCGGCGCTGGACGTGCAGATCGTTTGCAACCGCGAGCCGATCAATCCGATCAGCTTGAACAAATACATTACGACGTTATTGAAATAACTCATGCCGAAGGCCGACGAACTGATCTCGCTTTATCGCGCGATGTTGCGTATTCGCCTCATCGAGGAAGCGTTGGCGACGCGTTATGCCGAGCAACAAATGCGTTGTCCCATGCATTTGTGCATCGGTCAGGAAGCGATTTCAATCGGCGTGTGCGCGGCTTTGAAAGTCGATGACGCGGTATTCAGCAATCATCGTGCGCATGGCCACTATCTTGCCAAGGGCGGCGATTTAAAAGCAATGATCGCGGAACTGTATGGACGCTCGACCGGCTGCTGCGGCGGTCGCGGCGGCTCGATGCACTTGATCGATCAGCGCGCTGGTTTCCTCGGCGCCACGCCAGTGGTGGGTGGAACCGTGCCGCTGGCGGTGGGCGCTGCTTGGGCGGCGCGCCTTAAAGGCGCAAGCAATCTCGGCGTGGCGTTCTTCGGCGATGGTTGCTTTGAAGAAGGCGTGATGCATGAGTCCCTGAATTTCGCCGCCTTGCATAAGCTGCCGGTTTTGTTCGTGTGCGAAAATAATAATTTTTCCGTGTACACGCCGCTGAAAGAACGTCAGCCGCGGCGGCCGATTCATGTGGTGGCACAGGCACATGGTTGGGGCGCTTGGCATTCCGACGGCAACGACGTGGAAGCGGTGTTGGCCATGGCGCGTGAAGCCGTGAGCCGCGCGCGAGGCGGCGAGGGGCCTCAATTTCTTGAGCTCGATACTTACCGTTGGCGCGAACATTGTGGGCCTAATTTTGACGATGAATTGAATTATCGTTCGGCGCAGGAAATCGCCGCGGGCAAAGCGGGCGATCCGTTGGCGCGCACCAAAGCCAAGTTGCTGCAAGAAGGCCAAATTAGTGTCGCTGCGCTCGATGAGATGACGCAACAGATTAATGGCGAGATTGAAGCCGCGTTTGCCTTCGCTTTATCCAGTCCCATTCCTAATTATCGCGACGGCGCCGGAAAAGTGTATGCGTGACGAGCAAGCCGTGCGTGAGTTGAGCTACGCGCAAGCCATCCAAGAGGGCTTGAGCCAAGCGATGGAGGCAGACCCGCGCGTCATCGTGATCGGCGAAGGCGTGCCTGATCCCAAGGCCATTTTTGCCACGACCGCTGGCTTGCGTGAAAAATTTGGCGCACAAAGAGTGTTCGACATGCCTTTATCCGAGAATGGTATGACGGGTGTTTGCATCGGCGCGGCCTTGTGCGGCATGCGGCCGGTGATGGTGCATCAACGAATTGATTTTGCCTTGTTGGCCATGGACCAACTCGTTAATAACGCGGCCAAATGGCATTATATGTTCAACGGTCTGGCGAACGTGCCGTTGGTGGTGCGTGTCATCGTCGGACGTGGTTGGGGCCAAGGCCCGCAACATTCGCAAAGCTTGCAAGCTTTGTTCGCGCATGTTCCTGGTTTCAAGGTGGTTTTACCAGCCACCGCCTACGACGCCAAAGGCATGCTTATCAGCGCGATCGAAGACAATAACCCGGTTATTTTTATCGAACATCGCTGGTTGCATAATATTAAGGATGCGGTGCCCGCCGCCGGTTATCGCGCGCCGCTCGATAAAGCGCGCGTCGTGCATAAGGGCGATAAAGTGACTGTCGCCGCGTTTTCATACATGGTGATGGAAGCGCTGTTGGCAGCGCGCGCCTTGGCCAAGCATGGGATTGACGTGGAAGTAATCGATATGCGCAGCGCCAGCTCCTTGGACGTCGAGACCGTGGCGACGTCGGTGCGAAAGACCGGTCATTTGTTGGCCTTGGACACGGCGTGGACCAGCGGCAGCGTCACCGCCGAGTTAATCACGCGCATAACCACCAAGGAATTCACCGCTTTACGCAAGGCGCCGCAGCGTATCGCTTCGCCCGATCATCCGGTGCCAACATCGCATCACATGGCGCAGGGGTATTATCCAGGCGCGGTTCAGGTTTATGAAGCTATAGTAGCGCTAACAGGGATTAACTTGACGCGGGAAAAACATGAAGAAGTGGTGGCATCGATTCGCCACGCTGGCGCGCACGATGTACCGCACGCCAAGTTTACTGGCCCGTTTTAACGCGGACGAAAAGATATAATGACAGGTCGAGGCACAGCATGATTAATCTTCAATATGCGGATGTAAATACCCCAACGCCGAGTGCCGCGTGGCGTAAATTATCAGACGCGGAACGTGTTATGCACGTGATGCAGGTTTTGCGCACTGACAGCATGGATGAAAAAGCCATCATCACAGCAGCCAAGGAAGACGGACAGGTTATTGTGAGCTTCAAAGAACCGATGTCGCCCAGCAAACGCGGACAATTTCTTTTGGATTTCGAGGCCTCTCTCAAACAAACCATCGATCAGGGTCTGGCCGTATGGCTGGAGCCGCTGGGTGATCGCAACTCGCTGCGAAATTTGCGCGGCATTGAGGTGAAATCATGAGCGCCGCAGTACAGACGCGCGAAGGCGCGCTAATTCTCGATTCGCATAAACTGTCGTATCACGTTGACCGCGTGCAGGCTTGGGAAGCGGGCGAGCGTATCGCTCCGGTTAGCGTCGACATGGCGTTGACACGCGCCTGCGGCGCCATGTGTTCGTTTTGTTACGCCATGATGCAAGAGTCGCAAGCGCGTAGCAGTATTAAAACCGCGCACGCGCTGAATCTCGTGGATGACTTCGCCGCCATCGGCATACGCAGCGTATCGCTGGTTTCGGATGGAGAGAGCACATTGTCGAAAGCCTATGTGCCGTTCATTCAGCACGCCGCGGAATTGGGTATCGATGTGGGCAACGCCACCAATGCCTGGGAATGGGAGCCGGAGAAAATCGAGCAGGTGTTGCCGCATCTTACTTGGGTGCGTTTCACCGTGGCTGCGGGTCGCCCCGAAAGCTACGCGCAAATTATGTATAAAGGTCCAGAACACACCGAGGTGTTCGACCGCGCCATTAGCCATATTAAGTATGCCGTCGATCTCAAGAGGCGCAAAGGTTTAAAAGTGACCTTGGGCATCCAAATGGTACTCATGCCGCAGTTCAAGGATGAAATCATTCCTTTCGCGCAACTCGGCTTGGATCTGGGCGTTGATTATGCCGTGATTAAACATTGTTCGGACGATGAAACGCATACGCTCGGCATCGACTACAGCAAGTACAACGAATTATACGGGCTGCTAAATCAAGCGGAAGCGATGAGCAACGAGCAGACCAAGGTGATCGTCAAGTGGGACAAGATTCGCGACGGCGATAAGCCGCCCTATAAGCGTTTTTATGGCCCGGCGTTTTTATTGCAAATCAGCGGCAGTGGTTTGGTCGCGCCATCCGGAATGTTCTTCAATGCGCGTTATTCGAAACTGCACATCGGCAACTATACCGAAGAACGCTTCATCGACATTTGGAAGTCCGATCGCTATTGGCGCGCCATGAATTATCTGGCATCGCCCGCGTTCGACGCGCAAACGATGATGGGCACCCTGCCTATTCAACATTACGTGAGCGTGGCGCTGGATAGGCATGCGAAAGGTATTGAACGGATACAAGCCGGTAAAGGACCGAAGCCCTTGCACGTAAATTTTTTGTAACGCGCCGCTCGCGACGTCCGTTCATTAAAATAAAAAGCCACGCGCAAATAAGGAAAAAACTCCCGCATTAATGAGTGAACGGCCATTTCCGATATTCGCTGGCGCGGTAGTGGCGGCGCCGGATGGCCGTATTCTGTGCCAGTTGCGCGACGATAAACCCGGTATTATTTGCCCCGGTTGCTGGAGCCCCACTCCGGGCGGCCAAGTGGAGCCCAATGAGCATCCGCGTGACGCCATCGTGCGCGAATTGTTCGAGGAATTCGAGGCGCGCGTCGCCAATTTAAGTGAGTTAATTACCCTTACCGAGACAGAAAAAAACATCCGCGGCGTCTATCATGCTTTTAGCGCCGATCTGGACATGCCTGTGAGCGAGGTTCGTTGTCACGAAGGCCAGCGGGTTGATTTCTTCGATCCCAAAGAAGCGATGAAATTGCCTCAGCATCCGGTGAGCCGAAAAATTCTTTATGAGTTTCTGCGAAAAATAAATCGAGTCTGATAAAGATAATTCGATTCATGACCTTCTCCGCTCTGATTGCTGGCATTTTTTTATTTTTTGTCGTTTTAGCGATGCATGCGCTGTTATGGAATCTATTCAAAATTAAAAAGGAAATACTTTGGCTGGCGGCGGTCTTTATCGTCGCTCCTGGCGCAGTAGCGGGGCTATCGTGGGCGCTGGGCGTTGCCAATGCCAGCTTCACGATAGCGTCAGGCATGTTGTATGTGGCGTTGGCAGCCGTCTACATTCAGACTTATCCAGCGTTGCGCGAAGATATACCGTCTATTCGCATTCTTATGACGATCCGCGCAGGTTCCAACGGCATGACGCGCCGCGAAATTATCGAGCGTCTCATGCGTCAAAAACTTTTTTCCACGAAGATCGCTGATCTGGAGAATGACGCCTTGATATGCATCCAGGAAGATAGAATGCGTCTTACTACCATGGGCGCCGCGCTAGCCAGGATTTTCCAGGCATATCGGAAATTACTGGGACATGCAGCGGGAAGGGGTTGATATCATAACTTCTAACAAGGAAATACAAGCCAGCGGTTCGCGTTTGAAAAAACGCATCTTGGTTTTTTTTAAAATCTTGGTGTCGGTGTCCTTGCTGGTTTATCTTTTTAGCAAGGTGGATTTTCAAGGGCTGCTGGATAGTCTGGCGAAGGTATCTTATTGGTATCTTTTTCTCGCCGCGGCGATACTTTTGATCCAAGCAGTCGCTGGCGCAGTTCGATTATCCATGGTGCTTAAAGCCATTTCTTCGCGCATCAACTTGCGCGCCGCGGTGCACATCATGTTTATCGGTTTATTTTTCAATCAGACACTGCCGTCTTCCATTGGTGGCGATGCCATGCGCATCTGGCGTATCCGGCACCACGGATTCCCTTTGCGCACGGCCATCAACTCAGTTCTGCTCGATCGCTTGATTGCGCTAGTCGCCCTTGGAGTGTTCATGTTGGCGAGCTATCCGATTCTCTACCGATTGGTCGATAACTCGCTGTTGCGTATCCTCGTGATCGCGGCGGGGTTGGCGCTAATAGCGGGATTTGCCTTGCTCTATTTTTTCCGAAAAATTCCGCGTCGATTTTACGGTCTGCGTATCACCGAAGAGATTCGGCATATGTCCGCCGAAGCGCATCAGATCGTGCGCCACCCACGACGCTCCGTTAAGATCGTGGTGCTGTCCGTGCTCATGCATGCCATGACCGGCATGGCGATTTATGAAGTAGCCCATGGATTGGGGCTTTCCATCGGCATGCTGGAATGCGTGGTGCTGACTCCTCCGATTTCCTTGATTACCGTGCTTCCTATTTCCATGGCGGGCTGGGGAGTGCGCGAGGCGGGCATGGTGACGGCGCTCGCTTTTGCGGGCGTCGCGGCGCACGACGCGCTAATCGTTTCGATATTGTTCGGTTTATTGTTGATGCTGATCTCGATTCCCGGAGGCGTATTCTGGCTATATACTCATGGCGATCTGCCGCCGGATAAAAAATAATTAGGGGAAAAACGCATGGAGCAGATGGAAGCAAACGCATCCTTGAATTTAAGGAAAAATATGGCCAAACTGGAAAATCTCGAATCGTCCCCCATCGCGCGCAGCGCCTTGCCTTCTTTGTCCGTGGTCATGCCATGCCTGAACGAGCAAGACAATGTCGCCGCCGCGATACAGCGCACACTCGATGCCTTCGCGCATCACGGCATTGAAGGCGAAATCGTCGTCATCAACGATGGCAGCACCGACGGCACGCCCGACGTGGTTCGCTCCATGAGCGCGCGTTACCCGAATGTCCGGCTGGTAGAGCACGAACGACCACGAGGCATTGGTTTTTCATTTTGGGACGGCGTGCATCACGCGCGCAACCAATTCGTCACCATGTTCCCTGGCGATGACGAAAACGATCCGGATGACGCGCTGCTGCATTACTATCTAACGCGCGATGTCGACATTATCGTGCCATTTATTCATAACGTTGAAGTGCGCTCGATCGTGCGGCGCGTGATTTCGTCGTTGTACCGCTTCATTATTAATATGTCCTTCGGCATGAACCTAAACTATACCAACGGCACGGTTATCTATAATCGAGTCATACTCGATGGCGTCACGCTGAAATCCAGCGGCTTTCTTTATCAAGCGGAATTGCTTATTAAGCTGATACGCGCGGGGTATATGTACGCCGAGACGCCGCATTTTCTCTCCCAACGTGGTAGTGGCAAAACCAAGGCGCTCACGATCAAATCTTTTCTGCAAATTACCCGCGGCTATTTGCGCTTGATTTGGGAAGTCCACGTGTTACGCCGAACCGGTTTCGCCGACGTACCGATTGATCCGCGCTCGGCGACTTATCGCCGCTTGCATGCCCGTGGCGGCGATTGATTTGTTTGCATGAACTCCGCTATTTCCATTCCCTTGTTGGGATTTTCCTGTTTCAGTCTTGTCGCATTGATAGTCACGCATGCGCTGATAAGCCGTTATGCCGCGGTACGTTTGCCCGCCAGCTCGCCGCAAATATTGTTGGTTAAATTAACGTTGATTTTAAACGTTCCCATCATGGTTGCGACAGGGTGGATCGCGCGGCATGAAATTCGTGGCCAGCTCGAAACCATATACATGCTGATATTCGTTTTGCTTGTTTTCAATGGCCTGGCTTACGCCTATTTTCATTTTTTCAACATGAGCGAAACCGCCAGGCGCATCCGCATGCTGATTCAAATCCATCGAGCGGGTCCGGCTGGTTTGCGAGTGACGGAACTGGAGCGTGAATATTCTCCCCAAGACATGATTGATGCGCGCCTGGAACGCTTGGTGAAAATGGACCAACTGAGTCTGGATTCGGACAACCATTACCGTGTCCGTGGAAAGCTTTTGCTTTGCGCGGGCCGGATCATGGCGGGATGGCGATATTTGATATGGCGCCGCGCCGCTGGAAATGTTGAATGAATAAACGCCGCATCGCAGTGGTCACGGGCACGCGCGCGGAATATGGGCTGCTTTATTGGCTCATGAAGGGACTGCAGCAGGACCCTGATTTTGATTTCAAGCTCATGGTAACGGGCGCGCATCTGTCGCCCGCGCATGGCTTGACCTACCGCGATATCGAACACGACGGCTTTCGCATCGATTGGAAGGTGGACATGCTTTTGGCCAGCGGCACCGCCTCGGGCGTGACGCGTTCGCTGGGGCTGGCTACCGTTGAATTTGCCGATGCGCTGGAGCATTTGAATCCTGATTTGCTGATCGTGCTAGGTGATCGATATGAGATTTTGGCGGCGGCACAAGCAGCGCTCATCGCGCGTATTCCCGTGGCGCATATCGCGGGCGGCGACACCACCGAAGGCGCCTTCGACGAGGCGATTCGTCACAGCATAAGCAAAATGGCGCATTTGCATTTTGTCACGAACGACGCCTCCGGCCGACGCGTGCGGCAATTGGGCGAAGATCCAGCGCATATTTACAACGTGGGTAGCCCAGGCATCGACCAAATTCGCCGCACGCCATTATTGGCGCGAGATGAATTGCAACGTGCGCTGGGATTCTCCTTTCAAAAGAAAAATCTGCTCATTACTTATCATCCCGAAACTCTGGCTGTGGGCGATGCGGGTGAAGCCTTCGAAGAATTGCTTCACGCCCTTGATAAACTGGATGGCGCCGATATGGGCATGATCTTCACCATGCCCAATGCCGACCCGGGAAATCACGCGGTGCGCGCCAAGATTCAAGAATTTGTATCGAAGCATCCACGCGCGCGCGCCTTCGATTCGCTCGGTCCGCAAAAATATCTGAGCGTCATGAATCAAGCCGACGCGATTGTGGGAAATTCCTCCAGCGGTATTTTGGAGGCGCCGTCATTCCGTAAACCCACGGTGAATATCGGCGATCGGCAAAAGGGCAGGCCGCAAGCAAGCTCCGTCATCAATTGCAAAACTTCCGCGGCTGAAATTGTAAATGCCGTGCGTCAAGCTCTGGCGCTCGACTGTTCGAACGCGATAAATCCCTACGGCGATGGCATGACTTCGGAAAAAATCATCAAGAAGCTAAAATCCATTCAAGATTATCGCGCCTTGATTAAAAAACGTTTCTTCGATTTGCCCGCGTAACACTTATGTCACACGTATATATGATTGCCGAAGCTGGCGTTAATCATAATGGTTCGCGCAAACTGGCGCTGGAGTTGGTGGATGTTGCGGCCCAAGCTGGCGCCGACGCGGTCAAATTTCAAACGTTTACTGCGCAAAGCTTGGTGACGAAATCCGCGCGCAAAGCGGATTACCAGAATGCCAATACCAGCGAGGCCAACAGTCAGTACGAAATGCTGAAGGCCTTGGAACTTTCGCATGCTGATTTTCAGGCGATTCATGCGCATTGCGGTAAACGTAAAATTGAATTCCTCTCAACGCCTTTTGACTTGAAGAGCGTGGCTTATCTCACCGCCGATCTCGGCCAAACACAACTTAAAATCTCGTCCGGCGATCTCACTAACGCTCCATTATTATTGGCCGCGGCGCGTTCTGCTAAGCGCATTATTTTGTCCACGGGCATGAGTAGTCTGGATGAAATTGAGCAAGCACTGATGGTGCTGGCATTCGGATTGAGCCAAGCGGCGAATGCCGTGCCAAGCTTGGCGGCGTTTCGCCAGGCCTACGATTCACAGAACGGGCAAAAAGCCCTGAAGCAAGCAGTCGCTTTGTTGCATTGCACCACGGAGTATCCCGCGCCTCTCGCGGATATCAACTTACGCGCCATGCAAACGCTGCGTGAACGTTTTGGTTTGCAGGTGGGTTATTCAGACCACAGTATCGGTATTACCGTGTCGATCGCGGCCGCGGCGTTTGGCGCGGAAATTATCGAGAAACATTTTACCCTCGATCGAAATTTGCCCGGTCCGGATCATCAGGCTTCGCTCGAACCGAATGAACTTAAGCAGATGGTGCGGGCGATACGCGAGGTGGAGCAGTCCTTGGGAAGCGCGGAAAAAAAAGCGGTTGCGTCGGAGCGAAAAAATATGAGCGTGGCGCGCAAAAGTTTGGTGGCTGAACTGGCGATTCGTAAAGGCGAGGTATTTACCGCCGCTAATCTTGGCGTAAAACGTCCGGGCACGGGCATCGCGCCATGGCATTATTGGGAATGGCTCGGCCGCACCGCGTCACGCGATTACGCGCCCGATGAGTTGATCGAACCATGACGCGCCTGGTCGTCGTGCTGGGCGGTGGCGGCCACGCCAAGGTGCTTATCGATGCGCTACAAACGTGCTCGATTCCTGTCCACGGAATTCTCGACAATGATTCGACCAAGCATGGCGGTGAAATACTAGGTGTTCCCGTACTGGGGCCGGACGAATATCTCAAAAAATGGAAAGTCCAAGAAGTGACGCTGGTGAATGCGCTTGGTTCCGTCAATTTACCGCGAGCGCGCGCCAGCCTCTTCGAACGTCTGCAAGCTCAAGGATATTCTTTTTTAAGCGTGGTTCATCCTTCGGCGATTGTATCGACGCACGCGCATCTTGGAGCAGGCGCGCAGGTCATGGCGGGAGCGATAATACAAACCAGCGCGCGCGTGGGAAATAATTGCATCGTCAACACGGGCGCGCGCATCGATCACGATTGTGTCATCGGCGATCACACGCACGTGGCGCCAGGCGTGACGCTTTCTGGAGACGTGATCATTGGCAGTCACGCGCATATCGGCGCGGGCGTCACCATCATCCAGGGCATTCATGTCGGCAAACGTTGTCTGATCGCTGCTGGCGCCGTGGTGGTTCAGAATTTATCCGATGACGCGCGTGTATCTGGCGTGCCAGCCAAAGAGATCAAATCATGAAACAGTGGAAAAAAGCCATCGTGCTTCCCACCGCCTCGGTGCGCGACACGATTCGCACTATCGAGCAAGGCGCGATTCAAATTGCCTTCGTGGTGGATCAGGACCAGCATTTATTGGGAACGGTAACCGATGGAGATATTCGGCGTGCGATTCTGCGTGGGGTATCGCTGGATGACGCAGCCAAAAAAGTGATGAATGCCCATCCGGTAACAGCGTCTTCCGCCATGGACCGCGAAGCCATCATGGAAATCATGCGGCAAAAGCTCATTCACCAAATTCCTATCATTGATCAAGCGGGTTGCATCGTTGACGTCGAGTTGCTCGATAACTTGTTGCAGCGCGAGCAGCCGCAGAATTGGGTGGTGTTGATGGCAGGCGGGCTCGGCAGCCGTTTGCGGCCATTAACCGATGAGACGCCCAAGCCGTTGCTCAAGATTGGCAATAAGCCTTTGCTGGAAATCATTCTCGAGAATTTTATCGAACAAGGATTTAAAAAATTTTATTTTTCGGTTAACTACAAAGCGGAAATGGTGGAAAGTTATTTTGGCAGCGGCTCGCGTTGGGGCGCTGAAATACGTTATTTGCGCGAGACCGAGCGCATGGGCACCGCTGGACCCTTGAGTCTGTTGCCCGAGCGCCTGGCGCAACCCATGATCGTCATGAACGCCGATTTACTCACCAAGCTCAATTTCCGCCAATTGCTTAACTTTCATAACGAGCATAAGGCCAAGGCGACGATGTGCGTGCGCGAATATGATTTTCAAGTTCCCTACGGCGTCGTCAGCATCGAGAACACCCGCATCACCGCCATCGACGAAAAACCGGTGCAGCGCTTTTTCGTCAACGCGGGTATTTACGTGTTGGAGCCCGAGGCGCTCGCGCTTATTCCCGCATCGCGGTTTTATGACATGCCAGAACTATTCGCCGCCATGATTGAGCGCAAATGGGAATCGGCGGTGTTTCCCATCCGCGAATATTGGCTGGACGTGGGACGTCTGGAAGATTTTCAGCGCGCCAACGGCGAATACCCAGGACTATCGGAGTGAAGGCGCTGGTTATCGGGCATGGTTCCATTGGCGCGCGCCACGCGCGAATTCTCAAGGAACTCGGTTGTTCGGTCGCGGTGCTGAGTCGGCATGCCCAGGGCGACGGATTTTTTACCGCGTTGCCACAAGCACTCGATGCACACCAGCCTGAATACGTAATCGTGGCGAATCGCACCGTCGAACATGCTGCGACTCTGGAAGACTTGGCGCGTCATGGATTCACGGGTTGGGTGTTGGTGGAAAAACCCTTGTTCGACAGTCCGCGCGCGCCAACGCCGGCCAATTTTAAAGGAATTTTCGTCGGCTATAACTTGCGGTTTCATCCGGTCTTGCGTGCGTTGCGTGAACAGCTGGCGAATGCGCGGGCACTCAGTGCTCATGTTTATGTGGGCCAGTATCTGCCGCATTGGCGTCCGCAAACGGACTATCGCGCGTCCTATTCGGCGTCACGCCAGCAAGGCGGTGGCGTGTTGCGCGATTTAAGCCATGAACTTGATTATGTGCAGTGGCTCTTTGGAGACTGGCAACGACTCACCGCCATTGGCGGCCATTTGAGTTCGCTCGAAATCACCAGTGACGACGCGATGTCGATCTTGATGAGTTGTTCGCGTTGCCATGCCTTGAGTTTATCGCTGAACTATCTCGATACCACTCACCAACGCAACTTAACCGTCAACCTCGATGGCCAAACCTTGGTAGCTGACTTGATGAGCGGCGTGTTGCGACACGACGCGGAAACCATCACATTTCCGGTAGCGCGTGACGATACCTATATAAAGCAGCATCAAGCCCTATTGTCTGGTCACCACGATGATCTGTGCAGTCTAAAAGATGGCTTGAAAGTGATGCAGACCATTGAAGCCACGGAACGCGCCGCCACCACTTTTACTTGGATTGAACGATGAGACTTTGCACGGTTTGCGTCCGCGGCGGTTCCAAAGGCGTAAAAAACAAAAATTTGCGTCCACTCTTGGGAAAGCCCTTGTTGCTTCACAGTCTCGAACAAGCGCGCGAGTCAAAGCTGTTCGAAGCGCTCGCGGTCAGTAGCGATTCCGACGCCATTCTGAATGTCGCGCGCGATTGGGGCGTGGATTATCTGATCCGTCGCCCGGATGAATTGGCCAGCGACCAAGCGCCAAAAATTCCAGCGATCCGTCATTGTTTCCAGGAAGCGGAACGCGCGGCGCAGTGTCGCTTCGACGTGATCGTGGACCTCGATGCGACTTCACCATTGCGCACGCCACAGGATATTCGCGCCGCCGTGGCCATGCTGGAAGACGGTAACGCCGCCAACGTCATTACCGCCATGCCGTCGCGGCGTTCGCCTTATTTCAACATGCTCGAAGTCGGCGGCGACGGCGTGCCGCGCTTGTCGAAATCTTTGCCGAATCGTATTGTGCGGCGCCAAGACGCGCCGCAATGTTATGACATGAATGCATCGATTTATGTTTGGCGTCGCGATGTGTTGGCTGCCAGCGACAGTTTGTTTCACGATACCACGCGTTTGTACGTCATGCCCGAAGAGCGTTCTTGGGATATCGACAATGAAATCGATTTCCGCATTGTCGAATGCTTGCTCGAGCAAGGAGTAAATCTTGAAAAAAGCTGATTTTCCTCAGCAGTGGAGCCTCGCTGGTAAAACCGCGGTGGTGACCGGAGCCACGGGTATTCTCGGTCGGCGTTTCTGCGCGGGTTTGGCGGAATTCGGCGCGAATGTGGTGGTGACGGATTTAGATCAGGGGCAAACCGGTGAATTGGCGCAAACTCTCCAAAAACAACATGGAGTGAAAGCCTTGGGCGTCGCTTGTGATGTCTCTTCGGAAAAAAGCGTCATCGAAATGGTGAGGAAGGTAACGGATCAGTTTGGCGAAATTCATGTACTGCATAACAACGCCGCGGGCAAGTCCGACGATCTCGATCAATTTTTCGCGCCCTTCGAACAGTATTCGCTCGATCAGTGGCGCCGCATCATGGCGGTTAACATCGATGGCATGTTTCTAGTGGCGCGCGAAGTGGGACGGCAAATGACACAGCAAGCAAAAGGTGGCAGCATCATTCAGACCGCGTCGATTTATGGCGTGGTCGCGCCCGATCAGCGCATCTACGCGGGTTCGCATTATCTCGGACGCCAGATCAATACGCCCGCGGTGTATAGCGCATCGAAAGCGGCGGTGATTGGACTGACGCGTTATCTCGCCACCTATTGGGCGGATAAGGGTATTCGCGTGAATGCCTTGAGCCCGGGCGGCGTGGAGAGCGGACAGAACGAGACGTTCATGCGTAATTATTCCGCGCGTGTTCCACTAGGGCGCATGGCGCAGGCCGATGAAATGGTCGGTACTTTAATCTTTCTCGCTTCGGATGCCTCTAGCTACGTCACCGGCCAGAATTTTCTCGTGGATGGTGGCCTAAGCGTTTGGTAAGTGTCGGCGGTCAATCGTTGTGCAAACATCTTGTATTCCCATTTAACTAAACGCCAGTTGTTAGCGCGGGTATTTTCCCATGCCTGGATTTACGGGCTAGGAATTATCGTGGCGCGCGCTGGCGGAATATTGTTGTTGCCGCTGTATTGGCTGAAGCTGCATCCGGCGGATTTCGGCATCATTGGCTTGTCGCAAGCATTGATAGTGTTTTTAAGTCCAGTGCTCGCCTTAGGTTTGCCCGACGCCGTTCAGCGCTTATATCACGAGTGGAGCGTGGCGGAACGGCCGGATCGTTTGGGCGCGATTTGGCTGACGTCGATCTTGGTCGGCATGACGGTTTGCGGCTTGTTGACCTTGGCTGGCAGTCATTTATTTTCCGCGGTGCTGACTCAGGTGCCCTTCAGTCCCTATTTGTTGATCGTGTTATGGACCGCGTTCACCACCAATTTATCTTTAATTCCCCTCGCGGTAATGCGCGCACAAGAAGAATCGCGCCGTTACGCCGTGATCACGATACTCATGTTTGTGTCGCAAGCCGCGATAACAATTTATCTGGTGCTGATTGCCGAGCTCGGGCCGGCGGGTTATCTCGCGGGAAGTTTGATCAATGCTTTGACTTGGGGCGCCTATTTTATTTTTTATATGAACAAAAGAATACGTTGGACCCTGCGATTGACGTTATTGAGAGCGCCGTTGCGTTATTCATTGCCCATCGTGCCCGCGTCGTTGCTAGAAGGAGTAAGCCAGCTACTCGATCGATTTTTTCTGGATAAATTTGTGAACTTGCGACAAATCGGATTGTATTCGCTTGCCAATCAAGTCGGAGGCGGCTTCAACGTGTTCAATCAAACCATGAAGAACTCGTGGTATCCATTTATTTATCGCGTGGCGACCGAGCGCCAAGACGCTCCCGCGGTGGTGGCGCGTTTTTCTTTATATTTTGTGGCGGTGTTGGTGCCGATTGCCGTCGCCGTTGCCTTGTTGTCGAAAGAATTAATCATTTGGCTGGCTGATGAACGCTATCATGGTGTTTATGAGTTGGTTCCCATGTTCGTGCTGGTTTATTTCATGCACGCCAGTTGGACGGTGTTGGGACGGGGCATGGATTTGGCCAAGCGACTGCATTACGCGCCCTTGGTGCAAGTCGCTGGTTTATTAAGCGGCGTCGTGGTGTTGTGGTGGCTGGTACCGCGTTACGGAATGTGGGGCGCCATTTGGGCCTTGGTCATCTACAACGCGATTAAAACAGCGGTGTTACTGTCGTTGTCTTATTATTTTTATCCGCGGCCCGCATTGCTGGGAAAGTATCTAAAATTATTTTTCATTGCCGCGGTCATGTATTGGTTGGGCGCCAGTCTTCCCTCATACAGCGTGATCGTCAGCGCCGCGCTGAAATTGGGAATTATTTTTCTTGGCAGCCTTGCCATACTTTGGTTCGTGCTGGATGGGCGGCGAGCGCTGGACGTGTACCGCGAATGGAGCGCGCGTCGGCGCGCTAGCGATATTATCGAATAGTCGCGTTATTAATTCCTGGGGCTTTTGACCGCAACGGATATTCTGCCAGCGCTTTGGGTAGCATCGGGAAAGATTTATGTGCCCAGGCCGCATAGGGGACCTCGGGGTATTTTTCTAGGATTTCGTGATTCACCAGCAGTTCGCCGCTGCGATAACGAATCACGATGAAGTTTCGCAGATCGAGTTGATCGCGGCCAAAGTGCGTCATGCGCGTGACCGGTTTGAATGCGGCGATATCGGCAGGCCGTTCTTGGTACAGTTGGCGAAATTCATCTTCAATCGATAGCACGCGGTAACGGCGGAAACTGGCAGTATCGGTGGTTGGGGCATAGAGCAGGTTGAGGTAAAGCTCGAGGTCGTAGGTGTTATCGATATCGGAAGTATAAAAAAACGACGCATCGGTGGCGTCGATAAACAAAGTTGCTTTCGCGGGAAGATTAGGGAAACGCGCGGTGAAAGCCTTCCAAAACGATGCCTGTCTGGCGCTGCCTTGGGCATACAGATCCAGGTTGAGGTTATTGAAGAAAACGCCAAGCCCGATGACCATGGCGATGGCCGCAATGACGATTTTCCGCGCTAGCGCGGAATTTGCCAGGCGCAAGAGCAAACATAGAATAATTGTGCCGCCGATCATGGCATAACCGATTTGCGTGAGCGCGGCATGGCTGCTGTCGGCGCCCAGTGTTAACGGTCTGCCGACCAGGGTAAACATAATATGCTGTAGCAGCAGCACAGCCATGGCAAATAAAAGAACGAAGAAGAAAGGCTTGGCGCCACATAACCAAGACGACGTTTCGGATTTATGAATGTTTGACGAGAATGGGTTATGGCGACGCAACAGAAAAAACGCCAGCAACGCGCTGATGACGCCTAACACTATGGAAGTAATGCTGGCAAAGGGACTGAGTTTTGCCAGAACGATCCACAGGCCACGCAGCGCAATCCAGGCTAATCGGGCATGTTGCTTCCAGTCCAAGAGTCTGGCTGGGTCGATTCTATAAATTCCTTCATACATACCGAAAGGCTGATTGAACATTTTATATAAGATCAACGGCACGATGCCTGCGATGTATAGGGCGCTGTATTGGAGCGCGCGTTTGAGGCTCAGCACCGACGATAGCCCACGTTCACGCAAGCGATGCCAGAATATGAGTGCTCGAGCCGGTTCCAGGGCGATGGCGGATTCAGTAAACACATATTGCGTAAGCACGGAAAGCATGAGCGAAGTTGCCAGCAGGCCCCAACGTGTTTTTTCCGCGGCCACGGCGCGTTCGCTGAGCAGCAGCGAAAATACGCTCAGCAACAGACCCAAGCGGTAATTGATCGCCGACAAATATGGCAGGCTGTGATCGAGGGGCGCGATGATGAAAAACACCGCCACTGCCACGCCCAGCGCACGGTTGCCCGAGGATAAATTAGTTGTCAGGCGATAAACCAAAAGCGGCGTGGCGATTTGCGTGACAAGATTAAAAACTTGCCACAGCAGTACCGCGTGATCCGTCAACTTGTGCAGGTTGAAAAAATAATAAAAAAAGGCGCCAAGCGGAACGCGCCGCATCTCGACGAAACCCGCGTTGAGAAATTGCCAGAGATTGTCGCTGGCATAAATGGCTTCCAGCCAACAGTTATCGTCCCAAAAAATATCGTTTATAAAAATAACTCTGGCATAGCTTGCCAGCGCCAGCAGCAGAAGATAGAACAAGATGCGATCGTTGTTTTGTGAAGAATTATTTATCATCATAAGAGGGTCATGGATTAAATGACAGTGAATGCAACATGAAAATTGGTTTATTGCTCGATAACCCGAAACGCGAGCTCCATGGCCATCTGTTGGTGGCGGAAGAATTGGCGAACACTGGGCACGAAGTTTATATTATTCCGATGTATCAGCAAGGTCTGGATATTCCCTTGCTCGAACTCGACGTGGTGCTGATGAATTATGCGCGCACGAACAATCGCGAGTTGTTGCAGGCTTATCGCGCCCTCGGCGTGCATGTGCTGGTGCTCGATACCGAAGGTGGCGTGCTGTCGGAACAGGGCGCCAACGCACCCGACCAATGGGCGGTTTCACTGCGTGAAAACGGGCTGATGGATTTGGTCGATGATTATCTATTTTGGGGAAACAACGTCTACCAAGCTTTTCGAGAACACAGCGGAAAGAATGAGGCGCATCTGCATTTGACCGGAAATCCGCGCTTCGATCTGTGCGCCGACCGTTGGCGGCCTTTTCTTCGGTATCATCGAGAAGACTACGTGCTGGTGAACACCAATTTTTCCGCCATTAATCCATTGTTGAATCATTCCGAGCAAGCGGAGCTGGAGACGCTGGTGAAAGCCGGCTGGGACCGCGACTACGTTATGCCATTATTCGCGGAGCTGAAAATCGTGTTCGAGAAATATTTGGATACGCTGGCGTGGCTGGCCGAGCGCAATCCCGATATTACATTTTTAGTGAGGCCGCATCCGTTTGAGCGAGATACACGCTATCAGGAGCGGTTGGGGACTTATTCAAACGTTATCGTGGAAGGCCAGGGCAATGTACTGAATGTCATTGCGCATGCGCGTTGCGTGTTGCATCTCAACTGCGGCACCGCGACGGAAACCTGTTTAATGGGAAAATTGCCGGTTTCGATGGAGTTTCTCAATACTGAACTTTTATTGCGCCATACGCCATTGCCGTCGCGCATTAGTCTAGCGGTAAACAGCAAGGAAGAATTGGACGACCTGGTAAAAAATCCGCGACCTTTTTTGCAAGGCTACGATGCCTCCGATTTATATGCGAAATATATCGAGCCTTGGTTTTATAGGCGTGATGGGCAGGCGTATGCGCGCGTGAGCGATGTTATACGTGGGGTGGAACCTAAACGTCGTGGGGATAAAACCGTCAGACATTACGGTATGGCCTTGCGCGGTTGTTTTTCCAAGCCCGGTTGGCTGCAGCGTTTGCAAGGTGTGTTAGCGCACATTGTTGGGTCGCAGGCCGTGGGAATATTGCGTCAGCATCTCAGTCCTGGCCGCGCGACAAAATCCATGGACGTGGGGAGCATTCGGCAAGATTTAGAACAGATCGCCCAGATACAAGGAAGACGGCTGAATTACAGCGTAACACACGCGCGTCATCCGTTGCACAAGGCGAAGCTAGCCAGCATACGGATATTTTTGATGAATTAATAGAGGTCGAGCTGTTGTTTTAAAGCTTGGGGTATGGGTATATTTATGCCCATCGTTGGATCATAAAAAGTCAATGTCGCTATTTATTCGGCGCAGGACGCGGCTGAGGCGGATTAGAAAGATAAGGAGATCGAGTAGTGGATGTTCATCGTTTTCGTAGTTTTAGACCGAGCGTTGAAATGGTTATTGGCGCGGTGGTGGTGTTGGTGACCGTGTTTCATGGCCTGTCTTATTTGCTTTCCAGTTATACAGCATCAACCAGCGCGGTTAAAGCATGGTGGATGATCCTCGGGTATCAAGCCGCCTTGATCGTTATTTTAGCGGGTTCAGCCTATTTCAATTATTTGCGCGCAGGCAAAAACATAGAAATGCCCGCGCGTTGCTTGACCAGCGCCATGGAAAGCTACGGCAAATTCTTGCCGTCGCTTGTGATTTTAAGTTGCGTCGGTCTAGCGCTGCATGCCTATTCGAAATTGGCTTTGGTGAATTTCCATCCGCCTGGCTGCATCGGCGAGCTAAGGAATGTCTGGATCACGACACCGCACGAACAAATTCCATTTTTCCAGAGAACCACCAGCGTGCTGGGCCATCTTTTGTCCAGTTTTACCTATGCTGGTCTTTTCTTTTCTATTTATCGATTTTCCATCGACGTGCGTAAAACCATGTCGTTTGTGTTTGCCTGTGTTTTTTTTCTTATCGGCGTGGCTTACGCCGCTTTTATCGGATCGCAAAATGTCGTGTTAGCGCATCTCGTGGTCGCCGTGCTCGCGGTGGGTTTGGGAGCCATATCGGTGCCCGAATTTTGGCGCGGCTGGAGCAAAAGATTGCTGATTTTCTTTTGTTTCGCCACGTTTACCGCGTTTTTTTCCATGTCGGTATTCAATAACCGCGTGCAATGCGGCGGCGCCGTGGCAAGCATGGAAACCTACAAGCAGTACGAGGAAGGTTTTTTAGATGAAATACCGATGATAAAAAAGCCGACGATCACGGAGGTTTCACAAGAGGTCCGTCAACTATGCGAGGCTTGCAACGCCATTTTTATTTATTTAAATCACGGTATTTATAATTTTCAGCATATCGTGACACAGGAAGATGTGCGTGGCGATCCGGTTTTTTTCAATTTTTTTCGTGGGCTTGCCAAGCGACTGGGATATCCTCTTGAAGAAAAAGCCCATAAGGTGCGCGTATACGGATTAGGCGGCGCCACGCTTCCGGGCAGCGCCTATCATGATTTTGGTTTTATCGGTTTGGTGCTTCTTGGCATCGTTCATGCTTTACTTGCCATTTCGGCTGGTCATTTATTGCGCAGCGGTGCTATTAAATGGGAAGGAGTCGGGCTGGTCTTGTACGTTGTGGTGGGTTTTATCACCGGATTGTCGATGATGTTTGTCGGATTTAATGTCATCGCTTTCCCTTTCGTCGTGTGGTCCACGGCGATGGCCGCGACCGCGCTAATTATTTGGGTAAAGATACATGATATGCGTGTCCGCAAACTTTCCGACATCGGATCAACGGCCGCTCCATCCAGCGTCCTGAATGTCTATGTGCCAGCACAAAATGTTTTGCTGGGCGATGAAATCGTCGCCGAAAAATAACCACGCCTGAGAATTCAAAGATAAGGTCACGGTGAATAGTTTAGGACAACCGTCATCCATCGTGCTTGCCCCGAGAATACGGAAATGGCTTCGACGCGTCTCGCAAACGGGCGCGTTGGGCAAGGAACTCATGTTGCTTGCCAACAAAAGCCCGTTATCGCGCGTGGCGCGATATATCGTCGATCTTTCCCAGCATGGCGCGCGCAAAGACCGAATGCTCGCGCGCCCTGTCGTTGAATCGCTTCAAGAGCAAGCAATATTGCGTGATTTAAATCAACACGGCTGGGCGGCCGTGCCCGATAGCATCGGCCTGAATTGGCGTCAGCGGATAGCGGACGAGTGCATGACCTTGCAGCAGGAATACCAGGAGGCGAATCGGCGCGAGAAAACCCGCCATAAAACCATTTGGAATTATCTTTCCGACATTAGATATGCTGGCAAGAAACCGGATGAAACCGATCCGTTGGTGCAGTACGCGTTATCGCCGTCCATTTTAAATGTCGTGACGAGTTATTTAGGCGAGATACCTTGGTTGCGGTATGTCATTTTGACCGAATCCATTTATCAACCTGGGGACGCCACGTATTCGCAAAAATGGCACTTGGATTTCGATGACGCGCGCATGCTGAAACTTTTTGTGTACCTTTCGGACGTGCGCTCCACCGAGGATGGGCCTTTCCGCTTGATTGGCCGCGAAGCGAGCGAGCGCGTTCGAAATAGTTTTTTCAGACGGCATCTGTCGGATACAGAGGTGTTTTCCAACGTTTCAAATAAAGACGTCGTGGATATGTTCGGGCAGCGCCTAAGTTCCTTCATCGTCGATACATCGCGCGTTTATCATTGCGGCAGCCGCATGACGCAGGGACATAGCAGGCTTTTATATACCGCTCTTTATACTGGATTTCCATCTATTTATCCGCGCGCGGCCGATGCTTTTTCAGTCACATCGACAGCTTCGAAGCTCGTGCGACAAATATTAACGCCGTTATCTTGCCCACCAAAACCATAACGCAAGACATTCAATCCGTACCCTCATCCATTTCCTATTAGTCTTTTTTAGAGAGATGCTGAATAGCCATGCCTAAAAAAATATTTTTTGTCACCTTGGCAATGAATCAAACGCGTTTTTTCGAGGCAATCGGCCATGTCATGCGCGATCAAGGCCACGAAGTAGCGCACCTCTGTTTCCACGAACCAAGTTGGGAATATTTACGGAACAAGAATATCCGTGCTTATAACATGTTCGATTCGCGCTATAGCGCGGGGAAAGATCCGCGTTTGGAGGACTTTGGAATAGAGAACATCAATTTGATGTTGAGCCATGAGCAAGCGGCGTTTGAATGTCCAGATAGCAAGCCCTTGCTCAAAAAGTTGCGATCGTATTTGGCCGCCGCGGATTCGATATTGCGCGAAGCAGGGGGCGGCGATCCGGCCGAGACCGTGGTGATTCAGGAATTAGGCGGTTTTTTATCCAATATCGCCACCTTTTATGCCGCGCGTTCCCTGGGCATCGACAACGTATTTTTGGAGCCTTCGTTTTTTAAAGGACGTATTTTTTTCGTGTGCAATAGTTTTTCCGCTCCCGTTATCCGCGAAACAGGCGAGGCTGAATCTCATGTAAAAGAAACGGTGCAAAAATATTTAGCGGACGCGGTCGCGCGCCAGAGCATCGTTATTCCGTCAAAAGACACGCATCATTATCGCAAGCCCTTAAGGAAGCTGCTCGATATTAAGAATTGGCGACGCTTGCTGGAAAAAACCGTCGATAAATTTGTTAAAGGGAAACGCGAAGAATTCGATCATCTTGGCGGACATGTGTCGCGCCATGTGCGCATGGCCGTGAATAGTCAATTATTGAAATGGCATTATCAGGCTTTACCCAGTGGCGAGCGTTTTATCTATTATCCTCTGCATGTTCCAGCGGATGTGGCGTTGACTTTGCGTTCACCTGCTTATTTGGATCAGCTCACCCTTATTGATTTTATCGCGCGCTCCGTGCCTCATCCCTGGAAAGTGGTGGTCAAGGAACATCCGGCCTTGGTGGGAGCGGTTGAATACCGCCGAGTTCGGCAATTGTTAGCGCGGCGCGATAATGTCATTCTGGTTCATCCAGGAGCCAACAATTATAAGGTCGTGCAGCAAGCCAGCGCGGTCATTACCGTCAATTCGAAATCAGGGGCGGAAGCTTTGCTCGTTGGCACTCCTGTCGTTGTGCTCGGCGATGCCTTTTACCGCGAATGCCGATTGGTCCATGCCATCGATTGCTTGCAAGATCTACCCAATGTCGTGGCGAAAATATTACGCGCACCGCCCATGGCGGATTTTTCCGCCGCGCACGCATTTTTTACCGATGTCTGGACCCAGTCTTTTCCTGGAGAGCTTTATGACACGACCCCGCAGAACTTGGCGCAGATTTCAGCTTCCCTGCAAGCCTACTTGGCGGCCAAACCGTGAACAGAGATCTTATTCTTGAAATGGGAAACGCTTAATGCGCGACAAGGTGAAGCAATGAATCGGACGCCCTTGGTTTCAATCGTTACCCCAGCCTACAATGCAGCGCGCCACATAAAAGAGACGATCGCCTCGGTTCAAGCGCAATCCCTGGCCGATTGGGAATTGCTCGTGGTGGACGATTGCTCCAAGGATGAAACCGTTTCCGTGGTGCGCGAGTTTGCCGCACGCGATCCGCGCGTGCGCCTGATCAAGCAGGAAAAGAACGGCGGGCCGGCGGCGGCGCGGCAAGCCGCGCTTGATGCAGCTCAGGCGCGATACGTCGCGTTCTTGGATAGCGATGACGTTTGGTTGCCCAATAAATTAGAAATCGAGTTGGCGTTCATGCGTGAAAACGACGCCGCTTTGACGTTCACCGCGTTTCGACGTATTTCCGAGGATGGTTCCCTCACCGGCCGCTTGATTGGCGTGCCGAGCACGCTCAATTATCGCGGTTTGCTCAAAAACACGGCTATCGCCACTTCGACGGTTATCGTCGATCGTGACAAGACTGGCATGTTATCCATGACGCGTACATATTATGACGATTACGCGTTATGGTTGAGCATACTACGCCGCGGACATATCGCCCATGGCTTGCCTCAAGATTTAATGCGCTATCGAGTGGTTTCACGCTCGGTGTCACGCAATAAAGGCCGGTCGGCGTATTGGGTTTGGCGGCTATATCGAGACGTGGAAAAATTAAATCGGCTATACGCCAGTTGGTGTTTTATCCATTATGCTGCACGCGCTTATATTAAGTATCGCCGCTTCTGATAACGGTTTTCAGTTAGTTCTGTGAAAAAAGGCCGCTCAAGAATTACACGCCAAGAATAAAAAAATGTTATTTAATTCACACGTTTTCATTTTTTTCTTTTGCCCCATCGTTTTCAGCGTTTTTTTCCTGTTGGCGCGCAAAAATTTCCGCTGGGGGTTGGCTTGGCTTACCGTCAGCTCGCTTTTCTTTTATGCATGGTGGAACCCGCCCTATATTTTTCTTTTGCTGGGTTCGGTCATATTCAATTATCTCATCGGTTTATGGCTTAACCGTCATGTCAGCAAAAAGAAACCGATTTTAATTTTTGGCATCGCCGCCAATTTACTGTTGCTCGGCTATTACAAATACACTAATTTTTTGATCGATACCTGGAATACCCTAAGTGGCAGTTCGATTCAATTGGCTTCCATTCTTCTGCCCTTGGCGATTTCTTTTCATACTTTCCAGCAAATTGCTTACTTAGTGGACACCTATCGCGAAGAAACCAAGCACTATCGGTTTTCCGATTATCTTTTCTTCGTGGTTTTTTTCCCGCAGCTGATAGCGGGACCCATCGTCAGGCACGACGAAGTCATTCCGCAGATTGCCAATAAAACCTCAACCACGTTTGAATGGAGCCACTTCGCTCTGGGCATAACGATATTCAGCTTTGGGCTTTTTAAGAAGGTGATTTTGGCCGATTACATTTCGGTGGCGTCCGATCACCTTTTCGGTCTATCGGGCACGACAGTGCTGAGTTTCACTGAAGCGTGGCTGGCTGCGCTGGCTTATACCCTGCAAATTTATTTCGATTTCTCTGGGTATTCCGACATGGCCATCGGTTTGGCCTTGATCGTCGGCATCCGTTTTCCGATGAATTTTTTCTCGCCTTATCAAGCCAACAGCATCATTGAGTTTTGGCGACGCTGGCATATTACGCTGTCACGGTTCTTGAGAAATTATCTCTATATTCCGCTCGGCGGCAATCGCCGCGGGTCGGTTCATCGCTACTTAAATTTAATGATCACCATGCTTTTGGGCGGACTTTGGCACGGAGCCGGGTGGACCTTCGTGGCCTGGGGCGGCTTGCATGGCGGTTATTTGATCGTCAACCATGCGTGGCGCCATTTGCCTGTCGCTAAGAAATGGGAGCCTAACATTGCTTGGCGTATGACCAGCAGGCTGCTCACCTTTGGCGCCGTTTGCTTGGCCTGGGTATTTTTCCGCTCCACGCATTTTTCCGCGGCTTGGGAATTAATTTCCTCGATGTTGGGATTTAATGGCTTCAATGCCAGTTTCAGCAATCTTGGAAGCGCCAGATATTATGTTTACTTCGTGTTTTGGGGCATCCTTTTTGTTTTCTTCGCTCCCAACATTTACGTTTGGATGGAGCGATTTCAGTCCGTGCTCACCCGCGGCTATGACATGCATTTTCGCATGCCCGATTGGCTGCGATGGAAGCCAGTCTCGGTTTGGGCGGCGGTGAGCGCGGCCGGATTTTTGATAGCGGTACTCATGATCAATAAAGACAGTCCTTTCTTGTATTTTCAATTTTGATCATGGATAGCGGCGCAACATCTTTTAGACGTTACAGTATTGTTTTTGCCATCACGCTCGTTGTGCTTGGCATTCCGTGTCTGATCAATTTTATTTTCATATTTCGCTCCAGCGAAATCTCTCCTTATTCGACCATTATCAAGGAACAGCTCGCGCATCAGGGCGTGTACGGCTCCGCATACAATGGAAATGATTTAAAGTACAAGGTGGAGCTTGTTCGTCAGCTCAAACCGGAGGTGGTGGTGATTGGCTCATCGCGCGCGATGAACGTGCGGCAGCTTGGTTTCACCAAATCATTTGTTAATTGCGGCGGGGTGTCGAGCAATCTTTTAGAGTCTGAAATGTTCGTCAGCGAGATGTTGAAAGTTCACGTTCCTAAGCTGGCGATCTATTTTATCGATTATTGGTGGTTTAATCCCAGATCGGAGCAAATATCGAACCGTTACAAGATAGATGAAACCGCGCTGTCTTTCACCAAATTACTGCCGCCGATCGATTGGCTTAAAACCAATAAACTACCCTGGCAGTTATATCGAGATGTCGTGCTCCAAGGGCGGTATGAAAACGAATTCACGACTTTTAACAATTACGGTCTTTTTGCCATTCGCTATGCCAGTGGCTTTAGGACCGATGGCAGCTATTTTAATTCACGCAGCGTTCAGCAAGACGAAGGCGTGGTGCGGTATTATTGGAACGAAATTCAACAGATTAAAGAAGGTCGAAATGAAAGGGTGAATCTGGGGCTGGGAAATTTCGTCAAGGAAGAATACGTGCAATGGTTTCTGCGAACGCTGAATCGCCTCAAGGAGAAGGGTGTACAGGTTATTGTCGTACTGCCTCCCGTGGCGCCATTACATCTTAAGGCTATTCGAGAGCACAATAAGGAAGCCTATGTCACGCCGCTGGTGCAACGCTTGAAGAAAGATATTTCCCCGCTTTATGATTTCACCGACTTTGAAAACGGCGGAATAAACGATTGCGAGCATCTGGACGCTTATCATATTGGCGACACGGCGTCGCTTAAATTATTGAGGGCGATTGTCCAACGTAACCCGGATTCTCCGCTGAATGCCTATATCGAGAAGGAGAAATTGGATGATTATATTTCGCGTTTTGCCGGTCATGTCATTATCCTGGATCAGCCAGAAAAATATAAAATGCGTGAATATGATTTCTTGGGATTAGGATGTCGCAAATGAATCATTTGCTTAAGCATTGGCTCCATGTAATTTTCCCCTCGGGAGGTAGACCATGAATATGGCCCTTGTTCGCAAAACCATCGGTGCTTCACGCCGTGCGTTGCGCCTGAAGCTTTTTGGAAATAATTTGGCACTTGCCGTTAATCTGAATCATAAGCGCTATCAAGCCAAGGCCAGGCAAGTTTGGGCCAAGATTAAAACACTTTCGCGCTCAGCCAATGTCATTCAATGGGCTAATGAATTGCAACGCGAAGGATTTGTCCAATTAGAACCACGCGTTAATCCTGAGCTTTTAAACGCTATCCAAAAAAAATGTGATCGCTTATTCGCCGATTCCGAGGCCTACATGCGCGCCACCGAAGGCGCGATTCGCTTGAAAGATGGAATCGGCAAAATACCCGAAATCGCCCAACTGTTCACCGACGATATCGTGCAAACGGTGGAAAATTATTACGCCAGTTTTTTCAAAATCTATTGGGTACAAGTGTATCGAACACTTCCCAGCGAGCACGAGCCCGATACCAGTTTTCTGTGGCATGTCGATAATTGCCCGCCGCAAGTTGTGAAACTGATGGTTTATTTAACCGACACCCAGGAAAACACCGGTTCTTTCCGTCTCAAGCCGCGGCCGCTTTCAACGCAACTGCTTGATCAGGGATTTTTCGATCGTTCCAAGAACGATCGTTTTGCGCATATATTAAATGACACGAGTACCACGCGAGTGTTCGAAGGACCGAAAGGCACAAGCATATTATTTTTGAATTGGGCCTGTGTTCACCGCGCCAAGCACCCGGAAATTAAACACCGCGATGTTGCCGTGTTTTTCTTGATGCCCAGTCTTATTCCGTGGGGTCAGCATCTCAAGGCGAATAGGGAGACCCTTAGTCTGCGCGAAGACGTTTGCCCCAATCCCGCTCTTTATTAATTTCATTATTTACAGATGGATGAGCCAAATAACTTGGCGCTAATCTAAATGCCTAGATTTCTGGTAACAGGAGCGCATGGATTTATTGGAAATCATTTGACCGCCGCTTTAGCGCAGCGCGGCTTTACCGTCAAAAAAGCCGTGCGCCGTTGCTTGGAAAATTCAAAGACCATAAGCGATGTTTTTGCGGTGGGAGATGTCGGTCCGACGACGGATTGGGGCGCGGCGTTAGAGCAGGTTGACGTGGTGGTGCATCTGGCGGCGCGCGTGCATCTTCTCGTTAAGGATAACGCCAAGGACTCGGCTAATGAATACAGAATTACCAATGTCCTTGGCACCGAGCGATTGGCGCGTCAGGCGGCGGCTAGCGGCGTGCGCCGCTTGGTTTATCTTAGCTCAATAGGCGTTAACGGCGATCAAAGCGGCGCGGGGGTTTTTACCGAGCAAGATAAACCTTCGCCGCACAATGCTTATTCATGCTCCAAATGGGAAGCCGAGCAAGTATTGCAATCGGTGGCGAAGGAAACCGGTTTGGAAATTGTTATCCTGCGTCCACCGCTTGTCTACGGACCTGGCAACCCAGGTAATTTTTTGCGTCTGCTCGAGATAGTGTCTTCCGGTTGGCCATTGCCCTTGCGCGGCATCGATAATCGCCGCAGTCTTTTATTTGTTGGCAATTTAACCGACGCCATTATTCATTGCACTACTCAAGCCGCGGCGAGCGGTCAGGTTTATCTGGTCAAGGATGGCGAAAATATTTCCACGGCTGAATTAATTCGGCGTTTAGCGCAAATCATGGCGCGGCCTGCGCGTTTGTTTTCTTTTCCGCTAAGCCTATTACGCTGGATGGCAAAAGTGGCTGGAAGATCGGCCGATGCGGATCGACTCATGGGGTCCTTGATTGTCGACGATTCAAAAATTCGTTCTACGCTAGGATGGAAACCGCCCTATAGCATGATGCAAGGACTAAAAGAAACGGTTGCTTGGTATTTGCACAATAAAAAATGACGCTTCAACTAAAGACCTGATAAAACGCCATGACCTGGATAATTGCTATTTTGGCTTTCGCGCTTTCCGCTTGGTTAACCTGGCGGTTTACCAAGCCGACCTCGTATTTTTACATCGTTGATCACCCCAACCAACGTTCGCTTCATGTTAAGCCTACGCCGCGCAGCGGTGGCGTGGCTATCGTGACGGCTATCGTGGTTTGTTGTATTTTTTATCTCGCCTGGTTTAGAACCATGCACGATTTTATTTCATGGGCGGGAACCGCACTCCTGCTCGTCGCCGTGGTTTCTTTTTTCGACGATCGCCGTCATATCCGCGTGGCGTATCGTTTGGCGGCTCATGTCCTTGGCGCGGTATTATTGCTTATCGGCGGCATGTCGCTGCGCACGATTATATTGCCCGACTCAAATTGGAGTCTTGCTCCTACGCTGGGCGTGGTGATATCGCTGCTGTTCATAATTTGGTCGATCAACTTATATAATTTCATGGATGGAATGGACGGATTAGCGGCTGGCATGGCGACCATTGGTTTTGGAACGCTGGCTTTGTTTGGATGGCTGGCGGGCAATGAAACGTATGCGACGCTCAGTATTGTTGTTGCCGCGGCATCGGCGGGTTTTCTGTGTTTTAATTTTCCACCCGCGAAGATTTTCATGGGAGACGTCGGTTCATCCGCTTTGGGATTATTGGCAGCTTTGTTTTCCTTGTGGGGCGTAAGAGATGGAATTTTTCCGTTATGGGTTCCTCTTTTAGTATTTTCGCCCTTCATCATGGATGCTTCGGTAACTCTGTTGCGGCGTTTATGGCGGCGTGAAGCGGTGTGGCTGGCTCATAAATCCCATTTTTATCAGCAACTCGTCCAAGCAGGCTGGGGGCATCGTAACACCGCGCTGCTTGAATACGTCCTCATGTTGGCAAGCAGCGTCACGGCCGTATGGGCTATTCAAGCGTCGAATAAGACACAGGCGGTAATACTTGGGTGCTGGGGAATGTTTTATCTTGTTTTTTTTATTTGGGTGTCACGGATTACCGCGCGGCGTCAGGCCGTTTCTCAGGGCACGCGCCTTCCTTGATGCGGCGGGAATCCCCCTACAAAAAAAGGATTTTAAACGGATATTTCGTTATACTACACCGCGTGTTTTTAATGGATGAAAAATATCGCAGGATGAATGGATGAAGGAATTCCTCTGGCTTTTCCGATCTCGTGCCGTGGTGTTCACGCACGATTTGTTCATGATCCCCATCGCCTGGTTTGGCGCTTATTGGCTTCGCTTCAATCTCGACCCCATCGCCGAAGGATTTCTTAACCAAGCTTTGATGCTGTTGCCGGTGATTTGGATCGTGCAGGGCGGAATGTTTTGGTACTTTGGATTGTATCGCGGCATTTGGCGGTTTGCGTCCATTCCCGACTTGGTGCGTATCGTCAAGGCGGTCGCCGCGGGCGTAGTGGTGGCGGCGACGGTATGTTTTATTTTAACCCGCTTACAAAGCGTTCCTCGTTCTATTTTTATTCTCGATGGCATCTTGTTGGTGCTGCTGCTTGGTGGGCCGCGTTTTATTTATCGTTGGGCCAAGGATCGAAATTTTTATCGTTGGATTCAGGATAAACAAATTGACGCCAACGCCGAAACCAAAAACACCCTGATCGTTGGCGCGGGTAAAGCCGGTGAAATGTTGGTGCGCGATTTATTGCGTGCGCCGCGCGGCCTTTATCGGCCGGTGGCGTTCGTGGACGACAATCACAAGAAGATCGGTAAGGAGATTCAAGGCGTTCCGGTCACGGCTTCTTGCGATGAAATTCCGCGGCTGGTGACGCGGCTCGGCGTCGATCTTATTATCATCGCGTTGCCTTCTGCCACGTCGCGTCAAATTCGACGCGTCGTCGAAATCTGCGAAACCACGGGCTTGCCGTTTCGCACCTTGCCGCAACTTCAAGACTTGGTAAGCGGACGCGCCAGCCTGAATGATTTACGCGACGTTAAAATTGAAGACTTACTCGGCCGCGAACCGGTCAATCTCGATTGGCGCGCGATCACGGAATCGATACATGGCAGAACGATTTTGGTTACAGGCGGAGGCGGCTCGATCGGCGCTGAGCTTTGCCGCCAGATTGCACGGCTTAAACCCGCGCGACTTATTATCTTGGAACGCAGTGAGTTTAATTTATACAGCATCGATCTTGAATTGCGCCGCAAGCTGCCGGATTTGCCGCTGGTCAGCATATTAGGCGATACCAATGATGCCGTGCTGATGGAGCACGTGTTGCGCGATTTTTCTCCCGCTGTTATCTATCATGCTGCTGCTTATAAGCATGTACCTATCCTCGAAGATCAAACGCGCGCTGCTGTATTGAATAACGTCTTGGGAACCCAGGTTATAGCTAGCTTGGCAACCAAGCATGGTTGCGAGTCATTCGTGATGGTGTCCACCGACAAAGCCGTGAATCCGGCGAATGTCATGGGCGCCAGCAAACGCGTGGCGGAAATGTACTGCCAGAGTTTGAATAACACATCCAAAACCCGCTTCATCACGGTTCGTTTCGGAAATGTTTTGGGGTCCTCGGGAAGCGTCATTCCCCTGTTCCAGCAACAGATCGCCCAAGGCGGTCCGGTGACCGTGACGCACCCGGATATCTCGCGCTACTTCATGACCATTCCCGAAGCTTGCCAGTTGATTTTGCAGGCGGGCGTGATCGGGCGCGGCGGTGAAATATTTGTCCTGGACATGGGCGAGCCGGTTAAGATTTCCTATTTAGCCGAGCAGTTGATACGCCTGTCGGGCAAGACGCCTGGGGAAGACATCGAGATTATTTACACCGGATTGCGCCCGGGCGAGAAATTATACGAAGAGTTGTTTCATAATGCTGAAAAATTGGCCGAAACCAGCCACCCTAAAATCCTGCTGGCCCGCTGCCGCGAAATGGACAAAGAGATTTTGGAAAAGACCTTTGATAGCATGCAGGGCGCTTGCAACGACGGAGACGAGGCGACTTTAAAAAATATACTGGTCGAGCTGGTTCCGGAGCATACTGGTTTGGCGAATAAGTCGTCTAAAAACGATAAAAGCGCTATTATTTACCCTTGGAAACAGACAAAAACTCCATAATAAATTTGGATTTCCCGTTCACTACCGCATTTTGATTCTTATTTTTTTCCGGATAATTATTTCATGAAGTTAACTATCATAGGCACGGGTTATGTCGGTCTGGTCACAGGCGCTTGTTTTGCGGAGATGGGGAACAGCGTTACTTGCATCGATATCGATAAAAATAAAATAGAAGGGCTTAAGAAAGGCATATTGCCGATTCATGAGCCGGGCCTGGAATCGGTGGTGGTCAATAATTATAAGAATGGCCGCTTGAAATTTTGCACTTCGTTAAAGGATCCGTTGGCCGAATCGAAAGTGTATTTTATCGCCGTTGGCACTCCACCGGGCGAGGACGGTTCGGCCGATCTGCAATATGTGTTGGCCGTGGCGCGGGAAATCGGTCAATGCATCAATGACTATGTCATGGTAGTGGATAAATCGACCGTACCCGTGGGCACGGCGGATAAGGTCAAGGCGGCGATTCAAGATGAGCTGAAAAAACGTGGCGTCAAAGTGGCTTTCGACGTGGTCAGCAATCCTGAATTTCTGAAAGAAGGCGCGGCGGTGGAGGATTTTATGCGTCCCGATCGCGTGGTGATCGGCACCGATAGCGAAGCCGCGCGCCGTTTAATGCGCGAACTGTACGCGCCTTTCATGCGCAATCATGATCGTCTGTTGTTCATGGGCGTGCGCGACGCGGAAATGACCAAGTACGCGGGTAACGCCATGCTCGCGACTAAAATATCCTTCATGAATGAAATCGCCAATCTGTGTGAACGCTTGGGCGTCGACGTCGAAAACGTCCGGCAAGGCATCGGTTCCGATTCGCGCATCGGTTATTCATTTATTTATCCTGGCGCGGGTTACGGCGGCTCCTGTTTTCCGAAAGACGTGAAGGCGCTGATTCGCACCGCCAAGGATAATAATTACGAACCGAAGGTATTGAACGCGGTGGAAGCGCGCAACGAAGCGCAGAAACACGTGCTGTTTGAAAAAGTCAGCCGTCGTTTTGGCGCCAATCTAAAAGGTTTCACTTTTGGTTTGTGGGGATTGGCTTTTAAACCGGGCACCGATGACATGCGCGAGGCCTCGGCCGTGGTTCTTTTAACGGCGCTGATCGAAGCTGGAGCAAAAGTTAAAGCCTATGATCCGGTGGCCATGCCCGTGGCCAAGCGCGATCTTCCGCGCACTTGGTTTGATAACGGTGGGCTGAAACTAGTGGATGAACAGTATGATGCGCTAGAGGCAACAGATGCCATGATATTAATGACGGAGTGGAAGCCGTTCCGTCATCCTGATTTTGAGCGTATTAAAAAAATTCTAAAAAATCCCATTATTTTCGACGGACGTAACCAATATGATCCCGCTATGTTGCGTGGTCATGGTTTTGAATACAGCGGCATCGGGCGTTAGGCCAAACTTATGAGGGAAACAGCACAATAGTTTGGTCGACGTATTGATATGATTGATCGCCCATCAACATAAACCTTTGGTATGAAAATGAATCGAGTCACAAAAGCTGTTTTTCCCGTTGCTGGTTTAGGCACGCGTTTTTTACCCGTGACCAAGGCCAGCCCCAAAGAGATGCTGCCGATTGTCGACAAACCGCTGATTCAATACGCGGCAGAAGAAGCGATCGCCGCGGGTATCGATGAATTGATTTTCGTCACCGGGCGCCATAAGCGTTCTATCGAAGATCACTTTGACAAGGCCTATGAATTGGAAGCAGAGTTGAAAGCGGATGGGAAACACGCGCTGTTAGACGCGGTACGTAACATTCTGCCTAACAAGGCTTCTTGCGTGTATATCCGTCAGCCAGAAGCTTTAGGACTAGGCCACGCGGTTTTGTGCGCCAAGCAAGTGGTTGGCAACGATCCTTTCGCCGTCATTCTCGCGGACGATTTGATCAGTGGCGAACCCGGCGTGCTCAAGCAGATGGTCGATCTTTATCACGCGCGTCAATGCTCCGTGATCGGCGTGCAAAATGTTTCGCGCGAAGAAACGCACAGTTACGGTATCGTCAAGGCCGAGCCTTCAGGCCAACGCTTATATACCGTGGGAGGCATCGTCGAAAAACCCGAGCCTAAGAAAGCCCCGTCGACGCTCGCCGTGGTCGGCCGCTATATTTTAAGTCCGCGGATTTTTAGTCTGCTGGAAAGCATACAGCCTGGCACGGGCGGCGAAATCCAATTAACCGACGGCATTGCCGCGTTGTTAGCGCATGAAAAAGTGCTGGCTTATGAGTTTGTCGGCAAACGCTATGATTGCGGCAGCAAATACGGTTACCTGCAGGCTACCGTGGAATACGCTCTGGCTCACGCTGAACTGAAAGATCAATTCCGCGCCTATCTTAAAAATCTGAAATTTTGACGCTCAATCCAGAGTTGGTATTGAGCCATGTCTTGCAGATATAATTCAAGGCAGATAGGTTCGGTTCGTCAGTGGAGGGAGACGCATGGCAGACAAACTGATGATCATCATGGTGAATACCGATCCCTCCAGCCCCGCTGAGTTGGGCGCGCCTTTTTTTCAAGCGACGGTGGCTGCGGCCATGGAATATAAAGTAGAGATCATCTTGACGGGCCGGGCGGGAGAGTTGGCTGTCCAGGGTGTGGCCGAGAAGCTGCATACCCAAGCGGGTAGCGAGAAAACGGTTTATGATTTTATCAAGGATGCTCACGAAGCTGGCGTAAAATTTAAAATTTGCACTCCAACGATCGAATTGTGGGGCAATGAATTGATTCCAGAAATAGAAGAAACCGTGGGCGCGGCTTACGTGATTGGCCAATCCATGGACGATGACGTGGTTACCTTCACCTATTAATTAAAAAAAGCGATATTCTTGAATCCCATTAGTCCACAGCAAGCCTGGGAAGTGCTGCAAAAAGCCGATTGCCTGCATACTCCCGAAAAAGTGGAGCAGGCGCTGGCCGACATGGCCGCGCGCATTTCAAAAGTGATCGCGGGCACGGATCCTCTGTTGGTTTGTGTCATGACGGGCGGCGTCGTGCCCTTCGGGCGCTTGCTGACGCGCTTTAATTTTCCGCTGCAGATCGATTATGTTCACGCCACGCGTTATGGCAAACAATTGCAAGGCGGTCAGTTGCAATGGCTCTCCGGCCCGCATCAAGATCCGCGTGACCGCGTGGTCTTGCTCATCGACGATATCTTGGATGAAGGCGCCACGCTCGCGGGCATTGAAGAACGTTATCGCGCCGATGGCGCGCGCGAAGTGTATAAGGCGGTATTGGTAATCAAGAATCGGCCGCGCACTCATGATGTGCATGTCGAGTTCGTCGGTTTGGAAGTGCCCGATCGTTATGTTTTCGGTTGCGGCATGGACTATAAAGGCTATCTACGTAACATTCCTGGTATCTATGCCGAGGCAAAATCAAAATGACCACCGTAGCGATTATTGGCGGTAGTGGCCTGACCAATCTTAAGAATCTTCGCATTACGCGGCGCGAAGTGATCCGCACGCCGTATGGCGAACCCTCCGCCCCAATGATATTTGGCCAGCTTGGCGGACGCGAAGCGGTGTTTCTACCGCGTCACGGCGCGGGCCATACGATTCCGCCGCATGAAGTTAACTATCGCGCCAATATTTGGGCGCTTAAGCAAACCGGCGTCAGCAAAGTCATCGCCGTCAACGCCGTCGGCGGCATCTCGCCTGACTTTCTCGTTCCGGGCAGCCTGGTGATTCCCGATCAAATCATCGATTACACCTACGGACGCGCGCACACTTTTTTTGGCAGCGAGAATAAAAAAGTCACGCATATCGATTTTTCCTATCCTTATTGCGAAGAGTTGCGCAAAATTCTCATTGAAGCCGTGGCGCGCGCCAAGCTTGGCGGCGTAAATCGGGGCACGTATGGCGCGACTCAAGGACCGCGTTTTGAAACCGCGGCGGAAATTTTGCGCATGGAACGCGATGGCGCCGACATCGTAGGCATGACGGGCATGCCCGAGGCTTGCTTGGCGCGCGAGCTGGAGCTTTGCTACGCCTCGGTATCGGTGGTGGTCAATCCCGCGGCGGGCAAGACCAAGGCGATGATCAGTTTGAAGGAAATTGAAAAATATTTAGAAACAGGCATGACCAAGGTGCGCGCCTTGCTTGAGCAAGCCATCCCGCTGATTGTGGGAGCCTGATTAATTTACCGCCTTCACTGGGGCGACGCGCACCAGAGCGCCAAATTTTGGATGATCGAAATAATGAATCTCGGCAATTTTGACGCGCCGATGTTCATTTAGCCGGTACACAGGAATTTCTTTCCCCGGTTCATTTCCCACCGCGTTGGTTTCGCGCAAGTTAAGATTAAGATCGACGAGTAAAAAACGGCTGAGATAAAAACGCAATGCCCCGTCTAATTCACCGGCCGCGCCCGTGATCTGAACCGGCTTGGAAGCTGACTTGGCTTCGACGGTTTGGCGCCAGGTCAGATGCGCCAAGACATGATGACGGCCGGAGTTTTCCAGCGCCGTGGCCGCGGTGGCGAGCGTGGCGTCCGTCGTTGCTTTTTCCGCTATTTTGACGACATCGCTCATTTCGGCGTTGACGCTTTTATCGCTGCTAGACGTCCACAGTTCGCCGTCTTCCAATTCGGGTACACGATTGTCAAAAACCATTACCTCGACTTCATAAACGTTGGGAGTATTTTCCGCCGCCACGACATTCGATAATGTCGTCGACGTCAATGCTAGGATGAAAATGAGGGATAGATGTTTCACGGTATTTTCCTAACCAGGGATCTTTTGTAGTATGTCTCAATCGCTGCAGAAATTCGAGAGTAAAACATGACCGTTCGGCGCGTACTTAAGATGGGCGATCCGCTGCTTTATCGGCCGGCGGACGAAGTAAAGGCATTTAATACTCCCGAGCTCAATGCGCTCATCGCTGACATGTTCGAGACCATGGCGGCGATGAATGGCGCGGGTTTGGCGGCGCCGCAAATCGGCGTGTCGCAGCGTGTCGTTATATTCGGCGTCGAGGCCAATCCGCGCTATCCCGACGCGGAACCGGTGCCGACCACGGTGCTCATCAATCCCGTCTTGACGTCCATTGGCGAAGATAAAGAAGACGGTTGGGAAGGTTGCCTGAGCGTGCCTGGCATGCGCGGCCTCGTAAGCCGTCATAAAAAACTGCGCTATACCGGATTCGACCAGCATGGTAAAGCCATTGACCGCACGGTAGCGGATTTTCACGCGCGCGTGGTACAGCATGAGTGCGATCATCTCGATGGTATTTTATATCCGATGCGCTTGCGCGATATCCGTCTGCTGGGCTACGAAGATGCGATATTTCCCGAACTTTGATCGCTCCGATCATAAATATATATTTGTAGGGTGTTAGGCCCGCTTAGGGCCGTAACCCACCAGCCATGCCGCCAGGCACTCATCAAACAAATATTGTGTTCTATGCAACGGTGGATTACGCATAGAATGCTAGCTCACTCTACATTTAATTTTTTTTATCGGTTCCCAGTGCGCTAAGAAATTTCTGTATCGCCTGGATGCGCAGATCGACATCGGGCATATCGCCGAGTATGCGCAAGCGATTCGGCCCATCGAGTTTGTAAGTGCGCGGCGCGGATTGCAGTAAGCGTAAGATGGCGCCAGGGTCGATATCCGGCTTATCGATAAATTCAATGCGCACGCCGCGCGGTCCCGCGTCGATTTTTTTGATTCCCAACGGTGACGCCAGAATTTTAAGCGACGTGGCGCGAAACAATAGTTGACCGGCTTCGGGCAGCACGCCGAAACGATCGATAATTTCTTCCTTGAGTTCTTGCAGCAGCGCAATATCCTTGACCGCTGAAATGCGCTTATAAAGAATTAACCGCATGTGCACGTCGGGCAAGTAGCTCTCCGGAAGCAGTGCCGCGGCATGCAGATTGATTTCCGCGCCGCTATGCAGCGCGGTATCGGTTTCCGGCAAACGTCCGGATTGTAAAGAACGCACCGCGCGATTCAGCAGTTCCGAGTAAAGCGTAAACCCCACCTCGTCGATCATTCCGCTTTGCGTTTCTCCCAATAGCTCGCCAGCTCCGCGAATTTCCAAATCGTGCGAAGCCAGGGCAAATCCCGCTCCCAGTTCTTCCAATGATGCGATGGCGTCAAGCCGTTTGTGCGCGTCTTGAGATAGCGCGCGTTTATCAGGCACCAAAAGATAAGCGTAGGCGCGGTGATGCGAGCGTCCAACGCGACCGCGTAACTGATGCAATTGTGCCAGGCCGAATTTATCCGCGCGCTCGATGATGATAGTGTTGGCCGTGGGCACGTCGATGCCGGATTCAATGATGGTTGAGCACACCAGAATATTGAAACGTTGATGATAAAACTCCAGCATGACTTGCTCTAAATCATGTTCGGGCAATTGTCCGTGCGCCACGCGTACGTCGGCTTCGGGCACTAACTCACGCAGCATCTCCGCGGTTTTTTCTATGGTGCGAACTTCGTTGTGCAGATAGTAAACTTGTCCGCCGCGGCGGATTTCGCGCAGACAAGCCTCGTGCACCACGGCGCGATTCCATTCACTGACGAAGGTTCTGACCGAAAGACGTCCTTCGGGGGCCGTGGTAATCAAGGAAATATCGCGCAGGCTGGCTAGCGCCATGTTCAAGGTGCGCGGAATCGGCGTAGCGGTCATGGTTAAAATATCCGCTTCGCTGCGCAATTTTTTCAGACGTTCTTTCTGGCGCACGCCAAAGCGGTGTTCTTCATCCAAAATCACCAGGCCCAAATGCTTAAAACGCACATCGTCCTGCAATAAACGGTGCGTGCCAATGACGATATCCACGCTGCCTTGCGCCAAGCCGGTTAAAATTTTGCGCTGATCGGATTGGCTGCGGAAGCGCGATATGAGTTCGACGCGAAACGGCAAACCAGCGAATCGATCTTGAAAGTTCTGAAAATGTTGCTGCGCTAGTAAGGTAGTGGGAACCAACACCGCGACCTGGGTTTTACCCATCACAGCAAGAAACGTGGCGCGCATCGCCACTTCGGTTTTTCCAAAACCGACGTCGCCGCACACTAGCCGATCCATGGGTTTGGTGGATTGCATGTCCTGCAAAACTTCGCCAATAGCACGTTCTTGATCGGGCGTTTCCTCGAAAGGAAAGGCGCTGGCGAACGACTGATAATGTTCATCGGGCGCGGGAAAAGCATGACCTTGGCGCGCCGCGCGCAAGGCGTAAATTTCCAGCAATTCGGCCGCGGCGTCGTGGGCTTTTTCCAGCGCGCGGCGTTTGGCTTTTTCCCAGGCCTCGCCGCCCAATTTATGCAGTGGCGCGTGTTCCGGGTCGGTGCCCGTGTAGCGGCTGATGAGATGCAGCGACAACACGGGAATATAAAGTTTGTCGCCGTCAGCGTACTCCAACGTGAGAAATTCAGCGGGTCCGTCGCCGATGTCGAGTGTTTGTAAACCGAGATATCGGCCCACGCCATGATCTTCGTGCACTACCGGATCGCCGATTTTTAATTCCGCCAGACTGCGGATGATGGCTTCCGGTTCGCGCTCCACGCGCAAACGTCGCCGCCGTTGCGCCGCGCGCTCGCCATAGAGTTGCGGCTCGGTGATGACGGCGATGTTCGGCTCTTTGAGCAGCAAACCTTTTTCCAGATCGGAAATGCCTAAACCAAGTTTTTCCGGACTTTGTAAAAAGGCATGCCAACCGGGCATGTCCGCGGGCGATAAGGAATGTTCTTGCAACAGACCACGCAAGGTTTCGCGTCGGCCTGCGGACTCGGCGACGATCAATGCGCGTCCTGGAAAACTATTCAAATAATTGAATAGCTCGCTGTAAGGATTATCGGACTTGTAGTTGACAGGCAGGCTGGCGGGTGGGCGCGTGCCGTAAATGATCGTTTGGTGATCGGCATCGGCTTCGGTGAACTGCATTTGCGCACCTGGTTCAGATTCCGATAGTTCCACTCGTTGCCAAGTTTTTAATTTATCCTTGAGCTTATCGACGGCAATGAAAATATCGGCAGGGGGCAATAACGGCCGTTCGATGTCGTGGCGCATTTCTTCGTAGCGTTGATCGATTTCTTGTTGGAAATGATTAGCGGCATCCATGGCTCCCGCGTCTAACACGCACAGTGTTGACGCTGGCAAGTAATCAAAAATCACGGCCATGCGATCAAAGAACAGCGGCAGATAATATTCAACGCCTGGCGAACCATGGCCCTTGCTGATATCGCGATACAGCGAAACTTTTTGCGGGTCGCCTTCAAAGCGCGTGCGAAACGCTTGGCGAAAATGCTGAATCGCTTCCTCGGTCATGGGAAATTCGCGCGCGGGTAATAACTGGATGGAATTTATTTTTTTACCCGAGCGTTGCGTGGCCGAATCGAATTCGCGAATCGTTTCCACCTGATTGTCGAAGAGATCGATGCGGTATGGTTGATGGCTGCCCGCGGGAAACAAATCGACAAGACCTCCGCGCACGGCGAATTCTCCAGATTCCATTACTTGAGAAACATTGCGGTAATTAGCGCGCGTGAGTTGCTCGCGCAGCTTTTGGATATCGAGGCGGTCACCGACATTTAACAGGAAGCTGTGCCCGCTGACGTATTCTGGCGGTGGCAAGCGGTGTAATAAGGTGGCCGCGGACGCGAGCACCACGCCGCGCGTGAGCTGCGGCAGGCGATAAAGCGTTTCCAGACGCTGCGAGATGATGTCTTGATGCGGTGAGAACACATCATAAGGAAGGCATTCCCAGTCGGGGAAGGGCAGGATCGGCATATCCGCCGCATAGAAACGGATCTCATCTTCAATGCGTTGCGCCGCCAAGCTGCTGGCCGCCATCACCAGCAAGGGGCCGCGATGTGTTTGCGCTGAGCTAGCGATCGCCAAGCTGCGCGCGCTGCCTGCTAGATTAGCCCAGATCAGTTTTTCGCCTGCTTTGGAGGGAAGGATAGGTTTAAGTGGTGAATTCAAAGTGCCTTGGCGTGTCTTATCTGGAGGGCTGATGAATGTTAGGCAGCGAGCATGGCAAAGGCGGCTATTCTACCCCAAGCTGAAGGCGGGAGTCGGTATGCGAGCCATCATAAAACTCTTGTCATGCAAGGTAGTTATATGGATAATCTAATCCATAGCAATAAAAGTAGTCCATAACTTACCAGCATTAATGCAACTTACCTTAGGAGGGTAAATGGCCAAACGTCCGCGCTTTAAGGTTGGCGAAACGGTTTTTTATCCATCAGCTGGTGTCGGCATTATCTTAGCGGTCGAAGACATTTATCTCTCAGGTCGCGCGGAACCCTGTTTTGTTATTCGCATTCAGGATACGCAAATGACCGTCAAAGTTCCCAAGTCCAATCTCGAGAAAAGCGGCATTCGTCCCTTGCTCGATAACAAAAAACTCAAAGAACTGTTCAAGATTTTATCCGCCAAGAGCAAGCGCCGCGTCACGGGCGGTAACTGGGCCGAGCGCTGCAAAGATATCGAGCGGCGCATCAATTCGGGTTCCTGTCTCGAGCTGGGCGAAGTAGTGCGCGATCTCACCCGCTGGAAAAAACAATCAGGCTTGTCGTTTGAAGAATCCATGCTGCTCGAAACCGCCAACAGCTATCTCGCGCGCGAAGTGGCCGCGGTGCAAGGCATTGCCACTGAAGCTGCTAAAAACCGCATTCTAAGCTACATTGAAGAGCACGCCTGATTTTTTTAAGTTCGTAATTCTTTTTATGTTCAGACCAAGCAAGTAGGGTTATTTTGACTACTGCCGAAGCCATTTGGGCCATCATTCCCGCCGCTGGCATTGGCCAGCGCATGCAAGCCCCCCAGCCGAAACAATACCTTTCTCTTCTGGGCCGCCCCGTAATGCTGCATACGCTTGAGCGCCTATGCGCGCATGCGCATGTTCGTGGTGTGCTGGTCGGTATTTCCAATCAAGATCATCATTGGTCAGCTTTGATTCCTGCTTTAGCACGGTTACCAAAATTTCTGGGTAAATACACTGGCGGTGAAACCCGCGCGCAAACGGTATTAAGTGGTCTTAAAGAATTAACTAAACATGCCAAACCCGAAGATTGGGTATTAGTGCATGATGCTGTGCGCCCCTGCGTGCGCCATGAGGACATCGATAAATTAATTAATTCTGTTGGGCAAGGCGAGGGTGGTTTGTTGGCGTTTCCCATTTCCGACACCGTCAAACGCGTGGATAATGAAGGCCGCGTCATCAAGACGGTGGCGCGCACGGGCTTGTGGCGCGCGGCGACACCGCAGATGTTTCGTATTAAAACATTGACAATCGCGCTTGAAAAATTAATGAACGATGGAAATGAAATTACCGATGAGGCTTACGCCATAGAAGCAAATGGCGGACATCCGCTGGTTGTTGCTTGTCATCCGGACAATATTAAAATTACTTTGCCGAGCGATCTCCACTTGGCCGAACTTTATTTAAAGCAGCAAGGGAAAACATAATGCGCGTTGGTCATGGTTACGATGTGCACGCACTCGTTGCTGGCCGCGATCTCATCATCGGCGGCGTGAAAATTCCACACAGTAAAGGCTTGCAAGGCCATTCGGATGCCGATGTTTTGATTCATGCAATATGCGATGCCTGTCTTGGCGCCGCTGGGCTGGGCGATATCGGTCGGCATTTTCCCGATTCCGACGCGCAATACAAAAATATCGACAGCCGTAAATTATTGCGCAAGGTTAAAGAAACCATCGCCGAACGTGGTTGGAAAGTCGTTAATATCGATAGCACCGTTGTTGCCCAAACCCCGCGTCTTGCGCCTTATTTAAGCCAGATGATTACTCATATTGCTTCCGACTTAGGCGTCCCTTCCGATTGCATCAACATTAAAGCCACGACGACAGAGAAGCTGGGTTTTGCTGGCAGAGAAGAAGGCATTGCCGCCCATGTCGTGGTATTACTTGAAAAATAATTTTTTATAGTTGTAGGGTGCGCTGAGCACAGCAAAGCGCGCCGAATTATTTTAACTCCCTCTCCAATCAAGGGGTCAGAGCCCTTGAAAATATTTAATTAAATGTGAGCTACTAGTCGCCTCGTTTCAACAACACATATACCGCTCCCGTTCCCCCATCATTCGGACGAGCAGAGCAGAAAGCCAGCACTTCTTTTTTCTGCCGCAACCAAGAATTAACCTTTCCTTTCAGTACTGGTAGTTTTCCCTCCGAAGTATTCCCCTTGCCATGAATAATCCGCACCACACGCTTGTCTTGATCAGTGGCGTTCTTGAGAAAACTAAGCACCGCTTCGCGTGCTTGCACCACCGTAGCGCCATGTAAATCGAGTTCGGCCTCAATGGCATATTGACCGCGACGAAGTTTGCGGACGACGGAATGCTGTAAGCCAGGACGGGTAAAGAGTAGTTCGTCGCCAGTTTCAATTTCCGCGGGCTCGAATTCGTCCGAGAGGAGATTGCTCATGATCTCCTTGTGCTCGCGCAGAGTTTGCTCGGGGACGGGTTTGCGTGGCTGGCGGTGGGGCGGGACTTTATCTTGTTTTACCGGGCGAATTTTTCCGACTGTTTTGCGGAACAGGTTGGTTTCGTCATCGTCCTGGTTGTCGGTGGACATGGGTTCGACTCCCCTCACCCTAGGCCTCTCCCGAAGGGAGAGGGAACATAAGGATTGGCGGGTTACGGCGGAAAGCGCCTAACCCACCCTACATTAAAATTATTTTTTATTTAAGTTTTTGCAGATACCGATCTGCGTCTAGCGCCGCCATGCAGCCCGTCCCCGCCGAAGTTATTGCTTGGCGGTAAACGTGATCTTGCACATCGCCAGCGGCGAACACGCCTAGCACGCTGGTGGCGGTGGCGTTGCCTTCTGTGCCGCTTTTTGTTTTGATGTAGCCGCCGTGCATTTCTAGCTGGCCTTCGAAGATCGCGGTGTTGGGCGCGTGGCCGATGGCGATGAATACGCCTTGGACCGCGAGTTCTTTTTTGTTGCCGTCTTTATCTTTGATACGCAAACCGGTGACGCCGGTTTTGTTGCCGAGGATTTCATCGACCTCGTGATTCCATTCGATACTGACATTGCCGCCCTTGGTTTTTTCCATCAGCTGGTCGATCAAAATTGCCTCGGCTTTGAATTTATCGCGCCGATGCACGACGGTGACGTGTGCGGCAATTTTGGAGAGATAAAGCGCTTCTTCCACGGCGGTGTTGCCGCCGCCGATGATGGCGACTTTCTGGCCTTTGAAGAAGAATCCGTCGCAGGTGGCGCAGCCCGATACGCCTTTGCCTTTTAATGCTGCTTCCGAAGGAATGCCTAAGTATTTCGCCGAAGCGCCCGTGGCGATGATAAGCGCGTCGCAAGTGTAAACACCCGCATCGCCCGTGAGGCGAAACGGTTTTTGTTTGAGATCGACCTTATTAATATGATCGAAAACGATCTCGGTCTTGAAGCGCTCGGCGTGTTTTTGCATGCGTTCCATCAGCGCGGGGCCTTGCAGACCTTCGACATCGCCCGGCCAATTGTCCACGTCGGTGGTGGTCATGAGCTGGCCGCCTTGTTCCAGGCCAGTAATCAGCACGGGTTTTAAGTTGGCGCGCGCGGCGTAGACGGCTGCGGCATAGCCGGCCGGGCCGGAGCCGAGAATCAGCAACCGGCTGTGTTTGACTGTATCGGTCATGAGCTAACTCCGTTGAACGCCAGAAAAAACTGAGGCCAATAATAATTGGGCGCTTATGTTACGCATTGACGCGAAACCGGTAAAGCGAATATCTGGAGATGAAGTTCGGATATTCAAGTGCGGTGTCGCGCGCTTTGCGTGGTGTATCGGGCGACGGAAGGCGGTTTGTCGATTGCTTTGGCGGCGGTGAAATGGCGTTCGCTGACGTGCTAAATGTTTGGCGCTCGGCGTGGAAAAATGGGAAAATCCGGGGCCATCATGGCGATTAAGGAAGATTGTGACTCAAGCCACACGCAATAAAGACGGCGCCACGCTGACACCGCGTCTGCTGCGCCTGTTACGCGAAGCCGCCCTGTACGTGCTCGGGGCCATTTCTATTTATGTCCTGATTGCGTTGTGGACTTTCTCCGCCTCCGATCCTTCCTGGTCGCACCTAGGCTCGAGCAATGTCGTGGCCAATACGGGCGGGCGCGCGGGAGCTTGGTTGTCGGACGTGTTGTTCAATCTCTTCGGTTATGTCGCCTATCTTTTCCCGCTGATGATTGGATTCACCGGCTGGCGCATTTATCTGCATCGCAACGACCCAGCACCCGAAGGTTGGAAGCAACGCTTATTAATGAGCGGCAGTTTCATCGCCGCCATCATCGGCGCTTGTGGCTTGGCGGGTTTGCATTTTGCCCAGAGTAAAACGGGCATGCCGTTTGCGAGCGGCGGTTGGCTGGGAAATGCTGTGGGGCTTGGATTGGCCGCGGCGTTTAGTTTTGTCGGCGCGACATTATTTTTGTTGGCGTTATTTCTTTCTGGCGTCACGATTTACACCGGCCTGTCCTGGCTTAAACTCATGGACAGCGTGGGACATTGGAGTTTTATTCTGGCGGAACGGCTTTATTTGTACGCCAATACTTTAATCGATCGCCTAATCGGCATGCGCGCGCGGCGTGAACGGCGCGAAGTGGTCGAAGAAGACAAGAGGGTACTGGAAAAACACACACCGCCACGCATCGAGCCGATCATTACCAAACCGGCTCCGAGCAAGCGCGCCGAGAAAGAAAAACAAGTGCCGCTATTTGATTTGCCCGCGCCTGGCGAATTGCCGCCTTTATCATTATTAGACCCCGCCGAAAAAGATAAAGCGCCGCAATTTTCCAAGCAATCGCTCGAAAGCATGGCGCGCCTGCTGGAGAAAAAATTGCTCGATTTCGATATCGAAGCGCAAGTGGTGGCGGTGCATCCTGGTCCGGTGATTACTCTTTTTGAGATCGAGCCAGCTCCAGGTATTAAGGCGTCGCAGATTACCAATTTGCAACGTGACCTGGCGCGCTCACTTTCCGTGGTGAGTCTGCGCGTGGTAGAAAATATTCCGGGCAAAACTTCCGTCGGTCTGGAGATACCCAACGAAGCACGCGAAACCGTGCGTTTATCGGAAGTACTGTCGTCGCAAGCCTACGAAGAATCGGGCTCGCCTTTATCGTTGGCTCTGGGCAAGGACATCAGCGGCCATCCGATCGTCGCGGACTTGGCCAAGATGCCGCATTTGTTGATCGCGGGCACCACTGGTTCTGGAAAATCGGTTTGCATCAATTCTTTGGTGCTGAGCTTGGTGTACAAATCCACGCCTGAGCACGTGCGCATGATCATGATCGATCCTAAAATGTTGGAGCTCGCCGTGTATCAAGGCATTCCGCATTTGCTCGCGCCCGTGGTAACGGACATGAAACAAGCTGCCAATGCCTTTAAGTGGTCGATTGTCGAGATGGAGCGGCGCTATCGTCTGATGGCAGCTTTGGGCGTGCGTAATCTCGCGGGTTATAACCGCAAAATCAAAGACGCCCAAGAAGCGGGCAAGCCGATCTTGGATCCTCTAGTGCAACCGGGCGAAGAGGCAACGGAACTTCATGCTTTGCCCATGATCGTAATTCTTGTCGATGAATTGGCCGACATGATGATGGTGGTAGGGAAGAAGGTGGAAGAATTGATCACGCGTCTAGCACAAAAAGCCCGCGCCGCGGGTTTGCACTTAATATTAGCCACGCAACGCCCTTCAGTGGATGTGATTACTGGTCTTATTAAGGCCAACATTCCCTCGCGCATTGCTTTCCAAATGTCTTCGCGCGTGGATTCGCGCACAGTGCTGGATCAGATGGGTGCGGAACAATTACTCGGCCAAGGCGACATGTTGTTCCTCAATCCAGGCCAGCCTTTGCAGCGCGTGCATGGCGCGTTTGTCGCCGATCACGAAGTGCACAAAGTAGCTTCATTCCTGAAAAAGAGCGCCGAACCGGTTTATGACGAACAAATTCTTAATGGTGACACGGGCGTCAACGATCAAGGTTTCTTGCAGAGTGCTGGCGAAGGCGAGAACGGCAGCAATGGCGAAGCCGATCCGCTTTATGACGAAGCGCTTAAGATCGTCACGGAGACTCGCCGCGCGTCGATATCGGGCGTGCAGCGACGACTGCGCATCGGCTACAACCGTGCCGCGCGTTTAATCGAAGAAATGGAGCGCGCTGGCGTCGTGGGTCCGTTGCAGCCTAACGGCAGTCGTGAGGTTATCGCGCCACCGCCCGTGCGCGTGTAAATAATTTATGACGCCGCGCATGAATCGTCTTTTTATTTTATTCATAACGCTGCTGATTTCTTCCAGCGTTTTGGCCGAAGAGCCAGCGGCGAAATCGGGCGTGGATAGCCTGCGGCGGTTTTTTAATCAAGTAAACAGTTTTAGCGCGCGTTTCAAACAAGTGGTTCTCGACGAAAGCCAGAATCCCATTCAAGAATCGTCTGGCACCTTATGGATCGAGCGCCCCAATAAATTCCGCTGGAATTACGAAACGCCTTACAAACAGCAAATCGTCGCTGACGGTAAACGTATTTGGGTTTACGACCCGGGCTTGCAGCAGGTGACGGTGCGTACGTTAAGCGGTGGTTTGGGCGATACCCCCGCCATGTTGCTCGCTGGCAAAGGCCGCTTGGACGACAGCTTCGCCATCAAGCCGCTGGAAAGCCAAGACAGCATGGAATGGGTGCGCTTATTGCCGCGGCGCAAGGATAGCGGGTACGAAGATATTCGGATTGGTTTCGAGCAAGGCAAGCTGCGCGTGCTGCAAATGATCGATGGTTTCGGACACGTGACGCGCATTACGCTTAGCTCGACAAAAGAAAATGCCGCGCCCGACGCGAACCTTTTCAGCTTCACGCCGCCCAAAGGAGTGGATGTTGTTGGCGAACAGTAAGCAATAAATAAACGTAGGGCGCGCGTTGTTTGCGTCACCCACCACCAATTGTTTCCTAATCGGCGCCCAAGATTCATCGTTATCGCCGAGCGAGGTTAATCATGGCGATGCCGGATCTTTTTCCCGAAACGCAAGCGAAGTCATGGCAACCGCTGGCCGACCGCATGCGCCCTCAGCGGCTGGAAGATTTTTTCGGCCAATCGCATTTGCTCGCTTCCGATAAGCCGCTGCGTCAAGCCATCGAAGCGGGCATTTTGCATTCCATGATTTTTTGGGGCCCGCCTGGCACGGGCAAGACCACTTTAGCACGCTTGATCGCGCAGCGCAGCCAAGCGCACTTCATCGCCATCTCCGCGGTGTTCGCGGGCGTGAAGGAAATTCGCGCGGCGGTGGAAGAGGCCAAGCAAGCGCACGCGCAAGGCCGTCCCACGGTGTTGTTCGTGGATGAAGTGCATCGTTTCAATAAAGCGCAACAAGACGGTTTTCTTCCTTATGTCGAAGATGGCACGCTGACTTTCATCGGCGCCACCACCGAGAATCCTTCTTTCGAATTAAATAACGCCTTGTTGTCGCGCGCGCGGGTGTACGTACTCAAAGCCTTGACCGCGGAGGAAGTACGCCGAGTAATCGATCGCGCTTTAGATGACGCTCGCGCTGGCTTGGGTTCGCAGCATTTGCAAATGTCCGATGAAGCGCGTGAATTATTGGCGCAAGCCGCCGACGGCGACGCGCGTCGCGCGCTGAATTTATTGGAGATGGCCGCCGACTTGGCGGTGAAACAAGCAGGCAAGCAAGTCATCGGTGTTGAGCTAATTAAGGAAATTATTACTGGCGGCGTGCGCCGCTTCGATAAACAGGGCGAAGCGTTTTACGATCAAATCTCCGCGCTGCACAAATCAGTGCGCGGCAGCGATCCAGATGCCGCGCTTTATTGGCTGGCGCGCATGCTCGACGGCGGTTGCGATCCTTTATATATCGCTCGACGCGTGGTGCGCATGGCATCGGAAGATATTGGCAACGCCGATCCGCGTGGTTTGACGCTGACCTTGAATGCCTGGGATGTTCAAGAACGCCTAGGCAGTCCTGAAGGCGAACTGGCTATTGCCCAAGCGGTGGTTTATCTGGCTTGCGCCCCCAAGAGCAATGCGGTTTATACCGCCTTGGCTGCCGCCATGAAAGACGCGCAGCAACATGGCTCTTTGGAAGTGCCCTTGCGTCTGCGCAATGCGCCCACGCGATTGATGAAACAACTGGGTTATTCCCGGGGCTATCGCTATGCCCATGATGAAGCTGAGGCCTATGCCGCGGGGGAAAATTATTTCCCGGAAAGCCTGGGAAAACGGCAATATTATGTGCCGACAGAACAAGGTTTAGAGGGTAAAATTGGCGAACGTTTGGCGCATTGGCGCGAGTTGGATAAAAAGGCACGTCAAGCCGACGTCAAAAAAACCAACGAAAATGAATCGGACAAAACTCACAAATAAATTTTGGATGATGTGATGAAAAAGACATTATTGACCGTGATCAACATTGTTTTTTTACTATCCTGCGCGTTGGCGCTGGCGGATAAACCCGCGCCTACGCCGACGCCCGTGAATGATCCGAATAATTATGAAATCGGATCGGCGGCCTATGACGCTGGCGATTACGAAAAGGCGCGCAACATTTGGGAACCCTTGGCGAAAAAAGGCGACGTGCGCGCGCAACGCGGCATGGGCAAGATTTATGAGAAGGGCAAAGGTGTCGAGCGTGATTTCGCCATGGCCTATAAATGGTATCGTCCAGCGGCGGAGAAGGGCGACGCCGAAAGCCAATACCGCGTTTCCGTGGCCTATGGTTATGGGCTGGGTATAAAAAAAGACGAAGTCGAAGCGGTAAAATGGTTGCACAAGGCTGCTGAAGGCGGACAAAAACGCGCGCAGAAATCTCTGGCCAAGGGCTATGAAGATGGCTCCAACGGCTTGCCGCAAGACCCCGAGAAAGCGAAGTATTGGTATGATAGGTCCAATTCCCGTGAACCAGCGCGATAAAATATAAAATCTTTTTACCTGTGAAGCGCATTACATCATGAATCAAGTGTTGGCCATTGCCGCTGGCGGCGCCGTGGGCAGCGTGCTGCGTTTTTGGATGTCGACCTGGGTGCACTCGTTTGCTAGCCGTGGTTTTCCCTATGGAACCTTGGCCGTCAACGTGTTCGGTTGCCTGGCGATGGGTTTTCTATTCGTGCTGTTTCTCGATCGGCTTAGCGACAACGCGGTGTTGCGCGCTGGCATTTTAATCGGCGTCTTGGGTGGATTCACCACGTTTTCTTCATTTTCCATTGAAACTTTTAATCTCATAGAGCAGGGCGCGTGGATTAAAGCGATCGCCAACATGACGCTGAGTTTGTTACTGTGCGTTGGCGCTACTTGGGTTGGCGTACTGCTGGGGAGGCAAGTATGAAATTCAGCGATGTGACGATGGTGCGAATATATCTCACGGAAACGGAAAAATTATTAAAAACGCTGCTCAGTAAACTTCATGATGAAGAAAAAGTGCGCGGTGTAACCGTGTTTCGCGGCGTTTCGGGTTTTGGAAAATCAGGCGTGGTGCATTCCGCCTCGCTGTTGGATCTATCGCTGGACATGCCAATGATCATCGAATTCTTTGATGAGCCGAAAAAGATCGCGGGCATTCTGGAGCATTTAAATTCCATGTTGTCTCCTGGCCACGTTGTTTCCTGGTCGGCGCGCGTCAATGAAAAATAACACTCATCGGTAATTATTGGTTTAAAAAAATAGAAAAATGCTTGATCCAAAAATTCTACGCACCCAGATGGATGAGGTGGCTGCGCATCTTAGCCGTCGCGGTTACTCCGTGGATACCGCGGCGCTATCCCAGCTCGAAGAAAAACGTAAACGCGTGCAAATTATTGCCCAGCAGTTTCAGCAAGAAAGAAATGCCAAGTCCAAGGCCATTGGCCAAGCCAAGGCGAAAGGCGAGGACGTTTCGCAGTTAATGCAAGGCGTGGCGGAAATCGGTTCGGCGCTTAAACAGGCGGAAACAGAGCTGGAACAAATTCAGCGGGACATTGATGAAATTGCCTTAGGCATGCCCAATATTCCGCACGCGAGCGTGCCCGATGGCAAGAACGAAAACGACAATAAAGAAATTAGGCGCTGGGGCGAGCCGCGTAAATTAAATTCCACGCCCAAGGATCACGTGGATTTGGGCGCGGCATTGGGCATGATGGATTTTGATGCCGCTGCTAAAATCGCTGGCGCGCGTTTTGTGGTGATGAATGGCGCGCTTGCCAGACTGCATCGGGCCTTGACCCAATTTATGTTGGACACACACACGCATGAGCATGGGTACACGGAAGTTTATGTGCCTTATATGGCGAACCCCGCTAGCTTGCGCGGTACTGGACAATTGCCCAAGTTCGAGCAAGATTTATTCGCGGTTAAAAGCGAACAAAATTATTATTTAATTCCGACGGCGGAAGTTCCCGTTACGAATTTAGCGCGCGACATGATACTGGAGGCAAGCAACCTACCGCGAAAATATGTTTGCCATACACCGTGCTTTCGTAGCGAAGCCGGTTCTTATGGGAAAGACACGCGTGGCATGATTCGCCAGCATCAGTTTGAAAAGGTCGAGCTGGTGCAAATGGTGCGGCCGCAAGATTCTTATGACGCGCTGGAACAACTTACCGGTCATGCGGAGAAAATTTTACAAAAACTTGAGCTGCCTTATCGCGTCATGGCCCTGTGCGCGGGCGACATGGGCTTTTCTTCCGCCAAGACTTACGACATTGAAGTGTGGCTGCCTGGCCAAAATAAATATCGGGAAATTTCTTCGTGCAGTAATTTCGAGGATTTCCAAGCGCGGCGCATGCAAGCGCGTTGGCGCAATCCCGAAACCGGAAAGCCTGAATTACTGCATACGCTCAACGGCTCGGGACTCGCCGTGGGCCGTACGTTAGTAGCCGTTTTAGAGAACTATCAGACTGAACAAGGAAATATTAAAGTTCCAGCAGTTCTAGAGCGCTACATGAATGGCGTCAAATCCATCTCGCCTAAATGAGTCATTGGCACGGTATTTGATGCTAAATTCAATAAGCTAGTAAATTTTTTTGAGAGAGTAAGTGACTCTAGATCTGAAAGCATCCATCAGCTGGTTGCGCGCGCTGGTAGTTTTTTCCTACCTGGTTTACGCACCGTATTATCTCGTCTGGCGTCTGGGCACTTTTAACCCGGATGCGGCGTTTTTTTCGTGGGTAATCTGGAGCGCGGAGGCTTTTGGTTATCTTACCTCGGTTTTGCACATCTTCATGGTCAGCCGCCTAACCTATCCGACGGCGACCGCGCCTCCCGATAATTTATCCGTTGACGTATTCATCACCACTTACAACGAAAGCGTCAATTTACTGCGTCATACTTTGCTCGCGGCCACGCGCATGGAGTATCCGCATCAAACCTGGTTGCTTGATGATGGAAACCGTCCAGAAATGGCCGCTTTGGCCAAAGAGCTCGGTTGCCGATATCTGGCTCGTTCCGAAAACACAGACGCCAAAGCCGGTAACTTGAACAATGCCTTGGCGCATAGCCATGCCGATTTTGTCGCGGTATTCGACGCCGACCATGTTCCGCATAAAGATTTTCTCAATAAAACTTTAGGTTTTTTCCGCGACGAGAAATTGGCTTTCGTGCAGACGCCGCAGGATTTTTACAACCTCGATTCATATCAACACCGTCGACATAAACGCCTGAGTTATATTTGGACGGAACAGTCGCTATTTTTCCGCGTGATCCAACGCGGCAAAGACCGCTCGAACGCGGGTTATTTTTGCGGCAGTTGCGCGGTGTTGCGGCGTAGCGCGCTCGATGCCATCGGCGGTTTTGCTACGGGCACCGTGACGGAAGATTTGCATACGTCAATTCAGATTCATAAAAAAGGATTTCACACCGTGTATTACCCCGAAAGCCTGGCTTTCGGTTTGGCGCCGCATTCCATTCAAGCGTTTCTTTTGCAAAGACAGCGCTGGGGGCAAGGCGCCATGCAAGTGTGGCGCAAAGAAGGAATTGTATTTGTTCGCGGACTTACTCTCGCACAACGCTTGAATTACTTGGCGTCGGTATTGACCTATTTCGACGGCTGGCAAAAGTTTATTTTTTACGTCGCTCCCGCGGTGGTGTTGCTAACTGGAGTGATGCCGATTCGTTATCTTGGCTGGGATTTCTTCGCGCATTTTCTGCCATTTTATATTTTATGTTTTTGGGCCTACGAAGAAGCCAGCCGCGGATTCGGGCGCACCTTGCTTATCGAGCAATACAATATGGCGCGCTTCGCCACTTTCGTGCGCGCCACGTTGGGAAATTTTGGACGACGTTTAAAATTCACCGTGACACCCAAAGACGTTACATCCACTAATGAATCCTTAGTCATCATTCCTCAACTATTGGTGTTGTCGCTTAGCATCGTGGCTATCGTCGTGGGCGGCGTGCTTTGGTATTTATGGCATTACTTGTCGCCGGGCGCTTTTTGGTCCAATGTCGTGTGGGCTGGCATTAACATGGGCTTGGCGGGGGCCGTCATACGTTTTACCTTGCAAAAGAAACATCGTCGCAGTGAATATCGTTTTCCCATTCCCTTGCCTGCTTTCGTCATGGCGCCGAATGGCGAAAAGAAACTGGGATTAATGGAAGATATTTCCGCTAATGGCTGTAAAATCATTTCCGAGGCGCCGCTTGCCGACTTAAGCACGGTCGATGGCGAAATATTTTTGCCTGGCGGACGTATGCCGTTTAGCGCCAGCATCAAGCGTTATTTGGAGCCTTTGTATCCCAAACCGGGCGCCGAGGCGAGCGTGAATTCGGCGCGTCCCTCGCGCAAGAAAATTTCTTATGGTCTGCATTTCCAATGGGCGTCGACCAATGACGCGATCCAGCTGGAAAATTTCCTTTATGGATCGGATTTGCAATGGCAGATTCTCGATTTGCATGAGCGAGTCAGCACCCCTGTATCTTGGCTGCTTACACGTTTTTTTGGAAAGCGCAATGCCATGTTTGCGCAAGTTTCCACCAAGGAATGGCTGCCGATTGTTTATCGCAATGCACGCAAGGCCGCGCCGCATGAAAATTTCGGCGTACTTTCGCGCGCTGATTGGAGCCAGCGGCTAGCGCGTTTGATTTTATTTGAAATGATTCCAGCGGGAACGGAGCTGAATATCTATATATTCGGACATGAGCCTGGCGATAAACTGCAAGGCAAGGTGGTAGCGGTGGAGAAACTTAAAACCACCGCGGCAACTGTTTACGTGGCGCAATTGCAGCTGCAACATAAATCCGACACAGCCAGAAAAAAACGCCGCATTTGGTTAAGCAGCGAGCTTCCTTTAATGTTGATGGCAACCGCCATAATGGCATGCGCTTATCTGTGGCCGCCAATGGCCCGCGCGGAAGAATGGTTGGGTCTGACTGGGCTTGAAGTGGCTGGCACTAACAATGCTTATCTGTTTGCTGGTGCGATTAAACCATTAGAGACAGAAATGGCCCCAGGCCAAGCTTGGGTGCAACGTTATTGGCTGGATTGGCTGCAATATCGATTCGATTCGGATGGCCAAGAAGTGCGCGCCAATGCACCAGGCGCTTCCGCTTCTTTAGGTTATCGGCGCACTGATGCAACGGGATATTGGGCGGCGTACGCGGGTCTGGGATATCGTCATACAACGCTCACGCCAGATCGACCCAATGCTGAAGTGCGTGGCGGTCAAACTTCATTGCAGTTGTTGGCTGAAATGGATCGCCGTTTCGTTCCGACTTGGCGTTTGGCGGCGGCCGCTCAATATGCCGTGGGACCGGATAGTTATTGGACGCGCTTTAAACTTTTACATGCTTCGATGTCTAATTCTTGGTGGCACGGAGCTGAGCTTATTTTTCAAGGCGATCCGGACTATCGCGCAACGAAGCTAGGGTATGTCTTGGATGAATGGCCGCTAAGTAACCGGCTTAACGCCAACTTTAAGCTCGGAGCCGTTAAAACAAAGGGCATTGATACAAGCGCTTACGTGGGTGTTGAGTTTGTTGGCCGCTTTGACGCAAAATAGGCCTGTATTAGCAAGAACTAATAAATAATACGGGGTGCGGCATAACGGATTCACCGCTATTAAAAATAATCGGGAATTCGTGGAGAGTGGGGTTATGTTCAAGTCATCTTTTAAGTTCATTCATGCAGGGTTATTGCTGTCCTTGATTGTTTCATCGGTTTCAGCGCAAGCAGCCACCGTTTATTTCAACGATTTTCAAAGTACCGTTGGCAGTGAGTGGTCCAGCGCTGGCATCGCTTCAGCGCCGAATCCTGATTACGCTGGCACGCGTTTGTTTCTCGGGGAATTCGGTAACGATACCGTTAGCTTATCTTTAAGTGGCCTCGCGGCGCACACCAATGCAACGGTTTCATTCAGTCTGTATGTCATCCGCTCATGGGATGGTAATAGTACCACCGTTGTTAACGGCGATCCGCTTGGTCCTGACCGCTGGAGATTGAATGTCGCAGGCGGACCCACTTTGCTGGACACGACATTCAGCAATGGCAATCCCGCGGGACAAGCGTATGCGCCCAATCCTTTCGCCACCGGCTGCACCGGTTATCAACTTACCTTGCCTTCGGGTGTTTATAATCCGATGACGGGAGCGAGCGAGTGTTATTCGCTGGGCTATACCTTTAACGATCCCATCAATGGTACCAACGAAGCCATGGATTCGGTATACAACTTAAGTTTTAATTTTGCCCACACGGGTAATTCATTGACGCTGAATTTCCAAGGCTTAGGACTGCAATCCTTGGCGGATGAAAGCTGGGGTCTCGATAATGTACGCGTTGAAACCACGGCCGTTCCCTTGCCTGGCGCGTTCGGTCTCCTCATCGCAGGTTTTGGTGTTCTGCTAGGATTTTTGCGCAAGCCTGCTTAATTTATAATCCTTCCAGCCCGTAGCCTACAAGCCGACTTATAAGGTATTCTCGCGCCACCGGAGAGGTGGCCGAGCGGTTTAAGGCGGCAGTCTTGAAAACTGTTGAAGCGCAAGCTTCCGGGGGTTCGAATCCCTCCCTCTCCGCCATTTTTCTGCGAGTAAGCCTTTCTTGTTATCAGTTGATTAAATAACTTCAGTTTATCCACCAAACTGTGACGTATGCTGATTTTTCTAAGTACGGTAGCGTACGGAACCACTCATTCATTCAGCGTATTTAACAAGGCAGAACCACAAGGAGGCGTATGAATATTACTTTAAGCATAGGGCCTTTGATTTCGCTCATCGCGGGCGTATTGATTTTAATTATGCCGCGCTTGCTAAATTATATTGTTGCGATTTATTTGATAATTATTGGACTGCTCGGATTGTTTGGCGCGGGAGATTTCCATTTACGATGATTTTTTATTTTGAATAAATATTTTCCGCGTGGCTTAATTGCGGGATAGAAAATAAAATCGGCTCATGCATGGGAAAAGCCGTGGATCAGCTTGGACGTTGTGGGTACCCAGGGGCCGCGAAGTATGCGAGGTAAGTTACCTAAAAAATATATTTATATTCCAGTCTTCAAGATGAAGCTGGCGATTATTTTTTCCTCCATTTTTATTGGCGCTTGTCATTCTTTGCTTCCCCGTTCAGAAAATACCACCGAAGGACCATGGAAAAATTACCAAGAAGCACAGCAAATATTCGAGCAGATTACCCCCTATCAAACTTCTTTCGACGATCTTAAGAAGTTGCAACTAAACCCTGAAACCAATCCAAATATCGCCATTCTGACTTATTCAGATGTGATACGCCGCTTTATCCCGAGTTCTGGAATCAGCGCGGATCAATTGGCTCCAGGGATACAGGAATGCATCTTGGCCACGGAGTCATGCAAGGGTTATGAGATCGTTCAAAGAACCATCAATCGCAAGCGCAATGGAAATTTCTGGTTGGACTTTACCAACTTCAAGCGCACGATTGATGTGACCGGTTGGAGTTTTAATGGCGTGATCTTGGTTAAGGACAACGTGGTGGTATACAAGCTGGCTGGGGGTCAACCGGTTATCCATGAGGTGGAAACAAACAAGAATCCTCTCGGACCGCTTCAGGGTTCAGGCGAAGGGGCGCTGCGCAGCCGTTTGGCTATGTAGGAGATTTACTTGTTCTAAAGCGTCAATTTACCCGCCCGGTCTCCATCCATGAAGCGCATTTTTATTGGTCTCTCTAATATCAGGCCTGGCAATGCTCAATGACGTCTATTGCTTTAGGGGTATTACCGAAGAAAGCGGGTTTCACAGCGGTGGAGATATGAATCCAGGTTATAATTCGACGCATGGATTTCCTGCCGATTTTTCTCGATTTAAAGAAGCGTCCTTGCGCCGTTATTGGTGGGGGAGAAGTCGCCGCCCGTAAGATTTCATTGTTGCTCGAAGCGGGCGCCGAGGTCACGGTATATGCACCGATATTGAGCGAAACCCTGCGGCGTTGGTTGGACGAGAAGAAAATCTCCCATGTGGCCCAAGAATTCCGCGCTGAATGTCTCGCCGATTGCGTGTTGGTTATTGCCGCGACCGATGACAAAGCAGTCAATCGCCTGGTGTCGGAGACGGCCAAGGCACGCGGCATTCCCGTAAACGTCGTTGACCAACCTGATTTGTGCACCTTCATCATGCCGTCGATCATCGATCGTTCGCCCGTGATCGTGGCGGTATCCACCAGCGGTGCATCGCCCGTGTTGGCGCGGCTCATTCGCGCGCGTCTGGAAACATTGATACCCGCGGGCTATGGACGCTTGGCAAAATTAGTAGCGGCTTTTCGCGATAAGGTGAAACAGCATTTCAAGAATCCTTCACATCGACGTCAGTTTTGGGAGGAAGTGTTGCAAGGCCACGTCGCTGAGTTGGTTTACTCGGGACAAGACGATGCCGCGCATAAAGCGCTGCAACAAAAAATTACTTCTACCGTCAATAATGAAAAACAAATTGGCGAGGTTTATTTGGTGGGCGGTGGACCGGGCGATCCGGATTTGCTCACTTTCCGCGCCTTGCGCTTGATGCAACAAGCCGATGTCGTGGTTTACGATCGTCTCGTTTCGCCCGCGGTTCTTGAGCTGGTGCGACGCGATGCGGAGCGCATCTATGCGGGGAAGGAGCGAGATAATCATGCCATCCCGCAGGAAGACATCAATCATTTATTGGTGCGTCTGGCCAAAGAAGGCAAGCGCGTGGTGCGGCTGAAGGGCGGTGATCCATTTATCTTTGGCCGTGGCGGTGAAGAAATCGATACGCTGGCAGCGGAAGGTATTCCTTTCCAGGTTGTTCCAGGCATTACCGCGGCGGCCGGTTGCGCTGCTTATGCGGGTATCCCGCTCACGCATCGCGATTATGCTCAATCGGTGGTGTTCGTCACCGGCCACTTGCAGGATGGCACCGTCAATTTAAATTGGAAAGCCTTGGTGCAGCCGCACCAGACTATCGTCTTTTACATGGGTTTGCACGGCGTTGATATTATCTGCCGCGAATTGATGAAGCATGGTTTGCCTGCCACTACCCCGGTCGCCTTGGTGCAACAAGGCACGACGCGCAATCAGCGCGTGTTAACTGGCGACCTGAAAACGCTGCCCGCCATAGTGGAAAACGCTCATGTGAAAGCGCCCACTTTGATTATCGTGGGTGAAGTGATTCAGATGCGCGAGCGTTTGAATTGGTTCGAGCCGACCGCGGCCAACTAGCCCGCGCTGTTTTGTTTTTTGCGTCCTAGGCCTTGTTCCACCGCGATCACCGCGGCTTCCACGCGCGAATGCACACCCAGTTTTCGCAGAATCGCCTTGACGTGCAGTTTGACGGTACCATCGGTGATATTAAGATCGCGCGCAATCATTTTATTGCTTTGACCTTCGGCGACGTGGCTTAAGATTTCCAATTCACGCGGCGTCAAATCCGACAAAGGCGCGGCGCTGCGGCGGCGCGGTTCGCTGGTTTGGCCTTGCACGATACGCGCCAGGGTTCCCACCATTTCCTTGGCGACGACATTATCGCCGCGCATCGCTGCCTCCAACGCTGGCACCAAATCTTCCGGGTCCATGTCCTTCAATAGATAGCCTTCGGCACCGCCACGCAAGGCGGCGCGCAAATCAGCGTCATCCCGACTCATGGTTAGCATTAAGACCGGAGAAGTAAATTGACTGGCGCGTAGTTTTTCCAGTGTCTCGATGCCATTGATGCCAGGCATTTTGATATCGAGCAAGACGATGTCTGGCGCCAGTTCCAGCGCCTTTTGTATACCTTCTTCACCAGTACCGACCGAGGCCACTACGTCAATACCGCGGCTATGCAGTAATTCTTCCAGGCCCTTGCGGACCAGTGCGTGGTCATCGATGAGCAGTACGCGCAATTTTTTATCCTCTTTTTTATTTTACGCCGTCGATTTATCGGCGGTTGTCACCGGAAACTCCAAAACGATACGCGTGCCTTCGCCCGGTTCGCTTTCAATCGTCAATTCACCGGGCAGGCGATTGGCGCGCTCGCGCATCACCGAAAGGCCAATGCGCTCGCCCGGTAATGCGTCCGATTGCGGTGCGATACCTTCGCCATCGTCCTCGATCAGCAAGCTGTAAGTGCCGCGGCTGTCGTGATTAAGCAAAATGCGCGCATTGGCGGCATGACTATGTTTGCGAATGTTGGTCAAGGCTTCCTTAACGATGTGAAAAATCTGGCTTTCTTGAAACGGTGACAAATTCAGTTTTTGGCATTCATTGTGAAAGAATACATTAATCCCCGTTTCCTGGCTAAAGCGTTCCACCATGCCAGCTACGGCAGGCGCCAGGCCGCGTTCATCGATTTTAAGACGGTAATTGGCCAGCAACTCGCGCAGGCTGGCGTGGGCTTCGTCGATCGCGGTGCGCAGATTACGCACATCGCCTTGGGCGGTGCGCACATCTTTACTGTGCAGCGTTTCCCCCAGCATTTTTACTTGCAAGCGCATGCTGACCAAAGCTTGCGCCAGTGAGTCGTGCAGTTCGTCGCCGATGATATTGCGCTCTTCCATGATGGCGATTTGACGCGCTTGATTATCGAGGCGCGATTTTTCCAGCGCCAGCCCCAGATGTTTGCCGACGCTGTTAAGCAGGTCGTGAATGTCTTCGCCGAGCACCGCCATCGGCCGGTCGAGAAACAAATTGTATACGCCAAGAATCCGGTCTTGATAGGTCACGGGCACCACCACGAATTCTTGGCAATCGCGTTTCAGCATCGGCACGCCGAGCAATTTGGCGCAAGGTTGGGTGCCTTGCTGCAGACGTATTCCGCCCTCGGTGGCGGCCCAGCCGCATTGGCACAATTTTGTGTCCATCAGGCGATCTTTTTCCACCACCTCGGCAGCGAGACCGCGGCTGGCGACTAAGCGTGTATTGCCATCGTCGGTGAGCACGCGCACGGTGGCGGCGCGCGCGTCCACCAGCTCGATGAAAGTGTCGAGAAAACTTTCCAGCAATTTATCCAAATCGCCCGGTTGACTCAGGCTGGAAGCGACGTCGTAGAGAATATCGAGCGATTGCGTCTTACGCGCCAAGCGCACGGTTTGGGCGCGCACGTTGGCGTCCATTTCCATGGTTAGCGATTTCAATTCGTCGCTCAAACTGTTGATGTCGAGCGCCAGCTCGCGAAATTCTCCGTCACCGGGCACTGGGATGCGTGCCGATAAATTTCCGCCACGCATGCCCAAGGACCAGTTGCGCATGTGCGTAAGCGGCTCGACCAGATCGCGGCGCACGCGCGTGACGATCAACCAGATCAGCGCCAAGCCGGCTATCATCAACAGCGCCACGGTTATATATAAAGAATTGGCGCGTAACGGTTGGCTGATGATGATAAAAACAGCCGCGCCGACGGCGGCGAAAATCAGCGCCAAGCCGATCAACGGCAAGGTAAGACGATTGGCGAACATCATGTAAGACTTCACTCGCGAACTGGTATGCGAAGTCATCCACGTGGTTAACCGCGAGGTATTGTTATCGGCCCGATCCGGAGAGGTATTCATAGGAAAGCCGTGGCTGGGAGCGTGGCAAATTCATGAGATTAACAGTTAGATTAGCTAGGTCGATGTATGTCGTCCAGTATCCTGTTCCGTTAAATGACAAAATGACGCGAGTAGAGCCGCATAAATACCCTTAATTTTCGCTGGCATTATGATGAATAGCCACGGCTGCTTCGAGCGGTTCAGGCTTAGCATGACGCCGGCCCGAACATTTATTTTTTTAGTGGTTCTAGTTTTTCTCTTGCGCGTTTTTGTGCGCTGGATCGTTGGGGTTAATGAAAATAAATTGCGATTCGCCCGGATTGATTTCTACGTAATCCAGCGTGGCGCCCATGAGAAAATCCTTGGCGGCGTTGGCCACGCAAATATCGATGCCTTCGGAAACCAGATAGGAATCGTCTTCACCGATTTCGTCGAAGCCCATGCCATACACAAAGCTGCCGTCGTCTTGACGACGCACGGCGATGCGCAGATGCATGTTTTGTGAATCACTGGCTTGCGCGGATTGGCGAATTTGCGCCGCTGCTTCGGGGGTAATCGTGATCATGAATCTTTCCTCAATATGAAATTTTCAAATGCTTAACGAGCCGCGCGCCGTTTGCCGTCGAGCTTGCATGCGCGGATGAAATTGACAAAACGCTCGGCCCAATGGTTGTCTTCCAAATCGCGTTGATGCGCGTAACAGGCGAACAGGTTTTTATAAACAATACCGTCGTGCGCGCCGTCGACGCCCGATCCACGTAGCACATCGTAAGCGTAAACTAAACCAGGCGCGCGATTTTCCAGGCTGGAATAATGAAATTCATGCGCGCGAACTTCCGCGGGTTTTCCTGGCGACGCCTGTGTCTGCCATGGGCCTTTGCCGGTTTCGCGCAACAACACGTAACCACGGCCTTGCGGGCGCGCATGCATCACGGTGTCGCCTGGAATGACGCCCACCATCTGGTAGCTTTGGCCATGCCAGGAAAGACTGCGCGACAAATACATCAAGCCGCCGCATTCGGCGTAAGCGGGCATGCCATTTTCAATCGCTTGCCGAATGGCTTGGCGCAGCGATGCGTTGGCTTCCAACTGCTGCATGAAAATCTCGGGAAAGCCGCCGCCAATGAGCAGCGCGTCCACTTCGGGCAAGCGCGAGTCGTGCAGGGTATCGAACATCACCAATTCCGCGCCCGCGGCGCGCAAGGCGTCGAAGTCGCCAGGATAATAAAAAGCAAAAGCCGCGTCGCGCGCTACGCCAATCCTGATGGGGCTCGCTTCAAGATTTCCTTTCTCGCGTAGCGGAAGAAGTCTGGGTGAAGGTTCCTTCGATGAGGGCGCGACCAATGCGGACACGTTGGCGGCAATAGCGATAACACGATCCAGATCCACGGAAGTCGTCACCAAATTGGCGATAGCGTTGATTTTTTCTTGCGCCGCGCTGGCTTCGTTGCTCGGCATTAATCCAAGATGACGCTCGACGATGGTGAGCTGATCGTTGTGATGCACCGCGCCTAATACGGGAACATCGGTGTAATGCTCGATGACCGCGCGCAGTTTGGCTTCGTGCCGCGAACCGCCCAACTGATTCAGGATCACGCCCGCGATGCGGACATTGGCGTCGAAGGCTTGATGACCCAGAATGAGCGGAGCGATGCCGCGCGTCATGCCGCGCGCGTCGATGACCAATATCACGGGTGCCTGCAATAAAGTAGCGAGCGCGGCGTTGCTATTGCTGCCGTCCAGACTTAAGCCGTCGTAAAGTCCCTTGTTGCCTTCGATGATGGAAATGTCGGCGCCTTGCGCGCGCGTCATGAAAGTGCGCACGATCTCGTCGCGCTGCATGAGATAAAAGTCGAGGTTGTGGCAATCGCGCCGACAGGCCAGCGACAACCACATGGGGTCGATGAAATCGGGACCTTTTTTAAAAGCTTGCACGGTCAAGCCGCGTTGGCGCAGCGCCGCGCACAGGCCGACCGACAGGGTAGTCTTGCCTGAGGATTTGTGTGTGGCGGATATGAGCAGCCTGTTCATGCAGCTACTCCTATGTGAGCTTACAGGATTAACAGGATGAAACTGAAGCTGGCAATCCTGTTCATTAGCCTCAGACGGTAACTAGTTTTGTCGGCTCGACCGAGCTATGCGGATCGGCATCGGCGTCCGCCAGGCTTTGCGGCAAGAAGGGAAGAAACTTAAGCGCCAAGGCAGCCAAGACCAGCGCCAACGCCAGACCGCCAATGCCTAAAGCAAATTCAGGCAGACGCGGTGAATAGCTAGCGACGACACCGTCAAAGAAACCGCTGCTGACGACTTCCTTGCCCGGGAATATCGGCATGGGATATGCCTGGCCACCGATGATGGTGACGTACATTTGCGCCAGGCCGCCAAGTATTACCAGAACTGCCGCCAACGCCACCATGGTGCGCGAGTTGCCTAGCTTGGAAAATAACAGCACCAAGGGCACGACGCTGCCGAGAAAAATTTGACCGAGCCAAAACATCGTGGTGTAGCTGCCGCCATGAAGCAGGATGAAGCCTTCGACGCCATGGCGTTGAGTGATGTATAAATTTGTCAGATGATAGACCGCGACGAAGTAAAGCACCGCGGCGACGAATATGCCTAACAGCTTGCGTAAGCGGTTGAATACCGCGTCACCGAATTCGCGGCCAGTGCCGCGCATCGCCGCCATGAGCACGAGCAAGAAGATCGCCAAGCCGTAAGAGAATGACATGATGATGAACATCGGCGCCATGACCGCGGTATCGTAAGCTTCGCGCGCCACCAGAAAGCCGAAGATAGAGCCAGTACCCGTGGTGAGAATCAAGCGCCAGATAAACGCGAACATGCCCGCGCGCGTGGTGTATTCGTTCATGCGCCGTTCCAGCATCATCCACAAATAAACCGCGACCACGACAAAGAAACCGGTATATAAAAAGATATTCCAGGCGAAGATGGATTTGAAATTGTAATAAGTCATGGCCACGATCAGACGATCGGGTCGCCCTAAGTCGAGCACCAAGACCGTCAGACCGCCCGCGAGCAGCGTTAGCGCCAGCAAGCCGGAGAGGCGTGTAAGCGGTTTATAAAGTTGACGGCCAAACACCGAAGCAATCGAAGCCACGTTCAAGGCGCCAGAAGCGGCCACGATCAGGAACACGGCGAACACATGCGGCGTGCCCCAAACGATTTGATTCGACATGCCCGTGACCCAATGGCCGTTGTGCTCCATGTACCAAGCGGCGCCCAAACCCGTTAAAACCAACGCGCCCAGCAAAGCCAAAACAGTGTAGTAGCCGAGTGCGCGGCCTTCAATGACACGAAAATGAGTATGCGCCATTTTAAATTCCTTGGTAACGCACGCCAGTGTTGAGATTCAAGTCCGGACGCAATTGCGTGGAGGCGCTCGACGACAAACGCTTGGCAATGTCGCTCTGCGGATCTTTTAAGTCGCCGAAGGTCATGGCCTTGTGTCCGTCTTTGTTGCAGGCCTCGACGCAGGCGGGGATTCTGCCGCTGTCCACGCGATGCACGCATAAAGTGCAGGATTCCACGGTGCCCTTGCCGCGCGGCGCGTAGGATTTTTGATCGGTGGTGTCTTCGTGCACGAAAGAGCGCGCTTTGTACGGGCAGGCCATCATGCAATAACGGCAACCGATGCAAATATGTTTGTCCACCAGCACGATGCCGTCGGCGCGCTTGAACGACGCGCCCGTGGGACAGACGTCGACGCAAGGCGGTTCTTCGCAATGCTGGCACATGACGGGCAAGGTTTGCACATAACCAGTCTGATTATCTTTAAGCGTGACTTTGCGAATCCACTGCGCATCGGTCGCTGGCCGGTTATGGCTGGTGACGCCATTTTCTTCGTGGCAGGCGGTGACGCAAGCGTCGCAGTTGTTGCACTTGCTGATATCGATGAGCAGTCCCCAGCGTTGCAAGTTGGTGGCGGCTTCTTCCGGCGAGCGCGCTTGAGCTAAATCGATCAGGCGTAGTTCGGAGGACAGCGCCACGGCCGCGACGGCGCCGCCGCTAATGCCGATGAATTGACGGCGATTAATGCTCATGATCACTCTCGCTGATCGTATCAAGCATGACGGACATATTTTGAATCAAGGGTTTTGTCGTGGCGGTTTTTTCAGAGCGGCCATTTTTATCCGGTGACGGATTATGACAGCTGAAGCAGTCGATGGTGACCGCCGCGTATGTGTGACAAGACTGGCAGAAGCCATCTTTACCTAAGACAGTATTGGTTTTGGGGTCGGCGTGACATTCGATGCAATTTTTCAGGCTGTGTTTCTTGGTGCGGATGCCTTTATGCATGGTTTCATCGCGCTGATGCAGGATCATTTTCATGTGATCGCGGCGGATGACTTCGGTCGGTTCCACGCAGTGGTCGCCTTTGCCTTTGTAGACATTGGCTGTCGGATCCAAACCAGTAGGCTTGGCGTCAGAGGCATCGGCTGCCAGCGCGGCTGCGCTGAATAAGAACGCGGCTAGCATCGCGGCTACCGTGACCAACAGATATTTGGGTTTACCCCTCACAGCCTGACTCCCGTTATCTTAAAGCGCTGACAAAATGAACATCATAAGCAGCAGGGTGAGGGGAGCGTAAAAATATTCCCTCGTCCCCAGAGCCGCAGACGCTCATTAAAAAATATCTCGTGTTGCTGCGCAACGCTTGGTGGGTTACGCAAAAGCGCTAACCCACCCCGCATTGATTTTTAGTGATCGCCCATGCCCATCTTGATGTAGCCAGTGGGGCAGACGTCGGCGCAAATATGACAGCCGATGCACAAATCGTAATCGGTATAGACGTAACGTCCCATGGTCGATTCGGATTTGGGCGTGCGCTTGACGGCGATCTGCGGACAATAGATGACGCAGTTGTCGCATTCGAAGCACAGACCGCAGCTCATGCAACGCTTGGCTTCTTCCACCGTGCCTTTTTCATCGAGACCTTGAACGCGTTCCTTGAAATGGCCCAGCACTTCTTCGGCGCTCGGCACCATTTCCACGCGCTTGTTGCGCGGCGTGTATTGGAAGTGGCCGAGGAACAGTTCGTTCGATTGACACACTTCGGCATCGGCGCGATCTTCGTAGTTGTGCACCGCGAAACCGCCCACGGACTTGCCTTGCTCGGAAGTGCCGCGCAGGCCGCGATCGATGGGACGTTCATTGTCGGGACCGTCCGGCTTGAAGGCTTGCGGCGTGAGATTCACTTCCTGTAATTTTTCCAGCAGGTTGAAGTGATGCACGTCGACCTTGGGACGCTTGGCGAAATCTTGCTTCTTCAGGAAATGATCGATGCTGTCAGCCGCGATCGAACCTTGACCGATGACCGTGGTGAGCAAATGCGGGCGAATGATGTCGCCGCACACGAAGAAACCCGGTTTGCCTGGCACTTGATAGAACTTATCGGAATTGATCAGGCCTTTACCGTTGTTGAATTCTTCCATGCCGCGGAAGTCGCCCATTTGACCGATGGCGGAAACAATCAGATCGGCTTCGAGATCGACTTCGGTACCAGGTTTTTCCACTGCTTTGCCGCTGGAGAAGTCGAGTTCAACCACGCGCAAAGCTTTAGCGCGGCCGGTTTTCTCGTCCAAAATAACTTTAAGCGGTTGCATGCTGCCGCGGATCGTGACGCCTTCGCGTTGCGCATCGTCGATTTCATGTTTGGCAGCGTTCATTTTTTCCAAGGGTTGGCGCGAGATCAACATGACTTCCGCGCCTTCTTTCTTGGCCGTGACCGCGACGTCATGCGCCGTTTGACCAAGCACGACGTATTCGGGACGTTCGGTTTCCGCCATTTCTTTGATGTAGCCCAAGCGGCGCGCCACTGACACCACGTCGATGGAGGTGTCGCCACCGCCGACCACGACCACGCGGCCGGACACGGCTTTTAGGCGGCCTTGGTTGAAGGCTTCGAGAAACGCGACACCCGTGATGCAGTTGGACGCATCGGCGCCAGGAATCGGCAAAGCGCGGCCGGATTTGCAACCGATGGCGAACAACACCGCGTCGTATTTCTTTTCGATTTCCTGCATGGGGATGTCCACGCCCACGCGGGTTTTGAGTTTGACTTCCACGCCCATGTCGACGATGCGATTGAATTCGCCGTCGAGAACTTCGCGCGGCAGACGATAGCCGGGCACGCCGTAGCGCGCCATGCCGCCGAGTTCCTCGTGATCGTCGAACACCGTGACTGCATGACCCTTGCGGCGCAATTGATAAGCGGCTGACAAACCCGCGGGACCGCCGCCGATGATGGCGACTTTCTTGCCCGTGGATTGTTCCGCGGCCTTGAAAGGAAGTTTGTTTTCAATTCCATAATCGCCGATGAATTGTTCGACGGCGTTGATGCCGACATAGTCTTCCACCACGTTGCGGTTGCAACCGGTTTGGCAGGGAGCAGGGCAGACGCGGCCCATCATGGACGGGAACGGATTGGCGTCGGTCGAGCGGCGGAAAGCGTATTCCTGCCACTTGGTGTCCTTGGGTGGTTTTTCGATGCCGCGCACGATATTCAACCAGCCGCGGATATCTTCGCCCGATGGGCAGCTCGCCTGGCACGGAGGAGTTTTGTGCACGTAAGTCGGGCATTTGTCGGTTTCGTCGGCGGTGAAAATGCGCGCCTGCAGGGACGGCCATTCTTGATCGTCGTCTTTGAATTTGCGGAAGGTGAAACCCGGTTTAACTTCCTTCGTTTTTTCGGGAGCTGCCATTGCCAATCTCCTGTCTGAATGTTCGATTAATAATTAAAAAAATTAATTCTGCGGACCGAGTCGAATCGCTTTACTGACCAGTCCGTGTACGCTGCCGATCATGTCCATCGGATATTTGTAATAAGGTAAAACCTTGGTGAACTGACTCTTGCAAATAGCGCAAATCGCGGCGACGTGATTCACTTTGTATTCATCGACCACTTGCTTCAGCGCTTGCATGCGCGGCGCCGCGCCTTTAACGCGCAATTCCATCAAATCGTCGGTGAGCAAACCGCCACCACCGCCGCAGCAGAAAGTATTTTCGTGAATGGTTTCGGGCGCCATGTCGTGGAAATTATTGCACGTGGCTTTGATGATCTCGCGCGGGATGACGAATTGTCCGCCAGGAATATTGCCCATGCGCGAAGCGCGCGACACGTTGCACGAGTCGTGGAAGGTGACCACTTTGTCGTCGTTGGCGGATTTATCGAGCGTCAAGGCGCCGCGCTGAATCAGGTCGTAAGTAAATTCGCAAATGTGCTGCGGCACTGGATAGTTTTGATCCAAGAAATCGAAAGGGCCGATCAAGGTATTCCAGAAACTGTAAGCCACGCGCCAGGCATGGCCGCATTCGCCGACGATGATGCGTTTCACGCCCAGCTTCAGCGCCGCTTCGCGGATACGCATGGCGGCGCGCTGCAGGTTCGAATGCGAACCGATGAACATGGAAAAGTTCGCCGCTTCCGAAGCGTGCGAGGAAAGCGTCCAGGAAACGCCCGCGGCATGAAATACTTTGGCGTAGCCGATGAGGCCGTCGATATGCGGTTCGGCGAAGAAATCGGCGGAAGGCGTGATGACCAGAATGTCCGCGCCTTTGACGTCGAGCGGAAATTTTACATCGACGCCAGTTTCGTCTTTTACGTCTTCTTCCAGGCCCGCCAAGGTATCGGCCAGCGCTGGTTCGGGCAGACCCAGGTTGTTGCCGATCTTATGAACCTTACCGATGATTTCGTTTGAATATTTCTGGCCGAGGCCGACGCTGTCCATGATGTCGCGCGCGGCCATGGAAATTTCCGCGGTATCGATGCCGTAAGGGCAGAACACCGAACAACGGCGACACTGCGAGCACTGATGAAAATAAGTGTACCAATCGTCGAGCACGCTCTTGGTCATGTCCTTGGCGCCGACGAGCTTGGGGAAATGTTTACCCGCAAACGTGTAATAACGCCGATACACCGAGCGCAACAAATCCTGGCGCGCGACTGGCATATTTTTCGGATCCGAGGTGCCGAGATAATAATGGCATTTGTCGGTGCAAGCACCGCATTTGACGCAGGAATCCAAGAACACTTGCAGCGCGCGCGACTTGGAAACTAAATCGCCAAGTTTTTTGACCGCGACGTTTTCCCAATCGGGCACCAGCTCGCCTGGAAAACCAACGCCCGCCTGAATGTCGGGCTTGGCCACGTAGGGCTTGCTGTTGGCCATCACATCGGGATGAACCGAAGGGATGGTTTGGTATTCGCCTAGGACGGGTGTTTCAAAATTGGCCATGATGTTATCCCGCGCCTGCTTTGCTGTTGTCGATTTTCGCGCTCCAACCAGCGGTCCAGCGTTTTTCACGCGGGTTGTCCACTTGATTGCGCGTCGGACTGAAGAACACGCCCGGGGCGTGCAGTAACTTGCTCACGGGGAAAATCACCATGAGCAGGATGACCAAGCTGAGATGAATCAGCAAAATAGGATCGGCGGGCAAGGGCTGCCAATTAAAATACACAAGCCCGAGCAAGAAGGATTTTAAAGAGACTATATCCGTGTGCTTAACAAACGACATAGCCGCGCCGCTTCCAGCGATGGCGATCAGCAACAGCAACATTAAATAATCTGACGGGCTGGAGATGTAGCGCACGCGATCGACCACAATGCGTCGGCCAATGAGTCCTAAGAGTCCGGCGAGCATGGCAAACGCGCCGTATTTGCCCGCGGTTTGCACCAGCTCCAGATTAATCAGTGTCCAGAAAACCGAATCCGACGGTACGATGTAGCGCAGATGCCGAAAGAAGGCGAGCAGTAGCGCGAAGTGAAACAAGAAACCAAATAGCCAGGTCCATTTGTTGGCCTTGAACAGGCTTTCAAACACCGTGACTTCACGCAGCATGCGCAACCACACTCCAGCGCGCGTGACTGGCGCTGGAGTGGTGGGGATTTTCAGCGGCTGCGGTGTGCGTGCATAGATGAAAATTTTACGTGTGACGCCGATGACGAGGATAGCCGTCGCCACGTAAAACAACAGCGCATAAGTCACTGTCACAGCCGACATGAATGGCCCCGCATGTTTCGTTCGACGGAAAGCTTGATCGTCGAAAAGACCGGATTAAACGCAACCCGTGGGTTTCGGCAGTCCAGCGTATTTGCAAGCTTGCTTGGCCGGTCCGTAGGGGAACAGTTCGTACAGATACTTGCTGTTGCCCTTGTCCGGGCCGAGCTTCTTGCCAATGGCCTTGGTCAGCACGCGCACCGCGGGAGCGATCTGGTATTCCTCGTAATATTCGCGCAGGAAGTTGATCACTTCCCAATGGTTCTGGCTCAGATCGCAATTGTCGATCTTGGCCATCTCTTTGGCGATTTCTTCGTTCCAGTCGGTGCGGCTGACGAGATATCCTTCCTCGTCGGTCTCGATGGTCTTTCCAGCAACATTAATAGGCATGTACGTACTCCTCGTCAGTTGAATTGAGATGAAAATTTAGAGCCAGCTTTGTACGCTCGTGTGTTCCGTCGCCAGCTCGACAAACCCGCTATAGTCCACGAGCTTGATGCCGTCGATGACTCGATCCTGCATGCCACGTGCTTCGATATCGGGATAGAGCGCATAGATCGGGAAATTCTTGAGCGCTTGTTCGACCATTTTGGTCGACGTCGTGCCTTTCAGCGCGCCATAAACGCCGTCTTCGATCAGCAGCACCACGCTGCCTTTGTTGACATGCTTAAGACAGCTTTCCAAAGTGTTGCGTTCAGTCGGTGATTTGTTCACGGTGTGTAACATGGATGTTCCCTTTAGAAACTTAAAACGACGTCTTGGGATTGCATGATGTCCGCCATTTCGGCGGCGCTCACGACCTTCACGGGAACGAGGAAGTCGCTCTCCTTGAGGCTGCGGGCTTCCATGGATTCTTTCTCGACGTACAATTTTTCGATGTCATAGCCTTCCAACGCGCGAAAAGTCGGCGAGAAATTTTTCATGTCGATTCCTTTCGTGTGTTGGCCTTTGACGATTTGATAAACGCCGTCGTCGATGAACGCCAGGCTCACGTCTTGGTCGAAAGCCGCCGCGATCAATACCACTTCCAACGATTCCAGCGCATAGATGGTGCCGTAGGGCGCCTTACGATTGAGATACAAAAACTTTTTAACCTTACCGCTGGAATCTTCTTCCATTTGGATGCCGCCTGTTGCTTCGGTCATGAATGTTCCCCGGATAATTCTGGATTAATCGCCAAAGGTAACGAGGCGATCGGACTGGATGCCGGATTCGATTAATTGGCCCAGTCCCGAAATACGGAATCCTTCCTGGAGATTTTCATCCTTGATGCCGCGACGCAGCGCGGCTGCCACGCAAACTACTAAATCGATGCGATGCTCTTTCGCCAGTTTCTGCCAGCGGTTGACGATGTGACGGTCGTCCTGCGGCGGTTCCGTCAAACGGCTCGAGTTGTACACGCCATCATGATAAAAAAACACGCGGTTGACTTTGTGTCCTTTCTCGATCGCCGCCTTGGCAAATAAGTAGGCCGAATCCGACGCTTGATGCGTATACGGGCCTTCGTTAATAAGAATACCGAACTTCATCATCGCCCCCATTGATCTTAATCAAATGCCCCATGACCTGGTTATGAACTGACGCCGGGAAAACCCGGCGTCAGTGCGCAACATAATATTTTTTCTAAAAGGTCAGAAACGAATGTGTGCCGAAGCGTTTAGCGTGTAACGCGAACCGCGCCAGTTGTCGACATGGAACTTGGTGAACGGCAGTTCGGTGAGTTCGAAGAAGCGCGGCCAGCCGATGCGTTCGACCCAGTCGCCAACGCGTTCCCAATCCTTGGCGTCTTTTTTGTAGACGTGCAGGATCTTTTTGACGATGGCTCCGGCTTCCGGCCAACGCGGCGGATTGTTGGGAATGCCCGCGGCCACGAGTTTATGGAACATCGGTTTGGAACGCGCATTCGAGTTCTTGCCGCCGACCCAGATGGCCAGCTTGGAATGCTCAGGATCGTTGATTTGCATCGGCGGGCAGGGCGGATAGCACGCGCCGCAGCAAATGCATTTCTTTTCGTCGACTTCAAGCGAAGGCTTGCCGTTCACCATCGCCGGACGAATCGCCGCCACTGGGCAGCGCGCCACGACCGACGGGCGCTCGCACACGTTGGCCACGAGATCGTGATTGATCTTGGGCGGTTTGGTGTGTTGCACGTTGATGGCGATGTCGCCTTGGCCGCCGCAGTTAATTTGGCAGCAGGAGGTGGTGATGTGCACGCGGTTAGGCATGTCTTCTTTAACGAATTCTTCGTACAGGTCGTCCATCAACGCCTTGACCACGCCCGAGGCGTCGGTGCCAGGGATGTCGCAATGCAGCCAACCTTGGGTATGAGAAATCATGGTCACGGAGTTGCCCGTGCCACCGACTGGATAACCGGCTTCTTCAAAAGCCTTGATCAGCGGTTCGACCTTGTTCCACGAAGAAAGTGAAATTTCCATGTTGGAGCGAATGGTGAAGCGCACATAACCTTCGCCGTACTTGTCGATGATGTCGCACAGCAAACCGATTTCGTAGGGACCCAGCTGACGCTGTGTGCCCACGCGCACGGTCCAAATTTCATCGCCCGAATAGGCGACATGGTGCAACACGCCCGGACGCGGACGGTCGTGATATTTCCAATTACCGTAGTTCTTGATCATCAACGGATGCATGTACTGAAAACCATCGGGGCATCCGGATTCGATCGGAGTGCGGGGAGGTGCTGCTTTTTCCGTTGTCTGTTGTTGCTGGGCCATAATCTATTCTCTCCAAAAACCTAACAGGTCTGTTGAGCTTAAGACCCGCCGTGCACCGACGGGTCTTGCCGTTAATGAAGTGCGATTAACCTGCTGCTTGTTGCCGTTGATTCCATTTTTCGGCTTCCTGATCCCATTCATCCGTGCGGATGTACGAGCAGGTGCGCGGATGGGTAATCATGTTCGGATCCACTTCGAGGCCGATACCTTCCAGGAAGTTGACCAAGCCGATGCGCTCGATCATCTCGCCGCAACGCTCGTGCTCCAGACCGTTCTCGGCCCAGAAGTCGATGATGTTGGCGGCCATCTCGCGAATCTTCTCGTAGTCTTCGTCGGTGTCGAGTTTCATGAACGGAACGATGACGGTGCCGAAGGTGTCGCCGATTTTCAGCGTGCGCTTGCCGCCGATGAGAACCGTAACGCCCTTGTCGTCGCCTGGCTTCAGCGCTTTGGTCATGACGTTGATGCAATGCATGCAGCGCACGCAGTTGCGGTTGTCCACGGCCAGTGTGTCGTCTTCGTTCAGTGACAGCGCTTTGGTGGGGCAGCGCGCGACCACGTTGTCGACGACGTATTTACGGCCTTTGGATTTGACGAAGTTTTTTACTTCCGCTTGATCGACTTTCATGTCGTCGCGCCAGGTGCCGATGACGGCGAAGTCAGCGCGTTGAATCGAGTTCATGCAGTCGTTGGGGCAGCCAGAAACTTTGAACTTGAATTTATACGGCAGGGCGGGGCGGTGCATGTCGTCAATGAAGTTATTCACCAGCAGGCGGTGAATTTTTTGTTCATTGGCATTGGATTGTTCGCAACGCGCGGCGCCGACACAGGACATCGCGGTGCGTACGCACGGACCAGCGCCGCCTAGGTCGAAACCGTATGAATTGACTTCATCGAAGAAGTGCTGGGTTCTTTCGCTGGTGGCGCCGATGAACATGATGTTGCCGGTTTGGCCGTGGAACGCGATCAGTCCAGAGCCGTGTTTCTTCCAGGAGTCTGACAGCTGACGCAACATGGCGGTGGTGTAATGATTGCCGGCGGGCGGCTGAACGCGGAGGGTGTGAAATTCTTTCGATTCGGGGAACATGCTGGCGACTTCCGAAAAGCGTGGGATGATGCCGCCGCCGTAACCGAATACTGAAACCGTGCCGCCCTTCCAGTAACCTTTGCGCGTGGTATAGGAGTATTCGAGTTGACCCAACAAATCCACCATCATGTTGTTGTCATGAGCCAGGCGCTTCAGTCCGGTAACGAAACTGGGCCACGGGCCGCTTTCTAATTGATCGAGCAATGGGGTTTTGTGGAATGCCTTAGTGGATTTCTTTTCCTTCGGCATGTACGTCGAGTGTTTGTCGGGATTTTTCGGTTGTTGTGCCATGTAAACTACCTCCTGTACGTAGGAAGGATGTATATTCAGCCTGCCGATGTTGTTCGGAAGGTCCAAGGTTCTGCACTATAAAGCGAAGCGCGTTTTTTGTAACTCTCGAGACGTTTTAATGCCCCGAAATCTTTGGCGTTCCCCGCTACACAGGCAGCAATGCAAAACGTTACGGAGGAGAAGTCTAATCCTGTGATTCAATAAAAGAATCACACGTTAGGGGGAGCCTGCTAGCAATCCCTCTCTCCCCAAAGGGATATATTAATGTTAAAGATAATCAGGAAATGCTGGGGAAACTTTAATAAGCGGTTGATTTGGTAAAGATAAGGAATTCCACACCGCAGAGGCATAATACACCCGGAAATATGTGGAATTCAATTTTGGGACGCTAGCCGTGTCAGGGTGAGTGGAAATTTAAGCCCATGATGACCATTCATTACTGGCGAATTCTTCGGAGCAGTACTTGGAAAATCAGGCAAAAGCGCGCAACACCACGACGGATAGCCCGTTTTCATTAGCCAATGAAGACGCCTATCAACGTTGGCGCGCGCGCAAGTTGGAATTTTATCCTGCGACCATCGAAGCATTGACGGTCGCGGTGCAAGATCCGCGCGCGCTCAGCGGTGACGAAGCGCAAGCTATCTTGCAACGCTGCCGCAAAACCAACATGGCTATTTATGCCAGCCGCTTGCATCAGCCGGACAAAGCCATTCCGCGCAGACTGGGCGAGCAGCTAGGGTTGCATCGTCTCGATAGCAACATGCTAGCGGACGACGATGGCATTACGTCGCTGCAACATGTGTCCGGTAAATCGCAGCGTGGATACATTCCTTACTCCAATAAACGATTGTTGTGGCACACCGACGGTTATTACAATAATCCCAACGCGCGCATCCGCGCCTTTGTGTTGCATTGCGTGGCGCCCGCTGCTGAAGGCGGAGAAAACAGTTTGCTCGATCATGAGATCGCTTATCTGTTGATGCGCGACGCCAATCCCGATTTTATTCGCGCGCTCATGGCCGCGGACGCCATGACCATTCCCGCCAATAACGAAGCAGGCGCGGAAACGCGCCCCGCGGTTACGGGTCCGGTATTTTCCGTCGATCCAATGGACGGAAATTTACATATGCGTTACACCGCGCGCACGCGTTCGATCGAATGGAAGCAAGACGGCGTCACGCAAGAAGCCGTGGGTTTTCTGGAGCGTCTGTTGGCCAGCGACTCGCCGTATGTGTTTCGTCAACGCATGGACGCGGGACAAGGACTGGTGTGCAACAACGTGCTACATAACCGCACCGCATTCAGCGATGATGTAGACAAAGGGATCGCGCGGCTGGTATACCGTGCGCGCTATTACGACCGCATCGCGGGAACCAGCGTGGCGGACGGATAGAAATAAATCGTTCCGAGCCGCAAGCTTGACGCGGCGCAAAAAATTTAAACCAGACGAATGGAAAAGCAGCATGCTTTATTTAAGTGAAGTCTTGTTACAGCATCACGATATTCAAAACTTCGAGCAATTGATCGAAGTGGTGAAGCAGCGCGCGCAGACGGAAATGTTTTTTAAGATCGACATCAAACCTCCGTATCCCGATACTCCGGGTAACTGGGAAGATTTGCTGGAAGGCGCCTTCGTCGGTATCCATTCGGTGACGAAATAGTTTTTTGGAGGAAGCTCTGAATATTTCGATGTAGGGCGGCGTCCCACGCGCCATTTCATCGATCGGTGCGCGGGGCGCGCCCTACATTTTTGAAGTTAACCAGAGGTTTTTAATTTTTATTAATAGAGAACAAAGAAACAATCTTTAAAGATCAAAATATGAAATATTTAAAAGAAGATGCTTCCATGCGCGACGCCGACAGTGGCGACGAATTAACCGAGCCGACCGCTTTGTTGGAAGCGCAGCTGGCGGAATTCAAGCAACAGATGTTGCAGTTGCCGCCCAATTATCAACCGTTGGCGCGCGCCGATTTGTTGCTGCAAATCGGGCGCACGCTGATTCGCCTGGAAAGAAAACAAGACGCCTGGGACGCGGGACGCGAAGCCTTCGATATTTATATCGCTCACGAAGCCTGGGAAGGCGCGGTGCAAGCTTGCGATATCATGTTTACCTCCGAGCAACCGGAATCTTTAGCGGCGTTGGGCCAAGGCATTTGGCTCGCGGTCACTTTTCCGGTCGATCCTGAATTGACGGTGGCGATGTTGCAACATGTCATCGACGACACGCCGCCCGATTCGGATGGCGCCGCGGTCGCGGCGGTCGTCGCGCATTATGTCGTGGATCTGCGTTCCGAGGGACGACAGCGCGAGGACTTATTGTTTTATACCAACCAAATGCTGGGCACGGTTTCGCGTCGCCATGGCGACGTGCAGGATCAGGCGGCTTTCGATAGATGGTTTAAAAAACTCGAGCTCGACGACCCCGCCAAGTTTCTGCCGCGCTTGCGTAACGTGGTCGACGTGCTGGTGCAAGACGAGTGGTGGATCGACCGCGACGCGATTCGCGCCAAGCTGCCAGTGAACTAGCTGACGGCATGATTTAAAAAAAATATATGTAGGGTGGGTTAGGCGCGCAGCGCCGTAACCCACCAGCCGTGCCGTTAGGCACTCCTTAAAAACTGTGTTGTGTCGCTGCGCGACGCGCGGTGGGTTACGCAAAAAAACGCTAACCCACCCTACATTGATTTTAGGAAATGAAAAATGTATTGGCAGGAAAATAAGGAAGATAAAAAGTTCGTGGTAACGGATGACATCGTTGACATGGTGTTTAACATCCAATGCCGTTGCCTGCCTGTCGATCATGCCTATGTTTTGTCGCAAGCCATCTTGCGCGCGCTGCCTTGGTTCGCTGGCGAAGAACGCGCGGGCTTGCACACGATTCACGTGGCCGAGTCGGCCAACGGTTGGATGCGGCCGGATCATGCCGACGATCTGCTTTATCTTTCGCGGCGCACCAAATTAACGCTGCGCGTGCCCAAGCACCGCGTCGAAGACGCCGCCAAGCTGACCGGACAAAAACTCGACATCGGCGGTAACGCCATGCTGGTGGAAAAAGCCAGCGTTAAATTGCTCAGCACCTTGCCCACGGTTTTCTCGCGCTATGTTGTCACCCCTGAAGGCGCCAACGAAGATACTTTCTTGCAAACCAGCCTGGCGCAACTCAATAGTCTGGGTATCAAGCCCAAAAAAATGCTATGCGGCATCGAACGCGTAATCCTCACGCCCGAGCGCAATATCCGCACGCGCAGTCTGATGTTGGCGGAATTGACCGCGGAAGAATCGGTAAGGTTGCAGCAGCAAGGCTTGAGCAGCGATTATAAATTGGGCTGCGGAATATTTATCCCGCACAAGGATATAAGGGACCTGCAAGCCTTGGATTAAATGCGCGCTCTTTGTATCATGCGCCTTTTTCGGCGCGCTAATGAAACAGTTTCTATTTGCCTAAATAATATTTTGAGGGGGAAATATGAGTTACGAGTTTAACGGCAAGACCATCGACACCGATGTTAACGGCTATCTGAGCAATGCCGACGACTGGAGCAAAGAGCTGGCGGAACATATCGCCCAACTCGAAGGCGTCAGTCTCACGTCGAAACATTGGGATTTGATCGAATACTTGCGCGATTGTTATTTCAATCACAACGGCGAGCAACCCAACACCCGCACCATCGTCAAGGCGATGGCGGACAAGTGGGGCAAGAACGTCATTCAAAAAGACGTTTACGATTTGTTCCCGAAAGATCCGAGCAAGCAAGGCGGACGTATTTCCGGTCTGCCCGAATCGCGCCGTAAAGGCGGATACTGAAAAAGTATATTTACGATACAAGCTGCGGGGCAGGCGGCGCGCCGCCTGGCATTTTTAATCGCCAGCCTGAATCCTGTATCTTGTATCCATGATTTTTAGCACGCTCGTCGACACCGCGACGCTGGCGCATCATCTCGATGATCCATGCTGGGTCATCGTCGATTGCCGTTTCATGTTGACTGACCCCGAAGCGGGTCGGCGTTTATATGCGGCAGGCCATATTCCTGGGGCGCGTTATGCCCATCTTAACGAAGACTTGTCCTCGCCGATTACGCCCACGAGCGGCCGCCATCCCTTGCCGCATCCCAATGCCTTGGCTGAAAAACTCGGGCGCTGGGGCATCGATAAAACCAAGCAAGTAATCGTGTACGACGACAGCTTTGGTGCCATGGCTTCGCGGCTATGGTGGTTGTTGCGTTGGTTGGGGCATGAAGCGGTGGCTTTGCTCGACGGCGGTTTCCCCAAATGGCAGCGCGAAAAACATCCCGTCACTCCCGATTTGCCGCGAATACAACCCGCGCAGTTTCACGCCACCATCGATAACGCCATGTGGGTGGATGCCGACGATGTGCTGGAAATGCTGCGGAAGAAAGACGGATTGTTGATGGACGTGCGCGCCGAAGAACGTTTCCGCGGCGAAGTCGAGCCCTTGGACAAAATCGCCGGCCACATTCCCGGTGCAATCAATTTGCCATACGAGGATAATCTGGATTTCAGCGGCGAGTTCATGTCCGACGAAGCCTTGCGCGGGCATTATCTGGCGGTGTTAAAAGCTGTATCACCGAGTAACGTCATTCAGATGTGCGGCTCGGGCGTGACCGCCTGCCACAACATTCTGGCCATGGAGCACGCCGGCCTCGCGGGCGCCAAACTTTATGCGGGCAGTTGGAGCGAATGGATCACCGATGCGCGCCGTCCAATTGCCAAGGGCGATTAATCGATGAGTGGGGCAGGAAATATTTTTTAAAATCCTGTTAATCTTGTGAATCCTGTCTATTTATTTTTTTCCGTTAAATGAAACGAGTTGACGATTTTCGCTTGCGCTTCGGCAAGAAAGAGTTGGTCCCGATTGTCACCGGAGGCATGGGCGTGGATATCTCCACGGCCGAGCTGGCGCTGGTCGCGGCGCGCCTCGGCGGCATTGGCCACATTTCCGACGCCATGGTGCCGACGGTGTCGGATCGGCGTTTTAAAACCCGCTTCGTCAAAGACAAGCTCAAAAAATATAAATATAACGTCGCCAATATCAACAAGTCCGACGTGCAATTCGATCTCGAGTTGTTGGCGCAAGCCACCAAGTTGCACGTGGGCCGCACCATGGAAGCGAAAAAAGGCGACGGTCTGATTTTCATCAACTGCATGGAAAAGCTAACGATGAACTCGCCGCGCGAAACTTTGCGCGTGCGCATTTCCGCGGCCATGGATGGCGGCATCGACGGCATCACCTTGAGCGCGGGTTTGCATTTGGGCTCGCTGGCCTTGGTGCAAGATCATCCACGGTTTCGCGACGTGAAATTCGGCATCATTGTTTCATCCTTGCGCGCCTTGCTGCTGTTCTTGCGCAAGAACGCGCGCCTCGATCGTTTGCCGGATTACATCATCGTCGAGGGGCCTTTGGCGGGCGGGCATTTGGGTTTCGGCATGGACTGGGTGGAATACGATCTTAAAACCATCGTCGATGAAATCCATCGGCATTTGAAGCAAGAAGGTTTGCATATTCCGGTGATTGCCGCGGGCGGTGTTTTCACCGGCAGCGACGCCGTGGGTTTTCTCGAGGCCGGCGCGGCAGCGGTGCAAGTGGCCACGCGTTTCACCGTAACCAAGGAATGCGGTTTGCCGGACAAGGTGAAGCAAGAATACTTCAAGGCCCAAGAAGAAGATATTGAAGTGAATTTAATTTCGCCCACCGGTTACCCCATGCGCATGTTAAAAAACAGTCCCGCGATCGGCGACGGCATCCGCCCCAATTGCGAGGCCTACGGTTATTTACTCGATGGCGCGGGCCACTGTGCTTACATCGATGCCTATAACCGCGAGATTGAGAAACATCCGGATGGAGAAAACATTTCGGTAAAGGATAAAACTTGTTTGTGCACGCAGATGCGCAATTTTGACTGCTGGACTTGCGGCCATTACACCTATCGGCTCAAGGACACTTCACGCCAGTTGCCGGATGGCAGCTACCAATTGCTCAACGCCGAGCACGTATTCCGCGATTATTGGTACAGTACCGACCACCAGATTGCCTTGCCGCCCGCATAATCTCTTTTTAAATCATTTGTAGGGTGGGCTAGCGTTTTTCGCGTCATCCACCAACGTTGCACAGCAACAACATTTTTTAATGAGTGCCTACGGCACGCCCGATAGGTTACGGTGCAAACGGCGCCTAATCCATCCTACATTTAATTTTTTAATCGATGAATCTTAATCGTGCTTACTTGCCGTGATGACTCTTAGTGCCTTCGGCGATGCGATCCATGAGCGCGAACAGCACGCCGGAAACGATCAGCACTATATGAATGATGACTTTCCATGCCAGCTGTTTATCCGCCACTGTCCACACGCCCAGGTCAGAGGCGACGCCCACGCTAGTAACATTCACGAATGCCTTTAACAATTCGATAGCAGAAATGGCGACAATCGAGGCGATCAATTTTACCTTGAGTCCGGAAAAATCCACCTTGCCCATCCACTCTGGCCGATCTTCATGGTCCGCGGTATCAATCTTGGAAACAAAATTCTCGTAACCGCTGAAAATAATAATGATCAGCAAGTTGGCCACCAGCGACATGTCCACCAAGGTGAGGATGGCGAGCACCACTTCGCTTTCACCGATGGAGAAGATGGTCGGCAGCATGTGAAAAAATTCCTGCCCGAATTTAATCAGCAGCAGGGCGATGGAGAACACCAGGCCCAAATAAAACGGCGCCAACAGCCAGCGGCTATTGAACATCAATACTTCCAAGCCATGTTCGATTTTTTTCATTGGGAGAGGAAATGGGACCTTGTTTAAATTAGGTTAGTCGATTTTAATTTTTGCTTGCGCATTTTTCCATAGCTTAAGGTGTCGCGGGTAAAATTAATATTTCCACGCGATTGTTTTGGCTGGCGATCTTGTTCCATTCTCCCGCGCTGCGAATGGATGAAATCGAGGGATATTTGTAAAGCGGTCGTTCTTTTCCATAGGAATTAATTTCGATTCGAAGATTACCGTTGTTGTAAGGCGCCGCGGCGACAAATCGGCTAAACGCCGCGGACTGGCGCGGTGGCAACAATTGTTCCTGCGGAGAGCTGAGCAGTTGGCAATTTTGTATCGGCGCGTCGTCGCTGGGTAACTTGAACGCGCCCGAGTCCGACCGCAGCAGGCAAAAATCTCCGCGATGCACGTTCAGACGCAGGCTGCCCCTGAAGTCGATGGAAGTCAGGCGCGCCACTAATTCGCTTACCATCGCCAGGCGCTCGTCTCCCAAGGGTGTTTGATCGTAACCGAAGCCGCTATTCATGTTGGCCATCCACTCGATTGTCTTAAGCAGCTTGTTTCTTTCTTCGGGGGATTTGACCTGCTGTTTTTCGGAGGCGTCGGTCAGTTTCGGTTTGTCCTCGGCGCTGGTGACATGGGCGTCGCTGACGGAACGTGAGTTGGTTTCATCGCGGGTTTCTGGCGTGGCCGTGGCATTTTTCTTTTCCATCGCGGTCGGATTTTCTGTCAATGCTTTTATTGACGCGGCCTTGTCGCGAAAATCGAGATACATGAAAGTCATGCCGATTAAACCGATGACCAAAGCGAGCCAAGCTATTTTGGCGGACAAGGTAACGGGCGCGTGCTGAACGGTTTTCGCCGCGGACGCTTGCGTTGCTTGTAGGCGCTCGACCACTTTGTGCACGATCAATTCGCTGTGCACTTGCAGATCTTGTTTTAGTTTTGCGCGCTGCTCTTCGAATAGCCGTTTTACCAGCGAAGCCGTTTCTCCGTTGGCGGCCGAGTCCATTTGCACTGGCGGGAAATCGTCGAGATCAAGCTTGGGTGCGGGAGTGGCTTTGGTGCTAACGGGCGGATTTTTTTCCGCGGGGCTCGCGCTTGTCTGTGCATTGCTTGAATCAGAAGCTAAATTCAATCCCTGAATTATTTTTTGCAGCTCGGGAGAGTTGATCGGCTTGGAAAGCACGCCGACCGCGCCCAGCGCGCGAGCCTGTCCCATGTAAAGATCGCCATCCTTGGATGTATACATGACGATGGGAATTTGCGCGGTATCGGGATTTTTTTTGATCGCCACCACGGCTTGCAGTCCGTCCATGCCAGGCATCATGTGGTCCATGAAGATGACGTGCGGAGGAGGGTTGCTGGCCAGATATTCCAGTGCGGCTTCCGCGGATTCGGCCATGTCCACGGCTAATTTATATTCGACCAGAAATTTGCCGAGCGTTACCCGCGCGACTCGGGAGTCATCTACAACCAGCGCTCGTTTTGGCATGGGGCGTGAAATATTTTTTAGCTTGTTATAACGATAAGGTCATTCAGCGACCGCGTCTAGCGGCTGGGAGGACAGCTCTATTTCGCGAAAATTTGATCGCGGTGTTTGAACGCCTTGAATTCCAGAGCGTTGCCGCTGGGATCGAGAAAAAACATGGTCGCCTGTTCGCCGATTTGGCCCTTAAAGCGCACGTACGGTTCGATAACAAATTTTACTTGGGCTTTTTGCAGGCGTTGCGCCAGTTCCTGCCAGGCATCCATGGTAAGGATCACGCCGAAGTGCGGAACCGGAACATCGTGGCCATCGACCGGATTATGCGCGGCCACGCCAGAAACATGGCGCGCAAGATGCGCCACGATCTGATGACCGTAGAGATCGAAATCGATCCAGGAATCGCTGCTTCTTCCCTCGCGGCATCCCAAGGTTTCGCCATAAAAGCGGCGTGCGGCAGCGAGATCGTGAACTGGAAACGCCAGATGAAACAAATGACCCGCCGTTTCCGTCATGCGAATTATTTTTTCTTATCTAAATTGAGCGACGCGGAATTGATGCAATAACGCAAACCCGTGGGCTTTGGGCCGTCGGGAAATACATGCCCCAGGTGCGCGCCGCACTGACTGCAATGCACTTCGGTGCGGCGCATGAAAAAGCTGCTGTCTTGATCTTCCGCGATGTTTTCCGGTTTCATCGGCTGGAAAAAACTTGGCCAACCAGTGCCCGAATCGAATTTCGTATCGGAGTTGAATAGTTCCGCTCCGCAGCAAACGCATTTATAGATCCCTGCGTCTTTGCAATCGTGATATTCGCCAGTAAATGCACGTTCCGTGCCTTTCTCGCGCGCGACTTTGTATTGCTCGGGGTTGAGAATTTTTTTCCACTCTTCGTCGGACTTGTATACCTTGTATTTCATGATCGTTTCTCCTTGAACTAAATTTCTCCCCACATGCGGATCAGGTTCATGTAAGCCGTGCCGACTTTGGCGGTCTCCTCCGCGTTGGGCGCTGTTTGCAAAAGTTTTTCGCGCGCTTGATTGAGTTCGTAAAGCAATTCCCGTTGCGCTGGATCGCGTACCAGACTTTGCGCCCATGTCACCGCGACCAAGCGTTGGCCGCGCGTAATCTTGCGCACCTGATGCAAGCTCGAGGCCGGATACATCACCGCGTCGCCCGCGGGCAATTTAATTTCCTGACTGCCGAAGGATGAGCGAATGACCAATTCGCCGCCGTCGTAGCTCGAGGGTTCGTTTAGAAAAATAGTAATGGCGATATCCGAGCGGTATAACACGCCGTCGGCGCCCATGATGGGGTCGTCCAAATGATTTCCATACTCCATGCCTTCCATGTAACGCGCGTAGAAAGGAGCCGCCACGCGCAACGGCAGCGCGCCATTTCGATACGCTGGATGTTGCACCAGGCTTCCCATGACAATGTTGTTCAGATTTTCCATTTCCTGCGATTGTGCGTCGAGTTCTTGATTGCGCTTAACATGTTTGGCCGCGGCCCCCGCGGAAAGTTTTCCGTCGATGAACTTGGCTCCCGCTAATAGTTTTCGCACGGCAGCCAATTGATCAGGTGTTAAAACCGCGGGGATGGTTAGCAGCATAGTTTATGTGAGTGGGTGATTTCGGTTATGGATGTCGGTACAGCATAAACTACCGCTGTTGTGGTTGAAACTGTGCGCCGCATTCGGCACCCCTCACCCTTAATTCCCTCTACCGCAAGGGGAGAGGGGAGCGAGCCGTGGCGCGCAATGCGCGCACTTCATATTATCGGTAGAAAAGCGAAAGCCCGCCCAACAAGATAATCCACGACACCACGCGGCGAAAGTGGATTTCGTTTACCTTGAAATGCAGATGATTAACGAACCACAGCGCCACTGCCAAAAACGGCGCCGAGAACAACATCATCTCGCCGATTTCCGCGGTGAAGGTGCCATTGACCACGTAACCCGCCACCCGGAAAACATTCAGCGTCAGAAAAAACGCCAGTGCATAGTTACGCACCATGGTTTTTTCCTGGAAGCTGCCGAGCAAACGCGTCATGGCAATCGGCCCGCTGATGCCAAACAAGGCCTGCGATACGCCCGCCAATGTATCGAGCAGGCGCGCGACCGCGTTATTGAGTTTGATTTTTTTAGGTGCAATGACGAGATACAGCCCAAACACGGTGATGGCCGAAGCCAGCAGCACTTGGAATAGGCCCAGCGAAAAATAATAAAAAAGATACAAGCCCGCGACAGAGCCGAAGGCGGCAAATAAAACCATGTTCGCCAAAAATTTAAGATTCACCGTCTTCGGCGAGCGCAGCAACCCAATCGTCGCCGCCAATATCTGCGGCAACACTGAATAAACAACGAGCGTTTTAGCGTCGTAAATAAAACTCAACAAAGGCAACATCATGATCGTTCCCGCGAGACCGAAAATGATTTCAAATGAATAAGTCAGAATGCAGACGAGAGTGAGGATGATGAGCGCAGACATATTTTTATTGTATCGCTGTTATAGCGCGTATAGGTTCGCGACAGCAAAGAAAATTTATTCCGTCTTCATTTTTACATGCACGTCTGATCCAATTTTGTCGAGACCGGAAGATAAAGACGCTTTTTGAAATTTTCGATTAGGTTGTTTACGCGATTAATTTTGATGCGCTTATCGCTAGCAGATTGCTCCTATCTTCAATAAAGGCGTCATATTGGTCATTAAAGAGCGATACAGAACAAACGGACGACTCTAGAATTTCTTTTTCATTATTTGCTATGCGTGCACGGTATTTACTTGGAGCAACGCCGCCGAGATGTCTATTTTCGGCGCGCGTTAAGAAAGCGATGTTTGCCAAACAGTTGTGGCTATATTTGGTTTTTCCCACCGTACGCAAATAAGCCCGCGGCATAAGATGGTGAAACTCAGTTTTATTGAATTCACGAAGTTTAGTTGCAAGATCCACAGGTGTTCCTGAAACGAAACTGCGGGGCTGTTGTTGCGTCAAGAGCAGCAGTGCAGTCTTTGTGTTTACAGCGGAAATTGTAAAGTTGTTTCCAAAAAAGAAATCGGGCGTTACGTTGCAAGCAAATATGCCAAGTTTTGAGGCTTGCCCAGCTTTGAGGACCCGAATATGTTCAATGTCTTCTCGAAGATTACGTAGAACACCACTGCTATATCGTCTGGAAAAAGCTGCACGCCAGAACCAACGCAAAAGCTGTTTGCGTTGATCTTCCGTTACCCGTATCTCAACTCCTTCGGCGCCTGCAAAAAAGACAGAGAGTGGTACAAGTAGCGTTTGAAAAGGAAGATTTACAATGGATTGTATTGACAAGTTCATTTGGAGAAAATCTAAAGCGCCCTTGACGCCATTTTGAACCTCACCAAAGCGTTTGCGCACTTCCTCACCAGAAATTTTCACTAGAATATCCGGTGTGGGGTCATATGCAAGAACTGCTGCACAGCACCTCAATAGCAAGTTCTCTTCTGTGTCTACACTCCTTATGCCGTAGTCTTCTAAGTCAGTTGCCAAGTCATCAAATTCATTCTGTAACTGAAAATCTTCACTCCATGTCCAAGCAGAAAGGAGCTGTAGTGTGTCAAGAGGGACGCCCTGCCTGTTGATTCTCTCGAAGATGACCGCGACTGTCTGACGTTCGGCAGGCTTGATAATCTGCAAAGGGATTCTCGTTTCCTTAAAGATAGTTTGCATGTCGTCTACTTTTTTTGCTGCTGCCTCATCAAAATTGGCTGTTGTGCGTCGGTATGCTGTAGTGTCAAACAAGCAACGTAGAGGAAAATGTTTTGCCGCTACTACTTCTTCTGGTAATAATGCGAAGAATTGTGTGTCTTGAGCATCAAAAGGCAGAGAATAGTCGTAATAAATGTCTTTCCAATCGGATGTCTGTTCAATTTTTTTTCCAGTCTGAAAAGTGGCGTATAGGGATGTGATTCTTTGCTGACCGTCCAGTACGTAGTCAAGTGGATAGTCTGCCACGGGGTTCGGCAGAGCAAATGGACCGAGTGCACGTTCGCATTTGAGCTGTTCTTGAGCGCGCCAAAAAAGCAATGATCCGAACGGATACTGCTTAAAGATACTGTCCATGAAGAATGCAACGCGATCTGGATCCCAAACAAATCCTCTCTGAAAGGCCGGTATGCGAATTTGGCCGCGATCAACTTGTTCAGTTATTTCTCTTATAGAAAGCGTATCCATTTTTTAATGGTCTCCTCAGGCTCTGACTATAAATTCAAATGCATGTTTGTGCTTTCCGCACCTTGAGTCAAGTCACGGCTGTTATGGAGAAGGCATATGTTTTTTTAATCCCCGTAGCCCACGCCGAGTACCACAGCCCCATCAGGAGCAGTTAAGCGAGCCCTGTTCGAGCCCGAATCGCGTTTTATGCGATCGGCGAGTTAGCGAGCGCCCGAGGGGGCGAGGAACGGAGGAAGCTTTCGTGGGCTTCGGGGCGTGCTTTCTTTTGGTAACTTTTCTTTGGACAAGCAAAGAAAAGTCACTTGCCGTGGGTCAACCACCCACAAGTAACACGCGGCCGTAGGCCGCTCGACAGTTAATGACTACGCAAAACAAATCCACGTCGTGGCAATATATTTCACGCCTTCCTCTAATGTCACCGCCCGATGAATATGCGTCCAAAACGGCGGAAACAAAACGAGCTTGCCCGTTTCCGGCTTAACTTTAACTTCTTGAATCGGAAACTCGGTCTCACCACCCGGCCCCGCGACATCGTTGAGATACCAAATCGCCACCAGCTGGCGTTGGCTAAATTCACCCGGACCGCCATCGACATGCCAATGATAAAACTCACCCGGCTGATAACGCTGCATGTTATAGCCAATGTCCTTGAAGGAATTAGCGGCGAAGAAGGGGAACATATGGCCGAATTCGTTGAAGGCGGCGGCCAGCGATTGCACCAGGGCATTGTCGATGTCTTTCCAGTCGACGCGACCGCTGATGCGCAAGTCAGTGGTTTTTTTAATACTGTTCTCTTGCAGCTGATTTTGCCCGATGCGCCCCGCGTATTGTTGATCTTTATTGTTTTCGAAGCGCGCGATCATGTCGCGGCAAATTTCCGCGGGTAGGGCGTTTTTGATCTCGTATATAAAGGAAAGCGGTTTGACTTCGTGCATGGGGTTCGCGGAATTTTGCTGTAGGCAAGGAGCGTGATTTTGATTATCGTATGCGCCTTTGGCGCGCGTCAAACGAATCTAGCCTATGTGGTTTAAAGACATTATCGCCTCGCTGGTGCACACCTCGGTGCCCGTGAGTTCATTTGAGAAATTCGTTTCCGCGATGTTCGCGCTCTCTGGTGTTTTGTTAACCGCTCTCTTGAGTTCCAGCATAGGCCACAGCGCTCAGCCGTTGATTATCACTTCGATGGGCGCTTCCTGCGTGCTGTTGTTTGCCGCGCCGCACAGCCCCATGGCGCAACCCTGGTCGTTTATCGGCGGTCATTTAATTTCCGCGATTGTGGGCGTGACCTGCTTTAAATTCATTCCCAATATTTATTTGGCCGGCTCCGCGGCCGTGGGCCTGGCTATTTTCGCCATGCACTGGTCGCGTTGCTTGCATCCGCCCGGAGGCGCCACTGCATTGGCCATGGTGTTGGGCAGCCAGGAAGTGCATGCGTTGGGTTATCAATATATGTTGATGCCGATTGGCTTGAACGTGGTGATATTGATGCTGCTGGCGTTGGCGCTTAACAAACTTTTACCCGGAAGACGTTATCCGATGGCGTTAACCGCTCCGAGCAAAGCCGAAGCGACGCCCGCGGCGCTGACTTTCGGGCGCGCGGCGTTGTCGAAGGAAGACATCGAGAGCGCTCTTAAGGACATGAACGCTTATATCGACGTCACCGAGCAAGATCTCGAGAAAATTTATAGTCATGCCTCGCTGCACAACATGCGCCGCAAGATGGGAGAAGTTTATTGCCGCGACATCATGACATCGGACGTGGTGACCGCCGAATACGGCGATGAACTGGCGGAGGTTTGGGAAAGAATGCGCCAACGCAAACTGAAAGGCGTGCCCATCATCGATCGCGCGCGCCGCGTGGTCGGCATCGTCACCATCGTGGATTTTTTAAAGCGCGCCGATACGCAATCGCACTCGCATTTTATCGAACGCATACGTGGATTCATTCAGAGAACGACGGGGCTCACATCGATCAAGCCCGAAGTGGTGGGGCAAATCATGTCCGCGCCCGCGATGACGGCGAATGAAGACGATCACATTGTGTCCTTGATCCCTATTTTTTCCGAGCACAACATTCACCATCTGCCGATCGTGAATAAAGAAAAGCGCATCGTGGGAATGGTGACGCAAACCGACTTAACCGTGGCTTTGTACCGTTATTGGGCGGCGATGCCTTAACCGGTCAATTCATCCAATCGGCGCTTATACGCTTGCATGCGCAGTTCGTAGACTTCTTGCTCGTTATCCATCGGGTCTGATTCGCGCCATTCGCCGCTGTGCGCATCGCGCACCGCGAAGCGGTAGCTTTTGCCGACTTGATATACCTTGGTGACATCCTTGCCCGCTTGTTCCATGGCTTCGAGTTTATTCAGTTTGCTCTTTAACGACGCGCTAGGGGTGGGAGCCGCCGCGCGCGGTGCTGTCTTAGCGGCAGCGGGTTTCGCTTCGTCGTAAATCATTTCGGTGTGCAGCATTTCTCCCGCGGTATCGATATCCACCGCGGTGACGCCAGGAAGCCGTTTAAGAATATATCCGGCCATGAGCAATACCATGGTTTCGTTGGTGCTGCTGATCGAAGTCAGTAATTTATTGGCGGCGATTTGGCAGCGCTGAACTTGATCGGGACTTTCGATGAACTCCGTGCCCATCTGCCAGCCAGCATCCATGTCGCGATCCATCTTTTTAAAAAAATCTTCCGCTTGTTGCAGCATGACAGGAGGAACGTCGACCGAATAGCTGCGTTCATCGACGATGATTTTCAGTTTCATGAAGAAGCCGTTTTTATGTTGTGGCAGAGCATAGCATCTGGCGCGGGTTCCAATAAATTTTCAATCGCGCTTCCCGCGTCCGTGCCTTTTTCTTTGTAAATATCCAATAGCGTGAGCGCGGTTTCATGCCAGCGCCGTTGGCCGGTTTCAACCAGCGCATGCAACGCGCGCAAATCTTTTTCCTTAAGCCAATGCCGATACGCCTCGATGGCCTCGGGAAATAAATGTTTGCGCATGCCGCCAAAATTCGCAAAATAAAAATGCAATGAAGCGGTGTTATTCGCCGCTAGTAAATTCGGCAAGGTCGAAAGACAATCCGCGAGAATATCGCGCACCGCGCGTATCATTATTTCCGCCTTGGAGCGCGACAGCGCGCTCAACAGTTTATGCCAATCCTCGCCGAGTTTTTCACCCGCCAGAGCTTCGCCCAGTTCGTGCAGAATCATGGCTTCGGTTTCGTTGCGCGTCATGTGCTCCAAGGCGAGATCGGCATCGACATCGAAAGGATAACAAGCAATGGCGCGCTCCATGGCCTCGTTCTTTTTGTTCCAACGCCATTCTTCGATTTTTTCCCACAGGAAGCGGCGCACGGATTCTTGGCGAATGTATATGGTTTTGCCTTGCAACATGGCAGGAGGCGCTTCCAAATCGCGCGCGTATTCGCAGGAGGAAATATAAATCGTGTAACCGTTACGTTTTTCTTTTTTCAGCAGCGTGCCAAGAAAAAAATGCGGTTTGCAAAAACGCCCGTAACCGCCGCTGTAGATATAGCCCTGAGGAATTAATTCGCGGTTGATGGCATCGGCGTCGAAAGGATCGAGCGCGCGGTTTTCCAACAGCAAGGGTTCAAAAGAAGTTGCTTCCAGATCCGACCACATCAGCTCGCGCTGTTGCAGCCATTCACCGACTTCGCTTTTAGGCAGATCGCGCGCGAAGGGGATGTCGTTTTCCCAGCGGTAGAACTCGCGCATCTTGAGCAGAAAAATGCACAGCGTAAAATCGCCCGCGTGCCGCGCATCGGAGATGTGGCAATTTTTCTGAACGGTAGTAACCAGTTTATGGAGATTCAGCATGGCGCCTTTACCGTTGTATTTTACGTTAAGTATAGGTTGGGCCGTTATTGGGAAAAACCAGTAGGCCACCGCGAATTCGGCGTTTGCGCCATTTTTACGCGGATTTTTTAGCGCTAACCGTTGGCAATAAGAGCATAAAATAAGGGAATTAATGACCGCACGATTTTTATTCTTGAAATACCGATTGCTATGAGTAATATATGCGCCGCTTACGCAGTCCTTATGCCAAAGAATCTCTTCAGGAGTAGCGTTTCATGAACAAGACATATTATGACGCCATCAACACGATGGAAAAGAAAGGGGTCAGCCAGGAGTACATCAATGGTTGGGCCTGTGGTTTTCTGCACAATCCTAAGCGCGAAGAACAGCGCTTAAACGATGCTTACAACGCTGGCTATGATGATGGCCACGCGAGCAAGACCGACGGGTTTTCAAGCTGGGTGAAGAAGTAATTTTTTAACAAGCGGGCTGCGCTGCTTGCGCAGCCCGTGAGTACTTCAAGAAGTCTGCGCGGCTTTTTCGTACCACTTCTTCGACTCCGCTTCGTTTTTCTCCACGCCCACGCCTTGTTCGTAAAGCATCCCGAGCGTCATTTGCGAGCCGGCTAATCCTTGTTCCGCCGCCAAATGAAACCACTTGGCCGCTTCTTTTTCATTTTTCGTGGCGCACTCGCCCTGCAAATACATAAAACCCAGCCCATGCTGCGCCAGCGCATAGCCATGATCCGCGGCCGCACGCATCCATTTAAACGCCATCATATCGTTGCGCACCACGCCTAAACCGTTTTGATACATGATGGCCAGGCGGTATTGCGCTTGTGCATCGCCAGTTTCAGCGATGGGCGAAAGAAACTTCAGTGCTTTGGCGAATTCTTTAGCTTCGAAAGCGGAGATGCCGCTGGCGAGGTTCATGTCGAGTTCGGGCATTTTTTTAGATTCCGTGATGGCTCAGTAAGCGAGTAGAGCATTTTGCCAGAATTTACCTTAAAAAATATAGTTCAAAAAAATCTATTCATTGCTGCTGGTTAACTGCAGAAGCCAAAAGGAATGATCGTTGAACTGGCGATAAAACATAAATCATGAGGCTACAATAGTGCTAGTGCCGATATTGTGTCTCATTTGCTGTGAGTAAGTTCTTTGCGAAAAGGTCGAGTATTCTTTTGATTTGTCCAGGCTCGTCGAACGTAACCGACACCAGTCCCGTTAGTAAATGCGAAGCCCTTTTGTCGCCATGATATTTGTTTTGGCCAAGACATCGGCCTCGCATGCACTACTCGCGTGTGGACTATTGATTCCTTATGATCTCCGGCTTCAGGGCGATTGACGACACGATAACGTGTGGAATTACCATCGCGACGATCTAATATTGCGTAATGAGCCACGTACCTTTTCTCCAGGCGGTGGGATGCTACGCGCAAAAATGATTCATGGACGAGTCTGGAATGTGCCGCATTCTGGACGAAGATATTCGCACGACAGTTAAGAAATTGATGTTCGTTGAACGCCTCAACATCAGAATCTTGTCGGACTTCCACCCATCCATTTTTATGTGGCACGCTGTAGACGTCACTGTCATATGCGAGACATAGAGCCTGTGGGCTCAGGGGAAGCAAGAGGATGTCTCCAGCGGAAAAGAGACCAAACGAGAGCCCCTTAGTTTTGGCGCTTTGCAGGTACCAGCGATTAGATAAGAACAGCTGGGTCATCTGATGTAAAAAATGGAATGCGCGTTTGATTTCTCATCAGACAAATCTTTAAATCGGCAACAACGTGCGTTGACTCAGCAAATGTCTTCATTGCTACTTGAACCGCTTCGCGAATTTCAAAACCAAAACTTGAATTGAGACCGATAGTGGTCCGAGTCAGATCAGTCATTTCGACAGATCGTTTTGACGCTGCCTCTGTTCGTAAGTGCTGTAGCAGCCAAAACAGTTTGAGTATTTCGCGATGCTCGTCGGTTAAAACATAGCCTGGTTTCAATATTTCGCGTAGAACATTGCTGTATACACTTTCTATACCTTGAATCGCCTTTTCTAGGAGGAGATCCTTCCCATAGAAGTAATCACCTGAGCATTGGTGCTTCACTGGTGCCTGTTCAATAAACTTCTGCCGATCTATGTTGTAGAGGTTGATTGTGGATTCTGTGCCATTAAGTGTGAATGGACGCAGATAACATCTAGGGACGAAATGTTGATTCTTATTTGAAGCCATTCAACGATGTTAGTGATGCTGTATAGTGCATTCAATGGCGGGCATATTGTTGGATGAGGCCCATGTTTAGCTAACCGGTTATATTGGTTTGCCATGACTATATGCTCGAGTGAAATGGGTGCAAGTTACCGCCAATACCAAACTCCCATATAATGCCCCCATGGCCATTCGCCTAAAAACCAAATTCCGTAAAAAAGGCCCCAAGACCCTGGAAGATCGCGCCAGCGTCGTGGCTTCCAACATTTGGCGCATCGCTCAAGAATCCGCGCGCCATATGGAGAAGGAAGGCTACCCGCTGGGTGATGATCGTCAGGTCGCGGCGGTGCTTACTGAGTTCATGGCGTTTCTCATTCATATGAGCGATCGCATTGTTTATGGACAAATAAGTGAGGAAGAGCGCGCGCGGTTTGTTATTGCCTTGGGCACCAACCTTACGCGCGTAGTGTCGGCCAATCTGACTGAATTTGTTGGGCGTGAGGGTGGGACATATAAAACCCAATTCGTGGAAATCGTGAACGCGCGGCTGCGGGATTATTCTGAATTTGAATTCCAGGGGCAAAACCCCAGCTATGCCGCGCTGCGTTATTTGGGCGAGAAGATTTCCCAGGCGATGGCGGCGACGGATAATAAGTGGGTGTTGGAGCAGGTAGTGGATATCGAAGCGCCTGATGCGGTTAAGACCATGAAGAAGCTGGTCGCCGAAGTGCTGGGGATTAAAATTGAGTAATTTTTAGATAATAAAATATCTTAACGAAGATATATAAATAGATGATTTAATATATTAAAGTTAAAGTCTTTAGCGGACATAATTTAGACCACGACGATGCAAGACCTCAATCCTTTTTTTAATAAACTGCGTGACCTCCAGGACCGTTCCCAGGCCTTACGGGGGTATCTTTGACTTTGATACCAAACAAAATCGACTGATCGAAGTTCAGCGCGAGCTGGAACAAGCCGATGTCTGGAACAATCCCAAACTGGCCCAAGACCTAGGGCGCGAACGCGCGCGGCTGGAGACCGAAGTCGGCACGCTGACGCGTATGGCAAGCGAACTTTCGCAGACGCGCGAGTTGTTGGAGCTAGCGCGCGATGAAAATGACGCCGAAGTCGCGGCATCGGTGACCAACGATTTGGCGCGCCTGGAAAAACAGCTGGCGGACATGGAATTCCAGCGTATGTTTTCGGGCGAGATGGACGCGAATAACGCGTTCATGGATATTCAGTCGGGGTCGGGTGGCACTGAAGCTCAGGACTGGGCCAATATGTTGCTGCGCATGTACCTGATGTGGGGCGATCGGCGCGGTTTCAAAAGCGAGATTTTAGAAGTGTCCGAGGGTGAAGTGGCGGGCATCAAGAGCGCCACGGTTAAATTCACGGGTCCGTACGCTTATGGTTATTTGCGTACTGAAACGGGCGTGCATCGCCTGGTGCGTAAATCGCCTTTCGATTCGGGCAATCGGCGACATACTTCGTTTGCCTCGGTGTTTGCCTACCCCGAGGTCGATGAAAATATCGAAGTCGAGATCAATCCGGCCGATTTACGAATCGACACTTACCGCGCCAGCGGCGCGGGCGGGCAGCACGTTAACCGCACCGATTCGGCGATACGCATTACCCACGTTCCCTCGGGAATTGTGGTTCAATGCCAATCCGACCGTTCGCAACACCGTAACCGCGCTTCGGCCATGGCAATGTTAAAGTCGCGTTTGTACGAGATGGAATTGCAGGCGCGCAATACCAAGAAACAAAAACTCGAAGACAGTAAATCGGATATCGAGTGGGGACATCAGATTCGTTCTTACGTATTGGATCAATCGCGCATCAAGGATTTGCGCACGGGCGTTGAGACGGGTAATCCGCAAGCGGTGTTGGACGGCGACCTCGACAAATTTATCGACGCCAGCCTTAAAAGCGGTCTCACGAATTAATGTTTCTATTGATAGATTTTAAATATTTAATTATTAAAAAATAAATGACCGACGAAATCGACGACAACCAACAAATTGCTTTGCGCCGCGCCAAGCTCGCGGAGCTGCGTCAACAAGGCAGCCCGTTTCCCAACGACTTCCGCCGCAACGTCATGGCTGCCGAGCTGCACGCCGAATATGGCGAACGCGACCCAGCGGAAATCGAGACGCGCAACGTGCGCGCCAAAGTCGCGGGCCGCATGATGACGCGGCGCGTGATGGGCAAGGCCAGCTTTTGCCATCTGCAAGATATGTCGGGCAGCATCCAGCTTTATCTGCAGCGCGACACGCTGGCCGAACTTTATGAAGATTTTAAAAAATGGGACATCGGCGACATTTTGGGCGCCGAAGGCGTTTTATTTAAAACCAAGACGGGCGAGCTTTCTATTAAGGTGGATCAAGTGCGCTTGTTGTCCAAGTCGCTACGTCCCTTGCCCGAGAAGTATCACGGCCTGACCGATACCGAAATTAAATATCGTCAGCGTTATCTCGATCTCATTATGAGCGATGTGACGCGCAAGACGTTTCGCACGCGCACTGCTATCGTGCGCTACATCCGCACGTTTCTGGACAGCCGAAGTTTTCTAGAAGTTGAAACGCCCATGATGCAAGTGATTCCTGGCGGCGCTACCGCGCGGCCGTTCGTGACGCATCATCATGCCTTGGATATGAACTTGTTTTTGCGCGTGGCGCCTGAGCTTTATCTTAAGCGCTTGATCGTCGGTGGTTTCGAAAGGGTTTATGAAATCAATCGTAATTTCCGCAACGAAGGTTTGTCCACGCGCCACAATCCCGAATTCACCATGGTCGAGTTTTATCAAGCCTACGCGGATTATCATGACTTGATGAATCTCACGGAAGAAATGCTGCGCGGTTTGGCGCAAGAAGTGTTGGCCAGCGATACGATTACCTATCAAGGCGAACAATACGATTTCGCCAAACGTTTCCGCCGCATGAGCTTGAAAGAATCGATACAACATTTCAATCCCGACATTCCGCAAAATGATTTAGCTTCGGTCGAAGCTTTGCGCCAAATCGCCGCGCGTTTGAAAATTCCGGTGAAAGATAGTTATGGTGTGGGCAAGCTGCAGTTGGAAATTTTTGAGAAGACTGTCGAGACCAAATTAAAAGACCCGACATTCATTACTTCTTATCCCACCGAAGTCTCGCCCTTGGCGCGGCGCAACGATCAAGACCCGAGCGTTACCGACCGTTTCGAATTATTTGTCGGTGGCCGCGAAATCGCCAATGGATTTTCCGAATTGAATGACGCCGAAGATCAAGCCGAACGTTTCCGTAAACAAGTGGAAGAAAAAGACGCGGGCAACGAAGAGGCCATGCATTTCGACGAAGACTATATCCGCGCGCTGGAGCATGGCATGCCGCCAACAGCGGGCGAGGGTATCGGCATCGATCGTTTGGTGATGCTGTTCACCGATTCGCCTTCGATCCGCGACGTATTGTTGTTCCCGCATATGCGTCCGGAAACGAAGAGCTAAAATTTATTTAGTGAAATTTATATTTCCTAGATTTATCCGCGCACGTTCGCGGATGTATTTATTTTTTTATGTCTGATCTTCCACCCGCCATCTTCCTCATGGGTCCGACCGCCGCGGGCAAGACCGCGCTGGCGTTGCATTTGCACGATGAGTTGCCCGTGGAAATCATCAGCGTCGATTCCTCGCAAGTGTATCGCGGCATGGATATCGGCACCGCCAAGCCAACTTTGGCGGAGCAGGCGCGCGCGCCGCATCGGCTTATCGATATTCGCGATCCCACGCAAAGTTATTCCGCCGCGGAATTTTGCGCCGATGCCTTAAAAGAAATGCACGCCATTAGCGCGCGCGGCAAAATTCCTTTGCTGGTCGGCGGCACCATGTTTTATTTTCACGCGCTGGAATTCGGTTTGTCGGATTTGCCTTCCGCCGATCCAGAAGTGCGCGCGCGTCTGAGCGAAGAGGCGGAGAAACTGGGTTGGCCCGCGATGCACGCGCGCTTGCAACAAATCGATCCGGAATCGGCGGCGCGCATTCATGCGAATGACGCGCAGCGCATTCAGCGCGCTTTGGAAATTTGTGAACTCACCGGACAAACATTTAGTTCTTTGCGCGTCGCCAAAATGGATAGGGAATTACCCTATCGGCCGATAAAAATCGCTCTATGGCCGCAAGACCGCGCCTTGCTGCATAATCGTATCGAGCAAAGATTTCATGCGATGCTCGAGCAGGGTTTTATTCAGGAAGTGGAACTACTGCGGCAACGTGCTGATCTAACATCGCTCATGCCGTCGATGCGCACGGTGGGCTATCGACAAATTTGGGATTACTTGACTAAAAAAGTCAACATTAATGAAATGACACAACAAGCCATTATCGCGACTCGTCAGTTTGCCAAACGTCAAATCACCTGGCTTCGAAGTTACCCGGAAATTCACGTATTCGACAGCGGAAATGCTCCACTTATTGGTAAATATTTGGACTATTTAAAACAAAGTTTGCGTCTATAGGGCCGATCTATGGTTATACTTAACATTCCCGGAGCAAGGAAGCGAACCGGTATAACTAAAAGCCGCAAGGCGCCATTATCCATAAGAAACAGGAGAACTGTCATGAGCCAGCAAAAGGGGCAAGCCTTACAAGACCCTTTCCTTAATACCCTACGTAAAGAACATGTTCCCGTGTCCATTTTTCTCGTCAACGGAATCAAACTGCAGGGGCAAATCGAGTCTTTCGATCAATTTGTCGTGCTGCTGAAAAATTCCGTGAGTCAAATGATATACAAACATGCCATCTCCACGGTGGTGCCCAGCCGACCGGTGAAGTTTCACATCGAAGGCATGGACGACGCCGACAGCAAAGGTCCTGGAAACGAATAATCTCTCGTCCACTTCTGCCACGAGCGCACGCTCCCGCGAGCGTGCGCTACTGGTGCAGTTGCGTCTTTCCGGCCGTATCGAGCAAGAAGAGCTCGAAGAATTACGCCTGCTCGCGCAATCCGCGGGCGCACAAGTGTGCGGCACCATTCTTGGCAGCCGTCAAATTCCCGACGCCGCGACCTTTATAGGCAAGGGTAAAGCGGAAGAAATTCGCGACACCGTGGCGCGCGAACGCATCGATGTCGTGTTGGTCAATCACAGTCTGTCTCCCGCGCAAGAACGTAATCTGGAAAAATTAGTTTGTTGCCGCGTGCTCGACCGCACTGGCTTGATCCTGGATATTTTCGCGCAACGCGCGCGCTCCGCCGAAGGTAAGTTACAAGTGGAGTTGGCGCAGCTGGAACATTTATCGACGCGCTTGGTGCGCGGTTGGACGCACTTAGAGCGGCAAAAGGGCGGTATCGGTCTGCGCGGACCGGGCGAAACCCAGCTGGAAGTCGACCGCCGTCAAATCCGCGAGCGCATCAAAAAACTCAACGAGCGTTTAAAACAAGTTTACGTGCAACGCCGCAGCCGTCGGCGCGCGCGCCATAAAGTGCCGATTCCCACGGCTTCGCTGGTGGGTTATACCAACGCGGGCAAGTCGTCGCTGTTTAATCGCCTGACTTCTTCCGATGTGTATGCTGCCGATCAACTGTTCGCCACGCTCGATCCGACCATGCGGCGCTTGGAGCTGCCCGGAAAAAGCGCGGTGATTTTAGCGGACACCGTCGGCTTTATTCGCAACCTACCGCACGATTTGGTGGAGGCGTTCAAATCGACACTGGAAGAAGTGGTGCAGGCGGATTTACTGTTGCACGTGGTGGATGCCGCTAACGCCGAACGCTTCGATCAAATGCAGCGCGTGAACGAGGTGCTGGCCGAAATCGAGGCCAACGCCATTCCGCAGATAATCGTGTTCAATAAGATAGACCTCACGGGCGAGGCGCCGCGCTATGAGCGCGATGCTAACGGCCATATTGCGCGCGTCTGGGTTTCGGCGCAGACCGGAGCGGGCATGGATATTCTGTTGCAAGCCTTGTCCGATCATTTCCGCCGCGACCGCCAGCATTATCATTTTTATCTGCCGCCCGAAGCCGGCCGCTTGCGCGCTACCTTATATGAACGCTTCAATATCGTGCATGAGACCAGCCCGGAAACAGGAGGCTGGTACTTGGAGCTGGCGCTCGAGGCGGCGCAGCTGGCTTGGCTGCAACAGCATGCTGATTTTCGTAAGGAATATCTGCTCCCCGAACCGAAATCGGTTCTTGCTCCTACCGGGTCCTGACCCTAGAATGCCGCTCTTTGCAACGATTTATCGCATAGGAAAACTCTAACAATTCATAATGTAGGGTGGGTTGAGCGCAGCGATACCCCCGAACAAATGATTTGCGAGCGGCTTAACCCCAACCTACATGAGAAGCTTTTTTTAGAGATTCTCATAAATTTGTAAGCAATTTTAAGGAGTCATCTGTGGCGTGGAACGAACCCGGCAAACCCGGAGATAAAGATCCCTGGGGACAACGCCGAAAGCCCAGTGCGGACGGGCCCGACCTCGAGCGTATCGTGAAAAATATCCAACAAAAATTCACCAATCTTTTTGGCGGCAAGGGCGGTGGTTCGGATTCTGGCAACGCCAGCTGGTTTGGCTTGGGTTTGATCATCGGAGTAGCGGTGTTCGTCTGGTGTCTCACCGGTTTCTACGTGGTGAATCAGGGCGAACGCGGCGTGGTGTTGCGCTTCGGCCAGAAAAACGAAATTACCGACGCGGGCTTGCGTTGGCACCTGCCGTATCCGCTGGAAAAAGTGGAGAAGGTAAACGTTGAAAAAGTCTCAACCATCGAGATCGGTTATCGCAGCAATGCGCGCAGCGGTGGCAAGAGCAAGGTGCCGCTGGAAGCCTTGATGCTGACCGAAGATGAAAACATCATCGAGATCGAATTCGCCGTGCAGTATTGGATCAACGACGCCGCCAATTATGTCTTCAACGTGCGCGACCAGGAAGCCACCATCGGGCAGGCCACCGAATCCGCGGTGCGCGAAGTAATCGGCCGCAGCACCTTGGATTATGTTTTCGAGAATCGTAAGAACATCGAACAGAACGTAAAAGAATTACTGCAGAAAATTTTAAATAACTATCGCATCGGTGTGCAAATTCAAGCGGTCGAGATGCAGCGCGCGCAACCGCCCGAAGAAGTGAAGACGGCGTTCGATGACGCGGTGAAAGCGCGCGAAGACCGCGAACGCCTCAAGAACGAAGCCGAAGCCTACGCCAACGACGTGATCCCGCGCGCGCGCGGCGCCGCCGCGCGCATGATACAAGAAGCCGAAGGCTATAAAGCCAGCGTCACCGCGCGCGCCGACGGTGATGCGCGCCGCTTCACGCAAATTGCATCGGAATACGTCAAGGCGCCAGCGGTGACACGCGAACGGCTGTATATCGAAACCATGGAGCAAGTATTGTCTAACACCACGAAAGTTTTCATCGATCAGAAAGCGGGCAACAATTTAATTTATCTTCCGCTCGATAAAATGTTGCCCCCCATGAGCGAAGCCGCGACGCCAGCGTCTAACACGCCAGCGTTGACCGGCGAACCCGCGGACATGGTGCCGAGCCCGCCCGTGCGCAGCGGCGCTTCTGGCCGCAGCCGCACCGATTTGCGCAAACGGTGACATCATGAATCAATCTAAATTACTAGCTGTGTTCGGAATCGTGCTGTTGATTGCCATTACCGTGCGTTCCGCTTTTTACATGGTGGACGAACGCGAAAAAGTTTTGGTGGTGCGTTTCGGTCAAGTGTTGCGCTACGACGATAAGCCTGGATTGCATTACAAAACGCCGTTCCTGGACGAGACGCGTTATTTCGATGGCCGCATTTTGACCATGGACGCCGAGCCGACGCCGTTCCTGACGCAAGAAAAGAAATACGTGTTGGTGGATTCCTTCGTCAAATGGCGTCTGCACGATCCACTCAAATATTATTTAACCGTGGGCGGCACCGAAGCGGGCGCGCGCCAACGTCTTGAGCAAATGATTAACAGCGGCTTGCGCGATGAAGTGAATAAACGCACCGTGCAAAGCGTGGTTTCCACCGACCGCGCCAAAATCATGGAGCTGGTGACCAAGGCGGCGGATGGCGAGGCACGCAAGCTTGGCATCGAAGTCGTGGACGTGCGCTTGCAGCGCGTGGATTTACCCGAGGCCGTGAGCCAGTCGGTGTTCCAACGCATGAAGGCCGAGCGTTCACGTATCGCCAATGAATTGCGCGCGCAGGGCGCCGAAGCCGCGGAAAAAATTCGCGCCGATTCCGAACGCCAACGTGAAGTCATGTTGGCTGAAGCCTATAGCAAGGGCGAGCGCACCCGCGGCGAAGGCGACGCCAAAGCCACCGCGCTGTACGCCGCCGCCTACGGGCGCGCGCCCGAATTCTTTTCGCTGTATCGCAGTCTTGGCGCCTACAAGGAAAGCTTCAAGAAAAAAGATGACATCATGATCGTCGATCCGAGCTCGGATTTCTTTCGCTACATGAAGAAACCCAGCCGTTAGAACCTCGCGCGAGGATGGCTATGTTGCACCATTTATGGCTGGCGATAGCCCTGCTATTGATCATCGAGGGAATTTTCCCGTTCTTAAGCCCGGATGGCTTGCGCAAAGCCTTGGCCGCCATCCATCAACTGAACGACATGCAACTGCGCTTCGCTGGCCTCACTTGCATGTTGTTGGGCGTGCTGCTGCTGTATATCGTCAACCGTTAAGATAAGCGCCGCTTATAGCGTTTATTGTTTATAAAAATATTATTTACACAAAACCACCATGCCTACCAAAGATCGCTGGTTATTGCCCGAAGGCGTAGAAGAACTCTTGCCTGCCGATGCGCGGCGCGCGGAGAGTTTGCGGCGGCGTTTGCTCGATCTGTTTGGGTCTTGGGGTTATGAGTTGGTCATGCCGCCCTTGATCGAGTATCTCGATTCCCTGTTAACGGGCGCGGGCCAAGACTTGGATATTCAAACCTTCAAGCTCACCGATCATTTAACCGGACGGTTGATGGGCGTGCGTCCGGACATGACGCCGCAAGCCGCGCGCATCGATGCGCATTACCTGAAACGCAACGCGCCCGTGCGCTTGTGTTACATGGGCTCGGTGCTGCACACGCGGCCCGACGAATTCGGCGGTTCGCGCGAACCGCTGCAAATGGGCGCGGAGCTTTTTGGGCATGCGGGTTCCGACGCGGACGCCGAAATTTTAGGCCTTATGATCGAGGCGCTGAAGCTGGCCGATATCCGCGATGCGCATATCGACCTGGGACACGTCGGTATATTCCGCGGCTTGGCGGAACAAGCGCGTCTCACTGCCGAACAGGAAAGCGAATTATTCGAAGCCTTGCAACGTAAAGCGCGCAATGAAGTGCAAGCCTTGTTGGCGCACAGCCAGGTGTCCGCCGCGACGCAAAAGTTATTGGCGGGCTTGCTCGATCTCAGCGGCGGCCAAGAAATTTTGGCGCGCGCGCGCGAACAATTCCGCGGCGCTCCGGAAAAAGTCATGCGCGCTCTGGATGAACTGCAAGCCGTGGCCGCGCGCGTGGCGCGTCAGCCGGGCGCGCCCGCTTTGTATTTCGATCTCGCGGAATTGTCGGGCTATCGCTATTACACGGGCATCGTATTTTCCGCGTTTGTGCCAGGGCATGGCCGCGCGATTGCGCGTGGCGGACGCTACGATGGCATCGGTCGCGCTTTTGGGCGCGAACGCGCCGCCACTGGATTCGGCGCCGATCTGCGCCAGTGGTTGTCGCTCGCGGCATCGGTCGCGCCAACTTTGGGCGGCATTCTCGCGCCCGATGTCGATGACGACGCATTGTGGGCCGAGATAACGCGGCTGCGCGCGGAAGGACAACGCGTGGTCAGACGCTTGAACGGCGATAAATCCGCCGCGGTGGAATTTGGCTGCGAGCGCGAACTGGTGAAGCGCGATGGTAAGTGGAAAGTCGAAGTTATTAAATAATCTAAATAATGTAGGGTGGGTTGAGCGCAACGAAACCCGCCGAACAATTTAAAAAATTCATAAGCGAGTCAACATGGCTAAAAACGTTGTCGTAATCGGCACCCAATGGGGCGATGAGGGAAAGGGCAAGATCGTCGATTTATTGACCGATCGGGCGCACGCGGTGGTGCGTTTTCAAGGCGGACATAACGCTGGCCACACGCTGGTTATCAACGGCAAAAAAACCGTATTACATTTAATTCCCTCGGGTGTGTTGCGCGATGGCGTGGTGTGCTTGATCGGTAACGGCGTGGTGCTGTCGGTCGCCGCCTTGTTCGAGGAAATCGACGAGATCACGAAAAGTGGCGTGGACGTGATGAAACGTCTGCACGTGAGCGAATCCTGCCCTTTGATCTTGCCGCACCACGTGGCGCTCGACCACGCGCGCGAAAAAGCCCGCGGCAAAGCCGCCATCGGCACCACTGGTCGTGGCATCGGTCCGGCCTACGAAGACAAAGTTTCGCGCCGCGGTTTACGCGTTGGCGACTTGATGGATAGCAAAACTTTCGGCGACAAGCTTAAAGGCGTGATGGAGTATCACAACTTCGCGCTTAAAAATTATTTTCATTGCGACACCGTCGATTATCAGAAGACCATGGACGAGTGTCAGCGTTTGGCGGAGAGATTGCGCCCCTTGGTGGCCGATATTCCCGAGCTGTTGCATCAATATGGACGCGATAGCAAACGCGTCATGTTCGAAGGCGCGCAAGGCGCTTTGCTCGACATCGATCATGGAACTTATCCCTTCGTCACTTCTTCCAATACTTGCTCAGGCGCAGCCGCGACCGGTAGCGGCGTGGGACCAAGCCGCCTTGATTATGTTTTGGGAATCACCAAGGCCTATACCACGCGCGTTGGCGCGGGTCCGTTTCCCACCGAATTGCACGACGAGGTCGGCGATTTTCTCGGCACGCGCGGCCACGAATTTGGCGCGACCACGGGACGTAAACGCCGTTGCGGTTGGTTCGATGCCGTGATCATGCGCCGTTCGAATCAATTGAATGGCGTCACCGGTTTGTGCGTGACCAAGCTCGACGTGCTCGATGGCTTAGACACGATTCGCGTCTGCACCGCCTACAAATATGAAGGCAAAGTACGCTCGACACCGCCGAGCGGCGCCGATGGCCTCGCTAAATGCGAACCGATTTATGAAGATTTGCCCGGCTGGAAAGAATCGACGCTGGGCGTGCGCAGCTTCGACAAACTGCCCAGCAACGCACAAAAATATTTAAAGAAGATCGAAGAATTTACCGAAGCGCGCGTCGACATCATTTCCACGGGCGCCGAGCGCGACGACACTATTATTTTGCGGCATCCGTTTGCATGATAATTGACCGACTGGAAATCTGATTTTTTTACTTGAACCAATATGAAATCAAAAATCTTGTTTATAGTGACTATAAGTCTGGTCTTAATTAGTTGTGCAACTAAAGATGTATCAAATGACTTTTCGTTATCGCCCGATTCAAAATCGGGGCTATTAGTCGGATCTTTGAAGTATCGTGGACCTGTAGCAGGCTATAGAGTTTATTATAAGGGGCTGAGCAATGACTTGACTGGTTTCTTTCGAGCAGGTTCAGACGATGTTGTTTCTTTTCTCACCACGCGTTACGACTTTCCTGATATAGGCGGAAAATTGCAAGTTACTGAGTTACCTGCTGGCGACTATGAGATTAATCGTTGGTCAGCAGGAGGTGGAGTGGTGCACATCGATCAAACACAACCTTTTAGCATCAAATTCAAAATTGAAGCTGGAAAAGCTACCTACATAGGTTCGTTCATGTTTACTGTTACTGATAAAACAATAAACGTACCTTCTGGCATCAAAGTCGATTTTGTTGATACTTTTGACGAAGATATAAAAGTTTTGCGCCGCTTGTATCCTAATCTCGCAATGACCGACATTTATATGGGGATAGAGCCAGGTTCGAAAAAAGAAAACGTCGGGGGCGCCAGTAATTTTCGCATCGATTCGATGCCTGTTTTTATGCCTCTGCGCCATTAAGCGCGGGCAGGCTTTAGCTAATGTAGCTTACGTTACCCAATGAAACAGCGCGCTACTGACAGATGATGGTACCGAGGAGAGGACTTGAACCTCCACGAGTTTCCCCACTAGAACCTGAATCTAGCGCGTCTACCAATTCCGCCACCTCGGCATGGAATCCGTGATTATATACGGGGCACGGCAGGCGGCGCACTCTACCGAGAGATAATTTTTATGTCAACGCGAAAACCCAAAAAGCCAATCTCCGACCCCATGGCGGGTCGGGAGAAAGAAAAATATGAATTTCCCGTGCCCAGCCGCGAGGCGGTGCTGGCATTGCTGACGGAACGCAACGAGCCGCTTTCACTGCAAATATTGGCCGATGAGCTGGGCGTCAAAGGCGAGCGCGACGAAGAATCCTTCAGCCGCCGCTTGCGCGCCATGGAGCGCGATGGACAGATTTTTAAAAATCGCCGCGGCTTGTACGGTCTGGCGCACAAGATGGACATGGTGTGTGGGCGTGTCAGCGGCCATCCGGAAGGTTTCGGTTTTCTGATTCCCGATGAGAAGGGCGAAGATTTATTTCTTCCTCCGGGTGAAATGCGCCAGGTGATGCACGGCGACCGCGTCATGGCGCGCGTGGTTGGCGTCGACGCGCGCGGTCGGCGCGAGGGTGTGGTGGTGGAAGTGCTCGAGCGCGCGCACAAGACCGTCGTCGGCCGTTACGCCACGCCCAATAACATGGGCTTCGTGGTGCCCGAGGATAAACACATCACGCAAGACATCGTGATCTCGCGCGGCGATGAAGGCGGCGCGGTCGAAGGCCAGATCGTGGTTGCTGAGATTATTTCGCCGCCCACGCGCCATCGCGCGCCCGCGGGACGTATCGTGGAAGTGCTGGGCGATCACATGGCGCCAGGCATGGAGATCGAAGTCGCGATTCGCGCGCACAGTCTGCCGCATGTTTGGCCCGACGATGTTTTAAAAGAAGTACAGAGCTTATCGCCCGAAGTGCCCGCGCAAGCCACTGAAGGCCGCGTGGATTTACGCGATACGCCCTTGGTGACCATCGACGGCGAGGACGCGCGCGATTTCGACGACGCCGTTTTTGCTGAACGCACTGGACATGTGTGGCGTTTGATCGTCGCCATTGCCGATGTATCGCATTACGTTAAGCCAGGCTCGGCGCTGGATCGCGAAGCCTATGCGCGCGGTACCTCGGTTTATTTTCCGCAACATGTCATTCCGATGTTGCCCGAAGTGTTGTCGAACGGTTTGTGTTCCATCAATCCCAAAGTCGATCGTTTGTGCATGGCCTGCGAGATGCAGATCGACGACAGCGGCGAACTGAAAAAATATCGTTTCTTTCAAGCCGTCATGCGCTCCAAGGCGCGTCTGACTTATACGCAAGTGGCAGCGATGCTGGTGCAAAAAGACGCTGAGTTACGCAGCGCCTATGCTGAAGTGTTGCCGCACTTGGAAACTTTGCATGGCTTGTTTCGCGTATTGCATAGCGCGCGCATGAAACGCGGCGCGGTTGATTTTGAGTTGCCCGAGACGCGCATTGTGTTCGATGACAAGCGCAAGATCAGCCGTATCTTGCCGCAACAACGCAACGACGCGCATCGCTTGATCGAAGAATGCATGCTCGCGGCCAACGTGTGCGCCGCGGAAATTTTGCAGAAGCACAAAGTGCCAGCGCTATATCGTATTCATGCTGGGCCTACGCCGACCAAGCTAAATGATTTGCGTGAATTTCTTTCCGAGATGGGCCTATCGCTTGGTGGCGGCGCGTCGCCGCAGGCGCAGCATTACTCCAAACTTATTAAGTCGGTGGAGAAGCGGCCGGATTCGCGTTTGATTCAAACCGTGTTGCTGCGCTCCTTGAGTCAGGCGGTGTATAGCCCGGACGATATCGGCCACTTCGCGCTCGGTTATCCGCATTACGCGCATTTCACTTCGCCGATACGCCGCTATCCCGATTTGCTGGTGCATCGCGCGATAAAAAATATCATCGTGCAGCGTCCCGCGGAAACCACGCCCGAATTAGCCAAGCAGCAGGGCGATCATTGCTCCTTAACCGAACGCCGCGCCGACGAAGCCACGCGCGAAGTGGTGCGTTGGCTTAAAGCCGAGTTCATGATGGACAAGATCGGCCAGGAATTCGACGGTTTCATCAGTGGCGTGACCAACTTCGGTATTTTCGTGGAATTGGTGGAAGTGTATGTCGATGGCCTGGTGCATATCACCGCGCTTGGCAACGACTACTACCATTTCGACGCCGCGCATCATCGCCTCATGGGCGAACGCACGCGCCAAATCTTTCGCTTAGGCGACAAGGTGCGCATCCGCGTGGTGCGAGTCGATCTGGATGAAACCAAGATCGATTTTGAATTGGCTAACGTGCCCGCCAAGGTGAAAGAACGCGCTCCACGCTGCGAACACGGTGGCAAAAAACGCCAAGGCAAGCGTTCCAAAAAACGTCGACGTTAACATGAGCGAGAATTACATTTGCGGACTGCACTCGGTATTGGCGGCGCTGAAAAAAAATCCCGATGCTGTCGAGGAAATTTGGGTAAGTGAAGCGCGCGATGACAAGCGCATGGCCGCCGTCACCGATGCCGCGCGCGCCGCGCGCGTAAAAATCAACAAAACATCGCGCCAAGCGCTCGACCGCATGGTTGAAGGCGTGCGCCATCAAGGCGTGGTCGCGCGCCTGCGTGAAACCGCGGGGCACACAGAACAACATCTCGAAACCTTTCTGGCACGCTTGCCCGCCATGCCCTTGCTGTTGGTTCTCGACAACGTGCAAGACCCGCACAATCTCGGCGCCTGTCTGCGCAGCGCCGATGCCGCGGGCGTGCACGCGGTGATCGTTCCACGCGAGCACACCGCTCCGTTAAGCGCGGTCGCGCGCCGCGCTGCTAGCGGCGCGGCTGAATCCATCCCCGTGTTTCAAGTCACCAATCTCGCGCGTTGCTTGCGCCAATTAAAAGAAGCAGGCATTTGGCTCGCGGGTGCCAGCCAAGAAGCGGAGGACGATATTTTTCACACCGATTTATGCCGACCGCTGGCCATGGTGTTGGGCGGAGAGGGCGAAGGACTGCGGCGTTTGACGCAAGAAGAATGCGACATGCTGGTGCGCATTCCCATGGCGGGAAGCGTGGAGAGTCTTAATGTTTCGGTCGCCACGGGTGTTTGTCTGTTTGAAGCGGTGCGTCAACGGCAAACCATGTCTTAGGTCAAAAGTTATTATTTATTTTTTTAATTGCCACGACTTAATCTTTATCTTTTATTTTCAGCGTTTGACAAATTTAAGATGCGTCACCTTTAGCGCAGCCACCGTGCGCACAAGCTGAAGGCCGTGCAGATTGTGACCGACATCCTCGAACAAACGTTCGCCGCTGCCGAGCAGTGTGGGCACGACATTCAATTCCATTTCATCAACAAGGCCCAGAGCCAGATATTGCTGCGCCGCCTTGGCGCCACCCGCAAGAGAAACATCTTTATTGCCCGCCGCGCGCCGCGCTAATTCCAGCGCCGCTTCGATACCGTCGGTGACAAACGTGAAGCTTGTACCGCCTTCAAGCGTCAGTGGTTTACGCGCGTGATGCGTGAGCACGAACACGGGATGATGAAACGGCGGATTAGCTCCCCACCAACCGTTCCAAGGATTCTTGGCATCCCAAGGTCCAGGATGACCGCCAAACATATTGCGCCCCATGATGGTGGCGCCGATGTTGGCTAGCGATTCCTCGACGACAGGTGTGCTTTCATTCACTTCGCCGCCTTCGAGACCAAGCAACCTGCGAAACATCGTCAGCTGAAACGCCCACTCATGCAGCCGCTCACCGCCGATACCGAGTGGATTCTTTACGCTCTGATGGGGCCCAGCCACAAAACCATCGAGGGACATAGAGATTTTAAAGCGCAGTTTAGACATGTATTTTGTGAAACGATTTATTTAAGAAACATCGCAGCTTGACTACTCTCGAATTTCTGGCTCAACTAATTTTGCCAATAAAATAAGTGACTCCTGCCATCCGAGGTAACACATTTCGGCGGGAATGACGTCGGGAATACCTTCTTGCAGCACGCTCAATTCAGTCCCGCAGGACACCGCCTTCAAAGTCACCAACACCTTCATGACGCCAGGAAGATTTGGATCTTCGAATGTATCGGTGTAACGAATGCGTTCGTTTGGCACCAGTTCCAAATATTCACCGCCAAAGGCGTGACTATGTTGGGTGGTGAAATTGGTGAACGACATTCTGAATGTTCCGCCAACTTTGGCTTCCATGTGGTGCACCGCGCAGGTAAAGCCGTTCGGCGGAAGCCACTTGGCCATGGCTTCGGCGTTGAGAAAAGCGCGATAGACTCGTTCTGGCGGCGCGCGTAACACGCGGTGGAGACGAACAGTGTTAGTAGCCATGGTTTTTCCCTCCTTTATATAATTGCCTTGAAAAATATTAATATGTCACATGCACCATGCGCATAATTACGCGCGGACGACAAACGTCATGGAATCGCCACGCGTGTTTTGCGTCACCGGCTTGCCAGCGGCGTCGTAAACTTTTGGGTTCGGTTTAAATCCTATGGCCGCAAGCTGCTGGCGTTGTTTTTCAAGCGTGATGTAATACATCATGGTTCGATAGTCATGGTACTGGTCGTTGATGATCGAATATTCCTTGGTGCTGACTTCGTGGCGTTTATAGCGCCACCGGTTCATTATTCTGTAAGCCGTGTGCCCCAAGAAACTTGCCGTGCGCCAGAGAAACTTTGCCGGGTTGGCGGAGAATTCATATTCTGGAAAATAAAACCATGCATCGTGTTCGGCGCTGTCACGGTTGTAGGTCGAAAAAATAAATACCCCATTGGGCGCCAATAAACGGCGTGCTTCCTTCAATATAGCGATGCGGCCAACGTGATCGACCATGCTTATGCCCGCGCAGGCGAATACGATGAGATCGAACGATCGATCCTGAAATTGCGTGAGCGATCTGGCATCGGCATGCTCGAATCGTACTCCAGGAAATCGATGTCGGCATTCATCGATCATTTCTTGCACATAATCGACGCCGATATAATCCTCGCTGATTTGGCGCAGCGCCTTAACCGTCCGCCCGCCACCGACCCCAATATCCAAAATACGCTTGTTTCGCAGCTCGTCTGCAACGCTCGACAGCGCGGCTTCTTCGGGGGGATTTAATTTATCCCTATTGGAATAACTATCCACCGCCGTGCGCATGGTTTTGTGGTTAATAGAATCGACTAAAGGATTAGTGTTCATAGTGAAATATCATCGGATGCAGTGCAGGGCTAACTTGCGATTACTTAGTGCGTCAGTGGAAGCACATCTTCGAGGCGTATTAAAATTTTTCATAATGAAAAAACCGTGATTTATTAAAGATTTTTTTTAAGATAATAACACCCTCGCTGTAACGGCCGAAAGATTAAGCAGTCATCCAGTGGATCAGGTTTTACCCGCGAATTTGACTGTTTTAATGCTTATAAAAACCAATTTGGCAATAATCCCTTGTTTGTAATAGAATGCCGCGCTCTTCGACCTTGCCTTACCGCCCGATAATAACAACAAAACGGGTACGGAAGGCTGACATTTATCCATAAGGAGTATTGCATGCGTCATTATGAAGTTGTGTTTCTGGTTCATCCGGATCAGAGCGAGCAAGTGCCAGCGATGATTGAGCGTTATCGCTCGATGATCGAATCCGCCAAAGGTTCGATTCACCGCCTCGAAGATTGGGGTCGCCGCCAGCTGGCTTATCCTCTTAATAAAGTTCACAAAGCGCATTACGTGCTCATGAATATCGAGTGCGAGTTCGAGACATTGCGCGAGCTTGAATCGGCGTTTCGTTTCAACGACGCGGTGTTGCGTTCGCTTGTCATTAGCCGCAAAGAGGCGATTACTAGCGTTTCGCCCTTGGCGAAAGAAAATGAAGACAAGCCGGCCGCCGCTGTCGCGGCGCCTGAGATGGAAGGCGTCGATCTCGATGCCGCCGACAACGCTGATCGAGTTTAAGGAGCACGCCCATGTCACGTTTTTTTAGACGTAAAAAATTCTGCCGTTTCACCGCTGAGCGCGTGGTCGAGATCGATTATAAAGATCTGGCCGTGTTGAACGCCTACATCACCGAAACCGGCCGCATTATTCCCTGCCGCAACACTGGCACCAAGGCCCGCTATCAGCGGCAACTGACGCGCGCCATCAAGTACGCGCGTTTTCTGGCGTTGATGCCTTACTGCGACAGCCACTGAGCGAGGATTGAACGATGGAAGTTATTCTGCTGGAAAAAGTACGCAACCTGGGAAATCTTGGCGAACAGGTCAAGGTGAAATCGGGTTTTGCCCGCAACTATCTTATTCCTTATGGCAAAGCCGTGAGCGCCAACGAGGAAAACCGCGCCAAGTTCGAAGCGCAACGCGCGCAGCTGGAAATGGCGCAAGCCGATGCCTTAGGCAAGGCCAAGGCGCGTGGCGAGAAAATGAACGGCTATACGCTGCAAGTGGTGCGCAAGATCAGCGAAGAAGGAAAACTTTTCGGCTCCGTGGGTATTCGCGACGTGGTCGAAGCCATGCAGCAAGCGGGTTTTGAGTTGGAACGTTCTGAAATACACATGAATCATGGTTCATTGAAGGAAGTGGGCGATCACGAAATTTCCGTGTCGCTGCATCCTGAAGTTAATTTCAAAATTATTGTTTCCGTCGTCGGCGAAAAATAAGCTAGAATTTTCGGATAACAGCGCATCTGTTAAAACAGATGCGCTGCGTTATAATGAAATCTTCTAAGCGGTCAGCATAAAAATTATCCGTTAGTTCATCATGAGGAGGAGGCCGTGGAAGAACGAGCCCTATCCAGACGAGGAGCGGAAACACCGACCGACGCGCTGAAGCTTCCGCCGCAGTCGGTTGAAGCTGAGCAGTCCGTCTTGGGCGGCCTGCTGCTGGAAAATCAAAGCTGGGACCGCATCGCCGACATCATCACCGCGGACGACTTTTACCGTCGCGAGCATCGCATCATCTTTAATTCCATTTCCGCGCTGTGCGAAGAAAATAGCCCAGCCGACGTTGTTACCGTTTCCGAATGGCTGGAGCGCAGCGGCGAGCTTGAGGCCGCTGGCGGTTTGGTTTATCTCGGTTCGCTCGCGAACAATACTCCCAGCGCCGCCAATATTGTTGCCTACGCTGCGATCGTGCGCGAAAGCTCGGTCATGCGCGAGCTGGCGCGCGCTGCTTCCGACATTGGCAACGCGGTATACACGCCCGAAGGCCGCTCGGCCAATGAACTGCTCGACCTCGCGGAAAAGCGTATTTTCGACATCAGCGAAAAAGGCCATCGTCGCGGAGAATTTCAGCCGCTGAATACTTTGCTCAGCAAGGCGGTTGATCGTATCGATGAGTTGTTTCGTTCTAAATCTTCGATCACGGGCGTGGCCACGGGCTTTACCGATCTGGATGAAATGACTTCGGGTTTGCAAGCAGCCGACCTAGTGATTATCGCGGGCCGCCCGTCCATGGGTAAAACCAGCTTGGCCATGAACATGGCGGAAAACGCCGCCGTCGGCCACAAAATTCCCGTGGCGGTGTTCAGCATGGAAATGCCTGGCACGCAGTTGGCCTTGCGCATGATGGCCTCGCTCGGACGCATCAACGCGCACCGGGTGCGCACGGGCAAGCTGGACGATGACGATTGGCCACGTCTGACCTCGGCAGTGAGCTTATTGAATGAAGCGCCGATCTTCATCGACGACACTCCCGCGTTGACTCCCATGGAGCTGCGCGCGCGTGCGCGTCGTTTAAAGCGTGAGCACGGTTTGGGTTTGATCATCATCGATTATCTGCAGCTAATGCAATCCACCGACCGCATGGAAGAAAATCGCGCCACGGAAATTTCCAATATCACGCGCGCGCTGAAGGGCTTAGCGAAAGAGCTGGAAGTGCCCGTTATTGCCATGTCGCAGCTGAATCGCAGCGTCGAAAGCCGCACTGACAAAAGACCAGTCATGTCCGATTTGCGCGAATCAGGCGCCATCGAGCAAGACGCCGACGTGATTTTGTTCATCTACCGCGACGAGGTTTACAACAAGGACAGTCCAGTAAAGGGCACCGCCGATATCATTATCGGCAAGCAGCGTAACGGCCCCATCGGCGATGTGCGTTTGACCTTCCTCGGGGAATACACCCGTTTTGAAAACTACACCAGCGCTGGCTACGGGAATTCTTAAATGAGCCGGCCAGCGCGCGCGCTGCTGGATGCGGCAGCGCTGCGACATAACCTCGAACAAGTCCGCCGCCACGCGCCACGCGCGCGCGTGATGGCCGTGGTCAAGGCCAATGCCTACGGGCATGGCGCGTCGTGGGTGGCGCGCACTTTAAGCGGCGCCGATGCCTTCGGCGTTTCTAGCATGGAAGAGGGCGTGGAGCTGCGCGAGGCGGGGATCACCCAGCCGATTTGTCTGTTCGAAGGATTTTTCGCCGCCGACGAATTACCGATGTTGATCAAGCATCGCTTGGCGCCCGTTATTCATCACCCCAGTCAATTGCAAAATCTGGCGCAGATTCGCTCCGATCATAAGCTTTCCGTGTGGCTTAAAATCGACACGGGCATGCATCGCCTGGGCTTTTCACCAGCGGATGCCAGTGAAGCGTTAAAACAATTACGCAATTCTCCCGCCGTCGCCGAAGTGCGTTTGATGTCGCACTTCGCGCGCGCCGATTTTCCCGAAGACGCCGCGACCGTGGCGCAAATTAAAATTTTCCAAGCGCAGATCCACGGCTTAGGCTTGGAATCGAGCATGGCCAATTCCGCGGGTGTCTTAGCTTGGCCCGCGAGCCATCTCGATTGGGTGCGGCCTGGCATCATGCTGTATGGTTCATCGCCAATGATGGGCCAAAGCGCGGCGCAGCTCGATCTGAAACCAGTGATGACATTGCAAACCGCTTTGATTGCGGTGCACGCGCGTCGCAAGGGCGATCCGATTGGCTACGGCGGCGATTGGCATTGTCCCGAGGACATGTCCGTGGGCGTGGCCGCTATCGGTTATGGCGACGGTTATTCGCGCCATGCGCCAGCGGGAACGCCCGTGCTGGTCAATAATAAGCGCGTGCCTTTGGTGGGCCGCGTGTCGATGGATATGATCACGGTCGATTTGCGCACGCAGCCGCGCGCCCAAGTCGGCGATCCAGTGGTGTTATGGGGTCAAGGGTTGCCCGTCGAGGAAGTCGCGGACAAAGCGGGTACGGTGGGTTACGAACTGCTCTGCCATGTCACGCCGCGCGTGCCACGGATCGTGATTTAAAACGAAACCGTTGAGGTACGACGCTGCGCGTCGACCCAACCTACATTAAAATATTTTGTGTGCATCAGGTTTTTTCTGTGAATAAAAAATAATTCATGCAGGTTGGGCTGAGCGCAGCGAAGCCCAACGGACTCATCCATCATGGCCAAGGCAAAATCGGTTTACACCTGCAACGAATGCGGCGCCAGCTCACCCAAATGGGTCGGGCAGTGTCCGTCATGCAGCGCTTGGAACACCCTGTATGAAACCGCCGTGGTCTCGACTTCGAGCGCGCGCGGCGGGCGTCAATATGGCGCGCCAGCGGAAGCGCGGCTTCTCGCCGAAGTCACGCCTGAAAAAATCGCGCGCATCGCCACGGGTATCAGCGAACTCGATCGTGTATTAGGTGGTGGCTTGGTCGCGGGTTCCGTGGTGTTGATCGGCGGCGATCCGGGTATCGGCAAATCCACTTTGTTGACTCAGGCGCTGGCGACCGTCAGCCAAAGCGCGCACGTGCTCTATGTCAGCGGCGAAGAATCTTCCGATCAAATTGCATTGCGTGCGCAACGTCTAGGCCTGAAAGGCGAAAAGCTGCGTCTGTTCACCGAAAATCAAATTGAAACCATTATCGCTTACGCGCAAACCGAGCGTCCGCAAGTTATCGTCATCGATTCGATCCAGACGGTGTTTACCGATATTTTGCAATCCGCGCCAGGCAGCGTCGCGCAAGTGCGTGAATCCGCTGGGCAGCTGGTGCGCTTTGCCAAACAAACCGGAACCGCTTTGTTTCTCGTGGGGCACGTTACCAAAGAAGGAACATTGGCGGGTCCGCGGGTGCTGGAACATATGGTGGATACGGTGCTTTATTTCGAAGGCGATACGGGCAGTGCGTTTCGCATCATTCGCGCGATTAAAAACCGTTTTGGCGCGGTTAATGAAATCGGCGTATTCGCCATGACCGAAACCGGTTTGCGCGAAGTTGGCAATCCATCGTCGATGTTTTTAAGCCGCCAAGGCGACGCCGTGCCCGGCAGCGTGGTGTTGGCGACGCAGGAAGGCACGCGTCCTTTGTTGGTGGAAGTGCAGGCCTTGGTGGACCAGAGCCATTTGAGTAATCCGCGCCGCGTCTGTGTTGGACTCGATACCAATCGGCTGTCGATGTTGCTCGCGGTGTTGCATCGCCACGGTGGCATTCCCACTTACGACCAAGATGTGTTTGTAAACGTCGTGGGCGGCGTGCGCGTCATGGAAACCGCCGCCGATTTGGCGATTTTGGCGGCGACGGTGTCGAGTCTGCGCAATCGCCCGCTAGGAAAAGATTTAATCGCTTTCGGCGAAATCGGTTTGGCGGGAGAAGTGCGGCCCGTGCAGCGCGGTCAAGAACGGATTCGCGAAGCGGCTAAATTGGGTTTTAAACGCGCTGTGATTCCCGCGGCCAACATGCCGAAGAAAGACGACGTCGGCATTACGCTGTTGCCTGTGCGGCGTCTTGCGGAAATGCTGGATATTCTCGATTAGAATTTTGGCGGTGGATTTCTTTTTTGTCAGAACTGCTTAATTAATTCACTTCAAATAAAACTGCAAACGCGTGCTGGCGACTTCGATGACGTCGCCGTTTTTCAGCTTGGCGCCTTCTTTGGCGATCATTTTTCCATTCAACTTAGGCGTTTCATCTTCTCCTGGCACCAGCATGTAGCCGTCATTCACCAGATTGATGGCGCCAGCGCGTTTCCCGACTTTACCGAGGTTGGTCACCTTCTTGGTGAGTTCGATACGCTTGCCGCTGTTCACGCCGCTCAATATAAAAATGGCTCCGAGGCGATCAGTCTTGAGAGCGGGCGCTTCTTTGGCGGAAGATGTCTCAACGGTGATGGCGGGACCGAGCTTGGCTTCCGCTGTTTCGCGCGCCGAGGAAATAATCACGGTCTTGGCGAAGTCATCCGGCTGTTGTGTTTGCTTTTGACGCGTCGATTCGGTGATGAACACCAAGGTATGTTTGCCAATAACGATGGCATCGCCATTCTTGAGATGATGCTTGGCGATTTTTTTGTTATTGATGAAAGTGCCGTTGGTGCTGCCAAGGTCTTGAATAAAAGAATCGTCGCCCACGGTAAAGATGTTGGCGTGCTCGCCGCTAATGGCCAGATTGTCGATGAACACTTCGCAGCCCGGTTTGCGGCCGATCTTCATGTCGCCTTGTTTCAGCTCGACGTGATCGACGACTTCGTTGTTAAATTTAATAATAAGTTTAGCCATAAGCTTTCCTGCTCAATAGTCTTAGATTAGCAAAATCTGTGCCTAAATTCGGGCGTTTTCTATATTTCTTCATCGGCTTGATTGCGTTTTAGCAAGGCATCTTTCTGGCGCGTAAAGCTGGAACCCGTGCGCACCAGAATCACCGAAATATTATCTGGTCCACCGCGCAGATTGGCGGTTTCGATCATGGTTCGCACGGCGGATTCGAGATTGCGCCCATGTTCGGTGAGTATCATTTCGATATCGCCGTCGGCTAAAACATCATTGAGCCCATCGGAGCAAAGCAGATAGATATCTTCGTCCATGACCGCGTGTTCGCTAATGTCTGGCAACACCGTGGGATCGATGCCGAGCGCGCGCGTGACCAGATTTTTACTGACAGATCCGCGCGCTTCTTCTTCCGTTGCCAGCCCGCGGTTAATCAATTCTTGAATGACCGAATGATCTTGGGTGATTTGCTCGAGAATGCCAAAACGAAAACGGTAAAGACGCGAGTCACCCACATGGCCGACGCACATTTGGTCTTGATAGAAGACCACGGCCACCACCGTGGAACCCATGCCCGCGCATTCGGGACGTTGACGCGACAATTCATAAATCGCGCGGTTGGCTTCCTGCACGGCTTCGCCCATCGATTTGATCTCGAGCGCGGCGGTGGGAGCCCTGGCGGTATCGGTAAAGCTGTCGGCGACGCATTTGGTAATCACATCGACCGCCAGTTTACTGGCCACTTCTCCCGCCTGGTGTCCGCCCATGCCGTCGGCCACGACCACCAACCCGGCCTCGGGAACGAGGCCGATACTATCCTCGTTTTGCTCGCGCATGCGCCCGGTGTCGGTGAGGCCATACATCAGTAATACGCTCATGAAGCTATTTGTCCCTTTTGTGGCTAAGCCGTGCTTTTCAGGCAGGGCAAACTACTGATTATTCAGAAAGCCGGGTCAGCGGCGCATTCTGTTTATGTGGTGCACGATAGATGGATGGGTTTTTCAAAGTGTAGAGTGTTTTTCTGCCCCACGCCTGAAATACGATTTAGCGATTCATGAAGCCCAAGCAAGCCCAGAAATAACGCTAGAGAAAACTATTATTTTTATGATTTATAAAGGAAAAGTTATTAAAAAATTAAGCCAGCAGATTTTCTAAAATTCGCCGATACGTGTGTGACAAACGTGCCACATCGGGTACTGCGATGCATTCGTCAATCTGGTGGATGGTGCTATTCAGTGGGCCTAGTTCTACGACCTCAGCTCCCGTCGGGGCGATAAAGCGGCCATCGGAGGTCCCGCCACTGGTCGATAAGCTGGTATCGATTCCTAGCTCGTCTCGTATCGCCCGTCGCACGGCCTCGATCAATGTGGCGCCGCGCGTGAGAAACGGCTGGCCGGAAAGCACCCATTGCAGGCTGTAGTCCACGCCATGGCGTCGCAGGATTTCTTCGGTACGTTGGCGTAAATCCCTATCGGTGACGGCAGTGGAGAAACGAAAATTAAATACCACTTCGAGTGTCCCTGGGATGACATTTTCCACGCCCGTGCCGCCATGGACGTTGGAAATTTGGAAACTGGTCGCAGGGAAATCGGCATTACCCTGGTCCCACTCGGTTTGCACCAGTTCCGCCAAGGCGGGAGATACTATATGGATAGGATTTTTTGCGAGATGCGGATAAGCCACGTGTCCTTGCTTGCCGCGCACCGTCAGCCTGCCAGTTAACGAGCCACGTCGGCCATTTTTAATCGTGTCTCCCAAAACTTTAGCTGAAGATGGTTCACCCACGATGCAATGGTCGATTTTTATATGGTGCTTGGCCAGCCATTCCATGACCTTGGCTGTGCCATCCACCGACGGGCCTTCCTCATCAGAGGTGATCAGCAAACCAATCGAACCTTTGTGTCGCGGATGTTTGGCGACAAAATCTTCGATCGCGGTGACAAACGCTGCCAGCGACGATTTCATGTCGGAGGCGCCGCGGCCGTAGAGATGACCGTTACGAATTTCAGGTTGATACGGATCGCTCTTCCACGCGTCGCGCGGACCGCTGGGCACGACATCGGTGTGTCCCGCGAACACCACCAGCGGTTTGGCGCTGCCGCGCACCGCCCAAAGATTGTCCACTTCGCCGAAACGCAGTTTTTCCGCTTTGAAGCCAAGCGGCGCCAAGCGCGCCAGCATGATGTCTTGGCAACCTTCATCGCGCGGGGTTTGCGAAGGGCGCGCGATCAGTTGTTTGGCGAGTTCGAGAGTTTTATCCATATTGTTGAAGATGGTTTATTGATTGTTAACCACAGAGGGCACAGAGGGCGCGGAGAATTAAAATAAAAAAATTTAAATTATCTCTGTGTTCTCTGTGCGCTCTGTGGTGAAAAAATCATATTTAATTTTAAATATCCCTGAGTAATTCATTGATGCCGACTTTGGAACGTGTTTTTTCGTCCACTTGTTTCACGATCACAGCACAGTAGAGACTGTATTTGCCATCGGCAGAGGGCAGGTTGCCAGAAACCACCACCGATCCCTTAGGGATGCGACCGTAGCTCACTTGGCCAGTCATGCGATTATAAATTTTGGTGCTTTGACCGATGTACACGCCCATGGAGATCACCGAGCCTTCTTCGACAATAACACCTTCGACGACTTCCGAGCGCGCACCGATGAAGCAGTTGTCTTCGATAATGGTCGGCGCCGCTTGCACGGGTTCCAGTACGCCACCGATGCCAACACCGCCCGATAGGTGCACGTTCTTGCCGATCTGTGCGCAAGAGCCGACCGTGGCCCAAGTGTCCACCATCGAGCCTTCATCGACGTAACCGCCGATGTTGACGTAAGAGGGCATGAGCACCGCGCTCGGGGCGATGTACGCACCCTTGCGTATCGCCGCGGGCGGCACCACGCGGAAGCCGCCGTCGCGGAAACTTTTCGAATTATAATCCGCGAATTTAGACGGCACCTTGTCCCAATAATTGGTGTAACCGCCTTTAATGAAGCTATTGTCTTCAATGCGGAAATAGAGCAACACGGCTTTTTTCAGCCACTCGTTCACTACCCATTGGCCATTTTTCTTTTCCGCCACGCGCGCTTTTCCTGAATCCAGCAGGTTGATGGCTTCGTGCACCGCGTCTTTGACGTGTGTGTCGACATTGCGCGGCGTAATGGCGCCGCGCCGCTCAAAGGCTTCATTGATGACGGATTGAATGTCGCTCATAAAGATTCCTTAAGAAATAATTTTAAAAAATAATTAATGTAGCTTGGGTTAAGCGTTAGCGAAACCCAACGGTTTTGATTTTTTGATGTCGAATGTCGTTTGTTGAGCTTTGTTCCTCAGCCCAAGCTACATTTATTTAAGCGATTCTACATAATTTCTAATGCGCTGTGCGGCTTCGATGCATTCCTCGGGCGCGGCCACCAAAGCCATGCGTACGCGGTTTTGTCCTGGATTCGCATCATGCGCAGGACGAGAAAGGTAGCTTCCTGGCAGCACCAGGACATTTTCTTGCGCATACAGCTCGCGCGTGAAGCTTTCGTCATCCCGCGGCGTTTTCGGCCATAGATAGAAGCCCGCTTCGGGTTTTTCCAGCGCCATAACCGGCCCTAGAATTTTTAGCACGGCCTCGAATTTAGCGCGGTAGAGTTTGCGATTAGCGCGCACATGCGCTTCGTCGTTCCAAGCGGCGATGCTGGCCGCTTGCGTCGGCGGCGACAAGGCGCAGCCATGATAAGTGCGATATTGATGATACTGTTCCATCACCTCGCCGTCGCCCGCGACAAAACCAGAACGCAAACCCGGCAAACTCGAGCGCTTCGAAAGACTGTGGAATGCCAGGCAGTGACGATAGTCTTTGATGCCTAAATCGTTCGCGACTTGCAGCAAACCCGCGGGCGGTTGGGTTTCATCGAAATAAATTTCGGAATAGCATTCGTCCGAGGCGATAATAAAATTATGTTTTTGCGCCAGCTCGATCAGCTTGGCGAGTTCGGCATGCGTTAGCACCGCGCCCGTGGGATTGCCTGGCGAGCAAATGTAAACCAGCGGCACTTGTTGCCAAAATTCCTCGGTTATTTTGGAAAAATCGGTGCGAAAACCGTTTTCCTCCACGCAATTCAAAAAATACGGCCGCGCCCCAGCCAGCAGCGCCGCGCCTTCGTAGATTTGATAAAACGGGTTCGGCATGATTACCACTGGCCGATGCGAATTAACGCGGCGGTCGATGACGGCTTGCGCGATGGAAAACAGCGCCTCGCGCGTGCCCGCCACGGGCAGCACATGGCGTTCGGGATCAAGAGCGATTTTGTTCAGGTTAAAACGGCGCGTGGCCCAATTCACCATGCTGCGACGCAGCTCGCTGGAACCGCGCGTGAGCGGATAGTTGGATAGTCCAGTCAGATTGGATTTCAGGGCTTCCAAAACGAAAGCGGGTGCGGCATGCTGCGGCTCGCCCACGGACAGCCGAATCGGTTTTTTATCCCCGGGCGGCGTGACGCCGTGAATAAGTTGCGCGAGCTTTTGAAACGGGTAGGGCTGTAAGCTCGCGAGCCTGGAATTCATGGTGAATGAGTTTTGGGAAAAAAAGAATTATACGGGAAGCCATTGATGCCATCCAAGGACACACAAGGAATTTATCCGGTCGCGGCCCTGCTTATCGGCGCCAGCCTGTGGGGCGTGATCTGGTACCCCATGCGCTTGCTCGAAGGCGGCGGTTTGGGCGGTATTTGGCTGTCGTTGACGCTGTATGTTTCCGCCATGCTCGTCAGTTTGCCGCGCACCGCCAGATCGATTCCCGAGTTTAGCCGCCATCCGGTTTTGCTGATTTTACTTATGCTCGCGGCCGGTTGGACCAACATCGCTTTTATCGAGGCGGTGCTGGAAGGCAACATCTTGCGCGTGTTGCTGCTGTTTTATCTATCGCCATTGTGGGCCACCTTGATGGGTTGGTTATTTCTACAGGAACGCATTACGCGCGTGGGTTTCGCCAGCCTAGCGATCGCCATGAGCGGCGCGTTATTAATGTTATGGAACCCGATTCTCGGCGCGCCTTGGCCGCAAGGTAAGGCCGACTGGATGGCGCTCACTTCCGGTTTTGCGTTTGCGCTGTCGAACGTGATTGTGCGCAAGATGCAGGACATCTCGGTCGCGGCCAAGGCCTTGGCTGTTTGGGCGGGCGTGGTGTTGGTGGCGGTTATCATGATTGCGCTGTTTTCTTTGCCAATCCCAAAACCATCGATGTCGATATTTGGCGGCGCTGTCGCGCTGGGTGTGTTCGGCATCTTATTGATGACTACGTTGGTGCAATATGGCGTGACGCACATGCCAGTGCATCGTTCGGCGGTTATTACTTTGTTTGAGTTGGTTGCGGGAGCTATTTCGCAGCAGTTGCTGACCAATGAAGTGGTGACGATGCGGGAATGGGTAGGGGGACTATTAATCGTGGTGGGGGCGTATCTTTCGGCTAAAGCGTCAATAAAATAACCCTCTCCTATATCTAACAATTTAGGAGAGGGGTTTTAAAGTGAGCAATGAGATTGTCAAATCGGTTCTGTTGTTGTGCTTCAATTGAGTTCTAACAGAAAATTCTGTTCAGTGCCCATGAATCCAGAGGCCAATGCATTAGGTATTAAATTTGTAGAGCCATTAAATACGCTTCCAACGACTTGGGCATCACGAGTTAATCCTGAATACCTGCTCATCAAAGATGTATAAGGTCCTTTCATATGTGTGATTGATCTTGTTCGGCTAGGCTCACTTATACCTGCCCAGTCCACGTCGATGGTTAAATCCACGCAAACACTCAACGAATTACATGCTGGGATTACAGCTTTGAGATGCGCTTTTGTCAGGGCTTGATTCATTTGGAAATCAGCATTTTCTGCGGTTCCGAACATATTTGAGTATGTAGAGTTACATTGATCATATTGGTCGACATTGACGTAAGTAAAAAATGTAACATTAGGCGCGCCCGGTGGTTGATATTGCACAACAGTCTGTATCACCCCTAAATTAATTAAAGTGAATATACAGCCTGAAGAATCAGTCTGGGAAAATGAAGCTGACACAGCATTGCTGTTATTTCGGACTACATTACCAGCATAACCGGGTGTTGAAAGAGTGAAGGCTGCGACAAATAGCAGTATATAGACTGATAGGGATTTCATATTTTTCCTTTATTTTAATTTGGACTAAACATTAATTATTTTTCTGACCTAACATTGTGTGAGTCAGCATGTTTACTTTGCCATATCTCATTTTTGAAAAATAGGATGTTCGGAGAAAACGAGAAAGATGCGTTGCTATTTATGCTAGTGAATCAAGAAGTAATAAATACGGGGTTATATCTTACATTAATGTTGAAAGTAATCGTAAACGTTTAACTTTACGCAACTCGATTCTTTAGACTTACGCTAGTGAACGATTCAATATTATCGATCAATTGATCAGCCATGATCTGCATGGCCTCGCGGCTGGCCCAGGCGTTGTGTGGGGTGAGGATGAAGTTGGGTAAGTCGGGTTCAAGCAGTGGGTTGCCGTTGCGCGGGGGTTCTTCGCTGAGTACGTCGAAGGCGGCGCCGCCTAGGCGTCGGTTTTTTAATGCGGTGGCCAGGGCCTGTTCGTCCACCAATCCGCCACGTGAAGTGTTGATTAATATCGCGCGGGGTTTCATTAAGGCGAGTTCTGCTGCACCGATGAAATTTTTGGTTTCGGGCGTGAGCGGGCTATGGAGGGTGATGACATCGCTTTCGCGCAACACGGTTTCGAATGGTTTGCGTTCTCGGCTGGTGTCGCTGCTGCCTTTGCGCGCCGAAATGAACACGTGCATGCCGAAAGCCTGGGCAATTTTTGCCACGGCGCTGCCTAATTCACCGTAACCGATGATGCCCAGCGTTTTGCCGTGTAGATCGTGAATCGGATGGTTGAATAAACAAAATTGTTCAGCTTTCTGCCAGTGGCCCGCGCGCACGTCGCGGTGGTAAGCGAAAAGATTGCGCTGCAAGGCTAGCATCAGCGTGAACACATGTTCGGGCAGCGTGTGCATGGCGTAGTGGCGGATGTTGCATACGGGAATATTTTTTTCGCGACAATAATCGAGATCGATATTATTGGTGCCCGTGGCGCATACCGCGATTAGTTTTAACGCGGGTAATTGCGCCATGGTCTCGCGCCGTATCGGCACCTTATTACTGATGGCGATAGTTGCATTGTGTAAACGTGTAGCAACTTCCGCGGGCGCGGTATTGTCGTAATCTTGCCATTCGTGGGCAAATTGCGGACGGCGTATATTTGCTTGAATGCTGCCGCGGTCGAGAAAAACGATGTGTTCGGTCATGTCTGCTTGCGCCGCTGTATTAAGCCAATATCCATAATACCGCCGATGTAATAAAAACCGATGCCAAAGTTGAAAGGAACATGATGCGCGATGATTCGCGCACGTAAGTTTGATAACGGCTGGCGAGAATATAAATATTGACCGCCACGGGCAATGTCGCCATGGTCACGGCGATTTTGATGTAGAGCGGTTCCAAGGCAAAAACATAACGCGCCAACAAAAACACAATGAAAGGATGTAGTAGCAATTTAAGCCCAATCACTTGCCATACATCGCTCTGACGCACTTTAACGTGGCGTATCGCCAGCGTCGCGCCTAGAGCGAAAAGCGCGCAGGCAATCGCGGCATTGCTGAGCAAATCGCCGAAGGCGCGCACTGGTTGCGGCAGGCTGATGCCCGCTAACAGCAAGGCCAAGGCCAGCGGCACCGACATGATGATGGGATTGCGCAAAATGCTGCGTAGCACGCGCGCCAGTGCTTGGCTCCAGTGCACGTGCTTGCCTTTGGCGATTTCCATGACGATGCTGCCACCCATGAGCACCAAAATGTTGTCGATCACGACAATCGCCACGGCGGGTGCAATGGCTGCGTTGCCAAAGGCCAAGATCACGAGCGGGATGCCCATATAGCCTGTATTCGATGAAATCGCCGCCAAAGCGCGTAATGCCAGGCTTACTGGCTTGAGCTGATATAACCAGCATCCGGAAACCAGCGCCACGATAAAAACAATTATTCCCGCGCCGTAAAAACTACCCAACAAGCGCCAATCCACGCCTTGGTGCAGTGTCGAGCCCATGGTTTTAATGAAAAGGAAGGCGGGAAGCAGAAAATAATAAACCAGATTCACTAATCCGGCCGTGGACACTTCATTAAGCAGATTTTTTTTGCGCGCGATGTAACCGCAAAGAATAATCGCGAACAGCGGCAGCGCCACACCGAGGACTTGATCCATTTTCTTATCTTATATGGAAAAGCTTGCGACGAAAGCCGCTAGAATCGTTATTTATTGTCGTTACTTCGAATAATCCCTGTCGCCAAACAGCGCTGTCCCGATTCTAAGCATCGTGGCGCCTTCTTTAACGGCTTCGATATAGTCGCCGCTCATGCCCATGGAAAGCTCGGTGAAATCGGATAGGGAGAAGCGCTGGCGGCATTGGTCGCGCAGTTCGCGCAGTTGCGCGAAACATTGGCGAATTTCTTTTTCTGGCGCGTCCTGCGGGCCGACGGTCATCAAACCGCGCAGGGAAAGCGCGGGAAGATTGGCTTTTAACAGTTGTTCCACAAAACCAAACAGCGCATCCGGAGCGATACCGTGTTTTTTGGGATCGTGCGTGACATTTGTCTCAATCAGCATATTAATAAACGCTGATTGCTCTTGCGCGTGTCGGGAAAGTTTACTCGCGAGCGCCAAACTATCGAGCGAATGCAGCCAGGCAAAATTGCCCGGAATAAATTTTGCCTTGTTTGACTGTAAATGGCCGATGAAATGCCAGGTGATCGACTGGTTGGAAATTTTTTTGATCTTGTTTAGCGCTTCTTGTGTTGTATTTTCACCGAAATCTTTTTGTTCGCATGAGATTAACGCGGCAACTGCTTCTGGCGATTGAGTTTTTGAAACTGCGATCAAGCGAATTTCATCCGCGTTGCGTTGCGCGTCGCGCGCCGCGTCGAAAATTTTTTCACGCAACTGAATTAAACGGCTTGCTATCGCGCTTGAAGTTTGGTTCATAATTTGCATGTTACCTCGAATTGAAAAAATAATTTACTTGTCAACGTTGCGCGCAAAAAAAATTTGAGGATAATGATCGACCGCAGTGGATGGGTTGTTTGCACGAGGCGCGAATTGATGACAAGACCAGGACCGAAAAACGTAGGAACGTATTTGCCCACCGCTGCCATCAATCGAGCGGGCGTGCACATGGACAAAGTCTCGAACCTGTTAGCGCATTGGAAAGTTTACGTCGGCGAACCGCTGGCTTCACATACTTACCCTGTTAGTTACGATAATGGTCTTTTAAGCGTTCGCGCCGATACCTCGGCGTGGGCTAGCCGCGTGCGCCACAGCCAAGTCGAGATCATGAAACAGCTGCGCCAAGATCCGTATTTCCTAAACTTGGCCGAATTGCACGTGCGCGTGCTGCCCGAGCGCGCGGGCGCGCCGCAGGAAAAGAAAAAAACCGCTCCGACCGTGCCCAGCCGTATTTCCGATGACGCCGCGCGCATCATTAAAAGCGTCGCGGATGACATCACCGACCCGGCTTTGCGCAAATCGCTCAACCGGCTCGCGGGCTGGCAAGAAAAGCAGTCGCTGTTAAAAAGATAATTCTTTAGAATCCCCCGTATGTCCTTGTCTCCGGTCCTCGGCTTTTCACTGAGGCATTTGGCCGTGGTGGTATTGGCCATGTTTGCGGCCGCTTGCGCCACGACGCCTGTGCAGCAGGGTTCGGTTGCGGGTACTTCTAGCGCGGTCACGCCGTCTAAGCCAACGCTCGCTACGCAAACCGCGGAATTTCGCATCGCCGCGGTGGGTGACATCATGCTCGGTGGCAGCGCCACGCCCGAAATGCAGAAATACGGTTACGATTACCCCTTCGAACTGACGCGGCCCTTGCTCAAGCAAGCCGAAATCATTTTTGGAAATTTGGAAGGCCCGTTAACCGATGACGGCGCCTCGACCACCGCGAAACAATACCTGTTTCGCTCGCCGCCGGACAAAGTCGCGCCCGCCTTGGCACGCGCTGGATTTAATATCGTTTCGCTGGCTAATAACCACAGCCTCGACTACGGGCCGCAAGGCCTGGACGATACGCGCGCGGCTCTGGATAAGGCGGGCATTCGATATATTGGCGCGGGACGTGACTTAGCCGCAGCGCGTGCTCCTGTATATATGGAAGCGGGCGGCGCGCGCGTGGCTTTTTTGGCGTATTCCCTAACCTTCCCTGAAGAATTCTGGGCGACACCGGATAAACCAGGAACTGCCTTCGGACATGAGCATTTCGTGCGCGCAGACGTGGCTGCGGCGCGCGCCAAAGCCGATATGGTCGTGGTGTCGTTCCATTGGGGGCAGGAAGGTAAAATCGATCTGCGCGATTACCAAGTGAATTTGGCGCATGCCGCGATCGACGCGGGCGCGGTGGCGGTGTTGGGCCATCATCCACATATCTTGCAGGGCGTGGAACGATATAAAGATGGCGTGATCCTTTATAGTTTGGGCAATTTTGCTTTCGGCTCTTACAGCGCTCAGGCCACGCGCAGCGCCATCGCCTTGCTGACTTTTCGCGATAAACGCCTAAGTGAGCTGCGCCTGCTGCCGATCAACGTAAAAAACGCTGAAGTGGTGTTTCAGGCTAAGCCCTTGGCGGGCGCGGACGCAAACGAGGTGGTTGAGCAGCTGAAACAGATGGCGCAAGCACGCGGCACTACTCTGGAAGAGCGCGACGGCGCGGCGGTTTTGAACTTTACAAACAAGTCAGGTTTTTAACGTGATTTCCTCTTGTGCCGCGCGCGGCATCTGTGTTTAATGCCGGGCCATGATTCGCCCCTTTGAGATTTTTGTCGGTCTACGCTACACGCGCGCGCGCAAACGCAGTCATTTCATTTCTTTTATTTCACTCATTTCGATTCTCGGCATCACGCTCGGCATTACCGCGCTGATTACCATCTTATCGGTTATGAACGGCTTCGGCAAGGAGCTGCGCGGACGCATCCTCGGCGTGATTTCGCATGTCACCGTCACCGACACGGGCGGCGCTTTGCACGATTGGCGCGCGGTGGCGCAAAAGATCAAGAACCCGCACGTGACCGGCCGCGCGCCCTATGTGGCCGGACAGGGCATGGTGTCGTACGGACGCAGCGTCAGCGGCGTCATGGTGCGCGGCGTGATGCCGACGGAAGAAAACCAAGTTTCCGAATTTGGCAGTCACATGGTGGAAGGCAGTCTCGATGCGCTCAAGCCCGGTGAATTCGGCATTGTTATCGGCAGCGCCTTGGCGTGGAAAATGAATTTGACCGTGGGCTCGCCGCTGTCTTTAGTGATCCCGCAAGCTTTAGTGACGCCCGCTGGCTTGATGCCGCGATTTAAACGTTTCACCGTCGTCGGCATTTTTAAAATGGATATGTACGAGTACGACAGCGGTCTGGTGCTAATGCAGCTCGACGACGCCGCCAAGCTTTATCAAATGGGCGATCAAGTCAGCGGTCTGCGGCTCAAACTCGACGATCTCGATGCCGCGCCGCAAGTGGCGCAAACCTTGGCCGAGGGCCTCGGTCCCAATTACGTGGCGCGTGACTGGTCACGCGAGCATGGAAATTTTTTCCGCGCGCTTAAAATTGAAAAGACCGCGATGTTCGTCATCTTGTTATTGATCGTTACGGTGGCGATGTTTAACGTGGTGTCGACGCTGGTGGTTGTGGTGACGGAAAAGCGCGCCGATATCGCCATCCTACGCACCTTGGGCGCGAGCCCGCAGAGCATCATGGGAATTTTTCTGGCGCATGGCTCGGTGGTTGGTGTCGTCGGTACTTTGGTGGGAACGATATGCGGCGTGTTGCTGGCGCTCAATGTCGAAACCATCGTGCATCTTATCGAAAATGTATTCAGCACTTCTTTTATCGCGCCCGATGTTTATTTCATTAGCGATCTGCCGTCGGATCTGCATTGGTCTGATGTTTTATTGGTGTCCGGCTCGACCTTGGTGCTGGGCCTGCTGTCGGCGCTTTATCCTGCTTGGCGCGCTTCCAAAGTGCAGCCGGCCGAGGCCTTGCGTTACGAATGAGTAAAAAAGCGGAAAAGATCGACAAGGCCGAGAAAGCGGAAAAAAAATATATTCTGCGCGCCACCGGTTTGCAAAAAGTTTTCGCCGAAGGCACGTTCAATGTGCACGTGTTAAAGGGCGTGTACTTGCGAGTCGAGGCGGGCGAGCGCGTGGCGATTGTCGGCGCTTCCGGTTCGGGTAAAAGCACCTTGCTGCATTTGCTCGGCGGTTTGGACCAACCGACCGCGGGCCAAGTGGAAATCGACGGCCAGGACATCACCAACCTGAGCGAGACGGAAGTCTCGCAAGTGCGCAATAATAAATTCGGTTTTGTTTATCAGTTTCATCATTTGTTGGGCGAGTTTAGCGCGCTTGAGAACGTGGCCATGCCCTTGCTGATTCGGCGCATGCCATCCAAGGAGGCCTACGCGCAAGCTACGGAAATGTTAAAGCGCGTGGGACTGGAGGACCGTTTGCAGCATCGTCCCAGCGAACTGTCGGGCGGCGAACGGCAACGCGCCGCGGTGGCGCGCGCCATGGTCACGCGGCCGCTGTGCTTGCTCGCGGACGAACCGACGGGCAATCTCGATCGTGAGAATGCCCAGAATGTTTACGAAATGATGCTGGAACTCAACCGCGAATTTAAAACCAGTTTTATCATTGTCACCCACGACCCCGCGCTCGCGTCCAGCTTGGATCGCGTATTGATTCTTGAAGATGGAGTTTTGAAGGCGCGCTAAGTGTTGCTGTAAGATTTTTTAAATAAAAATAGAAACATCCGACAAGGAGACGCGCTATTCGTAGCGCCGCGTTGGCTTTTCTCGCTGGCATACTGCTGGTGCAGCAGTTACCCACGTTGCCTTCTTTGTGGTGGGCGTTATTGCTTTTGCCGCTGTTGGCCATGGCCTGTAAGCGTCCTATTTGGCTTATCCCCTTATTTTTTGTCGCTGGCGTCGCTTGGGTTAGTTTCCGAGCGGGTTTAATTCTGGAAGATAATCTGGCGCGCGATCTGGAAGGTCAGAACATTCTGGTGGAGGGGCGAATCGCCAATATTCCGCAGCGCGCGGAATTCGGCCAGCGTTTTGAATTGGATGTCCTCCACGCCGAACAAGCGGGGCAAGCCGTGCAGCTGCCGCAACGGATTCTGCTCAACAGTCAGGATTTTTCGTTTCAGCCGTACGCGGGTGAAACTTGGCGCTTGTTGGTGCGCTTGAATCGTCCTCACGCTTATCAAAATCCAGGCGGTTTCGATTACGAAGCGTATTTGTTTTACAACCGCATTCGCGCCAAGGGTTACGTGCGCGATGAGCTGGTGCCGCAACGTTTAAGCGGCGCTCCCTGGTATGACATCAATCGTCTGCGCCAGAATTTGGGCGAACGCATCCGTGCGCAACTCGCGGACAATCCTTACGCGGGCATCGTCGTGGCGCTGGCCAATGGCGATGGCCGTGGCGTCAGCGCGGAGCAATGGCAGGTGCTGCGCCAGACAGGCACTTTGCATTTGATCGCCATCTCCGGTTTGCATATCAGTTTAATCGGCGGCATCGTTTTTTTCTTGGCGCGCTGGTTGTGGGCTTTGCCAGGCGTTACGGTTTTGCGTTTGCCCGCGCCGATGTTTGGCGCGATATGCGCCTTGCTCGCGGCCACGGCTTACGCCGCGCTCGCGGGTTTTGTGATTCCCACGCAACGCGCGCTGATCATGCTTGCGGTGGCTATGTCCGGTATTTTGTTGCGGCGTCGTTTCGCGCCTTCGTGGCTGCTCGCGGTCGCGGCTTTATTGGTGTTGCTCTACGATCCGTTGTCGGTCATGACGCCAGGCTTTTGGTTATCCTTCGCTGCCGTCGGCGTCATTTTATTCGCCTTGCATCACGATCGCACTGTCGCCTCGATCTTTTATAAATGGGGTTATGTTCAGTGGGCCATTGCGCTCGGCATGTTGCCCTTGATGCTGGCCATGTTTCAGCAAGTGTCGTTAGTCGCACCCTTGGCGAATATGTTGGCGGTGCCCGTGTTTGATTTAATGGCGGTGCCTTTGACCTTGATCGGCGTGATTGGTCTGGCGCTGTTTCCCGATGCCTGGGCGAGTTTATTTTTCCAGCTCGCGGCCAAATTGATGCAATGGTTGTGGCGGCTTTTGGTTTATTTGGCTGATGCGCCTTTTAGCCAATGGGCGCAGCCGTCACCGCCGTTTTGGATATTATTGTGCGCGCTCATCGGAGTTGCCTTGCTGCTCGCGCCGCGCGCTTGGCCAGCGCGCTGGTTAGGTGCGGTCTGGATGACGCCGTTATTTTTCGTACAGCCAGCGGCGCCAGTGCTTGGTGAAGTTTGGTTTAGCTTGCTCGACGTGGGTCAAGGCTTAGCCGCGGTGGTGCGTACGCAAGCGCATACGCTGGTTTTCGACACTGGCCCGCGCTTTGGTCAATTCGATACGGGCGGAGCTGTCGTCGAGCCTTATCTGCGCGCCATGGGCGTGCGACGTATCGATACATTAATGATCAGCCATGGCGATAACGATCATATCGGCGGTGCTGCCACGCTTTTACAAGCCTTGCCGATAACCGCAGTGAGTAGCAGCGTGCCCGAGAAATTGGCGCGCGCCGAGTTATGTCAGGCGGGGCAGCGCTGGATTTGGGATGAAGTGCATTTCACCGTGCTCAATCCAGATGGCATCGGCTCCAAGCGCGCCAACAACGACTCCTGCGTGCTGCAAGTGCAAAGTCGTCATGGGACTATTTTGCTACCCGCCGATATCGAGGCCCAAGCCGAACGCAGATTGCTTGATCGCTGGCCGCAGCAATTGCATGCCGATATTTTGGTGGCGCCGCATCATGGCAGTAAAACTTCATCGACAGCGGCGTTTATTGAAACGGTGGCGCCGCGTTACGTGTTATTTCCCGTCGGCTATCGCAATCGTTATCATCATCCGCATCCGAGCGTGCTGGAACGTTACACCGAGCGCAATATTTTGTTGCGTGATTCGCCTTCGGCGGGCGCGCTCGAATTTCGCCTGGGCGCTAATGGAATAGAAGCCAGGCCGTATCGGGAATTGCATCGGCGTTACTGGTATGCCGATTGAATTTGTCAAAATTACCCAATGCTTGAGCCGTCTTTGCGGTTTTGCCCCTGTCTGATACATTAGCGGCACTTTTTTTCGCGGATTAAACAAGCATGTTTGAATTGATCAAAGCGGGTGGCTGGTCGATATGGCCCATCATTCTATGCTCGGTGGCGGCGTTGGCGATTATCGGCGAGCGTTTATGGTCGCTGCAGAAAAAATACGTCGCGCCTGCCAATCTTTTGTCGCAAGTGGAGCAATGGCTAGAGCGTCATGAGCTGGACGCCGCGCATATTCGGGCGTTAAGCGACAGTTCGCCCTTGGGCAAGATTCTCGCCGCTGGTCTCATCAATCGCGAGCATGACCGCGAGATCATTAAAGAGGCAATTGAAAACGCTGGACGCCATGCGGTGCCCGATCTTGAGCGTTATTTGCGCACTCTGGGTTCGATCGCGGCGATTTCGCCGTTTCTGGGTTTATTCGGTACCGTCGTTGGCATGATTCAAATGTTTTCAGGCATTGGCCAACATGGCGTGGGCGATCCCTCGATCGTCGCCGAAGGCATCGCTGTCGCTTTAATCAACACCGCCGCGGGTTTGGCGGTGGCCATTCCCAGTCTTTTGTTTTACCGTTATTTCCGTGGACGCGTGAATGACTTATTGATCGACATGGAGCAAGAAGCGGTGCAATTGGTGGAAATGTTGCATGGTGAACGCGAATCGGAAGCCTAAGGCCGCCATGAATTTCCGCCGCGCACCCGATGAAGAACCTGAAATCAATTTGATCCCCTTGATCGACGTGCTGTTGATGGCGTTGATTTTTCTGATCGTCACTACCAGCTTTTCCAGCGAGTCGCGTTTGCGCATTCGTTTACCCGAGGCATCGTCGGCGGTGAAGGAAAACTTGCCGTCCTTGCGCGTCACCATTGATGCCAAGGGCCAGTATTACATCGCCGATCAACAATTACTCAACGCCAACCCCGATGTCTTGCGTAATGCCTTGATACGCGCGGCCGCGGGCAAAAAAGATCCCATCGTCGTCATCAACGCCGATGCGCGCACGCCGCACGAAGCCGTGATCCGCGTAATGGACATGGCGCGCCGTCTTGGTTTCACCAACCTGACCTTCGCCACGCAACAACCAGCGGGTTCCTCCACGCGTGAGTAAATCCTCCGCCCCCGTCAGCAGCCTGAAGCTATACCGCCGTCTGCTGACTTACGCTTGGCCGTATAAATGGAAGTTCGTAATCGCCGTGGTCGGCATGATCGTGCTGTCGCTCACCTCGGTGGCCTTTGCCGCCATGATGAAGCCGCTGGTGGATCATGGTTTTGTCGACAAAGACATGGATACGATTCGCCTAGTTCCACCGTTGATCATCGGTTTGTTCATTGTTCGCGGCATCGCCAATTTCATCGGCCAGTATTCGATAAGCTGGGTGGGACGGCGCATTACCTTCGATATTCGCAACGCCATATTTTCACATATCACGCGCTTGCCCAGCAGTTTTTACGATATCAGTGCTTCCAGCAGTTTAATTTCCAAGCTCATCTTCGATGTCGAACAAATCGCCGCGGCCGTGACCGAGGCGATTTTCGTCATCGTGCGCGATGGTTTGGCGGTGGTGGCGCTGGGTTTGTGGATGATTTATCTCAATTGGAAGCTGACCGCATTTTTCGTGATATTGCTCCCGATCTCGAGCTTATTGGTGCGTGCGATGAGTCAGCGCTTCCGCCAGACCAGCCAACAAATTCAAAAAACCATGGGCGCGTTGTCGCAAGTGACTCAAGAAGCCACCGAAGGTCAACGCATCGTCAAAGCATTTGGTGGGCAGTTGACGGAACAGCGCGCGTTTACCAAGGTCAACGAAAAAATTCGCCAACAAGCCATGCGCAAAGTGGTGGTGTCCGCGATCGGCACGGGTTTAGTGCAATTGCTGGCGGCGGTGGCGCTGGCGATGGTGATTTATTTCGCGCTGTTATCCGGTGAAATTTCCGCGGGCGGATTTATTTCTTATATTACCGCCGTGACCTGGATGATGAATCCCTCCAAGCGTTTGAATAAAGTCAATGAAACCATTCAAACGGGCCTGGCCGCGGCGCAAAGCGCGTTCGCGCTCATGGACGAGCCAGCGGAGCAAGACGACGGCCAGATTACTCTTGAGAAGGTGGAAGGCCGCATCGAATATCGTCAAGTCGGTTTTCATTACCCCGTCGCCGAATCGGATGCGCTGCAAGATATTTCTTTTAGTATTCAGCCAGGCCAAACCGTGGCGCTGGTGGGTAGTTCGGGCAGCGGCAAAACCACCAGCGCCAGTTTGTTGGCGCGGTTTTATCGCGTTACCGAGGGTGAGATTTTGCTCGATGGCGTGAACATCAACGATTTGGTATTGACTAATCTGCGCAGCCACATCGCCATCGTTGGCCAAGAAACTTTATTGTTCGATGACACCATTCGCCACAACATTGCTTACGGCCAAGAAGACAGCATCGATCCAGAACGCCTGATGCAAGCCGCCAAGGCAGCGCACGTTCTCGAGTTTGCCCAGAAACTGCCGCAAGGTCTGGATACTTTTGTCGGCGAACGCGGCTTGCGTTTATCCGGAGGACAACGTCAACGCATTGCCATCGCGCGCGCGCTTTATAAAAACGCGCCGATTTTAATTTTGGATGAAGCCACGTCTTCGCTGGATACGGAATCCGAGCGTTTGGTGCAAGCGGCGATGCAGAAGTTGATGGAAAATCGCACCACCTTGGTTATCGCTCATCGTCTATCCACCGTGGAACACGCGGACAAGATAGTGGTGTTGGCGCACGGCCGCGTGGCGGAAAGCGGCACGCATCGGGAGCTTATCGCGCGTAATGGAATTTATGCGGGATTGTATCGCATCCAGTTTAGCGGTAATGCGGCTTAAAGTATTTATAGGAATTTTCACGGCAGAGACGCAGAGAGCGCGGGGAATAAAATCAGAAAAAAATTACTGAGTATCTCTGCGTTCTCTGCGCCCTCTGCGGTTAACACTCATTAAATCAGGCTTTCTTAAAAACAATGCATTGGCTTGAACAACATTGGTATCGAAAAACTCCTCTTAGCCTACTGTTGTTGCCCGTCAGCTGGTTTTACTGTTTGCTTATGTATTTGCGCCGCGCTTTGTACCGCATGGGAATTTTTCCCATCGTTAAATTGCCCGTGCCCGTCATCGTGGTGGGCAACATCACCGTCGGCGGCACGGGTAAAACACCGCTGGTTATTTGGCTTGCGGATTTTTTACGGCACAAGGGCATGCGACCGGGTATTGTTCTGCGCGGATACGGTGGCAGCGCCAGCGCCTGGCCGCAATTGGTTACCGCGCAATTCGATCCCGACGTAGTCGGCGATGAAGCCGTCATGTTGGCGCGCCAAAGCCATTGTCCGGTGGCCGCGGATCCAGAACGCGCGCGCGCCGCGCGGCTGTTAGCGCGCGACTGTCAATGCGACGTCATTATCAGCGACGATGGCTTGCAGCATTTGCGCTTGGCGCGCGATATCGAGATCGCGGTGATTGACGGCCAGCGCCGCTTTGGCAACGGCTATTGCTTGCCCGCGGGACCGTTGCGCGAACCGCGGAGCCGCTTGCGCGATGTCAGCTTACGTATTGTTAACGGCGAACCGCAAGCAGGCGAGTTTAAGATGAGTTTGGTGGAAACTGGCTTGTGCCGCGTGAATGCGCAGGATATTTACGCCACGATTGCCGCGTTTCGTGGCGAAGTAGTGCACGCGGTGGCGGGTATCGGTCATCCCGCGCGCTTTTTTGCTTATCTACGTCAACTTGGCTTGGAGGTTATTGAGCACGCTTTTCCGGATCATCATCATTTTCGGCCCGCCGATATCCGTTTCGGCGACGGCCTGGCGGTGATCATGACCCAGAAAGATGCGGTAAAATGCGAGCGCATTGCTGACGATAAGACTTGGTACCTGGCAGTGGAGGCCAGGCCCGAGGCGCGCGTGGGCGAGGAAATTTGGCGACGGTTGCAGGAGATAACGCATGGATAAAAAATTGCTCGACATCTTGGTGTGCCCGCTCTGCAAAGGGCCGCTGATCTATGACAACAAAAAGGCCGAATTGATTTGCAAGGCCGATCGCTTGGCGTATCCGATTCGCGACGATATTCCAGTCATGCTCGAAGACGAGGCGCGCCAGCTGGCGGAAGAAGAATTGGCGAAATAAAAATCCATTATCATCGAAGCACGCCGCTAAAAAATAATATGCACATCATCATTCCCGCGCGCTATGCCTCGAGCCGCCTGCCAGGCAAACCCTTGCTGGATGTGGCGGGCAAGCCGTTAATCCAACGCGTGTACGAGTGCGCCGTCAGTAGCGGCGCTAGCGCGATTACCATTGCCACGGACGATGAGTGTATTCGCGCGGCCGCGGAAAAATTCGGCGCGCGTGTGTGCATGACGTCCAACGCGCACCGTTCGGGCACAGACCGTTTGGCCGAGGTGATCGAAAAATTTTCCATCGCGGATAACGAGATCGTGGTCAATCTTCAAGGCGACGAACCCTTGATGCCAGCCAATCTAATAAGCGAATTGGCCGAAGCGCTTAGACGACACAAGGACGCCATGGTGGCGACCGCTTGCCATCGGATTCAGGATCGCGCAACGCTGCTCAATCCAAATGTCGTCAAGGTGGTGCGCGATGCGAAAAATTACGCGCTGTATTTTAGCCGCGCGCCGATACCGTGGCCGCGCGACGATATGGCAGGTGCGCAAACCGCGCCAATCGAGGCCTACCATCACATCGGTTTGTACGCGTACCGTGCTGGTTTTGTGCGCCGTTACGCCGCTTGGCCGCCGTGTCCGCCTGAAGTGGCGGAGCAGTTGGAGCAATTACGCGTGCTGTGGCATGGAGAACGCATTATCGTTCACGAAATTCCCGCCATGCCGCAAGCGGGTGTCGACACGCCAGATGATTTGCAGCGCGTGCGAGAAATATTCCAGAATAGACAGGGTTAACCGGATTTTTTTTAAAATTAAAAATTAAAATTAGCTAGCTTCAATTACCAATATGGTGAAAGTTTTATTTGTATGTCTGGGAAATATCTGTCGTTCGCCGACGGCGGAGGGCGTGTTTCGCCATTTAGTCCAGCAGCACAAGCTCGAGAAATTCCTCGAAATCGATTCCGCGGGCACGCATGCCTATCACGTCGATGCGCCACCGGATGAGCGCGCCCAAGCGGCTTGCGCGCGTCGTGGCATCGACATCGCGCACTTGCGCGGTCGTCGCGCCACCACCGACGACATGCGCAAATTCGATTACGTGCTGGCCATGGACAACGAGAATTACGAAAATCTATTAGCTATCTGCCCCGCGGAACAGCGCTCCAAAATTAGATTGTTCATGGAGTTTGCCCCCAATCGCACGGAGAAAGAGGTGCCCGACCCTTACTTCGGCGGCCTCAGCGGTTTCGATCGGGTGTTGGACATGATTGAAGACGCCGCTCAGGGATTGTTAGAGGATATTCAGCGCACGCATTTGGCGTCGGCAAAAAAATAGGCCCGCTGTCGCAGGCCTATTTGCATCGCTACTCTTTACTTTTCGTTGCCAGGTTCGTGATGCGTTTCCACCTGTACTAAGTTGGATTTTTCTTGCGTGTTGCCATGATTGCCCGTATCGGTTTGCTGATGACGCGCAGCTGGAGCCGCGGGTGTATTCCATTCGCCTCTATTCTCGTTGGGCTTTTCCCAGGATGAATTAACGGAATTGCCCGGATTTTCCATTACCGGAGCAGGGCTTGCAGGCGATGATTCGCGTGGGCTGAACGATTCTCTGCTCGGTCCTTCGCTTGGTGCGCTTACATCGCTATTGCCCGTATTGCGCGCGTTGAAGTCGGGCCGATCTTGTTGCAAGGGCCTGCCTTCCTGTCCGCGGCCACGACGCCGACCGCGGCGCCGACGGCGGCCAGTGCCATCGTGCTGGCGTTCACGTTGCGGCTGACCCGGCTCGCCAGCAGCCGTAGGCGCTACACCCGTGGTTGTTGGGTTGGAGGCTTGAGTTGCTTGAGGAGCGTGTTGAGGCCGTGGACGGTTACGGTCTTGACCGCCGCCATGACGTTCAGACTGATTGTGCCGATCCGGACGCTGGCCTTGATGATGCGGCCGATGATGTTGATGCCGTCCACCATGACCGCGATCGTGACCACGATGCGGCTGATGCGGACGCGCGGGACGGCTTTCCTGCGCTGCTGGTTTCTTTTCTTCGACTTCCTTTTTGCCAAACAAGCTGCTGACAATTTTCTTTAGAATTCCCGGGCCTTCAGCTTTTTTAGGCGGCATGGGCGCGGCGCCCGCATGCGTCAACGGTCCAATGATCGGCTTTTCAGCCGTGGGCATGGCCGTTTGTTGCGTGGGTTTTTCTTCTTCCTCTTCTTCGACGATTTCCAAATCGTAGCTTGGCACTTCGGATTCGGCGTCGAGCTCGTCGATGCGCAGACGGCGGATGTTATAATGCGGTGTATCCAGCTCTTCCGTCGGGATAATCATGATCGGCGTGCCGATGCGCGATTCGATGGCGCTGATTTCCATGCGCTTTTCATTCAGCAAATAAGTCGCGGTGGCGATCGGTAAGTGCACGTGTACCGCGGCGGTGTTTTCCTTCATGGCTTCTTCCTGCACCATGCGCAATATTTGCAACGCCGAAGACTGCACGCCACGGATACGGCCACTGCCGTCGCAACGTGGGCAAACCAAACTTGAACTTTCGCCTAAGGGTGGACGCAGCCGTTGACGCGACATCTCGAGCAAACCAAAGCGTGAGATGCGCCCCACTTGGGTGCGTGCGCGATCGACCTTGAGTGCTTCGAATATGCGGTTTTCCACTTCGCGACGGCTGCGTTCTGGCGTCATGTCAATGAAGTCGATCACGATCAGGCCGCCTAAGTCGCGCAAGCGTAGCTGACGCGCAACTTCTTCCGCAGCTTCGAGGTTGGTGTTAAGCGCGGTCTCTTCGATATCCGCGCCTTTAGTGGCGCGTGAGGAGTTGACGTCGATGGTGACCAGGGCTTCGGTTTTATCGAACACCAAGGCGCCGCCCGATTCTAAACGCACTTCGCGAGAGAACGCCGATTCGATTTGATGCTCGATCTGATAGCGCGAGAACAGCGGCGTCTCATCTTTGTAAAGCTTAAGCTTGTCGAGGAAGGGTGGAGCCACTTGTTGCATGAATTTCTTCATGCGTTCGTGAATTTCCGGGTTGTCCACCAGGATTTCGCCGATGTCGGCTTTAAGGTAGTCGCGCGTGGCGCGCACCACTAGGTTGCTTTCCTGATAGATCAGAAACGAAGCCGGACGGTCTTGCGCGGCTTTAGCTATGGCTTCCCACAAATGAATCAAGTAGTCGAGGTCCCATTGCAGCTCTTCGGCGTTGCGACCGATGCCCGCGGTGCGCGCGATCACCGAGTAGTCGTCGGGCAGCTTGAGCTGCGACATGGCTTCGCGCAGTTCGGCGCGTTCTTCGCCTTCGATGCGGCGTGAAATTCCGCCGCCCTTGGGATTGTTGGGCATGAGCACCAGGTAACGGCCAGCGAGGCTGACGAAGGTGGTGAGCGCCGCACCTTTGGTGCCGCGTTCTTCCTTGTCGACCTGTACCACCATTTCCTGGCCTTCTTTGACGACGTCCTTGATGCGCACTTGGCTCATCGGGGTGCGTTCGTCATAACCTTGGAAATAAATGCGCGAGATTTCTTTTAACGGTAAAAATCCTTGGCGCTCGGAGCCGTAATCCACGAAGGCGGCTTCCAGGCTGGGTTCCACGCGGGTGACTTTACCCTTGTAGATATTTCCTTTTTTCTGTTGGTAAGAGGAAGATTCAATGTCGAGATCGAGGAGTTTTTGGCCGTCGACAACCGCCAATCGCAACTCTTCTGGGTGAGTTGCGTTAAACAAAATACGTTTCATTGTTATGTTTCCAGACGCGCTACTTAGCGTGCCGCACCGCTCGGCGCTCTGCGAATACGCAGCGCATCGAAGCGGAACTCCTCCCGACAGGCGCAGGCCGTCGTGGTCGACGGTATTCTGCTTGTGTGCCGCACCTTCCATATTATGGCGCGGTTGTGCAATTCAGACTTTAATCGCGCCGTGGACGTGAATCACAAATTGTCCCACGCGCCGTCTGCCTGTACTGATGTCGGCAGGGATGCTCGTTAAATGGAGCGTCTAATCCGTACGCCTCTACAAAGTAGGGGAGAAGCGTGTCACCCTGTTTGAGTTCTGTCCGCGTTTTGCATTAATAGCAGCCGGTCATTGGCCGGGGCAACGGTGCGGCAGAACCCGCGCTAGATTTATTTCCAGCGCCAAAATCCGTTGCGTTACGCGCACTTGAAGCAAAATCAGAGATTTCATCAAAAGCGCACCCGGGGACTATAGCAAACCAAGCGGGCGCGCAGCAATCTGTTATCATCGCTTTTGCATGACAAAGGCAGTAAAACCCGATTCCGCGACCGTGCGCTACGTGGAAATCGACGAATCGCGCGCGGGCCAGCGCCTCGATAACTTCCTGATTGCCACGCTAAAAGGCGTGCCCCGCAGCCATATTTACCGGATTCTGCGTAAAGGCGAGGTGCGCATCAATCGCGGGCGCGTAAAACCGGATTACCGACTGGAATCCGGTGATATGGTGCGCATTCCGCCCGTGCGCCTGTCTACCCCTTCCGATATCGACCCTGAACAGACGGCGGAGAAATTCGCCTGGTTGCAACAACGCATCCTGTATGAGGATGACGACCTAATGGTGGTGAATAAGCCATCCGGATTGCCCGTCCATAGCGGTAGTGGAGTGAGCATCGGACTTATTGAAGCTTTGCGCCATGTACGCGTGCAAGAATCATCGCTGGAATTGGCGCATCGCTTGGACCGCGAGACCTCCGGATGCCTGGTCATCACCAAAAACCGCCGCGCGATGCTGGCCATGCACCGCATGCTGCGCCATGGTGGAATTGAGAAACATTATTTGGCCCTGGTGAAAGGCGCGTGGCGCGGAGGCGCGCGTGAAGTGAGTTTGGCCTTGGAAAAAAACCGCCCGCGATCGGGCGAGCACATGGTGGAAGTCACCGACGACGGCAAGGAAGCACGCAGCGTTTTTATTCCGCATCGGCGTTTCGGTTCCGCCACCTTGATGGAGATAAAGCTATTAACCGGGCGTACGCATCAAGCGCGCGTGCATGCGGCGCACCTAGGACATCCCATCGCGGGTGACGATAAATACGGTGACCGCGAATTTAATCGCCGCCTGCAACGCCTGGGACTGCGGCGTTTGTTTTTGCACGCGCAAAGCTTAACTTTTATGCATCCCCAAACCGATAGTAAAATCGACATTGAAGCACCGCTGCCGGATGAGCTTACTTTATTGTTGGAACGCCTTGCGCATGAAACCTAAACATGAATTAATTATTTTCGATTGGGACGGGACCTTGATGGATTCCGTCGCCAAGATTGTGCGCTGCTTTAGCGCCGCACTCGCGGATGCCACGGTGGCGAGTCCGGGCGAAGACGCGATTCGCCATGTCATCGGTTTGGGATTGAGCGAAGCCGTGGCAGTGTTGCTGCCGCAAGCCGATGGCGCGACCCGCGCGCGCGTGATTGAAGGATACCGCGAGCATTTTTTGCATATCGATCACACCGCCACGGAACTTTTTCCTGGCGTGCGCCAAGGCTTAGAAACCTTGAGTGTGCAAGGCTATCTATTAGCCATTGCCACGGGCAAAGCGCGCCGCGGATTAGAGCGCGTGCTGCGCGAAACCGCCACCACGCATTTTTTCTGCAGCACCCGCTGCGCCGACGAGGCTTATTCCAAACCGCATCCGCGCATGTTGGAAGATATTTTGCAGCAAACCGGTTTGTCCGCGAGCCAGGCATTAATGGTGGGCGATACCACTTACGACATGCAGATGGCGCAACATGCTGGCATGCCTGGCCTGGCGGTGACCTACGGCGTGCATGCGCGCGAACTATTGGTGGAACATAAACCGTTGGCATGTTTGGATTCGTTCATGGAGGTATGCGCATGGCTACACCCGACGCGCAAAGCTTCATCTGCCGCAGCGGCCAGCTCCTAGAGCGCGGACGCGGGGTGCGTTTTACGGTACAGCATCACGGTAAAATCACTCCTGCTTTTGTGATTCGCTTTGAGGGCAAGGCGCATGCTTATTTGAACGTGTGTTCGCACCGCTCGTTGGAGCTCGATTGGAACGAGGCTGAATTTTTCAGCGCCTTCGGCGATGATCTCTTATGCGCCACGCATGGCGCGCGTTACGAGCCCAGCAGTGGCGCTTGCGTCGGTGGCCCGTGCCGTCGCGCTGGACTCGCCAAGCTTGCGATTATTGAAACGCAAGATGGCGTCTATTTGGATTCGATGGATGATGTACACTTGGCAAAACGGTAACTATCAGGAATGAGGTATTGCACATGACGGATGACATGGATCAAGCGCCAGCCGCTTCCCGCCAGCCAGCGCGCTCCGCTAGTTGGGAACACGATTTGCTCGAACGCTTGGCCTTCGCCGCAGTCACCGAACAACGCCGCGCGCGCCGCTGGGGAATTTTCTTCAAATTGTTTTTTGCCGTGTATTTAATCTTGGTTTTGGTTTTGGCGCAGTCGGATAGCTGGAGTAGCAAGGGTTTGGCCGCGCGGCACACCGCGGTCGTCGATCTCGACGGCGAGATCAGTGCCAACAGCATGGCCAGCGCCGATAACATTATCGCTGGTTTGCGCGCGGCGTTTGAAAGCTCTTCCACGGTCGGCGTTATTCTGCGCGCCAACAGCCCTGGTGGTAGCCCGGTACAGTCGAGCTATATCAACGATGAAATTCGCCGCTTGCGCGCCAAGTATCCGAAAATTCCCTTGTATGCCGTGGTCGGCGATGTGTGCGCTTCCGGTTGTTACTACGCCGTGGCCGCGGCCGATAAAATATACGCCAACAAAGCCAGCATTGTCGGATCCATCGGCGTGCTAATGAACGGTTTTGGTTTCGTCGATGCCATGAAAAAAGTCGGCGTCGAACGCCGCCTGATGACGGCCGGCGAGCACAAGGGTTTTCTCGACGCCTTCGGTCCGGTGAAGCCAGCCGAAACGCAATACGCGCAACAGTTGCTCAATCAAATCCACCAACAGTTCATCGACGTCGTGCGTCAGGGCCGCGGCAAGGCGCTGAAGGAAACCAAGGACACCTATTCGGGTTTATTTTGGACCGGCGAAGACGCCGTCAAAATGGGGCTGGTGGACGCCTTGGGCAGCACCAGTTATGTAGCGCGTGAAGTAATTGGCGCAGAAGACTTGGCAGACTTTACTTATCGCGAAAATGTTCTCGATCGTTTCGCGCGCCGCTTTGGCGCGGCCATGGCGCAGACTTTAAGTACGGAAATTTTGAATCGCACGCCGAGCTTAAAATAAATTAAAAACCATCTGATTAAAACCCACTGTTCATGGTGAGCTTGTCGAACCATGAACAGTGGGTTCATGTGTAATCAAGATTTTGTATTATGCGTCCTTCGGCAAGCTCAGGACGGACGGAATTAATCAAAGACCTTTAAATTATTTTTATTCCTTCGTTTTCCAGCATGCGCACCAAACGAATCAGCGGCAAGCCGATCAGGGTGTTCGGATCATCGCCTTCGAATCTTTCCAGTAAAGCAATACCCAAACCTTCCGATTTCACGCTGCCCGCGCAAGAGTAGGGTTGTTCCTTGCGCAGATAAGACTCAATTTGTTCATCATTGAGCACGCGAAATAATACACGATAGGGAATGACTTCGTGTTGTAGGCGTTGAGTATCGCTATTCACCAGCGCCAAGCCAGTATAAAGCGTGACGGGTTTGCCCGAAGCGGAGCGTAATTGTTGCACGGCTTTTTCGTGGGTATGAGGCTTGCCGACGATGGCGCCGTTGTAGATTGCCACTTGATCCGAACCAATCACTAGCGACCCAGGATATTGCGCGGCGATTTTCTGCGCCTTGGCGATGGACAGGCGTTCGACCAAGGCTGATGGCGCTTCTCCTGGAAGAGGCGTTTCATCCAGCTCTGGCGGAATCACTTCGAAAGGAATTTTCAAGCGCTCCAATAACTCGCGGCGATAGGGCGAAGAGGAGGCAAGAATAAGTTTTAAGGACATGCGAGTAAGGAAAAGAGGATTTATTAATGATTATTGACCGCGGAGAGCACAGAGAATAAAAACATAAAGTAGATATTTCTGCGGCCTCCGCGGTGAAAACTCATGTATTAGTTTTTCTACTCATCCGTTTTGGTTATTCAATTTCGACCAGCGCTTCGTCGGGATTGACGCTGTCGCCCTTGGCCACGTTGACGTTTTTAATTATGCCAGCCACGGGCGCGGGCACTTCGTTTTCCATTTTCATGGCTTCGATCACCAGAACCGGATCGCCCGCTTTTACCTTGGCGCCCGGTTTTACCAAGATGTCGACGATGGTGCCTGGCATCGAGCTGGTGACGTGGCCTTCTTGCGTGGCTTTGGGCCGTTTGGAACCTTTCGAGGCGCGGTGCGTGTCCACCATGCCGGCTTCGGTAGGCACGGTTTCGGTGAGCGTTTCGATGAGAATTTGTTCTGGAACGCCGTCGACGTTGACGAAAAATGGACGTTGCTCGTCAGTTTTATGGCCGACGCCCGTCACGCGAATGTGATAAGTCTCACCGTGCATCGTGACATTGAAATCGGTCGGCGCGTAGGCGGATAAGGCCGCGGCTCCGGATGAAGGCAGCGGTTTCAGTTCCTCGGCTTTCAAGGTGCCGGCCGCGCGCTCTTCGAGAAACTTGCGGCCGATTTCCGGAAACATGGCGTAAGTCAGTACGTCTTCTTCGCTTTTGGCGAGGGCGCCGATTTCATCCTTTAATCGATGCATTTCCGGTTTTAATTTATCCGCGGGACGATAGGTGATGACTTCTTCATCGCCGATGGCCATGCGCCGCACCACGTCGTTGATTTTGCCGGGCGCTTTGCCGTAGCGGCCTTGCAGATAAAGTTTGACCTCGTTGGTGATGCTTTTGTAGCGTTGGCCCGTGAGAACATTGAGCACTGCTTGGGTACCGACGATTTGCGAAGTAGGCGTGACCAGCGGCGGAAACCCTAAGTCTTCGCGCACGCGCGGAATTTCCGCGAGCACTTCATTCATGCATTGCAGCGCGCCTTGTTCTTTGAGCTGGTTGGAAAGATTGGAGATCATGCCGCCAGGCACTTGGTTTAGCATTACGCGCGTGTCGAGTTCGGCGTATTCGCTTTCGAACTGATGGTATTTTTTGCGTACGCCGCGGAAATAAAAACCAATTTCCTGCAACAGCTCTAAATTCAAACCGGTGTCGTACGGTGTGTCGTGCAAGGCCGCGACCATGCTTTCGGTGGGCGAGTGGCTGGTGCCCCAAGACAGCGACGAGATGGCGGTGTCCGCGTGACGCGCGCCATGTTGAATGGCGAGATACATGCAAATATTGGCCACGCCCACGGTGGTGTGCGAATGAAACGCCAGCGGCAATTTAGTGGCTTTCGATAAGGCTGAGAACAGCTCGACGGTGTGCGCGGGCGTGAGCAGACCGGCCATGTCTTTGATGGCGATCGAATGACAGCCCATCTTTTCCAATTCCTTGGCTTGCTTAACGAAATGCTTGATGGTGTGCACCGGGCTGATGGTGTAGCAGATGGCGCCCTGGGCGTGCTTGCGCGCCTTAAGCACGGCCTTGACCGAGACTTCGATGTTGCGCATATCGTTCATGGCGTCGAAGATGCGGAAAACGTCGACGCCATTTTCGGCGCATTTTTTCACGAAAGCTTGCACGACATCGTCGGAGTAATGCCGATAACCGAGCAAATTTTGTCCGCGCAACAACATTTGAATCGGCGTTTTGGGTAGGGCTTGCTTAAGTTTGCGCAGCCTTTCCCATGGATCTTCTTTCAGAAACCGCAGGCAGGTGTCGAAGGTGGCGCCGCCCCAAGCCTCGAGCGACCAAAAACCGGCTTGGTCCAGCTTGGGACATATTGGCAGCATGTCTTCGGTGCGCATGCGCGTGGCCAGCAAGGATTGATGCGCGTCGCGCAACGCCACTTCCGTGAGCCAAACTTTTTTCTTCGATTTCGATGCAGACGCCATGTCGCTTTGATCTCCTACAAGCCGCGATGCGCCGCGATGGTGGCGGCGATGGCGGCGGCCAAGTCGGCGGTCGGCCGCCGAACGGAATAGTTTAACAGTTCTGGATGTTGTTCGATGAATCCGGTGTCGAATTTACCCGCTTGAAATTCCGGCGTCGCCAGAATTTCCAGATAAAAAGGTTTGGTGGTTTTAACCCCGTGCACGCCCATGTCGAACAGCGCGCGTCGCGCGCGCGCCAAAACCTTTTCCCAGGTTAAGGCCCATACGGTCAGCTTGGCGCACATGGAATCGTAATGCGGTGGAAATTCATATCCGGTGTAAATCGCGGCGTCGGTGCGCACGCCCGGTCCGCCAGGCGAATAGTAGCGCGTGATGCGCCCGAAGCTCGGCAGAAAATCGTTCTTGGGATCTTCCGCGTTGATGCGAAATTGAATCGCATAACCGCGCCGTTGGATTTCGTCTTGACGATAAGACAACGGTTGACCTTCGGCGATGCGAATCTGCTCTTGCACGATATCCACGCCAGTGATTTGTTCGGTGATGGTGTGTTCCACTTGCAAGCGCGTGTTCATCTCCATGAAATAAAAATTTCCCGCTTGATCGAACAGGAATTCGACGGTGCCCGCATTTTCGTAGTTCACGATTTTAGCCGCGCGCACGCCGAGGTCGCACACCGCCGCGCGTTGCTCCTCGGTCAATTGCGGGGAGGGCGCGATTTCGATCATTTTCTGATGGCGTCGTTGAATCGAGCAATCGCGTTCGAACAGATGAATGACGTTACCTTCTTTGTCGCCCAGCACTTGCACTTCGATATGGCGCGGATTGACGATGGCTTTTTCCAAGAACACATCGGCGCTGCCGAAAGCTTTGGTGGCTTCGGACACCACGCGTTCGAAGGCGCGCTTCAAATCGTCTTCGCTATTGCAGCGGCGAATACCGCGGCCGCCGCCGCCCGAAGTGGCTTTGAGCATCACCGGATAGCCGATTTTTTTGGCGAGCTTGACGGCTTCGCCAATATTTTTCAGGTTGCCATCGCTGCCGGGCACCACGGGCACGCCCGCGGCGATCATGGCTTCACGCGCCGCGGTTTTGTCGCCCATGCGGCGAATCGCGTCAGGCGAAGGGCCGATGAAAATAATATCGCGGCGCGCGCAAATTTCCGCGAGCTGCGCGTTCTCCGATAGGAAACCGTAGCCCGGATGCAATGCATCGCAGCCAGTGGCGACCGCGAGATTGACAATACGGTGCGCGTTCAAATAACCGCCGACCGGATCGGGGCCGATGTTATAGGCTTCGTCGGCTTTTTTGACGTGCAAGGCATGACGGTCGGCATCCGCATAGATAGCGACCGATTTAATGCCCATTTCGGCGCAGGCGCGCACAATGCGCACCGCGATTTCGCCGCGGTTGGCAACTAAAATCTTTTTAATCAAGCTGAAAACTCCGCAGAGGCCGACGTTCCGGTGGCAATGCCGCCCTGCTTTGTACGGAAAGGGACAGGCACTGTCAACATCAGGTTAAGCCCTCAGTGGTATCGTCTAAAACCCTATTTTGACACAAGTTTGCCGCGAATATATGATGCGCGGCCTGTATTGAAGCCTGTGAAGTCATCAGCGGTTTTTGCCAGCCCGGTTGCGGTAATTAATGAGGCGCGCACGAGGCACCATGTCGCCATCCCGGAAAGCCATGCACGGTCAGTTGCCGGCCAGTATTGACCCGATTCAGCTGGCGGAGCGCGGATCGCATCTAAGCGGCAGCTTGTCGGTCAAGCACATGCCGCGTTTAAAGCAGGCATGCTTCGACGATTCAGGCGAAGTTTTTGTCGACCTTCAGTTCGAACGCGGCGAAGGCGAGAATGTTTTTTTGATGCGCGGCCATTTAGCGGCGCAGTTACGCGTGGTTTGTCAGCGGTGTTTGGAATCGATGCCGCTTAAGCTGGAAGCGGCGCCGTGCTTGCTGCTAGTGCGTCCGGGCGCGCAGCAAGCGTTCGATAACGAAGCGGATATTTTAGTAGTCGATAAGCCGCTATCGTTAAGCAGCCTGGTGGAAGACGAGTTATTGCTCGCCTGGCCGATGGTGCCGACGCATGAATTGAATCAATGCCCGGCGAAGGCTTACATCGCCGCGCCGACGACGCCAAAAGATTTGAATGCAACAAAATCGGAAAAGAAAAATCCTTTTTCGGTGTTGAGCAAGATAAAGAAGACACGACAGCAGTAATTGATATTTTACTTTACGAGGATTTGCCATGGCCGTCCAAAAAAGCCGAGTTCCCCCTTCACGCCGCGGTATGCGGCGTTCGCACGATGCGCTCAAGAAGTCGACGCTATCCATCGACAAGACCAGCGGCGAGACGCATCGTCGCCATCACGTCACCGCCGATGGTTATTATCGCGGCCGCAAAGTGCTGGAAAGCAAACCGGAATAAGTCGGTATTGAACCGCAACCGTTCAGGGAATTGACGGAATGATCACGATTGCCCTCGACGCCATGGGGGGCGATCACGGTGTTGGCGTCACCGTGCCCGCGGCCCTCAAGACGCTGTCCCAACAATCCACGCTGAAGTTGATCTTGGTCGGCCAACGCGAGGCCGTGCAAGCGGAGTTGACGCGCCGCCACGCCACCGAGAACGATCGCCTCAGCATTCATCACGCCTCCGAAGTCATCGCCATGGACGAAGCGCCCGCGCTCGCCTTGCGCGGTAAAAAAGATTCCTCGATGCGCGTGGCGATTAATTTGGTTAAAGAGGGAGCGGCGCAAGCCGCCGTGTCCGCGGGCAATACGGGCGCGCTCATGGCCACGGCGCGTTTTGTTTTGAAAACTTTGCCAGGCATCGATCGTCCCGCCATCGTTACCACATTGCCCACCATGCACGGTCACGTGCACGTGCTCGATCTGGGCGCCAACGTGGATTGCACGCCCGAGCAATTGGTGCAGTTTGCGATGATGGGTTCGATCCTGGTTAGCGCCGTGGAAGGCAAAGATCAACCGCGTGTGGGCTTGCTCAACATTGGCGAAGAAGACATCAAGGGTAATGAAAGCGTTAAAAAAACCCATGAACTGCTGCGCGCCACCAAGCTTAATTATTGCGGCTTCATCGAAGGCGATGAAATTTACACGGGTGACATGGACGTGATTGTTTGCGATGGTTTTGTCGGCAACGTCATGCTCAAAACCAGCGAGGGCTTGGCGCGCATGATCACGCATTTCATGAAACAAGAATTCAAGCGCAATCTTTTAACCAAGCTTTCCGCGCTGGTGGCGTTGCCCGTGCTGCATGCTTTTCGCAAGCGTGTCGATCCGCGCCGTTATAATGGTGCGACACTCATTGGCTTGAACGGCACGGTTATTAAAAGTCACGGCGGCGCCGATAAGCTGGCGTTTGAACACGCCATTCTCGAAGCCTTGACGGAAGTAAAAAATAACGTGCCCGAACGCATCGGGCGTGAATTGGCCGCGATATCAGCACGGGAGACAGTTGCGTGATTTATTCGCGGATTATAGGAACGGGCAGCTATCTGCCGGCCAAGGTGCTGACCAATCACGACCTGGAGAAAATGGTCGACACCACGGATGAGTGGATCATCGACCGCACGGGAATTCGTGAACGACATATCGCCGCTGAAGGCGAGACGTCCGCTTCCATGGGCGAGCAAGCGGCGCGGCGCGCCATTCAAGCGGCTGGTGTTGCCATGAAGGACATCGATCTCATCATCGTTGCCACCACCACCGCCGATCAAATTTTTCCCAGCACCGCCTGTCTGGTGCAAGAGCGCCTTGGCGTTCATGGCTGCGCCGCTTTTGACGTGCAAGCGGTGTGCACCGGTTTTGTGTACGCGCTTGGCATCGCCGATAAGTTCATGCGCACGGGCGCAGCTAAATGTGCGTTGGTGATAGGCAGCGAAACTTTGTCGCGCATCACCGATTGGACCGATCGAACCACTTGCGTGCTGTTCGGCGATGGCGCGGGCGCGGTGGTGTTGGCGGCGTCGGACAAGCCTGGCATTGTGTCCTCGCACTTGCATGCCGATGGCCAATACAAGGATTTGCTCAAGGTACCCGCTGGCATTTCCCAGGGTTATAACCAAGTCGTGAATGGCACGGCTTATATGAAGATGGAAGGCAGCGAGGTATTCAAAGTGGCCGTGAACACCTTGGGACGCATCGTGGATGAAACGCTAGCAGCGAATAGTATGAAGAAATCCGATATTCAATGGCTGGTGCCGCATCAAGCCAATCACCGCATCATCGCCGCGACCGCGAAAAAATTAGATATGTCGATGGATCACGTGGTGCTGACGGTGGATCGTCATGGCAACACTTCCGCGGCTTCGATTCCCTTGGCGTTCGATGAAGCGGTGCGCGATGGCCGGATTAAATCGGGCGATACCGTATTGATGGAAGCCTTTGGCGGCGGATTTACTTGGGGTTCAGTATTGTTGAAATATTAAATAATTAATTTATGTTCCACCGCCAGGACGCCAAGACCACCAACAAAGAAGAAATAATTTTGAAAGAAGATTTTATTGTGGCGCGCCTGGCGTCTTGGCGGTTAAATTTTTTTTAGGATTTATATATGTCTCTAGCATTTGTTTTTCCCGGACAAGGTTCGCAGTCGATTGGTATGTTGCAGGCATTAGCGGTTGAATTTCCTGCCATTAAACAAACATTCGCCGAAGCCTCGCAAGCGCTCGGCTATGATCTGTGGCAAATCGTGGAGCAGGGGCCGGAAGAAAAACTGAATCAAACGGAAATCACTCAGCCGGCCATGTTGGCGGCGGATGTGGCGACGTGGCGCGTATGGCTGGCTCAACAAGGAGCGCAGCCGCGCTACATGGCGGGCCATAGCCTGGGTGAATACGCCGCCTTGGTATGCGCCGAGGCGCTGGCATTTACCGATGCGATTAAATTAGTCGCTGATCGCGGACGTTTCATGCAACAAGCAGTGCCCGCGGGCCAGGGCGGCATGGCGGCTATCTTGGGTTTGGATGACGCGGCGGTGATTAAGTTGTGCCAGCAAGCCGCGCAAGGTGAAATATTGGCAGCGGTAAATTTCAATTCACCTGGTCAAGTCGTGATTGCGGGCGCGGCCGCCGCGGTGGCGCGCGCCGTCGAACAATCCAAAGCGGCGGGAGCCAAACGCGCGGTATTGCTGCCCGTGAGCGTGCCGTCGCATTGCGCGCTCATGCATCCCGCGGCGTTGCACATGGCGGAGCGCTTGCAGCAAGTCGATATCCGCCGTCCAAAGATACCGGTTATTCATAATACTCATGTGCAGGCTGAGTTCGATGCGCCAGCCATTCGAAATGCGCTGGTGCGTCAGATAGAATCGCCCGTGCGCTGGGTGGAAACGATTCAGAAAATGGCTGCCGAGGGCGTAAACCAACTGATAGAATGCGGTCCGGGTAAAGTGCTCGCGAGTCTCAACAAGCGCATTGCCAAGACCACCGAGACCTTGCCCGTGTTCGATCCGGAAACGCTCAAGACTGCGTTAAGCACTGTTAAAAATTAATTCCTGCCCATTTTATTTGGAGTTATATATTTATGCTGTTGAAAGGTCAGATTGCTTTGGTGACGGGCGCCAGTCGTGGCATCGGCCAAACCATCGCGTTGGAGCTGGGTCGGCAAGGCGCCCAGGTGATCGGTACCGCGACGTCGGCGGCAGGTGCGGAAAAAATCAGCAGCGCGCTAAAAGAAAATAATGTCACCGGAAAAGGCGTGGTGCTGGATGTCAACAACGCCGATTCCATCGCCGCGGTGTTGGCGGAAATGGAAAAGAGCGGCGGCGCACCGACGGTGTTGGTCAACAACGCGGGCATTACGCGCGACAATTTATTATTGCGCATGACCGAAGAAGAGTGGGATGCTATTCTCGACACCAATCTCAAGTCGGTTTATCGCCTGTCCAAGGCTTGCTTGCGCGCCATGATGAAGGCGCGCTTTGGCCGTATCATTAGTATCAGTTCGGTCGTGGGCGCCATGGGCAACGCGGGTCAGGCGAATTATGCCGCGGCCAAAGCCGGCTTGATGGGATTTACCAAAGCCTTGGCGCGCGAAGTGGGTTCACGCAACATCACGGTCAATGCGGTGGCGCCTGGATTTATCGACACCGACATGACCCGCGAATTACCCGAGGCGCAAAAAGAAGCCCTAATTAAACAAATTCCCCTGGGACGTTTGGGCCAAGCGCAAGATGTCGCCCATGCGGTGGCGTTTCTGGCCTCGGCGCAAGCCGGGTATATTACTGGCGCCACCTTGCATGTGAATGGTGGAATGTATATGAATTAGGAGCTAATCAGCGAAAAACAGCCGTTTATTGATGGCTGGACGATTTTTACCAAATGGTGTTAACTAGGCGCCCGCACCAGGGCAGCAATTCAAAATTTCCGGAGGAAACGGCAACCATGAGCAGTGTTGAAGAACGCGTCAAGAAAATCGTTGTGGAGCAACTGGGTGTTAACGACGGTGAAGTTAAGCCCGAAGCTTCCTTCGTGGATGATTTGGGCGCGGATTCCCTGGATACCGTTGAGCTAGTGATGGCGCTCGAAGAGGAATTCGATTGTGAAATTCCCGACGATCAGGCGGAAAAGATTACCACCGTCCAACAAGCCATCGACTACATCAACACCCGTCTAAACTGATTACTCATTAACAACAAGGGCCGTCGTCCGTAGTGGATGACGGCCTTTCGGTTTTATAAAGCGTGACGTGGATCACGCCTCATGAGGAACTCAGCCTTGAGCAAGCGGCGTGTGGTAGTTACCGGACTTGGAATTATTTCTCCTCTTGGCACCGGCCAGGAGGAGAATTGGCGTCATGTCGTCGCTGGTAAAAGCGGTATCAGCCGCATCACGCTGTTTGACGCCACGGGCTATCCGTCGATGATCGCTGGCGAAGTGAAAAATTTCGATCCCACCCAGCATGGCATTACCGAAAAAGAAGCGCGCCGAATGGATCGCTTCATTCAACTCGGCATGGTCGCGGGCATCGAAGCGATCAAGGACGCGGGATTGCAAGTGACCGAAGCCAACGCCGAACGCATCGGCGTGCATATCGGTTCTGGTATCGGCGGCGTTGGCACCATTGAAGACACCACCAAGACCATCATCGAAAAAGGCCCACGCCGCGTTTCGCCGTTCTACGTTCCCATGAGCATCATTAATATGATATCGGGCGATCTGTCGGTGATGTATGGCCTTAAAGGTCCGAATTTGGCCATGGTAACCGCTTGCGCCACGGCCACGCATGGCATCGGTGACGCCGGCCGTTTGATCGAATATGGTGATGCCGATGTGATGATCGCTGGTGGCGGTGAAGCAGCGATTACGCCGACCGCGCTAGCCGGTTTTGGCAACGCCAAAGCTTTGTCCACGCGCAACGACAGTCCCGAAACCGCCAGCCGCCCCTGGGATAAAGACCGCGATGGTTTTGTCTTGGGCGAGGGCGCGGGCGTGATGGTGCTGGAAGAATATGAACACGCGCGTAAGCGCGGCGCGAAAATTTATTGCGAGCTCGTGGGTTTTGGCATGAGCGGCGATGCTTTTCACATGACCAGCCCACCCGAAGGCGGCGAAGGCGCGGCGCGTTGCATGCGCAATGCCTTGCGCAACGCGGGGCTCAACACCGATCAAGTGCAATACGTCAATGCCCACGGCACGTCCACGCCGCTGGGCGATCGCGCCGAAACCTTCGCCGCGAAAGCCACGTTTGGCGAACACGCGCGTAAGATCGCCATGAGTTCCACCAAATCCATGACCGGTCATTTGTTGGGCGCCGCGGGCGGCATTGAAGCCATCTACACCGCCTTGGCGGTGCATCATCAAATCGCGCCGCCGACGATTAATCTGGTAACACCCGATCCCGAGTGCGATCTGGATTATGTGCCAGGCGCCGCGCGTAACATGAAAATCGACGTCGCCATTTCCAATTCCTTCGGTTTTGGCGGCACTAACGGCACGCTGGTGTTCCGCAAACTGGCGTGAATGCCGAGTCGGCGCCATCGTTGAAAAACGCGGTGGCGGGTTTTATTTGTCAACGCTTATCTGTCATTCCCGATCTGCTGGCGCTGCACGCGCGTCTTCCACAACGTTATCCGCATTTGCTGGCCAGCGCCGCGCAAGGTACGCCGCGTGCGCGTTATGATATTTTATTTGCCTTCCCTGGCGATACGCTAAAGTTAAACGCCGATTATTGTTTGTATCGCAATGAGCGGAAATTACCGCAAAACGATTTTCTAGACGCGCTCGATCAAGAATGGCGCGCGCAGGCCAGCACCGCTTCCCGCGAGACGCAAAATGAAACGCCTCCTTTCATCGGTGGATGGTTTGTTTTTTTAAGTTATGAGCTGGTTCGTCAAATTGAACCCAGCGTAAAAAATATTTCTACCCAACCGGATTTTCCCCTGGCCGTGGCCACGCGTTTCCCCGCCGCGGTGATCGTCGATCATCTTAAGCAAACCGCCATGTTAGTTTGTGAAACAGACCGAGTCGACGATCTCATGCCTTTGTTGCAAGCGGATCTAAGTCAAGCGTCGGATTTGGTTTTGGAAAAAATTATCCTGGCGGATATGCAAGAGGACGATCCGCGGCAATTTATCGAGCATGTGCAGCGTGCCCAGGAATATATTCACGCGGGAGATGTTTTTCAGGTTAACCTTTCGCGCGCTTGGCGTGTAACGCTGCGCGAAAAGGTATCCGCCATCGCTATCTATCGCCAACTTTGCGGCGCCAATCCAGCGCCGTTTGCGGGACTCATGACTTGGGAGGGTGCGCGTGCCGTTATCAGCTCGTCGCCTGAACGGTTGGTGGAGGTGCGCGGCCGCATGGTGCGCACGCGCCCCATCGCGGGCACTTATCCGCGCAGCAAAGATACGGCGCAAGACCGCGTTTTATCGCAGGAGCTTATGCGTCATCCCAAGGAACGCGCCGAACATGTCATGCTCATCGATCTCGAGCGCAACGATTTAGGCAAAATTTGCCGCACCGGTTCGATAAAAGTTCAGGAGTTCATGACGCTCGAATCCTACCGCCACGTGCATCACATCGTTTCGGAAGTGGGCGGCGAATTGCGTGAAGACGTCAGCCCCGCGCAAGTCATTCGCGCGGTTTTCCCTGGCGGCACCATCACCGGTTGTCCCAAAATCCGTTGCATGCAAATCATCGCTGAATTGGAACAAACGCCGCGCTTGGCTTACACCGGTTCCATGGGTTACATCAACCGCGACGGCAGCCTCGATTTGAATATTTTAATTCGCACGCTGATGCAAAATGGCGCTGATATTCATCTGCGCGCGGGCGCTGGCATCGTCGCCGATTCGATAGCGCAGCGTGAATTGAACGAGACGCGCGCCAAAGCCAAAGGCATGTTGGCCGCCTTGGGAGCGCTATAAACCGATGTCATTAACTTTAATTAATGGTGAAGCGAGTAGCAGCATTTCAACGCAAGATCGCGGTTTTCAATTCGGCGATGGTTTATTTGAAACGCTGGCCGTGGTCGACGGCGTGCCGTTGTTGTGGGAACGGCATGTGCAAAGATTATTTATCGGCGCACAGCGGTTAAATATCATGCCGCCATCCGATTCTGTATTGCGCCAGGAAGCGCAGCGGGTTTGCGTTGGCGCGCGGCGCGCGGTGCTTAAAATTATTGTCACGCGCGGAATATCGGAGCGCGGCTATGCCTTGCCTGCTAACGGCGTGCCCACGCGCGTGCTAAGTTTGCGGCCTTGGCCGGATTATCCCGCCAGCCATCGGACGCAGGGCGTGGCCATGCAGTTTTGCCAAACTAAAATTTCACGTCATGTTACGCTGGCGGGACTTAAGCATCTTAACCGTCTGGAGCAAGTACTGGCGCGCGCCGAATTAAAACCGGATTGCAGCGAAGGTTTAATGTTGGATGAGCAGGATCATGTCATCGAGGGAACGATGAGCAACGTATTTATCGTATCGGGTGAAAAAATCGTCACGCCGGATTTATCCCGCAGTGGCGTGCAAGGCATCATGCGCGATGTCGTGCGTGAGCGCGTCGCGGCGCTATCGCTCGATTGCCAAGTCAAATCCTTGACAGTCGCTGATGTTTTGAACGCCGATGAAATATTCCTCAGTAACAGCCTTATCGGCATTTGGCCGGTGCGGCGTGTTGAATTGAAACGTTATCCCGTGGGTAAATTGACTCTGCGTGTTCAGGAGGCTGTTCGTGATGCGTATTGCGCTAGCTAAATTGCTGATGGTTCTGGTGCTGCTCGGTGTTCTCGCGGGCGTCTATTTGTATTGGGCATGGAATCACCGTCTCGAGCCAGGCACTGAAACATATTTGATAAAACCAGGAATGACCTGGCGTGGTTTGGCGCGCGAGTTAAATAATCGCGGCGTGTTGCTCGAACGTTATTCTTTAGTGTGGCTGGCCTACTTAAGCAGACATCATCGCGATTTAAAAACTGGCGAATATCGTTTTCGCAACGGTATTACCGCCAAGGAATTGCTCGATCAAGTAGTTGCTGGCCGCGTCATAGAGTATCCAGTGGTTTTGGTGGAAGGTTGGACCTTTCAGCAATTTTTGCAGGCGCTTGAAGAATCTCCCAAGCTCACACACACTTTTTCTGGCATGTTGCCGCACGGCGTCATGGAGAAGTTGGGTCATCCGGGCGAGCACCCTGAAGGCCGGTTTTTCCCTGATACCTATTATTATTCGGCTGGACAAAGTGACCGCATGATTCTGGTTAATGCCTACGACAAACTACAAAAATTGCTGGATCAAGAATGGCAAGCGCGCGCCGCCGATCTGCCCTTTAAGAATTCTTACGAGGCGTTGATTTTGGCGTCGATCGTGGAAAAAGAAACCGGACGCGCGGACGAACGCCCGCTCATAGCGGGTGTTTTTATCAATCGACTGCGCCGTGGCATGCGCTTACAGTCCGACCCGACCATTATTTATGGAATGGGCGCCGCATTCGATGGCAACATTCGCCTTAAGGATTTGCGTCATGCCACACCTTACAATACTTATACGCGCGCGGGACTTCCACCAACGCCGATCGCCATGCCTGGCAAAGAGGCGATACAGGCGGCGCTGCATCCCGCAGATACGCGCGTCATATTTTTTGTCGCGCGCGGCGATGGCAGCCATGAATTTTCCGAGACGCTGGAACAGCATAATCGCGCCGTGATTAAATATCAGTTAAAGGGCAAGGCGCGCGATTTTTCATCGCATTCGACATCGTCCAGCGCTTCTCCCAGAACCAGCACATCAGGTCAGAAATAATGCCAGGCATGTTTATTACACTTGAAGGCGGCGAAGGCGCTGGTAAAACCACCAATCTGTTGTTTGCGCGCCAATGCTTGCAGCGCGCCAAGCACGATGTCGTGGTCACACGCGAACCCGGAGGCACCGAGTTGGGCGAGCGTATTCGTGAAATTTTGCTGCATCGTCACGATTTGCACATGCTGGCGGAGAGCGAGTTGTTGCTGATGTTTGCCGCGCGCAGCGAACATATCGCCAAGGTCATTCGTCCGGCTTTGGCGGCGGGCAAAACCGTGTTGTGCGATCGTTTCACCGATGCATCCTATGCTTATCAAGGTGGCGGCCGTGGCATCGCCGCTGAACGTATCGCGGTGATCGAGCAGTGGGCGCAAGCGGAGTTGCGGCCGCATCTTACTTTGTTGTTTGATGTGCCTGTGGATGCGGGACGCGCGCGCGCAGGGCAACGCAGCGAGCCCGATCGTTTCGAACGCGAAAACAACGAATTTTTCCAACGCGTGCGCGACGCCTATCTGGCGCGCGCGGCGCAAGAACCCGAACGCATGCGCGTTATCGACGCCAGCTTGCCGTTGGAAAAAGTGGAGCAGCGCATCGCCGATATTTTGCAGGAGGTGATCGGTGACCGTTAATGTCAGCAACGCAGCGCCAACGCGCTACCCCTGGCATGACGCCTTATGGGCTAATTTAGCGCATCCCTTCGAGCGCTTGCCGCACGCTTTATTGCTGCATGGTTTGCCAGGCTTGGGGAAAAGCCGATTTGTCATGCAGTTGGCGCAAGCGTTGTTGTGCCAGGCACCGCAAATCAATGCCGCTTGCGGCCAATGCCATAGTTGCCAGCTATTCGCCGTGGGCACGCACCCTGACTTGGAGATCGTGTCACCGCTGGAAGACGCTAAAACCATTTCGGTCGATCAAATACGCGCGCTAAATAATTTCTTGTTTCTGCGTCCGCACACGGCAGCCCGCAAATTAGTGATTATCGAGCCCGCTGAAGTCATGAATATCAATGCCGCGAACAGCTTGCTTAAGCTATTGGAAGAACCGCCGCTCGACAGCATTTTGCTGTTGGTGACCAGCCGCCCAGCGCGCTTGCCAGCCACCATCCGCAGCCGTTGCAGCCGTTTGTACATGAAGCCGCCAAGCCAAAGCGACGCCATGGCATGGCTTAAAACCAACGCCGCAGCGAGCGAAGCAACCGCGAATCTATTGCGTTTTGCCAGTGGCGCGCCGCTTTTAGCCAAGACTCTGGCCGAGCAGGGATTCCCGCAGCAGTGCCGAAAGCTGTGCCAAGACTTGGAAGACTTATCTTTAGGGCGCGAAGACCCCGTGGTTTGCGCGTTGCGCTGGAAGAATCTGGGAACCGCGCTTTGCTTGAGTTGGCTTTATTATGTTGTCTTGGATCTAATCAAGCAGCAGGTGGGTGTGGTAGGCGACGGTCATTTGAACCCAGAAATAAGCGGACGTATCAATAAAAATATATTAAATATTAGTGTATTATACAATTACCTTGATGTAATTCATGAGTGTCATAAGCAGCTGACCAGTCCTTTAGATGAGTTGCTGATGTTGGAAGATATTTTAATCCGCTGGTCGCGAATCAGCCGTCTACAATGAAATAGGTACCACATTCCTTATGATAGATAAAACCGCCACCGCTCCTAAGTCTCCCGTCAAGCCCGTGCCCCTGGCGGCGCGGCCTGGCGTGTTGTCGCTAACCATTAAAGATAAAAATGCTTTGTATGCCGCGTACATGCCGTTCGTGAAAGGCGGGGGTATTTTTGTGCCGAGCAACCGTCCTTATAAATTGGGCGAAGAAGTTTTCATGTTGCTGACCTTGATGGATAGCAAGGAAAAAATTCCAGTCGCGGGACACGTGATCTGGGTTACGCCTCAGGGCGCGCAAGGCAGCCGCACTTCTGGCATCGGCATTCAATTCAGTGAAAAAGATTCAGGCGTGGCGCGCAATAAGATCGAAGGCATCTTGGCGGGCGCGCTGAATTCCGACCGGCTCACGCATACGATGTAACGTGACGCCGCTCGTCGATTCCCACTGCCACCTTAATTTCGACCCACTCAATACCTACCTGGAAGATGTTTTCCAGCGTGCCCGGGAAAATGGAGTGGGGCATATGCTGTGCGTTTCCGTCACGCTCGAAGCCTATCCTGAAATCCAACGCTTGGCCCATCAGCATGCGAATATCTTTGCTTCCGTCGGCGTGCACCCGAATGAAACAGAAGGGCGCGACCCCACGGTGGATGAACTGGTTACTCTCGCCCATGACGCGCGCGTGGTCGCCATCGGCGAAACCGGACTCGATTATTATCGCAGCCAAGGCGACATGACGTGGCAACAGCAACGGTTTCGCCACCATATTCGCGCCGCTAAAAAGTGCGGCAAGCCGTTAATCATTCATACGCGCGACGCAGCATTGGATACGCTGCGCATCATGCGCGAGGAAGGCGCGGGCGATATCGGCGGCGTCATGCATTGCTTTACCGAAAGCGAGGAAGTGGCGCGCGCCGCGCTCGATCTTAATTTTTATATATCGTTTTCTGGCATCGTGACGTTCCGCAGCGCCGAAGCTTTGCGCGCGGTGGCGAAAATAGTTCCCTCTGACCGTTTATTGATTGAAACCGATTCACCTTATCTCGCTCCCGTGCCGTTCCGCGGCAAAACCAATGAACCGGCTTTCGTGCGCCATGTGGCCGATTGCCTGGCGACTGTTCGTGAATTACCCATGGTATCCATCGCGGAAATCACCACGCGTAATTTCTTTACTTTGTTCAAGCACGCCCACGCAGAATAATCTTAGTTTCCATGTTATTGGTGGAGTTTCACGATTTCTCTTGTGACTTGTGGGCGAAAGGAATTTAATCGGACATTCCAGGTCATAAAATAAGCTGGAGGTCTGAATGAATCCATTACTTAAAGCCAAAACCTTGGGCCAGAGTTTCTGGTTGGATAATCTTTCGCGCACTTTATTGCGCGAAGGTGGCCTTAAAAAACTAATCGAACAAGATGGGATTTCTGGGATCACTTCCAATCCCAGCATCTTTCACAAAGCCATTTCTTCCGGTTCTTGCTACCAAGCAGATTTGGACAAATTAAAAACGCGCGATTTAACCGCGGAACAAGCCTACGAACAATTAGTTATTCCCGATATTCAAGAAGCCTGTAATCTATTAAAACCGGTTTACGATGCCAGCCAAGCCGACGACGGGTATGTAAGTCTGGAGGTGTCGCCGTTGTTGGCTTACGAAGAGCAGGCTACGATCGAGGCGGCGACGCGTTTACGCGCTTTGGTGAATTGCCGCAATCTTCTCATTAAAGTCCCCGCCACGCCCGCTGGCGTGCGCGCCTTCGAAAGACTCACCGCCCAGGGAGTTAACGTGAATGTCACCCTGATGTTTTCCTTGCACCACGTTATGGAGATTGCACAAGCTTATATCCGTGGCGTACGCGAGTGGGTTAAACACGGCGGCGATGCGCGCCAAATCAAGTCCGTCGCCAGTGTTTTTTTAAGCCGCGTCGATACCTTGGTGGATAAGCGGTTGGAGCAAATAGGCAATGATCAGGCGTTGGCGCTGCATGGCCGGGCGGCGGTAGCCATGGCCAAGCTGGCCTATCAACGCTACCAAAATATTTTTTACAGCGCGGCATTCGAGGATTTAAGAAAAATCGGCGCGCGCCCGCAATACTTGCTATGGGGCAGCACGGGCACCAAGAATCCTGATTACAGCGATCTTTTATATGTCGAGCCTCTGATCGGTCCGGAAACAATCAACACCTTGCCGGATGCGACCTTGGCGGCGTTTCGCGAGCACGGCAAAGCGGCGTTAACTCTCGAGCAGGGCGTGCATGAGGCCGAGAAGCATATTGTCGCGCTCGAGCAAGTCGGTATCGATTTGCGTGAGGTCGGTGAAACACTGCAGCAAGAAGGCGTGAAACTATTCGATGAATCTTATAATAAATTATTGGCTTTGTTGAAACCCCGCCGCGCATACGCGCATCCGTAAAATCAATGTCTGGGAAGATCGAATGCGTAATCCGGTTCATTGTTAGGCACGTAATCTTCCGGTAGCGGAAAAGCGCTAAGATCCTTGGCAATAGCGGCGCTTAAAAACGCATCCACCCACCAAAAGATGTCTTGTTCGCGAATCGAGCGGCGCAAACGGTGCATGCGCTCGCGGCGTTCTTCTTTGTCCATCATGAAGGCGCTATGAATCGCATCGGCCATGCCTTCAATATCGTAAGGGTTAACCATCAAGGCGCCTTTGTGTAATTGCGCCGCGGCGCCAGCGAATTCGCTTAGGATCAACACGCAATCTTCTTCGATGCTGCAAGTGCAATATTCCTTGGCGACCAAGTTCATGCCGTCTTTTAACGGGGTGATCAGCGCGATTTCCGCGGCGCGATAATAGGCGAGTAAATCGGAGCGCTTGAGGCTACGAAAAATATAATGGATCGGCACCCAACCGCCAGGACGAGTGAATTGTCCGTTGATCTCGCCCACCAAGCGTTCGATCTCGGTTTTGAGACCATGATATTGAGGTATATCCTCGCGGCTCGGAACCACCACTTGAATCAAAGTCACGCGTTCGCGTAATTGCGGATAGCGCTGTAACACATTGCGAAATGCTTCCAGCCGATAAGGAATGCCCTTGGTGTAATCCAAACGGTCCACGCCCAAGATCAGTTGCCGATTAGGAAGAAACGCTTTCAGCTCGGCGGCTTTATCGGTCACTTCTTGCGCTGAAGCGCGTTTGACGAAACCGTTAAAATCGATGCTGACGGGGAAGCTGCCGATGCGCACCAGTCTGGCGCCGATAGTGATGCCCAAAACTTGCCCCTTACCATGAACCTTGGCGTCGTCCACCAGGTTGCGCACGCATTCAACGAAGTTGCGGCGGTCGCGCAGGGTTTGGAATCCGATCAAGTCGAATTCCAATAAAGCGCGCAATAACTGAAAGCGCCATGGCAGCTTGACGAAAATATCCAAAGACGGAAAGGGAATATGCAGAAAGAACGCCATCTTGGCGGTGACCTTGAGGCGGCGCAGTTCCATGGCCACGTTCATCAGATGGTAATCGTGCACCCAAATAAAATCGTCATCGCCAGTTTCGTGCGCGATCGATTGCGCATATTTACGATTGACGCTCTGGTACACCTGCCAGTAACTGGGGTCGAAATGACACAGTGACTGCAGATCGTGAAACAGCGGCCACACGATTTCGTTGGAAAACCCGTGATAAAACTTACGCCGCTCATCTTCCGTCAGTAGCACTGGTTTTAAACGATAACCCGCGCGCTGCGTGGCTTGTTGCAATATCTCATCGAGATTCTCCACGTTGTCCGTCAGTCCCGCCCAACCCGCCCAAATGCCGCCGCGATCGCGCAACACGGGCAACAAGGCCGTCACCAAACCGCCGCTGCCCGGCTCGAAGTGATAAGAGCCGTCCGCGCCATGCGTTAGCGTCATCGGCAGGCGGTTTGAGGCGACGATCAGTCCATTGCGGCGTGCTGGGTTATGCATGATCAATGAGCCTCGGTTTCAGCGGACGGCGTGTTGTGGCGCAACGGATAAACCAGGCGCATGGGGTGTGCAAATTCGACAGCGGCTTGTTGCAAGCGCACGAATAACGCCAGATTGATGGCCTGTTGAATATCCATGTATAGGTTGTAATCCGGATCTTGAACGAAGTAGACCACCTCGAAAATCAAGGCCGAATCGGTGTATTCCTTGAAGTGCGCGCGATCAAAACGGGTTTTAGCTTGAGATTCGATGATTTCACGCATCATCATGGGTATGCGTTTTACGTTTTCATGCGATGTTTGATAGCTAATGTTGAAAGTGAATTGAACGCGACGTTCGTACATGCGCTTGTAGTTGCGTATGCGGCTCTTTAATAAGTCGGTATTGGAAAAAATAATTTGCTCGCCGCTCAAGCTGCGCAAGCGCGTGGTTTTAAGGCCGATATATTCCACCGTTCCCAGGACGTCGTCGACGACGATGAAGTCGCCAATGACGAACGGTTTATCGATGGCGATGGACAAGGAGGCAAACATGTCGCCGAGAATATTTTGCGCCGCCAAGGCCACGGCAATGCCGCCGATACCGAGGCTGGCGAGCAGAGTGGTGATGTTGAATCCGAGATTTTCCAAGATCATCAACAACAGCACCGACCACAGTATCACTTGCGCGACGAAACCGATCACCGACATGGTCGTGGCGCTGGCGGCGTCGGTGTCCTTGTAACGTTTTAGATAATCGCCAAACCACAGCACGATGCCGCGGTTGCCCCACAGCGCCACTTGTAGCAGTAGCGCAATAACGGCGACGCGGGTGATTAAACGCTCCGGTTTCGCTGGCAACTCCAGATATTGAGAGGCCAGGTACAACGCCATGATGAACAAAAATAAAAAACGCGTGCGGCGGAATATATCGATGAAAAAATTCCCCACGCGCGTATCGTTCATTTTCGACCACAGCGACAGGCGTCGCAGGACGCTGCGTTTGAGGTATTGAAACAACAATGCCAAGCTTAAGCTAATCGTTACGGCTATCGTCCAATCGTACAAGGAGTTTCCGTAAAAGCTGCGTTCAAGCAGATTCATTTACTGCTCCGCTGGTTTCGCGCCATTGCCACAAGAATTCAAGCAGTTCTTTCGGTGGTTTCAGCCAACAGTCAGCGGCGGTGGCGCGGAAGGCGGAGCGCACCAGCACACCGATACCGCGACCGCGAATCGCCTTGAAGGCGTCTTCATCGGTCAGGTCATCACCCAAATAAGCAATCGCCGCTTGTTCATCGGTTTGCGTCAACAATGTTTCCACCACCTTTCCTTTGTCGCGCCCTGGCGCGCGCAGCTCGATGCCACCGTCGAAATCGTGCCACACCAGGTTTTGATGAAGTTGTTGCGTCGTCCACATCTCGTTTACTTTGCCGCGGATATCGGCGATTTGAGGCGGCGTCAATCCGCGCCAGTGGATTGCCAACCCCCCAGGTTTCAATTCACAGCGCGCCCCCAAGGCCTCGATCTCATGCGTCCAATCGTCCGCGTCCACTAAATTTTTCAATGCTCCGTCGCTGATGCGCGCAATGTGATATTCACCATTCGGCTTAAGCTGCTCCCATCCATGCGAGCCCCATATTTCAGGTGTTTGGCGCAAGCCGAGCAGTGGCACCAGGTCAATGGTCCAGCGGCCGCTAACGATGATCACGCGGGTATGATCGTCGCTCATCAAGTCGTCGAGAATCTCGCGCACGCCCGGATAGGGCAGGGCTTTTTCCGGATGGACGCAATGCGGCGCCAGGGTGCCGTCGTAATCCAGCAACAGAATACCTTGCGGCGCCGCGCGCAAGCGCTGAAAGAAATGAGATAGTTGTTCTTGGCGCTCGTTGATTTGCACGGCTTCGTTATTTCTAGTACGCATGGCTTTCTTCTCCGCCATGCACCAAGCCAACCATCAGCGTTAGATATTCGCGCAAATGACGGGTGATGAGAAAATTCTGGCGCACGAATTCGCGCGCCTTGTTTCCCATTTCCAGGAGATGTTCGCGATGATGCAGCAGATAGCGAATGCGCAGCGCCGCGCCTTCAGGCGAGTTGACGAGAAATCCCGTGTGATGATCGATGACTTGCAAACGAATGCCGCCCGTGTCGCCGCCAATCACTGGCTTTGACTTCCACATCGCTTCCGCCACGGTCAGGCCAAAACCTTCCCTCAGCGATTTTTGCAAAACGAAATCGGCGGTGCGTTGCAAGGCGTTGATGGTGCGATGCGCGTCCGGCGGCAATAGTAATATATGAATGTCGGGGTCGGCGTTCACCGCCGTCTGCACTTCGGCCAACACCGCGTCGCCTTCCGGATCGTCGGCCGCGCCGCTGCCAGCCAACACTAATTGCAAGGCAGGAATAAACGCCGAAGCTAATCGATAGGCTTGAATGACGCCCAAGGGATCCTTAAACCGGTCGAAACGCGAGACTTGCAGCATGATGGGCCGCGACGGATCGATATGATGGCGCGCGCAGACACTCTGTATTTCATCGGCTGATAGTTCTATGTTTTTTTCGCTAAGCGGATCGATGCTGGGCGGTATGAGATAAACCGGATGCGGCAGCATTTGCGAAAAGTCTGCCAACGAGAATATGCTTGCGTCAAAATCGCGCACGATATTGCTCAAATATTTCCATACGGGCCGATAAGGATGGCTGGCATCCACGTGGCAACGCCAAATCCATTTACCCTTGCGCTTCGGGAAATGTTTGATCAAGGCCGCAGGTTGCGGATCGTGAATAAACACAATATCGGCGTCGCGCAGCAATGCACCGATTTTTTCGGAGAATTGGCGATTGGTGTGTTCGTATTCTTGCAGCGATGCCTGGCTGATGAAGGTGGGGTTGCCTTGCAAGGCGTTGTGGAACTGCTTGGTGCATTGATAAAATTCATTTTGCCCATTGATGACTTCCCAGTGCGCTTCCATGCCCAGTTCGCGCTGCAACGGTATCAGCCAATTTAAAATTTCGGCGACGCCACCGCCCTGACGCGTGGAATTGACATGCACCACCGTCATGCCGCGTAGCGGCTGCGAAAGTTGCGTCAGGTGGCTGACGATGTCTTCGCCAATGACGCTGGCGTAGGCTTTAAGCGGGCTTATCATGCGCCACCTCCTTGAAGTAGTCGGCAAAAACCGTTGACAATTGATCGCGTAATTCAGTCAAGCCCACGAAATAAGGATCGAGTTGCGCCAAGCGCTCATGCAGTTCGGTAAATTGCTCGCCAAAAAGCAAGAGCCATGCGCGAAAGTCGTCAATCGCCTGGGGAGAGCGGCGACGCGCATCGATGACGTGATAATAAATACTGCCCAGCGATAAACCCGGAATGATGTCGACCAACTCCTTGGGCTGCAGAATGCGATGGTTGGTATCGAAAACCACGGTTTGAGCGCGAATGAAATGAAACTGCCGATCGCGCGCCGCCCACGTTAAAAATTCGTTTTCATCCAAGCGCGCTTCAATGACGTTGATTAATTCACGACGTAATTCTTCCATGTCGCTGAAATCGGCGGGGTCGATGACACCGATTTGTTCCGCCAACTTGGCGTCGTGCAAACGATGGCGTATCCACGAGGCAAAATCGTTGTTGTATTCCGAATCGTCGAAGCCGGGCCGCAACAGTCCGCCCCAGAAATGATAATAAATGCTGCCTCCATGTACCGTGAGCAGCGCATCCCGTAGTTCACGCAAATTTTGCGCGCGTAAACCGGTGGCGATCGCCGACAGCGCGCAATCCCTGATGGCAAAGGGTTCAACCTTGGAGTAACTGTCCATGTCGGTTTTTTTGTCCATATCCTTTAATTCTTTAATCTCTGACATTCCCGCGCCGTGTTTTAGTTGTTAACTTACTGACCTCGTGGAAGCAGATCAGTTTTGGAAAGATTTTAAGAAATAAAATTAGGACGAATTTCCCATGGAACTGCACTCAGGAAGGCAGGAGCGAGATTTAATAAACGAACGGTCCCGCTTTAAAAAGTCTCCAAAGTAAAATATTAAAAACATTAAATAGCGTGCTGCCTCGACTAACAAGCGGGCGATTACCTGATGGAGAACAAAAAATACCTGGCAGTGCTGCGGGTGGAATACCAGAAAAATGAGCGAACGTGGAAGATTAATTTAAATGCGTCACAGGATTTTGCATTACCGCGAACGGTAAGACGACCGACATGCGCTGATGGATAAGTGTCTAATCTACCAGCCTTTCCTGATGCAACGATGCGGATTAAAAATCTGTTTTTATGATCCCCATTGGCAACTTGGAGCGACGCAATTAATATCGTTGACGGTAGATTCTGTGACGTTCGACAATTACGATAAAACGGTTGAACAGCGGCTTATGTCGGGCAATAAAATCCTGATGTACCGCAAATATAAAAAATACATCGCGCCGATTTGGCCGCCTAGAATGGATTCCAGATGCCTATTTATTCTTATACTGCCCTGACAGAAGCGGGTATGCGCGTGACGGGCGAGAGCATCGCCACGTCCGCGCAAGAACTTAGCCGCGAGCTGACGGCTAAGGGCTTGCTTATACAAAAAATTCGCAAGCGACGTCTGCATTTTAAGTTTCCCCCGCGCGAACGCGTAAGCCCCGAAGATTTTTTATTGTTCAATCAAGAATTCATGGCGCTGGTGCGCGCAGGGCTTACCATTCCTGAGGCGCTTAAGCTGGCCGCGCATCGTCCTGACAATCCTGGCTTTGCCAGGATATTGCAGCGGGTTCTGGAAGACGTTCAGGGAGGAGCGTTGTTATCCGAAGCTTGCACCAAGCATTCCGAGATCTTCGATGTGCTGTATGTGTCTGCCCTAAAGACGGGCGAGAAAACCGGTGATCTGGCGAACGTGCTCATACGCTATCAGGACTATCTACGCCACCGGGTAGCCCTGCGAAAGAAAGTTTCACAAGCCATGGCTTACCCGCTTTTTCTGTTGATCGCCTTAGGCGTGATTCTTACCGTGTTGTTTGCTTTTGTCATGCCGCGGTTTGTGTCCATGTATGCGGATTTTGGCGCCAAGCTTCCTTGGCCCACGCAGGTGCTGATTAATATTGTTGAAAATATGCCGTTGATCGCGCCCGCTTTGGCGGTATTGAGCCTAGGCGCTTGGCTCGGATGGCGATCTTGGACCGCAACCGAACAAGGCCGGCTGACCGTCGACCGGCTCAAGGAAAAGATACCTTATATAGGTAGCATCAACCGTCTCGTGGCGGTAAGCCAGCTGGCGCGTTCGATCTCGACCCTGCTGGCGGGTGGCACGCCCTTGGTGGAGGCCATGCGCACGGCGCAAGAATCGGTGACGAATCGGGCGTATAGTGCGCGCCTAGCGCGCGCGACCCAGCAAGTGGTCGAAGGCGGTAATTTGGCTCAAGCGCTCAAAGCAGAGCAGTTGTTACCGGAGACGGCGATCAAGATGGTGGAGGTAGGGGAAGCATCGGGCAAGCTCGATGGAATGCTTGCCGAAGTCGCGCAGTTTTACGAAGAGGCTTTGGATCATCGCCTCGCGCGCGCCATGGCTCTGATCGAACCTTTGCTCATGCTGCTCATGGGCGTGCTCGTTGGCGGCACCATCGTTACCATGTACCTGCCCATCTTCAACATGGCGGAAATAATAAAATGACCCATCCATTTCAGAGCCGTCGCTTGGGCGATATCTTGATCGCCAGACAATGGGTGACGCCAGAACAGGTAGATGCTGCCGTGTCGCACGGTGATGCTCGCTTGGGTGAGCAGTTGCTCGGAGAAAATCGCATCACGGCGGAACAATTGGCCGAAGCCCTGGCCGAGCAATTCAGTTTGCCTTATGTGAAGCTCAATGGACATACCGTGCCATCCGAGCTGTTTGAATTAATCCCCGCCACCTACGCCTATCAACATGGCATCGTGCCATATCGCCGCAACGGCAACGTGCTTGAAGTAGTCATTACCGATCCCTTCGATCATGCCATTACCGAGGGCTTGGAGCGTTTGAGCGGAATGCAAGTAAAGTTGTTGCTGAGCAGCCCGCCAGCGATTGCCGCTACCTTAAAGCGTAGCGAGGGCACCGCCGAGGTTTTGAAAGACGTCTCAGAAGACTTTCGTTTAGTCGTGGTGAAAGAAGGCGACGAAGGAAAAGAAGAAACCGTCGCGCTGGAGAAACTTGGCGATGCCACGAGCCCCGTGGTTAAGCTGGTGAACACTTTATTAGTGGCGGCATTGCAGAAGCGCGCGAGCGACGTGCATATCGAGACTTATGAAAAGGGCATCGTCGTGAAATATCGTATCGATGGCGTTTTGTATCCGGCGACGGAAATGCTCGATCGGCGTCATCACAGCCCATTAATTTCTCGCCTGAAGGTCATGGCCGAGCTCGATATCGCCGAAAAACGCATTCCGCAGGATGGACGCTTTAAGCTGCGCTTCGGCAAGCGCGATATCGATTTTCGCATCTCCATCATGCCCAGCGTGTTCGGCGAAGACGTGGTTATTCGTATTTTGGATAAGTCGTCCATTACCGAGGGACTTAAAAATTTACGCCTCGAGAATTTGGGGATGGGGCCGGACGTGATGCGAAAATTCCGCAAGGCGGTGCGCGAGCCTTATGGAATGGTGCTGATCACGGGTCCCACGGGTAGCGGTAAAACCACCACGCTCTACGCGGCGTTGTCCGAGTTAGACGCCAACGAAGAAAAAATCATCACCATCGAAGATCCGGTGGAGTATCAGCTCGATAGCATCGTCCAGATTCCCGTGAACGAAAAGAAAAATTTGACGTTTGCCCGCGGTTTGCGTTCGATTCTGCGCCACGATCCGGACAAGATCATGGTGGGCGAAATCCGCGATACCGAGACTGCCATGATCGCGGTGCAATCGGCGCTGACAGGACATCTGGTGTTCACGACAGTGCATGCGAATAACGCCTTCGATGTCATTGGCCGTTTCAGCCACATGGGCGTTGACGTTTACAGTTTCGTGTCAGCGCTCAACTGCGTCATGGCGCAACGGCTAATCCGGCTTATTTGTCCAAAATGCAAACACTCGGTTAAGCCGGACGCGGAACTCATGGAGTTATCGGGTTTAGACCCACGCGCATACGCCAGCCAAATCTGGTACGAAGGCGGCGGTTGCGATCATTGTCACGCCACGGGCTACCGTGGACGCGCCGCCATCACGGAATTACTCGATCTCAGTCCGCGCGTGCGTCAGATGATCATCGATCGCCGCCCGATCAACGAGCTGCAGGCAACGGCGATGGAAGAGGGCATGATGACCTTGCGCCAATCGGCTTTGGCCAAGGCGGTGAGCGGCGAAACCACGCTTAAGGAGATTAATCGTGTCACCTTCGTGGACTAGCCGTTGGTTCAGGGATAGTGCTCCGAAACCATCGATAGGCATCGCCATCGGACGTCGGGAAATATGCGCGGTGCATGCCGTTCTTGGGGAAAAGGGAGCGCAGGTTCAGGCGATTCATTCTGTTCAGCTGGCGGATGAAATGTTTATCGGTTCGCCCACGCCGACGACGGAATCGAATTTGACGTCGGCGTTGGTCAAGGTGGCCGCAGAAGCTCACAAAAAATTTATTCCTTGCCATGTGGCGCTTCCCGATCCAGCGATAAGATTCACCGTGTTTGAATTGGACGAATTGCCAACGTCGGATAAAGCACGGCTTGAATTGGTGCGCTGGCGTTTTGCTAAAGAGCACGCCAGCGCGGATCAAACGCTAGCGTGCACTTATCAAGAGTTAGGATCAGACAGCAACAAACAACTTTTGCTGAGCGAGGCCATGGACAATGCCTGGCTGCAATGCGTCAAGCATGCTTTGCAGCGCGCCAACATCGTGCCCTGGTCAATGAATTTAGGCGCTCGTTATCGTTTCAATCGGTTTCATGACCGCTTCGCTAAAGAAAAACACGGCGCAGCCATGGTGATACTCGATCCGGATTCATGGTCGGTTTTTCTATGGGATGCCACGACACGTCCGCGCTTGGCACGCGCTCGTTGGCGCAACGGAGCGGATGGAGGAACGCAAGCCTACGACCTGATCGCGCTGGAAGCGGAACGTTCGATTCTGTCTTACGTGCGATCTGGTAAAAATGGGTCGATTGCGCAAGTATATGCCGTGGGCGACGCACGCGAGCTTAATGAACTGGCCGCCGCTTTGGATCGGCGTCTGCGGGAAAAGTGCATACCGCTGACAGCGGTTGACGCAAACCCGAATGAAGACGCCAAGCTTCAGGAGCATAGCTTGGCATCATTATCCTTCGCCGCCACCAGCGCATGAAAATCACCGCCAGTTTTACAACGTCACCGATTCATCTCGTGCGCCCCATCGCGTTAACGTTGTGGACGCTGGCATGTTTAATGGTGGCCGTGACTTTGTGGCTTGCCTATGCCGCGAACGCCACGCGCGCTGAAATTCCCGCCTTGCGCGAGCGCCTGGCGCAACTTGAACAGCGCAAGCGGGAACTGGCCACGCAAGAAAAACCACCAGCCGTTGAACTCCAGAATCTCAAGCTTAGGGTGGCGGCGTTGAACGCGCTTTCGGGTGGTCATGGGCGTTCGCCCGTCTCGTTACTGATGGATTTAGAGCAATGGCTGCCTGATCGAGTATGGCTGGTAAGTCTGCATGACCGGGTAAAAGACGGCGAAGTGCTGCTTGTCGCCGAATCCGAAAGCGTTGAATCACTCACGGCTTTTCTTTTGCAACTTGAGCGGCAATCGCGTTTTTCCGAAGTGCTGCTGGTGAAACAAATGCCGCAAAGCGCCCCACGCAAAACCACTCAATTCGAACTGCGGCTCAAAGAACGTTCATGAACCGTCTGCAACCGCTGCTTAAAAGTTGGCGTTATGCCGCGCGTCATCGTTCCATCAGGGCGGCGCTGGCCAGTTTACTATTTCTGTTGCTTGCGACAGCCATTGCATTGGGGTTTTGGTGGCCAGCGCAGCGTGAACGGCAAGCTTTGATTACAGACATTGAAACGCAACGTAAAGCGGCGATAGACGCCATGCATGCGGCGGACGTGGCGCGCGCTTACCGCAACGCCAAATTAGCCGCCGATCTCTTGGAGCAAAAGCTTAATGCCGTGGGTGGGCAAGCCGACTTAGTGAAAAGCATCGAGCGAGTCGCGGCCAAGTGCCATGTGCGAATCGTTTCACAAGCTTATGAAGAAGGTAAGTTAAAAAATACATACCCTCCGCTCTACTTGGATATAGGATTGCAAGCGAATTATTCAGCGCTACGCGAGTTCTTGATGGATTTGGGCGGCTTACCGGTTTGGGTGGAAATTCAGGAAATAAATTTAGAGCGCTCGCGCGAACATCCGGGGTTGATCAAGGCCAGTCTTCGCCTTTTGACTTATCGCAAAGCAAGTAATCGCGTGGCCAGCGCACCATGATTCGGCGAAACACCGTTTTTATTTCGCTGATAGCGCTGTTGCTCGTCGCCAACCTATGGTACTGGTGGCCTCGCGCCCAGGAAACCCCTAGAATGGAAGCGTCATCGGTAGCGCGGCGTTTTTTGGTCGAGGATTTTGAGTTAAAGACATCGCAACGTATCGAAAATAAAAATACAGGAACGCGGCGCGATTTATTTCAAGCCAAGCTGGCGATGGTGGCGCCAAGTTTGAAAAAAACCAGCAGTCCCCCAGCACCGCCACCGAAGACACCCGAGCAGCTGGAAGAAGAAGCGGCGCGCGCCGAACTCGCCCAGATCAAGTTAGTCGGCGTGGTGTTTCGGGGCGATCGGGGGCAGGCTTTTTTAACCAAGGGCGATCAAGTTTATCTGACTTTTTCTGGCGATAAAGTTGGCGACCGTTTCACCGTGGAATCGGTGACGACCGATGCCGTGCAATTGAAGGATTTAAAAACCAACGTAACGGGGCGAATTTCCATCTCAGGCAACCCGTAAAGAATTTACCTATGCATAACAATTTTGCTTCACCCATGAAATTTTTATTCATCATCGTTGCCGCGGTTATGTGGCTGGCGGCTTGCGCGAGCCCCATCAAACAAGCCGAGGAATACGGCGCCCAAGAAGAATGGATGAAGGCGGTGTTTGAATACCGCAAGCTATATGCCAAACATCCGGAAAACGTCGAATACAAATCGCGTCTCAAGCAAACCGAACTGAAGGCGGCGGATTTTTATTACCAACGCGGCATCGGCCTGATGGAGCAAGGCAATCTCGATGGAGCCATTGTGCAGTTTCAGCAAGGACTGGCTGCCATGCCGGATCACAGCAAATTATTGCAAGTCATGAATCAAACGTTGGCGCGCAAAGAAGCTGAAAGTCTCTATCGCGAGGCGCTTACGTATCAAGAGGCGGGAAAGGGCGAGGACGCTAAAAATACTTTCCGCAAGGCCTTGCAAATTTATCCCGATCATAAAAGCGCCGCCCAAGCCTTAAATGAAATGATGAAGCAGCAACAGGCGGGCGAAACCGAGAATCTGGCGCTCACTTCCAAGGCGCCGATTACGCTCAATTTCCGCCAGACCGATCTGCGGACGGCGTTTGAATTTATCGCCAAGTCATTTGGCGTCAGCGTGGTTTTTGACGAAGCGTTTAAAAGCATGCCAGTCACTTTATTTGCCAAGGATGTGACTTTCGAGCAAGGCCTGAATTTACTGCTGACCACCACCAAAACTTTCTATAAAAAAATTGGACCGAACACCATACTTATTATTCCCGATAGCAAAGACAAGCGCGGTCAATACGAAGATCAGATCGTGCGCGTTTTCAACCTGAATACCATCCGCGCCAAAGATATGGCGGATATTCTCAAAGGTGTTTTGACCATCAAAAAAATTATCGTCAATGAACAACTGAATTCGATCGTGATTCGGGATACCGACGATGTGCTAAGGCTGGTCGACAGACTGGTGGAGAGCAATGACCGCAAGCCGGCGGAAATTATCATGGAGGTCGAAATTCTCGAAGTGAACCGCAATAAGGCCGATCGCCTGGGGCTCGATTTTGGAACTTACCAAGCCACGGCCAATGTGCCCGCCTACGCGCTGGGCGGTTCTTTTAGAAAAGCCGCCGAGCAAACAGGCACGCTGACTATTCCGTCAGTCACGCTGCGATTTTTTAAGCAAGATGTCGACGCCAAAACCTTGGCGAATCCAAAAATCCGCGTGGTCAATGGCAAGTCGGCCAAAATTCATATCGGCGACCGCGTGCCCTTGCGTGCTTCGACCATCGTGGATGCCACGGGCCAAGTGCGGACTACTTATGATTACAAGGATATCGGAATCGTTTTAAACGCCGAGCCGATCATTCATCTGGATAATTCTTCGACTGTGAAGATGAAACTGGAAGTCAGTACTTTAGGAGAGAATCTCGGCACTACCGCTGAACCGGCTTATCGTATCGGCACGCGCGAAGCGGAAACTTTCATGACACTACGCGACGGTGAAACCGCCATTCTTGGTGGCTTAATTCGCGATGAAGAACGTAACACGCGCGTGCGCTTACCTGGATTTGGCGATGTTCCTATTATCGGCGCGTTGTTCACTTCTTACGATGATTCAGCCGGCCGCACCGATGTGTTACTGACCATCACGCCACGCGTCGTGCGCGGATGGGATTTGCCGATCAAGACGGCGCGCGAATTTTATTCTGGCAGCGAGAATATATATTCCGATAAACCTATTTTTGCTAACTTAAATGCCCCGACGGTTGTCGCATCCGCCGCTGCGGCCACGCCGAAAACCGACGCGGCTGGCGCAGCGCCAACGGCTTCCGTCGCGCCTTCACCCGCGGCGTTACCAGGTACAAAATCTGATTCCGCGGCAGCCACGAACACGTCCGTGCCCGCGCCTTTGGGACCTCCCGCGAGCGCCGCCGAGGCGGCGACCGTGTCACCGTCGCCATCGGTGGCTTTGCCACCCTTGCTGGCATTTGCCGAACCGGTCTATGAAGTGACAACGGGCCGTGAATTCGAGATTAAACTCATCGGTCAGAATCTTTCTGGCGTGAACAACTTGCCGGTTGAAATTTTATATAACCCGCAACTGCTTCAGTTTGTGCGTGGCGAGCGGGGCGATCCAGCGCCGCAGTCCTTCGCCGCGGACGCCGATGTCGCCAAGGGTTTACTGCAAGTGAAATTATCCTATGCGTCTGGCAAGGGACCGCAAGACAACGGAACGCTGGCGCGGTTAACTTTACGCGGCGTCAAACCGGGTATTTCTTATCTTGTTTACCGCACGCCTTCGCTTACCAACGCTGCAGGGGAATCCGTCAATGCGCAGGTGCGAGCTTCACGCATTGTCATCAAATAATTTAAAGTTGGTATCGGGCCTAACGCTTATCGAGCTCATGGTCACGCTGTTGATTCTTTCCATTTTGGCGGCCGCGGCCTTGCCGTACGCCGAATTGACGGTGCGTCGCGACAAGGAACTTGAACTGCGTCGCGCCTTGCGCGAGATACGCACCGCTGTCGATGGTTTCCACGAAGATTGGGCGGCGGGGCGCATTTCCAAGCTCAATGAGGCGGTCAGCGAAGACGGTTATCCTAAAACGCTGCAAGTTTTAATTGATGGAGCGGAAACCAGCGGAGCGAAAGGCGGCAAACGCAAGTATCTGCGGCGCATTCCGCGAGATCCATTCGCCGATCCCGCCAAGCCACCGGAAGATCAATGGATATTGCGCGCCTATCAGGACGAGCCCGATACTTTGGTTTGGGGCGGGAAGGATGTCTATGACGTTCATTCGGCCACTGAAAATATCGCCATCGATGGAACCCATTACAAGAATTGGTGACACGCGCGTGCGCGGTTTCACGCTTATGGAGCTGCTGCTGGTGTTGGCGTTGATAGCGCTGCTTGCTAGCCTGGTCACGCCCGTGGTGACCGGTTCCGTGCATCGCGCACGAGAGTCGACGCTCAAAGAAAATCTTTTTGCCATGCGCAAGGCAATCGACGATTACTACGCGGATAATGGCGGTTATCCGGCCGAACTGGAATTGCTGGTACAAAAACGTTATTTACGTAAAGTGCCAGCCGATCCCCTTACCGAACGTAGCGATTCCTGGGTGCTAGTGCGCACGGATGACGATGGTAAGGGCAATGGCATTATCGACGTGCATAGCGGATCTGAAGAAAAGGACAGTAATAGCGTGCCATACAAGGAATGGTAAAAATTAATCGGCGATAATTTACTTAAACCTATCTCAAAAATGGAAGTAGGGCGGGCATCGCCCGCCGCCGGACAAGTAACCAAGCCGTATTGGCGGACATTGTCCATCCTACTAAGATAGGCCAGGGTAATTTTGAGATAGTTTCTAGCAAGAATACAAAGAAAATTAAATTTAAATTTAAGCAAGGTGCCGATGTGAAACGAAGTAATTATAAAACCGGTGGTTTTACCTTAATGGAACTATTAATCGTGCTCGTCATTATTGGTTTGCTGGCAGCATTAGTGGGTCCGACCTTGTATCAGCGCATCAAGCCCGCCAAACAATCGGCGGCGCGCGCGCAAATCGAAAATTTCGCCACGGCGTTGGATGGCTTTTATATCGATATCGGCCGTTATCCCACGGCTCAAGAAGGATTAAAATCTCTGCGTACCAAACCCGAGGGAATTGAAAAATGGAATGGACCGTATCTTAAAAAGGAAATTCCCAGCGATCCCTGGGGAAATCCATACATTTATCGTTCTCCTGGCCGTAATGGCGGTTATGAAATCATTTCTTACGGCGCGGACGGGCGTGAAGGCGGCGAGGCTGAAGATCAAGACATTAATAGTTGGGAAGGCGGCAAATAACCAGCAAGGTTTCACCTACATCATGGTGCTCGCGGCCGTGGTGGTCGTGGGAATTTTAGCGGATGCCGCCGTGGCTTTAAATTCGCGGATGGTTCGAGCGGACCGCGAAATGGAACTGCTTTTCCGCGGTCAGGCGTATCAGCGCGCCATTCAAAGTTATTATTTGTCGGGCCAATCGACAAAATCATACCCACGCCATCTCGAGGATCTGGTAAAAGATCCTCGATTTGCCAATAAACGGCATCTGCGCGCGCTTTATCCTGATCCTATGTTGCAAACTGGCAAGGATGAATGGCTTTTAGTGCGCGCCACCGATGGCGGTATCTCTGGCGTGGCTAGCGCCAGCAAAGAAGAGCCTTTTAAAAAAACAAACTTTCCCAAGGGCTTGGAGAAATTTGATCAAGCAAAATCTTATGCGGATTGGGTTTTTGAATACGCGCCTGCACAAGTGCGAACAAATCTTTTAATGTCACCGTTGATAGCTCAACCGAAATAACTAGTACTTCTTAATTCTTGACATTTACAGTTAATTATTATGAAGTGATTTTCTTGAACAAAAAATATATCTTGCGTAGGCATTCGCAATATAAGAAGATTTAAAAAGAAATTAAAAAAATATTTTAAAAGAAATAATAGCAGCAAAGAAAAAGTAGCAAGCGCATATTTCCAGTTATGTTCGTGTGTGCCAGCTTTCGTACCTAGGCTAAAGCTACTTACATTTTTTTGTATTATAAAAATGGATACGGAGGATGCTCGTGACGTATTTCGGGCATAAATTTATGGGAGCTGTTCAGCTTTCAGCTGCTAGGTGCTTGACTGAGAATTTTTATAAGCTGCGTTCAGCACGAGCGCTGGCGGCAGTTATGATGACGCTGGTGATGCTCGCAACAAGCAATGCAGCTGATTCACCCAACAAACTCACCGCGATACAGCGTTCTTCATCACCCACCATTTCATCTTCACCAGCGGTTTGTTACGCCAGCCGGGAAAATGTTACTGAAGTCAAGCCAGTCGTTACCTCGTTCGAACGTAAAACGCGCGACCGGTCTTGTCATATTTCCGTGGCCTCGATGCAGAAAGAATTGCTCACGGGTCGGGCAGCCATCGTCGATGTGCGCCATCCTGATGCTTTCAACCGATACAGCATTCCTGCTTCCCTTAACATCCCCTTGTACGCGATTAAGACCAAGGCTTTTTTGAAGGACAAGCATGTCATTCTGATAAATGAAGGAGCCAGCGCAACATCGTTGGAAGGAGCATGCGTCGATCTGCACCGCGCCGGTTTTAGCAAAGTTTCTGTTCTGGAAGGCGGACTGCATGCCTGGGCCGGACAACAGGGAACGGTGGTGGGAGACGTCTTGGCGGTGGATCAGCTCAAGTGGATGAGCCCGCAAGATCTTTTTGCCGAACGTCAATACGACGATTGGATTGTGTTTGATTTTTCCGCCAAGCAGGAATCCGCCATGCGCCCATGGCTGCCGAAAAAACTTGAAGCGATAAAATTGAACGCCAAAACGGCAGCCACCGTAAAAACGGCGATGGCGGGAAAGGGCGGCAATAGTCCACGAAAAATATTAATTGTTGATGAAAAAGGTGTTGGTTATTCCAAGATTGAGCCGCTGATGCGCAAGGCGGGTCTGAATCAGATTTATTACCTGGAAGGCGGCTTAGCAGGTTATCGGCAATTTATCACACAGCAAACCGCGATGTGGAATCAGAAAGATAAGCCCCTCAAATTGCCAGCATGCCAAAGTTAATTTTAAGAATGTTGGCGGCATTGGCGCTGGCCAGCGCGCTGTCCGGTTGCGCGGCTACCACACAGCCTGGAGCTCCAGGAGCCGCCTCCGCGCAGTCCGAAAATAAAGCGCCAGCACCGTATACGATCACCAAACAAATTCGCTATAGCTTCACCCTGCAAAATAAAACCAATCAACTTTTGCCGCATGCGCAGTTTTGGACTTATGCGCCAGTGCCGCGCACGTCGCATCAATGGTTGGAGAAAGTTTCGGCTTCGCAGCCGTTTAACGTTTCACGCGATGGTTTAGGCAATGAAATTTTGCATTTCGAGCTTGAAAATATCGCTCCTTATGCCGCCAAGATCGTTAGCATCACCGCCGATCTTAAAATGACCGAAGCCGCGGCATCCACGGAAGATCGTCCCATCGAACGCTTTTTGCGCGCCGAGCCTTATATTGAATCGGAAGACGCCAAGCTAGTGGCGATAGCGCGTAACGTTCACGCTTCCTCGGCGGTTGCAACCATGAAGCATGCTTATACGTGGGTCGCCAGCAATCTTAAAACCGAAACCTATGTTCCGGAAGATCGCGGCGCAAGTTATGCGCTGGCGTCGCGCAAAGGCGATTGCACGGAGTTTGCTTATCTGCTGACGGCTTTGGGACGCGCTAATCAAGTACCGTCGCGGCCGGTGGGCGGATATGTATTTAAAGGGAACGCCATCGTCAAGGCGCCTGATTATCACAACTGGATGGAATTTTACGCCGATGGCCGATGGCATCTAGCCGATGCGCAAAAACGTGTATTCATGGAAAGCCAAACCGATTATGTGGCGATGCGCGTTATCGCCGTGACCGGCGAAGAAGCTATCGCTTCGCAGCGTTTCAGTTATGCGGGAGACGGACTCGATGTGATTATGAATTAAAAAAAATTCCGAATTTAAATAAAAAAATGAAATAAATTTTAAATAATGAATTATTAGAATGCCCACTGCGCGGAGGAAGCTAGTAGCGCAAGGTGGAAACAATAAAACCTCAAAAAGCGAGAAGACCATTGGGGGGTAGTACACAAATTTTTCAGTGGCAGCGAGCGATAGCATGGCTGATCGCGACGCTATTGCTTTGTCTGTCGACTGGCACACATGCCGCTACCAATGTCTTGGGGTCGATCACCGCGAATACCACGTGGTCCGCGGCTCAAAGTCCTTATCAAGTCACGAGCGACGTGACGATCGACAATACAGCGACCTTGACCATCGAGCCTGGCGTTACGGTGTACATGGATCCGGGAGCGAATCTGACGGTTAACTCAGGCGCCTTGCGGGCGATTGGAACGCCGACTCAACCGATTATTTTTACGTCCACGACAGACAATGGAGCTGGCGCGCCTGCCGCGGGTGATTGGGGTTCCTTGCGTTTCCTCGGCGGCACCAACGACGGTTCCACGGTTTTGGAGCGCGCGGAAGTTCGTTACGGTCAGGGCATCGTTATCCAATCCGCCTCGCCAACATTGAATTACGTCAAGATTCTCAACAACAGTGGACCCGCGATCAGCATCGATTTGAATTCTTCGCCAGGCGGCATTGGCTTGCAGGCGACGGGCAACGGACTTAATGGCGTGTTGGTGCCAGCGGGAGAAATAACCGCGGCGGTGCTTTGGCGGCTTCAGGGAATTCCGTACATTGTCAATCAAGGCATCGTCTCGGTCGGTAAAGCGCCGACCGTGACATCCGTTGCGCCAAACCAGATTGCGCAAGGCCAGACGATTACCGTAACGGTGAACGGCACGCGCTTATCGGGCGCGGATCGCATGGTGTTCGATGATTCGATGATCACCGCTACTGTTTTACCAGGCGGCACCGATACCGCCTTCACTGCTCAAGTCAGCGCTCTAGCCCAGACATTGGAAGGCGGCGTCGGAATCGAAGTGCAGACGGCGGCGGGTAAGGCGCGACTCGATAATGCGATGACGGTGATTCCACCGAAGCCGCCCATCGTTGTCAGCAGCATTAGCCCAACTTCCATCCGTCGCGGTGAAACGAAAACTTTTCAGGCAACGGGACAAGTGCTTGCTGGAGCGAACGTAACCACTTCCGCCGCGGGCCTGACGATCAGTAATATCTCTACAGCGGCCACGTCCGTCAGCTTTACCTTGAGCGCCTCGAGCACGGCCACGCTCGGCGATCAGACGCTGGTGTTTACCAACACCGCGAGCGCATCGGGCAGCGCCAGCGCCGTCGTTTCAGTTCTTGATGCGCCGCCGACGGTTTTCACCAGCCCTGCGCCCGTGGCGGTACCTCCGGATAATTTGCCGCATCAAATCAAAGTACGTTTGTCGGCCGCGGATACGGTGGACCACAGTTTCACTGTCACGGTAGCGAACACCGCGATTGCGGCTGTGTCGCCCGCGAGCTTCAGCATCGTGGCAGGGCAGACGGAAGCTAGTTTAACCGTCACGGGTAAGGCCGCTGGGCAGACGTCGCTGACGATTTCATCGCCAACGCTTGGCGTTACCACGGCGCCGATTTATGTGACCACCGAATTCAGCGGTGTGAATACCAGTTACGCCACTCTGTTAGGCGTTGTGCTGGAACAAACCGCGCCACCACCTTCATCCACCACAATCACGCCAGTGGCTTCATCGGCACTGGGCGTCACGTTCGGCGATTACATCGGCAGTATTCAGCCGAATGCGCTGACCGTTGGCACGGGGCCAGTGTCATTAGTGGTTAACGGTTCTGGTTTACAAAACGCTACTTCGATCCAAATCGTTCCACCCGATGGGTTAAGCCTGGGAAGCTTCAGCGCTAGCCCCGACGGACAAACCTTGGCGATTCCTGTGACTATAGCGGCGAATGCGCCGACCACGTTGCGCGAGGTAATCGTGTTGAAGGGGACGGCGCGTTATCCAGTAGTCAACGCCAATGCGAATCGCGTCAAAATAGTACTGCCGACGCCAGAAGTGCAATCGCTTGATCCTATTTTCGCCACGCCAGGTACCAGCGCGCTAACTTTAACGATTCGGGGCCGCTATTTTTCGGACTTGCAGTCGGTGATTGTCACGCCAGCGGATGGAATTACTTTTGGTGCGCCAACAGTAAGCACCGATGGCACTGTCATAACTGTAGGTCTTAACGTTGCAACGAGCGCAACGCTGGGTCCGAGAGTCGTTTCGGTAACGACACTGGGTGGTGCGTCGAGCACGACCGCCAGCCCAGCGAATACATTTACTATCGTCAATCAGAGCCAGATAAATGGTTCGGTGACACCTATCAATGCTCCGCTGGTTGGGGTGGTGTTGGAACAGGTGTCGCAACCACAATCACAGACATATGGTCTAAATGCGGCTGCGCTCGGCATCAGCGTAGGCAGTGTTGTGACAGGCATCAATCCTACAGCGGGATCGATTGGAGACAGTATTACGCTCACTGTTGCCGGGTTCGATTTACAAAACGTTACATCAATCGCGTTCTTGCCCAACACGGGTATTACGGTTGGTTCGCCAACGGTTGCCGCGGATGGGCGCTCGTTGACCGTCCCCATAACTTTGGCAACGGATGCTCCGCAAACTTTGCGTACTGTAAAGGTGCTTGCTGGCACTACCGTGTTGCCTGCGGCGCCGATTTCAGTCACGCAATTCCGCGTGACGACGCCGCAACCGCAGATCGATTCAGTGAGTCCGCTGTATTTGCAGGTTGGCCAACCGCTTACAACACTGACTGTGAATGGAAAAAATTTCCAGAACATACAACAGGTCAGCGTTGTACCGCCTACCGATGTGACCATCGGTGTACCAAGTGTGGATGCTTCTGGCACAACGATCACCGTAAGTATTTCGGCGTCTGCCACCGCTGTGTTAGGACCACGCGTGGTGGTAGTACAAACGGCGGCCGGTTCCACGTCTGCGACGGCAACGATTGCGAATACCATCACGCTTACGAATACGGCGGGAAATACCTACACGCCTATCATGGCTCCGTTGCTCGGTGTCTTGTTACAGCAACCATCAGCGCCCACATCAACAACATTCGGTCCGTTCACCAGCCCGAATCTCGGCGTCGTGTTGGAACAGTTGTCTCCGCCGCCAACTTCAACATCATTTTTCCTTCCCGCTAATCAATTGGGCGTCACCTTGGGTTCGGTGGCTACAGGAATCGATCCTGCGGGTCTGCCAGTAAACACTTCGGGCACATTGGTTATTAACGGTTATGCGTTGGATGGCGTCACTAGTGTTGGTTTGAATCCAAGCACGGGCGTTACATTTGGCGCACCGCAAGCCAGTCCCGATGGCAAGCAAATAACTGTAGCCGTTACTGTAGCGGCGAACGCACCTGCCGGTTGGCGCGAAGTAACGCTTACCACCGCCAGCGGCGCCGTAAGGTTTAGCGATATGGCGAAAGGACATTTTTACATAGGCGCTGGTCTTCCGATATTCAGCTCTATATCGCCCATTTTAGGCAATCAAGGTGGCGTGCTAACGCTGACGATTAATGGTAGCAACTTCCAGAATGCAACCGCGGTTACTGTTACACCGCCTGATGGCATCTTCATTGGTGGCGGTATGACGGTGAACGCTGCTGGAACTCAAATCACCGTGCCGATGGCAATTGCAACAGATGCACCGACAACTGCGCGTGTGATTCAGGTTGTGACGCCGGCTGGAAGCAGTAGCAACGTGGCGTCGCCAGCGAATACATTCACGGTGTATCCGCCATGAAACGAAACAATATAGACAGAGTTGGTTTTCACGGCCCACCTAAAACCAGCTCAAGAGTACACAGCCCTCCTTTTATTTTGAGAGAGGACGATGGTGAAGGCGGATTGAAAACGAATTTTTTAAAGATTATTTCAGGAGGTGTGTTATGAATCGGTATCAAGTCAACAAAAAAGCACTGGTGATTTCCTTGATTGCAAGTTTCGTGATCTCGCCAGTATTGGCGTTCGACAGCGGCAGCACTGGTGCAGATGGGGCATTCAACCCCACGGTAACCACGACGATACAGTTACCGGCGAATGGAATTTTTAATTACACGACGGTGAATATTCCAAGCGGCGTTACCGTGTCATACACCAGGAATACGACGAATACGCCCGTTGTTATATTGGCCAGTGGTAACGTGACCATTGCCGGCATCATTAATTTAAATGGGACAAGTTCGACAAATGCTGGCACCGCGGGAGATGGAAATCTTGGCGACGATGGAATTCCAGGAAAGGGTGGGCCAGGAGGATATGACGGTGGCGCAGGTGGGCTCACCGATGGTACTAATTATCGCGGTGGCATGGGTAATGGACCCGGCGGTGGCGGTTGGGGTGATTACTTGAGTGGTTGCTGCATATCAGGAGGTGGCGGTGGTGGTTATGGAGCCGTCGGTGGTAATGCAGCGCAACCAGATAGTGCATCTGGACGAGGGATAGGAGGAGTCGTATATGGCTCAACATTATTACTTCCACTAATTGGCGGATCGGGAGGAGGAGGTGGTGGTGGTTACCCTAGCTTTTTCCGAGGTTCGGGCGGCGGCGGTGGTGGTGGCGCCATTCTCATTGCGTCATCCGGCACGGTTAATCTTACCGGTACGATAAACGCGAATGGCGGTGGCTCAGGCGTATCGAGCGGAACGAATCCGGGTGGTTCAGGCGGTGGCGGCGCTGGCGGCGCGGTTCGAATCGTTGCGACGGCAATTAGTGGTAATGGCCCAATTAATGCTTCGGGAGCGGGGCCAGGCAATGGCGGTACTAATGGTAACTGGAATGCTGGCGCAGGCGGCGTGGGTCGCATCCGCCTCGAAGCAGAAACCATGACTCGTACGGCAGCAACGACTCCAGCCTATGTATTTAGCGCTCCTGGCTCCGTGTTCGTGGCAGGTTTACCGACTTTGCGTATCGCCAGTGTTGCTGGTGTGGCGGCGCCCACATCGCCGACGGGTAATGCCGATATAACATTGCCGTCCTCCACGGCGAATCCCGTAACAGTCGCGTTTGAAACAACGGGCGTGCCAGTAGGTAACACCGTTAAGCTCACGCTTAAACCAACGACTGGTGTCCCTGTAACAGCTACAAGCCCTGCTCTGACTGGCACTACTCAAAACGCCACGGCAAGTGTCAGTGTGAATTTGCCAAGTGGTCCAAGCGTGTTGGAGGCGACGGTAAGTTACACCGTCGTGGCTTCGGTCGGTGACTTGCTCGGTACCCAATTTGCTAAAGGGGAGCGGGTTGAGAAAGTTACACTCGTCGCCGGTTTGAAAGGTCCAACAATGATGACGCTCACCACAGTGTCGGGTAAAGAGTACACCGTGCCTTCGACACAAGTGGCTGGAATGCTAGGAGGGTAGCAAGAATTACGGGCTAAGAAAAAGTCACGTACTCGATAAAACATATGCGTCTTAACTGTCTACGCCAATCGTTACTCAGCATAGTCCTGATGGGGCTGGGCATGTTATTGCCCAGTGCCGCGCAGGCAGCTGATCTAACCGTCTCCGACGGCGTGGTGGTGAAGTTCGGTACTGATGCGGGCATGGAAGTGCGCGATAGTTTGCACATGAGCGGTTTGTCGACGTTCACCAGTATCAAGGATGACAGCGTCGGTGGTCAGACAGGCGCAATAGTGCAGACACCAGCAGCTGGCGATTGGCGCGGTGTGAAGCTCGAGGCTTCCGCGACTAATTTTCAGCTCGATGGTTTGATGCTGCGTTACGGTGGCGCGAGCGGCGAGTCGGCGTTCTACTTGCGCAAAATTTCGCCCACCTTGAGATATCTCTCGATCGAGAACTCATTGCTAGGTGTGCGCGTGGCGGATAGCGCCGCGCCGAATTTCATTGGCTTGAGTTTGGTCGGCAATGGCGTGGGTTTGGAAACCAGTGGTGCAGCGCCTGTCATTTCTGGTTCCGATATTCATGGCAACAGTACGTTCGGCGTGCGCAACTTAACGCCATCCACATCAATATTGGCGACTGGCAACTGGTGGGGCAAGGCCACTGGCCCAAAAGATACGGTGTCTAACCCGCAAGGCGAAGGCGACATAGTTTCCACGGGCGTGAACTACGGCAGTTATCTGATTCAAATTCCGCTGATCAATCCGAGTGTGCGCGTTGTCGGCGGCATCACGTATACCGAGCAACGCGATCTCACGCTCGCGCTTGCTTGCCGCAATGCGGTCGATTACCGCGTGGCTGAAAACGGTAACTTCACGGGTGTAGCGTTTGCGCCCATGACAACGAGCGTGCCGTTCACTTTGTCAGCGACTGATGGCTTGAAACAAATCTCCGCGCAGTATCGCAGCTCCGATGGCAATCTCGTCACCGCGAGTCTGGCGCAAGGCGTGCTCTATGACACGGTGGGACCCGCGCTCAATGTCACTAATCCCGCAGCCGGCAGCTACATCAACAACTCGATCACGATTTCGGCCACCGCCACCGATCCAGCAGGCGTGGCAAAAGTGGAGTTCTACATCAACAACACTTTGGTCGCGACCGATACGTCTTCGCCGTATAGCTACGCTTGGGATGTCACCAGCGCCAGCGACGGCGCTTACAACTTGAAGGTCATCGCTTACGACGCGGTCGGACATAACAGCACCGACACGCGTTCGGTCACGCTCGCCAAAGCAGCACCGCCGCCGCCCGATACTGAAGGTCCGGTGTTGGCGTCGTTGACGCTCGGTGGCACTGCCGTTTCTGGCGGCTCCACGATCACGCGCTCGGGCACGTTAACGGTGTCGGCCACCGACCGCAGTGGCATCAGCCGTATCGATTTCTATGTTGATGGCACCTTGATCGGCAGCGATTCCAACGGCGCCGATGGTTACAGCGCCAATCTCGATCTCTATAGCGTCACCGATGGCGTGCACGATCTTAAGATGTACGCTTACGATTCGCTTAACAACCAAAGTCAGACAACCGTAAACATCACCGTTGCACTCGCACCACCAGCGGCACCGTCGATCAGCGCACCAGCGAATAATTTCCTGACCAACTTGGCGCAAGTCACGGTCAGCGGCAGCGCTGAGAAATTGACGCAGGTTTCAATACTTAATAATGGTGCAGTGGTCGCCGGCCCCGTGGCGGTCACGAGCACGGGCACATACAGCCTGGCGGTTCCAGTCACGAACGGCAGTAACAGCTTGCAAGCCAGCGCATCCAACCGCGGTGGCACGAGTCCATTGAGCAACGCGGTATTGGTTGCGGTCGATACGGCGATTCCCGCGGCGCCGCTCGGCTTGAACGCAGTAGCGCAAGCGGCCGGTAAAATTCGTCTCACTTGGAACCGTTCGCTCGACAGCAAGGTGACTGGCTACCATATTTATCGTTCGGCCGTGAGCTTCAATAACATCAGCGAAGCGGTGAAGGTCACGAACACCGCAATCGCCGCGGCTACCACTGTTTATGACGATCTGCCGTCGACCGATGGAACCTATTTCTATCGCGTCGTCGCCATCAACGCACTGAATACAGCCAGCGATCCCTCGAACGAAGTTAGCGCCGCTTCCGATAACACTTTACCGAAAGCGATGCAGATTGCGTACGCGCCCACGGGTAAAGTGGATTCCGTGAGCGGACGTATCGCGGTAGGACGCGTGGACGTCACCGTCACCGTCAGCGAAGCGCTCACCGCCGCGCCGTTCCTGAGCATCGCGCCGCAAGGCGGCATTCCCATCGCGGTCGATCTCGTCAAATCCACCGATACGGTTTATCGCGGCTCGTTCACCATTACTTCCAACACGCCTTCGGGCACGGCTTACGCGGTGTTCTCGGCGCGCGACGTGGTCGGCAATCGCGGCACTGAAATCGTCCAAGGCACTTCGATCTTGATCGATGCGCAAGGTCCGTCACTCACCGGTCTTGCGCTCACACCCACGACGCCGATCAAGAACGACTCGACGGCGCCCGTGACGGTGAATATGAATCTCACCTTGAACGAAGCGATCAAGTCGGGTCAGACACCGCAGATGAGTTATGTGCTCTCAAGCAATCCGGCCAGCCCGATCGCCATCACTGGCTTCACTCAAACTGGCGCGCTCACGTGGAGCGGTAGCTTCGCGTTACCCGCGGGCGCTGGTCAAAATCAGATCGAAACGCTCTCATTCACTTACAGCGGCGTGGACGATCTCGATAATGTTTCGACAACTATTACCGCAGCCAACAGCTTCCAGGTGTATCAAGGCAATCTGCCACCGCTGGCACCGCCGCTTAACTTTGCGGGCGTGGCGCAACCGGGTGGCAAAGTGCAGCTGACTTGGAGCGCGGTGGATACGGCAGCGGCATACCAGTTGTACCGCCAAGCACCAGGCGAAGCGGGTCTCACGGCTTATCAACGCCTGACGCTCGTCACCACCTACGTGGACAACACATCCGCGGATGGAATCTATCGCTACGCCATCGCCACAATCCGCCAAGCGAATGCGCAAGAATCGGAAAGCGCGCAAAGCACCGCGGTGCAAATCAGCGCCGACGCGCAAGCGCCGAGCGCGCCGCAGAATCTGGCGCTGTTGCTTATCGGCAGCGGTATTCAAGCGACTTGGACCGCGCCCGCGGAGGGCGCGGCATCGTACAATCTTTATCGCGCGAACACGCCGACAATCACGACGATACAAGGACTGACGCCGATCAAGACGGGCATACATCAGCTCGGCGCCATCGATCCGTCGCCGTCGTCGACCGACCATGCTTACGCTGTCACAGCGCTGGATGCCGCAGGCAATGAATCGGTGCCGTCGACTTCCGCCTTCCTCGACTTCGCCTTGCTGCCAGTCGCTAATCTGACCGTGGTGCAGAACGGTAATGCGTTGCCCGTCTTAACTTGGACGCAGAGCGGCAACACTGTCGTCGGTTATGACATTTTCCTCGGCCCGAACAACGCGCAGGAAAAACTCAATCTGACGCCAGTGTTGGTTAAAACCTTCACTGACTCCGGTTACGCCAACGACGAACGCCGTTACACTGTGGTGGGTTTCGACAATAACAACGCCACCATCGCTCGTTCGATTACGCTGCCGAAGATTTCCGCGAGTCTCAATGCGGGTCTTCCCATCAAGCGCGGTTTGATGAATCGCTTGCAGTATCAAGTCACCAATCAGGGCAGCTCGTCCGTCAGTGGCATCACGTTGAAGTCGAAGATCGTCACGCGCGAAAATATTTCCGATCCGTTCAGCTTGAATCCAGGCGAGAGCAAACTCATTAACGTCGTGGTCGGCGGCTTCGCGGACATTCCCAGCCAAACGCCGCTCACGACCACGGTGGAAGTGGTGCCTGAAGAGGGCGAGAAAGTACAAATCGTGCGCGCGCAAGACATTACCGCGCAGGATGGCGCGCTGGTATTGACGGTGGCGTCTGAAAATCTCACGCGCGGCGCCACGGGTAAAGTGCGCTTCACGCTCGAGAATACCAGCGACGTCGAAATCGAAATCTTGACGGCGACGCAGAGCGGCAATGGCGCTTCGAGCGACATCCGCTACAAGCTGCTCGATAAAGACAGCAACGTGTTGGCCACGCAATCGTTCAAGCAAGCGCTCGGCAGCGTGATCACCTTATCGAATGGCCAAACGGTCGCGCGCTTGGCGGCGGGCGCTTCGTTTACTTCGGATCCGATCGATCTCGTCATTCCGTCGTCCGCGCCCGATAGCATCACCGTGCAGCTCGAGATCGATCATTATAATTACAAGCTCGGTACGCCGCAGACCGTGAGCATTCCTGGCCAGACTGCGCGGCAAGCGGCGACGCTGATTGACACTGCTTACTATGCCGAGATCACGAGCGTAAGTCCGTTGATTTCCTTCGGCGATCAAGATGTCGTCATTCAAGGCCGCGCTGTAGCGCGTGCGACTGCCAGCGCGTTGCCGAATGTTCCGATTAGATTGATCCTCAACGTCAATGGTTTCGAGCGGCGCTTCGATCTCTACACCGATAACGTGGGCAATTTCAGCTATACCTTTAAGCCCACGGCTTCCGACGGTGGCGTGTACAAGATTTCGGCACTGCATCCCGACATGCTCGAACGTCCGGTGCAAGCACAGTTCGTGATTAACAGCCTGTCGCTGCAATACTCAAGCTACAAGCTAACTAATCCGCGCAACTATCCGTTCACCATCAAGATGCGCGCGACCGCGGGTGATGGCACGCAAGTAACCAACTTGCACTTTGTTTATCAGGCATCGGATCAAACCAGCGGCACGTTGCCAAATGGCGTCAGTGTCGTTCCTGGCGCTGCTCTCACGCTGGGTTCCAAGCAGAGTGGCGACCTTGCAGTCACTGTCACGGGCGATAACACCGCCAGCGAAACTGGCAGCTTCATTCTCAAAGTGTTCACCGACGAGCGCGGCACGACACCCGTGGGCAGTCTGCGCGTGGATTACCGCTTCACTAACGCCACGCCCGCGTTGTATCCCAGCCCAAGCTACGTCGAAACCGGACTGGCGCAAGGCGGCTCGGTGCTTGAACAAGTGACCTTGGAGAACCGCGGCTTCGCCGACGGACAAGGCATCACCGCGACTCTGCTCAACACTGACGGCACACCCGCGCCCGATTGGATTTATCTGCAGAGCGGCAACAGCATCGGCACGCTCGCGATCGGTGAGAAACGCACCATCGATATCGCGGTCGCGCCTCCAGCGACACTTGGCGAAGGCATCTACAGCTTCAAGTTGCGCGTGGCCGCGGCCAATGCCACGGGCGGCGACGTGCCAATCTATGCATCGATCACCCAGTCGGGCGTGGGCAACGCGCTGTTCAAGCTCTCCGATATTTACACTGCGACCTTGGACAAGAATGGAAATCGCATCCCGGGCTTGGCGGGTGCGCGCGTTACGCTGCAGAACGAATTGGTCGCGAGCGTTACGCAAGCGCTCACCACCGATGCCTTGGGTGAAGCTTACTTTACCAACCTTCCGTCCGGGCAATATAAGTTCCGCGCCACCGCGCTGAACCATCAAGAAGTCATCGGCCGCGTCACGGTGAAGCCGGGTGTCACGCTGACCGAAGACGTGTTCCTCGACTATAACCTCGTCACCGTCGAATGGTCGGTGAAAGAAATCACGATCCAAGATAAATACGAAATTATTCTGCGCACGACCTTCGAGACCAACGTGCCCGCGGCGGTCATTGCGCTCGAACCCGCGAGCGTCTCGTTGCCGACGATGAAACCGGGCGACGTGTTCTATGGCGAAATCACGCTCACTAACTACGGCCTGATCCGCGCCGACAACGTTGCCTTCACGCCGCCCGTAAGCGACGGCTTCTTCCGCTTCGAGTTCTTGTCGGAAGTACCCGCATCGCTGGAAGCGAAGCAACGCCTGACCATTCCATATCGCGTGGTGAGCTTGGCTTCACTCGATCAGCCAGCGGGAACTTCCACGGGCGGCGGTTGCGGCACGGTCCAGCGCGTCGCGGTGGTTAACGGTAATTTCGTCTGCGCCAACGGCACGCTTTCGCGCACGAGTTCGAGCACGTCTTGGTTCTATGTCTATGGCAGCTGCCCAGGTGGTGGAGGCGGTGGTGGAGGCGGCGCGGGCGGTGGTGGTGGAGGCGGCGGTGGTGGTGGAGGCGGCGTATTCAGCGGTGGCAGCCCGAGCTATGTCTCGCTTCCGAGCGCGCCGTGCATACCGCCTGCGCCATGTCCAACATGCGGCGCTGGTAACGATGGAGGCGGCAAGTAACACAAGCGGGTATGAATATGAAAATCATTAAACAAATGAAACGATATAGTCAGATTGCAAATCGAGCGGTGCAGCATGCAGAGTTCTATCTCTGCGTTGCGATGTTCTTTGCATTTTTTATTGCAACGGTTCCGAGCCACGCCGCATCGATCGCCCCCTCTGTCCCGCCTGTCGTCTATACCGAATCCTACGAAGACCTCCGCGTCAAAGTTCTTGGCGGTTTCATTGTTATTCAACGCACCTTCTCTGAAGGCAAATGGCTACCCAATTATAATTGGGCGAATCTTGAATTTACTTTTGATTCCTTCGACGGTTCGGTCAAGACCATCACTCGTGGCAAAGCTGAATACACCAAAACTGGTCCAGGGGTTTATAGTTTTCGTAAACGCGACACCATCCGCCAAACGACGACGGGCTTTCGTTGGGCCGACCGCTCCGGTAACTGGGTTGACTTCGATGCGCAAGGGCAGATCCAGACCTACGGCGATCGTAATGACGTAAAGGTCAGTTTTATTTACGAGACTTACGGAACTGGCAAACGTGTTAGCGGTATCAAAGATCATCTTGATCACCAGGTATTGTGGTACCAATACACAGGCGACCTATTAACCGCCATCCGCGACTACAGCAACAGAAGAGTCGAATACCGCTACACCAATAACCAATTAACTTCGGTTATCGACGCTAATGGCAACATCTGGAGCTATGGCTACACAGGTAGCCTTCCGACCATCTTCACTGATCCAGAGAACCGCACCATCACCCGCACCTGGGTCGGCAACGGCGAACTGGCGAGTATTCGCTACGCAGATGGAACGGGAACAGATTACAAATATGAATACGATTCCTCTAAGACGCTTTTCTATAGGCAAGAACGGACCACGGCCGGCAAAGTCACTGAAAGCTGGATCGACCCGAATAACGAAGTAGTGCGGCAGGACCTAAACGGTAAATCCTTAAAGATGCTTGTCATCGATACCTATAGCCGCACTCGCGTCGAAACTGATGCCCGAGGCCTTGCCACAGCTCGTGAATACGACCAGTGGGATAACGTAACTAAAATCACTTATCCCGATGGCGCGACCGTCACTACAAACTACGATCCTGTCTTCTCGCAGCCAACGCAGAAGACTGATGAGCTCAGAACCATCACTAAATATGAGTACGACACCAAGGGAAATCTTACCCGACTTACTGAAGCATTAGGATTGCCCGAACAGCGTGTTACTGAGTATACGTATGACCAATACGGTAATAGGTTGACCGAGAAACGGCTAGGCGATGCTGTTACTTTGGAAGCGCTGACAAAATACGAATACAACGATTCGTATGGCAATCTAACCGCCGTTGTGGATCCTGAGAATTATCGTACTGAGTATTCATATGATGTGATGGGTAATGCATTAACCACAAAAGATGCGCGTAATAAGATTTGGATTAGAACCTATGACAACCGTGGGAAAATAAAGACTGATTCTGACTCGCTGAATCACACTACTACCTTAGCCTACGACAAATCTGGGCTGCGCACTAAAATTACCGATGCTGCTAGCAACGATACCAGTTATGGTTATGACGCAAGAGGAAACACTCTTACGATTACTGATCCTTACGGTGGAATCAGTAAGTTTGAGTATAACAGCGACAATCAACGCATTAAGCAATTAGATCAAGAAGGAAAGTCTCGCGCTACCGAATACGACATAGATGGACGCCTAACCAAGCAGACTGATGGCAATGGCAACACTCTTCAATACTTCTACGGTGACGAAGCCAGTAGTGCTAATGGTCTTCTGATAAAAGTTATATATCCGACTTTCTCGCGGGAGCTCAAATATGACAATTACAACCGGATTACAGAAGTAATTGATGCGCTTGATGCTAACACAAGCTACAACAATAAGATTGGTTACGACGCAGCTGGCAACCGCACTTCTACTACCGACAAGGAAAATAAGACTACAACCTATATCTATGATTCTTTGGGACACTTGAAGACTGTTACCGATCCTGCCAACGGCATCACCGAATACACTTACGATAACCGCGATAATCTTATTGCTCTCAAAGATCCTAAGGGTAACACTCATCGATTTGAATATGACAAACGAAATCTCAAGATCAAAGAGATTCGCCCCTTAGGACAAGTTATCGGTTACACATATGACCCCGCACGCAATTTGACATCAATCACTGATCCAAAGGGTCAGACAAAAAGATATTCTTATGATGATGCTGGAAGAAGGACAGGAGAATCTCATTACCTAACCGCCACCGATACAACGGCTACAAAAACTGTTATTTACAGCCTCAACGATCTAGGATCTATAACCGGATATAACGATGGTATTACCCAAGGCTCCACGAACTATGATGCCAAACAAATCAGAAAAATAGGTGAGACTATCAACTATGGAATCTTCAGCCTTAGCTATAGTTATGACTATTACGCTAATGGCAGAAAGAAATCCTTTACCGCCCCCGATGGAGTAACAGTCAATTACAACTATGACAGCAATAATCAATTAAGTAGCATCGCCTTGCCTACTGGCAACTTTACTGTAAATCAATACAACTGGACCACACCTACTCAGATAACTTTTCCAGGTGGTGCTACACGCACTCAAAACTACGATGCCCTAATGCGCCTAAAGGGTATTCAGGTCAAGGATCCAACTCAAAATGAGATTCTCAATTACCAGTATACTTACGATAAGGCCGACAACATCACGCAGACATCTACTGAGCACGGTATTTACAGCTATAGCTACGATAATCTCTATCGCCTGACGCAGGTTACTAATCCAAGCCCATTCACCACCGAGACTTACAGCTATGATCAAGCAGGTAACCGTATCACCGATAGTAATATCTCTGGAACTTTAAGCTATAACAATAACAACCAGATTACAGCTTATAGTAACGTCACTCTTGAATACGACGCCAACGGAAACGCCATACGTAAGATCGAGGGTACTAATACAACAACCTTCGTCTACGACACTAACGATAGACTTGTTGAAATTAAAGATACCAATAACAATACCGTCGTTAAATATACCTATGATCCCTCCGGTCGTAGACTGTGGAAGGAAATCAACAATACCCGCATCTACTACTTTTATGGCGATGAAGGTTTAATTGCCGAAGCTGACAACGCTGGTGCTCTTACTAATCTTTATGGTTATAAACCAAGTTCGACCTGGGACACCGACCTTGTTTACTTAAAACAAGGGAATAACTATTACTTTTATCAGAACGATCAATTAGGTACTTCACAGAAACTGATCGCTCAGAACGGTACCGTTGTCTGGAGCGCTACAACACGGGCATTTGGTCAAACCTCTATTGATCCAGCGTCAACGATTACAAATAATTTAAGATTTCTGGGACAGTATTACGATGCCGAAACGGGAATGCACTATAACTGGAACCGATATTACGATCCAACCATAGGCCGTTATATTTCAAGTGATCCAATTGAGGTAGATGAACATGCAGAAATTGCGCTTGAAGATCTTTACAGTTCAGATGCACTTTCAAGCGATCCAGTACGCCTGACGTTTGATCTGAACCTATATGTTTACACTATAAACAACCCCTTCTATTGGTTTGATTCAACTGGTTTGGCGCATGATAAAGGCGCGCGGGAAAGTACACGCGGCAAACATGAAGGAGGCGAAGCGCGACGTAAACGCGATCAAGGAGGAGAAAAGGGCGATAAAAATCGAGATCTACCAAGAAAACCACCCCCTGGGCACAAAGGCCCATGGCCACCTAAACCTCCAGAGGGAGATGGTAATTCTAAATCTGTAATGTGTGATGAGGGCTGTCAAAAAACGTTAGTTTGGACAGGCGTAGCTATTATAACAGTTTGTTGTGTGCTGCAGCCGGAAATTTGTCTAGGAGGTTTGATTGTAGGTGGAGCAGCAGCACAGTAAGACAAGAAAGTAAAAATGTTTGGATTATTTTTACGATTTGGAATTATGACGATATTGCTACTCTAGGCGGAAGGAGTGTTATGACCAATAAGATGGATTTATACAAAGCAGCATTGAAGGAAGCCACGAAAAAAGATGCGAATGACGCGAAAGTTTTTATGTTATTGAAAAAAGCCTATAAACACGGAAATCTAAATGCGAGTTATGCCTTAGGAACCTGGTACCTCCATGGCAAGCACGTTAAAAAGAATCTAGGAAAAGCGGTTAAATTCCTACAAAGAGCCGCGCGCGGAAATGTTCCAGATGCGCTATTCGACCTCGCTGTTTCTTATGAAACAGGTATTGGAATTACTAAAAATATAAAGTTGGCAGCCGAATATTATTTACGAGCTGCTCTATATGGTGAAAAACAATCTGTTTACGAAGTGGGTCGTTGTTATTACTACGGTATTGGTTTTCGAAAAGACAAACGGGTGGCAAAGATATGGCTTGAGCGCGCAAAAAAATTGGGTGTTTCTGAGCGCCAGAAACAGAAGTAAGAAACTTACAATCAAAAAAGTAAGCGATAAGAAGACACAAAAGATAGTTAAGAGGAGGCAACAATGATAACAAGCAAACATCATAAGCGGAGGAGAATCCACAATTTGTGGGCCGTCCCCCGTGGTTTGCTCGTTGCTATTGTTTGCACGCTGTTTGTCCCTGTTGCCCACGCCGCCGATCCCGTCTGCGCCCGCGTCAAGATCGAAATCCAACAAGAACTCACCATCGAACGCCAAGGCTTTGATGCCATGATGAAAATCACCAATGGCCTCGATACCACGACGTTGGAAAACGTCGATATTACAGTCAACTTTAAAGACGAGCCGGGCAATAGTGTCCGCGCGACTTCCGATCCTAATGACACCACCGCTTCGTTTTTCATCCGCGTCGATACCATGGATGGCATCAGCAATGTTTCCGGTTTGGGAACGGTCGCGCCTTCCAGTATTGCTGAGATTCATTGGCTCATTATCCCCGCGCCTGGAGCGGGGGGTACGGTACCGACGGGCAAGCTCTATTTTGTGGGAGCGACACTTAAATATACCGTGGGCGGCAAGGCCGAGCAGGTGGATGTGACGCCTGACTTTATATATGTAAAACCGCTGCCTTTATTGAATCTCGATTATTTCCTGACTCAGGACGTCAATGGCGATGATCCGCTGACGCCAGAAATCGAGCCGATTGAGCCTTTCACGCTCGGCGTGCGCATCAAGAATGTCGGTGCGGCACCTGCCAAGAACGTTAAGATCGATTCGGCTCAGCCGAAAATCGTCGAGAATATTCAGGGTCTACTCATTGGCTTTAAGATCATCGGCAGCTTCCTGAACGACCAGCCTGCTAGCCCCAGCTTGCTTATTCCCTTCGGCGATATTCCAGCCAACGGTTCGTCTGTCGGACGTTGGCAAATGACTTCGACGCTCATGGGTAAGTTCATTGATTTCACCGCCACGTTCTCGCACGCCGATGAACTTGGCGGCGCGGTGACTTCGATCATTCCGCCGGACGGCATCAAGACACATCTCTTAATAAGAGACGTGAAAGTGGACTTGGCCGGGCGCGATAACGTCCGCGATTTTCTGGCGCTCGATGGCTCGGTGCTGCGAGTTTACGAATCTTCGGGACTCGACACCTTAGTGTCGGATCTCTCCAGCTATTCGGTGCTGACTAACTCGGGCACGAATGCGAGCGGCGAAGCGCTGTACGGGCTGACCTCACCTTCCAGTGCGGGGCTCATGTATGTGAGCCTGCCTGATCCTTTCAATGGTTCTAAGATTTTATCGCGCGTGACGCGTGCCGACGGCAAAACCATCGCGCCTGAAAATATTTGGATTTCAAAAAAGCGCAACGCCGATCACAGTTTGTCTTACTCCATTAATCTGTTCGACGCCAACAGCCCAGGAATTTACACACTTGCTCTGGCGACGCCGCCAAACGCGCCGCATCCTCCGACGATTCAATTCATTCCCGATCGTACGGTGAAAGAGGGCGAGCAAGTGTCGTTCATCGTTGACGCCTCCGATCCCGATGGCACGACGCCGATGATTTCAGTCACAGGGACATTGCCAGGAGGCGCGCAATTCACGCCGCAAGCAGCGACGAATAATGTCGCGCACGCCGCCTTCAGTTGGACTCCAGCCACGGGTCAAGCAGGGCGTTACCCAATTACTTTCACCGCTTCGGACGGAAGCTTAACGGCTTCGGTGACCACAGTGATCACTGTCACCACACCCACGCCGCCACCCGGACCTGATACTCCTGTTATCTCGCAACCGGGCGTGGCCACCACCGTGAATGTGCTCGAACCCGATCTCGCGGTCGCGGCCAGCAGCAATCCGCTCGACACCGCCGTCAACTACGAATTTGAAATTTACAGCGACGCCAGCTTCAGCACGCGCATCGCCCAGAATCCTAATGTTCCCAGAACCGCCAGCGGCGCGACTTGGAAAGTTCCAGTCACCTTGGTCGACAACACGAATTATTATTGGCGCGTGCGTGCTTATGATGGCGCGGTGTACAGCGCCTGGGCCGTGGGCCGCTTCTTCCTTAACACCGCGAACGATGCGCCGAGCGCACCAGCGATTGCCGCGCCCATCAGCGGCATGACGGTGGATACGCCAGCGCCGACCTTGACGGTGGCAAACAGTGAAGATCCCGATGGCGAAGCGGTGGTGTATGGCTTCGAAGTTTATACCGACAGCACGCTGACTCAAAAAGTCGCGGAAGTGAATAATGTTATCGCTGGCGCGAATGGCGCCACCAGTTGGACGGTGGCTCCGTTACTCAGCGACACGACTCCTTATTATTGGCGTGCAAGCGCTACCGACCCGCATGGCGCCAAGACTTATTCCGCGCTGGCGAATTTCCTGGTGGATACGACCAAACCGGCTCCGGGCGTGCCTGGCATTTCCGCGCCCGCTGTGGGCGGCGTGGTATCCACTGCGAGTGCGGCGTTGACCGTGACTAACAGCACCAAGCCCGTGGGCGCGGTGCTTAACTATTATTTCGAACTCGATAAAGACAAGAGCTTCGGCAGCTTGGATATCCTGCGCTCGGGCGCTGTACCCGAAGGTTCAAACTTAACGGCCTTTAATGTCACGGGTCTTGCCGAGAACACGCGCTACTATTGGCGCGCGAAGAGCGGCGATGGGCTGACTGAAAGCGCTTGGGCCTATGGTGAATTCTTCATCGATCAAGCCAACGATGCGCCTACGGTTCCCGTGTTGCTGAATCCAGGAAATGGCGCGTTCGTGAGCACGCGGCAACCGATCCTCGAGATCAGTCCGTCTGTTGATCCAGAAAACGACGCCATTGCGTATCACATCGAAATTTACTCAGACGCCGCGCTCAGCAATCGCGTGGCCGAGCGGCTCACGAACAATCTCACCTGGTTGGTCGAGCCGATGCTGGCCGATGCTACGACTTATTATTGGCGTGCACGCGCTGAAGACCTGCGCGGTGGCGCCAGTGCTTGGAGTACAACAGCGCAGTTCGCCGTGCGCACAGGACAAACAAGCCGTCCGTTGCTGACGGTGGTGACGCCATCCACTGTCGTTCAAACTAGCGGCCCGACGGTTTCGATCAATTGGGAAATCGACGATCCCGAACACGCCTCGACCATCGCGCTTTATTACGACAGCGATAATCAAGGCGAGGACGGCACGCTCATCGCCAACAGCATTGCCCAAGATCCAGCAAGCAATGTTGGCAGTTATGCTTGGAATATTACATCGCTCGCGCCAGGAACCTATTACATTTACGCGCAAGCGACGAATCGCAACGGCGCGACCACGCGTTATGCGCCAGGGGCGTTCTTGATTCCAGTTCCACAACCGCGCGGTGGTGTAACGCTGACCCCAACGACGGCTTTAACGACGACGGAGGCGGGCGGTACCGCTGCGTTCAGAGCCGTGTTGACGAGTTCGCCCAAGTCAGATGTGACGGTTGGGTTTACTCCCACGGAACCGAACGAAGCGCGCGTCGATCCGCAAGAAATTAAATTCACCGCGGCAAATTGGAGCACTCCGCAGACGGTGACGGTCACGGGCTTGCCCGATTGCATTAGCGACGGTAATCAGACTTATCAAGTCATCGCGGGCAAGGCTATTAGCGCTGACCCGGATTACAACGGTGTTCAGGCGACAGCACTGACGCTGGTAAACCAAAATTCGACGGTAGGTTGCCCGAGCAACAATCCACCGATTGCTAATGCTGGCCCCGATCAAACCGTGGACGCAGCCAGCACGGTGGTTCTCGCTGGTAGCGGCACCGATAGCGATGGTGCGATTAATGTCTATCAGTGGACTCAAACCGCGGGCCCAACGGTGGTCATCGCCAATGCAGATAAAGCGGTAGCCAATTTCATCGCGCCGAGTTCAAGCACGGGTAGCGTGCTGAGCTTCGAGCTGACGGTGACGGATAATCAAGGCGCGACAGGTAAAGACAGCGTCGGTGTGACAGTGCGCGCTAAACCGAATACCGCGCCCACAGCCAACGCTGGAACGGATCGAACGGTTTCCTCGAATGCCGCGGTTACTCTGGCGGGCAGCGGCACGGACAGCGATGGCACGATTGCGAGTTACGCTTGGACGCAAATTGCGGGCCCAACAGTTGTTTTAACTGGCGCCAACACCGCGACTGCTACCTTCACTGCGCCCGTGGTGACAGCGTCAACGGTGCTCGGCTTCACGCTCACGGTAACCGACAACCAAGGCGCTACTGGTATCGCCAGCGTGGCAATTACTGTTTCGCCTAATCAGGCGCCTACTGCTAATGCTGGCAACGCTCAGACTGTAAATGATGGCGTTGTCGTAACGCTCGCAGGCAGCGGCACGGATTCGGATGGCACGATTGCGTCTTATTTATGGACTCAAACTGCGGGTCCAACGGTAAGTTTGGCGACACCGAATGCGGCTAGCACTACGTTTACCGCACCGACAGTGACTGTGAATACGCCGCTCACATTTAGTTTGACTGTCACCGATAACAACGGCGCTACAGGTTCGGCCTCGGTGACAGTAACAGTCGTGCACTTGAATGGCGCACCCGTTGCTAATGCTGGCGCGAATCAAACTGTCAACGAAGGCACTGTCGCCACCTTAAGCGGCAGTGGCACTGACAGCGATGGAACTATCGCCTCTTACGCTTGGGCGCAGACAGCAGGCCCGACAGTGACGCTCACCAATGCCAATATGGCGGTGGCTAGCTTCACTGCGCCGCAAGTCACAGCTGATGCGGTGCTGACGTTCCAACTGGTTGTCACTGACAATCAAGGAGCGACAGGCACGGCAACAACCAACGTTACGGTGAAAAATGTTAACCAAGCACCTACGGCCAACGCGGGTGCTAATCAAACCGTAAACGAAACCGCGGCCGCTACCCTGACAGGCAGTGGCACCGACGCCGATGGCACCATTGCTTCTTATGCTTGGACTCAAACAGCGGGACCGACAGTAACGCTCACGAATGCCAACACCGCAGTGGCCAGCTTCACTGCGCCGCAAGTGACAGTGGATACGGTGCTGACGTTCCAGCTTACTGTCACCGATAACCAAGGCGCGACGGGCAGTGCGACCACGAATATCACGGTACGCAATGTCAATGGCACTCCAGTGGCCAACGCGGGCGCAAATCAAAGCGTCAACGAAGGTGTTGCGGTTACCTTGACCGGCAGCGGTACGGATAGCGATGGCACGATAGCGAGCTACGCTTGGACACAGACAGCAGGGCCGACAGTAACGCTAACCAATGCCAATACGGCAGTGGCTAGTTTCACCGCGCCGCAAGTCACTGTGGATACGGTATTAACTTTCAGTCTCACTGTGACAGATAACCAAGGCGCAACAGGCAGTGCGACCACGAATGTCACGGTGCGTAATGTCAATGCTGTGCCCATTGCTAATGCTGGCGCGAATCAGGCTATCAATGAAGGTTTTGCCGTTACCTTAAGCGGCAGTGGCACCGATGCCGATGGCACGATCGCGAGTTATGCTTGGACACAGACGGCAGGTCCAGCGGTAACACTTACCAACGCCAACACCGCGACGGCCACGTTCACCGCGCCGCAAGTCACGGCTGATACCGTGCTGACATTCCAGCTCACTGTCACCGATAATGAGGGTGCGACGGGTAACGCCAGCACAGAGGTCACTGTGCATAATGTTAACCAAGTGCCTAGCGCCAACGCGGGCGCTAATCAGTCAGTGAACGAGGGTGCTGCTGTCACGCTAAGCGGCAGCGGCACCGATGCCGATGGCACCATTGCGTCTTACCTTTGGACTCAGCTATCAGGCCCAGTGGTGACAATCGTCAATCCCAATAGCGCAATTGCCACGTTTACCGCGCCGCAAGTCACGGGTGATACGGTATTAACATTCCAACTCACGGTGACGGATAATCAAGGGGCGACAGCGAGCGCCACGACCAGCGTAACGGTACGCAACGTTAACCAAGCGCCTACGGCAAACGCGGGTGCAAATCAGACGGTGAACGAAGGCGCAGCGGTGACATTAAGCGGCAGTGGCACCGATAGTGATGGCACTATTGCATCCTACGCTTGGACACAGACAGCAGGGCCGGTCGTTACGCTTACCAATGCGAACACGGCGACGGCCAGTTTTACCGCGCCGCAAGTGACAGCTGATACCGTACTCACGTTCCGACTTACCGTCACCGACAATCAAGGCGCGACAGGAAGTGCCACCACCAATGTCACGGTGCGTAACGTCAATGCGGCCCCTGTTGCCAATGCTGGCGCTGCGCAGACTGTCAATGAAGGTGCTGCTGTTACCTTAAGTGGCAGTGGTACGGACAGTGATGGCACGATCGCGAGCTATGCTTGGACGCAAACAGCCGGACCGACAGTGACGCTTAACAATGCCAACACGGCAACCGCGACGTTTACCGCGCCGCAGGTTACGGCCGATACTGTACTGACATTCAGGCTCACTGTGACCGACAATCAGGGCGCGACGGGATCAGCGACGACTAACGTTACAGTGCGCAACGTTGCGACGGGCAGCGATCTGATTGTGACCGCGGTTAGTTCCAGCGTCAGCCAGGCCAAGCTTGGCCAGAGTTTGACTGTCACTAACACAGTTCAGAATCAAGGCTCCGCCGCCATCACGAAATCCTTCTCGGTGCGCGTGTACCTATCGACGGATTCCACTATCACTACTAGTGATACGGTCTTGGCCACGCGAACTGTCTCGAGTCTCGGAGCAGGGGCGAGCAACACCGCCAATACCAGTGTTACCATCCCGACCGGGTTAACGCCAGGAACTTACTATATTGGCGCAATCGCTGATTACACCAATGTCATTGCGGAGAGCAACGAGACTAACAACGCCTTGACGGGCAACACCATTCAAGTTGTTCGCGACGTGGATTTGATCATGACGGCGGTCAGCACCACGACCACTTCTATCGCCCGTGGCAAGACGATAACAATGACTAATACGGTTAAGAATCAAGGAACCAATGCACTCAATGGTTCCTTCTCAGTGGGGTTATATTTGTCGACAGATGGCAATGTCACTACCAGCGACATTCTGGTTGGTACTCGAACCGTGTCGAGCCTGTCGGCAGGATCCACTAATTCCGCGAGTACTACCGTAACTATCCCGAGTAATATCAGTCCAGGAACTTATTATATTGGTGCAATCGCCGATTATGCCAATTCGCAGGCTGAGACGAATGAAGCCAACAATACCTTGGTCGGCAAAACCATAACGGTGCAATAAAATGGATTTGTTGATTTCTCTCTAAAAAAATCAGGCCGTCCATTTGTGGACGGCCTGATGATCTTAACTACCGAAAGACAATTATACTTTTGCTTGTGCGGCCGCAATGACCATTTTGCGTTCACCGCCTTTGTTGCTGCGCAAGAGACGTAAAGCAAACCAGCTCAGGTAAAGCGTGCCGATGGCAAACACGATATCGCCTGGCACGCGCAACCATACCAGCGTCTCCATGACGTGTGAGTGCACGATTTCGGGTGAGCGCGCATACCACAAGCCTTGGCTAATGCTGGTCCAGCCCTGGTAAATACCCGCGGGCACCAGCGACATGAACACCATCATTGCCAGTCCGATGTTCAACATCCAGAACGCGGGTTTAATCACGTTATCGGCCCAATTGACGCGTGGCGTCAATCCGCGCAAGCAGAACAACATGAGCCCGATGCCGAGCATGCCATACACGCCGAAGAGCGCGGCGTGACCGTGCGCCGCGGTCATGTTAAGGCCTTGCATGTAGTAGAGCGAGATCGGCGGATTGATCGAGAAGCCGAGCAATCCTGCGCCGACCGCGTTCCAAAAACCGACGGCGACAAAACACAGGATGGGCCAGCGGTAGGCTTGCACCCATGGCGCGGCTTTGCTGCGTTGATAGTTGCGAAATGCCTCGAAGCCGATCAAGGTAAGTGGCACCACTTCAAGCGCCGAGAACACCGCACCCACGGCAATCACCGCGGTGGGTGTACCCGTGAAATATAAATGATGCAAAGTGCCCAAGATGCCGCCGAATAAAAACACAATGGTTTCGAGCACGATCGCGCTGTACGCGGTGACGGTGCGAATGAGTCCCAGACGCGAGAAAATAAGCGCGACCACGGCGGTGGCGAACACCTCGAAGAAACCCTCAACCCATAAATGCACCAGCCACCAACGCCAATATTCAACGATCGAATAATGCGTGTGCCGTCCCCAAGTCAGCGACGTGGCGTAGAACAAGCCGATGCACGTGGCGGCGACAAACACCATCGCGATCAGCCCGCGGCTTTCGTTCGGTTTCGTCAGCGCTGGCCACAACGCGCGGCCCAAGAGGAATAACCAGAATAGTAAACCGCCGAACAACAGCAGTTGCCAAACGCGTCCCATGCTGGTGTATTCCAAGCCTTGGTTGCCAAGCCAGAATTGAAACTCAACGCCAGCGCGTTGCAAGGTCGCGAGCCACCCGGTTACGAGCGAACCGACCGCGACGAAAATCAGCGCCGCGAACAAAACATTGACGCCAAGTTTTTGCCACTTCGGTTCATGACCGGACAGCGCTGGCGCGATGTAAAGACCCGTGGCCAGCCACGCGGTGGCGATCCAAAATACCGCCAGTTGCGTATGCATGGTGCGCGCCGAGGTATATGGCAAAAAGTCAGCCAAGGGAATCCCGAAAAAACTCGTGCCCTCGACGGCGTAGTGGGCGGTGATGACACCCATGGCGACCTGCAGCAGAATCAAGCCGATGACGATGTAAAAGAATTTTTGCGTGGCGCGCATCGACGGCGTCGGCTTGAGATCGATCAATGGATCGTTCTTCGGCACCGCGGGATCGGTGTCTTCGCGGTGTAACGAGTGAAACCAGATCATGCCCGCGATGCCACCGATGAGTAAAATAATGCTGACCATCGACCAGATGCCATTGCCCGCGGTCGGCATGTTGTTCACCAGCGGCTCATGCGGCCAATTGCTGGTATAGGAAATGTCGGTTTCGCCCGGACGATTGGTGGCCGCGGCCCACGCTGCCCAAAAGAAAAATCCCGTTAGCGCTTCCCGATCCGATGGTTCGGTTAGCGACTCGGATGTCATGGCGTATTGTTCACGCAATTTATCGAGCGCTGGATCGTGACCAAAAAGACTGGTGTAGTGCGCGGCGACTTGCCGAATGGCTTGCGCGCGATCCTTGGATACCGTAATCGTGTCGCGCGTGGCATCGTAGGTATTGGTGCGCAGTTCTTGTTTCAAGCGCGCGCCCAAGACCGCTTGTTGTTCGGCATTAAGTTTGGCGAATGTGTTTGCGTAATCGCGTTGCGCCCAAATCTCGCGCAGCGCCAGTGCTTCGCGATGCAACCAATCCGCCGACCAATCGGGTGCCACGTAGCTGCCATGGCCCCAAACGCTGCCCAATTGTTGCCCGCCCGCGGCGCGCCAGGCTTCTTGGCCGCGTTCAATTTGCGCGGCGGAATAGAGCGTCTCGCCCGAGGTGCTGATGACTTGCGATGGAATGGGCGGTTTGGCGAGATATATTTCTCGCCCGATCCAGCCGAGGGCGGCAAACGAAAGTAGGCAGATAACGGCTAACCATCGCCACAGCCGTGCGGTTTTCATGCGATTTCTCCATCGGATTGAAAGGAGAGGCTAGCGTAATGAGCTAGCCGCATGAGCTCATTGACTTAGATCAAGCCAATTTCAAGTGGGCGCCAAGGGAGAGGATGGATCCATTTAGTTTTGATCTGCGTCAATTTAACGGCAATAGATATTATTTATATTATGTGAATATGCGTGCTGTCGGACGCAAGCGAGGTGAAATATGGACACTACGATGAAAACCGCCGTCGGATTATGGATCGATCATGCGAAGGCCGTGATCGTAACGGTAACGGATAAGGGCGAGAAAATAAAAGAGGTTGCATCGAACGTAGATCGACAAGCTCGACGCAGCAATGGCGCGCTTCCCGATGCGCCAATAAAACGCGAACCCAGACCACAAGATGATATTCGTGAACGAGATCGCGTGGGACACCTCAATATTTATTATGACCAGGTGATGTCAAATCTTTGCGATGCCGATGCTGTATTGATATTCGGACCTGGCGAGGCCAAGGGCGAGCTGAAGAAACGAATGGAGAGCAAGCATTTGGCCCAGCGCATCGTCGGTGTTGAAACCGCGGATAAAATGACCGAGCACCAAATCGCGGCGAAAGTGCGTCAGCGTTTCTTGAAGATTAGGCCGATCACTTAGGACATATCGGCTGGTAGTTGCACGAGCTTGCGTAGCGCATCCAGGTCGCGCACGGAAATATGCGGACCGTCGACGTCGATTAAACCGCCTTGACGTAAACGCGCGAGAATACGTGATAATGTTTCTGGCTGAATCGCTAGGCGCGAAGCGATGGCGCTTTTCGGCGTCGTTAATTGAATTTCCGATGATGCTTTCAAGCCTGGCGGTATTTGCTCTAGTAAATACGCCACCAAACGATACGTGGCATTCTGCAAGGTTAAGCTGTCGATTTGATTGACCAACATGTGCAAACGCCGACTCATCGAGCCCAGCAATCCGAAACAGGCTTCGGGCGAATCGCTGAGCAAGCCAAGAAAGATTTTCTGGCTAAATCCGAGCAACTGCGATTCGGCAATGGCTTCGGCATTGACTGGGTAACGTCCACGCTGGCCCATGAACATCACCGCTTCGGCGAAGGTTTCACCCGGACGGATGAGTTCGATGATTTTTTCATCGCCATCGGGCGAAAGCCGAAATAATTTTATGAGCCCCGTTTTTACCCAGAAAAATCTTTCCACAGGCTCGCCATGGCGAAAAAGCGTGTCACCGGAGGCAAGCGTAATTTCGCTAACGTCGCCAATCAGCGTCGTTAGATGTTCCGGCTCCATTTCGGCAAACAAAAAGGAACGGCGTAACAGCGGAATATAATCGTTTTTCGATGGCATCGTTGCATGATAACGCGAGTTTGGTGCTTGACCAAGATCAACGCGTCGATAGCCGTTTTACGCTATCTTGCCTAATTCATGATCGGCGCATGGAAGATAGCGTGAAAATTGAATTATTTGTTTCGCCTACGTTTGCTCTTTGCGAGGAGGCGAGTCGAATCTGGGCGGAGGCCGCTTCTGAATATGGCGCCTCTTTCGCCATTGTCGATATCAACACCTCCGACGGACAAGCGCATGCTCAGCGTCTTGGTGTTCACGCGGTGCCATTAGTTGTTGTTAATGGCACGCCGATGGCGCTTGGTGTGCAAAGTTTGGTGGAAGCACGTCAGTTGCTAAAACAGGTCGAAACTTAGCAGGTGGAGGCAGGGCAGCAAAAAATGTTTTGCAGGACACTAACGAGCGGGAAACATCCAGACTAGAAAGGAGCAAAACCATGGAACCGTCAATACCACTATGCGCATGGCGCATGTTGCTTATCTTCGTGGCAAGCATCGTGACGCCGCTATGTGCCGCGGGCGAGAACAGTCTGAACGTAAGTTTGGGTGCCGAATACACAAACGGGAGCTACGGCAGCAGAACCGACACCTCGATCTGGTATTTTCCGCTCTCGGTCAGTCACCAGCGTGAGCTGACGACCTTCTCCATCACGATTCCTTATTTGATCGTTCTGAACCGCAAACTGAGTCAGGACAAGCATCTGCGAACGTACCTATAATATTTGGACTCGCCGATGGCAGTCCTGACTGGGGCGGGGCGTAGGCATGACATTAATGCATGCGTTGCCATGAGGAGGCAGACGAGATCTTTAAGCTGGATTCGAGCTCAGTTTATTACTTCGTATAATGTATATTATGTAAAATAATAGAAATACCTAAAATTATATCTTTTCTTTTACGCTCAGTTAAGTAAAAAAAGGACGCTAACCCTGGAGTTCTTGTAACTGCTAGCCTTTCGATTTCCGTGGGTCTTTGGAGCGAGGATAAGTCCGTTCTTCTTGAATCCGGCCATTTTCTTTCTGGATTTTAACCGAGCCACCTTCATGGCCTACGGCCTTGCGAAGTGCGCCGCCGGCGGTTGCATCAGCCTTTGTTGTATAGCTCTTAACGACTTTATCCGTTTTGTCGTTAGTCAGATCCCACTTGTTCGTCTTCTCATTGCTGTCCAATGTAAACTTAGGTAACTTCGCCATCTTTTTCTCCTTAGAACATTTAGTTATCGACTATTTCAATCAAGTTACACGAAATGAAACTACGCGGTCTGATCCTGTTAATCAAGACATGAGTGACTGACATTGAATCGTTAAGAAGGGCCTCTTGCTTGTATGTCACTACTTGCGATAAGTTATAGTTATCGCAACCTGTAACGCAACACGCCTATATTCATGACTGGGAATACCAGCTCTACCTCGCCCACCGATTACGCTGCCGCTGCGACTGCCGAGAATACTCAACTTGCTTACCGTAAGGATCTCGCGCGTTTTCTGGCCTGGGGCGGTAATGTACCCGCGACACCGCAACAGGTCTGTGACTATATAAGTGCGCATGGACATACACATAAGGTGAGTACATTGTCGCGCTGGTTGGCTTCGATCAGTCAGGCGCATCGCGTGGCGGAAATTGAGAGCCCGTGCCAATCACTAGCGGTACGCCGTACGTTGAACGGCATTAAAAAAGAACACGGTGCCAAACCTCGACGTGTTGCGCCGGCTGTCCGGGATGAACTCATGGCGATGATCAAGCAGGCGCCGTCGGGCCTTGTTGGGGCACGTAACTGCGCCCTACTCTTAGTTGGATTCGCCGGTGCCTTGCGTCGATCGGAGCTTGCGAAACTTTGTGTCGAGGATGTTTCGTTCGATGTTCGCGGTATGATTCTGCGGCTCGGTCAGACTAAAACTGATCAAGCGGGTGAGAACGATGAGATCGCAATTCCTTATGCAAAAGGGAAACACTGTCCTGTGAAAGCGCTTAAGGCATGGCTTGCGGAGGCGAAGATTACGCAGGGGGCGATATTTCGGTCGATTTTGAAACACGGTAGCGTTGGAAAGAAAGGATTGAGTGGTTTTTCGGTGGCACAGATCATAAAGGCTTCAGTCCGGGCCGCTGGTTTAGATACAAGTTTGTACTCTGGACATTCGTTGCGGGCGGGGCTGGCGACGAGTTCCGCGCGCGAAAAGAAACCGTTTCATAAGATTAAGGCGCAGACTCGGCATAAATCCGATGTGACACTGCTTAAGTATATTCGTGATGCGGAACTATTTGAGGATAATGCGGCGGATTTGTTGTGAGTTTTTATGACCTTCTTTGGCAACATTGTATTGCACAACTACCTTTCTAGGTTTGAGGCTTCTTGATAACAGTAATTACTTTGCCACTTATTGAAAAACTATCGTCTTCGTGAAGATAGATCGGCTCGTAGTCAAAGGATGACTCTGCAGCCAAAACAATTTGCCCATTCGCACGATCGTCGATGTATCTCTTTACCGTTGCCTTGTTATCGACAATAGCGAGCACGACATCTCCAGTTTTTACATCGGTGTCGTTGCTACTAACGATAATGTAGTCCCCATCTTCAATTCGTTTGTTATTGACTTCTGCTCGATTCATCGAGAAGCCGCTTGCCTTAATTGCATACAACCCATTTGGTTTTGCGCGGCCAATGAGTTTGTTTGAGATGCGCAGGAATCCTTGAAAATTTTTTTCAGCAAATATCGTGGCTGGCCCACAGTTTGCTGTTCCAATAATTGGGATGGAGAACAGTCGAGACTTAATGTCCAACAAGCCGTTCGCCCATGTCGGTTTTGACTGTGCTTTCTCCATTATCCCCCTCGCTCGGTCGATCGTTAGAAAGCCCTTCTTCTGCAGCTGCAACAGATGATGTTTTATTTTTTGGGGAGATTCGTTGGGTAACCCAATAGCCTCGGCCATCCCACGGAGTGTAAGAGTCGCTAGGTTTTTGGCCCTCGACAGCGCCAGCAACTTTTCCTGAATTGGATGCATACGCAGTGAAGTTTAGCTGCTCTTGACTTAAAGTAAAGTCTTAAGTTATGTAAATCAGTAAAACTTGACAACGTTCCCCCGAGGCCTCATGATGTGCTTGATGTATTGCAATACCAACCTATTTTTTTTGGAGAACAAAAAATGACCGACAATCTCAAGATTCGTCAGCCCCAAGATCCTACCAAGATAAACGTGCATGAACCCTGGGAATTAAGTTACTGGAGTAAAAAGTTTAGTATTAGCCCTGACCAATTAAATGCCGCCGTGCGAACGGTCGGGCCTTCGGTTGTACGCGTGAAGCAGCATTTGGGTTTGCGCTGACCCCTATCGAGCTACGAGCCGATCCATAAAAGGGTGACCGTTCTACCCCCTACTACCACATTAGCGACGCAAAAAACCTAAACGAGATTACGCATACGAACGATCCCAAGAACGAATTAATCGAAATACGCACCTTCGCTACTATAGAAGAAGTACGTGCAGATCCCGGTTTTAAGGAAGATAACGGCGTCAACAACGATAATTACGACCGCCTCATTGGCGATTATTGGTTCGCCGATGAAGTGAAATGCTGCTTCAAAAAACCCAATGGCAATCTTTGTGTCGAACTACATAAATCGGGTTTTGTCGTAAAACTGAAAGACGAAACGATTTCCCTTGTTGGCAATAAATGCGCGAAAGATAAGTTCGGGGCCGACGCGAGAATTAAAGTCGATCGTAGTAAGTATCTCAACGAAAAACGTCGTCGTGAACAATTCATACAACTAGGACGATTACTGGCTGACAAATCGCAGCGACTTGTAACGCTCGATGCACTAAAGGAACGTACTAAAAGTGTTCAGCACCGCATTGAGGAATTTCTTGCGTCGCTCGGTGAGCGCACTGCTCGTCGGATCGGCGATATGGCGCGGTCAGGTAACACTGGCGTTATTGTTGAGGCGATCACATATAAACTCTATAAGGATGAAAACTGTAACGAAAAAAAAGAACGACATGTCGATCCGACACGGCTTGGTGTATTTAATGGAATTTCTGTAATTAATCAACACTCTTTTGCTTCGATCTATGACTCGGTACGCACGATCAACGCAGCGTATGAAAAGGCGTCGACGCTCAATGATGAACATATTAAAACGTCTCAACTCGAGTTGATTACCGCAACGCTGTCCCGGTTTGATGTTCTAGTGCAAAACATTGAACGTCTGGAGCAGGACGAGCAAGCCTTTTTTAATAGTGATCTATCGCTGTTATGCTACCTTGTCGACGACAAAGTGGAACGATATAAGGCAGCCCGTGTCGTTTTAGAGCGAATTGGCGAAAGTGCGAGCAAAGACAAGGCTAAGGTGTGGCTTGCCGAAAAAGACCAGACGTTAAAAATAGCACTCAAAGCACAAAAAATTGATATCCGCTGATTTTTGACACCATTAGGTTGCAACTTCTGTTAAGAGTAACAAGGAACGTGATTTTGAGGCACTTTAGGGTTTATTCTGTATTTTAATGAAAACATGCGTTTCAAAACAAAAGTTGATTTCACAAAATAGAAAAAAATAGTTCACGCAAGTTTAATTTGTGCGCCTAGTCACGGCGCTAGTAGAGATAGCAGTTGACGATTCACTTGCTGATGCTGTATCTGCCATTCATTCAATGTTCGCTCGGGAATCTCTGGCTGACGATCCAAAACGCTCAGGAATCGCTTGAACCAACCACGATAATAATACGACGACACTTCCCCGGTCACGTCGCTGGCTATAATCCGTCCTGGCAACATACGGATGGCAGTCATAAGTTCTTCCATGCGCATCACGCCTTGATCCCAATTTGTCTGCACTACATCCCGTGCCAGCACATCTTTATCAATCGAGAGATACACCGGCTCAGGCATGGACGCTAAGCTTGCCGAGAAATCATCGAGCAGAGCGGCCATGGATGAAAATGAGCGGCTGTGGCGAATGCCAATGAATCTCATCGCGCGTAGATTTCGCTGCACACACCAGTAGATGACCTTGCTGGAATAAAGTGGTGCTAGATGGTTCTCCCACAATCGACCCCTCTCGACGTCTGTCGAAGTAATGCCCACCACGTGCACGCGCGCGACAAACGGCAAGCGGCTCACGTGCCACACCCACGAACCGCAATGAATGCCGAACGGGTAACGCATGTTGTCGGGATGATTGTCGAACACCACAACCTGGATGCGCGTGTTGAGCGCTCGCAACCGTTCGATCAGTAGGTAACTCAGATGGTGGTAATCGCCGCTGCCCAGAAAAACAACCGGTGGACGGGCGTCCAGGATCGGAGCCAATTCCCGGCCCAATTCATTGAGCACTTGCTTACGACAACCGAAACGAATCGCTTCCTGCCGGTTGTTCAACGGAATCGTGTCCGCTTCCGGCAAAGGTTTTACCGAATCGTCAAAATTAAGTATGAGTGCGCGTGACATGATTTGCGTGCCACTGATGATCGGCTTCGAAGAAGCGTTTGAAGGGCGCCAGGATTCTCCGCAACACCGGATTGCGCACGTACACTGCGTGCTGCGTCAAACTGAAGCGCGCGCCTAGATAGCGCTTGATTTCGGGATCGGTCCAGCCAGCGACGTAACAGCGTAATCCGTGCGCCAATGCGTAATCAAGATTACGAAACCAACTGACCGCATACAGATTGTAATCCCGCGCTTGTGGATAAACGAAACCGACGTACTTATCCACCAACATACGGTTCTCGATAAAGCAGATGTTGTAACCAATGAGTTCGCCCTTGACGCGATATACAAGTACGACGCCATGGCTGGCAACGTCTTGCAGAATGGCTTTAAAGAATGCCGCGGTCAATAAATCGAAATGGATTTCGCTTTGCCGATAGACGTTCAGATAGAGCGCATAAAACGTCACTAATAACGTCTCGTCTTGAAAACGTGCATCACCTGTCGGAATCTCCTCGATCTCGAGTTCCGACACGCTCTTGAGCTTACGCCGAAGATCTTTGCGGCGCGCGCGCGACAGACGCGCGATAAATTCTTCCGTCGAAGCGAAATCGATCGGCACATAGGCTAGTGCCTGACCTTCCACCAAGATGAACCCTGCTTCGCGGCAGACATCGGCCAAACGGCGCGAGTAGGTATAAGCCGCATCGTCGACCAGCGCGGCGTCGGTCGGAATATCCTTGATGATCAAAAATGGGTAACGCGGCGCCATGTCTGTCAACAAATCGCGCACGAAAATCTCAGGCGGTGTCGCGCCAGGCAGCAATGCATATTCCGAAACCGTGGTGCCGACAAAACAGGTGTTCGGACGCAGATACCGTTTCCACCAATATGAAAATGGCAGAGCTTCCACTCTTCTGCGGACGGCGGGTTCCATAGTAGTGAGTAGATCGAATGGCACTGAAAACGCTGGCACACCGCTGTTCAGACTCAGCACCGAGAAATCTTCCGGAGGATGATCTTGAAAATGCCGAATCAAGCTGGAAGGTTCAAGAAGGTTATGAAAAGTGGGCACGGCGGTTTTCGAGACGCTGCTGCATTGATGGTTTTAGCAGACTTTACTCCTAGAGCTATCCAGCATAACGCCTGGACCTTACAGAAACCTTACGCAGACCTGACATAAAATTATCTTGGATCTGGTTGGTAAACCACTACGTACAGAATCAAACGGAGAAATGCGGCGGTGAGGTGTATAGTATTAATCGCTTACATGATATCTATAGATCACCAATTTTCTAAACAAATAATCCTTTCTCGATAGAAGCGCACATTCATGCGAATACTCGTCGTCGAAGACGATTCGATCCTGGGCGATGGCCTTTCCCGCTCCTTGAGTAGTTCCTATGCCGTGGACTGGGCCCGGGATGGAGAAAAAGCCGATTATTTTCTATCCCAGACGGATTATGCCGCCGTAATCCTTGACCTCGGTTTACCGAAGTTCGATGGGCTTGAAGTACTGCGCCGACTGCGCCAGCGAAAGACCCATACACCGGTAATCATTCTCACGGCACGTAACGATGTGGAAGACCGGGTAACGGGTCTTGATCTCGGCGCTGATGATTATCTCACCAAACCTTTCGATCTGGCTGAGTTGGAAGCACGTCTGCGGGCACTCATACGACGTAGCCATGAAAGAGCAGAAGGCATGATGGAGTTTGGAAGCTTGCGTTACGATATGAACGGTCAACGTGTTTTCATCGCTAACGAACCTGTAGATTTGTCGGCGCGCGAGATCGGCGTGTTTCAGATCCTAGCGCTGCGCGCCGGCCGGGTAGTGAGCAAAGAACAATTGCTCGATCATTTGTGTAGTTATGGTGAGGAGGTATTTCCCAATACCGTCGAAGTCTATGTACATCGCTTACGCAAAAAACTCGAAAATAGTCAGGTGATAATACGCACGATACGCGGTCTGGGTTACTTGCTGGAGAAATCACATGACAGATAAGAGCCCGACTCTGCGACGCACATTGTTATTTTATCTTTTGATTCCGCTTAGCTTATTGTGGGCGTTCAGCGCGATGGTTACCTATTTCATCGCCAAAAATTACGCCAACATCGCTTATGATCGCGCCTTGTTTGATTCTGTTGAAAGCATCGAAGAGCAAATCCACTTCAAAAACGGCAAAGCCGCTATCGATCTGCCAGAGATTGCCACAAACATCCTCCGATTCGATCAGCAGGATAAAGTTTATTTTAGCGTGCGTCAGGTTGATGGCGCCATCTTGGCCGGCGAGATCGACATTCCGGATCCTCCCCCTGACATGAGAACCGTGGGCCAAGCCATATTTCATAGCGGCATGCTGCGCGGTAAGGCTGTGCGCATTGCTTCGCTTTATGTAAATCCGGATAAACAGACGATCAGTAAGTCCGGTCAAGTGCTAGTGCAAGTGGCGGAGACACTCAACAAACGCAAAATTATGGTTAAAGAAGCATTGTGGGCGGTTATTGCCCCGCAGTTGTTTCTAATATTGCTTGCCGTTATCTCGGTATGGATAGTGGTGTCACGCTCGCTTGCACCGCTTGAGCAACTGCGTGACGCCATTAGTAATCGCTCGCACCTCGACCTGAGCCCTGTCCAAGAAGGGTCTGCACCACGCGAAGTACAACCGCTCCTGCGTGCTATCAACGATCTAATGCAACGACTAAGCCAAGTACTACGTGCGCAGCGACATTTCATCGCTGATGCCGCACATCAATTGCGTACGCCGCTCGCCGGTCTCACTATGCAGACCGACCTCGCATTGCGTCAAACCGAACCCACCGCATTACAGCATGCGCTTGGACAAATACGCACCAGTGTCGAACGCACAAATCATCTTGTGCATCAACTGTTGTCACTAGCCAGCGCTGAATCCAGCCCTGATCTAACACTGAAGCTGGAATCTTTGGATCTTAATGAGCTCGCCAGCACACAAACAGCGGAGTGGGTACCGCGCGCGATACAAAAACAAATCGACCTCGGCTACGATGGGCCAGAAAAATCGGTAGCAATATTCGGCCAAGGGTTGCTGTTACGCGAAATGTTGGCCAACATTCTAGACAATGCGATACGCTATACACCGCAAGGCGGCAAGATCACGGTGCATCTCATCGCCGGCGCGCAACCTTTTATAACGATTGAGGACAATGGACCAGGCATTCCTCCGGAAGAACGCGAACGAGTTTTCGAACGTTTTTATCGCGTGTCAGATAACGGCGAATCTGGAAGCGGCCTCGGTCTAGCGATTGTGCGCGAGATCGCTCGTACCCACGGAGCGCGTGTGTGGCTGGAAGATACTGCTGTGCAGGGTGGTTTACGTGTCTGCATCGAGTTCATGAATCCCTTCATCCACCAGTAAAGCCGAGCTGTTCGAGCTCTCGTAGCAACTGCCATCCAATCCGCCCTGCCTGCATCAATTCGTTGCTTTCCTGTCTGACGAAGGGTTCATTTTTAGTTGACATGTGGCCATGTTTGTAAGGTTCAGGAAAGGAAGGGTAGTTATATTCACGCATCGTGAGTATGCATTGCGGGCAAATGTTACGTATCAATTCCCTGCTCTCCTCCTCCCAGCTAGCGTAAAGCTAGCTCCCATTCATTATTTTCGAAAGAGAATTCATATTCATGTTATTCATTGTTGATTTCGATGGAACGATCGCTCCGACGGATACCGTCGACGCTCTCCTTGAACGGTTTGCCGATCCTGCATGGCAAAATATCGAAGAGCAGTGGGTTGCTAACCTGCTCAATTCTCGGCAATGCATGAAAGCTCAACTTGCTCTGGTGAGAGCCGATAAGACAATCTTAGAAGACTTTTTCCAGTCCATTGTCATTGATCCGTTTTTCTATGATTTCGTCCAGTACACGTCCACCTTCGCCGATGTCGCCGTGGTTAGTGACGGTCTCGACTATCCGATACGGTATGCCCTGCAAAAACTCCACATTCCGCGAATACCCGTATACGCGAACAGACTCGAATTTCTAATATACGGTTTAGATATCTCCTTCCCACACACGGATACGGCTTGTGCACATCAAAGCGGAGTGTGTAAGTGTGCCGTAGCGCGTTCGCTTAACACCGACCAAGATCTGCCGACCGTTCTCATTGGCGATGGCCGATCCGATCGATGTATTGCCAAATCCGCTGACTATGTTTTTGCTAAAGGTGCTCTTCAACAGTATTGCGAAGATGAAGGTATCATCCATACAGCATTTAATTCATTCAATGACATTCTAACCGTGATCCGTAAATGGGACACAACCCGATTCAATCAAACATTCCGGGAGAGGCCATGTCCCTTAGAAGCACGATAGATCAACTTGCCATCCAGATTTCCGCGACGTCATCCAAGACAAAGGAAATTCTTGAAAAAGATAAACGTTACTGTTCCTACGGGGACACGGTTCACTATGCTGAGCCGCCAAAGATATTCACCCAATGCGATGGAAGTTACTTATTTGATGAAAACGGGACGCCCTACCTCGACCTTCAGATGTGGTATTCAGCCGTTAATTTTGGCTATAAGAACCGCAGACTGAATGACGCCCTGAAGCGCCAGATCGACACGCTCCCGCAACTCGCCTGTCAGTACTTGCATACGGAAAAAGTGGAACTCGCCGAAGCGCTGTGTAAAGTAATGGAACAACGCCTCGGTGTGAAAGGCAGAGTACATTTCAATGTCGGCGGCGCTCAAGCGGTTGAAGATTCCCTAAAGATTGTACGTAACGCAACCGGAAAAAATCTCAACTTTGCCTTCATGGGCGGTTATCACGGCCGTACCCTCGGCGCTTCAGCCATCACCTCCAGCTATCGTTATCGGCGCCGCTTCGGTCACTTTTCCGACCGCGCGCAATTCATCCCTTTCCCCTATTGTTTTCGCTGTCCGTACGACATGAAGCGCGATACCTGCGAACTCTACTGTGTTAAGCAGTTTGAGAAACTGTTCGAGACCGAGTATCACTCGGTATGGGACAGCAAGGCGTCGCAGTCAGAGTTTGCTGCCTTTTATATTGAACCCATCCAAGGTACTGGCGGTTACGTTATCCCTCCAAGAGGATATTTCGAAGAATTGTCTCGCATCCTCAAGGAACGAAACATCTTGCTCGTTGTAGACGAGATTCAGATGGGAATACATCGGACCGGAAAATTCTGGTCCTTCGAACACTTCGGTATTCGGCCGGACATTGTGGTTTTCGGCAAAGCCATTACCAATGGTCTAAACCCCTTGTCCGGAATATGGGCAAGAGAAGATTTGATTTCACCGGAGAAGTTTCCGCCCGGGTCGACACATTCGACTTTCTCCTCCAACACATTAGGCACGACGACCGCGTTAGAGGTCATGCGTATGGTTTCAGAAACCAATTATGAAGCCAAAGTGAATGCCAAAGGCGCCTATTTCCTGTCACAACTAAAAGATCTCAAGAAGCGCTGGAAAATGGTAGGTGATGTGGATGGGATCGGGCTCGCGATGCGCATCGAGATGTGTCAGGACGATGGGTTTGCTCCGAATCAAAAACTAACCAATGCCATTTTCGAAGAAGGCTTGAAAGGCGATATCCAAGCGCGTGGGGAAAAATATGGCCTGGTGCTGGATGTCGGCGGGTACTACAAAAACGTTTTAACTCTGGCGCCCTCGCTTGAGATTACGCAAGATGAGATCGATTTGGGCATTGAGTTGCTTGAATCTCTTTTCCGACGTTGTGGTGCGGTTTGATCCAAGGCAATACGGCCATGAACTCCAACATCAAGACCACGTCGACGATAGCTTTAGGCAAGTACGGTATTTTTGAGAAACGTGGGAAAGCCGGCGTGCTCTTGGTACATGGTATTACCGGCTCGCCCACGGAAATGAAACCCCTTGTGAAAAAAATAACCGCACAGGGTTTCACCGTCGCCTGCCCGCAACTCGCAGGACATTGCTCCACACTCAAAGAACTGAAAATGACCCGCTGGACAGACTGGTACAGATCCCTTGAAACCAGCCTGGACTTTCTAAGCAGTGAATGCGATACGGTGTATGTGTCAGGATTATCCATGGGCGCATTGCTAGCACTGAAACTCGCCGCCGATCATCCAGAACGCGTGCAGGGAGTAGCCGCATTGTCGACCACCTTCTTCTACGATGGATGGAATATACCGCATCTCAAGCAACGGTTTCTGCTGCCGTTGCTAATCTATTCTCCGCTACGCTATTTATTTTCCTACCGCGAACCAGCGCCGTACGGTATAAAAGATGAGCGTATTCGCCGCCTGATTGCTACTCTTTATAATAGCAATAGCGCCAACAAGCCCGAGAAATACGGTTATTCAGAATTTCCAGGCGTGACGATTCTAGAAACCTTTCGTCTCATCAAAGCGGTAAAACATGATTTACCCAAAGTCGTCTCGCCACTTCTCATCGTGCATTCCACAGAAGATGACATGGCCAGCCTAGAGAATGCGAAGTTTCTGGCCTCGCAAGTGTCTTCCAAGCAAGTGGAAAATTTTTACGTTGACGATACTTACCATGTCCTTACTTTGGACAAGCGCAAAGAAGACGTAGCCGAACGAGTATCGGAATTTTTTTTACGCCACGAAGCAATTGCAACTAAAATGGAAATGGCGCGTTCTCGCCGCGCATGAAATACTCATGCCCTTGAAGCGGATTGCAAGACATTCGCGCCATCGGTAACTGTGCCGGCATCAACCCTTTTTAATAGCGTGTTTATGACTGTGTTTTACCGCCATACAATTTTTCTACTTGCTGTTATTCTGATCAATCCGAATTGTTGCAACGCACAAGCATCAAACGAATCTACGAAGAAAACCTGGGATGGCTACTTAGGCGCTGGTGTAATGTTGCTACCTCAATACGTGGGTGGTGCAAACAAAGTAGCGAGGCCGGTACCGCTTGCCATGCTCGAATACGAGGAGACAGCTTACATTCATCTCGATCGTGCAGGAGTGCGGCTATGGAACATCGATGACAAAATGGCATTCGGGATTGCCGCGCAACCTCGCTTTGGCTTTCACGCTAAAGACGGAAACCGCTTGACCGGAATGTCGACTCGACGCGACGCCATTGAAGGCGGCGCGACTTTCGAATGGGAGCTTCCTCAGTTGTCCCTCAGCCTAGTCTATTTTACCGACTGGTCAGACACGAGCGGCGGTCAGTCATGGCAGTTTTCCGGGGATCGCCAACTTATAGACAGTGGGCCTTGGGATATCAGCGCTTACATCGATCTCGATTATGCCAACGCGAAAATCGTTCAATATTATTTCGGTGTGCGGACGGATGAATCAACCGTTACACGGCCATCTTACCAACCAGGCGCTGCGGTTATCTCATCTCTTGGTTTCACCGGAGCTTATAAGCTGAATAAGAATTACGCTCTATTATTTGGCGGCGAGCTAAGCTTTCTTGGCGCAGCCGTCGCCGAGAGTCCTATTGTCCAACGAAGAACCGGTTTGATGAGTTATATTGGTTTAGGTTTGGTTTTCTAACAGTTGAACCCCATGTCGAAACTCGCGATTTTTTTCTGGATTGCAAACATCATTCTGGACACGGCAGGACATCTAGCATTTAAATCCGCGGCTCTCACCGAACACAAAATCGAACTACAACGCTGGAAGATGATGCTGTCTTCGCTGCCACTCTGGATCGGCATTCTGTGCTTCGGTCTGGAGTTCGGCGCGTGGTTTGCTTTGTTATCACTCATTCCACTGTCGCTGGCTATGTTGATCGGCTCCATCAATATCGTCGTCGTAATGCTAGCCGGTAAATTGCTGTTCCATGAACGCTTGGATCGCATGCGCGTGGCGGGAATGTGGTTGATTGCGATTGGGGTCGGACTCGCGGGAGGTTTCGTGTGAAGAACACACGTTTCTATATACTCGGGTTCGGCGCGCTGATGCTGTTTGATACTTGGACACAAGTATCCTTCAAGCTGGCCTCCCACCAGACGGGTGAATTCGACATGACGTGGGAATGGCTGCAAGCCGTTATCTTCAGTCCCTGGATTTACGGCGCCATAGCCGGCTATTTATGTGCTTTCGTTACTTGGATGACGCTGCTCAAGCGCGCCCCAGTCGGACCCGCGTTCGCCGCTTCACACCTTGAGGTAGTCACGGTGTTAATCGTCTCGGTGCTGTATTTCGGTGAGCGCCTCGTCCCACTGCAAATTATCGGCGGCTTGTGCATCGTGCTTGGCATCATTCTTCTGAGCCTCAGCGAGTCGAAACATTCTCATGCTTAACCTACTGCGGGAAGTTCCCCCGACGGCAGGTCTTCCTTTACACTGGCGCGATTTTCTGCCCGCCTCGGGACCTTCGCTCGAGGCCGAACTTGCCACGTTCTTGCAAATGCCGTCGGTACAGATCGAATGCTCTGGCACCGCGGCACTGATTGTCGCACTGACCACACTCAAACGCATCAGTACGCGGCGCTCGGTAATCATTCCTGCCTATACCTGTCCGCTGGTCGCGCTGGCGATTCGGCATTGCGGCCTGAAACCGGTGCTGTGCGATCTGCGCAGGAATCATTTTGATCTATCCCCACAAGCTCTGGAAGAAGCGTGTGACAACGACACCCTCGCCATCATCCCCACACATCTCGGCGGACGTGTTGCCGATATCGTCAGTGTAAAAAAAATTGCGTTACGCATTGGTGCTTTAGTGATCGAAGACGCGGCCCAATCATTGGGCGCCGCCTGGCAAGGACAGCCAGTCGGCGCGCTGGGTGATGCTGGCTTCTATAGTCTAGCAGTGGGCAAGGGCCTGACTCTTTATGAAGGTGGAGTGCTGATTGCCCACGATGCAGACCTGCGTCAGCGATTGCACGAAACGAGCAAACAAATCGTGCCCTATCGTCTAATTTGGGAGATCCGACGGCTGCTGGAACTCGCCTGCTACACCGCGCTGTATCGACCGTTCGGGCTACGCTTAGCTTATGGCGCACCGCTGCGGCGCGCATTGAGAAAAAATAAATTCATCGAAGCGGTCGGCGATGATTTTTCCTTCGACATACCAATGCACCACGTGGGCGCCTGGCGCCGAACTATCGGCGTCAATGCCTTAACGCGGCTGCCATCATTTCTTAAGGCACTCTCTGAACAGGCCATAGCGAGAAAAAAAATACTAGAAACGATTCCAGGCGTCACCGTGATGGACGATCCGGAAGGCGGTCGTGGCATCTGGCCATGCTTCATGGTGCTGATGCCGACCACGCAAACACGCGATACCGCTCTGACAAAATTGTGGCCAGCCGGCCTCGGGGTCAGCCGGCTATTCATTCACGCCTTGCCGGATTATCCCTATCTCGCCACGCAATTCAGTAAGATAGATGTCCCTAACGCGCGCGACTTCGCAGCACGACTGCTCACTATTTCCAACAGCCCGTGGTTGCGCGAAGCGGACTTTCTACAAATCTGTTCGGTGCTCGCGGAGCGCATCTGATGCTGTCAAAACGAATGACATCTATTCTAGAGCGATGAGCGCGATTCGCGTTACCTTGCCACTGATGTCGAAACGATAAGATCTGGAAAATGAAAAAACGATATGTCTCTGGCGTCTATAATCGCTTAGGCCCTGGTCTTATCACCGGTGCAGCCGACGACGACCCAAGCGGTATCGCCACCTACTCCCAGGCTGGTGCGCAGTTCGGATTCGGCCTAATCTGGACCATCTTCATGACGACGCCGCTGATGATTGGCATACAAATGCTATCAGCCCGTATTGGCTGGGCGACAGGTGAAGGGTTGGCAGCCAACATTGGCAAGATGTGCCCCCGATGGCTAACTATCTTTTTGATCTCTCTACTCGTAGTCGCCAACACTATTAACATCGCCGTTGATATCGGTGCCATGGGCGAAGCGATTCGCATTCTGATCGGAGGCAAACTTGCTGTGTATGTCATTGGCTTGGGCACCCTTTGCATCACCACACAGATTTTATTTTCGTATGAACGCATTGTGCGTATTCTCAAGTGGCTCACCCTTGGACTTTTTGCCTATGTCGCAGTCGTTTTAAGTGTCTCGGTATCTTGGCATGAAGCAATTTTGCAATCGTTCCAGCCATGGGCCCACCTTCCAACGAATGTGTCGCTCAGCGTCTATGCCACCATGGTCGTCGCGGTGTTTGGAACCACCATCAGCCCTTACTTATTTTTCTGGCAAGCGGCCCAAGAAGTTGAAGATAACAATCGTCGACCTCGCGCGGCTGAGCTGAAGACTCGTCCAGAGTACGCGGCCGAACATCTATCGCGAATCAAGGAGGACACATTTATTGGCATGGGGTTCTCCAACGTCATCGCCCTGTGCATTATTGTCGCGACCGCCGTCACCTTGAATCAGCAAGGTATCAGCGATATCCAAACTTCAGCCCAGGCGGCGGAGGCTTTGAGACCCGTAGCCGGTAAATTTGCATTTGCGCTGTTCGCACTTGGAATTATCGGGACAGGATTACTCGCGGTACCCGTTTTGGCGGGCTCCGCGGCCTACGCCGTCAGCGAATTGTTCGGCTGGAAGGCAGGTTTATCCCACCGATTTAGGGAAGCCTGGGGTTTCTACCTCATCATTGCAGTGGCCACCGGCGTGGGTACGCTCATGAGCGTCTTTGACGTTGACCCCATTAAAGCGCTGATTTGGAGTGCGATCGCCAATGGAGTCATCTCTGTGCCGATTATGGCGGTGATGATGATGATCGGGCAGTCGAAACGACTGATGGGGCGCTATACCATCAGCGCACGCCATCGGGTTTTCGGCTGGGCAGCCACGGGCATCATGGCGGCGGCTGTTGCATTCATGTTCGCGACGAGTTGACGATCAATATATACCAATCGAGTCGGCATCCATTCGAAATATCACGCCTTTCAGCTTAAAGATTATCCAACCATGTCACTTTCAGAGATAGCCATTCGACGCCCCGTCATGGCGTGGATGTTGATGGCTGGCCTTATCGTGCTGGGCGGGATTTCTTTCCTGCGTATGGGAGTGAGCCAACTACCTGACGTGGATTTTCCCGTCGTGTCCGTCAACATACGTCTTGAAGGCGCCGCGCCCGAAGTCATCGAGACGGAAATTGTCGATATCGCCGAAGACGCCGTGATGGGAATTCAAGGCGTGAGAAACGTCACATCGCGCTCGGAAAACAGTGAAGGCACGATCACCGTTGAATTTGAACTTAACCGCAATATTGACGTGGCAGTTCAAGAAGTTCAGGCAAAGATCGCGCAGATTCAACAAAAACTTCCGCGCGATATTTCTCCTCCAAGAATTTCAAAAACCAATCCCGAAGATCAACCGATCATATTTATCACGTTGAACAGCGATAAATATCCCCTGCCCTATCTCATGTCGTTTGTTAACGATCGCCTAAAGGATCAGTTCTCGATGGTTCCGGGCGTGGGCGATGTTACCTTGGCGGGTTATGTTGATCCTAACTTGCGTATCTGGGTATCCGAAAAACAACTCAATCGATACTACCTAGCGGTCACCGATGTCATCAATCTTATTCAAAGCGAGCACGCCGAATCCCCCGCCGGCCAGGTGGAAAGCGGTAATAGACAACTTTTTGTCCGCACCCTGGGTGAAGCAACGTCCGTAGAGCAGTTTGGAAATCTGAATCTGAATGCGCGTGGCGGACAACCGAATTACGCCTCCATCCCGCTGAAAAACTTTACGCGTGTCGAAGAAGGCCTGGCGGACATCACCCGGATAAGCCGCGCCATGGGAAAACCCGGCGTTGGGTTGGCTATCCTCAAACAGCGCGGCACGAACGCCGTGGAAGTCGCCAAAGCCTTGCGCGCAAAAATCGCCGAGATACAGAAAACACTCCCTGACGGCATGCAGTTAGCAGTCAATTTCGATAGCACGCGTTACATCGAACAAGCGGTGGGAGAACTGAATTTTACGTTGCTACTTTCAGCATTGCTCACTGCTGCGGTTTGCTGGTTGTTTCTCGGATCTTGGTCGTCGACTTTGAACGTTCTACTCGCGATTCCAACATCCATCATCGGAAGTTTCATCGTACTCTATTTTTCCGGATTCACGCTGAATACTTTTACCTTGCTGGGTCTTAGTCTGTCGATCGGTATTGTGGTGGATGATGCGATCATTGTATTGGAAAACATTATTCGTCACCAGGAAAAAGGTAAATCAAAATTCGACGCCGCGCTGAGCGGTTCAAAAGAAATTACCTTCGCCGCCTTGGCGGCGACAACTTCGGTTATCGCTATCTTCCTGCCCGTCGCCTTCATGACGGGCGTGGTCGGAAAATTCTTTTTTCAGTTCGGTGTGACCATCAGCGTCGCGGTGCTGCTGTCGCTGCTTGAAGCCCTCACCTTAACGCCTATGCGCTGTTCACAATTTGTCCAAAGCCGCGAACGCAGAACTCGGCTCGGAAAATCCATCGAATTCTTGTTTGAAAAAACCCGAGAGGTGTATGCCCACTCGTTAACCTGGGCGTTGCGTTACCGTTGGCAAGTGATGCTGATGGCGCTGGTACTTTTTGGATTGAGTTTTTCCCTCTTACCGTTACTAAATAAAGAGTTCCTACCACCGGAAGACCAAAGCCGTTTCAATATTCGTTTAAGCACCCCTGTGGGTTCCTCGCTTTCCTATTCGGATACGACATTCAGTAAAGTAGAGGCATTTCTTGCCGAGCGATCCGAGGTGGAGCGTTATGTTTTGCAAGTGGGCGGCGGTTCGCCGGGAGATGCTAATAGCGGTCAAGTGCTTATTACCATGAAAGACCCCGGTCATCGCGGTATTGATGCCGCCACCGGACATGAGCTCAGCCAGTTGGAATTCATGGCGGTTTGCCGAAACGAGTTCAAAAAAATTCCCGATCTACACGCTGTTATCCAAGATCTCTCCACCAGAAATTTTGTCGCTTCCAGAGGTTTTCCCGTTGAATTTGCGGTGCAGGGTCCGGAATGGGAAGACTTAGCCAAGTACTCGCGCCAAATCATGGACGAGCTCGACAAAAGCGGTTTGCTAACGGACCTCGACACCGATTATAAAGTTGGCATGCCTGAGCTACACGTAATACCGGATCGCACCGCCGCGGCAGCGCATGGCGTTAGCGTCGCCAGCATCAATCAGACAGTAAACGCCTTGATGGGCGGTGTGATCGTAGGACAATATTCAAAAGGCGGACATCGCTACGATATTCGGCTCAAGCTCGAAGAAAGTAAGCAGGATCCCGTGAATAAAATAAAAAGTATTTTTGTCAGAAATAATCGCGGCGAACTGATTCCATTAGCCAGCTTGGTAAGCGTGCAAGAGAAATCGGCGATGGTCGAGATCAACCGCAGAAATCGCGAACGATCCGTCACGATTTACGCCAATCTCAAACCTGGTTACTCGCAGCAGGCAGCGTTGAAAATGGTCGAAGAAGTGTCCAAACGCATTCTGCCGGTGGGTTATCACATTTCTATGGGCGGGAGTTCACAAACATTTACCGAATCATTTCAGAGTCTAATTTTTGCGCTGGTCCTTGGGCTTTTCGTCGCCTACATGGTACTGGCCTCGCAATTCAATAGTTTTGTGGATCCCTTTATCGTGTTGCTGGCGCTTCCGTTCAGCGTATCCGGAGTGTTCGCGGCGCTGTTCCTGACTCATCAATCGATCAACCTCTACAGCATGATTGGCATGATTTTGTTAATGGGAATCGTAAAGAAGAATTCGATTTTGCTGGTCGATTTTACCAACCAAGTCAGCACGCAGAAAAAAACTTCTGCTCACGACGCGTTGCTTGAGGCATGCCCTATCCGTTTACGTCCGATCTTAATGACGTCAGTAGCCACCATTGCGGCAGCGATACCGCTGGCATTGGCATGGGGTCCCGGCGCAGAAAGCCGTATACCCATGGCCAACGCTGTGATAGGAGGTGTCCTGGTGTCAACTGTATTCACGCTATACGTCGTTCCGTGCGCCTACAGCCTACTCTCCTCTATTAAAAGAAAGTAATCGCACACGATCACGGATATCAAAACACATAGTAAATGTTGGGTGACCTAATTCTCAGCTAATTCTCGCTCGCTATATTTATAACCACGCGAATATCCGCGTGACTTGAAGGAGTGTTAATCATGAAACGTAAAATCTATCTGGCGGCGCTGGCCGCTCTCACCGCAATCACCATCGGCACTGCCTATGCAGCGAAATCATCCGAGAACGACGCCTTGGCTATTACGGGAGCAAAGATCAGTCTGACACAGGCCGTGACCGCCGCCGAGCAGCATGTCGGCGGCAAAGCTTCCCGTGCCGAGTACGAACATCATAAAGGGCAATGGGTGTTCGATGTCGAAGTAGTTAAAGACAAAAAAGTTATGGATGTGAAAGTCAACCCGACGAGTGGCTCTGTCATCGTAGCCGCCGAGGATAAGACCGAACACGACGACCACCATGACAAGGCCGATTGATTGGCATCGGCTGTTGTGATGCCGGGGTTGCACCGTTGCCCCGGCTTTTTTTCATAATTCGGAACGGGCTCCACTGGAAACCCACGGAAAAAATTGAAATGAAAATACTTGCGCGCGAAGACGCGATGCAGATGCTGAACAAAGTCCCGGAGGTCACGCTCTACTTCTGGATCATCAAAATCATGGCGACGACCGTCGGTGAAACCGCCGCCGATTTTCTCAACTTCAATTTTCACTTCGGTTTGACCGGCACATCGGTTGTCATGAGTGTGCTATTGGCGGTTTTTCTATTTATACAGCTGCGCGCACAAAAATATGTGCCGTGGCTATATTGGCTGGCAGTCGTGTTGATCAGTATTGTTGGAACGCTCATCACAGACAATCTGGTGGACAACTTCGGCGTTCCGTTGGAAACAACGACCATCGCTTTCGGTCTGGCGTTGTTGGCGACGTTCACTGCCTGGTACGCGAGCGAGAAGACCTTGTCGATTCACACCATCTTCACGAGAAAACGTGAGATGTTCTATTGGACAGCTATTTTGCTCACGTTCGCCTTGGGCACGGCTGCAGGTGACCTTGCTGCAGAAGGATTAAAGCTCGGTTATGCAAACTCAACGCTGATGTTTGGCGCGCTCATTGTTGTCGTTACTATCGCCCATTACGTCTTCAAGGCAAATGCCGTGCTGGCGTTCTGGATTGCCTACATCCTGACGCGGCCACTCGGCGCATCATTCGGCGATTATATGTCGCAACCTGTTGCCAAGGGTGGACTTGGCTTGGGCACTGTGACCACGAGCACTATTTTCCTTGCGTCCATTACCGGCCTGGTGATTTATCTGACCGTTAGCCGGAAGGATGTGCAAGAACAAGTGGCAATCGAAACTACTGGTTCACGCTTGCCCTAGATACGGCGGCCAGTGACTTTTGACTGAGAACGCATGATCTGAGGTTATGCAATCCTGCCTAGTTGGTTTAGCAGGTTGATCGCCGCATGGCGTCATAAAACTGTTAAGGAAAAAATTTGTATGAACAATACTTCCAAATATGCTCTGAGCAAGGTTCCAGAAGTTACTATGATCTTCTGGATTATCAAAATCGCTGCGACCACACTGGGTGAAACCGGTGGCGATGCAGTGTCCATGTCAATGCACCTCGGTTATCTTATTGGGACAGGCATTTTCGCGGCAATCTTTCTGATCGCTGTACTTGCCCAAATCAAAGCAAAGGGCTTTCACCCATTGCTTTACTGGACAACCATCATCGCCACGACAACAGTCGGAACGACGTTGGCGGATTTTGCCGACCGCTCTCTTGGGATCGGCTATGCCGGGGGATCGTCGCTACTGTTTGTCCTGTTGATGGCCTCTCTGGCTATCTGGTATCGATCACTTGGCACGGTATCGGTTGAAACCATCAGCTCTCCAAAGGCCGAAATGTTCTATTGGATGACGATCATGTTTTCCCAAACGTTGGGCACGGCATTGGGCGATTGGACAGCCGACACGGCTGGTCTTGGCTATAGTGGAGGTGCGATAGTATTCAGCGCTCTGTTGGTACTCGTTGTGGCGGCATACTACTGGACAAACATATCTCGCACTCTGCTGTTCTGGTCTGCATTCATTCTCACACGCCCCCTTGGTGCTGTCGTGGGCGATTTTCTTGACAAGCCTCTCAATGCCGGCGGACTCGCATTAAGCCGCTACACGGCATCGGCAGCGCTCCTCGTATTTATTATGGCCACCATCTTGATCTTCGAACAAAGGGCGGCAAGACAAGGCCATTGATGTGACTCGAGACTTTCTGACCGACTCGACCCGGACCAAATATGGAACATTTAAATCACTCGCTGTTTCTGCTGCTCAACGCCGGTCAGGACGCTTCGGGTATCATGATCGACACGGCCCGGCTTTTAGCGGACGGTCTGATCTGGGTCGTGCCAATAGGGCTGATCATCGGCTGGCTGCGGGGCTCATTCGCCACACGGCAAGTTCTGGTCGCCGCAACGATTTCGGGGTTGGCGAGTTTGTTGATCAACGAAATTATCGGTTTGCTTTGGTATCATCCCCGACCTTTCGAAGTCGGCGTCGGCAATTTGCTAATCCCTCATGCTCAAGACAGTTCGTTTCCAAGCGATCATTTGACTTTAATTTGGGCCGTGGCTTTTAGTCTACTACTGCACAAACACTACCGGCTCGCCGGCTTGGCGCTCGCTTTGTTGGGCGTGCCGGTAGCTTGGGCACGCATTTATTTGGGTGTGCATTTTCCACTGGATATCTTCGGCGCTGGGTTAATGGCTTTGACCAGCACCTGGCTCATCTTCGTGGGAGAATATCTCCTGATCGCACCGTTGATGCGCCTGTTACTGCCAATCTATCGGACGATATTTGCCGGTTTGATCAGAAGAGGTTGGGTGAGACAATAAACGATTCTGAATCACGAGAATAATAATGCGCATCCTGCTCGTCGAAGATGATCTCATGATCGGTGAAGCAGTATCCGTTGCGCTCAAGGATGCCGCATACGCCGTAGATTGGGTAAAGGATGGCGCCGCAGCGGACAACGCACTCGAACACGGCGAACATCAGGCCGTGCTCCTCGATTTGGGCTTGCCCAAGCGCGACGGACTGGACGTGCTACATCGCCTGCGGCAGGCGCGAAATTCCGTTCCGGTCATCGTCATCACCGCTCGTGACGGCGTGGAAGATCGGATCAAGGGTCTCGATTTCGGAGCGGATGACTATTTGGTAAAGCCATTCGATGTCCACGAACTGCTTGCCCGGCTGCGCGCCATCATCCGCCGTCAGAGCGGGCAGGCGGCGCCGATACTCACCAACGGCAAAGTAAGTCTCGATCCGGCAACCCGCGAAGCACACTGCGGCGATGCCGTGGAGCTTCTGAGTGCACGCGAATTCTCCCTGTTGCATGCGCTGCTGCTCCGTCCCGGTGCCATTCTCACCCGAACAGAATTGGAAGAACGCATTTACGGCTGGAACGAGGAGGTGGAAAGCAACGCCGTGGATTTTTTGATTCACGGCATTCGTAAAAAGCTCGGCGCCCACGTCATCAAAAACGTGCGCGGCGCAGGCTGGATGGTGGAAAGATCCGAATGAAACGCTCCATGCAGCGGCATCTATCGCTCATGTTGGGAAGCGCCGTATTGCTTGCCGGTCTGGCGGCCGCAATGGCTTCCTTCGGTTTTGCATATTTTGAAGCGAAAGAATTTCAGGACGATATGCTGCGGCAGATCGCCACGCTGTCAGTGAGCAGTGCAATCGATTCAACATCGTCCGACACTCAGCGCCAGGAGCGCAGCGATAAAATTATCAACGATCCGGAATCTCGCGTCGCGGTCATTCATTTGCCCCGAGATCCACGACCCGGCTGGCTCGCTCAAGATTTGTCGTCCGGCTTCCACACACTGAACATAGGAGCAGAACGTCTTCGGATATTTATTCGCGACAGACCGCCGGGGAAACGCATCGTGGTCGCTCAGTCTACCGACGTACGAGACGAGATCGCGATCAACAGCGCGCTGCGTACGCTGATTCCCTTGTTACTCCTCCTTCCTGTCCTGGCATGGTTGATTGTGCGTATCGTTCGTAGTGAACTGGCGCCGATAACCCAGCTTTCTAAGAGTCTTGACGAGCAGCCGGCGAATCGTCCTCATCCCCTCCCGTTTGATGCTCTCCCGGACGAGATCACACCTTTCGTGCAGGCCATTAACCGTTTGCTGGAACGGGTAAATCATCTGATGGGGCAGCAAAGACGTTTCATCGCCGATGCCGCCCATGAATTGCGCACTCCCCTCACCGCATTGTCGATACAGGTACAGAATGTTCAGCAAGCCAGTTCTCTGGAAACCGTGCGCAAACGCGTGGCGCCCCTGCAAGCGGGTATCGAGCGCGCGCGCCAACTGACAGAGCAACTGCTGAACCTTGCCAGGACTCAAGCCGGAACAAACGGAGAAACGACGATCAATATCTCGACGATGGCGCGCGAGCTGATTGCGGAATACCTGCCGATGGCCGAGGCCAAGTGCATCGACCTCGGCCTTGAAGAAATTGCGCCGCTTTGCTTGCGCGCTTCACCGGAAGCATTGCGGCTGATTCTCAAGAATGCGCTGGAAAATGCCTTGAAGTACACGCCGGAAGGTGGTGAAGTGACTCTTAGACTTCTATCTGATAGCGATAAGGCCGTTATCGAAATAATCGATAATGGACCAGGAATTCCAAGCTCGGAACGTGAGCACGTATTTGATGCGTTCTACCGAATGCCAACCACAGTTGGCGAAGGCAGCGGCCTCGGACTGACTATCGCACGGGAAGCCGCAATCCGTTTAGGCGCAACCGTGAGCTTGCATGAACGACAGGAAGGACTGGGTCTCGTTTTCCGCTACCGGCAAAGACGCGAAGAAGTATGATCAGTGCGTTTATCGCGTAGGTTACCTCACTGTCTTCACCAGTAAAATAATCTGGAATGAGAGAATATTTTTATAGCGAACAAAACTCGATCAAGACGAAGTTGTTGAACGTTGTCGTCGGAGGCGTTGGTATTCATGCCATGTGAGCTATATAGCATATCCAGCAGCGTTATTATTGGAGCCAAATGGAATGTGTGACGCTAAATCTAAAGAACCGATATAGGATGAGTTGATAGCCTCTTTAGCCATCTGGTATAGCACTCGTTAACAACGGACAATACCCTACCGACAGAGGAAGCGATCCAAGAATTTGAAGCATTCATGCGTGGTCCGGACGCTGAATAGCTATAAACTGATTTCGCTTAAGATATCTCGTCGAAACGAAATACTGAAGAACGATAAACATGCCTAGCGTCTATACGACATCCAATTTCTTGCAAACCTTTCAAGGTGCGTATGAAACTTTGGATGTTCGTGCTGCAATCGTGAGCTATCAAAAACAGTGGTTATTAGTTGCGTTATCAGCACACGTGCGAGTGGATTCCATAAAAACAGCAAAGGAGGAATTTTCAGATATCATTAAGCAATTTGGTGGCATTAATTGCCCTACTTTTCAGATACTTCAACAGTGTTATTCCATTGTTGACACTGAATCATTTTTTCAAAATATCAGCAAGGGACAGCTAATATTAGATAACATCCAAATTGCACTTTCTGAACCTCTAGATCTTTTGTCCATGCCTGGGAACATTCATACAGCAAGCCTAGATACACACATAAGCCGTTGGCCCTACATCGAGCAGCAACGTCTGATTGCGATGAACAACCAGGTTGTTAATTTGCTTTTCAATGATGCAACTATTCTCCGAACTGCGGAGACTGTTGGTTATGAGACCCCGCATGCTGCCGTAAAAAAATTGTTAGATATTGACTTTAGTTCATCTAGTCAACCCAGCGTGTGGATATCGTGCGATATTCCAATACGTTTATGTTCTCCGGAAGTGACACGACTTGGTAAGGAGCTTCATCTTAAACTTCGTGCCGAAGCCCATCCGACTATTCAAGATTTATCATGCATGATTCGCTGGACTGGTCCTTATGGATCCAATGTTACCCAACAATTAAAAGTGGAGCTTACTCGTTCATCGATTAATAGAAATCCTACATTATGGTGTGGCGATGTTAAGCTCCCACTCAATCGAGACAATCATGTAACACTAGAAACCATTTCCAGCAAAGTGGGAAAACTTTGCACATATGGGATCAGACCTTTTGATTTTCTCCCGTCAGAGCAGAGTAATCCATTACTAGCAGCGTTACAGATGTTTTGTTCGCTGGAGCAAATCTGCCTGCTTTTAAGCGAGCCCCACAAAGTGGAAGCAAAGCCAAAAAATAATTCAAATGCCGCTCGATTGTTCGAAGCTACGGTTCAGTGGCTACTATCTACCCTTGGTTTTTATGCGGTATGGTTAGATAGATACGAGAAGCTCAAAGATGACAAAATGGAATATGGCACGGTTGATTGTTTAGCATATAGCGAGGAGCAAAATTTGCTGTTGCTCGTCAATTGTTCACTTACTGCGCCGGATCTCAGTGAATTTGGTAAACATGTCGATCTAGCAACACGGCTTTCCAGCCAGTTGTATCCCGATGAAAGAGTTAAGGTTCAATCGACTCTATTCACGGCCTCAGCTAAGCCCAATACAGGAGAACAAAGGGTCTATGGGTCAGCCATTAAAGTATTCTACAAAGAAGATATCGATCAACTAGTACAAACTGCTCAATCTGGACAAAGATTAGGACATCTACATTTCATGCCATTCTTTTCTAGCTTCCAACAGTAATTCAACGAAAATTTCTATGGGGCACACATAAATACCACGGCTAATACGCAGGAGTTTTCTCTGTTTTACTAAACCCGATAACGCCTGATTCACCGCCGCCCGCTTCCCTAAGTGCCACAACTGTTTCGCGGTCAAAGGGAAACCTTCCGGTAAATCAGAGGTATAATTCATAATCTTTTTAGTTAGAATTTTCATGATGTTTTTCGCTATCAGGATCATATAATGAATCTCTGACAGACAGCAGATTAGATACCCAGTACATTGGGCAGAGCAGTTGTTGACATAAGGATTCTCCATTTCTCTTAAAGATTCCACACTCATGAGCCTGTACGACACGATCAAATGTGACTATCCCCTTCCAGATCCTGAGTTTCAGGGTGAGGAATTTCAAACTAAAGATCTGGAGGAAATGCTTAACCGTTACCTTATTGCCGCCGATGGAAAACTGTGGCGATTGCATAAGGGAGTTGATTTCTTCGGAATGAATGACGTCCCGCCCGACATAGCCGAGACGGATAAGATGGAAGACACGCATTACCACGGTGACATCTGCTTCTACACCGACACTAAAGAAGGTTGGGTGGAATACCGTGCCCGTTTCACTCACGGAATGGTCGAATGGATTCACCGTATAGAGAAAAAAGTTAATTCGAACCGATAACAACTTTCTTCAATTCGAGGCGCTACCATGGTGCAGTTTGCGAAAGCGCTTTATTTTTCCTCCCCTTCGACACCCGCTGGGAAAGCGATCCTCGTGCTGGAGGATAGGGACGGTTGGTTGTACCTGAAACATCTCCTCGATCGGGAAGGACCGGCTACCCCGTTTGCTTCAGTCCAAGAATTGGAAGTTGCACTGGAAGAGAAATTGACTTTAGTGCGCACGATAACCATCTAAATTACCCAAGTTAACCTTCCATTAAAGCACTTTGATGATCGTTATCAGCGCCGTGGTCGTGCTGAAATTATTGGTCAATCAAGCCTTAATCTTTTAAGGTTCCAAATTGGAACCTTAAAGCCTTCGAGAGGCTGACGCTGATAAACGAGGTGGAGAATTGCCAATGAATAAGAAATCAATATCTCAAAGGAAGTCCAAGGTAGTGACGCCCAGTTGCCCTAAGCGCTAAGGAATATGATTTCGCTCCAGACACCACGCCTCCTCCATCCGGTTTTTGGTGCGTAGCCAGTTCAGCAAACGGCGATGTTCGCGTTCTGTGACACATAAACGCTTCACTCGCTCACGGATCACACGTTCGTCTCGTCGAGGCGAACCTATTTTCCAGGAAAGTAGCTCAGGATTCTGGGTGATCGGGTTGCGTACAGGCAAACAACAGGGGAGCGTTTGTCCTGAAAAAATAGTCCTTCCTTGCACGAAAAGGCCGGCCGGTACAGCATGTTTGGCTAAGAATAGGGCCTCTTCAAAGAGCGACATTATTTCTAGTGCTGATACGTGATCCCAGATCCAGAAGTGCTCCGTGTCACTGAGCTCCATAAAGTGATGCCAATCGCGGCTCATGAATATCCCAATGTCCCGCGCCCGCAGAGTTAAATTTTCATTTTCGTGCCACGGGAGCTTCCGCCCATCTAACCCATAGGGACGCATGGTAAACATTGCGACATCGCTCCAAATATGAAGCGCATACGCCTTGATGGCCACGGTCCGGTTGAACGCTGTGATACGGTCTAACCAATCAGCATTGCGACAACGTGTGCGCATTACCCATTTATAGCGACCAAGATGCTTTTTCTCGAGATAGCGCCGGTAGGCTTTTGCGATAGTCACGGAACGAGAAACTCTGGAGTCGGGATATGGAGACATTTTGTCGTTTAAACGATTTCGCCGAAGCACCAGAACTGCCCCGCTCTGTACGCGATTAGTGCGACACGGGAGTCGATGCATAGAACGAGGACACAGAATCGGTGGGATGACAACATTGAGTGTGCGTGCGAGTGAACCGACGATAGCCTTGGCCAATTCGGGAGTGCAGCGAACCTGTAGATACTCCGGAAACACCACTGTGTATTGCAAGAGCGAACAGTAAAGATCGACGATCGGTTTCATGGTCTTCCTGATTCCGGCAATCGGCTTCCAGCATAGAGCCTCTTTTTGCGACCGAATGAGTAATGTTTGACAATTAAGACAACGGAAAGGATTTCGCACCGCCTTGCTCGTCAGGTCCGCTGAGATCGGCGCTTTGCACGTCTGGCAGCGATTCTGTAGCGGCAAGCCGTGCATCGGACATGTGCGAAGCGAGATCAATTGAAATACTACAGAGTGGTAGCCTCGCGCGAGACAGCGCGGACAATAGCGCAACGTTGGTTCCACATGCTCAAGAACGGAGTTTCGTAACGACTCCGCAGTTGCAAAGCGCAATTCCTCTAAGGGCACGTTCAGTATCTCCGTTAGCGACTCCTTCCGCAGCAATTGCACGTGATCCCTGCTTCGAAGTCGAACGCCATATATAAGTGACGGCACACTGAAGCCAATGTTGTATCCATCGACCAGAAAGTCTTTTGCGAAGTTACTGAGACTCGGACGATTTAAGAGCCAAAAACGATTAAAAATAGCCCATAACGATTCGTAGGGTCGGATACTACCAGCGGGCCATGCGATGGCAGTCCGATTCATCGGTGAGTGTTGATGTCTTTTATTGAGATTCTCGCTACGGCCCGCATGTGCGCTTGATACTGAGTTTGAGTAATCGCCGCTTCGAGCTCGTTGCGTTTGAAAGTGAGTCGCGCATCGGTCGTATGAAATTTTCTAAATAGATGTTCGATAGCCTTCACGATATGCTCCATTGGCACTTCAAGCCGCGAACGAAGACGCTCTGGCGCGAGATGCGTATAGAGTTCCCAGAACGTTGAGGCGTATTCATTGATACGAAAGCCAGCATCGTAGGCACGACGGAAGAAAAACTGGGTGTAAGAGATTCCGCTTCCCTCGGGCCATTCTGTGTCTTGATCGTATCCGTTCAATACATACCGGAGTTCCTCCATGCTGCGAATACCGTGGAAACGTGCGTTTCGTACCATGAATCTTCCCATCAGATGAACGTCCTGTCCCTCGCTGAAGAGTGAATGCTGATAGGCGAGCTCTTGGGAGCCTATGGAAGTTACTGTGAAGCGAAATCCCAAATCGTCCATCGCATTTTGGATATTACACAGCCAACGAAATTCGAGATCGCGCATATTCTGTGCCTCATCGATCATAAATACGATGTGGTTACCGCCAGCATTGCGTGCTTCCGTGCAAAAAAAATTTACTAGTCGATCGAGTTTATCTCGGCGCGATTTGTTATCCAGATAGTGATGCTTCACCGCTGCCAGTATTTCCGTCAAAAACTCGCTTTCGTGGACGCGATCATGGTGCAAGTAAATCATGCGATAAAACGGTAACTGTTTACGGTAGCGCTCCTCGATGAGCACCTTTGCCCAGAAGCGCACCGCGCGCGATTTGCCGTAGCGCGAAGGCCCGAAGATGTATCCGCCTGGAACACGGTTGTCGATCCACTCTTCGACTGTTTGAAAAAACTCGTGAATAGGCGGCGTGAAGAGTCCATATTCCTGATGCAGAACCGGATGTTGCTCAAAGCTCTGCGCGTGAGTCACCTTACCCATTGATGGCTCTCCTTGACGCAGGAAGTAATGGCGTCGATGCCGTGGCACTTCCTTCCGTGTGCGCGATAGGCAGTGGCGCTAAGGGTTGCTCTGCCGTGCGAAGCTCATCGATCCGCTCTACCAGGAGGCGGCGGGCTTCAAGGTATGCCGGTGGCGCGGGTTTTCCATCGCGGACGATCTGCTCGCAATAATCGAGGAACGCGATAACAGGGTCGGCGTCCGAGTAGTCGAGCACTTTTCGCTCGGCGAGTGAATTGATTGCTTTGCGCATGGCAATGCTGTGCGGCGTTAGCTGCCAGGGCGGTGCTGCCTTCAGAATTCCAAGCTCTGCGCCATCCGGGGTGAACGCTCGCATCGTACGCAAATCATGAGGATCGGCTTCTATAGAAATTATTTTTCCGCATAGGCGATAGGTTTTACGAAGAACATCACTCGTATAGTTGACACCTTCGAAGTGAATGAACGGTCGCCGTCCCTGCTCGATGCTGCCTCGTACGCGGGTTTTCTTGTATAGACTGTGCAACCATCGCACTTGATCTGGATCCGCTTGACGAGGTGCACTACCGGACCCTTGCGTAAGATAATCGAGATAACCTAAGGGCGTTCGACTACCGATAGAGCTGTGACGCATCGCATTGCTGTTAGCGAAGAGTACATCCAGCAAATCTTCAAGATGCTCTATTTGGATATAGAACCGACACGCCGCGAATTCTGGATTGTTGCGCAAGATATCACCTGGGTTGCTCCCCGTCGTGTTCGGTAACCGGTGGAATCCGCGTTCTTCAAGTGTCCTAAAAAAACTCTCTATGAATGGACGATCATCCGGCCCTCTTTTTAGCCGCAGCGGTTTGGCGCCTACTACCAACTCGAGTTTGTCGATGACACGTGAGCAACGCTCTGCAAGCGCGCCATCAATGCTGAATTCATCCCAACATGCGCCGATAAACCGTGGACTGTAGCTTGAAGGAAACCCCGCATCTTCCTTGTACCGCATTTGCGGCACGATTAGATCACGAGGCTTCCAAGGCGAGAGCGCATGTTTGATTGCTTGCAAAACATCTTGCGCATTGCATTCACGGTTCAGTGAGAGGTAGTACCCCAGCACTGCTCGAGATACGACCTCCTTGATGACGATTACCCATAGTCGCTTCACAACGCGGGGAATCAGTTCACCGAAAAGTGATGGAATTAAAATGCAAAAAATGGCGTCGATTTTATGAGCGTCGCACTCGACACGTTCGAACACGCGCGTCACTGGTCGGTTCGCGCCATCACTGGTTTTGTCTTTCTTCAGTGCATCGTGTCCATAATTAGCTGCAATTGCTTTTTGCGGGTTATCGGCAATGAGTTTATGGACATGTTTTGAAAGCGAGACATATCCGACATTCTTTGTGCTGAAGGGATACTCGTTTCTTGCTTCTACTCCAAGTTCCCGCAATTTATCGAGAACACGAGTATGAAGACTTTGGATACGGATCCTGCTTTCGAAGACGGCTCCACGCTTTTTCAACTTGAGGACATGTCGATCAATAAGGTCCTTAACGACCGGGTAAGTCTCAAGAATTTGACCGAAGGCGCCAGCACCGCCCTCCGAGGTGAGACGGCTCAGGGTTACCTTAGCCTTTCGGTGATAATCTTTTTGGTGAATTCCTGGAATCAGCGCCCTAAAACCCCATATCCGTCCATCCGGGTGTGTTTTGAGACACCGTGCTCGAAGTCGACTAATTTCCCGAATCGGGATATTAGTGTTGGCTTCTATTTTTTTACCGGGCACGCCCTCAAGGTACAGCGTGATTGCTTTGGCCCGATTGATATATAACCGGCGTCTGGATTCGGGTCCCTTGATGACCTGTTCGTCTACTGTTGGCCAGAGACTCGTGTCGGAAATCTCAGGGTCTAAAGTGCTGCGACTAAAACGTGCGGAGTACAGGTATCGCATCTGCGCGCCTTTAGGCTGGAAAACTAAAACTTAAGACCGCGGAATAATTAAAACAATGTGATACAGACTGTGGGATTTAGGTAAATTTTTTATTAAATTGTTTTCTGAAGGCTAATGCTTACTTAAATGATATTTAAGATAAAAGTTGAAGCATCAAAAAACATTTTTGATTTATCAGCTACTTGTGATTTCCCGAGATTCAAGGTGTTTCTTTCTCATTCGTTTTATAAATCATAATTTAAAACTACTCTCTTCCATTAATACCTAACCTCTGACTCCAGATTTTCGCAACAGTTTAATTTGAAAAAGTGTGTTGCGCTCTTCTTCCTCCAGCACCGACTGAATGTAGCGAATGGTTCCACGGTAACGCGGGATCACATTATATTTAAGAGCATTAACACGTTTCTGAGTTTTGCGCTGTTCCTCCAAAAGTCGCCACAGCGCGGTCTCGGCTTCGCCTTGGCGCGCTAGCAACGCCGCCGTATGCGCGAGTTTGTGACGCGCCTGATCAAAACTGGTGTCCGTCCACATCAGGCCCACGGGTTGTAGCGGCAAAGTTTCGGCGCTCACAGCGGGATATTCCACGCCAATGCTGGAGCGCGGCAGGATGTTAAGACGAATGGCGGGCTGTAGGCCGAGAGCTGACTGGCGCAGCATTTGGCTGCCCATGCGCATCTGCGCCAAGGCCAGCCAGCGATAAGATTCCACAAGAGCATCACGTACTTCCATGCGAAGCTTACGGTATTGGTTTAAGCGCTCATACACTAGACGCGTGAGCAACTCACGTTTGCGTTCGAGCATGGCGTGGCCTTGCTCGAGAAATAGCACCTGACGCCTGAGACTCAGCAGCGCGCTTTTGGTCGGCGGTATTTTTAGGCGGTCTTTCATGCCGCTTGCGTGATTTTCTCGTAGTGGTGATATTTCGCGAGATCAGCCTCGCTCACTCGCGTGAGCGCGTCACGTGGTAACAAGGATAGTAATTGCCAAGCCAGCGTGAGCGTTTCGATGATGGAGCGGTCTTCGTCTTCGCGCTGGGCGACAAAGCGTTCCTCGAATGCCTTGGCAAAGGCCAGATATTGGCGATCGGTTTCGCCCAGTTCTTCGGCGCCGATAATCGAGGCGAGATTGCGCACTTCCAGCGCCTTGGCATAGGCGGCATACAATTGGCTCGCGACTCGCGGATGATCCTCGCGCGTGTCGTCCTTGCCGATGCCGTCCTTCATCAAGCGAGACAGCGAGGGCGGTACGTTCACGGGCGGATAAATACCTTGCATGTGCAGCTCACGCGACAACACCACTTGGCCTTCGGTGATGTACCCGGTGAGATCCGGAATCGGATGAGTGATGTCGTCGCTGGGCATGGACAATATCGGCACCATGGTAATCGAGCCGCGGCGATTCTTGACGCGTCCCGCGCGTTCGTAAATTTCCGCCAGGTCCGAATATAAATATCCAGGGTAACCTTTGCGCGAAGGCACGTCGCCCTTGGCGGTGGCGACTTCACGCAAGGCTTCGGCATAGTTGGTCATGTCGGTGATAACCACCAACACGTGCAGATCGAGATCGTAGGCCAAATATTCCGCCGCGGTCAGGGCGGTGCGTGGCAAGATTAGCCGTTCAATGGGCGGATCGTCGGCCAGATTGATGAACATCACTACATTGCCGAGCACCCCGCTGCTTTCAAAATCTTCTTCAAAAAAACGCGCATCGGCATACGAGATGCCCATGGCCGCGAATACCACCACGAAGCGCGATTCCTCGCCCGTGAGTTTTGCTTGGCGCACGATCTGCGCCGCCAATCGATTCTGCGGCAGACCTGAACCGGAAAAAATAGGAAGTTTTTGTCCACGCACCAACGAGTTCAAGCCATCGATGGTGGAAATGCCCGTTTGAATGAATTCGCGCGGATAGGCGCGCGCCGCTGGATTCATCGGCGCGCCATTGACGTTGCGTTTTAAATTCGACACCAGCGGCGGACGTCCATCACGTGGTGCGCCGATGCCGTTGAAAATTCTTCCTAGCAGATCGCGCGACAAGGGTAGCTCGAAGGGTTCATCAAGAAACTGCACCCAAGTGCGTTCCAGATCGAGATCTTCGGTGCCTTCAAAAATTTGCACCAGCACCACGTCATCGGAAGTGCGTATCACTTGACCGTTGCGTTTATGTCCACGGTAATCGCGTACCGCAACCCGATCGCCCAGCGCCACGCCAGGCACGCCACGCAAATACAGCAAGCCGCCGCGCGCCGCCGAACTCATTCGATATTCTTTTTCTTTCATAAAAATCCTTCTTTATCGCGATTCATGCCTTCGATGTCGTAGGTTTGGCATACTCCATTTGCAATCCAGCGAAAGAATTTTGAATTTCGCGCCGCACCGCCTTGAGCTCTTCTAGCTGTTGACTCGAATACGACGACTTAACGCGGCGCATGCGCGCGAGTATTGGCAATCCCAGCAACTGTTGTACGGGCACGCCGATATCGAGCAAGGCTTGGCCTTGATGACAAGTTTCCAAGACCAGATCGAGTAGAATGAATTGTTTTTGTGGCGAACAAAAACTGTCGATGTCGTCGAGCGCGCTTTGTTGTAGCACGCCCTCTTTTATCATCGACGCGCCTTCCAGCGCCCAGCGTTGCGTGGGCGATAAAGCTTCCGGACCCACGAGGTTGACGATGCGCGCGAGTTCATCCGCTTGCGCCAGCAAGCGCATGGCTTCGGCGCGGCATTCACTCCAGCGCGAATCCACGTGCGCATGCCACCATTTGGCCGCGGCGTTGACGTAGCCGGAAAAACTATCGGTCCAATCCACCGAAGGATAATGGCGCGCATCGGCGAGATGTTTGGACAAGGCCCAAAAGGTCTGCACGATCTCCTTGGTATGGCTCGTGACTGGTTCGGAAAAATCGCCACCGGGCGGCGACACCGCGCCGATCAAGCTGACCGAGCCGTGCTTTCCAGAAAGCGTTTCGACGCGCCCCGCGCGTTCGTAGAACGCCGCCAAACGCGAAGCCAAATAAGCCGGATAGCCCTCCTCCACGGGCATTTGCTCCAAGCGTCCCGCGACTTCGCGCAAGGCTTCGGCCCAACGGCTGGTGGAATCCGCCACCATCACCACGTCGTAACCTTGATCGCGATAGTATTCAGCCAGCGTCACGCCTACATAGATCGAGGCTTCGCGCGCCACCACGGGCATGTTGGAAGTGTTGGCGACTAAAATGGTGCGCTCCATCAGCAGCCGGCCAGTGTAGGGATCGGTAAGTTTGGGAAAGGTTTCGAGAATCTCGACCAGTTCATTGCCGCGCTCGCCGCAACCGACATAGATCACGATCTCGGCATTCGACCAACGCGCGATTTGCTGTTGCACCACGGTTTTGCCAGCGCCAAAAGGTCCGGGCACCGCGGCCTTGCCGCCCTTGAGTAGCGGGAAAAGCGTATCGAGTACGCGTTGACCGGTAATGAGCGGCTCGGCGGCATGATCGCGCCGTTGATACGGACGCGCGCGCCGCACCGGCCAGCGGTGATAAAGCTTAAGCTCGCGCGTTTCGCCGCTCGCGGTTTTTACCCGTGCAATGATTTGCTCCAGCTTGTACTCGCCAGCGTTGGCTAATTCCATCAGCTCACCGCTGACATCCGGTGGCACCAACACGCGATGTTGGATGGTTTTGGTTTCTTGCGCTGTGCCAAGAACCGCGCCAGCACTTACCGGTTTGCCGCGAGCCAAGTCTTTGGATGGTTCGAATTTCCAACTACGTTCGCGATCGAGTGGCACGGCTTGGAGTCCGCGCGCAATGTGATCGCCGCTTTGTTCGCGGATCGCCGCCAGCGGCCGCTGCACGCCGTCAAAAATATTGCCGAGCAAACCGGGTCCGAGCTCGACCGCCAGCGGATGGCCGAGCGGTTCGGCGGCTTCGCCCGGACGCACCGATTCGGTCGATTCATATACTTGCACCACAGCCAGGTCGCCTTCGCGCCCGATGACTTCACCCACCAAGCCCAGTTTGCCGATGCGCACCTGTTCACCGTTTAGCACGCGCGGCAGCTTAACGGTGACAATGGGTCCGTTGATCTCGACAATTTTTCCCGCCACGGATTTATCCATCGATCATGGCTCCTATCGATGCGGTGGAAGCGAATAGACGTTCCATGATTATTTGGTGCAGTCCATCCTGCAATCGTTCAAGACGCCCTTCAAAACTATTGTCCACGCGAATCGTGTCGGCGACATTGCGTAGCCGCACACCGCCCGAACAAGAAATCGATTCAGGTGCCAGCACGATATGGTTTTTTACTCCCGCCTCGCGACAGAAAATTTCCCAGCCCTTGGATAAACGCGCGTGATCGCGCGCGTTCACCTCGGCCACGAGTTCCTGCGCCGCCACCGCGTTAGCCGCTTGCGTTAGAAGTTTTCGCATCAAGGGCAGATAGGTTTTTTCATCCGTTATTAGTTTTTCGATCTCCGTTGGCAAATGCGCCATGACGGCCAGCACCAGATTCCAACGCAAACGATCGACTTCTTCTTGTTGTTTAATTTCCGCGGCCTGCTGGCGCTGACGAAAAGCGCGCTCGGCCACCGCCTTGGCCGCGAGAATTTCCCGTTCCTCGCGTAAACGCTGGCGCTCATTGGCGTCGGTAATGATTTGATCGCGTGAACGGCGCGCGTGCGCCATGTGTTCATCGGCCAGCGCTTTAGCGCGCGCGATCAACGCGGTTTCGAGATCGCCGATGGGCGTGGATTTTTTTTCGGATGACTTTTTCATGGTTTTGCTTGCAATGCTTGCGATCCTAAGATGGCGTGCAATACATCCTCCACTTGTGGATGATAATCCTCGGGTGTATGCAGCGGTGGTACTTCGGCAATCACGATACGACCGCCCTGTTCGCGCACGTGCTTAAGCCAGCGTCCTTGGCTGCGCGCCAGGTTATGTTCGAGAAACACCAGCACCTTTTCCTGATTGCGCACCAAATCGGCGAGCAAATTTTCCAGCTGTTCGACGGTCGCATCCGCCAGCGTTTCGATGCCGATCAGGCTGAAACCTTCGGTCAGTGCCACCGAGCCTAGCGCGATCATGCGTGTTGCCGTGATTTGTGGGTTGGGTTCGATTGCCATCATTCGATCTCAACCGATTCGGCCTAACAACAGAATGGTCACGACCAAACCGTAAATCGCGATGCCTTCGGCCAGCCCCAAATAAATCAGAGTGCGCCCGAACATTTCCGGTTTTTCGGCGATAACCGCGAGCGATGCCGCGCCCACTGGCCCCACCGCGATGCCAGCGCCGATGGTGGCCAAGGCCGTGGGAATGCCGATGCCGATCAGGGCCAAACCCAGTCCGACCGAAATTTCGCGCGCTGCTGCCACGGCCGGCTCAGCGGCCATCACGCGTTCGACACCGAGAAACAACAGCCCAATCTCGGCTAACACGAACAAAATTAAATTGACGCCCACCGTGCCCTTGAGCCAGCGTTTAACGCGAACACGTCGCCGCAAGGGACGGAATTCGAAATAGACACCCAACATCATGATGCCCACCAGACACATCGTCATTAAGCCCACTAGCCAGTACATTGCACGCTCCTTATATAAGAGAAAACTTTCTGTCTGTTCATGCGCGTTTAATTTTTAACTGCCGATTCCACTCCCAAGATCAATGGTCGGAACTCGCGTCCATCGCCGCTGAAGAAACGCGAGAAGCCTTCGTAATATTCCAGACGCAACACTTGAATCGCAACGATGCCGCCTTCGAGTACTAGGATAAACACGTTGCCCAACAGCACCGTCAGCCAGTGCCCGGTGAAATCCATCATGCCCGCGAGCGTGAACACCGCGATCGCCAACGCCACGTGATTTAACGAGAACGCCGCCACGCGCAGAAACGACAGCGTGTTGGCCAGATAACTCATCACCGTTTCGAAACCCTCGATGAATACCACCAGCACGCGCTCGCCGAAGGCGGCGTGATAGTGATGCCACTTGTAAGCCAGCACCGCGGCGAAGGGAATGACAATCGCCGCGGCTTCCACCGCGCCAAAGGCGCCAGCGCTGATCTCGCGATAAGCGCCGTAAAGCAAGCCGAGGTAAAACAGCATGCCCGCCAGTCCCTTGCCATCGAGCAAGGCTTCGGCGTAACAGCCATCGATCAGGCGGTTATAAACGGTAAGCGCGGTGGCGATCAGAATGAAACCAATGCCCCAGTACAGCGCCAGCGTGAGCATGCGGGTAGGATCGGACAGTGGCGACATCCACAACGGATGCAGCAATTCTTCATATCCAAAAATACTGCCGTAAAAAAATCCGAAAACCATGGATGACAAGCCCGCCGCCAGCGCGAACCAACGAAACTCGCCTAACAGGCGGCGCAGCGTAAACGCCAACGCGGCGATCACGGCGCCGTGGCCGACGTCGCCGAACATCATGCCGAACATGGCCACAAAAGTAATGGCGAATAACCAGGTGGGATCGACTTCGCCATAACGGGGAACGCCATAGTTTTTAACCAGCGACAGAAACGGCCGCAATAGTCGCGGATGACGAATAACGGAAGGAACCAAGGCGCGTTCGCTCGGCAAAGGATCGCGCGTCGTCAGCACGAAGCGATTGCCCAGCCGTTGACGCAAACGCTCGTGCACGCGCGTCAAGTCTTGCTTCGGCACCCAACCGCCGATGAAAGATAAACCGCCACGACCGCGCAGTGCCTCGCCGAGTTCGGCATAGGGAGCCGCGAGCCTGAGCAGTTGTTGCGCGGCGATTAATTTATCCGTGAATCCTTTTTGCGTGGTTTCCATCACGCGGCATTGACTGTTAATTTTCTCCAACAACTGATCAAAACGCGCTTGCAGATCGCGTCGCGCCTTCTCGGGTCGCTCATGCAATTCAGGCGGGATGTCCACGCCTCGCCAACCCGCGGCCTGCAACACCGGACGTATTTCGTCCTCGCGGCCTTTGGGGCCAGCGACGATGATGTGCGTGTGATCGTTACTGTGCATGAAGGCGCGGGCGATATAGCCAGCGAGTGTCACCGCTTCGCCGAGGCGCTCGACGTTGACCGTGGGCACGGTGCCGATGTGCACGTCGACAAAACGTTTGGGTCCCGCGAGCAAGCCTAAATCGATATCGAGCGCGGAAAAATTATCCAGCGAACGCAACAATTGATCCACGTGCTTGCGTTCTTCCTCAATGCGGCGCAAGGCCTCTTGGTTACGCGAGCATTCGAGCCATACTTCGCGCAACCATTCGTCCAGTTGCTGAATTTCCTGTTCACTGACTTGTTGCAAATCCGTTTGTCCCGCGGCAGTGAACGCTGGCGTGCCGCAATGCGACAAGATTTTATCCAAGCGCGAACGTGCGCTGCGATAAGCTTCGCGATACGACTCACCGGGAAATTCCGGAAGTTGTTCGGCATGGATTTTAGATGTTTCCGGATTGAACAGCCCGGCATCGGCCAACACCAGCGCGGCTAACGCGGCGTCTTCGCGCAGACACTGGAGTGCGATGCGTTTCACGGGTAGAGACTTAAACATGGGCGCTGCTCAACTAGGCACCGCAGTGATACCCGCGGCCTCGCGTATGAGTTCAGGCGCAAGCTTCAGACGCTTGCCCTTGATCGCGGCGCGCACGCGGCGCAGATCGCGTTCACGCAATAACAAGTAAGCAAAGGCGCGCGCTAAGTTAAAGGCGCTGCGTTGCAATACCGATTCTGCCAGGCGCCACGATTCGTGCTCCAATATATAAGTCACTTGCGTGGTGCTGTTTGCTTGCGCCAGCCATTTTGAAAACGGCGCGGGTAGCTGCGCCATGATTTCCTCGAAGCTGTTGAGTTGAGACAGCACCTGCAAGGCCTGGCGGCTAAGACGGTAAGAGGAAGGAATAAGTAAATAGTATGTCTCGGCGGGAGACAGGCCATAGGCTAAGCGGTAGCGCAGCAACCACACTAAGTTCAGCCGGTCGATAATGCCGCCAACGAGCTTGCGCAACGGACCCGAAGCACCGCCCCTGATGCTGCGTGCGCGTTTCGCGAGCCCGGCGAAATATTGCCGATCGATGGCGGCATCGAGCGCAAACGGTTCATGGCGTTCTTCGAATATACGGCGCACTTGGCGCGCGAGATGGGCGAAGGCCGTGCCTTCTTCCAGCTGCCGCAGCACTTCGGCGACATCCTCGGTGCGCAGCAAGGTTTCCAACGGTAGGCGCGCGAAACTGCCCATGTCGACAAATTCTTCGCGGATAGTCGCGGCATCTTGGCCGTTCAATTTTCCGCGCAGCAGTGTTTTAAGGTTACTCAGCTCAAAACGATAGGCCCAGTAAATAAGAAAATCGCGTTCGCCACTGGTCACGGCACGCGTTAGAACTAAAAGCTCGTCCAGCAATATAGTGATGAGCCGTTGTTCGCGCGTGCGCGGCGATATCGTGGTTTCGCCAGGATGGAAATCGGTAATGCCCGCCGCCAACAACACTTCCGTTTCTTGGCCCAGCGGAAGTTGAATTAAGTTTTCGAGTTGCAGTGGAGATAATAATCGCGCGGCCAGCACCGAGGTGCGGCCGTGGAGATAGGCGTAAGCCGCGGCGTCGCTCATGTCAGCTCCTTTCCGGGTCGAGCAACAGCGCTAATGCTGCTTGAGTAGCCTCCTGTTCCCGTTCTTTTGCTTGCGTGCGCAATTGTACGCGCCGTTCTTCGTAGCGCCGCGTCAGCTCCGCCACCGCTTGCAGCGCGCGCTCCTCGGCTTTTTCGATGAACGCGGCGCGTAATTCTGGCACGCGTGCCTCGAACTGCTGTTCCATGTTGCGCGCTTCCTCGAGCGCTTGCTGGATCATGCGTTCGCGTTTAAGCTCGGCCTCGCGCACAATCGCCTCTGCTTGAAGCTCGGTATCAAGCAAGCGTTGCAATTCATCTTCCATTTCTTCCGCCATGCGAGCTCCGTTAATTTTCCTTAGACCGCCACCCACAAAACCAAACCGGCCACGGCAATTCCTCCTCCCAGCGTACGAAACCAAAATGGATTCACTGTGCGTTGCATCAATGCGCCTATTGCAAATCCTAAGCCGTGCAATAAAGCGGTGGCGCACAAGAAACCAGCGCCATATGACAGAGCCAATGCCGCTTGCGGCAATTCGCTGGCGTGAGCGTGTCCATGAAAAGCGGCGAAAACAGCGACCAGCATTAAACTCAGCATCAGAGACAGGCGCGCGGCCGATGCGATGAGCAGACCTAATACAAGCACCGAGCTGGCGATGCCAGCTTCGACTAGAGGAAACCCAATGCCCGCCCAAGACAAGGATGCGCCGACAATCATCGCCGCCATGAACGTTAACGGAATGATCCAGCGCCTGGCGCCATGACCCTGCGCCGCCCATAGGCCGATCGCCAGCATGGCTAGCATGTGATCTAAACCGGTGAAAGGATGCGCCAAGCCCGTGCCCCAACTCGCGTCATGCATGGCGCTGATATGTGCTTGCGCTGTTTGCGCCAGAAACATCATGGCGATGGCGGTCATACTCAAATGCCAGCGTTTCATTGTCATCTCCTTGCTGAACTGTTTATCTAACCTTCACCTTAATTAATTCCTCACCTTCCGGATCGGTGACGTGCACGGCACAGGCGATGCACGGATCGAAACTGTGAATCGTGCGCAGAATTTCAATCGGTTGCTTGGCGTCGTGCAGCCTATGACCCTTGAGCGCGGCCTCATAAGGCCCTTCCTGGCCCGCGGCATCGCGCGGTCCCGCGTTCCAGGTGCTCGGCACCACCGCTTGATAATTGTCGATCTTGGCGTCTTTAATCACGATCCAATGCGCCAGCGCGCCGCGCGGCGCTTCCATATAGCCCACGCCTTTGGCCAATTGCGGCCAGGTGGATGGTTCCCATTTTTGTTCGTTAAAAGTTTTGACGTCGCCGGCTTTGATATTGGCGATAAGTTGGTTATACCAACCGAGCATGGCGTCGCCGAAAATTTTTGTTTCCAGGGTGCGCGCGGCGGTGCGGCCCAGTGTCGAGTACAGCGCTTGCACTGGAGCATCTAGTTTTTTGAGCGTCATGTTCACCAGTTCCTTGGTTTGCTCATGGCCTTTGGCGTAAAGCATCAGCACGCGCGCCAGCGGCCCGACTTCCATGGGTTTGCCTTTCCAGCGCGGCGACTTTAACCAGGAATAACTTTTATCCGTGTCGAGATTGGCATACGGCGGCTTGGGGCCAGTGTAATTCAACGTGGTTTCGCCAGCGTAAGGATGCAGGCCTTTGTTCTTGCCATCGCGGTAGTCGTACCACGAGTGCGCCACGTATTCTTGTATCTGATCTTCGGCGTTGAGATCGACATCGTGAATCGTCGACAAGTCGCGGTTTAGTATCACGCCACGTGGCACCAAAAAACTATTCACATCGTTCGAACCCTTGGCCGGAAAATCGCCATAGGTCATGAAGTTGCCCACGCCCTCGCCTTGCGCGCCCCAATCCTTATAGAAGCTGGCGATGGCGAGCGTGTCGGGCACGTACACTTGATTCACGAATTGGCGCATGGAGTCGATAATGGTTTTTACTTTTTCCAAGCCAAGCATGTTGACCGCGGTCGCACCCGTGCCACCGCGGTAATGCGGACCCTTGCCCTGGCCTGGATGCTGCGGATGCACGCTAATGGCACTGGGCATGCCGCCGACGAGAAAGTTTGGGTGCGGATTTTTGCCTCCGAAAATCGTATGCAGCTGAGCCACGTCGCGTTGCCACGCAAGCGCCTCCAGATAATGCGCCACCGCCATGAGATTGGCTTCAGGCGGCAGTTTGTACGCGGGATGTCCCCAGTAACCGTTGGCGAAGATGCCGAGTTGCCCGCCTTCGACGAAGTTCTTGAGCTTCTTCTGCATGTCGGAAAAATATCCGGGCGAGGACTTGGAATAATTGCTGATCGATTGCGCCAGCTCCGAGGTTTTCTTGGGATCGGCCTTGAGCGCTGATACCACGTCCACCCAATCGAGCGCGTGCAAATGATAAAAATGCATGACATGGTCGTGCACGTATTGCGCACCGATCATGAGATTGCGTATCAGTTGCGCGTTCGCGGGAATTTCTATTTTCAAGGCGTCTTCCACCGCGCGCACCGAGGCGATGCCATGCACCAGCGTGCACACGCCGCAGATGCGCTGAGCGAAGGCCCAGGCGTCGCGCGGATCGCGTCCGCGCAAAATAATTTCTATGCCACGCACCATGGTGCCCGCGCTCGAAGCCTGAGTGATGACGCCGTTGGCGTCGGTCTGGGCCTCGATGCGTAAATGGCCTTCGATGCGAGTGATCGGATCGACAACGACAGTTTGTGCGCTCATGTTTTGTCTTCCTGGTTTGGTGACGGTTTAGTTTTTTCTAACCCGTCGGCATTAACTATTTAGCCAAATGTTCCGCGATCAATTCCGTCAGGCTCAGCACTTTTATGTCCATGTGATTGTGCTCCAGGCCCTCCTCCAACATGTTGCGGCAGTTGGAACAGGCGGTCACCATGGCGCTGACGCCGATTCTGTCGAGTTGTTTTTTCTTGCGACTGAACACCTTGATGCGCAAGGGCTCGGCGCGTTCATTGGCACTGACACCGCCACCACCGCCGCAGCACCAATTCATGTTGCCCGCGTTGTCCATCTCCACGTAATCTGGCGCCACCATCTTCAATAAATTGCGCGGTTGATCGTGTACTCCGCCGCGACGCACCAATTGGCAGGGATCGTGAAAAGTCATGCGCTTGGTTTCGAGTCCTTCGGTGCGCAATTTTCCCGCCGCGCGTAATTCGTCCAACACCTCGAGGATATGTTTAACTTTAAACGTGAATCGTCGGCCGATCAGGTTGGGACCTTCCCAACGCAGCGCGGTATAAGCGTGGCCGCATTCCGGACTGATAACGGTTTTGACTTTTAATTTTTCGGCGGCGTCGACGATGCGCTTGACCATCACCGCGGCCAGTTCCGAAGAGCCGATCTGCATGCCGCTGTTGGTGGCTTCATACGCGGTCGACGACAAGGTCCAGCTGACACCCGCTTGATGAAAAATTTGCGCCGCCGCGCCCATGAACTCTGGAAACTGCATGATCTCCGCCGAAGACATCAGTAATAGGTAATCGACGCCGACCTTGTCGAGCGGAATGTCGAGACCCGTGTCTTTCGCGGCGTGCTTGATCTGGGCTCTTAACGTATCGGCGGTGACTCCCATGGGACTGCCGATTTCTATCGAGCGGACGGTGGCTTCCTTAAGTCCAGCGGGCGCGTGGCCCGACGCCACCATGCCTTCGCGCACTTTGCGCACCATGTACACGATGTCGTTGCCGACGGGACAAACCATGCTGCAACGCCCGCACAAGGTGCAACTGTCGTAGATCAGCGTTTCCCATTCTTCAAGTTCGGCGTCAGTCGGCGCCTTGGCCAGACCGAACATTTTTAGCAAACGGCCTTCGAGCGTAAATTCCCGATACCAAACTTTTCGCAGCGGCTCGAGTTTGTGAATGGGCGTGTATTTAGGATCGCCGGTTTCGGTGAAGAACAAACAGGCATCCGCGCACATGCCGCAATGCACACAGCTGTTGAAGAACGAAGCAATAGGTGCGTCGATTTTGTCGATCATCGCGGCTAAACCTTGTTGCAAAGAAACGCTCATACGGCTACTCCTTTGCGCGCTGCCATCGCGCCCGTGTACCAGCGTGAAAAAATAAAAGTGAAGGCATGCATCAACTTGGTGAACGGAAACATCACCAGCAGCAACTCAACGCTGAGAATATGTAAGGTGAGCATTTGCGTGTAATCAAGCATCGCGCCATGGAGTAATAAATAACCGGTGAGCAGCGGCAACAGAGTGACTAGCCAAACTAAATAATCCTGAAAAGTGGATAGAAATCGCCGCACGGGATTTATAAAGCGATGCACGCCCAGCGCGATCAACGCACCAATGGAGAGGATGGATACTATTTCGATTGCCGCATTCGGCAGCGCAGGCCAGCCAATGCCTAGAACATTATGAAACAAGCGGATATGCGGCGCGAATAAAAAGAGCGTGATAAAAAATCCCAAATGAAAAATATATCCGCCGATAAGCACCAACCCGGCTTTTTTCATCAGGCCCATCGGCGGAATGCTGCGCATAAACACCGTGCGCCAGCCGCCCAGAATGCCGCTCGCGCGCGCTTCCGACAAATCAGGTTTGCGGTTCAGCATCCACATCTCAAGCAGACGAATCACGACACCGGCTGAAAAAATGACGACGGCAATTTGCAAACCAGTTCCACGCGCCCATTGCAGAACATCAAAGACGTTCATGATTTTGGCCCTCCTTTTAAATCATCAACGGTAAGCGGCTTACGCGTGCGTTTGGTTTCCGCTTTGGTGCCACGGCCGGCTAAACCGGCGGCGACGCCAATAGCCGCGCCGGCCACGACGCCGATGGCAGCCCAGTTGGTGACATCCTTGGTTGGCGCGCTGAGCGCGGTGTAGAAACTGCCCGCGTCCCAAAAATCCGGTTCCGAGCAGCCAAGGCAACCGTGCCCCGATTCGATGGGGAAGCTCACTCCTCCATTCCATTTGGTCGTGGCGCAGGCATTATGCGTGGTTGGGCCTTTGCAACCGAGCTCGAACAGACACCAGCCGTTGCGCGCGCCTTCATCGTCAAAACTCTTGGCGAATTTACCTTGATCGTAAAACGGACGGCGATAGCAACGGTCGTGAATACTATCGCCGTAGAAAGCCAGCGGACGGCCTTTGTCATCGAGATCGGGAATGGTGCCCAGAGTTAACACGTGCGCAATGACGCCCGTCATCACCACTGGAATCGGCGGACAGCCTGGGACGTTAACGATCGGTTTGTCCTTGACGATGTCGGACACGGCGACCGCGCCCGTGGGATTGGGGTTGGCGTGTGGAATGCCACCATAAGCGGCGCAGGTGCCGACCGATACGATCGCCGCCGCGCCCTTGGCGGTCTCGACCAACATGTCGTGGTTGCTGATGCCCGCGATGGTTGAATAAACCCCGCCGTCCTTGGTGGGTATCGAGCCGTCCACCACCAATAGATATTTTCCGTAGTGATCTTTCATGGCTTGCTCGCGCGCTTGTTCAGCCGCCGTGCCCGAGGCGGCTTGCAGCGTGTGATGGTAATCGAGCGAGATGGCGTCGAAGATCAATCCTTCCAGTGTGGGCGAATGCGAGCGCGTGATCGACTCCGTGCAGCCAGTGCATTCTTGAAACGACAGCCAGATCACCGATTGACGTTTTACCTTGGCGAGTTTCTCCGCCATTTCCACGGCCATGGCTGGCGGCATGGCCATGAGTGAGGCGATGGAAGCGCAAAATTTAAGAAATGATCGGCGGCTGATACCGCGTTGCGCCAAAGTTTCCACTAAGGTTTTATCGTCAGACATCGGTCTCTCCTTTGTCGACTTGATTCGTTGACATCAATCGCGAGCGTAAATTTTCCAGACCCAGGCGCGCATCCGCTGGATGTGTGCGCAGAATTTCAGGAACGTAGGCGACTTCAATGAATTCGGCGAGAATCGTGGCGTCATTGTTGAAGTGCGTTACCCACCATACGCCGTGAATATCGGTTTCGCGTACTTGCGACGGCCCCATGGCGTCGACCGTGGCCTTGACCTCGCCTTCGCCAAGAATCTCTTTTAATTTTTCGTAATCACCGGGTAGCATCGGAAGACTGTGCAAATCAATGGCGCCCGGTTTACCCGTCGCTATCAACTGACTCAGCAAAACCTCAATCTCGTGAAGCAGGGGTAAGGCATTGCCATGACTTACTGGCGTTGCATCAAACTGGGTGATGGGAATGCCTTTAAGTGAATTCATGGATTCCGCCTCCGTATTCTTTTATTTCAGCTTCTATGCGCGTTCTATTTTTTGAACGTTGGTCTAACTGGCAGCGCCATTGACTGATGAGATCCATGGCCATGTCGCAAGCCAGAGGGATGGCGCGCGCAACGGCGTCGGTCGGTGCGTCCGACCAGTCGAGGTATTCGGGTTGAATTCCAATCAAGGCGCGGCGCGCGGGCAAGGATTCGGCTAGGTGAGCTATCGCCAGCAAATCCATGAGGCTGACTTCGTGCACGCTGCTTTTGCGCTGGCTGCCGAGAAAACGGTCCATGTCGTTTCCCTCGAAAAGTTTTACCGTGCCTGGGGCTTGCTTGAGCTGCGTGGCGTCGATGACGATCAGGCTGTTGGCTTCTTCGATCGAACCGGCCAGAGTAAAACTCAACGTGCCGCCGTCGAGAAATTCCACATCGTTGATCGTGGGATAGAGTTCTTGTAAACGCCGCACCGCGTAAACGCCCGCGCCTTCATCGCCGAGAAGGGTATTTCCTAGGCCAAGAACAAGTGTTTTATTACTGGTTGGCATCCCAATATGTCCCATTCATTCTCTGGGCATTATGTTGCCTGATGGGGCCAATATCTTTTTTGACCTATGTCAAAGTTTTCGAGCTTATTATCGATAGGATTCATTTCGTTAGCGATGTGCGCAAAGCGAGGTTGCGATGTGTTTGGCGATACCGATGCAAGTGTTGTCCATCGATGCATTCAGCGCGCGCTGTGGCGCCAAGGGCATTGAGCGCGATGTCAGTTTATTTCTGATGCAAGACGATCCCGTCGCCGTCGGCGAATTTGTCATGGTTCACGTGGGCTACGCCATTCAAAAAGTATCGCCACAGGAAGCGCATTCCGCGTGGGAACTCTACGACGAGATACTGGCTAATCATGCATGAACTTTCCGTGTGTCAGGCTTTGATCCGGCAAATTGAAATCATTGCCGAAGAACAACACGCCGTTGACGTCAAAACGGTGTTTCTGCGCATCGGCCCGCTATCAGGCATCGAGCCAGTTTTGTTGGCTCAAGCTTATCCGCTGGCCAGCGCGGGCAGCGTCGCTGGCAACGCCGAGTTGCGCATCGAAACCGCGGCGGTGCGGGTTCGTTGTCAGCATTGTCACGCCGAGACCGAAGTCATGCCGAATCGGCTGGTCTGCGGCCAATGCGGCGATTGGCATACACAACTCATTGGCGGTGACGAAATGTTATTAACGCGCGTTGAATTAATAAAAGCATCCACGACCGTGATGGAGTCGCAACATGTGTGACACCTGCGGCTGCAACGTGACGCACGGGAACCGACATATTGCTTACGCCAAGAATGAACTCGGTGTCAGCGCGGTAACGGTTTTAAAAAATTTGCTGAGCGAAAATGACATGCAAGCGGCGCATAACCGAGCTCATTTTGACCGACAAGGAATCTTCGTCGTCAATCTCATGTCCGCTCCGGGTTCTGGTAAAACCGCTTTATTGGAAGCGACCATCGATGCGCTACGCGATGAATTTCGCTTGGCCGTGATCGAAGGCGATTTGGAAACCGAAAACGACGCCGAACGCATTCGAAAAAAAGGCATACCCGCCCATCAAATCACCACGGGCAGCGCCTGTCATCTTGACGCGCACATGATTCACGCCACGCTGCACCAAATGAATTTGACTGACGTCGATATATTGTTCATCGAAAATGTCGGCAACCTAGTGTGTCCAGCGAGTTTCGATATGGGACAGCATGCGAATGTCACGCTGCTCTCGGTCACCGAAGGCGACGATAAACCGGCCAAATATCCAGTCATGTTTCGCGCCGCCGACGCCGTGGTGCTTTCCAAGGTCGATTTACTTCCCGTGTTGGACGATTTCAAACCGATCTTGGCCGAATATGCTCTACGCCAGCTTGCTAGCAGCGCGCCGCTGATTTCCTTGTCATCGAAAACCCAGGCCGGCTTAACGGCATGGCTCGAATGGTTGCGCGAACAACACGCCGCGCAACGTGAACGCGTGCGTCGTGGTGAAGTGCGGCGACCCAAAATCCAAGGCGACGGCGTGCGCTTTCACGCCGCTTCCGTCTGACGTCATGAGCAACGCCGCCAAGACATGGCTTGAAAAAATACGCGCGTTGCCGCTTCCAGAAAAAGTTCGCATCATGAACGTGTGCGGCGGTCACGAGCGCACTATTAGCATGGCCGGTTTGCGCGCGGCGCTGCCGAAAAACATCGAGCTGGTTCCCGGACCCGGGTGCCCGGTTTGCGTTTGCCCGGAAGAAGACGTGCATCAAGCGATTCAACTCGCGTTGCATGAAAAAATTATTCTGGTCGCCTTTGGCGACATGTTGCGCGTGCCGATCAACGGTCCCAAGAAAGAACCGCGTTCGCTCGAGGTCGCCAAGGCCGCGGGCGCCGATATTCGCCCCATCGCCTCGCCCACCGAAGCAGTACATATCGCGACAAACAATCCCAATACGCCCGTGGTGTTCTTCGCCGCGGGTTTCGAAACCACGACCGCGCCCGTGGCGGGCATGTTGGCCGAAGGCGCGCCAGATAATTTATTCGTGTTACTGTCGGGACGTCTTACGTGGCCGGCCGTGGCCATGCTACTCGATTCCGAAACACCGGGTTTCGATGCACTTATCGCTCCGGGCCATGTATCTACTATTATGGGTCCGGAAGAATGGCAGTTCGTGGTGGACAAGCACGATATTCCCACCGCGGTCGCTGGGTTCACGCCAGAGAGTCTGCTGGCCGCGACTTATTCCACACTGCGTCAACTGATCGAAGGCACTCATTTTCTCGATAACTGTTATCCGCAAATCGCGCGTCCGGGCGGGAATGTGGGCGCCAAACGCCAGCTTGAAAAAACCATGCAAGTCGCCGACGCCAACTGGCGCGGCGTCGGCATTATCCCGAACTCCGGTTTCAATTTGAAACCGGAGTTAAAGGCGCATGACGCGCGTCACGCGTTCCCCTCCTATGAAGAACCAGGACGCAAACGCGCGGGTGAAATGCCGCCAGGTTGCGATTGCGCGCGCGTGGTATTGGGAAAAATTTATCCCAACGAATGCATTCTGTACGGCCGCGCTTGTCATCCACGTCATCCCATCGGTCCTTGCATGGTATCGGATGAAGGCGCTTGTCGTATCTGGTGGGCCACGGGCGTGCGCGAACCGAAGGCGCAAGTCGTCGGTTAATTCGCCATGAAATTTCATAACTTGTTCTCCGAGCCTGATTTAGAGATCGAGCAACAAGCGCATCACCTGATTCTCAACGGCCGTGTGCAAGGCGTGGGTTTTCGTCCGTTCGTCTACCGCCTGGCGCATCGACATGATCTGCGAGGATGGGTAAGAAACGAAGCCGGCTCGGTGGAAATATTCGCGCAAGGCGCGGCATCGGCGCTGGAAAAATTTGAACAAGAATTACTGATGCAAGCACCGCCGCTGGCACAGCCGGTTTTGACGCGACGAACTGACGCGTCATGTCAGACTCTCGGTGCATTCGAAATCTTTCCCAGCAGTAAAAATTCTTCCGCGCAAATACACGTGCCACCAGATTACTTCGCTTGCGACGATTGCTTGCACGAAATGCAAGATCCGAACAACCGCCGCTTCCGTTATCCTTTCATCAATTGCACCCAATGCGGCCCGCGTTACACCTTGATTCGCCAATTGCCTTATGACCGCCCCGCCACCACCATGGCGTCATTCCACATGTGTCGAGCCTGCCGTCGTGAATATGAAAATCCGCTCGATCGACGTTTTCACGCCGAGCCGATAGCTTGTCCGGATTGCGGGCCCATCTTAAATTTTGTGGCGCCTAAAAATGACGCCATCACCGATAATATTTCCGCGCTATCTCAAGCGTTCGCGGCGTTGAAGATGGGAAAAATTATCGCGGTCAAGGGCGTGGGCGGTTATCACTTGATGTGCGATGCGCGCAACGACGTTGCCATCGCGCGCTTGCGCGCGCACAAGCCGCGTCCGCATAAACCCTTGGCCGTGTTATTCCCGCGTCGTGGCGCGGACGGACTGGATGCGGTGCGCGCCATGGCCTGGCTGAACGCCGAAGAAGCGCGGATGTTGCGCGATCCGATGCGCCCTATTGTTTTGGTTAGGCGGCGTGAGGCCGCGTCCTTGTCTAAGCAAATTGCTCCGAGTTTGAACGAAATAGGCGTGATGTTGCCGTATAGCCCCTTGCATCATTTGCTGTTGGACGATTTCGACGCGCCACTGGTCGCAACCTCGGCTAATGTCAGCGGCGAACCCGTGTTGACGGATAACGCCGAAGTCATGACTCGCTTGCAACACGTAGCCGAAGCGTTTCTGCATCATGATCGTCCGATCGCGCGGCCCGCGGACGATTCCGTGTATCGCGTCATCGATGGGCAAGCACGTCCGCTGCGTTTGGGGCGCGGCATGGCGCCCTTGGAATTGATCTTGCCGCGCGCGCTTTCAGAACCGGTATTGGCGGTTGGCGGCCACATGAAAAATACCGTGGCCTTGGCGTGGCAAAATCGCGTGGTGGTTTCGCCGCATATCGGCGATCTCGATGCGCCGCGCAGCCGCGAAGTGTTTGAACAAGTCATTGAAGATATGCAATCGCTCTATCAAATTCGCGCGCGTCATATTTTGTGCGATGCGCATCCGGGCTATGCCAGCCACCGCTGGGCGAAACAAACAGGTCTGCCCGTTACCTCGGTGGTTCATCATCATGCGCATGCCGCGGCCGTGGCCGGTGAATTTCCCGATGTCGATCGTTGGCTGGTGTTCACCTGGGATGGCGTGGGTTTGGGCGCGGACAATACTTTGTGGGGCGGCGAAGCGCTGCTCGGCGCGCCCGGACAATGGCGACGCTTCGCCAGCTTGCGACCATTCCGTTTGCCCGGCGGCGATAAAGCCGGGCGCGAACCGTGGCGCTCTGGCGCGGCGTTATGTTGGGAATTAGATCGCGTTTGGAAGCAATTTCCGGAAGATTCCGTGTTGCTGCGCCAAGCCTGGGAACGTCATCTCAATTGCCCCATCACCACCGCCGCTGGCAGATTATTCGACGCCGCCGCGGCGTTAATCGGTTTGAATTACCGCTCAAGCTTTGAAGGCCAAGGGCCGATGATGTTGGAAGCGATTTGCCGCGATAGCGCCGAATCCATAACGTTGCCGATGACGCGTAACGCTCACGGCTTATGGGAAAGCGATTGGGCGCCGCTAGTGGCGTTGTTGCTCGACGATAAACGCACACAAACCGAACGAGCTGAAATATTTCACCGCAGCCTGGCGCAGACCTTGCTCGATCAAGCGCGCCAAGCGCGTCAAGAACACGGCGCGAACGCCATTGGTTTTGCTGGCGGCGTTTTCCAGAATCGCCGACTTGCGGAAACGGCGCTGGCGCTGTTGCGTGACGATGGTTTCGATGTGTACCTCGGCAGACAATTGCCCAGTAACGATGCCGCCATCAGCTACGGCCAAGTTATCGAATACATGAGCGCTAAACGATGAGCAGCCAACCGGATATTTTCGAAACCGAGCACATTACGCTGGCGCACGGCAACGGCGGGCGTTTCATGCGCGAGATCATCAGCGAAATATTCGCGCGGCATCTGGCTAATCCGCTACTCGATACTCAGGCTGACGCCGTCACTTTGCCGCTGCCAACGGGCGAGATCATGCTCACCACCGATGGCTTCACGGTGCAACCGCTGGAATTTCCTGGCGGCGACATTGGTTCGCTCGCGGTGCATGGCACCGTCAACGATCTGGCGGTCTCGGGCGCGCGGCCGCTTTATTTAAGTCTGAACGCTTTTATCGAAGAAGGTCTGGAAATAGTCGTGCTCGATCGTCTTATCGCCAGCATGGCGCGCGCCGCCAAAGCGGTGGGCGTGCGAGTGGTCGCGGGCGACACCAAGGTGGTGCGCCGCGGTGAAGGCGGTGGACTTTATCTCGCCACCACGGGCGTGGGCATCAAGGACAAAAATTTAAAACTGGGGATAAATCGTATTCACGATGGCGATAAAATTTTGGTTAGCGGTCCCATCGGCGATCACGGCATCGCGGTGTTGTTGGCGCGTGAACAATTTGGTTTGCATGGCGATCTTAAATCCGACGCCGCCAGCGTATGGCCGCTGACACAAGCTTTGTGCGCGCTTTCCGGTTTACGTTTCATGCGCGATCCGACGCGCGGCGGTCTAGCCATGATCGCGTACGAGATCCAGCACGCCAGCCAACTCGGTGTGCGTTTGCACGAACCGAGCATTCCGGTGCGCGACGCGGTGCGCTCGGTGTGCGAAATGCTCGGTTACGATCCCATGTATCTGGCTTGCGAAGGCCGCGTGGTCGCGGTCATCGCGCCAGATCAAGCCGACGCCGCGCTGGAAATCTGGCGCGCCATGGAATCAGGACGCGATGCCGCCATCATCGGACAGATGACAAAAAACCAACGCGGCGTAATGCTCGAAACCCAATTGGGCGGCGAACGATTAGTGGACGAATTGGAAGACGATCCCTTGCCGCGCATTTGTTGAATTAACCGCGGAAAAAATATTAGCCGCGCTTAGCATCCACGCTGAGCGCGCCCGCACCATGCACGTAAAGTAATAATAATCCGCCAGCCATGGCAAAATTCTTCATGAACATGATCATCTGCATTTGATCACCGAAGTTGCGATGAAAAATTATCGCGCCGACGATGCAGAACCCGGCCAAGGCCAGCGCTATCCAACGCGTGAAGAAACCGGCAATCAGCGCCAAGCCGCCGCCAATCTCCAAGATAATCACTAGCGGCAGCAACGCGCCCGACACACCCATCGCCTCCATGTAGCCTTGCGTGCCCGCATAACCGGCGCCAAGCTTGCCAAGCCCTGACAGCAAAAAAATATGCGCTAGGAGAATCCGTGCAATTAATACGATGACATTGTTCATTACTTCCTCCTTGAGTCGATAGAACAAGATTTATTGGTTTTAAAACCCATTGGTGATTACGGAGCCAAACCGATTTGTTTCATGAATGTCTGGTTGTCCCAAAACAGATATTCTTCCACCATCACGCCGTTTTTCCAGTGGCCAACCGTGGACATGACCAGCTTGAACGGTTTGCCAGTGGGGGCAATAGTTTTGCCATTGGCTGTGGGCATGGGCTTGGTGAAGGTTCCTTCCATGATTCCGATCACGCTCGTCCACTCACCCGAACCAAACTTTATCGGATGTTCCTTAATGCGCGTGTCGGGGGCATAGACAAACATAGCCTTGAGATCCTCGGTATGTTTTTCGAGGCCCTTGGTCTGATGTCCATCAGGCCAATGCACGACGATGTTCTGGGCGTGGCTCTCATGCAACCGGTCCCATTTCTGATTGGTGAAAACATCGAAATCCAGCGTGTCGAATGTCGCGATATGAGTTTTGGCGAGCTGTTCCGCTGCCTTGTATTTAGCAAGTTCGGAGTCGGCGGCTACTGCGGTCGTGGTCAAAAGTGCAACGGACACCGCGATGCAGGTTTTTCTAAACATGTGAAAATTATTTATCAGATGATGAGTCAACATAATAATCTCCTTTTGTAATGTGAAGTGGGACCGCGCTTTCCTATACGGTCTGCGATGAATGCTCTGGTGTTCGACAAGTTAACTTAGCTGCTCATATATGTATACATATTAAAAACGTTATAAAGGCGGAGTTTATTGATTTAGTGATACATGGCCACATTACTGGAATGGGATTATCGCGCGCGCAACCCGCCGCTGGCATGCTTGAAAAAAATTCATAAGGGTTTCTTCACGATCTTGAAATTCGGGAACGCATTAAATATTTACACGCTTCAAACCAGACAAACGCCGCTGCGGCCACCGCCAAGCAGATAAGCAATTCTTCGATAGTAAGTGGCGCGAAACGAAATATGTCGCGCGCGGGCGCGGTCAAAAGCACCGCCAGTAAACCCAGGAGCGTGCCAGCCACTACCCACCACAAGGCGGGATTGGGGCGATGCAATAGATGCGTTAGCGCCATGTGGTATGAGCGGTTGGAAATGATCAGGCCCAGATTACACAGCACGATGGCGACAAAGGCCATGGCGCGCGCCGCGTTTTCGGTCACGCCCAACGCCTGACTGACTCCATATAGTATGATCACCGCCGCCAACGCCCCCAACCCTTGCAGTATGCTCATGGCGATCATCCAGCCATTGAACAAATGCGCCGTGACCGGCCGCGGTCGACGTTGCATGATGTCTTGTTCCGCGTGTTCCGCCTCGAACACGATGGAGCATGCGGGATCGATGACGAATTCAAGAAAAACAATGTGCACGGGAAAAAACACCAACGGCCAACCCAGCAACAACGGCAACAAGGCTAGGCCCGCGGTCGGAACATGCACCGCCACGATATAGCACATGGCTTTTTGAATGTTGTCGTAGATGCGCCGACCCAGACGCACCGCGTGCACCAGTGAAGCGAAATTGTCATCCACCAACACCAAGGAGGCGGCTTCGCGCGCCACGTCGGTGCCACGGCTGCCCATGGCGACGCCAATATGCGCGGCCTTGAGCGCGGGTGCGTCGTTAACGCCGTCACCGGTCATGGCCACGATCTCGCCCGCCGCCTGGAATGCTTGCACGATGCGCAGTTTCTGTTCGGGAATAACGCGGGCAAAAATACTGGTGGAACGAATACGCCCCGCGAGTTCCGCGTCGCTCAAGCGTGCCAGCTCGGCGCCCGTAATGACTTGCGTGTTCGATAAACCGATTTGGCGCGCGATGGCTTGCGCCGTTCCCGGATAATCGCCAGTAATCATTACCGTGCGAATGCCCGCGCGATAACATTCGCGAATCGCTCCGGGCACGGCCGGCCTGATCGGATCGGCCAATCCCACCAAACCAATGAGCGTGAAAGCGATATCGCGATGGGAAGTGGGCCACGGTGTCTCGCGGCCGCTGCTCGCGGGCAATTCTGCCCGCGCCACCGCCAACACGCGTAAACCACTTTCCGCCATGCGCGCTACTTGCTGCAGCAGCTGCGTGCGCGCCGCGTCATTCAAGCGGCACAGATGCGCCATGGCTTCGGGCGCGCCCTTGGCGGCGACGATGTAATGTTGATGATCAGGCGATTGCCACACGTGAGTATGCGCTGGCAGTTCTGGTGTAAACGGATATTCGTGTAGCAATTGCCAATCGGGATGCCGATGTTTTTTATCGGTTAGGCCGTTGCGCGCCAAGGCCAGAAACGCGCGCTCCATCGGATCGAAAGGTTCGATTTCACTGGCAAGAATGCTGAATTCCAATAAATCGTGAAAGCCCTGCGGCAACAAACTGGTGTGTTCCAAATCGGTTTCGATTTCTTCTTGTTCGGTCCACAACCTGCGCACGCTCATGCGGTTTTCGGTCAATGTGCCGGTTTTATCCACGCACAGCACGGTGGCGGCGCCCAAGGTTTCGATGGCGGGCGCGCGCCGCGTGAGTACGCGCTGCTTGGAAATGCGCCATGCGCCCAAGGCCATGAATACCGTCAGCACTAAAGGAAATTCTTCTGGGATATTGGCCATCGCCAGCGTGATGCCAGCGAGCGCGCCATTGAGCCAATCGCCGCGCAGCAGACCGTAAAGCACCACCACGATGGCGCAGAGCGCGAGACTTATGACAGCAAAGAATAATACCGCGCGCCGGGTTTCTTGTTGCAAGGGGCTGGGCGTGGATTCCAGGGCCTCGAGCGATTTGCCGATACGACCGATGGCGGTATGTCTGCCAATGGCGACGACGCGCGCCGTGCCTTGCCCACGCGTTAATAAAGTGCCCAAGTAAATGAAGGGCAGATCGTCGCCGCCTGGTGATTCGTTTACCGAGCCGCTGGCGTTGGCGCGCTTGCGCACGGGCATGGATTCACCAGTCAGTAAGGATTCGTCGGCGACCAAATCGCTGCCATGAATTAATACGGCGTCGGCCGGTACGCGGTCGCCTTCCTTCAATAACAAAATATCATCCCGCACCACTTCGCGGCCGGGTATGCGTTGCGCCGTGCCATCGCGCACCACCAGGGCGCGCGGGCTCGACAAATCGCGCAGGGCCTCGAGCGCGCGTTCACTTTTATGTTCTTGGTAGAACGTGATTCCCATGACCACGAAGACCGACGCCAGCAATACCAGTGCTTCGCGTAAATCGCCCAGCACGAAATAAATCGTCGCTGCCGCCAGCAACAATAGAAACATGGGTTCGCGCAAGACTTCGCGCGCGATTGAAAACAAGCTTTTAGGCCGTGCCGAGGGAAGTTCATTCGGCCCATCGCGCGTTAAGCGCGCCGCGGCTTCTTGGGCCGATAATGCTTTGTCCCAGCCGTGACGTGGTTTCATGTAGAAAATAATATCGCTGTGATTATAAATCTAGCGACACGGTTTCTTGGTATTCGGGCACGGAGGTGTGCCATCCCAGGTTTTCCTCGATGTGACGCCGTAGGGCATCGGCCGCGTCCGGTTCGCCATGCGTAATAAAGGTATGACGCGGTGGCGCCGCGAAATGTTTCAGCCAGTTTAGGATTTCGCTGTAGTCGGCGTGCGCCGAGAGGTTATCGATGCTCGCGACTTCCGCGCGCACCGAGACATATTTTCCGTGAATCTTAATCGCCTCGACGCCGCGCAGCATCTCGGCGCCGCGCGTGCCACCGGCTTGAAAACCAACAAAGAGAATCGTGTTGCGTGGATCCGGAGCGAATGTTTTTAAGTGATGCAGCACCCGTCCACCCGTGGCCATGCCGCTGGCGGAAATGATAATCATGGGCCCATGAAGTTGATTGAGCTGCTTCGATTCCTCGACCGTGTTGATGATCTTCGCGCTGGCGCACATGGCCTCGCACTGCTCCGGGCTAAGTTGATGTTCGCTGCGGTAACGTCGATAAACAGCGGTGGCGTTGACTGCCATCGGACTGTTCAAGTACACGGGAATATCTGAAATCGTGCCCGCCGCTTTCAATAGATGAATTAGATACATCAGGGTTTGCGCGCGCCCCACTGCGAAGGCTGGCACGACGATGACGCCCTGGCGTTTAATCGTGCGGTTGATGACCGCGGCTAATTTCTCCTTGGGATCGGCGGGATCGTGTAGACGATTGCCGTAAGTGGATTCCACGATTAAATAATCGGTTCGGGCCACTTCGTCGGGCGCGACCATGATGGGATCGTTAGGCCGCCCCAGATCGCCTGTGAACAAAAGCTTGAGTTTATTTTGCTGAATTTGCACCAGCGATGCTCCGAGCAAATGCCCAGCTGGCCTTAGATGCAAAGTGGCGTCGCCGAGCAACGGAAAATCGCGCTCGAATTCCACCGCTTGAAATTGCGTCAACGCGCGTTCCGCATCCTGCCGCGTGTACAGCGGTTGCGCGGGTTTATGCTTGGAAAAACCATGACGGTTGGCGAACGCCGCCTCTTCTTCTTGCAAATGGCCGCTGTCCGGTAAAAGAATCGCGCACAGATCGCGCGTCGCCTCGCTGCAATAAATTTTCCCCTTGAAGCCATTCTTGATCAACAGCGGCAAATAGCCGCTATGATCCAGATGCGCGTGAGTAAGGATAACCGCGTCTATTTTTTCTGGCATCAGCGGTAAAGCTGCCCAGTTACGCAGACGTAATTGCTTGTAACCTTGGAACAAGCCGCAGTCGACGAGGATTTTTTTATCGCCAACCTGAAGCAGATATTTTGAGCCCGTCACCGTGCCCGTGGCGCCGAGAAACGTAAGCTGCATGGTCGACCGCGCCACTTTGGAACCTCGTTGAGTTAAATCGAGCAACCAGTTTGTGTTAGCGTTTATTTTTTTATCACGTATTTTATCAACGCCGCAATGACCAAGATTATTACTATCCAGGACAAAATACTGGCCCAACCCATGCCCCACATAAAACCATCATGCATGACGCGGTTTCTCTTGCATGCTTAAAGTTATTTCGCTGGAGCGGTAGCAGATCCCTTCATTTGGTTCATTTGCTTACGCATCTGATCCATTTGTTTTTGTTGCTCGGGATTCGCCATCATGCCGCGGCCCATCGAGCCGGACATCATATCCATCATTTGCGACATGGATTTCATGCGCTCAGCCATTTGTTTCTGTTGATTGGCGTCCATGTTTCCCTGCGACATTTGACCGGACATGCCCATCATCATGCCACCCATGTCGTGCATCATGCCCGACATTTGTTGCATGTCAGCGTTACCGCCACCCATGGGCCCCTGATGTTTAGCGGCTTCGGCCAGCGGCGTAAATAGCATGCCTAATGTCAATGTTAAGATCATTGGTTTCCAAATATTTCTGGTTTTCATCTCTTCACTCCTGCGGGTATTTACCCTAGTTTGGTGTGCGGTGCATCTAAATGGATTTTCCTTGAAAACGACACAGCCATGTCCCAGCCGTCAAGCCAAACAGTAACTTGGAAAAAAACGTAACCGAATATGGCATCAGCGTGATAAAGATGGGATTCAATCGCGGAAGAACAACAAAGAAATTGATCGTCCACGCAAATATTAAGCACGTCATCGCGGCAACGACGGTGTATCCGGGTGCGAGTTTGCGGGTTATCGGTTGCCACACGAACGCGCCGAAGATGAATGCGAGCAAAATGGACAAAACAAAATGAATGGCAATGCCTAGCCAAGCCGCGAACATCGTGTCGGCCATGGCGGGAATCACGCTCGCCACTATCTGGCGCGCTACTTCCGTGGCGTTGAGTGGCGATAGTTGCGAGTACAACGCTACCCACAAGACTTCCACCAAGCCTCCGAGCATACCCGCGATCAGCAACGCGTTGAATGTATCGAGGCTGACAAAACTATTTTTTGTTTTGGAGCGAGGGTCAAACGCTAGTGCAATATTCCAAGACGTCATTTTAATTCTCCAGGGATTTAGCCGTCCTAGAATAATGGCGCTGTTAGCGGTAATTATTGATCCAAATCAAAGACCGGCAAAATCAACGTGTCGGCGCCACGCTTTGTTCGGCTAGGCGCACCTCGTTCACCAGTGGTTGGCCGTGTTCAAAAATGCTGGCGTTGGCAAGAGTGGTTTCGGCGATGGCCGCGAGCGCTTCCTGGGTCAAGAATCCTTGATGCGAGGTGATGAGTACATTGGGAAAAGTTAGCAAGCGCGCGAGCAAATCGTCGGAAAGTATTTCATTCGAGAGGTCTTCAAAGAACACGCCCTCTTCCATTTCATACACATCCAAACCGACGCCACCGAGGCGGCGCGATTTTAGGGCGTCGAGCAACGCTTCGGTGTCGATCACCGCGCCGCGGCTAGTGTTGATAAGGACCGCGCCCGATTTCATGCAAGCAAAAGCTTCGGCGTCGATCAAATGACGAGTTTGCGGTGTCAATGGCACGTGCAATGAAACCACGTCTGATTCGGTTAATAATTGTTTAAGCCCGACATAATCGAATTCGAGCTTCATGGATAGCGTCTTGTCCGCGCATGGATCGTAGGCCAGCACGCGGCAGCCGAAACCATGGGCAATGCCGATAGCCACGGCGCCGATGCGTCCCACGCCGACACAGCCGAAGGTTTTGCCATGAAGCTCGAAGCCTTCCAAACCGTTAAGCGAGAAGTTGAGCTCGCGCACGCGCGCGTGAGCTCGATGCACTTTACGCACGACACATAACAACAAGGCAAACGCATGTTCGGCGGCGGCATGCGGCGAATAAGCGGGTACGCGCAAAATGGTGACGCCAAGACGCACGGCCGCGGCCACGTCGATTCCATTGTAGCCAGCGGCGCGCAAGCTGATGAGCTTGACGCCCAAGACTTTGAGCCTGGTCAGCACGCGCTCATCGACGCGGCAATTGACGAATGGACACACGGCGTCGAAGCCCGCGGCGAGCTCGACGGTTTGAATGGTTAAACGCGGTTCGAGAAACACCAAGGTGTGTTGATGGCGAGCATTAGCCGCCATTAGCGCCTGTTGATCGTAGGGATGAGTGTCGAAAACCGCGATTTTCATGGCGCGCTATTTTTAACCATTCTCGTTTTCAAATTTTCTGTATAGCGCGCTAGCCTATCCGCTGTGGATTGGAGTACCGACGATATTTCTTAAACCGTTGTCGGCACTTTTATCTTAGCGTCCGCTATCTTAGTGTCCGCTGGCGGCGGCCAGTGAAGTTCTTCGCGTAGCGCTGAATCGATGGGCGCACCCAGTAAATCGAGAATTGTCATTGCTCCTTCGGCTATGGCTTCGGTGACTTTGCGCGGTTTCACCGCATCGCCGATGACGCGCACGGGCACGCCGCTTTCGGTCAAGGGCGCAAGTAAATCGGTGACCGATTGCGAGCCGAGACAAAACACGACTGTGTCGGCGGGAAGCATGCGTGTCTCGTGTGGCGAAAGCACCACCACGTTGCCCAGCGCCATGCCAATCAGTCGCGTATTCGACATTAGCTTGACGCCCAGTTGTTGTAGCCTGGCTAGCAGCAGCGCGCGTTCGTCCGTTGGCGCGTCAATGGCGATATCGCCCTCGGCCTCAAGCACCGTGACATCGTGCCCATTTTGCGCCAGATATTCCGCGGTTTGCGCTCCGGAACATCCGCCGCCCGCGATTACGATAGGACCACGATGCATGGCTGTTTTTTCAAGCACGTCGCGCCCAGTGACCACGTGCATCTCTTCCCAGCCAGGCATCGACGGACGCATCGGTTCGGCTCCGGTCGCCAATATCACCGCCAAAGGTTTTTCGCGCAACACGCTAGCGACATCGAGTTTGGAAAACAAACGTATATCGACTTTTAGTCGGTCTAGTTCAGAAATCAGATAATTCCGCAACGCGCCCCAACCTTCACGATGCGGCGCCGCGGCGGCGGCGATTAACTGACCGCCGAGCATTGAACGTGCTTCATGTAAGGTAACGCGGAATCCCGCCTTTGCTCCCCAGCGCGCCGCCGCCATGCCAGCCGCTCCGCCGCCAATGATAAGCAGCGGTCGCCCAACGCCGCCACGTAATTTGGCAAAAGCTTGCTCGCGGCCGGCTTCTGGATTAATGGTGCACCACACCGATTGCTGCGCGAACAAACGACTAATGCAACCTTGATTGCAGGAGATGCAATGACGTAGTTTGGTGCACAAACCGGCGGCAACTTTTTTGGGCCAATCGGGATCGGCGAGCAAGCTGCGTCCCAGAGCGATGAAATCAGCGTGGCCTTTCTCCAATATATTTTCCACCATTTCCGGCGTGCGCAGTTTGCCCACCGCGATCACGGGGATGGACACCGCTTGTTTCACTTTCGCCGCCAGCGGGATCAGCACGCCATCGGCCATGGCCATGGGCGGGATCATGGTGCCTTGCGCGTAGGTCGCGTAATTGCCGCTGGAGATGTGCAGCGCCGCTACACCAAGTCGCTCCAAGTGTTTTGCCGTGGCCACGGTGTCGTCGATGGTAAGACCCTTGGGAATCAGTTCTTCCGCCGACAAGCGCACGGTGACCGGAAAAGATTCGCCAACTTCCTGGCGCACGGCTGAATATATTTCTTCAAGAAAGCGGTCGCGATTTTGTGGGCTACCGCCGTATTCATCTTTACGCGCATTGCTAAAAGGCGAAAGAAATTGAGCGATGAGATAACCGTGCGCGCCATGCAGTTCAACAAAATCGAAACCGATTCTTTTAGCGCGTTCGGCGGCGGCGCCGAAGGCGGCGACCACGGCAGTGATTTCCTCGGTCGTCAACTCATGCGGCATTTCATTTACTAACGGATCGGGTATGGCCGAGGGCGCCACGGGCTGCGTGCCAGATGTTTTGGCCGATGCTTGACGTCCGCCGTGAAAAAGTTGAATGCCCATTAACGCGCCATATTGACGCCCTGCTTCCACCAACTTGCGCAAGCCTGGAATGACGATGTCGTCATGTATACCGAGTTGGCGCGCGAAACCTTTGCCGTCCTGACGCACGTAGCTTGCTTCGAGAATGATGGTGCCGACACCGCCGCGCGCGATGCGCTCAATGTGAGCGATATAGCGTGGCGTGGCGCATCCGTTTTCATCCGCGTAGTTGCGCACGATCGGCGGCAATACCAAGCGATTTTTGGGATGCAAAGAACCTATGTGACCTGCGCTGAATATCCGTGGAAATGAAGAATTTTTCATGATGCTCCTTATCGTTATTCGTCCCTACCCACCACTAAATATGGTGCCGATGGCGATGAAAAATATTGATTTGCGTCAAATAAAATCTTGGTTACTGAAAAAATTTGGCTAGGCAATAACCCTAAAAAGAGTTATTTTCTTATAATATGACCTGCGTCTCAGAAAGCACAGAGATATTTTTATTTTTACTCTTCGCAATTTCTGTGTTTTCCACCAAGTCATCTTTGGCCAGATAGCGATGATTTCCGCTTCCTCTATCAAGTCTTTCTTGTTTAGAAAGTGGGTCGTGGCGCTGACCGTGGTCTTGCTTGTGTTGATCGCTCTTGCAATCTACTGGTTTCAACGAAGCAATGACCTCACCGACACCTTCAAGGTAAAACGCGGAGATATCATCGAAGCGGTGTATGGTTTGGGTACGGTCACGGCCAATCAATCGTATCAAGTAAAACTGGGCGTCACGGGCACCATCACCAAACTTTACGTCGCCGAAGGCGATAAGGTGGAGCGCGGCAAAACCTTAATCACCATCGATCAAGGCGCGGCTTTCTCCGCGCCTTTCTCGGGCACGGTCACGTCGGTGCCGTTCAAGCAAGGCGAAACGGTGTACGCCCAAGCGCCTATCGTCACACTGATCAATTTAAAAGACCGTTATATCGTGGTAAGTCTGGAACAAGAAAGCGCGCTGCGGGTGCACGCTAATCAAAATGCGCGCATCAGTTTTGAAACCTTGCGTGGACAAACCTATCAAGGCAAGGTGCGCGCGATTTATCCGGATCCGCAAAATAGCCAGTTCTTCGTGCGCATCGAAATTCCCGATCTGCCGGAATCGATCCTACCGGGCATGACCGGCGACGTCGCGATTGAGATCGCGCAACGCTCGGGCGCCTTGCTGGTTCCCGTGAGCGCGGTGCAATCGGGCCGCGTGATTCTGCGATCCGGACATCTAAAAAAGAAAGTGCAAATAAATATCGGCGCCATCGATGGACGCTGGGCGGAAGTAACGGGGGGCGATCTGCACGAAGGCGACGACGTCGTTCTTCCGCGCAAATAAACGACGAACCGAAACATGTGGTTCTTGGCTCTGAAGCAACTGTTGGCGCGAAAAAGACAAACTCTTTTTGTCATCGGTGGCGTGTTATTGGGAACCGCGGCCTACGTATTGATCTCCGGCATCATGCTCGGGTTTCAGGGTTACTTGATAACAAAATTGATCGATAGCGAAGGCCATATTCACATCGCGGCCAAGGAAGAAAACATCACGCGCTATTCGCTCGACGAGGCCTTGTTCGGCCAAGTTTTGGTCGACTGGAAAAAATTTCCTTCTGGACGGCGCGATCACGCCAAAATCGAACACCCTGGCGGTTGGTTTGAATTGCTCGACAACGATCCGCGCGTGCTCGCCTACTCGCCGCAAATCAACGTGCAAGCCTTGGCGCAACGCGGCGTCATTTCCATTTCCGCGCGCGTCGTTGGCGTCGACCCGACCAAACAAGAGCGCGTTACCAACATCAACAGCTACATTCAAAACGGGCGTTTATCCGATATTGGCAAGGCCGGCAACCGCATTATTCTAGGCAAGCAGTTGATGCTGAAGCTGGGCGCGAACGTGAATGAAAATATCACGCTGTCCACGGGCAAGGGCGTGGCGCTCAATTTTCGCGTGGTGAACTATTTTGAAACCGGCACGCGCGCGGTCGATCAAGGCGTCATTTACGCCGCGCTCGCCGATGCGCAAAAATTGAACCGCACCCCCAGCCAGATCACCGATATTTCCGTGAAGCTGGCTGACGTGACCGAAGCCAAGAACGTGGCCAACGGTTACGCGCGTTTCAGCACCGATTACGTGCAAAGCTGGGATGAAGAAAATCAAAGCGTGTTCTCGGTGTTTCGCATGCAAACCGCGATACGCTACATCATGAGCCTTTCGATTTTGCTGGTGGCGGCGTTTGGCATCTATAACATTCTTAATGTTATCGTCACGCAAAAGCGCAAGGAAGTCGGCATCCTGAGATCGATGGGCTTCACCGGACAGGATGTTTCGCGGCTTTTTCTGTATCAAGGCATAGTTTTCGGCGTTTTCGGCGGAGTATTTGGCATCATCATCGGCTATGGCGCGTGCCGCTTGGCGGGCACTTATCAAATCGGCGATCCGCTCGGTACTGGCATCAGCAGCCTGGTGGTGAGCTACGATATACAGATTTATTTAAACGCCTTGGCGTTGGCCATCGGCGCGTCGGTGGTGGCCGGCTGGGTGCCCGCGCGCGGCGCGGGTAAATTAAACCCCATCGACATCATTCGCTCGGATGGATAAAAAATGAGCATCGACGCGCGCAATATTCATAAATCCTTCGGCATGCCCGCGCAAGAAGTTCTTAAGGGCATCGACTTGCACATCGACGAAGGCGAGTTCGTTTCCATCAACGGCCGTTCCGGATCGGGCAAGAGCACGCTCTTGTATATCTTGAGCTCGCTCGACCCGGCGAGCGCGGGCGAACTCGAATTGGATGGAAAAAATATCCACGCCATGAACGACGAGCAGCTGCATCGCTTTCGCAATGAAAAAATGGGCTTCGTGTTTCAATTTCACTATCTGTTGCCCGAATTGACGGCGATCGAAAACGTATTGATGCCGACGCGTAAAACCAAAAGCGAGAATGCCCGACGCACGCGCGCTTTCGATTTGATGAATGAATTCGGCCTGAGCGATAAGCTTAAGCGCTTGCCCGGCGAGCTGTCCGGCGGCGAACAACAGCGCGTGGCCATCGCCCGCGCCTTGATCATGGAGCCGCGCTATATTTTCGCCGACGAACCCACGGGTAATCTCGATAGCGTTAATGGCGACGTGGTGATGAAAATTTTCAAACGCATTTCACGCGAACAAAAAACCACCGTCATCATGGTAACGCACGATCCCGACTATGCCGCGCTCGCGGATCGCAGTGTGCACATCGCCGATGGCCGTGTCGTATCGTGACGCGATCGTTCGATCATGTGGAGCAACGCCGATAAGCGTTGAAAATTTGACAAATCGCGGGCAAGTACAAGGCGCCGCGCGCCGTCACGGTAATCCATTCTTGATTCACATCCACCAAGCCATCGCGCGCTAGCGTTTCGAGACGTTCAAGTTCCGACGCGAAGTACTGACGAAAGTCGATCAAATGCGCGACATCGATCGCCTCGAAAGATAATTCACGATGACAGATCAAGGCGTGCATCACGTCGCGGCGCAACAAATCGTCGGCGCTGAGTTGCATGCCGCTGTAAATCGGCAAGTGCTCGCGGTCGAGGGCGGCGCTATAATCGGTGATCTTGTTTTGGTTTTGCACGACGATGTCTCCCATCTGGCTGGTCGCGGCTAGACCAAGACCAATGGAGTCGCGATTGACGCCGGAAAAATAACCGTGCAAATCGTAATTGAGGCGTCCGCGTCGTCGGGCGACGGCCAGATCGTCGCCGCGCAAAACAAAATGATTCAGGCCCAAGTAAACGTAACCGCCAGCTTCGAATAAAGCCAACACCACATCCCACGTCTCGGTGAGCTTCGATTGCAAGAACGGCTGATTCCCTGGACGCAGGATCACTTGTTCGGCTTTAGCGTCGATAAGCTGTGTTAGGTCGCGGACGATCGTCGCCAGTTGTTGCGGCCATGCGCTGGTGATAGTCACGGTTTTGAAACCCGCGCGGCGCGCGGCGCGCACGCTGTGCGTCAAGTCAGGCGCGTCTTTTGGGCAGACGCAAGCCGCGCCATGCGCTTCAAGATTTAAATGGTTAAATCCCATCGCCGACAAGCTGGCGATGCGTTCCTCGCTTAAATTTTGCAATCCACTGGTAACCGTGTATTGGCCTTGGGAGCGCAAGCGGAAATGTCGGTCGATCGAGCGCATGATCTGATCCAGGGCGAAGGTGTTGATTTGACAATAGAGCCAGTTAAGAACCGTATCCAGCGGTAAAAACGCCACGATAAGATCAAATTCACGCTGTAAATATTCGCAATAACGTGCCTGCTCGTCGTTTGCCGCGGACGGCATGCGGCGCCACGGTAACGCATCGTGTATATGCAGCGCCAAGGGGGGCGCGGCATCGCCGCTTTTGCGGTGACGTAGGCGGTTTTCGTAGGCGCCCCTATCGAAGCTTATGGCGAAATAATCAGGACCTGGATAACATTCGCATTGCTGCAAAAACGCAGCGTATTTGCGCCTCGAAATAGGATGGTTAATGCGCTTCCCTGACATGTTTTTAGCATTGAGGCCCAAGCAATAACATGGATGGTGAACGTTTAATGTCACGCGCGTATTGATATGGGTCAAACACCGTCACCGTCCAAGCCCTCTCTTTCTAGCTCTTCCCGCATTAAACCGGAGCGTCCGCTGCTGGTTTTTGTCTTGATATTGTCACTCGGAATCTCCGCCACGGTCGCGGCGGCGGTCGCGGGCATCGCGGGCTGGCGTCAAGTTGGCATGTTGATGACGGCCGTGATCATTAGCGCTGTGACATTGATGGTGTCCGCGGGTTTGCTGTACCGCCAATTCGCCGCGCAACGCAGCACGCAACGCGCATTGCACGATGTCGAGGCGCGTATCGGCGGCGTCATCGATTCGGCCATGGACGCGATCATTACCATCGATCATCAGCAGCGCATCGTGTTGTTTAATAACGCGGCCGAGAATGTGTTTCGCTGGCCACACCACGCGGTGATCGGCAAACCTTTGGATATGTTGTTGCCCCAGCGTTTTTCAGCGATACATGGTCAGCACGTGCAAAATTTTGGAAAAACCGGCGTCACTTCGCGGCGCATGGGCGCGGCGGCGGTTTTAACTGGTTTACGCGCCGATGGCGAAGAATTTCCCGTGGAAGCGTCGATTTCGCAATTTGGCGAAGGCCAGCAAAAACTGTACACCGTGATTTTGCGCGACGTCACCTTGCGCGCGCAGGCGGAAGCAGAATTGCGCCGATCCAAGGAAGAATTGCATGAATTGGCGGCGGCGGCCAACCAATTGCGCGAGCATGAACAGCGGCGCATCGCGCGCGAATTGCACGATGAACTGGCGCAAGCCCTGACCGGAATTAAAATGGACGTCGCTTGGATCAAAAATAAATTACCCGCGGGACAATCGCCCATTACCGAGAAACTTAAATCTTTGGAAGACTTGCTCGATAACACCGTCGCCGCCACGCGCCGCATATCGTCGGATTTGCGCCCAATGATGTTGGATGACCTGGGTTTGGTGCCAGCCACGGAATGGCTGGTGCAAAATTTCACTCAACGCACAGGCATACGTTGCGAGCTTGCCATTGCCAGCGCTAAATTGGATCTACAAGATCCAGAAGCCACCACGGTGTATCGTATCTTGCAAGAATCCCTGACCAACGTGGCCAAGCACGCCAAGGCATCGAGCGTGGAAGTCACCTTGGCGCAAAGCGATGGAGAAATTTCGATCAGCGTGCGCGACAACGGCGTGGGCTTTTCCTTGGAAAGCCCACGCAAACAGAATTCGTATGGCTTGATCGGCATGCGCGAACGTGCCTACATGCTCGGCGGCGAGGTACAAATTGAAAGCGCTCCAGGTCAAGGCACTTATATTGAAGTTCGTCTGCCGTTGGCGGGAGACGCCGAATGATCCGAGTCGTGATCGCCGACGACCACACCATCGTGCGCGAAGGGCTTAAGCAATTGTTGACGGGTCCGGATTTTAGCATCGTCGGCGAAGCCCGCGATGGCCAAGAAGTCATGCAGCGCGTGCGCGAACTGGAGTTTGACGTCTTGCTGCTCGATATGTCGATGCCGAAGAAAAGCGGCATGGAATTGATCAAGCAAGTCAAAAGCGAGAAACCGAAGTTGCGCGTGTTGGTGTTGAGTATGCACGAAGAACAACAGTATGCGGTGCGCGCGATTAAAGCTGGTGCGTCCGGCTACCTCACCAAGGAAAGCGCTTCGGCACAGCTGATTCAAGCGATCCGCAAAGTAGCCATGGGCGGCGTATTCATTAGCGCCGCGGTGGCCGAGCAATTGGCGCTCGCGGCCATGCCCGAAGCTGGCGGATTACCGCATAAATCGCTTTCTGACCGCGAATATCAGGTGTTTCAGTTGCTGGTCGCGGGCAAGACGGTTACCGATATCGCCGCACAGCTTAATCTATCGGTCAAAACCATCAGTACCCACAAAGCCCGACTGCTGGAAAAAATGGGCATGACCAGCGCCACGGAATTGGTGCGCTACGCCATGACGCATCGGCTAATGGACGACGATAACTCCAGCGCTTAAGCCTGGAATTTAACGCTTGTCATTGTAGGACAATTCCTACCTTTCGATTCAGACCTTCCCTACTCGTTTTTTCAGCCTACGCCGATGGGATGGTTTGTCTTGGTTTGATAATTTTTGATTATGAAAAAAATGTTCGCCCAGAAATCAGCGTCATTTCATGGCCTCGCGGCCTTGATATTCCATCCGCTGAATGAGTTGCTCAATGAGATCGCCTGATTATTTTCCCATGGGACTCGCCGCTTCCATCAAGAGCATATTTGTCGTAGAAGATTCCTTGCCCGTGCGCACGCGCTTGGTGGAAATGCTGAATGAAATGGAGGGCGTGAACGTTGTCGGTGAAGCGGGCACGCCCATGGAAGCAGTGGCTGGCATTCTGCGAACGCTCCCGCAATACGTGTTGCTCGACTTTCAGCTCGAGGGCGGCACCGGAGCCGATGTTTTACGCAACGTGCGTTATCAAGTCCCAGGAACGGTTTTTATTGTGTTGACCAATCACGCGCAACCGCAATTTCGGCGAGTTTGCATGGAAGCTGGCGCCGACGCTTTTTTTGATAAAAGTTCGGAGATCGATAAAGTCAAAGATATGCTTGTGGGAATTCAAGCAGGAACACAACCGTGACAACCAGGAGGGAATTTCCGATGAGAAGCACCGCTACCGCTCAAAGCTTAACCGAAAGTCATTTCGCCGCACCGATTAATCGCCATGCGCGTGTAGATAATATAGAGCGTTGCCCAACGCTGTGTTCGAGCTGCAATTTAAAAGAAATGTGTCTTCCTTGCGGCATGAAAGGTGCCGACTCCAAGGCGCTCGACGAAATTTTTTATAACCGCCGCACTATCAAGCGTGGCGCGTCGTTGTATCGCGCGGGCACGCCATTCCAGTCGTTGTTTACGGTGCGCAGCGGTTTCTTCAAGAGCTACGCTGTCACCGAAGATGGGCGCGAACAAGTCACGGGCTTTCAGATGGCGGGTGAAATCGTCGGTCTCGACGGCATCGAGACCGATTCGCACAGCATCAATGTCGAAGCGCTGGAAGACAGCGTGGTATGCGTCATTCCCTTCGCGCAGCTCGAGAACTTGGCGGGCCGTGTTCCTAGTCTGCAGCATCAATTTCATCGGATGATGAGCCGTGAAATCGTGCGTGATCAAGGCGTCATGATGTTGTTGGGAAGCATGCACGCGGAAGAACGCGTGGCCGCGTTTTTGCTTAACCTGTCGCAACGTTTCGCCGCGCGCGGCTATGCCTCGGCGGAATTCATGCTGCGCATGACGCGCGAGGAAATTGGCAGTTATCTTGGTTTAAAACTTGAAACCGTGAGCCGTATCTTTTCAAAACTACAGCAATCGGGATTGATTGGGCTCGATAAAAAACGAGTGCGCCTGCTTGACCTGGCGGCGCTCAGAGCGATATTGGGACGGACGTGTAAACCGATGAGGCACATTGATATCCATCACCATGACAACATTAAGGCAGCCACTCTCTAATTCGCTTGCCGTAACTCATTCGCAGCTATTGATAAAAGCTTTAGCCAGCATCGCCAACGCGGTGTTTATCACGGATCATAAAGGACGTATCGTCTGGACCAACGATGCTTTCAGCCGATTAAGCGGCTATTCGTCGCAAGAAGCGCTGGGACAAACACCCAGCTTCTTGAAATCCGGGCAACAGCGCCCGCCTTTTTATCGCGAACTTTGGCAGACTATATTGTCCGGCAACGTTTGGCGCGGCGAAGTCGTCGAGCGGCGCAAAGACGGTGTTTTGTACACGGTCGATGAAGTGATCACGCCATTGCGCGACGATTCCGGGGCGATAACCCATTACGTCGCCGTCCAGCATGACATAACGCAACGCAAACAAGAAACCGCGCGCGAGCATTTTCTCGCCTATCACGATCCGCTAACGGGACTTTCCAATCGCGCTCTGTTTCTGGACATGTTGGAACAATCGATCGCCAACGCCAATCGCACGCATCTGCCGCTGGCCTTGTTGTACGTGGACATCGATGGGTTCAAGCGCATCAACGATGCCTTGGGCCATAAAGCTGGCGATCAATTGTTAATCGCCGTTGCCAATAGGCTACGCGCGGCGGTTCGCAAAACCGATATCGTCGCGCGACTCGGTGGCGATGAAATGGCCATTCTGCAAACCGATCTTGCTGATACGCATATCACCGCCAAGTTAGCGCAAAAACTCCTGCGAGTTATTTCACAGCCGTTCGTGCTGGAAGGCCACAAGATCGATGCCGCCGTGAGCATTGGTATTGCCTTGTATCCCGACGACGCGGGAAATATAGAGGATTTACTCAACAACGCCGATCAAGCGATGTACTTGGCAAAGAGCAGCGGGCGTAATTGTCATCGAACGTATAAGGAAATTTCGGCGGATAAATCAAGCGCGAAAACCACGTTTAAAGTTTCTGAATCGCGCGCGCATCACTTCCGCCGTTCGGTGCTGTCCAAGGTGGTGGCTGACATGGCTCGTGACAATGAGGCATTAAATACGACCGCGCCAAAATCAAAGCCAGGGAGAACTTAATGGCTAATCAGTCGTGGATTCGGCGGAACAAAAACGTCTCGTAGCCGCGCTGCTTCACCCCAGCGCTCATGGCGACGCTGGCGGCCGCGTTGAAAAAATTGAAACGCATATTTCTTATGTCTTGCTTGCGGGCGACTATGCCTACAAAATAAAAAAAGCGATTAACTTGGGTTTTCTTGATTTCAGCACGCTTGAGGCGCGCCATTATTTTTGCCAAGAAGAGTTACGATTGAACCGTCGTTTTTCCGAAGCGCTTTACCTGGATGTCGTCGCCATCACCGGCTCGCCCGATCAGCCAAAACTGGCTGGCGTCGGCTCGGTTATCGAATATGCCGTGAAGATGCGCCGTTTCCCGCAAGAACAACTGCTCAATCGTTTGTTGGCGAAAAATCTATTAACGCCATCGCACATCGATCAGCTGGCCGACACGCTGGCCAAGTTCCACGTCTCCGCCGCCATATCCACCGCTGCGGACAATTTTGGCTCGGCTAAAGTCTCTTGTCAGCTTGCCATGGAAAACTTCACGCAAATTAAATCGCTGCCGGATAGTACAACCGATCAAGCCATGCTCGATGCCCTGGAGAAATGGACCGCGCATCGATGTGAGCAACTTCATGACATTTTTGAAACGCGTAAACGCCAAGGATATGTGCGCGAATGTCATGGCGATTGTCATTTGGGAAATGCCGCGCTGATAAACGGCGCCGTCACGTTGTTCGATTGCCTAGAGTTCAGCGAAAACTTGCGTTGGATCGATGTGATGAACGAAGTCGCCTTCGCCTACATGGATTTGCAAGATCGAGCCCACCCCGAGTTTGCGCAGCGCTTTTTGAACTGCTATCTCGAACTTAGCGGAGATTATGCTGGCTTGAGCGTGCTGCGCTTCTACGCGGTTTACCGCGCCATGGTGCGCGCCAAGGTGTATGGCTTGCGCGCCCAGCAGGCGGAGATTGAAAAAAATAAAGTCGTCGATTTATTGAAACAACATCGCGGATATTTGGCGCTGGCCAAACAGCTCACGACCGATTCGGTTCCGGTGATTATCATTACACATGGATTTTCCGGCAGCGGCAAAACGACTTTAACGCAATTTTTATTGGAATTCATCGGCGCCATACGGCTGCGTTCGGACGTGGAACGCAAGCGTTTGCACGGTCTGCCGAACGTGGCGCACGCGGGAGCGGATGTTCAGCAAGGAATTTATACCTCCGAAGCCACCGCGCTGACCTATCGACGCTTATTGGAATTAACTGAGTCGATTATTGGCGCTGGCTATCCTGTTCTGGTCGATGCCGCTTTTCTTAAGCGTTCACAGCGCGATGCCTTTCGGCAACTTGCCGTAACATTGAATGTGCCGTTCATGATTATTGACTTTACCGCGAGCGAGATGACTTTGCGGCAGCGTGTTTCCCAACGTCAACGGCAACTTAAAGACGCGTCGGACGCCGATGTTTCCGTCTTGGAGCATCAGCTGCAAGCGCACGACCCGTTGCATCCAGACGAATTACCCTTTTCGGCGCGATATGACACAGGACAATCGCTGCAAGCAGCCAGTCGCAAGGATTCGTGGGCTTTGGCGCTAGAAAAAATCGGAAAAAAACTTAATTGTTAGACTTTAATTGCTCGATAGATTCCATCGGTCGGCCAATGGCAAAGCCCTGAGCGTAATCAACATTAAGTTGGCGTAAAAGATCGATGAGAGCCGCGTCTTCGACAAATTTTGCCACGACTTTTATTCCCATGTCGTGGGCGACGCTTGTTAAACTCTTAACTAATGTTTGATTGGCCTTGTTGGCAATCAGACCGCGAATCAAGCTGGCGTCAATTTTAACCATATCGACGGGAATTTGTTGCAGATACTGGTACGCTGGTCCATGACCGAAATCGTCGAGCACCAAGCGGCAACCCATGGCATTTAATTTTATTCCCAGTTCGCGCACTTGGCTGACATATTCCATTGCCGCCGCCTCCGTGATCTCGATATGGAGCTGACCTGGCTGCAGCCTGCTTTCCTGAACCACGGTTTTAACATGATTATATAATTTTTCATCTTCCAGCGATGCGCGCGATAGGTTGAGCGATATCCAAAGGTTGTTTTCGGCGAAGCTGGATATTTTGCGCACCGCTTTGCGAATCACCATGTAATCGATCGGTACGGCAAGCCCGAAACGTTCCGCGGATTCTAGGAATAAACCGGGACTGATAAGTTGCCCGTCACGGTCTTCCATTCGTAACAGCGCTTCGTAACCTGGGGTCGAATTATCCGCCAAGCATAACAAGGGCTGATAGAACAATAAAAATTGATCGTTTTCCAGTGCTCGCCGCAGACGCCCTTCCCATTGAATATGTTCCTGTACGCGCTGCATCTCTTGCGGCGATGATGAATACAAACGCCAACAATTTCGTCCAGCATTTTTTGCCTCGTACATGGCGGCGTCGGCATAGACGATGAGCGCGTTAAAATCGGTGCCATGGTCGGGAAACAGCGCCAAGCCGATACTCGCGGAAGGACTAAGATCATGGCCGGCGATTTTGAATTTGGCTTCATTGAACAGGCGCAGTAATTTATTGGCCACTTCGATGGCGGCGGCTTGCTGAGTTTCGGGAAGGAGCACGGCGAACTCATCCCCGCCCCAGCGAGCGATAGTGTCGGTGGTGCGCAAGGCAGTTCTTAACAAATCGGAGATAGCGGTTAGATATTGATCGCCCGCATGATGCCCATAGGTATCGTTAACAAATTTAAATTTATCGAGATCGATAAAAATTAATGCGGCATTACGTTTGTAACGCAATGCATAGTGGCCCCATTTCTCTAATTCCTTCTGGAAGCGACGCCGATTAAGCAGGCCGGTCAGCGAATCGTGCTCAGCCATATGCGCAATCATCTCGTTGGCGTTCTTGGATTCGTCCAGCGCCAGACGCAGCGATTCGGTTTTTTCGGCGACTTGTTGTTCTAACGATGCGGAAAAACGCAGTATGCGATCTTGGCGTATGCCAGCAAGACGCGCGAATAAGCCTAAAAAGAAGGGCGCCGAGTCAATGACGTATAGCAGTGAATTGCGGTGGGCTTCGGCTATTACCGCCGCCAAGCTCGAGGTATCGGTGATCTCGTTTATGAAATAAAGAAAAGCTATGGAACCGATGGGAAAACAGAAACCGAATAAAGCGCCATAGATAGTATATTTTTGTGTTTCATTTAGGCGTTCCATGCACTCCCCACTTCATGTTTTTAATCTTTCACTTTTAAAAGATTATATAAAGTGGCGGGGCACTTTGTATGGCCTTATTTAATTGTGGTTTTCTTTAATCCCATGGTGACACCAAGTTTTGCTTCGTAATACCCTTCTTCGCCGCCCTTGAGGAAGTAATAATTTTTTAATCCCTTATCTTCTAAGTGGTATTGTAGCCATTGCACTTGATGGCCCACCTTGTCGTAAATCAGCAAGGTCTTTTTCTGAGTCTTGGCGCGCTCGATCACTTCATCCAGGGCTTTCTTTTGGTCTAGTGAAACCCGTTCTTCGCCAAACGGAAATAGAGCGATATCGCGTTGCGCGCGATCGCGTACGTCAAGCACGATGGCCGCAGCGCCGACTTTAGCCTCGAAATCCTTGGCTGACAGTAAGCGTGACTTAAACTGATCTTCATCAATCAGATCGCTGGTCTTAATGGGGCTTTTGCCTAATAAAGTTGTGGCATCGGGATTGGCCCGCGCCCAATCGAATATTCCCGCATCGTAGGCATACATTTTATCTACCTTGGCGCGCTGCGCACGACGCACGGCGTCATAGGATTTTTTACAGGTTTTACCGTTGCAATAAAACACCAAGGGCTTGCTGCTTTCTTTAGCGACTTTGCTAACTTTATCTTCAAAATCCAAGGCAGTAAGAGGAATATTTAAAGCATTTTTTATATGCAAAGTCTCAAATTCGAATTTAGAGCGCACATCGATCACTTCCACTTTGTCGCGCTCCAAAGTCAGCTGCTCGGTCGACATAATCGACACGTCTGGATAGGAGCTGCGATGTGGATACTGCGATAAGGGGGTTTCGGCCAGCGCTGACAAGCTAAAAAGAAGGATCAACGCGCTTGAGTATGTTAGTGAAGCAAATTTCATGACAAATACCTCTTCGCGACTACTATTGAGTTTGCAGAGAATGTGCATTTGTCATGCCTGAAACCACAGGTCTTACATTACCTGATGATAAACATATAACTACATAAATTTATTTAAAAAAGCTATATATGGTGCCCAAGGCCGGACTCGAACCGGCACGGAGGTTGCCCTCCAACGGATTTTAAGTCCGTTGCGTCTACCAATTCCGCCACTCGGGCTGCGGGGGTATTTGCGAGGCGCAAGTGTACAAGGAATGCGCGCTTCTGAGGAGAGAAAATGGAGGCTGGGGTCGGATTCGAACCGGCGTACACGGCTTTGCAGGCCGCTGCATAACCACTCTGCTACCCAGCCGTTAAGAAAAAAATGGAAGGCAAGAGGCCTTCCATTTATATCTGGAGCGGGAAACGAGGTTCGAACTCGCGACCTTAACCTTGGCAAGGTTACGCTCTACCAACTGAGCTATTCCCGCATAGAATTCGCCATTGTAAGGACCGATGCCGCACTGTCAAGCGCAAAAGCCTATATATCCTTGTAGTTTAACTACTTGGCGTTAAGCCGCTTTATTTCTCGTTGAAATTAAAATTGGGCCAGGCGGCCTTGAGGTAGCTAAACATCGACCACAGCGTCAAAGTGGCGGCCAAATACAGCAAAACTTCGCCAATCTTAAAAATCGGCAAACCCCAAAAAGAATTTTGCCAAATTAGAAAGGCGATCGCGATCATCTGCACCGTGGTTTTGCTTTTGCCGACGAAGGACACCGCCACATGCGAACGCTTGCCCACTTCCGCCATCCATTCGCGCAAAGCGGAAACAGCGATTTCGCGACCCAGGATCACTACGATGACCATGGCGAATAGGCGCGTGTCGATCACAGAGGCTTGCACCCGCGGATCGGCGACCAGCATGACCAGCGCCGCGGCAATCATGAGCTTATCCGCCACTGGGTCCAAGAAGGCGCCGAAAGGCGATGTCTGTTGCAGCCGCCGCGCCAGGTAACCATCGAGCCAATCGGTCAACGCCGCCAAAATAAATATGACGGTAGCCAGCATGTGCGCCCAAGATTTGGCCAGATAGTAAGCCAAAACAAAAAGCGGAATCAGCGCAATACGCAACAGCGTTAGCACATTAGGCGTATTGAGCAGCATGTCTATTGTTCCTCGTGAAAAACATCGTAAATTTTTTGCGCCAAATCCGGACTGATGCCAGGTATGCGTGCCAAATCCTCGACGCCAGCGCGCGCCACTTCACGCAAGCCGCCAAAATTCTTAAGTAGAGTCTGGCGTCGCTTGCCGCCAATCCCAGGAATCCTTTCGAGTGGTGAGGTGCTGCGCGTACGCCGACTGCGCGCGCGATGGCCAGCGATGGCAAAACGATGAGCCTCGTCCCGCACCTGTTGGATTAAATGCAAACCGTGAGAATTAGCGAGCAGTATAGTGGGCTGCTTGGAGCCCGACAAGAAAAGTTGTTCCTTGCCTGGCTTGCGCTCCGCTCCCTTGGCGACCGCCATCAATTTAACGCCCTCCACTTGTAGCTCTTGCAATACTTTTTCGGCGACGGATAACTGCCCCTTGCCGCCGTCAATCAGCAATAGATCCGGTAGCTTACCCTCGCCTTCCTTGATACGCCGATAACGCCGCGTCAGCGCCTGGGTCATGGCGCCATAATCATCGCCCGGCTCGATATTTTCGATATTGAAACGGCGGTAGTCCGATTTCACCGGCCCGTTCACATCGAACACCACGCAAGACGCCACCGTGGCCTCGCCCATGGTGTGACTGATGTCAAAGCATTCGATTCTTTCGGGAGCCGCTTCCAGTTTCAGCGCATCGCGCAGCGTTTCAAAGCGTTCGCGCATGTCGATTTTCTTGGCCAACTCATGGCGCAAAGCTTCGGCGGCATTGACCCGCGCCATTTGCAGCCAACGCTTGGGCGCCCCGCGGTTTCCGGTTGAAAGCGTGATTTTTTTTCCGGCCTGTTCGGAAAAGGCCTGCGCCAACAAAGATCGATCGCTGATCGCTTGGTTAATATAGATGCGCGCGGGAATCATCCGGCCGCTGACGCCGCTAGCCGCCAGATAATATTGCGCTAAAAAACCGGAGAGAATTTCTGGCGGCGTGGATTCCACGCCGATACGCGGGAAAAATAATTTATTGCCAAGATTTTGTCCGCCACGGATAAACGTCACCACGATACAAGCGGCGTCCGCGGCGGTGGTGATGGCCACGGCGTCGGCATCGCCTTGTTCGGCGCTAATGTATTGGCGTTGCTGGATGCGTTTTAGCAAGGCAATACGGTCGCGGTAATGGGCCGCGGCTTCGTAATCCTGTTTGCCAGAAGCTTGTTCCATGTTTTGAATGCTTTCGTCGATGATCGTTTGGCTGCGGCCTTCAAGGAATAACTCAGCTTGATGCAGATCGTGGCGATAGCGTTCAGCATCGATAAAACCCACGCAGGGCGCGGAACAGCGCTTGATTTGGTATTGCAAGCACGGACGCGAACGATTGCGGAAAAAACTATCTTGGCACTGACGTACGCGAAAGATTTTCTGCAAAACATTCAGCATCTCGCGCACCGAAAATGCCGAGGGATAGGGACCGAAATAATTGCCCTTCTCGCGCTTAGCTCCGCGGTGAAAACTGATGCGAGGAAATTCATGATTGCCCGAGACAAAAATATAGGGATAGCTTTTATCGTCGCGCAGCAGAATATTGAAACGCGGATGCAGCGACTTGATAATATTGTTTTCCAGCAATAGCGCTTCGTTTTCAGTGCGGGTAACGGTGATTTCGATATTCTCAACTTGCCCCATCAGCACATTCAAACGCGCCGACAGTCCGCCGCGGCGAAAATAACTGCCCACGCGTTTGCGTAAGTTACGCGCCTTACCGACATATAATATTTCGGCTTTGCGGCCGAGCAGACGATAGATTCCAGGGGAAGTCGGCAGGGATTTAACTTGATCTTTTAAATCGGCCATGCGGTTAACTTAATCGCTGATCAGTTTCTTGGCCTTATGTACGACACGATCGAACATTTCCGTTGTGAGTCGCTTGGTTTGCGTGTTGTAGCGGCTGCAATGATACGAATCGAGTAGCTGCAGGCCATTCGGCAAGCGATAATGTTTACCGTGCTCAAAAGCATAATCCTTGGGCCGCAATTTAAAAGCGCGCAGCGTCGCCGCGTGCGCCACCGTGCCCAGCGCCAACAACACGCTGCCTTCGTGAAGCCGCGTCAATTCCGTTTGTAAATACAAATTGCACGTGGCGATCTCCGTGGGCAAAGGTTTATTGCCAGGCGGTAAACATTTTACCGCGTTGGTAATGCGGCAATTTTTAAGCGTCAAACCGTCGCGCGCCGAAACCGATTCTGGGCGGTCGGCAAAACCATGTTTGTGCAAAGTGTTGTACAGCAAAATGCCCGCATGATCGCCCGTAAATGGACGACCCGTGCGATTGGCGCCGTGCATGCCTGGCGCCAGCCCCACGATGAGCAGACGCGCTTTAGCGTCTCCAAAAGGCGGCACCGGCCTCGCGTAATATTTAGGATACATATCTCGCACTCGAGATAGATGACTGGCCAAGCGCGGACAAGCTAAACAATGACGATCGAATTCAGGCATGGGAACCACTGAAAAAATAACGGTAGCGTCATCCTAATGGACTTTAGCTTGGAACGACAGGAGATATGGCGAAAAAAGCGCGGGAACGCCTGGAGCAAAGAATTAGCTTACCCGCACCATGTTGGTTCCATAGAAAATCTCGGCCATCTCATGCGTGAGACGCTGTGTAACTATTTTTGTGTCTTGCGGAGATAAATCGGCTTCGCGCACGCCAAAAAGATAATTGTCGAGCTTGGAGTCTTTCAGCATCATCTTGGTGTGGAAAATATTTTCTTGGTAAACGTTGACATCCAATGCCTGATAACGTGTCAGGGTATTTTTGTCGACAAAGTTTTGAATCGAATTAATCTTATGATCGATGTAATGCTTGGTGCCTTTGACGTCGCGAGTAAAGCCGCGCACGCGGAAATCGATGATGACGATGTCGGATTCGAAGCTGTGAATCAAGTAGTTCAAGGCACGCAGCGGCGAAATCTTGCCGCAAGTCGACACGTCGATGTCGGCGCGGAAAGTGGCGATGCCGTTATCCGGATGCGATTCGGGATAGGTGTGAACCGTGATGTGGCTTTTGTCCAAATGCGCCACCACCGATTCTTTATAAGGTTTGTCTTGTTCCAACGCCAAGCTGGTTTGCGCGCTGCGGCTTTGACGGTTGTGCGCGGCATCGGGCAAGGGACCGGGCGCTTCGGGATTGAGCGGTTCTTCTTGGATCGGTAATTCGGAAATGAGCATGGTGACGCTCGCGCCCTGCGGATCGTAATCTTGGTGCGCGATGTTCAACACGTTGGCGCCGATGATATTGGCCACTTCCGTTAGGATGGCCGTGAGGCGTTCAGCGTTGTAGGCCTCGTCGATGTAGGCGAGGTATTCTTTTTGCGCCTGCTCGCTCGGGGCGTAGCAGATATCGTAAATATTAAAGCTCAGTGTTTTAGTGAGATTATTAAAGCTCTCGAGCTTTAATTTCTTCAACGGTCGAAACAGATCCAAATCCTGATACCTCCTGCCAAAAAATAACGACGTGCCTAACGCTTATTATCGGCCATCTTCAGCATGAATCAATATTTTTTTGTCTTCAGACGAGCGCCGCGACCGCGCGCACCGCGTCGTGATACGCCTGATTTTGGGCAAGCTGTGTCCGGTTCGGGTTCTCTCTGCCGTGCATGCGCACTAAACGCAGATGCGACACCGGATCGTCATAATGCCCCAGACCCGAAAGCACTTGGTCCGCGGCGCTGGCGTCATTACACACCAGCACCATGTCACAGCCTGCCGTGAGCGCGGTTTTAGCGCGCATCACGACGTCACCTGCCCCCTTGGCCCCTTCCATGGAAAGATCGTCGCTAAATATCACGCCTTGAAAGCCTAGCTGGCCTCTGAGGATTTTTTTAAGCCAAATGCTGGAAAACCCGGCTGGTTGCGAGTCAACCCGGGCAAATATCACGTGGGCTGGCATGATGCCTTCGAGACCGTAATGAATCATGCGTTCGAAAGGAACCAGATCTTGAGCCACGATATCGGGCAAGGGGCGCTCGTCTATCGGCAAGGCGACATGTGAATCGGCTGTTACATGCCCGTGGCCGGGAAAATGCTTGCCCGTAGCGGCCATGCCCGCGCGGTGCATTCCGATCATATAGTAATGGGCGATATCGGCGACCGTTTCCGGATGCGAATGAAACGCGCGATTGCCGATGACTTGGCTCACGCCGCGGTCCAGATCCAGCACGGGGGCAAAACTAAAATCCAGCCCCACCGCGCGTAATTCCGTCGCCATTAGCCAGCCGCTGGTTTCCGCCAAGCGGCGCGCGCGTTTGGGATTTTCATCGTGAATCTGACCTAAAAGCCGGACCGGTGGCAGTTCGGTGAAACCCTGACGGAAACGTTGCACGCGCCCGCCTTCATGATCGACGGCGACTAGTAATGGCGGATGGCGCAAGTCATGGATTTCGCGCACCAGGGATTCGACTTGCTCGGGCGATTCGTAATTGCGTGAAAAAAGAATCACGCCGCCCACCAAGGGATGTTTTAAGCGCTCGCGGTCCGTCGCGCTCAAAGCGAGTCCTTCTATATCGAGCATGACGGGGCCGAGCGACATGATTAAGCGCGAATCAATACGCGCGTGCCGACGGGCACGCGCTCGAATAAATCGATGATTTCGCTGTTGCGCATTTTTACGCAACCGCGCGAACCGGGCACGCCCATGGCGTCTTCGTCGGGACAACCGTGAATATAAATGTAGCGCCGCATGGTATCGACCTTGCCCAGTCTATTTTTACCTGCTTCAAGTCCGCTCAGCCACAGAATGCGCGTGAGAATCCAGTCGCGGTTGGGGAAAGCCGCGCGTAATTGCGGCGAATATATTTCACCCGTGGGACGGCGCGAAACAAACACCGAACTGATCGGCTGACCGCCGCCGATTTTAGCGCGAATATAATGCGCGCCGCGCGGCGTCTTTTCGCTGCCGTAAAATTCTCCCAGGCCGTTGCGCGCGGTGGAAATCTTGGTTTGCATCAGTACCCGGTCTTGCGCATCGCGCAGCGTGAGCGTTTGCGCCGAAGCATTCACTTCAATGGAAAACGGAGAAGATTTCATGCCTAGGTTTTGATAAATAAAGCCATGGATTCGACGTGCGTGGTGTGCGGGAACATATCCATCGCCACCACTGCGGCCAAACGGTAACCCAATTTTTGCACCAGATACTCGCTATCGCGCGCCAGCGTGGCGGGGTAGCACGATACGTAGACGATACGCGTTGGCAACGGTTCAGCCAGCGATTTAACGATCTCCATGGCGCCGTTGCGCGGCGGATCGAGTAACAGCTTATTGAAATGAAAATCTTTCCACGGCGGCGTGGGCGCTTGCCGATAAAGATCGCCGAGCATGAATTCAACGTTGGTTATTTCATTTAACGCGGCATTGCCGCGCGCGCGCTCAATCAGCGCGGCATCGGCTTCGATGCCAAGGACTTGCTTGGCAAGCCTGGCCAGCGGCAAAGTGAAATTACCCAATCCACAAAATAAATCGAGCACCCTGTCGTCGCTTTTAATATCCAGCCATTGGATCGCCTGAGAAACCATCGCGCGATTCACCGCGCTATTAATTTGAATAAAGTCGGTCGGCGCGAAGCGCAGCTCGATATTAAAATCCGGCAAACGATAATAAAGTTCCTCGGGTTTTTCCGGCCACAAGCAAAGCAATGGGCGCGGCGCATTGGCTTGCAAATAAATTTGAATGTCGTGTTGCCTGCCAAAATCCCGCAACAATTTTTTATCTTGCTCGGTCAACTCCAGCAGATGCCGAAAAACCAGCGCGCTTGATTTAGCCGTGGCTGTTTCGGTGGCGCTATCGCCCACGGCTATTTCCACTTGCGGAATGCGATGGCGGCAGGAAAGCAGGCTGATCAGCGAACGCAAGGCGGGCAGCAACGCGGAAATTTTGGCATCGAGCACCAGGCAAGTATTTAAATTGGCGATAAAGCTTTTACGTTTTTCGTGAAAGCCGATTAACACGCCTCCCCTGTCGGGCACATAACGCACGCTCAGACGCGCGCGACGGCGGTAGCCCAGGGCCGGACCTTTAATGGGTTCCAGCCAGTTTTCCGGATTTACTTTGCCTATCCGATTAATCTGTTCCAGCAATATTTTTTGCTTGGCTTGAATTTGTATTTCTGGACGCAGATGTTGCAAGCCACATCCGCCACAAACGCCGAAATGCGGACAAGGCGCATCGACACGGTTAGGGCTGGATTCAAGGATATCGATTAGCGTGGCATCGTCGTAATTTTTGTGTTTATTAAAATACGCAAAACGCACGCGTTCGCCAGGCAGAGCCCCGTCGATAAAAACCGCTTTTCCTTGAACGCGCGCCACGCCTCGACCGTCATGACTTAAGGATCCCACGGTGGCGACGTTGTCAGCGTCAGCGGCCGCGGCCGCGGAGCGAGGATAGGACTTGTTCATTGACAACGAGGACATAAATGAAAAAGTTACTTCCAAGCGTTCAGGAATTCGGTGAGGTGCGGTTTGTTGGCGTCGCGCAAGCTGTGGCGCGTCAAATCGGTTTCGCGTTTCCAACCGGCTTCGTCCAAGTTTCCACGTATTAATTCAAAACGTAAATAAATTAAATAGGTGTTGAGCGCGTCGATTTCGCAATAATCCCGAATCTCGCTGATCTTGCCTGCTTGAAACTGATCCCACACTTCGCTGCCATGCCGCCCCAGCTTGCCAGGGAAGCCGAGTATCTGCGCCATTTCGTCGAGCGGCGCGGCGGCGCGCGGCTGATACGCGGACAATACATCCATCAGGTCGGTGTGCCGCTCGTGATAGCGGCTGAGGTAATTGTTGAAACGAAAACTTTGATCGTCGGCGCCCGTTTCCCAGTAACGCGCCGCGGAAATACCATGCAACAAAGAGCGGTAGTGCAACACGGGCAAATCGAAACCACTGCCATTCCAGGAAACCAAGGTAGGCGTGTAACGCTCGATGCCATCGTAGAAACGTCGAATCAATTCCGCTTCCGTCGAATGGGATTCTCCCAAGGACCAAATGCGCAAGCTTTCGTTTTGGCGCAACACCGCCGAAATCGCCACCACGCGATGCAAGGGATGGCGCAAAAAATCCGAGTCACCGGTTTTTTCACGACGCTTGGCAAACATCGCTTGCGCGGTATCCTTGTCGTTTAATCCTTCCAGGCCATACAGGCGGCGGCCCGCATCGACGTCGGGAACGGTTTCAATGTCGAACGCCAAGATATTCATGAAGATTTAATTCTCATTATTAAAATATTTCTTAGCCGGGAAACACGCCCGTGGAAAGATAACGATCGCCGCGATCGCAGATGATCGTGACGATCACGGCCTGCTTAACTTCCAATGCCAAGCGCAGAGCGGCATCGGTGGCGCCGCCCGAAGAGATGCCGCAGAAAATGCCCTCTTCGCGCGCCAAGCGCCGCGTCATTTCTTCGGCCGCCGCTTGCGTGACTTCCATGACACGATCGACGCGATTGGCGTCATAAATTTTAGGCAAGTACTCCTTGGGCCAGGCGCGAATGCCAGGAATACTCGAACCTTCCGTCGGTTGCACACCGATTATTTGAACCCGCGGATTTTTTTCTTTTAAGAAGCACGATACGCCCATGATGGTGCCCGTGGTGCCCATGGAGCTGACAAAATGCGTGATTTTTCCTTCGGTGTCGCGCCAGATTTCAGGTCCAGTCGTTTCATAATGCGCGCGCGGGTTGTCAGGGTTGGAAAATTGATTTAGTACTTTGCCCTTGCCTTCGCGCTGCATCTGATCGGCCAAATCGCGCGCGCCTTCCATGCCCGCTTGTTGCGACACTAAAATAATTTCCGCGCCAAAGGCCTTCATGGTCGAGCGCCTTTCGGCGCTCATGTGTTCGGGCATGATTAGAATCAAGCGATAGCCTTTCATGGCCGCGGCCATTGCCAGCGCGATGCCCGTGTTGCCGCTGGTGGCCTCGATCAAGGTGTCACCCGGCTTAATTTCATTACGCGTTTGCGCGTGGCGAATCATCGACAAGGCGGGACGGTCTTTAACCGATCCCGCGGGATTATTGCCTTCCAATTTTGCCAGAACGATATTCGTGGTTTTGCCTGGCAGACGCTGCAGTTGCACCAGCGGAGTATTGCCGACAAAATCTTCAAGATATTTCATGCGAGCAATATTAACCCGTGCTTATCCGTAAATCGACCTAACTTGACGAGGTTTACCGTTGCGGGTTTCAGGCGCTAACCTCGGATTCAAGGGCGCGTATTTGGCTGTCGGCCGTGCTTTCAAAATATTCGATAATCAGCTGCAGCGAACGGCAGCCCTGATATTCGTTCACATCCAATCTGTAAACGGCATGAATCTGCGCGTGATTGACCGCCATGCCATGCCGCACGCCATTAAACGCGATCGCATCAAAAGTGGCGCCATGCCCAGGCGCACGCAAAGTAAATTTAAGATGTTTCTCGCCCACGACGCGTTGTTTCTCTACTTCAAAGCAGCCGTCAAATAAAGGTTCGGGAAAGCTTTGCCCCCAGGGGCCGGACGCGCGCAGCAATTCGGCGAAGGCCAAGGTCAACTCCTCCGTTAGCAACTCACCATCGCTGACAATTCGTCCTTGCAGGTCCTCCTCGGACAAATAACGACAAACTTCTTCATCGAAGGCGGCGCGGAATGCGGCAAAATTATCGCGCTCTAGAGTAAGCCCAGCGGCCATCGCATGACCGCCGAATTTTCGCAGCAAGCCCGGGTGACGCGCGGCAATGCTACCCAAGACATCGCGAATATGCAGACCTGGAATTGAACGCGCCGAACCCTTTATTTCATGAGCTCCACCTGCGGCAAAGGCGATGACAGGACGATGCGTGTGTTCCTTCATGCGCGACGCCACCAAGCCAATAACGCCTTGATGCCAAGTTTCATCGAACAGACACAAACCGCGGGGAAGCGTTGTGGTATCGAGCCGCAGGTTTTCAATCACGGTAAGCGCTTGTTGTTGCATCGCCGCTTCGATTTTTCGCCGTTCGCGGTTGAGCGCGTCCAATTGCTCAGCCATGGCTTGCGCCGCGAACGGATCGTCCGTCAAAAGACATTCGATGCCTAAAGACATGTCCGTTAGGCGACCGGCCGCGTTCAAACGCGGCGCCACGGTGTATCCCAAATCCATGGCGGAAACCCGTTCGGGCGCGCGCCACGCCACGCGCAACAACGCGGTGATGCCCGCGCAAGCTTTTTGTTCTTGAATACGCTTGAGGCCCTGTGCCACCAAGATGCGATTATTCGCATCGAGCGGAACCACGTCGGCGACCGTGCCCAAACAGACTAAGTCGAGGAGCTTGGCTAAATTCGGTTCGGTGATATTTTTTTGCGCGAACCAATTTATTTCCCGCAAATGCGCGCGCAAGGCCAGCATGACATAAAAAATGACGCCAACTCCAGCGAGATTCTTGCTGGGAAAAATATCGCCCGGCTGATTGGGATTGACGATGACGCTGGCATCGGGCAGTTTTTCTCCGGGCAGATGGTGATCGGTGATCAGCACATCGATGCCGCGTTGGCGCGCGGCATCGACGCCCTCCACGCTGGAAATGCCATTGTCCACGGTGATGATGAGATGCGGCGCTTGTTGCGCCGCCAGCGCGACAATTTCTGGCGTCAATCCGTAACCATATTCAAACCGATTCGGCACCAAGTAACGCACGTCTGGCGCACCCAGACTGCGCAACGCGCGCACCGCCAAGGCGCAGCTGGTGGCGCCATCGGCATCGAAGTCAGCTACGATCAGGATGCGCTGATGTTGCTGCAAAGCCAGAGCCAAATGGTTTATTGCTGGGGCGATATTTTTCAATTGCTGCGGTGGAATCAAGCGATCAAGCGACCGCTCCAATTCTCGCGCCGAGCTAACTTGCCGCGCCTTATAAATACGCCGCAAAGCCGGATGCATGTCCGCCAAAAAATCTTCTGGTAACGCGCCAGCCTGGCGGCGGATGATTTTACGCTGCATCGACATTAGGTCGATTGATTTTTTTTTGGTAAAAAGCCAAAGGACGTCGTCTGCGCCACCAGCGACGCGCCTGGCTTCCCGCCAGACTAAAAGTTTGGCCTCGATCGCCAATCAAGGTGGCTTTGCCCAAAATGTTTTTCTTTAATGCTAACCATAGCGGGCGCATCCAGTTATTTTCCAAGATTTGCATGGCTTGATGGCAACGCGCGGCGTCTGAATAAAGCGTCGCCTCGTGCACATCCGTCAATATCACTAAATGCTCGCCGGATTTATCCGCCAGCTTGTGCCAATCTGCGAAACTGGGCGGTGTATTTTTTGGCCGGCGGCCGGTTAAGCGGGTTAGCGCCATGCTAATGGGCTCGTCGCTGTATACTTGTGTCCAGGATAAATCCGCGAATCGTGGTAGCCGTCCTCCGCCCCAAAACCACAGGCTATTAATAGGAAGTTGCCCACGTTGCTCGCGTTCCGCATTGACTGTTGAGGTATGCAGCAAAATCTGAATTTCATTTAAAGTAGTATGCCACGCTTTGGAATCCTCTCCGCGCGGTAAAAAAGCGTGAACGTCACGCGCAACGACTTGCGCCAACGGCGTGGTGATTATTTTTGGCGGACGAGCGGTTTTCAGATACCAACGATCCGGGCGCGGCGCTTTGAGCAACCAACCGTCGGTGTTAAATACTTCCATGATCTCCGTGACCAAGCGGTTGGCTTGTTCTTGGCTTATATCCAACATTTTGGCATCCACGAGAATAAGCCGATCGCGATCGAGACTTAAGTGCACGGGGTCGGCGCGCAGCCACCAATCGTTATCGACAATGCCCATGTCCAAACTGCGCGTGACCGCGGCGACGGGGAGATCGGTACCTTTTTCTTGACGTGCTCCAAATAACGCAAACAAAGCTGCGTCATGATCCATCGGCAATTCCGCTTGTTGCCATTCGGCGCGTGCCAGCAGGGTTTCGAGACCAGGAGTGGCCTCTGCGTTTTCTAGGCAAGCATTGGCTAAATTGAATACACCTGGTACATACAAAGTTAAATGTGGACGCGAACCAGAGTTATCGGGATTTTTCATTAGGTCGTCTTTTTTGCCACGCAGCGCAGCCGACGGCGATTTTAAGTTAAATTGATGCGAGGCAGAACGGAATTCATCATTCTTGGCTCGTTAAATTTCGACCCTTTTGTATCTCTTATTTTCCGCGATTTATGCTCAAAAACAAGCTACTGGCCTGACTTTTGCATAATTATGGGCTAAACCTATTAATTGATTGGAAAGTTTAGGCAGGACGACCTTGATCCCTAAATCCGGTTCTTCGGCGGTACAAGAAAACCTCGGCGCCGCTAACGGCAATAACGTGGTGGCGATGGAAGACTATGTGCAGTCACGCGCCGCCAAAATTTCTCCCGACAGCTTTTCCCAGAATTTAGCCAATTTTAAACGTTGGCGCGAGGATTTGGCGCAGGCCATCGCGGATTATCAAACCTGGGTGGAGCAACAAGGTTTATGCGATGGCGAACAAGATTTGCGCGTCTATGAACTGATTGAGACGCTTAAGTCCGACAAGCTCACTATTGCGCTGGTGGCGGAATTTTCACGCGGCAAAACCGAATTATTGAACGCCATTTTTTTCGCCGATTACAAACAACGGCTGCTGCCCTCGTCCGCCGGCCGCACAACCATGTGCCCCACCGAGCTGTGTTACGACGAAAAAGACGGACCTTGCATTAAACTTTTGCCGATTGAAACTCGCAAGACCGCCCTGACCATCTCCGAATACAAGCGCACGCCAGTGCATTGGACCACGATCCATATTTTAAAATTAAGCTCCGCGGAAGAAGTGAGCGGCGCGCTTTCCGAGATCACCAAGACAAAAAAAGTAACGATTCGCGAAGCGCAAGAATTAGGCCTTTACGATCCCCGCAAGCTTGACGGTAAACCGGCGCCCGCGGCGAATGAATTGATCGATGTTCCCGTTTGGCGCCATGCAGTTGTCAATTATCCGCATCCCTTGCTCAAGCAAGGTTTGGTGGTGCTCGATACACCTGGCCTTAATGCGCTAGGCGTCGAGCCCGAGCTGACATTGAACATGCTGCCGAACGCGCAAGCGATACTCTTTGTGCTCGCGGCTGACACGGGCGTGACCAAAACCGATCTGGAAGTCTGGACCGAACATGTTCGTAGCGTGAAAGGTAATACCCAGTTAGTCGCCCTAAATAAAGTCGATGTGTTGTGGGACGAGCTTCACGACGATGCCACCGCGGCCAAAACAATCGCGCGCCAAGTCGACGAGGTATCGCGCATTCTGCATACGGATCGTAAACTTATTTTCCCGATCTCCGCGCAAAAAGGGCTGGTGGCCAAGATCAAGGGCGAACAAGCCTTGGTGGAAAAAAGCGGTTTGCTGGCTTTGGAGCAAAAATTGACGGAAGATATTATTCCCTCGCGTCATTCGCTGATTCGCAACCGCATCGTTCATGAAGTCAGCGGCCGCGTGGAAAGCAGCCGCGCCTTAATCGATTCCAAGCTGTCCGGCGTCAACAAACAATTAACCGAACTAAAAGCGCTGAGCGGAAAAAATTTAGAAGCCATTCAGAAAATGGTTTCGCGCATGCGCGTGGAAAAACAGAAATACGATAAAGAATTAGAGGGATTTCAGTTGACGCGTGACATGCTGTCCAAGCAAGCCCAGATTTTATTGAGCCGTCTGAGCATGAAAAGCCTGGATGAGCTCATCGATAAAACGCGGCAACAAATGAATAATACCTGGACGACCAGCGGCCTCAAGAAAGGCATGGAAACATTTTTCAGCGGCACCAGCGAACGCATGGATAAGGTCAATCGCGAGGCGGATGAAATACGCGCCGCGGTCGAGGCCATCTATTTGCGCCTACATACCCAATATGGACTCGCCAAAATCACGCCCCCGCGCTTATCTTTATTGCCCTTTGTTTTGGAATTCAAAAAATTGGAAGAAAAGGCGAATGCTTTTCGCGATAGCCCCGTGACCATGATGACGGAACAGCATTTTGTGATTAAAAAGTTTTTCATCACTCTGGTGAGCCAAGCGCGGCATCAGTTCAACGAATGCAACACCGCTGCTAAAAATTGGTTCCAAGCAGCCGTCAATCCCGTATTTGCTCAAATTCAGCAACATAAGACGATGATCGATCGCAGCTTCGAGGCGTTGAAAAAAATTCACGAAAATATGGATAGCCTGGGCGAGCGCATCGATGAACTGGAAGAATCCCGCAAAGAACTTGAAAGCCAGCTCAAAACCACCGATACCTTGCTGGAACGCATACACCGTCCGCTAACGGAGTAGCTCCAAGACCAAATCGGCTATTTTTTATAACGGCCGAGTGCGTACATCAAGCGCGTGGGTGCGTTTTCCTTATTTTGTTCCAGCCAGATAAGATGAAGATTGTCCCGAGCATCCAATGCGATGGCTGGATTGGTCTGTTGCTTATCGGTATCTGACGCGCTCGCGGGTGAAATATTGGCGCTCCACCCCTCCTTTGTTTTCCAAGCCAACCATATGCCTGACGTGCCGTCGCGGTCATCGTCCCAAGCGACCAAGACTTGATTTGAATTATTGCCAGTTATCGTCGGATGCCACTGAGAATATTGATCGGCGAACGCATCTTGCACCAGTTCGTTGGCGCCAAAATGAAATCCGCCATCGTCGCTAAAAGCGGCATAAATGTCATAGCCAGTCTGAAAACCGCGTTTATCCATCCAAGCGGCGCCGATCTTGTCTTGATCGAACACCGTCAGCGCGACGCGCGTCACGCCATTACCACGCCCGTATTTTTCAGATTTTTGAACGACCTCGTTAAGCACTTGTGGTGGATTGAAAGGCTTGGTTGGTTCAGCATGGCTGTAAAGTATAACGGTATGACCTTCGCGGCGGTCTTCCCAGGCGAGGGTATGGCCGCTAGACGTCGCTACCATGACAGGGTAGATCTGGTCATTGACCGTTTTCTTGGTTTCCACCGCTTGCGGTTTTTTAACGCGGACAACTTCGCCTTTGGCGTTTATTTTTATTGACGACGTCACGATTTGACTGAAGCGTCCGGTTTGCTGGCTCCATGCGGCCATGGCCTGGCGACCGTTGGCGCTAGCCAGCGTCACCTGCGCCGCTCTTCCCTTGCTGAGGGAAATGGCGGGCCCTAGTTCAGATGCTGTTACGGTTCGCGTCCAGATGGCGTCGTCTTGCTCCCAGGCGATGAGAAACCGGTCGGGGCTCAAGGCTAACACCGTGGGCGCGTAAGCGTTGCGTCCGGTGCTTACTTTTCGATCTTGGGAAAATTTTTTAGCATTTAATTTTTTAAATGCGACGTAAACTTGTGGCGCGCCTTGACGATTGTCTTCCCAAACTACCACCAAGTTGTCGCCGGATGACGCAAGATTTTTTCGGCCCGCGGCATCGAGATGCTGAAAAACATTCGCGTCCAAATTTTCACCAATGGCGATCTTTTCGCCAAAGTTCCAAGTGTCCGCCCAGACAGGCAGACTGATAAAAAAAATCAGCGAGATGCTCGACAAACGTCGCATTAGGGAGTTTTTTCTAGAAATTGCGCCAAGCTCAAATTTTTATAATGACCGCCTTGGATGTATTGGTCGTATTTAACAAAATCTTTGGTGCTTTGAAAACCGGGAACTTTTAAAATCGGCTTGCCATCGCTCTCCATGTAAATAAAAATCGGCGTGACTAAAGCCTTGAGGCGCGCTCCCAATTCCATTTCGGTAACACGATCGCCATTAGGCAAAGTTAGGCGCTGCCCGCCTTCGGCGTCGACGTAGGCAAGAACATAGTGTTCGGTATAAAGCTTATGCAACTCGGGATTGCTAAACGATTCTTTATTGGTTTTATCGCAATAACCGCAGCCGTAACGTCCATAATAAACAAATATTTTTTTATTTTGTTTCTTGGCCGCTTGCAATGCAAGGTCGTAACGCAAAAAAGAATAGCCCGCGGGCGGATCCGCCAGACCTATAGATGAACCAGACAACAAGGCCATGACCAGCAGCATGCGTGCCCAAAAAAGACTTCCTCCGATCGCATTTTTCATGACGATTAGCTCAGTAAAAGTTCGTACCAAATTTTAACGGCAGTGATGGCTATCAATATCGATAGCACGCCACGTAGCAGTCGCCGCGGCGTTTTTTGGCTTAAAATACTGCCTAGTTGAGCGCCAATCAGCACCCCGACCACCAGCACCGCCGACATTAAATAAGGAATTTGGTGGGTCCCCGCGCGCCCGATCAAGACCGCTGCTGAAGAGACGACGCCAACGGCTAAAGTAGTCCCTATGGTGATGCGTGTCGGTATGCGCAATATATAAAGCATCGCGGGCACGAAAAGAAACGCACCGCCTTGCCCAATGATGCCCGATAGCAGACCAATCACCAGGCCCACCGTTACCGCCAAAGCCTTGTTGAAGCGTAGATTTTCCACTTCAGCTTCAGGGCCGGATTCACGATTCGGGATTAACATCATCACCGCCGCTACCATCGCCATGCTGGCAAAAACCATCAATATCGTTTCAGAAGATAAATTAGCCGAGGCCAGCGAGCCGACGAGCGATCCCGCCGTGGTGCTTCCACCGACGGCAAACGCCAGCGGCATGCTGATGCGGTTATAACGTTTATGACCGATAGCGCCCGACAACGCGCCAAAAAAGCTCTGCATCGACGTAATACCCGCCACGGTTTTCATGGTCAGCGCACCCACGCCCAGCATGGCAGGCACATATAGCAACAGCGGCACCATAATGATGCCGCCGCCAATACCTAAAAGGCCCGACATAAAACCGCCGATAAGCCCAAGCGACAGCAGCGTGGGCAGCATGCCTGAGTCCATCGGCTATAACCTACTTATTAAATACCACGGGCGCATCGGTTCCGTTTTGGGCGGTCACCTGTCCGATGATGGCGGTTTCAGCGAAACCAAGCTCGCGCATCTTGTCGAGACACATGCTGGCTTTTTCGGGCGCGACGGACATCAATAAACCGCCATTGGTTTGCGGATCGGTATACACCAACTGATGGTCGATATTCCATTCATCTTCAAACAGCAAGGAATCGCCATAGCTATGCATATTGCGGTACGCACCGCTCGGTACCACACCGTCTTCCACCAGTGCCCACGCCTCTTCCATTATTGGCACCACCGAAGTATCGATTTCCATGCGTACGCGCGCGCCTTTTGCCATTTCCATCAAGTGGCCAGCTAAGCCAAATCCGGTCACGTCGGTCAATGCGTGCACCTCGGGTTGTTTGCCCAACCAAGATCCGGGCTTGTTGAGCTGAGTAATATGTTGAATGAATTTTTTATACGCCGAAGGCCGAATGATTCCAGCTTTGATAGCACTCGCTAAAATTCCAATGCCCAATGGTTTAGTCAAAATCAACAGATCCCCCACCTTGGCGCCGCTATTGGTTTTAATGAGCCGGGTATGCGCCATGCCTATCACGGAAAGACCGAAGATGGGCTGCGGATTATCGATGCTGTGTCCGCCCGCCAGAGGAATGCCGCCTTCTTTGCACACCTCAACGGCGCCACGCATGATTTCTTGCATTGCATCCATGGGCAATTTATTGACGGGAAAACCCACGATAGCGGTCGCCATTAAGGGATCGGCGCCCATGGCGTAAATATCGCTTAATGCATTGGCGGCGGAAATACATCCGTAGGTATATGGATCATCGACAATGGGAGTGGAAAAATCACTGCTAAAAACCAGACATTCATGTTCGTTGATTTGCATCACCGCGGCGTCGTCGCTACTTTCGATGCCGACGAGCAGCTTGGAAGATAGGTTCCATTGTTTCGGAACTTTTTCGAGGATTTGCGATAAAGCTGTGGGATCAATCTTGCAACCGCAACCACCTGCATGAGAATACTCTGTCAACCTCAATGCATCCATTTCTTTGCTCCTTATATTGCGTTATTACCACACCTAAATTAATTTGGGACTTCTAATCTACGTATGTATTAACACTCCCCCGACAAACGCTGAGTCAATTTATTTTTTATCTAACGCACGCATTCATTAACGGCTTGGACTAATAGAAACAAGAATCCGCGAACATGTTACGAATTCGTTACACAGACCGCAATGGGAATTAATTCGATTCTTAAAACTAAAAAAGAGGCAAGAAGAAAAAATAAAACGAGGAAGATTAAACGATTAGAAAAGACGAAAATTACGATGCCGCTTTGCCAGACCGAAAGCGACTATTAAACGGCTGTTTTTCAGAAGAAACTTCCGTGCGATGATTTTCAATAAATTTCATCAAGTCGGGCAATGACAACGGCCGGCCCAAGTAATAGCCTTGCGCGACATCGCATCCTTGATCACCCAGGATTTTTAGAGTTTCTTCATTTTCAACGCCTTCGGCGACAACGCTCAGCCCCAAGTTATGAGCCAGATCGATGGTCGAGCGAACTATCGTAGCATCGTTCTCTTCTTTTTCCATGCCCATGACAAATGACTTGTCTATCTTAAGTGAATGGACAGGCAGCTTTTTGAGATAAGCCAAGGATGAAAAACCGGTGCCGAAGTCATCCACCGCCAAGCGCACGCCCATGGCGTCGAGATTGGTCAATACTTCTAGCGCTCTATTCGGGTCGGCCATCATGGCGCTTTCGGTGATTTCCAGCTCAAGATTCGAAGCGGGTAAATCCCAGGTGGCGAGCATCGTTTTTAGCTCATCGACCAAAGTCGGATCTTGCAGGTTCCAGACGGAAAGATTGACCGCCACATTGAGATATATGTTTTCCTGGCGCCACAGTTGGCATTGACGCAAGGCGGTATTTAAGACCCACATAGTCAAAGGTTTAATTAAACCTGTTTGCTCGGCAATCGGAATCATTTCATCAGGTGGGATCATGCCACGCTGTGGATGGCGCCAGCGCAGCAAGGCTTCCACGCCCACCATGCGGTTTAAACGCAAATCGAATTGCGGCTGGTAATACAGTTCCAGTGAATTGTTATCGATGGCTTCATGCAGGTCCTTTTCCAGTTCCAGACGCGTGACGGTATGGCGATCTTGGCTGGCATCGTAAAACGCACAGACGGTATTGGAGCGCTTGGCTAAATACATGGCCACTTCCGCGTGCTGAATGAGCGTTTCCGCGTCATGCCCGTCTTGCGGAAAGATCGCGATACCTAAGCTGCCGCCCACGTACAGGCTGTGCTGACCGAGCTCAAACGCTTTTTTCATTGAAAGAATGATCTTCTGCGAAATATGATTGGCGTAAGTGGCATCCGTCACAGGGAGCAGGATGGCGAATTCGTCGCCGCCCAAGCGCGCGACGGTGTCCACTGGACGCAGGATGCGCTGTAAACGCGTGCCTACTTGTTGCAACAACATGTCCCCGACTTGATGCCCCAGGGTATCGTTGATGTCTTTAAATCGATCAAGATCCATTACCAGCAGGGCTAAGTAAGTATTCTGTCGCGTAGCCAGTTGAATGGAATTTTCCAAACGGTCGCTCAACAGCGCCCGATTAGGAAGGTTGGTCAGCGAATCGTGCAACGCCAGATGTTCAATCGTGGCCTGTTGCGCCTTGCGTTCGGTAACGTCGGTCACCGACCCCGATATGCGCACTGCCTCGCCAATGGGCCCGCGAATGGCTTTACCGCGCATCAGCAACCAGCGAACTTCATTATCAATCTGAATGCGAAACTCTATCTGAAACAAATCGTCGCCTATGCCTTTTTGGAGATAGGATTCCAATTTTCCCAGCGCGGAAAGTTGGTCGTTAGGAATAATTTTTTCAGCGAACACGCGTTTAGGATTACTTATAAAACCATCGGCTTGATCAAGCTTTAATATTTCTTGAAGCCGTGGCGAGAAATAGGCCCTATCGGTCAATACATCCCAATCCCAAATGCCGTCATTCGTGCCAGCCAGCACCAATTGAAAACGCTCTTCGCTGCGGCGGCGCACCTTGTCCAATTTGCGCATGCGCGCCAACATCAAACTGGCGAATACGCATAGCGCGATCAAAACCAGGACAAGCCCGGTCATCAGCTTTAATTCCTGTTTCTTGCGTTCCAAGGCGTTTTTAGTGCGACGCGCTTTCAAGCCTTCATCGAGATAAGCGGCGGGAGTAAATATCGTCGTGCCAAAGCGTTCTTCGCCAAAACGTCGTATGCGATCTTGCGCGTCGTCAGACACCAAATATTCCAAAAAACTTTCCGCTAATGTTTGATTGGCCTTAGGGTCGCGCTCGCTGTTGACAACGATAGCCGAGTAATAATTTCGCAATAACACGTTATCGCGATATAAAGGAATGATATTTCCCGCGAGAGCACCACGATTAACGAGATAAGTTCCTAAATCGGAGAATGTGTATCTCCCAAACAACCCCGCATCGCGCAAGGTAGAAGCAGAACTCGCGTTAGTGATTTCATAACCAACCCAATCAGGATCGATGCCCGCCATCAACCACAACTCGTTAAGTTTATTTAATGTGCCCGAACGCTTGCCTGGCACTAGGAACGAAACTTGTTCGCGCGCCAGGCGTTGCAATACAGCGGTAAGATTTTTTTCGGTGGCCAACTTCAGCGGATCGCTCGGGGGCCCTAAAATCGCAAATTCGTTATACATAATGGTGGTGCGCAATAAACCAAAGCCATCGTCGACGAATAATTTTTCACCTTCTGGAGCGTGAGTAATCACGATATCGGCCATGCCGCGGCGACCCAGATCAAGACTGGCCAAAGCGCCCACGGCTTGAATATCGATGTTTACTTCAGGATGCAACGCGCGAAAAGCTTCCGCCAAGGAGCTGATCAGGCCCGTATCCGCCGCTGTTTGTGCGGCGACGATGCGCAAGCGCTCGGCGGCGATAGCCTGATTGGAAGTCGCGTACGCCCATATCAGTGTGGCAATAATCGCGAAAAAATAGCGGCAGGCGTCTGAATCTAAAAAGACGCGACGCCCATGCTTGCACAGTCCGTGTTTGCCCTGCTTCATCTTTTCCCGTTAATCTAAGTAACGAAACCAGTAATTAAAATTTTTACGGTAATCATATGGAGGGTTTGATGCTGATGCGGCGAACCTCCCAAAGAGCTTCGCCACCAGGACATGGAACGACGGACGATCCTTCGCCATAAGTCGACACCCCCTGTGCAAGCTTATCTTCATAAAATATAGACCATTTTCCATGTCGTCAGCGCTAAAAATGCTGGTTTTATCCTAATCTTTTAGGTTGAGAACCGCTTTTCAGACGATTCATTGGTGTTGGCCCACTCCATGAGCTGTTCCGCTATGCGCTCCAAGGATAAAACTTGGCAGGCGCCACCGAGGCGAATCGCCTGCTCAGGCATGCCAAATACCACGCTACTTTTTTCGTCTTGAGCAATTGTATGAGCGCCCGCGTTTTTCATGGCGCGCATGCCGCGCGCGCCGTCGCTGCCCATGCCTGTCAGGATGATTCCCAGTGCATCGGCACCCGCCACGCGCGCGGTGGAATCAAACAGAACGTCCACCGAAGGACGATGCCGATTTACCGGTTCATCGTCATAAACTCGCACCGCATAGCCGCCGCCCGCGCGCATCAACGCCATGTGCTGGCCGCCAGGAGCAACGAGCGCTAGGCCCGCTTTCAAACGATCGCCACTTTTAGCTTCGCGGACCTCTAGTTGGCAATGATCGTTCAAGCGTTCCGCGAACGAGGCGGTGAATTTTGGCGGCATGTGTTGGACTATCGCTATGCCTGGTGTTTGCGGCGGCAAACGCGTCAAGATTTCGGTAATGGCTTGCGTGCCTCCAGCCGACGCTCCTATGGCGATGATGCCCTCGCGGCAAAATAAAGAGCGTATGGACAATGGTGCTATGGCGGATAATTCTTGAGGACTCACCGTGCGTACATGCGCGCCAGCGGCGGCGCGAACCTTCGCGCGAATTTCCTCCATCACTTCAGGCCTGATACCGTCGCGCAGACCGCCTTGTGGTTTGGTGACAAAATCCACCGCGCCCAATTCCAGCGCGCGCAAAGTAGTAGCCGCTCCTTTTTCAGTATGGGTGGAGATCATCACCACGGGCAAGGGATGCAGACGCATGAGTTTTTCCAAAAAGGTAATGCCATCCATGCCAGGCATCTCAATATCCAGCGTCAACACATCGGGCTTCAATGTTTTTATTTTTTCGCGCGCGATGAGTGGGTTGGCGGCGGTGCCCACCACGTGCATGTCCGGATCTTCGTGCAGAATCGCGGTGATGATCTGACGCATCAACGCCGAATCGTCGATGATTAAAACCTTTATTTTTTTCGCGGTCGCCATTTTGATCAATGCATGTCCTTTCAATTTTAATTTTTGTTAAAAGAGCGTGACATCGCCGTCCAGCTTCTGTTTCTTCAAGCTGATCAAGTACACCATTTCTTCTTGCGCCGTCTGTTCCGCTTCATTCGAACCAAGATATTTTAAAAATACCTTGCCCGTGTGCGTGTGAAACAAAACGCGACGCGGCTGATAACCGCCGACGTCTTCCTTGGTGACGGGGATTTGCTCGGTTTCCAAGAAACGCCGAACGAATTCGATATTGCGTTGCGGCACGCCGTCGAGGCTTTCGCGGATTTTTAAAACATGTCCACCACCGAACACCTTGGCCTGGAAACGTCGACGCTGACCGCCCAGCTTCATTACCTCGGTAATGAGCAATTCCATGGCATTGACGCCATAGCGCGTACTGGTGGGATTGCCCGGATCGGCGCCTTCGGGAAGCATGAAATGATTCATGCCACCGACGCCGATAACTGGGTCATATATACAAGCCGCAATGCACGAGCCGAGCACGGTATCGAGCACCAAGGGATCGCTGCTGGCGCGCACGCCACCGATATTAATGGTGATGCGCGTCAGATCTTCGTCCAAATTGGACGGCAGACGGGTGCCGTTGAAACGCTTGGGCTTGACGGGGCGCGTGCCGGTCATGTTTTTCCCCGCAGTTGATAAATGCTATGACCAACGGGTTTGAATGTTTCGCTTAGCCCATGCATGGCTTCCGAATGGCCGAGCATCAGATAGCCGTCTTTTTTCAACATGGCGCCCATGCGCTGAAAAAGTTTTAATTGCGTCGGCTTGTCGAAATAAATAATCACGTTGCGGCACAAAATCACGTCGAACAGGCCATGCAAATTCCACGGATCATCGAGCAAATTGAGGTGCTCAAAATGAATTAACATCTTGAGTATAGGCTTGGCGCGCACCTCGCCTTCATTTTCACCGCGGCCTTTTAAAAAAAACCGATGCAGCAACGCCTGCGGGATTCGCTTGGCTTGTTCCATCGAGTAAACGCCTGCTTGGGCGCGCGCCAACACATCGGTATCGATGTCTGTGGCCACTATTTGCACGTCTTGATCGTTGAACGACGGCATGGTTTCCAGCACCGTCATCGCTAACGAATACGCTTCCTCGCCGGTTGAGGTTCCCGCGCTCCATATACGCAACGGTCGCTCGCGATTGGGATTGCGGCGATAGACGGGAAATACCTCGTCGCTTAAAAAACGGAAATGATGCGGTTCGCGGAAAAAATCGGTTTTATTGGTGGTGATGGCGTTAATCATCGCCACCAGTTCTTCGCCTTCTGGGTCTTCTTGCGTCAGCAGGTGATAATAATCGGCATAACGCGGCAAGCCATAATGGCGCAAGCGTTTGGCCAAGCGCGAACACACCAAGGCGCGCTTATGTTCGGATAAAGCAATGCCTGTATGCGCGTGGATAAAATCGCGCAATTGCCGGAATTCATGATCCGTTATCGTTAGCCGAGTATCGGCCAAAGTAGGACCGATATTGCCAGCGGCGGTGTGGCGTGTCGCCATGGTTTATCCCGCACCATTATTTATATGTTGCCAGAATACGATGGGCGATATTGCACACCGCCCAACGCAGCTCGCACCTAGAAAACCGTTGTTAAAATTCCGTCCAGTCGCCGCCGCTTCCGCCGCTTGCCTTCTGGGCAACGACTCGCGGCTTAAGATATTGGATGTTCTGCGCCTTACCAGCTTTTGGTTTCTCCGACACGGGCGCGGATTCGGTGACAGAAGCGGCTGATTTCGTTTTGCCACTGCTTCCCGACACAGGCGCGCGCATGATGGCTTCGGACTTCAATGTGAAGTGCGAAACTAATTCCTGCAACTCTTCCGCTTGTGAGGCCAAGGATTGGCTGGTGCCCGAAAGCTCTTCCACTTGCGCCGCGTTCGACTGAGTCACGCCGTCCATTTGCATGATGGCGCGGTTAACCTGTTCGATACCCGAGGCTTGTTCCTGGCTTGAGGCGCTGATTTCAGCGATGATTTCAGCGGTGTTCTTGACGCTCTCGACAATTCCTTCGAGCGTCTTGCTGGAACCGTTGACGAGTTGGGTACCGTCTTGAACTTTGTCGACACTGTCCTGAATCAGCGATTTAATTTCCTTAGCCGCCGAGGCGCTGCGTTGCGCCAGATTGCGCACCTCCGCCGCCACCACCGCGAAACCACGACCTTGCTCACCCGCGCGCGCCGCTTCCACCGCGGCGTTAAGCGCCAGCAAGTTGGTTTGGAAGGCAATTTCATCAATGACACCGATGATGTCGGCGATCTTGGTGCTGCTGGTATTAATGGTTTCCATTGAGCGTCTGACCGACGACGACATCACCACGCCTTCGTTGGCGGCTTCGCGCGCATCTAGCGCAACTTTGTCGGCGCGCAAGGCGTTGTCGGCGTTTTGCTTGACGGTGCTGGTCATTTCTTCCATGGACGCCGCGGTTTCTTCCAGCGAACTGGCTTGTTCCTGCGCGGAAGAAGACAGCTGTTCGGCGGCGGCGCTGAGTTCTTGCGAACCGCTGGCCACCGAATCGGCGGCGTGCGCGACGCGCACCATGCTTTCATGCAGTTCATCCACCAGCACGTTCATGGCGCCGATGGCTTGACCAACTTCATCGCGGCGATCGGTAAACAATGAAACCGTCAAATCGCCTTGCGATATTTTTTGCATCGCCCCGACCAAGCGACTCAGAGGTCCGGACACGGTGCGTATGAAGTAAACCGCGATGGCAATCGGCGCGACCACGGCGAATATCAACGCGCCCAGCAGGACCAAACGATATTGCTGGTATATCGCCTTGGTTTTTTCATAATGCGGGGCGAAGGCCTTGGACAACGATGTGTTATCTTTAACGCTGACCTGGGTTTGCTCCAGCGAGTCCATGACTTGCGTTAAGCTGCGTAGCCCTAACATTCCGCCAGCCGCCAACATGATGGTCATCATGAGCGCCGCGGCGATCATCTTGACGCGTAAGTTAATGCCTTTGGCATAGTACATTTCCATGATTCACTCCTCTTATGCGATATTTCGCGGTCTTACTGCACTGCAGCAATAGGTGCCGCGGCCTCTACTTCATCCAAGGTTTCCGGATAAACCAAGCGATCGATGTCAAGCAAGATAAGCAACTTGTCATCGACTTGAGCCAGGCCACTGATGAATTCTCTGTTTTGTTGACCCTCGTATTCGGGCGCGGCGCAATGTTGATCCGCCGTCACGTTAATGACATCGCTCACCGAGTCGACCACGATGCCGGCCAAGCGTCCGCCGATGTTCACCACGATGATCACGGTGAAAGCGTCGCGCTTGGCCTCGGGCAGACCAAAACGCAAACGCAAATCGATAATCGGAACAATAACGCCGCGCAGATTGAGCACTCCGCGCATGTAAGCAGGACTGTTCGGAATCGGCGTGATCTTGTCCCATCCCTTGATTTCTTGAACCTTAAGAATGGCGATGCCGTACTCTTGTCCATCTAGGCGAAAAGTCAAAAACTGCTCTTCGTGACCCGACAGGTTGCGGTATTGCAAAATTGGCGCGGTTTGCATAAGTTCGTCCCTCAATTCAAATTCGGCGATGCAGCATTAACATTTGCCGTCACGGGCAGATGGCGATGGTCTTCCACGGTGAAGCGCACGCCACCCGCATGCGCCATGCGAATCAGTCCCGCGACATCCAAGATCATGGCAACGGTGCCGTCGCCTAATATCGTGGCGGCCGAAATACCATCGACTTTGCGGTAATGAGTTTCCAAGCTTTTAATCACGACTTGTTGCTGACCCAACAGATCGTCCACGTATAAACTAGCTTTTTTGCCGTCGGCCTCGACCACCACCAATAAGCCTTGATTTAAATCGGTAGAGCGCGGTTCGATGCCAAACAATTCATGCAGCCGGATAAAAGGCAGATATTCTTTGCGCAAGCTAAACAATTCACCGCCACCCGCGGGGCGGCTAATCAACTGTGGCCGAACCCGCACGGATTCGACAATACTGACTAAAGGCAAGATGTAAGTGTGATTGCCGATGAGAACACTGAGACCATCCAAGATCGCCAAAGTGAGCGGCAAGCGCACGGTAAAACAGATGCCGACTCCCGAGCTCGAGGCAATTTCCACGTTGCCGCCGAGCATGCGGATATTATTGCGCACGATATCCATGCCGACGCCGCGTCCGGAAATATCGCTCACGGTTTCAGCCGTCGAGAAACCGGGCAGGAAAATAATTTCGGCAATTTCCTCGGGAGAAAGTTTTGCCTCGGGGCTCACCAAGCCACGCTCGACGGCCTTGGCAAAAATACGCTCATGTTGCAACCCATGTCCGTCGTCGCGAATTTCGATAACAACGTTGCCGCCTTTCTGGTAGGCCTTCAATTCGATCCTGCCCGTCGGCGGCTTGCCCACGGCGATGCGCTCGGCGGGCGATTCAATGCCATGATCGAGACAATTGCGAACCAAATGCACCAGCGGATCGTTGATGCGCTCGATAACGGTTTTATCCAGCTCGGTTTGTTCGCCGCTAATATATAGATCGACTTGCTTGCCGAGCTTTTCGCTCATGTCGCGGATCATGCGCGGGAATCGATTGAACGCAAAACTTAGCGGCAACATGCGGATGCGCATCACGCTTTCTTGTAATTCACGCGTGTTGCGCTCCAGCTGCGTCAATCCGATAAAAAGTTTAGGTAGGCTTTCGAGTGAAAATTGTCCAGCCAATTGGCTCAACATGGACTGAGTAATGACCAGTTCGCCCACCATGTTGATCAGCGCATCCACCTTGGGAATGCTGACGCGTATCGAGCCATTATAAGCATCCACCACGCTCGTCTCCTTCGGCGCCATCACTTCCGAATTAACCGAGGACTGGGCATTCGCATTTACCGCGAGCGGCGTTATTTCAATAGTGCTATCGTTCACGACCCATTCAAAAACTTCTTGAATCATGTCGCGCGTCACGTTTCCCTCAAACTCCACGTCCCAAGCCAAGTAGCATTCTTCCGCATCCATCTGCTCCCAGGCGGGCAACTCGGAGATATTGGCGTTAACTTTTAACGAACCGAGCGCCGCTAGCTCGCGCAAGACTCGCGCTGGATCATTGCCTGTATGGAATAAGCGGCGATGCGGTTGAAAAACGATATGCCACGATGTGGTTTTCGATGTTGCCTTGGACGCCGATGACTTCTGGACGGTCGTGGACGCGGATTTTTCACTTTCCAGATTTTCCAGCTGTGCATGCACCGCGTCGATCGCCTGTTTATCGAAGGGCTGGCCAGTTTTGGCGGTGAGTATGAGGTTGCGCAAGCAATCCACGGCCAGCAATAACAAACCGATGACGTGGCGGTTTGGCAAAATTTTTCCTTCGCGCAAGGCATCCAGCCGCGATTCGAGCACGTGGGCGAACGCCGCCACGTCATTAAAGCCGAAGGTGCTGCTGCCACCTTTAATGGAATGAGCGCCGCGAAAAATCGTGTTTAAAATCTCGGGGTCGGCTTGGACATTTTCATCACCACTGTCGCTCGCTGTTTTTTCCAAGCGCAATAATTCCGTCTCCATGCCAGCCAAGCCCTCGAGGCTTTCCTCGAAGAAGGTCTGATGAAACTGGCGCATGTCGATGGCCATGGTCTTAGCCCAAAACCTTTTTAACCACGTTTAACAACTGTTCGGGGTTAAACGGCTTCACTATCCAGCCCGTGGCGCCCGCCGTCTTGCCCTGTTGCCGCTTGGTGTCCTGCGATTCGGTGGTCAACATGAGAATCGGCGTGAATTTGTATTCAACCAGCGCGCGCAACGACTTCACCAGGGCGATGCCATCCATGTTCGGCATGTTGACGTCGGCGATGACAAGATCGACTTTCTTTTGCTGCAGGATGTCCAAGGCTTCCTTTCCATCCGCAGCTTGGATGACTTCATGGCCAACGCTGTTCAGCGTAAAGCTGATCATTTGGCGCATGGAGGCGGTGTCATCGACGGTTAATATGGTAGCCATAACATTTCTCCTTAAAACAACTCCACTGCAGGCCCATCATCGGTCGTTCCATCGCGCGCCAAAGGCAAAGGCCGCGGCGCGCTCTTGAGTGGTTTAATATCCGGTAGAGCTGCAATATCTTCATGCAAGCGCGACAACCAGCGCTCGTTCTTCGGCAAATTCTTAAGCAAATTTTTATCTAAGCTGACCGTCTCTTGCATCAAGTGATACAACGTGCGGCGCAAGTCATCCATCGGTTCGAGCATGCCGCTCAATTTTTGGCTGGTGATATCGTGGAACTGAAGCGACATCACGACGTTCTGCACGTCTTGAGCGATCTCTTTGCTGATTTCATTGATGCGGCTGACGGTCTCGGCGACTTCGCGGTTCTTGCCTTCGAGTGAACGCGTTAGCGTGAGCACGTCATCCTTGATCTGAAGCGCGTGCTCCATGTCGGCGGCGGACAACAAACGCATATCGCCGTAAGTTTTACTTAATCCGGTGCGGACTTCCTTCAAGTGCACGCGAATGCGATCGCTGAACTCATGCGATCGTTTGCTGAGGCGGCGCACTTCTTGCGCCACGATCGAGAAACCGCGGCCGTGCTCACCGACGCGCGCCGCTTCGATATCGGCGTTCAGAGCTAGCAAGCTGGTTTGATCGGCCAATTTTTCCACGTCCAGCAAGAATCCGTCGATGGCTTGCGTGCGGGTTTGCACGCCGTCGAGTTCGCGCACCATGTTGACCGAGAGATCGGCTACGCGCACCACTTCGTCCGCCATCTTGTTCAAGCGTTCGTCCGACACTTGAATAAAATCTTTTAACGATTGCGGGATGCCGTCGGTGGTCGCGCCTTGCGTGCCTTCCAGAAGCTCCATGGCTTGGCGCGCCTGAATCGTGGCTTTGTTGATCACCGCTTCGAAACTGCTGGCGATGGTATTCGCCGCCAATTCAGTTTGTTTGATGACGGAATGAATTTCGCGACGCAACACCAGCGCCGCTTCGCTATAACGTTGCGCGACATCGACCCAACGGCGCATCAAGTCTTCGAGGCGGCGACGTTGATTGTCTTCCGCCATGGTTTGCAGCACGTCATCGACCTGGGGAATTTGTTCGATGTCGTTGGCGGGCGACAACAAGGCGTCGACTTGATCAAGCACTTGCTGCGATTCGGTTTCGGAATTCGCGGCGTGTACCGCTTTAATTTCATGAGCATTATGGTTGCGCGCATAAAACGCTAATACCGTGAGAGTTAACATGGCGCATAAACCGCCTCCCAGCGACACCCACCATGGCGCGAACGGCACTCCCCACAGCCAGGTCACAAACAGTCCGACCATGGCCCACAACCACCAACGCGGCCATGATGCCGTGTACAGCACTGACGCCGGTTTAAATGAGAGCGGTCCGTTCATGGCGTGATTTCAAATATGGATTCCAAGCCCAATAATTGCGCGGTCTGCTGTAAGTTTGGCGATGGTTCCTGCCAAGTCAGCGTTAAACCTTGTTCATGAGCGGTGCGGCAGAAATTAGCCAGCACCTGGAGCGCCGCGGTATCGATGCGCTCGACCCGGGTGCCGTCAATCGTGATCGCCTGCGAAGCGAGCAGCGCTGGACTTAACAGTTCATGCAAGCGTTGGGCGTCGCGAATGCCAAGTGCCGCCTCTAGCCTTACCTGAGTGGCGTCAGCGTTGCGCTTTACTTGAACCGGGTCCGTGTTGTTTTCCATTACGACCCCTCCTTTTTGGGGCCAGATGCTTAACTTTTTGATTCCCCGGATGTAGGCGGAATCCTCGTTCGTTCCTTATAAGTTATAGCAATAGCTGTGCCAGCCCACGCGATTAAGGGGGAATTTGACGGAATTTCGAAGGGTAAAACGGGGGTAATAAGCTGCCGAACAGACAGCATTTAATGAGAATTAGGGGCAGGAAGCCTAGGGTTTTCGCGAGCGAGGCTAAAACCCAAGCTCGACAACAAGTCGTGGGGGGGGATCCTGCTAATGGGGCATGTTATCCAGGATCACCTTCTTGACCTCATTCAGCTCCGCCTTCACTTTTAGCAGCGGGCCGCTGCTTTGCTTAATGGCGATGTCGGGGTCTTTGAGGCCGTGGCCGGTAAGCGTGCATACGACCCGGCTGCCATCGGGAATTTTTCCTTCTTGAATGTCGTGCAGCGCGCCCGCCAAGGAGGTGGCGGAAGCCGGCTCGCAAAAAATGCCTTCCTTCTGGGATAAAAGTTTTTGCGCCGCGAGAATATCTTCGTCGCTGAATTTAGCGAACCAACCTTTCGATTCTTTTTGCAGCTTCCAGGCCAGATCCCATGATTGCGGATGGCCGATACGAATCGCCGTGGCCACGGTCTCAGGATTGTCCACCATCTTGCCAGAAATAAAAGGCGCGGCGCCCGCTGCTTGATATCCCAACATCACCGGACGGTTGTTGCAAATGCCATGATCGGCATACTCGCAATAACCCATCCAATGCGCACTGATGTTGCCCGCGTTGCCCACGGGCAAGCAATGAAAATCCGGTGCGCTGCCGAGTTCTTCGATAATCTCGAAGGCAGCAGTTTTTTGTCCTTGCAAGCGATAAGGGTTGATGGAATTGACGATCGTTACGGGTGCTTCCTTGGCGACCTCTTTGACGATGCGCATGCCGTCGTCGAAATTACCTTGAATCTGTATCACCACGGCGCCGTGAATCATGGCCTGCGCCAGTTTACCCAAAGCAATCTTGCCTTCGGGAATAATCACAAAACAAGTAATGCCCGCGCGCGCTGCGTAGGCCGCGGCCGAAGCCGAAGTATTTCCCGTGGAAGCGCAAATGATAGCGCGGCTGCCCTCTTCCACCGCTTTGGTCACGGCCATGGTCATGCCGCGATCCTTGAATGATCCGGTGGGATTAAGCCCTTCGAACTTCATGTACATATCGACGCGCTTGCCGAGGATGCGCGGAATATTATTCAACCGTATTAACGGCGTGGCGCCTTCGCCCAAGCTGATAATGCGCGTATCGTCGGAAACCGGGAGGCGGTCGCGGTACTTGTCGATGAGTCCGGTGTAACGGTTGCCTAAATTCATAATTTTAATTCCAGTTGCTATTTAAATGTTCCAAGCGAATACGCGCGACGCTACCTTTGATGGAACCAAGTTTTTCAATACGCGCGATAGCTTCGTTCATGTTACGTTCCTTCACGCGCTGAGTCAGGATAATAACTGGCACCGTGTCTTCGCCGACATGCGGCTCCTTCTGCAGGATGGCTTCGATGCTGATTTTTTGGTCCGCTAAGATACGCGTGACGTCGGCCAACACGCCTGGTTTATCGAGCGCATGCATGCGCAGATAATACGATGTCTCGATTTCTTCGATAGGCAATATGGGAAGATCGGCCAAAGAATCCGGCTGGAAAGCCAGATGCGGCACGCGATGAGTGGGATCGACCGTGAGCGTGCGCACCACGTCGACCAAATCGGCCACCACGGCGGAAGCCGTCGGTTCCGCGCCAGCCCCCGCTCCATAAAAAAGCGTGGGTCCGACGGCATCGCCTTTTACTAAAACCGCGTTCATGGCGCCGTTCACGTTGGCGATAAGACGCCGTTCGGGAATAAGCGTTGGGTGCACGCGCAGCTCCACCGCGCCGTTAATGCGACGCGCAATCCCCAACAGCTTCAAGCGGTAACCCAATTTTTCCGCGTACTGCACATCCATGCGGGTGATCTTACTAATCCCTTCGGTATAGGCCTGCTTAAACTTTAAAGGAATACCGAAAGCGATCGCCGCCAAAATAGTCAGCTTGTGCGCCGCGTCGATGCCTTCCACGTCAAACGTGGGATCGGCTTCGGCGTAACCCAAGCGCTGCGCTTCTTTAAGCACCTCGTTGAAATCGGCGCCGCGGTCGCGCATTTCCGTGAGAATAAAATTACTGGTGCCGTTGATGATGCCCGCTATCCATTCAATGCGGTTACCCGCCAAACCTTCGCGCACCATTTTAATAATCGGCACGCCGCCCGCCACCGCCGCTTCAAACGCCACCATCACGCCTTTTTTCTGCGCTTGCGCGAAAATTTCATTGCCGTGCACGGCAATCAAAGCCTTATTGGCCGTGACTACGTGCTTACCGTTGGCGATCGCCTCTAGCACCAATTCACGCGCGGGTTCGTAACCACCGATCAGTTCGACCACGATTTCAATTTCGGGATTGCGAATGATCTCGCGCGGATCGAGCACCAACTTGATGCCCGCGGTTGAACATGGCCGCTGCTTTTTAATATCTCGCGCCGAAGCCTGCAAGATTTTAATCTCGCGTCCCGCGCGACGCGCGATTTCTTGGCCGTTGCGCGCCAGCACATTGACCGTGCCACAGCCCACGGTGCCGAGGCCGAGGATACCGATGTTGACGGGTTTCATACGGCCTTGTCTTGTTTCTCGATGAGGGTTTTATCGCGTCGCAGCATTTCTCGTATTGAGCGAATCGCTTGGCGCGTGCGATGTTCATTCTCAATGAGACTGAAACGCACGTACTCGTTACCGTATTCACCAAAGCCGATGCCCGGTGAAACCGCCACCTTGGCTTCGGTCAGTAATTTTTTCGAGAACTCGAGCGAACCCATGGCGCGATAGGCTTCGGGAATGCGCGCCCACACGAACATGGTGGCCTTGGGTTTTTCCACCTGCCAACCCGCAGCGAATAAACTGTTGCACAATACATCGCGACGATTTTGATAAATCATTCTAATTTCTTCCAGACAATCTTGCGGTCCTTCGAGGGCGCGAATCGCCGCCACTTGAATAGGCGTGAACATACCATAATCGAAATACGATTTAAGCCGCGACAAAGCCGCGACCAATTGGCGATTGCCGCACATGAAGCCCACGCGCCAGCCGGGCATGTTATAACTTTTCGATAGCGTAAAGAATTCCACGGCAATGTCTTTGGCGCCTGGCACCTGCAAAATAGACGGCGCTTTGTAGCCGTCAAACACGATGTCGGCATAAGCCAGATCGTGAATCACCCAAATGCCATGTTCTTTGGCCACGGCCACTACCTTCTCGAAGAAATCCAGATCCACACATTGCGTGGTGGGATTGGCCGGAAAATTTAGCACCAACATTTTGGGCTTGGGCCAGGAATTTTTGATGGCTTTTTCCAGCTCGGCAAAAAAATCACCGCCCGGAACCAGCGGCACGTGGCGAATGTCGGCGCCCGCGATGACAAATCCATAAGCGTGGATCGGATAACTCGGATTAGGGACCAATACCGCGTCGCCTTTGTCGACGGTGGCCAGCGCCAGGTGCGACAAGCCTTCTTTCGAGCCAATGGTGACAATGGCTTCGCTGTCCATGTCGAGATCGACGTCGTAGCGTTGCTTGTACCATTTGCAAATCGCGCGGCGCAGACGTGGAATGCCACGCGAGACGGAATAGCGATGCGTGTCTTCGCGCTGCGCCGCTTCAACGAGTTTGTCGACAATATGTTTCGGCGTGGCGCCATCGGGATTGCCCATGCCAAAATCGATGATATCTTCACCGCGACGCCGCGCTTGCGCTTTAAGATCGTTGACGATGTTAAAGACGTAGGGTGGCAGCCGCTTTATTCGTGGAAATTCGTCGGTCGGTGACATGTTGTTTACCAGGCTGTTATAGTGCTGAAGCTTGCCGCCAAGGCATTGAATAAGAAATGCATTATAGGGGTTTCATCCCAGCGATGAAACCATCCTGAACACTTTAGCAGACCTGACATGAAACGTTACGATGAAAATCCATCTTGAATCGGCCGCCGGACAGAACCTGATACGCGCCTATGATCCGGGGAGCATCACGGTTAACCAGACGGTTTATACCCGCAGTTTGATCGTGACACCGCAAGAAATCGTGGCCGATTGGCCGCCAATGAATTTTGCCGAACTCATGACGGCTCATTTCGAAGCGGTGGTGAGATTTAAGCCAGAGGTTTTTATTCTGGGAACGGGCGCCCGGTTGCGATTCCCGGAGGTGGCCCTGACGCGGCGGCTAGTGGAGGCCAATATCGGCATGGAAGTCATGGATACGGGCGCCGCTTGCCGAACTTATAATATCTTAATGAGCGATGGCCGCAGAGTGGTCGCAGCGCTATTTATGATCGAGAAACAATGAAGTCGCAAGCTGCCTAAGAATCTAAAATAAAGAATTAACCGAATAGCCCGCCTTTTCTAAAATTACCCGCAGACGTTTGAGTGCTTCTACTTGAATCTGGCGCACGCGTTCGCGCGTCACGCCAATATCGGCGCCCACTTCTTCCAGAGTGGAAATTTCACGATGATTCAAACCGAAGCGGCGTTCGACCACTTCACGTTGCTTATCGTTGAGCTCATTCAACCATTGTTCGATCAGTAATTGCAGGTCTTCGCGCTGCAGCACTTTTTCCGGATCGGGCGTGCGCTCATCGGCGATGGCATCCAATAAAGAACGGTCGGGATCGTCATCCAAAGGCGCATCGACCGAGGCGACTCTTTCATTGAGCCCCAACATTTCTTTTACATCTTCTACTGGCTTATCCAATAAGCTAGCGACTTCTTCCGGAGAAGGTTCATGGTCGATCTTTTGCGCCAGATAACGCGCGGCGCGTTGATAGATGTTGATTTCTTTCAAGACATGCACGGGCAAACGAATCGTGCGCGTTTGATTCATGATGCCGCGTTCGATGGTTTGGCGGATCCACCAGGTGGCATAGGTTGAGAAACGGAAACCGCGTTCCGGATCGAATTTTTCCACCGCGCGGATAAGACCGAGATTACCCTCTTCAATAAGATCGAGCAGCGATAAACCGCGATTCATATAACGACGCGCAATCTTGACCACCAAGCGCAAATTGCTTTCGATCATGCGCTTGCGCGCCTTGTCATCGCCCTTTTGCGAGCGGCGCGCGAAATAAACTTCTTCCTCGGCGCTCAGCAGTGGCGAGAAGCCAATTTCTTTTAGATAGATGCGGGTGGCGTCGGCATGCGAGTAATACATATCGCCCGATTCGCGTTTACTTTCGGGCTCATCTTCGTCAGATTCTTTATCTTTAGGAGCTGCTTCCGCGGCAGGTTCGTCGCTGCCCTCGTCATCAGCCTCTTCAGCCTGATCGGTTTCGGCGGCGACTTCGTCTTCGGCCTCCTCGGCCTCGGGCGCTATCTTAACGGTACTAGTCTTGGCTTTAGCCTTTTTTGAGGGCGTTCGTGGTGATTTGCGAAATGGCATAGTTACTTTTTGGGAAGATAAATCTGTGGATCCACCGGTGTGCCGCGATATCGAATCTCAAAATGCAGCTTAACTCGGTCGGTGCCGCTGTTGCCCATGTCGGCGATTTTCTGACCACCTTTTATCACATTCCCTTCCTTGACGTAAATCCGGTCGCAGTGGGCATAGGCACTTAAAAAATCAGCGTTGTGTTTGATGATAATAAGCTGACCGTAACCACGAAGTCCACTTCCTTGATACACAACTTGTCCCGCGGCGGTGGCCATAATCGGCTGGCCTTTTTTTCCACCGATGTCGATACCTTTATTGGGGCCATTGGCGGCATAGCGATCGAGCAATGCGCCTGTCGCAGGCCATGTCCATGATACCGATGGCGCGTGGCCAAGGGGAGATTGATGCTTATTTGTCTCCGCCGATTTTTCCTGCGGCGGTTTTTTACGTTCCGGTAATTTTTCGACAATCGCCGTGCGCTGAGAAGGAGGTGTTGGTATTGGTGCTGGCGACGGTGCGACACCGCGACGCTCTAAGCTAGCGTTGGAAGGCGGATAAAGCCGCAGCTTTTGTCCTGGCTTGATAACGTAAGGGGCGGTGATCCGATTCCAAGCCGCGAGGTCGCGGTAATCACGGCCTGATTCCCAGGCGATGCTGTATAGCGTATCGCCCGCCAACACTTCGCGATATCCGCCCTGGGGGTGACGCGCGCTGGTGCTGTGCTCGTTAACCGGCGCCAAGCTGCCGCCCCCGCAAGCCGCGAGCAGCAAGCAAAAAATATTACAACAGCATAGCGCCAAGCATTTATTTAACACCCCGCTGCTCCGGGCTTAAACAGTATCTTTGACCAACGGAACAAAATTGACCAACTCCAAGCGTTCTTGCACGAAACCTTTGTCCGTGTTTTGCACCAGTATCAATTCTTGCATGGAGGGGCCGCCGACCGGAATTACCAGTCGGCCACCCGGAGCCAGCTGCTCGCGCAATGGCGCGGGCACTTCAGCGGGCGCGGCGGTGACGATAATGCCGTCATAAGGCGCGTGCTCTTTCCAACCCCAACTGCCGTCGGAGAGTTTAATCTGGATGTTACGAAAACCAAGATCGCGCAGCCGTCGCCGTGAAAGTTTCATCAGGGGTTCAATCCGTTCCACGGAATAAACTTCTTCCACCAAATTTGCCAGGACCGCCGTTTGGTAACCCGAACCCGTGCCCACCTCGAGTACTTTTTTGACATGCCCTTCCGCCAATAACGTTTGGGTCATGAGAGCGACTATATAAGGTTGCGAAATGGTCTGACTGTGGCCAATGGGTAAGGCGGTATCTTCGTAGGCGCGGCTAGCGAGCGCCTCGTCGACAAACAAATGACGTGGCACTTTGCGGATGGATTCCAGCACGCGTTCGTCGTGTATGCCTTCTTCGCGCAAACGCTGGATGAGGCGCTCGCGGGTGCGCTGCGAGGTCATGCCGATTCCATGAAGTCCCGTTTTCACCGCAAACAAAGCCTCGAATATCTCATGATTTCTTCAGCCAAGTGGAAACTTGCTCCAAAGCAGTATAACGAGTCAAATCCACATGCAAAGGGGTGATCGAAACAAAACCTTGGCGTATAGCATAAAAATCGGTTCCAGGTCCGGCGTCGGCTTCCGAACCAGGCGCGCCCACCCAATAAACCGGATTGCCATGCGGGTCGCTGGCGCGAATCACCGGTTCGGCCTTATGCCGATGTCCCAAGCGCGTCGCCTCCATTCCCGCCAACTGTTCGAAAGGAATATCAGGAACGTTCACGTTCAATATCGTGTCCGCGGGCAATGAACCAGGCTGCAGCCTATCGAGCAGGCGCAATAAAACTTGTGCCGCGGTTGCAAAATTTTTTCCGGCTTTGCCCACCAATGACACCGCGATGGCTGGTAATCCCAAAAAGCGGCCCTCCATGGCGGCGGCTACCGTGCCCGAGTAAATAACATCATCGCCCAAATTCGCGCCGCGATTAATGCCCGCGATGACAATGTCCGGTTCTTTCTCGAGTAAACCAGTGATGGCGAGATGCACGCAATCCGTCGGTGTGCCGTCCACGTAATAAAAACCATTTTCGGCTTTATGCATATGCAAGGGAAGCGTTAAGGTAAGCGAGTTGCTGGCGCCGCTACGATCGCGTTCGGGCGCCACCACGTCAACATGCGCCACGGGCGCTAAGGCGCGCGCTAGACAAACCAGCCCAGGAGCCAAATAGCCGTCGTCATTGCTGAGCAGTATGCGCATTGCTTTTCTTAAACTAAGGATTTAAACCGCCAGGATGCCAGAAGCGCAACAAAAAAAGATTATAAATTGAATCTTGTTGCTAGCGGTGAATAGATTTTTTAAGGATGACCTACATGAATGATTGGAACGAGCGCGCGAGACACAGTTGTCGTGGACACATTTAACGTGTGTCCATGCTGCCGAGCTCTTGAACATGGATGTTCGGACTGGGGTGTGCCGAAGTCGATGAAGTCTCGCCAAGGATGGCATGCATCAATGCCTTGAATGGTCGGGGCGAGAGGATTTGAACCTCCGACCACCACCACCCCAAGGTGGTGCGCTACCAGGCTGCGCTACGCCCCGTTTGTACGAATGGATGGAAATATCCAACATGAAGTACGGCTGACTTGCGGCCGTCATCATACCGAAGATTCCACGCGAGACAAGGATAATTTAGAGTTTCTTCAGCACGTCCAACACGTCTTCAAGCTCGCTGATGAGCGTCTTGATAGCTTGCTGGCGGTTTATGTCCAAAGGAGGAGGATTGTCTAATTCCAATTTATTGCGCGCGCCGCTGATGGTGAAGCCTTCGACGTACAACAAATTGCGTATTTGGCGGATAAGAATCACGTCGTGACGCTGATAGTAACGACGGTTACCGCGGCGCTTCACCGGTTTGAGCTGTGGAAACTCCTGCTCCCAATAACGCAGCACATGCGGTTTCACCGCGCATAGCTCGCTGACCTCACCGATGGTGAAGTAGCGCTTGCCAGGGATGATGGGAAGTTCGTGATTCTCGCCTGGATCAAGCATTTAATTCGGCCTGCGCTTTGAACTTCTCACGGTTGGCGTTGGCGTTTTCTTCGACGCGCTCTTTCAGCTTGTGACTGGCGCGAAAAGTGACCACGCGCCGCGCCGTAATCGGAATTTCCTCGCCAGTTTTAGGATTGCGGCCGGGCCGAGGGTTTTTTTGACGCAGCGAGAAATTACCAAAACCGGAGAGTTTCACCTGTTCCCCTTCCGCCAAAGCGGTGCGGATTTTTTCAAAGAAAACCTCGACAAATTCCTTGGCTTCGCGCTTGTTTAAACCCAATTCGTTAAACAGGTTTTCCGCCAAATCTGCTTTGGTCAATGCCATAAGATGCCTGCCCTTGTTCTTTGTTTTCCATGGTGTTTACTGACGCGGTATCGCCCCCAGCTCAGTACCCAGGACGGAGATAAGCTCGGCCATGAGCTTTTCTATTTCATCCTCATTAAGAGTGCGCGAAGAGTCCTGTAAGGTCAAGCCCAAAGCTAAACTTTTTCTTCCGGAATCAATGCCTTTCCCGCGATATTCATCAAATAGCTCAAGGTCAACGAGTAATTTTCCCGCGACTCGGGTGATCCTATCTAACACTGCCTGGGCAGGGGTTTGCAGCGGTAATACCAGCGCGATATCGCGGCGAATCGAAGGAAATCTGGAAATTTCCTGGAAAACAGGAATTTTTCGGCTCTGAAGCGCGGTTAACTGCAATTCAAAGAGCAACACAGGCCGATCGAACCCCAAGCGAGATTGAATTTCCGGGTGCAAGGCGCCGATAAGACCTATGCGCCGTTCACGATGGTGTATTTCAGCGCTTTGCCCAGGATGCAGGGAAGGATGCTGGGCCGGCAGAAAACGCGTCTCAGCGTGTATGCCCGCGAGCATCAATATGGTCTCGACATCGGCTTTGGCATCGTAAAAGTCCGCCTCACGCCGACTAACGCCCCACTGTTCCGCCATGGCATCGCCCATTATGGCCCCGCCCAACATTTTTTCTTGACGGAAATCATCGCCCTGCGGGATGAAAGTGCGTCCCAATTCAAAGCAACGCACCCGTGTTTGTTGACGGTTTTGATTATAGAGGATGGCTTGCAGCAAACCCGGCCATAGCGTGGTGCGCATCACCGCCATGTCGGCGCTGATAGGATTAGCCAGGCGAGCCGGTTGCGTTTGTGGATCCACCAGTGTTTGAATTTTCGGGTCCACGAAGCTGTAGGTGATGACTTCTTGATAATTTCGATCAACCAACAGCGCACGCAGCCGCGCATCGCTGGTCACGGACTCGGGCACGGACAGCGCCAGTATCTCCAACCGCGGTCGTTGGCTGGGAATCTTGCCATAGCCATGAACCCGAGCAATTTCTTCTATTAAATCCACTTCACGCGTGACGTCAAAGCGATAAGACGGCGCTGTGACACGCCAAGCCTTGCCCGATTTTTTTAATTTCATGCCAAGGCGTTTAAGAATCATCTCGACATTGTTGGGCGGCACGCTAATACCCAGAATCTGTTCAATGCGTTCAATGCGCAAAGTGATTGCAGAAGAGCGCGGCAAGAAACGCGCGGTCACTTGTTCAACGACCGGCCCTGCTTTGCCACCGACGATTGCCAGCAATAACGCTGTGGCTCGCTCCAGCGCCATGCCTTGCAAAGCCGGATCGACGCCACGTTCGAAGCGGTGCGAAGAATCGGTGTGCAAACCATAAGAACGCGCCCGCGTCGAAATAGCTTCGGGACGAAAATAAGCGCTCTCTAGAAATAGATCGCGCGTGCTATTGGAAACGGCCGATTCCATGCCGCCCATGATTCCCGCCAGCGCCAAGGGGCGTTTGTCATCGGCAATGATCAAGCTGCCAGCTTCAAGCTTCGCTTGATTACCGTCCAGCAAAGTAATCGATTCATTTTTAAGCGCATACCGCACATGAATGCCGCCGCTGATTTTTTGCAAATCGAAAGCATGCATCGGTTGGCCCAGCTCTAGCATCACAAAATTGGTGACGTCCACCACCGGATGAATACTGCGCAAACCGCTACGGCGAAGTTTTTCCTTCATCCATCCTGGCGTTACCGCCGATGAATTGATGCCGCTAATGATGCGTCCAAGATAACGCGGACAATCTTGCGCGGCGCTTATTTTAGTTTTCAAGCGTTGCCGTTGTTTGACGGGATTTTTCTTCGGCGTGAGTTTTTTTAATTTGGCCCCCGTCAAGGCAGCCAGTTCACGGGCCACGCCTTGTACGCTTAAACAATCGCCGCGATTAGGCGTTAGATCAACTTCCAAACTCACATCGTTCAAACCAAGATGTTCCGATAAAGAAGCGCCGACTTTGGCGTCGCTATCTAGAACCAACAAACCTTCCGACGAATCGGCGAGTCCCAGCTCAACAGTGGAGCAAAGCATTCCCGCCGATGCCACGCCACGAATTTCTGATTTCTTGATGACGGTGCCGTTCGGTAATTTGGCGCCTTCCAAAGCCAAGGGCGCTTTCATTCCCACCGTGGCATTGGCCGCGCCACAAACAATATCGAGCGATTTCTTTTCACCGATATTGACTTGGCAGATGCGCAGCTTATCTGCCGCGGGATGCGGCGCAATCGAAACAATTTTGGCGACGATGACGCGATCTAAATTAGGCGCCACGCGTTCGATGGCGCCAACTTCCAATCCCGCCATCGTCAAGCGATTTGCCAAAGTCTGGGTATCCAGTTTCGGCGATACCCATTCACGCAGCCAGTTTTCGCTTATTTTCATATTTAAAATTTATTTGAATTGCTGCAAAAAGCGTAAATCGTTTTCATAGAACAGCCGTAAGTCATTCACGCCATAGCGCAGCATGGCCAATCGTTCGACGCCCAATCCGAAAGCAAAACCGTTCCATTGTTCACTATCGATACCGACGTGGCGAAATACTTCGGGATGCACCATGCCACAACCCAGCACTTCCAGCCAGCCCGTGTTCTTGCACACGCGGCAACCCTTGCCACCGCAAATAACGCAAGTGATATCGACTTCGGCCGACGGCTCGGTAAAAGGAAAATAAGACGGGCGAAACCGCACCTTCAATGGATTTTCAAAAAATTGCGCCAGGAAATCGCTGAGTACGCCCTTGAGATCGGCAAAGTTCACGGCCTTATCCACCATTAAGCCTTCTATTTGATGAAACATGGGCGTATGCGTGACGTCCGAATCGCAACGATAAACGCGCCCGGGCGCGATGATGCGCAGCGGCGGTTTATGCTGCTGCATGTAGCGCACTTGCACGGGAGAGGTATGCGTGCGCAACAGACGATGTGCATCGAAATAAAAGGTATCGTGCATGGCGCGCGACGGATGATTGGCGGGAATATTTAACGCTTCGAAGTTGTGATAGTCGTCCTCGATCTCAGGGCCATCGGCGACTTCGAATCCCATGCGCGTAAACAAGGTCTCCAGCCGTTCCAGAGTGCGCGTAATCGGATGCGCCCCGCCCTGACGCACGCCGCGGCCGGGCAAGGTGACATCTAGCACTTCATTGGCGAGCTGCTGATCGCGCGCGCTCGATTCTAGTTGTTGTTTGCGCGCCGCGAGTTTTTCTTGCAAGGTTTCTTTGGCTTGGTTCACCAGCGCGCCGATGCGCGGACGCTCTTCGGGCGGTAACTTGCCGAGCATTTTTAATTGCTCGGTAAGCAGGCCTTTCTTGCCCAGATATTTGACGCGAATTTCTTCGACGACAGCGACATCCACCGCTGCGGTGGTAGCGCTCATGGCTTGCGCCAATAATTCGGTCAGTTGCTGTTCGACGGAATTTGTCGTTTCGGTCACGATTCCACTCGCTTCGTTAACCAACAAAAAAGGGAAAGGCGACAGCCTTTCCCTTTCAGTGATATTTACATCACTGGCAGCTGGGAGGCCGCCATGATGCTAGGCAGCCAATGCCGTCTTGGCTTTGTCGGCCAGAACGGAAAAGGATTTTTTATCGTGCACGGCAATATCGGCCAGGACTTTACGGTCGATTTCAATCGTGGCTTTTTTCAGCCCGTTCATGAAGCGGCTATAAGACAAACCGCATTCGCGCGCCGCGGCGTTGATGCGCGCGATCCATAGCGCGCGGAATTCACGCTTGCGGACCCTGCGATCGCGATAAGCATATTGTCCGGATTTGGCCACTGCTTGCTTGGCCACGCGATACACTTTGCGGCGAGCGTTGTAATAACCCTTGGCTTGCGCCAATACCTTCTTATGACGCGCGCCCGCGGTAACTCCACGTTTGACTCTTGGCATGTTTTATCTCCTCAACTATTCGGCAGCAAACGGCGTAAGCCGGCGACATCGGAACCGTGCACCATGGTGGTGCCGCGGAGATGACGTTTGCGCTTGGAAGTTTTCTTGGTGAGGATGTGGCGCAGATGCGAGCGTGCGCGTTTAAATCCACCACTCGCGGTTTTTTTAAACCGCTTGGCCGCCGCGCGGTTGGTTTTCAGCTTGGGCATGTTTGTACTCCTTATGTTAAGCGCCTGCGGGCACATGCGTGGCCCGTTCGGTCGCAGGTTTAAAAAAACTTTTAAGTTAAGAAGCTGTTTTCGTTTTTGCTTCTGTCTTAACTTTTGCTTCTGTTTTGGCTTCCGCTTTCGGCACTGGCTTGCTTACCTTCCCCGCGCCTGGTTTGGCGTTGAGCACCATCACCATCTGTTTACCTTCCAATCGCGGATACTGCTCCACGACACCATAATCTTTCAAATCGTTTTCCAAGCGCTTGAGCATTTCCATGCCCAGCTCTTGATGCGCTAGTTCGCGTCCGCGAAAACGCAGCGTCAGTTTGACTTTGTCGCCCTCTTCCAAAAAGCGGATGAGATTGCGCAGCTTGGTTTGGTAATCACCGACGTCGGTGCCAGGCCGAAACTTAACTTCTTTAACTTGAATTTGTTTCTGCTTACGCTTGGCCGCGTGCTTGCGTTTGCTTTCTTCATACTGGTACTTGCCGAAATCCATGATTCGGCAAACTGGCGGTACCGCGTTGGGTGAAATCTCCACAAGATCAAGACCGGCTTCTTCCGCCTTGCGCAGGGCATCGTTTATGGAAATTATGCCGATCTGCTGGCCATCCGCGCCAATCACTCTAATTTTCGGAGCGTTGATACGCCCGTTCACACGAACTTCTTTATCCGTCGCGATGTTTCTGTTCCTCCAAAATAGTAACGCCGCGGCTCGCGACTTCCTTGGTGAGCAAGGTTTGGAATGCTTCGAGAGTCATTCCACCCAAGTCCTCACCCTTGCGCGTGCGCACGGCTAGGGTACTTTCCTGTGCTTCCTTCTTACCGACTACCAACAAATAGGGAATGCGCTGCAAAGCATGCTCGCGAATTTTAAAGCCTATTTTCTCGTTTCTCAAGTCGGATTCGACCCGCCAGCCCTGTTTTCGTAGAGTCTTTTCCAGCTTACGGGCGTAATCTTGCTGCTCATCGGTGATGGTCAGGATCATGGCCTGCACGGGGGCGAGCCAAACAGGCAAGGCGCCAGCGTGTTCTTCGATAAGAATGCCGATAAAACGCTCTAAAGAACCAAGAATCGCCCGATGCAGCATGACAGGCACCTGCTTACTGCCATCTTCGGCGATGTAAGTGGCCCCCAAGCGTCCGGGCATGGAGAAATCGACCTGTATAGTGCCACATTGCCAAACGCGCCCGATGCTGTCCTTGAGCGAGAACTCGATCTTAGGTCCGTAAAAGGCGCCCTCGCCTGGCTGCAAATCCCACTTCAGTTGCTTGGCGTTTAGCGCTTGTTCGAGCGCATGCTCGGCTTTATCCCAGCTTTCGTCGGAACCGATGCGGTTGGCCGGGCGCGTCGACAGCTTATAAATAATGTCGCGAAAACCAAAATCGCTGTAAACACGATGCAACAAATCGATGAAGGCCGCGACCTCGGTTTGAATCTGATTTTCCGTGCAGAAGATGTGCGCATCGTCTTGAACGAAATTACGCACGCGCAACAAGCCATGCAAGGCACCGGATTGTTCATTGCGGTGACAGGAGCCGAGCTCGGCCAAACGCAACGGTAGATCGCGGTAACTCTTGAGTCCTTGACTGTAAATTTGGATATGACAAGGACAATTCATCGGCTTGACGGCATACAACCGTTTCTCCGACTCGGTGATGAACATATCCTTGTGAAATTTTTCCCAGTGACCGGATCTTTCCCACAACGAACGATCCACCAGTTGCGGCGTGCGGATTTCACGGTAACCGTTTTCGCGCCACAGTTCGCTCATATATTGCACGATCAGCTGATAAAAACGCCAACCGCGTTCATGCCAGAACACCATGCCTGGCGCTTCTTCTTGCATGTGAAATAAATTTAGCGCGCGGCCAATCTTACGATGATCGCGTTTTTCCGCTTCCTCGATCTGATGCAAGTAGGCATCCAAGGCTTCTTTGTTCGGGAACGCAGTGCCGTAGATACGCGCCAACATTTCATTGCGCGAATCGCCGCGCCAATAAGCGCCCGCGACTTTCGTGAGCTTAAAAGCCTTGAGCTTGCCCGTGCTGGGTACATGCGGACCGCGGCATAAATCGATAAATTCTCCCTGACGATAAAGCGAGATCGGTTCGCTGGAGGGAATGTCTTCAATAATTTTTGCCTTGTACTCTTCGCCCATTTTCCTAAAAAACTGCACGGCTTCATCACGCGGCATAACCGTACGCGTCACCTGATAATCGCGCTTGGCGATCTCGCGCATTCTTTCCTCGATCTTGGTCAGATCGTCGTCGGAGAATCCGCGCTTGAAAGCAAAATCGTAATAAAAACCGTTTTCAATCACCGGCCCAATGGTCACCTGTGCTTCGGGAAATAATTCTTTCACCGCCTGCGCCAATAAATGCGCCGTGGAATGACGAATGACTTCCAGTCCTTCAGGCGCTTTATCGGTGACGATCGAAACTTCGGCGTCGTTATCGACGCGGAATGAAGTGTCCACGAGTTTGCCGTTGACGCGACCGGCGAGCGCGGCGCGCGCTAAACCTGCGCCAATGCTGGTGGCGATTTCCGCGACGGTGACGGGCTGGGGATATTCACGGCGGCTGCCATCGGGCAGCGTGATAGTGGGCATGGCGTTACCTTTTCGTCAGTGGCGGCCGCTACGAATGGCCGCGTGAACAACAAAATTGAGAATCGCTTGTCTCTCGCCTTCATTCCCCCTCCGCTCGCGGAGAGGGAAGCGAGTTGATCGCATTACACGCAATCCTATTTACTCTGGTAGGCGCGAGTGGGATCGAACCACCGACCACCACCATGTCAAGGTGGTGCTCTACCACTGAGCTACGCGCCTAAAAACCGGCGCGGAAAAATAGCATAAGTCGGTCAACAGCCACAAGCGGAATTAGCCGCGTTTTAAGCCGCTGCCTTCGACCACGCCAAATTTACGCGTGCGAATCGTGTTAATTTTGTCGCGCAGCGCCGCGGCCTTTTCGAACTCCAAATTGCGCGCATGCGTATACATTTGCTTCTCGAGCTTATTTAGCAGCTTGGACAAAGCGCCCGCGGGCATGGCTTCGTATTTAGCCGCTTCTTCCGCCGCTTCCAAGTTAGCGACATTCTTGGCAATAGAACGGGCGCTCGTATTGAATTTAACGCTTTCGGTACCGTCGATAATTTCGCGCAGCGCTTTCACCACGCTTTGCGGAGTAATGCCATGGGCTTCATTATGCGCGGTTTGCTTTTGACGGCGACGCTCGGTTTCATCGATGGCAAAACGCATCGACGCCGTGATATTGGCCGCATACAAAATCGCCTTGCCATGCAGATGCCGCGCGGCGCGGCCAATGGTTTGTATTAAGGAACGCGCCGAACGCAGGAAGCCTTCTTTATCGGCGTCGAGGATTGCCACCAAGGACACTTCGGGAATATCCAAGCCTTCGCGCAAAAGATTAATCCCCACCAGCACATCGAAGGCGCCCGCGCGCAGATCGCGAATAATTTCAGCACGCTCAATGGTTTCAATGTCCGAATGCAGATAACGCACGCGCACGTCATGCTCGTGTAAATATTCCGTGAGATCTTCCGCCATGCGTTTGGTCAGCGTTGTCACCAGCACGCGTTCATTCGCTGCAGTGCGCGCTTTTATCTCGGATAACAAATCATCCACTTGCGTCGCCACCGGCCGCACTTCCACTTCCGGATCGATCAAGCCCGTGGGACGCACTACTTGCTCAATAACGACACCTTGCGATTTTTCCAATTCATAAGGTCCGGGCGTGGCGGAGACGAAAATAGTTTCAGGCATGAGCTTTTCAAATTCATCGAAACGCAACGGCCGGTTATCCAAGGCCGAGGGCAAGCGGAATCCATATTCGACCAGCGTTTCCTTGCGCGAACGATCGCCGCGATACATGCCGCCCAGCTGCGGTATGGTCACGTGGCATTCGTCGACAACCAGAAGGGCCTGCTCGGGAAGATAATCGATCAACGTCGGCGGCGGTTCACCCGGTTTGCGGCCGGAGAGGTAGCGCGAATAATTTTCAATGCCAGAGCAGTACCCTACTTCGCGCATCATTTCCAGATCGTAAAGCGTGCGTTGCTCCAAGCGTTGCGCCTCGACTAGTTTTCCCACGCTGCGTAATTGATCCAAGCGCTGATGCAATTCTTCTTTAATGTGGGTAATCGCATTAAGAATGGTCTCGCGTGGCGTTACGTAATGCGACGAGGGATAAATCGTGGTGCGAACCAAGCGAGCATTAATTTCGCCCGTCAACGGATCGAATTCAGAAATGTTTTCGATGTCATCGCCAAAGAGTTCGACTCGGATCGCGAGTTTTTCCGATTCCGCGGGAAATATGTCGATCACGTCGCCATGCACGCGGAAAGTCCCGCGATGCAATTCAATATCGTTACGCGTGTATTGCATTTCAGCCAAGCGCTGCAAGATGGCGCGCTGCGCCATGGCGGTGCCCTGGCGTAGATGCAAAATCATGCTGTGATACGCATCCACGTCGCCCAAACCGTAAATCGCCGAAACCGTTGCGACGATAATGACGTCCTCGCACTCCAGCAACGCCTTGGTCGCCGATAATCGCATCTGCTCGATTTGCTCGTTGATCGAGGCGTCTTTCTCTATATAAGTATCCGACGAAGGCACGTATGCCTCCGGTTGGTAATAATCGTAATACGAGACAAAATATTCCACGGCGTTGCGTGGAAAGAAATCGCGGAATTCGGCGTATAACTGGGCCGCGAGCGTCTTGTTCGGAGCCAGCACCAACGTCGGCCGTTGAATATCCTGAATGACATTGGCAACGGTGAAAGTCTTGCCTGAACCGGTGACGCCGAGCAGCGTTTGATAAGCTTCGCCATTCTTAAGTCCCGCGCTCAGCGCCGCGATCGCCTGCGGCTGGTCACCCGCGGGTGAAAACGGACTCGCCAGCTCAAATTTGTGATTCATGCGCTATCGTTTTTCCGTATAGTTGCGGGTATATTACCGCGTTTTTCAAATATTGATTTCACGAGGATCCGTTGTCCACCATTCGCTTATCAAACCGTGTTAATCGCATAAAACCTTCCCCAACTCTCGCCGTGGACGCCAAGGCCAAGGCGCTCAAGGCGCAGGGCAAAGACGTTATTAGTTTGGGGGCGGGTGAACCCGATTTCGATACTCCGGATCATATTAAGGAGGCGGCGATTCGCGCGATTCGCGATGGCTTTACCAAATATACCGCGGTGGATGGCACGCCTGGTTTGAAGCAAGCGGTGATCGCCAAATTCAAGCGCGATAATGGCTTGGATTATACACCGGATGAAATTTTGATTTCGGTTGGCGGCAAGCAAAGTTTTTTTAATTTGGCGCAAGCTTTCCTGGATAAAGACGACGAAGTCATTATCCCCGCGCCTTATTGGGTTTCTTATCCCGACATGGTTCTGCTGGCGGACGCGAGCCCGGTCATTGTTTCCGCGGGTATCGATCAAGCCTTCAAGATTCATCCCGAGCAACTCGATCGCACCATCACGCGCCAGACGCGCTTGCTGGTCATCAATAGTCCGTCGAATCCAACTGGCAGCGTTTACACGCGCGCGGAACTTAGCGCCTTGGGCGAAGTGTTGCGCAAACATCCGCAAGTATGGATCGCTACCGACGACATGTATGAACATATATTGTGGGCCAATGAAAGCTTCTGCAATATTTTAAATGTGTGCCCTGATCTTAAAGACCGCACGATTGTGTTAAACGGTGTTTCCAAGGTGTACGCCATGACCGGTTGGCGCATCGGTTACGCGGCCGGCCCCAAAGCTTTGATCGGCGCCATGAAAAAAATTCAATCGCAGAGCACCTCCAATCCCACCTCCATCGCGCAAGTCGCGGCCGAAGCGGCGCTAAATGGCGATCAAGCTTGCATCGCTCCCATGGTGCGCGCGTTTAAGGAACGGCATGATCGCGTGGTGCAGCGCTTGAATAAAATTCGCGGCGTGCGTTGTCTTGCTTCGCAAGGCACCTTTTATGCGTTCCCCGATTTCAGCCAAGCGATCGCAGCGACTTCTGGCGTGAGCAACGATGTGGAAATGGCCGAGTACTTACTTAATAAAGCTGAAGTCGCCGCCGTGCCCGGTTCCGCCTTCGGCGCCGAAGGCCATCTGCGCTTGTCTTACGCGACCTCCATGAGCTTGCTCGATAAGGCGCTGGATCGCATGGAAAAATTATTGGGTAAAGCTTGATAGATAAATCTCGTTTGAGTTGGTTTTACAAATAGAAAAGTTCTTGGCATTATCCATTCATAATTAAAATAATCATGGAGTCCGATGCGAACCCCGCTTGCTCGCATCGGAAATAGGAATAAAAAAACTAAACGGAGTTAGGGGTGCGTCGCTTTATCTTCGCATCGAAGTTTTCGCAAGGAAGCCTTGGGCTGCGCCCGAGACAGGCCGGTTATTCTCTATATGATTTGATCGTGACTTCAGCGGTAGCGGGCTTCGTTAGCCTTGGCGCGGTCGGCATGACCAGCGTCGTGCAAGACACACGCATGACCGCCGAAATTAATGAATTAATGGTGCAGCTCAATCTGGCGCGCAGCGAAGCCATCAAGCACGGAACCAACGTAACGCTGTGTAAAAGCGATAATGGCGTGGACTGCATGCGTGGGTCTGACTGGCGTCAAGGTTGGATGGTTTTTACCGATCACAATGGGAATCGGCAAGTGGACGCAGATGAAACCATCATTCAAATTAAACGGCCGCCAGAAAGCAGTATGACGCTAAATTTTGCTGGCGCGCTGAATCATGATCACTATATTGCTTATAAACCAGCGGGAAATGCCGAACCCAACGGAACGTTTACCTTTTGTGATGGCCGCGGCGCGGCGCATGCGCGCGCTGTGATTGTTCTCGGAACCGGACGTCCGCGCGTATCCACCAAAACCTCGCAAAATCAGCCGCTGAGTTGCTGATTTCGTCTTGACCCTGCTAGGCTTTCCGCCCTACTATACGCGCCCTTTCGACATTCCCCGGTAGCTCAGTCGGTAGAGCAAGTGACTGTTAATCACTGGGTCGGCGGTTCGAGTCCGTCCCGGGGAGCCAATTAAAAAACAATCAGTTATTAATACACCGCTTAGGGGTTTTAAATCTAATAAGCAGATACCTAAGTTCCGCCGCATGCTTCCTCTGCTTTCGCCGCTGTCCTCCTATGTATGTGTAAGTGGCGCGGCTTGCCATCGTGTAGACTGTCTTTCACTGGACGAAGACAGCTTAACCGTACAGCGTATCCATGCCGCTATCGCCCTCCCAACGAGTTCTGCTGATGAAAGAAATTGCTGCTCGCCTAGCGAACGAGGAATGGCCACTTGTCGACGTAACGCTAAAGCAGTTTGATTTGCCCTGGACGGATAATTGGGGCGGCTCGAGATACGCTTACATTCTCGAAATGATTGAGAAAGCCTCCGATGAACAGCTGATCGACCTCGCGCAACACGTCGGATTCCAGCTTAAAGATGTGACACCGCCGCGTGTTGAGCCACCATTTTGGCGCAAAGGAATGTTTCGACTTTTCGTGTCCCACCTTGCTTCCGAGCGCGCTTTTGCCGCCGAACTGCAGGAAGCGCTTCTCTATTATGGGATTTCCGGCTTCATCGCACACAACGACATCGAACCGACGCAGGAATGGCAAACCCAAATTGAAACCGCGTTGGCAACATGCGAGGCATTAGTTGCACTGCTCCACGAAGACTTTCATGCGAGCAAGTGGACAGATCAGGAGATAGGTTTCGCTATGGGACGTGGCGTTCCCGTGTTCTCTGTACGGTTCGGCCAAGATCCTTATGGATTCATTGGAAGGTTCCAGGCATTTAATGGCGGTAGGAAAAGCGCTGCAAGCCTCGCTGGTGAATTGTTTGTTGCCTACCGCACGAATAAGCAAACGCAGCGACGCATGGGCGAAATACTCGTGAGCCTCTTTGAACAGAGCGTCAACTTTGCAGATGCCAAGACGCGCATCGGGCATCTGGAGAAATTAGAGTTATGGGAATCATCCTTTACCAAAAGAATCCTTTCTGCGGTAAATAACAACGGCCAAATCTCGGGCTCATGGGGCGTCCCTGAACGAGTCAAAAAATTGGCTAAGAAATGGACCAAGAGCGGAGTCTAGTAATCACATGGCGATAGGGAATTGAACAACATAGGATAGGGAAATGGATGATCGCTAAACAACACACACTAGGAGGCAGTTATGAAAATCAATGTCCGCTGTTCTCGGCATGGGTACTTTTTTGCCGCTGTATTTTTCTTGAGTATTACCTCGCCGGCCAATGCTGCGCTTATGAAGCTAGATTGGAAATCTCCAGGTGATGGTTTGATTCTGCGAGATTCTAATACCAACCTAGAATGGCTGAATTTGACGCAGACACTGAATCTTTCAGTAAATGACATAATGGGGCAATGGTTTGGTAACATAAACATCCTTCCACTCGCAGGTACATTCTCAGAATTCCGATACGCGTCGAAAGTAGAAGTAGGACAACTTTATACTGACTTCGGCATTGTCACTCTCGATAACACTGATATAGCGGCTAATTGGATTGGTGCAAATGTCGCTTTTCAGGCGCTTGGTTTAACTGGAAGCAATAACTACGGAGTAAAACTTCAAGAAGGTTTATCTATCGATTCTCCGGGTGTTGCAAATGCACCTGAAATAGTCGCAGATATCTACGCTAAAACCGCACGTGCTTTCGTATTTCCTACACCAACACTTAACAATCTATATGATTTTGATGGTAAGAGAGCAACCATGGGTTCGTATTTAGTAAGAGATGTTTCAACTGTCCCCATACCCACTTCCTTCTGGATATTTAGTTCGGGGCTGGTTGGGTTGTTTGGGTTCATGCGGAAACGCTGAATCAACGTGCGGTATATATGGGAATGCCCAAGAGTGATACGCCGGAGGCCATTATTTCAATAACTCAACTTTAGATTTAGAACGCCAAACTAAATACAACCTTTAAACGGATTTTCATTGCTCTCTATCGAATCTATATTCCATAGATCGAAGTGTAACGCCTCCGCATGAATCCAAATAACCCAGTCAATCCCGAAATAAATAAAAGGAAGGTAGCTGGGATTGGGACAGGCGTCATGAGATAAGCATGAGTTATTCCATTAATGGTTCCCTGGCCCACAATCTGTCCACTGTCATTAATGGCTCGGGCTGTTTCAATTAGTGTCCAGCCAGAGTTAGCCGATATAAGATCGTTTAAATCAGTCATCACACCATTTTTATAAATGAAGGCGCGATTAGTTTGTCCACCCGACAACGTTGATTCGCCCACAATCCAACCAGATGTATTGATAGCCTCTGCCCAACTAGACCCTCCGTTAAGAGCACCAAGATCGGTGATTGTTCCATTATCGTAGAGGACAGCATGACCGTCGTAGCCCACAACCTGCCCCAAAGCATTGATGCCCGAAGGGGTAAAATTGCCAAGGATGCTCATAGAGCCGTTACTATAGAGGAATGCGCCAACACTGCTGCCACCGACGACTTGTCCGGTGCTATTAATGGCCGTTGCCCAACTCCTGGCCTCGCCAAACGCAGCGCCGATGTCAGTTATCGTGCCATTACTGTAAAGAAATGCATGGGGACTGCCCTGATTGTTATTAGAATATCCTGCGATTTGTCCTGCGTCGTTAATGGCCGTAGCGTCGGTAACTAAATTATAGGGTGACGGAGATGTTCCAATATCCGTCATTACACCATTATTGTAAATGAAGGCGCGTCCGAAGCCGGTCGTGTTATATATTGCGCCTGCTATTTGGCCAGTGGAATTTATCCCGCGCGCGATGCTATTAATCTCGTACAGACTTCCTAAATCAGACATCTGTCCACCTGTGTAAAGAAAGGCGTGACCGATACCAAACGCGGCTCCTGTATCAGAGTAACCAATTACTTGGCCAGACGAGTTAATGCCCAATGCTGAACTGTAATTCCCGCCAAGCGTGCCGAGATCAATGATGGTGTAGTCAGCTGCGAATGCAGAAAGCGAACAAAGCAGGCCAATTATGGTTAATGCAGATAATTTACGCGACGAATAGTGGCTATTATTTTTCATGCATCCTCCTGATCTTTCGTTGATCGCGCGCCTCTGCCATTAAAGCGCCTTTCTCTCTTAGCCCAATACCGCCGCACCCGCCCGCGCAATCTGACCGTCTTCTGAGGCGCGCACGCCGCTGACGCCGATCGCGCCGATAATTTTGTTCTGGTAAGACAAGGGAATTCCGCCTTCCGATGGCAACACGCCAGGAAAACTCAACACTCGTTGTTGCCCCGCTACTAGCATCTCTTCCCAATATTTAGTCGGGCGCTTAAAAGCCACGGCCGATTGCGCTTTGCGAATGGCGAGCTCGACGCTGCCGTATTGCGCTTCGTCCAAGCGTTGCAAGCAAATCAAATTTCCGCCGTCATCGACCACCGCGATCACCACTGGCCAAGAATTTTTAAGCGCTTCGATTTCGGCGGCGGCTATGATTTTCTTTACTACCGCCAAACCTAAGATTGGCTTTTCTTTTATCCCATCAATTGACATGATTTCTTCTCCCAGTTTGCGCAAGCAATAAGATACCGGGAACAAAACACGATGTAACTAGTTAATGTGAGTTAATCTGGTAGCGAAATGAAGTTAACCTTCATTCCTTTTCCAAAAACTTAGGGAAATCCCGCACTACGTTATATTCCGCGTCAGACGCAGGCACCATGCGCGTATTGCTCGAATCTTTAAGAAATTTTTTTCCGATCTCGGATGCTTCTGGCCATGAAACAAGTGTTTTTAAAATTTTGTCGCGGGTAACGGCGGAGACTCGTTTATGAGCAACGAATAAAGTATTAGGAATGGCGGGTGTTTCGGCGATTATCACTAAATGCTTGCCCCATCTCGCCTCAAAAATACTCAATGCACGTTGCGCGGTGATGCAAGCGTCGGCCGATCCCGCGATCACTTGCTGCATGCAGGAATCGTGCGACTTCATGTATTTTAAAATTACATCTCGATGCAGATCCATTCCCGCATCGATGAATGCTTTTTTCCCCATGTTGCTGACGGCCGCTGTGGCGGGCGGCAAGGCGATGGTTTTTCCTTTTAATTCTTGCAAGCTAAGCGCTGCGGCGCCTTCGCGCACTACGATAATCGCGCTCAGCGGCGGCTGAAATCTGGCCAGAGGCAAATATCCATGAAGATCTTTGGCAATGACGTAATCGAAAGGCTGAACCAAGGCAATGTCGTACATTTCCGATTCAAGTTCTTGCCTGAATTGGGCATAACTGGATTTTGTGCGCAACAAAACGGAACGGCCGAGCACGCGCGCGAACTCAGTAGCCACGGGCGAGTACACTTTATCCATTTGGTCCACCGCCAGCATCGGGAAGACGCCAAATTTAAGAGCGCGCTTGTCCGCGCTGGGTTCGGCAGAAACCGAATTATTCGATGCAAAAAATATTAATAATAGAACTAGACTGCCAACGCCCCACGTGCGGATATGATGAAGTAGTTTTTTTAGAATACGTTGGTGCATGGCGTGCTCACGAAAACTGTCTTTTAACCTAAAAAAGAGCAATCTTTATGCCATTTAGTCTTTATTCGTAACGCAAAGCATCGATAGGATTCAATAACGAGGCTTTGCGCGCAGGATAAAGGCCAAAAATAATTCCCACCGAACCAGAAAATATAACCGCGAGCAGCACCGACGTTAAGGAAATGGCGGTCGCCCAACCGGCAAAAGTGGACATCAGTTGAGTGATCAACCAGCCTAAGGCAATGCCTAAAAGCCCGCCGACGGCGCTGATGACAACGGCTTCAATCAGAAACTGCAACAAAATATCCCTGCGGCGCGCGCCAATGGCTTTGCGCAAACCAATTTCGCGCGTGCGTTCGGTTACCGAAACCAACATGATGTTCATTATGCCGATGCCGCCCACCACCAAGGAAATAGCAGCGATCGACGCCAATAGCATGGACATGGTGCGACTGCTTTCTGACAGCGCGGATTGTATATCCGCCATGTTTCGAATTTGAAACGCCTCCTGTTGTTGCGACAAAGCAATCTTGTGACGGTTGTACATTAAACGCCGCGTGGCTTCCTGAGTGGAATCGATTTGCGTGGCGTCCGTTACTTCGATATCGATGTAATCCACGTAATCCTTGCCCATCAAGCGATGCATGGCGGTTAATACGGGAACCACGATAATGTCATCTTGATCGCGCCAACCAGTCGCGCCCTTTTCGGGAAGCACGCCGATAATTTGAAAACTGACTTTATTGATCTTTATCATCTCGCCGATGGGATTTTGCCCACCAAAAAGTTCGCGCACCAAGGTGGTTCCAACAACGGCGACGCGATTACGCTGACGATTGTCATCTTCATTTAGGAAACGGCCAATTTCGGGCACAGCCGCGTGGATGCGCGCATACGAAGGACTCGCGCCCAATATCTGCGTGCTCCAATTCTTGTTGAGATAGGTCACCTGCCCTCTGCCAGAAACCGCGGGAGCAGCGTCTTTGATGGTCGAGATTTGTTCTTTCAAAGCGGCGGCATCGTCGATGTTAAGCCGCGTGGTGGCGCCCGCCTCTTGCGCCACGCCACCCAAATAAGTCGCGCCCGGACGCAAAACTAAAAGATTCGAGCCCAAGGAAGCCAATTGCTTTTCAATCGCCTTTTGCGCGCCTTGGCCCAAGGCCAGCATGGCCACCACCGCGCTGACGCCTATCAAGATACCGAGCATGGAAAGCGCGGTACGAATTTTATTGGCGCTCAGGGTTTTGAATCCTTGATGCAAATGTTCCCGAATTTCACTCAAGCGAAATCGATCAGGTAATGAAGGTTGAATGGGCGACGCCGCCGAGGCAGACGATGGTGATTTTTCCTTTACTAAGTTTTCATCCGATTGAATCACGCCATCGCGTATGCGGATAAGGCGTTTGGCTTGTTGGCCAATTTCCTCCTCATGAGTAACGATGACAACACTGATGCCTTGCGCATTAAGCTGCTTCAAGGTCTGTAATATTTCCTTTTGACTAGCGGAATCTAAATTACCCGTGGGTTCATCGGCCAGGATCATTCTAGGATTGTTAATCAACGAGCGGGCAATGGCGACGCGCTGTTGTTGTCCACCCGACAGCTCATTGGGTTTGTGCAGTAAACGCGTGCCCAAGCCCACGCGCTCCAACAACAATTTCGCTTTATCGAATTCGAGCCGCCGACTGGAATAAAGCAATGGCAAGGACACGTTTTCCAAGGCCGACATGCGCGGCAGCAAATTGAATTGCTGAAAAATAAATCCAATCGCTTCGCGGCGTAATACCGAAAGCTCGTCTTCGTCGAGATTGGCCGCTTCTTTGCCGAATAGACGATAGGAACCGGAATCGGGCACGTCCAATAAACCCAAGACGTGCATCAAAGTGGATTTACCCGATCCGGACGGACCCATGATGGCGACAAATTCGCCCGGTCCGATGCTTAAGGAGACGCCGCGCAAGGCATAGACGGTGGAATCCCCCATGCGATAAGTTTTGTGAACATTTTTTAATTCAACCATGCTCATCGACACGATCAGCGCGCGCGACGGCCTGAAAGCGGAGAAAACGGATTAGTGCCGCTCGCTCCGCCGGACGGTTTTAATTGCGCCACCAAAACTATTTCGCCTTCGGTAACGCCGCTGACTTCAACGCGCTTGCCGTCGGTAATTCCCAAGGTAATTTCTTTTTCAATCGGTTTGGCGTTTTTATCCGGTGATTTAATCAGAACGGTGGAACGTCCATCGCGCGTACGCACGGCATTACTCGGAAGCAATAAAACATTTTGCGCCGATGCCGATGAAAAACTGACATTAGCCGTCATACCGCTGCGCATGAACGCGGGTGTTTTTTCTGGCAACACATCCACGACGTAAGTGGTGACGTTATTAACCGTCTTGGCTTCGTAGGCAATCTGATCCACATGACCCGGAATGGTTTGATCGGGGTAAGCATCTAAAACTAGCCAAGCTTTTTGCTTCAAATGGATTTGCGCGACGTCGGTCTCATCCACTTGCGCTTTCACCGTCAAGCGGTCTGAAATGACAAACACCGAATCTTGACTGGTGAATGTTTGGCCCGCCTCGACGCTGCGAACGATAATCGTGCCATTAATGGGAGCAAGAATAGGCGTCGCGCGATACAACTCTTCCCAGCGCTTCAATTCTTGCGGACCTTTAGCGCTGGCGGCATCCAGCAGCGCCGCGCGCTCGGTGGAACTCATCCAGGCTAACACCTGATTTTTTTTAACCACGTGTCCTTCCTGAACCAATACATTGTCTATTCGGCCAGCAATGGGCGGTTTGATCTCCAGGCGATTTTCAGGTTGCACGGTGCCAGTACTGAGAATGACTGCTTCGATATTGCCGCGCGATACCGCAACCTCGCGATACACAACGTCCGCGGGTGCGCTGCGCTTCCACCAAAACCACGCAAGCCCCGCCACCGACAGGACAACAATAATGATAAGCAGCGTCTTTTTATTTTTTGAAAACCATGTCTCACTCATGGGATAACCCCTTTGCCTTGCACTTGTTCCCAGCCTGCTTCGCTGACGATTCTGTCGCGCTGGCTTTGCACCAGCGTTTTTTGCCTGGAAATTAAGTCATTTTCGATAATGTCCCAATCCTCGAACGAGATCAGCCCATTGTTATATTTGTTGCGCGCTATTTCGGCGCGCGCCGTGGCCGCTTCGACGAAACTTTGATCGACCTTCAACTTCTCCATGGCTTCGATAAAGCCCGTGGAGGATTGTCTGAGCTTGGTTATCAATTGTTGGTCCACGCGTTCGCGGTTATAAGTCGCCGCGGAAAAATCGCTGACGGCGCTGCGGGTCGCATAGTAATCCCTGCCTCCGCTGTAAAGCGGAATGGAAAGACTAACACCCACCGAGCGACGATCGTTGTCCGGAAACCAATTGTTGCCTTGCTTGGCAGTGGTGCCGCTCAGATTGAGGCTCGGATAAAGTTGTGATTGCGCTAAATTCACTCCTGCCGCTGCCGATTTTTCTTGGGCACTGGCTTGGCGATGATCTGGGGTTTGCAGCGCCAATGATTCCAGCTCTAGCGACATCTCGGGTTCCTTGAGCGGGATATTTCCAATGATTTGGATTTCACTGCTACGATTTCTCCCCAGGGCGTTGGCGAGCTGTTCTTGCGCGACTAACAGCGCATGCTGAGCCTGAAGATAATCTAATTTGGCTTGACTCAGGGAGGCTTTGGAAAGAAGAAAGGAGCCTTTATTTTCTCTACCGCCCTCGAAACGAAGTTCCACCAGCCGCATGTTTTCCTCGCGGCGCTGAATGATATCCGCGGTAAGCTTCAAATAGTTTTGCGCATAGAGCAACGCTGCGAAGGCGGATTTCAAATCGAAACTCACCTTGGCTTTGATTGAATCCAAATTGGCCTGAGCGGCCTCTTGATTAGCCGACCCTTGAGCGACTTTGGCTTTATCTTGAAACCCGGCAAAAAGATTTTGCGTGGCGGTCACGGCGGCGGAATAGCTAGCCGAGTTACTCGTGGAGATGGAGCTGGGAATGTTTTCGTCGGTGTAGTTCACGCTCGCGGAAATCTGCGGTAGAAATCCACTGCCAGCCGCTTTAGCTTGAAAACTGGAAGATCGTAAGTTTGCCTGTGCGGCGAGAAGTTCAGGATTGTTCTGCGATGCTTGCGCAACGCAAGCTTCCCATGTAAGCAACTCACTTGCCTTGGCCGATACCGCCGACAGCAGACCAAGCGCCAAGATCGTGAGTATTTTCTGAAAATTCACCGTCCTATTGACCGGGTCATTGGCAGATCGTTCTCATCCGGATGGGCCCATGGACACATTTAAACGCCCCGCTTAAATCAAAAAAATTTAGATTTTTCTTAGAGACATATGCGCTGCAATCATATCGCGATACTTACTGCGCACCATTTTTTTCTTGCTATCGGCAAACCAAAGATGAATTAAACTAAACGAAAAAGCAAAAGTATCGAGCGCCATGGCGGCGGGGTCCATGCCTGCGCGCAACAGGCCTTTTTCCTTGGCACGGGTATAAGCGGCGGTAAGTTTATTCAACAAGTCATGGCCGCACTGCATCATCTGCGCGCGCACGCCAGCAAATTCCTCGACGTATTCGCATTTCGAGGTAATGATGTCGTAGGTTTGCCGCGCCACCGCGTCATTGGCCAGCAATTCCATGGTTTCCTGCATATAAGATTCAATACGCTGCAACGGATCGCCCTGTTCCGCGCCTAACAAGGTATTGCTAATGCGGTCGAGCAGCGGCAGCGTGACCTGATCGCGCATGGCAAAAAACACCTCGGTTTTATTGGCAAAATGCCAGTACACGGCGCCGCGAGTGACTTTGGCGGCCTGGGCGATATGTTCCATGGTGGTGCGGCTAACTCCGTGTTTAACAAAAACTTTGCGCGCCGCATCGATGATCTGCTGGCGCGTTTGCTGCGCTGCGGCTTTGGTTTTCCGTGCCATAAGGTCAAGCCTTTATATACATACATTTCTGATTGTATATAATTAACCGAAAATTACTAGCTGATTCGGGTTAAGCAACATGATTCATCATAAGAAAAAAACATCTTGGCACCTTATGTGCGCCTATCGCTCATTGCCGATCGTTTTGATCATTGCGCTCGCGTCTTGCTCGGTCACCGATAAGCCAGCGAATGGCACGCCCAATGCCGCTCCCATGGCTCTGCCCGTCAGCGTCATGGAAGCGCAACCGACGCAGATACCCGCCGCGGTCGAAGCCATCGGTCAAACCGAAGGCGCCAAGGAAGTGGAAGTACGCGCGCGCGTGGGCGGCCTTTTGGATAAAAAACTTTATCAAGAAGGAACCATCGTTAAAGAAGGCCAGGTGCTTTTTCAAATTGACCGTGATTCATTTGAAATTGCCTTGGCGCAAGCCAAAGCACAATACGCTGAACAAAAAGCCAAGGTCACGCAAGCGGCGCGTGATGTCGCGCGTTTCAAAAATTTATTAGCGCAACAAGCCATCAGCCGTCGCGAGTACGACGACGCCACCACCTCCTCGTCCGTGGCGCGTGCCTCATTGCAAGCCGCCGAAGCCAACGTGCGACAGGCCGAATTGAATTTGTCTTACACCGCGGTGACCGCGCCGATTACGGGTGTCTCGGGAAGATCGGAGCACTCCGAGGGCGCTTTAATTACCGCTGGCGGCGATAGCTTGCTTACTACCATCGCAGTGGTGAATCCCATTTGGGTGCGATTCAGTTTGTCCGAAAGCGAGCTGGCTCAACTACCGAAGGGACGCGTCACATCCAGCAATATCCAAGAACTAGAATTAATTTTACCGGATGGCACGGTTTATCCGCGCAAAGGCCGTCTGAATTATTCCGCCAGTCAAATCGACCCCAAGCTTGGCACGTTGCAATTACGCGCTGAATTTGAAAATCCGGATATGCAGGTGTTGCCAGGACAATTCGTGCGTGTGCGCGCCATAACCGGTCAACGCGATGGCGTGTTTGTGATTCCGCAAACCGCTGTCATGCAATCCGATTTAGGACGTTTTATTTTTGTCGTCGGCGCCAACAACATGGCTGAGATTCGTCCGATTAAAACTGGCGAGTGGCGTGGAAAAGATTGGATAATTTTGGAAGGGCTGAAAGCTGGCGACCAGGTGATCCTGGACAACCTGCTCAAGCTTAGGCCGGGTGCGCCAGTCAAAGCGCAAACCGCTTCTGAAAAGCCGGCCTCGCCGCCAGGCGGAAAAACGTAAAGCGGTTAATAGCATGTCGCAATTTTTTATTACCCGTCCGATCTTCGCGTCGGTCATATCCATCGTAATCATCATCGCTGGCCTCGTCGCCTCGCGCGTGTTGCCCATCGCGCAGTACCCGGAAATTGCCCCGCCCTCCATCACCATCACCGCGAATTATCCTGGCGCCAGCGCAGAAACGCTCGCCAAGACCGTGGCCGCGCCGATAGAGGAACAATTGAATGGCGTGGAAAATTTGCTTTACTTCAATTCTTCCGCCAGCTCTAACGGCGTCGTCACCATCACCGCGACCTTCCAAGTCGGAACCAACGCCGATCAAGCCGCCATCAACGTCAACAACCGCGTGCAGATAGCCGAACCGCGCTTGCCAGAGGAAGTACGACGCAATGGCGTGGTGGTGCAGAAAAGATCGAATGATATTTTATTGGTCGTTGCCATCAATTCTCCCGATGGACGCTACAACACGCTTTACCTTAGCAATTACTCCGCTCTCAATGTCGTCGATGATCTTAAACGCATTCAGGGCGTCGGCGACGTCACTATTTTTGGCGCGCAAGATTATTCCATGCGCATCTGGTTAAAACCGGATCGCATGGCGCAGCTGGGCGTCACCACCAGCGATATCGCCCAAGCCGTTCGTAATCAAAATGCCCAGAATGCAACGGGTAAAATCGGCCAAGAGCCTGCATCAAGCGATCAGATGCTGGTGTATACGGTGACTGCTAAGGGACGCCTTATTGAGCCCGAGCAATTCGGCAATATCATTTTGCGCGCCAACGGACCGAGCGGCGCGTTGTACCTAAAAGATGTCGCGCGCATCGAACTCGGCGCGCAAAATTACGACATTACCACCACCTTGGACGGCAAACCCACCATCGGCATGGCGGTATTTTTACAAACGGGCGCCAACGCGCTCTCGACCTCGGATGCGGTGCACGCCAAGATGGAGGAAATTAAAACCAAATTCCCCGTGGGCGTGGAGTATGTCATTCCTTTCGACACTACGCGGTTCGTGCGTGCTTCGATCAAAGAAGTCGTGCACACACTGGGGCAAGCGGCGATTTTGGTGCTGTTGGTGGTTTTCGTGTTTTTGCAAAATTGGCGCGCCACGCTTATTCCTATCGTCGCCGTGCCAGTCTCCTTAATCGGCACCTTCGCTGGCCTGTGGCTCTTTGGCTATTCGATTAACACGCTTACCTTATTTGCCATGGTGCTCGCCATTGGCATCGTGGTGGATGACGCCATCGTGGTATTGGAAAACGTCGAGCGCTTGATGAGCGAACAAAATCTCACGCCACGAGCAGCCGCGGTCGAAGCCATGCATGAAGTATCGAGCGCCGTGGTCGCGATCGTGCTGGTGCTGTGCGCGGTGTTTATTCCCGTGGCTTTCCTCGGCGGCATCGCGGGCAAGCTCTACCAACAATTTGCCGTCACCATCGCCATCTCAGTCGTCATTTCAGGCGTGGTCGCATTGACGCTGACACCCGCACTGTGCGCGCTGTTGCTCAAACCCAGCCATCGTGAATTACCCGTGTTTCGTACCTTCAATACCGGATTCACCAAACTCACGCGGTTCTATACATCCACCGTCAGCAGAACCTTACGCCATACTTTAGTAGGAGCGGTGTTGTTCGCTATTGTGATTGGCGTCGGTTTATTATTGTTGCAACGCATACCAGGAAGTTTCGTGCCACCCGAGGATCAAGGATATTTGATCAGCGCGTTGATATTACCCGACGGCGCCACCTTATCGCGCACCGCCAAAGTGGGCAGTCAAATGCGCGAAGGCGTGGCGAAAGATCCCGCCGTGGATCATGTGTTCGTCGTCGCCGGTTTCGATCTCATTGGCGGTGGCAACAAGACCAACGCGGGCACCATGTTCTTGCCGCTTAAGTCTTGGGGCGTTAGAGAAAAAAATTCCACCGTGTTAGCGGGGCAATTTTTCGGATTGGGCATGTCGCTACCCGATGGCATGGCTCTGGTGTTCAATCCGCCGCCGATTCGCGGTTTGGGAACCGCTGGCGGTTTCGAAGTGTACGTGCAAAGCCGCGCCGACAGCGATGTGCGCAAATTGGCGGAAGTGATAAATCAATTCACCGAAGCCCTAAAGCATCGCCCTGAATTAACTGGCATCAATACTTTTTTTCGTCCCACGGTGCCGCAATTGTTTGTTGAAGTCGATGAACCCAAGGTTATTTCACTCGGCATCAATTTGAGCGACGTCTACGAAAGCTTGCAAAGCACTTTGAGCGCTTTATACGTAAATGATTTTAACAAGTCCGGCCGCACCTATCGCGTGCAGCTACAAGCCGAACCGCAATATCGCGCTAAACCGGAAGACATCGGCAAGGTTTATGTGCGCGCTCAATCCGGATCGATGATTCCGCTATCGGCCTTGATCAAGGTAAATAATATCGTTGGCCCGGAACAGATCGAGCGTTTCAATGGATTTGTCGCCGCTAAAGTCATGGGCAATAGCGCGCCAGGCATCAGCTCCGGAGACGCCATCACCGCGGTCGAGCAAGCCGCTAAAACCACTCTGCCACCCGGCTATGAAATTGCTTGGACCGGTCAAGCTTTCCAGGAAAAGAGCGCCAGCAATGCTTCCATCCAGGCGTTTGGATTCGCCATCGTCATGGTATTTTTGATCCTGGCCGCGCAATACGAAAAATGGTCGCTGCCATTGGCCGTGATTCTTGCGGTGCCTTTTGCGCTGCTGGGCGCGCTCATCGCGATTCTTATTCGCGGCATGCCCAACGATATTTATTTCCAAATCGGTTTGGTGACCTTAATCGGCCTGGCGTCGAAGAACGCTATTCTCATCGTCGAATTTGCCGCGCAGAAACACGCCCAAGGCATGCCTGTCATGGATGCCGCGATTGAAGCCGCGCGTTTGCGTTTTCGGCCGATCGTCATGACTTCTTTGGCATTTGTGTTGGGCGTTTTCCCCTTGGTCGTGGCCACGGGCGCGGGCGCGGGCGCGCGTCAATCGATGGGAACAGGCGTGTTTGGCGGCATGCTGGCGGCCACTTTTATCGCCACGGTTTTCGTTCCGCTGTTCTTTAAATGGTTATCGAGCGACCGGCCATCAAAATCTAGCGATGCCGCGACGAATGCCAAGGAAAATTCCGATGATGTTTAAGTGTCGTCGCTTTTATTTTGCGTTAATCGGAACAGCCTTGGTGGTTGGATGCGCCATGGGGCCGGATTATCGACGCCCCGCCACCGTCTTGCCCGCGCAATATGGCGAAGCCAGCTCCGACACGGAACCAGATTCGGTCCCTATTACACGCGACTGGTGGAAATTATTTAACGATGCCACGCTCAATGAATTAGTCGAGAAGGCGCTGCAAAACAACACCGATGTTCAATTGGCGGTGGCGCGCATGGAAGAAGCCGATGCAGCTTTGCGGGTCACGGGCGCCGCGCTTTTTCCCGAGATCGACCTTGGCGCCAGTGGCACTCGTTCACGTTCCAGCGTGCTCACCGCCACCCCGCTGCCACCGGGCACGCCAGTGATACGTAAAAATATCCGAGCTACGGTGGGCACGGCATTTGAACTGGATTTTTGGGGCAAACTGCGGCGCACAAGCGAAGCGGCGCGCGCGCAAGTATTAGTCTCGCGTTACGCCAAAGACACGGTCGAGCTGACACTCGCTGGAGCCGTGACGCAAGCTTACTTGGCGCTGCGCGCGCTCGATGCGCAAATCATATTATCGAGCGACACGCTAAAAAACCGCGAAGCGGCGCTAACGCTGACGCAAAATCGCGCGCACGGCGGCATCGCCTCGGAACTCGATGTGCAACTTGCCGAGGGCGCGCGCGCCACGATGGCGGCGCAAATCATCGACCTAGAACAACAGCGCTCATTGATGCAACATCAACTCGCCTTTTTAAGCGGCGCATTGGATCTTACATTGAGCGCGAGCGATCTACGTCAGCTGCCTGTTCCGCCCGTGCCTCCACCCGGTTTGCCTTCGACTTTACTCGCAGCGCGTCCGGACGTGCGCCAAGCCGAAGCGCAATTGATCGCCGCCAACGCCAAAATCGGCGTTGCCAAAGCGGCGCTATTTCCTTCCATATCGCTCACGGGTAATTATGGCGGCGAGAGCCAAGCATTGGCCGATATCTCAAAACCCGGCGCCAAAATATGGTCCTCGGGCATCAGCCTCAACTTGCCGATCTTCGATGCGGGGCGATTATCGGCGCAAGTCGATCAAGCCAAAGCCCAACAGAAACAAGCCGTGATCAGCTATCAACGTTCATTGCAGAGTGCTTTCAAAGACGTAAATGACGCGTTAGCCATAGTGCGCCAAACCACCGAGGGCGAAAAAGCCCTGGAAGCGCGTCAACGCGCGGCTGAAAAAGCGCTGGCTTTGTCCGAAACCCGATACAAAGCAGGCTACTCGGCTTATCTAGAAGTACTGGATGCTCAGCGCAGCTTAAACGACGCTAGCCTAGCATTGGTGCGCAATCGACAAGCGCGACTATCGGCCACCGTCGATTTATTTAAAGCCTTGGGCGGTGGCTGGACGGATATTTAAACCGCACTTGGGAACTAAAATAATTTTTCCAGCGCTTCGCATTAAATCTTGAATCTTCCCCGCCTGATGTATAATTCCGGCGATTCTTTAATCCAACGCCGCGCGTCTCCTTCCTTAGGTATCATCGATGGAAATTACTTTCTTAAAAAAAATAAAACAATCTTTTCGCGCCAAACCACTGCGGCTTAGCCTGTTATTTTTGGCGCTGTTGTTGTCGGCTTATGCGCTTTATCTCGATATCACAGTGCGCGTTCAGTTCGAAGGCAAACGCTGGGCATTGCCCGCGCGCGTCTATGCGCGCGCGCTTGAGCTCTATCCGGGTATGAAATTAAAACCCGAGCAATTGGAGACCGAGCTTTTGATGCTCAAATATCGCGTCACCACTAGCGAGCCGCAAGAAACAGGCGACTTTCAACTCGACGACGGCGCATTCACCATCCGCACGCGGCCATTCGTTTTTTGGGATGGATCGCAGCCAGCACGCCGTTTACGCGCGGTGTTCCATGGCAACCGTCTCGATACCCTGGAAGATTTAAACACGCAAACGCCCGTTACCTTGGTGCGCTTGGATCCGCTTTTGATCGGCGGAATTTATCCGGCGCACAACGAAGACCGGATATTGGTGAAGTTAAACGAGATACCGCGGGATTTCATCAATGGCTTGATCGCGGTCGAGGATCACCAATTTTATACGCATCACGGCATCGACCCGCGCGGCATCGCACGCGCCCTGGTCACCACCGTGCGCGGCGATGGCATTCAAGGTGGAAGCACTCTAACGCAGCAGCTGGTGAAAAACTTTTTTCTCACGTCCGAGCGCAGCTTGCGGCGCAAGTTCACCGAAATCATCATGGCATTCTTGCTGGAAATGCATTACAGCAAGGATGAAATACTCGAAGCGTATTCGAATGAAATCTACCTAGGCCAAGACAGCAACCGCGCCATCCACGGCATCGGTTTGGCCAGCCATTTTTATTTTGATCAGCCGTCGACGCAACTCAGCCTGCCGCAAGCCGCGCTGTTGGTCGGCTTGGTGCGCGGTCCGGCCATTTACGATCCGCGTCGGCACGCCGATCGCGCCCTGACACGACGCAATCTAGTTTTGCACGAGATGAAACAGCAAGGCTTCATTACGCCGCAACAATATGAAAGCGCCAAAGCCGCGCCCTTGGGTGTCGTCATAACCGCGCCCGGCGGCACATCGCGTCATCCGGCCTTCGTGGAATTGGTGCATCGTCAATTGCGCCGCGACTACCGCGATGACGATTTACGTTCCGAAGGCCTGCATATTTTCACCACGCTCGATCCGCAAACCCAGCAAATTACCGAACAGACGCTGGCCATGCGCTTGAGCCAGCTCGAGAAAGCCCGTGGCATCACCGCCAATACGCTGGAAGGTGCGGTCATCATCAGCAACACGCAAAATGGCGAGATCGAAGCGCTCACTGGCGGGCGGCGTGCTCGTTTTGAAGGTTTTAATCGCGCTCTGGATGCGGTGCGTTCTGTCGGTTCATTGATAAAACCAGCCATCTTTCTAACGGCTCTGCAACGACCGGACTCCTACACCTTGATCACGCCCTTGGACGACAGTCCTTTGATATGGCGGGAACGTGGCGCCAAGGATTGGGAACCGCGTAATTACGACAAGATCTCTCACGGGAATGTGCCACTGCGTATCGCTTTGGCCAATTCTTATAATCTTTCATCCGCGCGTCTTGGTTTATCCTTGGGCGTGCAAAAGGTGATGGACAACGTGCGGCAACTGGGAATAGAACGTGAATTTCCTCCCTACGCTTCCAACTTGCTGGGTTCCGATGGCCTGACGCCGTTGGAAGTGACGCAAATGTATCAAACGCTGGCGAGCGGCGGATTTCGCGTTCCGCTGCGCGCGATTCGCGAAGTGGTCACGGCGGACGGCAAAGCCTTGCAACGTTACCCATTATCGGTGGAACAAGTGGTTGAACCAGCACCAGCTTATTTAATCACCAGCGCTCTGCAAACCGTGGTGCGCGAAGGCACCGCGGACGGACTCAATAAATTCGTTTCGCCCGATCTGCACGTCGCCGGAAAAACTGGCACCACCAACGACCTGCGCGATAGCTGGTTTGCCGGTTACACGGGCGACCGAGTAGCGATTGCCTGGATTGGACGCGATGACAATCAACCCATTAACATGACGGGAGCCGGCGGCGCCATGACGGTATGGGGTAGCATCATGGCGCAAATCGATGCCGAACCTTTGCAACCACCGCTGCCGGAAAATGTCGAAATGGTTTGGGTGGATGCGGAAAAAAATCTGCGCGCTGACAGTAGCTGTGCAGGCGCCATAGAACTTCCTTTTATTCGCGGTTCAGCGCCCACCGAAACCGCGCCGTGCGCCAAAACGTCGCCGGTTAATTCTATTAAAAGCTGGTTTAAGAGATTATTCGAATGAAAAAACAAATTTTTATTGGGCTGTGTGTGATTGCTCTGTCGAGCTGCGCGGGTAATATTTTCCGCGAATCAACCGAACCGGCTTCCAACAATAACGCGGTGGTCGCGCTGGTGAACAGCGCCCGCAGCGACATGACCTCCAATAAATTCGACGCCGCGGGCGCCACGCTGGAGCGTGCTTTACGCATCGAGCCGCGTAATCCAGCTCTGTGGCAAGAGCTCGCGCGTATTCGCTTGCAGCAAGAACAGTATCAACAAGTCGAAAGTCTGGCCTCAAAATCCAATGGTTTGGCGAATGACAATAAATCATTGCGCGCGGAAAATTGGCGTCTCATTGGCCAAGCGCGCCTCAAACGCGGCGACCATCAAGGCGCGCAAACCGCCTTCGATAAAGCCGCGGCTGAGTCCAATTAAAATGCCGCGCGCGCTGGGGTGGTTATTTTTAATTCTGGTGGCAAGCTGCGCCACGCCAGAGGTTGAGATACTCGGTCAAACGGATACTTTTCCGGTAACGACTCAGGTGGAAGTTCTGTTGGATACGCCCTCGCGCCCTCACAAAACCTTCGCCATCCTGCAAGACAACTTCGGCGGGACACCGGAAGAAATCAATGCTCGTCTAGCGCAAAAAGGACGCGATATTGGAGCCGACGCCATTGTGATCGTGAAGATAAGCGATAAGGCAGTCACCGATTGGATCGTGACCAATTCATCGACTGCTCGTGGCGGCTATCATCCGCATTACCGACCTATTAAGCACAGCTATCGCCAGGTTCGTGCCCGCGCCATCAAATACAACAATAAGTAATTTCGTCGGCTGTACATGCATTTTCAAGCAACCGACTCAGGTAATTACCTGATGAAGCCAGCGAGACTTTTGGCTGAAACTCGTAAATTGAAAGATGAAACCGCTTGTCAGTAATTCCCCTCCGCCTGTACTATTAGGGTGTTTTTAGGGTTGTTAAATGCTGCAAAAGAAGGGAATCTAGACAGGAATTCATCGTCATCACACGGAGAGAGTGCATGAGCATGGAAACAATCGTCATCATACTTCTGGTTTGGACCGTAGCGGGTTTATTCGCCGCCATCGCCTTCGGCAAAGTCATTCAAGATACCGATGCCACTCCGGATCGCGAAGAGCCCCTTCCCACTTCTTCGGGCGCCATCAAATATTTGCGCCGCAATAAACGCAAAACTTCGACTCCCACCGTAAACAATGCGCGCGCGCGTCATAGCGGCATGAAACAAGCGGCAGGATAATTTATTTTCAATAAAGCGTTTATTCATTTCCCGCGCTGGGCATCAGCGCGGATCCAGGCAGGATATTTTTATTGATGTTCCATGACAGAGTAATGCGTGGACGCCTGCCGAGGTAGGGATTCACGGTGTGTACCAATTGGCTTGGAAAAATAATCATCGTTCCCATTTTCATTCCCGGATAAAACGGCGCGGTCATGCATCCTTCTTGATCTGGACAGCAACTACTCAAACGCGGATCGACAAAACCGAATTGTCCACTTAAAGCGTCTTCCGTATCATCGTCGCCAGCCTCCAAACAATAAATCACGCTCGCCGTGGAGCGCACATGGCTATGCGGCATGCAAAAGTCGCCAGCGCGGTAAACATTGGCCCAACTGAGGTCCACCACGGCCACATCCGTTTCCAAGACGCGCCGAAAAAATGTTCGCGCGCGCATACTGATCAGCTCCGCCTCCGAGCTGAGCCATTTTTCCAAGTGGTGAATTTTAGTGCCGCAAGCGCCATGAAAACTGCGCTTGCGCAAACGCCGATGTTCTTCAAGCTCGAGAATTTTTGCGATCAGGCGGGGATGATATTCTTGCACGTCTAGAAATGTCGTCGAACAAATGGTCGGGTCGCCGCGCGGCTCGATTATTTGATCCTTGGGCCAAACTTCAATCGGTTTCAATCCGACTTGGATCGTATCGTTTTCCATGTTGCACCACTCGTTCGATCGTTACCTTATTGTGACACGTCACGGCCGCCTGGGGAAATAGCTCAACCGACATGAATAAGCATTAGGCTGATAGCCGGTGCCTTGCTTAATTACGTGGATATTTAGCCATTCGGAGATATCGATAACTTTATTAAACTGTCTCGAGCGTCACGAAAGCCACGGCATGATCTTTTTCATCCGCCAAGCTGATGTGCGCCACGGCGATATTTTTTTCCTGCAGAAACTTTTGCGCCGACCCATGAAACACCAGAATCGGCTTGCCTTGATCGTCGTGCGTCACTTCGATATCGCGCAGTTGAATGCCGTTGCTGAAACCCGTGCCCATGGCTTTTACTGCCGCTTCTTTGGCGGCAAATCGACGCGCTAAAAAATTAGCCTTGTTGGCGTTTTTATGAAAATCCGATAATTCGCCAGCGGTGAGAATGCGCTCGGAAAATCTATCTCCGAACCGGTCAATATCTTCCTGCATGCGTCCCACACGCACGATATCGGTGCCAATACCGAAAATCATTTCGCCGCCGCCTCCAACATCAATCGTTTCATTTCGCGCACGGCTTGCGACATGCCCGTGAACAAAGCGCGTGCGACGATGGCATGGCCGATATTAAGTTCTGAAATACCAGGAACGGCGGCGATGGCTTGCACGTTATGATAATTAAGGCCATGGCCCGCGTTGACTTGCAGCTTCAACGCCAATCCTTGTTGCACCGCTTGCTCGATGCGCACTAATTCTTGTTGGCTGGCGTCATGATTTTCCGTGTCGGCATAACGACCTGTGTGGATTTCGATAACAGGGGCTCCTGTTTTGGCCGCGGCTTCAATCTGATCTTCGGCGGCATCGATAAACAAGGACACGCGCACGCCCGCTTCAGCCAGTCGTTTGCAAGTCTCGGTAATTTTTTTGAAACCGCCCACCACGTCCAATCCACCCTCCGTGGTCAGTTCCTGGCGTCTTTCGGGGACTAAGCAGCATTCTTGCGGACGCATACGGCAAGCAAACGCCACGACATCATCGGCTACCGCCATTTCAAGGTTCATGCGCGTTTGAATAACGCGGCGTAAAACTTCCACGTCCTGATCTTGAATATGCCGCCGGTCCTCGCGCAAATGCAGCGTGATGGCGTCGGCGCCCGCCTGCTCCGCTTCCAGAGCCGCTTGAACAGGATCGGGATAACGCGTGCCTCGCGCTTGGCGCAGCGTGGCGACATGATCGATGTTAACTCCCAACTTTATCAAGACTGGTCTCCCTATCCAACGCGGTCACGGCCAAGGGCAGCGTGCGGCGAAACAATTTACGGCTTTGCAGTGGCTGCTCGCCTAAATGCCGCGCTAAAGCGGCGCGCATGAGCGCCTTGGCATCGCGCAATGCCGTGGGGTCATTAAAGATTTCTTGTTCCAGCGCCAACAAACTGGCCCCGCGAATACGCAAACCTTCCGTGGGCCGATGCAACTCTGGATGGGCTATGCGCACAGGGCCACGCTCAAAAATATAATCGTAGACTACATCGGTTTCAATCGGCTTTTTATCGCCAATATCGTGATCCAACACCAAACCGTAACCTAATTCACGCAGCAAATTTTTTTCAAACACGCGCAACACCGCTTCCCGAGAATTATTGCTTAGACACAAGCGCGTCAAGGCTGATTGATAAATATCGAATAAACGATCATGCGGATCGTGCCGATGCAGCAAGCGCAGCAATACTTCATTCATGTAAAAACCGCAATATAATGCCGAGCCTTCGAGAGCCGCGTTCGCTCCATCCGCCTCGGCGCTAGTCAATACAGCCAGCTCTCCTTTGCCGCTCCAACCGATCAATAAGCGTTGGAAAGGTTTTAAAATACCGCGAACCCGGCTACTGGGCCGCTTCGCGCCCTTGGCGATGAGCGCAATGCGTCCGTGTTGCGATGTTAAAATTTCAAGCAATAAACTGGTTTCGCTGTAATGGCGATGATGCAAGATAAAAGCGGACTGCTGATTAACGCGCACGTGTCAGGCCTCGTCGGCGTAACCCAAACTGCGCAAGGCGCGCTCGCTGTCGGACCATCCTGCGCGCACCTTGACCCATAAACCGAGATGAACCTTGGCGCCCAAAAGTTTCTGCATCGCCAAACGCGCGCGGCTGCCGATGGTTTTGAGCTGTTCGCCGTCTTTGCCGATGAGGATCGGTTTTTGACCTTCTTTGTCGACCCAAATGATGGCATCGATGTGAATCGCGCCCTTGGCGTGTTTAAACTGTTCGATGCTCACGGCCGTGGCATAGGGCACTTCCTGCCGCAATCCGCGAAATATTTGTTCACGGATAAGTTCCGCCACCAAAAATCGTTCGCTGCGATCGCTAATCTGATCCACGGGATACAGCGGTGCTTGCGATGGCAAATACTTGAGAATGGCTTTTTGTAGTTCATCGACGTTGGTGCTTTTTAAGGCCGACAGTGGAATAATTTCCGCGAAAGCCATTTTTTTATTCGATTCCTTGATCAATGGCAGAAGTTTTGCCCGGTCCTTGAGTTGATCCATTTTATTAATGACGAGAATAACGGGTACGCCTTGCTGCGCGGCCAAGCGTAATGGATATTCATCGGCGGCGGTCCAACCGCTGGCGGCGATAAGCAAGACAATGCAATCCACGCCCTGCAAGCTGGCATTCGCCACCCGATTGAGATATCGGTTCATCATGCCTTTATTATCCGTCTGCAGCCCAGGCGTATCCACAAAAACAATTTGGGCGGTATCGGTGGTTTTAATTCCCAACAAGCGATGCCGAGTCGTCTGGGCGCGCGCCGAGGTAATGCTCAATTTCTGACCAAGCAAAGCATTTAACAACGTGGATTTTCCCACGTTGGGCCGTCCGGTGAGCGTCACCAGACCACAACGAAAGTCGGCTTCAGACATTAGTGTTGCGACAAGCGCGCGAGCGCCAGGGCGGCGGCTTCTTGTTCCGCGTGCCTGCGGCTATTGCCTTCGCCGCGAACGGGGGCATCCAAACTGGCCACGCGGCATTCAACGATAAAATTTTGATGATGCGCTTCTCCGGTGACTTCGCGCACGATATAAATCGGCGTCGGTAGCGAAAGTTTTTGCAAATGCTCTTGCAATTGGGTTTTAGGATCCTTGGGAATGGAACGGGGATCGAGATGCGCCAGTTTATCGGAATAAAGATGCAAAATGACCCTGACCGCTTCTTCGCTGGAACTGTCCTTGCAAATGGCGCCGAAAATGGCTTCAAGCGCGTCCGCCAAAATCGAATCGCGATCATAGCCGCCGCTTTTCAATTCGCCCTCGCCTAGCGCCAGGTAATCACCCAGCTCGATGCCGCGGGCCAATTCAGCCAGGGTGCTTTTCTTAACCAAGCTCGCGCGCAAACGCGTCAACTCGCCCTCGGATAAATGCGAATAACGATTATACAACTCCGATGAAATGGCAAAGCCGAGAACACTATCGCCCAAAAATTCCAAGCGCTCGTAATTTTCGCTGCTTTTACTGCGATGCGTTAAGGCGCGCGTCAACAAGTCCGGTTGCCGAAATTCATAGCTTATCCGGCGGCTAAGTTCAGCGGAATGTATTTTATTCCGTGCCACGGACCTCGATACTGTGATCGAAATTAAGCAAGGCCGAAACATTGAACGCCATGGGCACCACGGCTTCATAATTGATGCGGATCACTTTTATTTTTCCACGAGGTTCCAGCGTAAGCGTTTTATCCAAATCGAAGTCATCGGCGCTGTCTATCTCTAAGCGCTTTCTAATGGCTTCTTTAATTTGCGGCAAAACCATGGAACCCGCGTCAGGTTGACGCCCGAGACTCTCGAGCGCGCTTTTGATTTTAAGATCGGTCAAGTACGGAGGCAGCAGTTTAAAAAATAAAAAGAAGAAAAAAGCCAACGTGCCCAGAACAAATAGCATGCCCCACATAGTCATGCCTGACTGACGTTTACGATTTTGCATCATCATCTCCTTCCTATATCTATATGAGCATCGTGACTAATGAATGGTGCTGCCAATGCGATTCCAAACGATGCGTTGCCAAAACCATTTGGGTTGCTCGCTCATGTCCCAACTGAACCAAATCAAGAAAGCGCGGCCCACCAAATTTTCATCTGGCACGAAGCCCCAGAAACGGCTGTCATTGCTGCGATCGCGATTATCGCCCATGACAAAGTATTGCCCCTCGGGCACGACGATTTCCGGCAACGGTGCGTCCAATTGTCCTGTAAGTAAAATATCGTGCCTGACTCCGTCAAGATTTTCAGTCAACTTAAGCGTATCGCCTTGCGGATCGATGCTTTGCGACGGGAAATAAGGCAGGCCATCCATCTGATCCATTGGCTTTCCATTTATATAGAGTTTCTTATCTTTATATAGGATATGGTCGCCCGGAATGCCAATCACGCGCTTAATATAATTAACCGCGGGATTTTTGGGATAGCGAAACACCATGACCTCACCGCGTTGCGGATGCCGGATATCCAGCGCTTTGCTGTTAATCACGGGCAAGCGCATGCCGTAAGTAAATTTATTCACCAGGATAAAATCGCCGATATACAAGCTTGGCAGCATCGATCCGGAAGGAATACGGAAAGGTTCCGCCAGAAACGAGCGAATCAGAAAAACAATCAAAATGACGGGAAAGAAAGCGCGCGCATATTCCACCATCACCGGTTCTTTGCGCGATTGCTCGGCCGCTTCATTCTTGCCGCTCTCGGTTAGAGCCTTGGCGCGACGTTCACGCTGCTTTGCCCATAGTGCACGGTCGAGCGCCCAAATGGTTCCCGTCGCCACCAGAATAACCAACATGATCAGAGCAAAATCCATGGGATTATTTCTCGCTAACACGCAGAACGGCGAGAAACGCCTCCTGCGGAATTTCAACCGTGCCGAATTGTTTCATGCGTTTCTTTCCTTCTTTTTGTCTTTCCAATAATTTGCGCTTGCGCGATACATCGCCGCCGTAACATTTAGCCGTGACGTTCTTGCGCAAAGCTTTGACGGTTTCGCGCGCGATAATTTTCGAGCCGATTGCCGCTTGGATCGCCACGTCAAACATCTGCCGTGGAATTAGCTCGCGCAGCTTCTTAACCAGCTCACGTCCCCGATATTGGCTTTGTTCACGGTGAACGATGACCGAAAGTGCGTCCACTCTATCGCCGTTAATCAAAACGTCAAGCTTACAAAGGTCCGATGGGCGAAATTCCAAAAAATCGTAATCCAACGAAGCATAACCGCGGCTGACCGACTTCAAGCGATCGAAAAAATCGAGCACCACTTCATTCAACGGCAATTGATAACTCAACATCGCCTGACGCCCATGATAGGTCAGATCTTTTTGAATACCGCGCTTTTCCACGCATAAGCCAATGACGTTGCCGACATATTCTTGCGGCACCAAAATAGTGGCCAAAATAATCGGCTCGCGGATTTCCACGATATCGGAGGGGTCCGGCATTTTAGCGGGGTTCTCGACCAGGAACACGTCCTTAGCGGTCGCTATTTCATAAATAACCGTGGGCGCGGTGGTAATCAAATTTAAACCATATTCGCGCTCAAGCCGTTCTTGAATGATTTCCATGTGCAGCATTCCCAGGAAGCCGCAACGGAAACCAAAGCCCAATGCTTCCGACGTCTCGGGTTCATAATGCAAGGAAGCATCATTCAGTTGCAACTTGGCCAAGGCGTCGCGAAACGCCTCATAGTCCGAAGACTCGATGGGATACAGCCCAGCAAAAACGCGCGGTTTAATTTCCTTGAAACCTGGCAGCGGTTTGTCAGCCGGCCGATGCACGTGCGTAATGGTATCGCCGACGCGCGCGCCGCGCACGTCTTTAATGCCAGCGATCACGTAGCCGACTTCACCCGGTCCAAGCTCGCTCACCGGTTTTCGCTTGGGCGTGAAAATTCCAATTTGCTCCACCAGATGATCGCGGCCCACCGCCATCAAGCGAATTTTTTCCTTAGGCTTCAGGCAACCATCGATGACGCGCACCAAGGAAACCGTTCCTAAGTAATTGTCGAACCACGAATCGATGATTAAAGCTTTAAGCGGTGCGCGGCTGTCGCCCTTAGGCGCGGGAATACGTTCAATGATAGCCTCGAGAATATCGACAACGCCTTGTCCAGTTTTGGCGCTGGCGGGAATCGCACAACCCGCGTCGATGCCGATAATATCTTCAATCTCCGCGGTAACGCGCGCTGGGTCGGCGGAAGACAAATCTATTTTGTTCAACACTGGAAGAATTTCCAGATTAAGCTCGGAAGCGGTATAACAATTGGCCACGGTCTGCGCTTGCACGCCTTGCGACGCATCGACTATTAACAATGCGCCCTCGCAAGCAGTGAGCGAGCGCGATACCTCGTAGGAAAAATCCACGTGCCCGGGCGTGTCGATCATGTTGAGGCGATAAATTTTCCCATCGCGCGCCTTATAATCCAACGCGACGCTTTGCGCCTTGATGGTGATGCCACGCTCGCGCTCGAGATCCATCGAGTCCAATACTTGCTCTTGCATCTCGCGGTCTTCCAAACCGCCGCAGGTTTGAATGAAGCGATCCGCCAAGGTCGACTTGCCGTGATCGATATGCGCGATAATGGAAAAGTTGCGAATGAGTTCTTGATTCGTGCTGCTCATGAATTTTGCGATGTTCCAACCGCCCAAGCTTCAGCGCAAAACGCTTGAGTGCGGGATACGAAAAAGGCGCCTAAGGCGCCTGAAATTGCAATTTTTTTCAAAGGATTCAGGGTATGTGCCGTCGAGAGTTTGCCCTGCGATGCGTAGCATACCCTATTTAACACAGGGCATAAATACGCGATCGACGTTAATTTGTCGGCGCGAACGCGAGGAATAATGTGGCCATACCGCGTCTGACCCGCAACACCACGGAACGTCCTGGTGCGGTATGCTCGAGCAGCCGATAAAACGCGGCGGCATCGTTTACGCGCTTGCCATCTATCTCGACGATGACATCGCCGACGCGCAACCCCGCTTCACGCACCGGGCCGTCCTCGTCCACCCCCGCCACGTAAGCGCCTTGGTCGATCTCAAAATTTTTGCGCTGCGCGGGCGTCATGTCGCCGAGCGTTAGACCAAAACGCGAATGACTTTCGCTGCGCTCGCGCCGCGAGGGGCGCGCGGAAGCGTCTTCACGCAGCTCGCCAAGCTTGATGACGATAGTTTGTTTTCCTTGATCGCGGCGAAACACGCCGAAGCGCGCTAAAGTTCCAGGCGCCGTCAGTCCCACCAAGGGCGCCAAGTCCGCGGAGCGGTTGACCATCTTGCCTTCATATTCCAAAACGATATCGCCCGGGCGCAGATCCGATTTCGCCGCGGGGCTGTTCGGCAAAATATCCGTCACCAACGCGCCATGGGGATTATTTAAGCCATACGCGCCCGCCAGCGAACGCGATACTTCTTGCAAGCTCACCCCAAGCCAGCCGCGCCGAACCTTGCTGTCGTTTTTAAGCTGGGCGCTGATTTTCATCGCGGCATCGATGGGGATAGCGAAAGACAAACCCATGAACCCGCCAGTGTCGCTATAAATTTGCGAATTCACACCCACCACTTCGCCCTTGAGATTGAACAACGGCCCGCCAGAGTTGCCCGGATTGATCGGCACATCGGTCTGGATGAACGAAATATAATTTTCACTCGGTAAGGTGCGCCCCTTGGCCGAAACAATGCCCGCGGTTGCGGAACTATCAAAACCGAAAGGCGAGCCGATCGCCAACACCCACTCCCCCACTTGCAACTTATTGGCGTCGCCGATCGTTACCGTGGGCAAGGACGAGGATTCGATTTTCAACATGGCCACGTCGCTGCGTTTATCCAAGCCCACCAAACGCGCGTTGAATTCACGCCGATCATTCAAGCGCACTAAAATTTCACGCGCGTTTTCCACCACGTGCGCGCAAGTCAAAATATAACCATCGGCGGAAACGATAAAGCCCGACCCCAACGAATTCTCTTCCACCGAATCCGGATCTTGATCGAAATAGTGGCGCAAAAAATCCCGCGGCGCGGGTTCTTTCGGCGGAACAGGAGCTACTGGAGCGGAAGGAAAGCCGCCGTTTTTAACGTAACGCGTGACGCTAATATTGACCACCGCGGCGCCGTGCTGCGCCACCAAGCGGCTGAAATCCGGCAACTCGCGCGGCGCTGCTTGCGCCGCCACGACAAAAAAAAATGATAAAAATAGGGAAGGCGTTCGCCATGTGCGCGAGGCCATCATGAACGCGCTGGTCACTGCGCGGGCGCGACCGAACCGCCAATGAGGGCGATGGTCTCCGCGGGCACTTCACCGACGGTGGTAATTTGATAATCATCCACGCGCACGCCTAAGGCGTGGACCGCGCCCATGCGGCTCGGGCCCAGCATGAATAGCTTGACGTTTTTTTCTTGTTTTTCGACGAACACCGAAACGGTGGCCAAGCCATCGGTATACACCAGATGCTCGACCGGTTGCGTGCGCGTCGGTATGCGCCGCGTCATGCGCACCGACAATTTAAAACCTTTAGGCAAGCGCGTGGCTGTCCACGTCGGTTGAGTGGATACGTCTTTTTGAATGTCTTTCTTTTTAACTTTGTTGTTTTCTTCACGATACCAAACCATCCCTTGACCTGGAATTCCTGGCATCAGGTCCGAAGCGCGGATTTTAGAACCGAGGTTGACTTGCGTGAACATGAACTGTTCCAGGACATTTCCTTTGCTGTCCACTAAGTCCGCCTTTAATAATAGGCCAGTTTCTTTATCGGCCCACAGATGATAGCCATAGCGATAATCGTCGTCAGGCTTTATCAGCACCAGCTGCGCCATGCGATTAGCCACGCGCTCGGTATCGCCGACTTCCAGAGTGTAATGTTTATGCAGACCTTGCAAACGTTCGGGCAAAATAGCCGGGAAACTTTTGTTATCGGATTTGCGGTATTCCACCACTACCGACTTCATATCCGGCCAATAGCAACGGACTTCGCCGTTATTGCGGATGATTTCACGTGGAGAGCCGTTTAACGAAACCAGGCGCTCTTTGGCCAATCCATTTTCCATTTTATGGAAAATATGCATGCCTTCGAGCTGCGCATCATGCTGATAAACAAACACGCCTTCATAATCTTGATTGCGCGCCGCGCGATTTATTTTTATCAACCATTCGCTGGCGTTGTCAGCCGCCACCGCCGCGGCACTGACAAATAAACTAATGGAAAATAAAAAGAAACGATTCGAAGCAGGTGAAATCATTTATTGTTATCGTAGCCAACCACGCGCACGTAAGGCATCATGCCGCCGATTCCCGAGGCCGAGGCAAATTCGTTGTGCTCCACTAAATAAGCGTTGAGCGCATTTTCCGCTCCCGGTTCCTTGGTATCCCAGCGTGTCGTGCCGCTGCGAATGACTTGCGGCGAGATAGGTTTGTTAGCCGCCAATACCGCCGAAGCGTTCGATTCCGGTTGATTCAGACGCTGCACACCCAAAATAGCTATTGCCGCCACCGAGGCCGCGAGCGCCAACGTGCTAACCACGCGCACGGCTTGTTGGCGCCGATAAGAAACCGCGCTCGATGGTTCACTTTCCAAGCGCGCGGCCACGCGTTCGGCGATATTGGAAACAACGAGAATTTCCGAGTCTTGATGCAAAGCGGATCGCGCCAAGTGATAACGTTCCCAGGTGCGGCGCAAGGCGGCATCTTGCGACAGCGCCGCTAACAGTTGGCGTGACTCGAATTCATCGAGCTCGCCATCGACGAACGCTGAAAGTTTTTCTTGCATGATCTTCTCGTTGCTCATACTGATTTATCTCTCCAGCAATGGCCGTAATTCTTGATCGATGGCCTCGCGCGCGCGAAAAATACGCGAACGCACGGTGCCAATGGGACAATCCATCATCTGCGCGATCTCTTCATAGCTTAGACCTTCCAGTTCGCGCAATGTAATAGCAGTACGTAAATCTTCCGGTAATTTTTCAATCACTCGATGCACCGTGGCGGCGATTTCATCCGTGAGCGCTTGGCGCTCTGGCGTCGCTTGATCGCGCAAACTTTCGCCACTCTCAATCAATTCCGCGCCCTCAATTTCCATATCCGACCCGGGCGGCCGCCGCCCCATGGATTCTAGATAATTTTTCGCCGTGTTGACGGCGATCCGGTACAACCAAGTATAGAATGCGCTTTCGCCGCGGAAACTGCCTATGGCGCGATACGCTTTGATTAAGGCTTCCTGTGTGACATCTTCCACTTCGCTGCGATCGCGTACAAACCGCGAAACCAATTTGGCAATCTTGTGCTGGTACTTCCGGGCTAAAAGATCGAAGGCCGTCTTATCGCCTTTTTGTACCCGCACCACCAGTTTTTGGTCAATGCCTCGCTCAGACATCTAAATGAAGTCTCATGTGTCTGAGTTGCACTATGCTGATCATTACAGACCGCACCTGCCCTCGAAAGTTCGCGATTGATGCTTGAAAAGTAGTTCTTTTGCTCAATTTCCCATACCTGAAATTAGACCAACGGTAAGTAATGCCCAACACGTATGCTAGGATATCGTAAACGCGGCCAACGTGCTGAAAACATTCATGACAACCCCCCAATTCTCCGATGTATTAATTATTGGCGGCGGCGTCGCGGGATTAAGCTTGGCGCTGCGCGTTGCGGAAAAAGCGCAAGTCATCATTCTGACCAAAGGTCCCTTAACCGAGGGCGCTAGTCTCTACGCCCAAGGCGGTGTCGCCGCGGTATTAAACGGCCGCGAAGATTCATTTGAATCGCACATCCAAGACACGCTCAAAGCCGGTGCTGGGCTGTGTCGCCAAGAAACCGTGGAATTCGTCGTGCGTCATGGCCCCGAAGCGATCCGGTGGCTGATCGAACGCGGCGTGCCATTTAGCCGCGAGGAAACCCCTGCCAGCGAAACCGAATACCATCTCACGCGTGAAGGTGGGCACAGTCATCGGCGCATCATCCATGCCGCGGATACCACTGGACGCGCGGTCGAAACCACGCTCGAAGCGCTGGTGCGCAAACATCCCAATATTCGTTTGCATGAAAATTATATCAGCATCGATCTGATCACCAATCAAAAACTCGAGCGCGCGGGCTCGAATCGCTGCTTGGGCGCGTATGCGTTGAATAAAGCCACGGGGCATATTCATGTTTTCAGCGCGCGCTTTACGGTGCTGGCCACGGGCGGCGCCTCCAAGGCATACCTTTATAGTAGTAATCCGGATACGTCCACGGGCGATGGTATCGCCATGGCCTGGCGCGCGGGTTGCCGCGCGGCCAATATGGAATTTGTGCAATTTCATCCAACCTGTCTTTACCATCCACGGGCAAAATCTTTCTTGATATCGGAAGCGCTGCGCGGTGAAGGCGCTCAACTTAAACTTCCCAACGGCGCGCCTTTCATGCAAGACCACGACCCACGCGGCGAATTAGCACCGCGCGATATCGTCGCGCGCGCCATCGACTATGAGATGAAACGCCGTGGTTTGGATTACGTGCACCTCGATATCAGTCACAAGCCTGCTGAATTTATTCGCAGCCATTTTCCAACCATTTATGAACGCTGCCGCGAATACGGTTATGACATCACGCGTGAACCGATTCCCGTGGTGCCCGCGGCGCACTATACCTGCGGCGGCGTCATGACCGACCTTTCCGCGCGCACCGATCTCGAGCATCTTTATGCCGTCGGCGAATGCGCCTTCACCGGTTTGCATGGCGCTAACCGCTTAGCCAGCAACTCACTGCTCGAATGTCTGGTTTTTGCCCAAGCCGCGGCGGAAAATATTCTTGCTGAACTTCCCGCCGCCCAGCCCGCGGTCAAAAACCTGCCCGCCTGGGACGAAAGCCGTGTAACTGATGCCGATGAACAAGTAGTGGTATCGCACAACTGGGATGAGCTGCGCCGCGGCATGTGGGATTACGTCGGCATCGTGCGTACCACCAAGCGTCTGCAACGCGCGCAACATCGGGTGGATTTGCTGAAAGAAGAAGTACGCGAGTACTACACGAACTTTAAGGTTACCAATGATCTTATTGAATTACGTAACTTATTATTAGTCGCGGAAATAATCATCCGTTCGGCGCTGGCGCGCAAAGAATCGCGCGGATTGCACTTCACGCGCGATTTTCCCAAAACACTTCCTGGCACTCCGCAGGATACCGTGCTCACTCCAACACAATTTCAAGGTTCAGTCTTACGCGCCAACGCCTAAACAATTCCGCGTCCACGGCATCGGCGGCGACCACCAGTTTGACTGGCAGTTTTCGTCCAGCCACGCGCAAAGACAGCAACGTTAGCCACGGGTGAATAAAGCGCGATTTTATCTGGCACGAATGCCAAACTTCATTGCCTGCAAAACGCACCGATAGACTCGCTTCATTATCCAACTCCACCGCGTCAATGGCTGACTTACCAGCTCGCCAAGCATAGGTAGTCAGCAACCAGTAAAGATTAAATCCAAGGATCAACCACAAAACTAAACGGGCTGGCAGCGGCAAAACCATCACCAACGCCATCGCACCCACGGTAATAAACATAAAAGCCCCCGCTAAAAAATGCGAAACTTTTATGTTTAATATCAAATTACTGTCTGATTTTATCGACAAGTTCCCTTAATTCATTATCGAGTGGTTTTTGATCGCCCTGCATGTAAGCAAACAAAATGTCGTCGGGAATCGCCAACAATTTATCAAAGGCATTTTGTTCAGGAGAGCTAAGACTGAGATAACGTTGTTCTAGAAAGTTAAGCAGGACGATATCGAGTTCGAGCAAACCACGCCGACAACGCCAACGCAGTCTTTCCAGTTTACGGTCGTCCATGTAAGTAAACGGCGATCTCGAATCTATAACACACGCTTGGCCAGCATCTGCTTGATATGCCCTATCGCCCGGCTCGGATTCAAACCTTTGGGGCAAACATCGGTGCAGTTCATAATAGTGTGGCAACGAAACAACTTATAAGGATCTTCCAAATCATCGAGGCGCTCGCCTGTGGCTTGATCGCGGCTGTCCGCCAGAAATCGCCAGCTTTGTAACAGCGCCGCAGGCCCTAAAAACTTAACGGGATTCCACCAGAAAGAAGGACAAGCTGTTGTACAACAAGCACAAAGTATGCACTCATACAGCCCATCCAATTTGTCGCGATCGGCTGGCGATTGCAATCGTTCGATTTCCGGTTCGGGATCATTATTGGTCAGCCACGGCTTTACCGCGCGGTATTGGTTATAAAACTGAGTCAGGTCCACGATCAAATCGCGTATCACAGGCTGGCCGGGCAAGGGTCGGATTTCTATCGGCTGCTTAAGTTCATGCAAGGGTAGGATGCATGCCAATCCATTACGACCATTAATATTCATCGCATCCGACCCGCACACCCCCTCGCGGCAAGAACGCCTAAACCCCAGACTGTCGTCCTGCTGCTTAAGCAACAACAGCGCATCCAACAACATCACCGCCCCCGAGTCATCCGCCAGCTCATAATCCTGCATGCGCGGTTTAGCGTCGGTTTCAGGGTTAAAACGGTATATGGAAAATCGCATGTAAAGAGTTTAGCTCTATATATGAGTAGTTATCATAAACAGAAAACTCTTTATTAATCTAACGCTGTTTTTATCCGTTCTGGTTTTCATCTACATGTCCTCATAAATCCTGGGCAGCGCAAAACCTCAACCTCTCCACGACCTTTCCGACCAGTAATCCCAACAGTTCCCGCCACTGGTCGGCCCCCCACTAGGATGCCGCCCGTAACTGCGCATACTTAACGCATTCAATCCCAAGAAATGGACCGTTCTGTATTCCGCAGGGGGAAGTTATGGACAATTTTATAATCTGGCCGACGAACCCAGCCGTATCGATTTTTCTAATCATCGTCATCGCCATTCCTATTTTATACGGCGCGCGCCCCGCAATGCACAATTTACTGCGCGCGACCTTCCGCAGCATTAACAATCCTCTGCGCTTGAGCTCTCATTGGCTTTTCAAATCCGCCGAAGAACTGCATCGGCGCAACAAAATGGTACTGCTCGCGCGCGGCCGTGGAGAAATATCGCAAGGCATCGTTAAAGAATTCGACCGCGTCACCAATCTAGTGCAACGCGATCTGCACGGTTACCCCGCGCTGCAACGCAAACTCATGGATGAAATCACGCGCATCGAAGAAGAATTTAAAAAGTGCGGCGAAGTTCCCCCGCCCCCGCCTGAATGGACCAAGGCCGTGGCCGCGATCGCCAAGATCAAAACCTCGAGCGATGGCTTGGTGGAAAAAATCCTGGATGACATCCGCACTTCCATCGATAAAATCTACGACAAGGTCGTCGCCGAATATCGAAAATCTTATGAGCAACGTCATCACATTCTTAAGGGCTTCATGCCCTTCTGGCGCTCAGTCGATCAAACTTTAAATCGCGTGGATAAAAATCTCACTGGTCTCACCGACAGCGCCGCCAAAATCGATGAGCAAATGGAAAGGTACGCGCAGATCAACGCCAACACCGAAAAAGCCGAACACACTCTGGCTTCCTCGGCGACGATTCTGTTCGTGATCTCGTTATTGGTCATGCTGATTGCCGCGGGCGGCGCCTTCGTTAACTTCTGGTTGATCGAGCGCCCCATGGAAGCAATGGTCGGCGGTTCGGAATACATCTACGGCAATCTTCAAGCTTCTTATTTAGCGGCGATGGTCATTATATTTTTTGAAACGTTGATGGGTTTTTTCTTGATGGAATCGCTGGGCTACACACATTTGTTTCCGCTCAATGCGGTTAACAACAAGATGCGCCGCTGGATGGTTTGGATTTCTTTCACCATTCTGCTGGTCTTGGCGGGCGTCGAAGTGGCCTTGGCGGTGATGCGCGACATGATTGTCACGGCGGACGTGGCGCTGAAACAAGAACTGGCCAGCGGCGCGATTGCTAAAGCGGCGGTTAACACGTGGGCGCTCAACATTCCCAAAGCCGCGCAAATGATTTTGGGTTTCACCCTGCCCTTCGCGTTGGCGTTCGTGGCGATTCCGCTAGAGTATTTGATTCATTCTGGCCGCAGCGTCTTTGGCGTATTGCTCGTATTGGGCATTCGCGTTTTGGGATTCGCGACACGTTTCTTATCCAGCTTGTCGCGCCAAGTCGGCAAAGGCGTTGAACATCTTTACGACGCCGTAATTTTCCTGCCGCTGATTATCGAACGCCTGTTGTTAAATCGCGGATTACAATCGCCAAGCAAAAAATCCAATGAGTCAAACATGCGCGGTTTTTCCAAGCGCGCCGCGACGGGGGAACATATTTTATGAAACACTCTCTGCGGTTTATTTCGATATTGTGCTTAACCGTGCTGGTTTCTTGCGCCGATCAGCGCACGCACGCGCAAGCGATTTACATGCTGGTGGATACCTCAGGCACTTATTCGCAAGAGCTCGATAAAGCCCAACGCATCGTCAGCTACCTGCTGGGGACGTTGAAATCCGGCGACACACTGGCCGTGGCGCGCGTGAAAAGCCGCAGCTTCTCCGAGAAAGACATTCTCGCCAAAGCCACCTTCGTCAAAGACCCGATGCAAGTCAACGCACAGAAGCGCACCTTCATCGAGAAACTCGGCACTTTTAAAGCCGAGCTTAAAAAAGGCAGCGCCTACACTGACATCACGGGTGGCGTGATTCAAGCCGCGGAATTTTTAAACGAAACCGGAGCCGGACAAAAAACCATTTTGATTTTTTCCGACATGCAAGAAGAGCTCGATTACAAAACCGTGCGTGACTTCCCCATCAATCTCAAAGGCATCCGCATCATCGCGCTCAACGTGACCAAGCTCACCACCGATAACGTCGACCCGCGCCGTTATATGGGACGTTTGGAATGGTGGGAGAAACGCGCACGGACGGCGGGCGCCACAGACTGGCAAGTTGTGAACGATTTGGAGCACCTAGAACGCATCTTTAAAGGACGAGGATAAATATAAAATAAAGAGTTTTTGCAGCGCCCGTAATTTCCTTCTGATTTATTTCCCCGCCAGATTTCTGGCAACCCCAAGTGGGATCTTAGGTCTTTCCTCGCTACTCCGCTGACGTAACTGAGATGTGACTCTTTTCTTATGTTCCATACCGCACCGACAAGTCTGGCGCATGCGCGCAAGCTATCGCAGCTTCAATAGTCTGATGTGCCAATAAAGAACGACTGAATAAGTTCTTGTATGGCAGGCTAAGACTACTTCAGTCTTGTAATTTAATCGTTACCACTAAAGACGCCATGAAATCGATTTCTTCCAATGGGCGTCTTTGGCATTAATAGTTCAGATTCATAAAACAATTCGCACATACGACAAATCGGAGAACAACATGAATACAATATCGTTTAGTAAAGTCTCATTCCGCAACACACTGATCATCGCCAGCCTACTTGCCGGCCTTGGCATGAACACGGTTTATGCCGCTTCCAATGATGACGCCGCGCCGAAGGCGCATAGCGATGGCGTGGGCGCCGCAGTCAGCGACACGGGCATCACGGCTAAAGTAAAATCCAAGCTGATGGGCGATAAGCGCCTCAAGAAATCCGACATCAGCGTCACCACCACTAATGGCGTAGTCACGCTCGAAGGCACGGCGACCAACTCCACGGCAAAGTCCACGGCTGGGCAACTGGCAAAGTCGGTTAAGGGTGTGAAGAGCGTGGACAACAATCTGAATACACCCGAGAGCAGCGAAACCAGTGCGAAGACAAAACGGGCCGTATCCGATAGCTGGATCACCACCAAAGTGAAATCCGAGATTCTCGCTGACAGCGTCAGTAAGGGTTTCGATGTGAGCGTGAAAACGACTCACGGAGTGGTAGTTCTTAAAGGCGCGCTGGCAAATCAGGATGCCATCGATCACGTGAAGGACGTCGCTGCAAAAGTGGATGGCGTAAAGAGCGTGGACACCTCCGGGCTCACTATCGCGAATAAGTAACCGTCTAATGGCAGATTTATTTTCTTCTAAATAAATCTGCCATCTTTCTTCATTTCTTCAGCCCTTTCTTCAATCACCTTTTTCATTCGTTTTTTCATTCTTTAATTTTCCTTTTTAGCAGGAAAATCCCACCCTTCCACCGTCACCCACTGCGAGCAGCAAGAATAAGGCACAACAGCATGGATACGGTTCGTGGAAACATCTGATAAGCATTCAGCATAGATCCTCCACCTGCGTGGATACGGGTCATTGTTTCATAACGAGCTTGCAGAAATTACGCAGAAAACTTATTGCAATATATCAATTAACTAGAAATGATTATTAAAATGGGCAAAAACGGGACAGACGACAATGATGTGGATTAAATATTATCTGCCGACAGAAGCGGTCGATCACGCACATCTACTTATGCACTTGATAAATACCCCGCCAGCGAGTTAACTATCCTCCGCGTTACTATTAAAAACATCAAAAATATCCACTGGAGGAACCGCAATGAATAATAAGAAACTTTTAGTACTGGGGATCTTGCTGACAGCTTTAAGCGTAATGTCTGGGTGCGTATCCGTGCCCATGGCCAGCAACGAGAAAGATATGGCCGCCAAGACGTTCCGTGTCCAGCCAGGTAAATCGAACATCTACGTTTATCGAAGTGAATCCATCGGCGCCGCTGTGAAAATGGAAGTCGACTTGGATGCGAAACAGGTCGGATCAACCGCCGCCAAAACTTATCTGCTTCTGGCCGTGGATCCTGGCAAGCACACAATTTCCTCGCATGCCGAGAACGACGATAACTTCACAATCGATGCCATGTCTGGCAAAAATTACTTCTTGTGGCAAGAAGTCAAAATGGGAATGTTGTACGCACGCACCAAACTCCATCTGGTGGACGAACCAACCGGTAAAAGCGGCGTAGAGGAATGTAAGTTGATTGAATCAAGCAGCCCGGGTGTTGACGTAGGGAAAAAATAACAACGTCTAAAAAATTCCACGGAAGGATGACATTTCACTTTTCGGACATTACAAATACTAAAATGCTGATCGTAGAACACGATTTTTTCCAAATTAATAATTAACAAGGGGGCAGCATGTTCACAAAGCATAATAATTTCAAAGTCATCATCGTTTGTACCGCTGTACTGTTTGTCACCGCTTGCGCCACCATCCTCGGGGATAAAACCCAACTGATGAATATCTCCAGCAATCCTAGCGGCGCTGACATCAAAATCACCGATGAAAGAGGTCAGGTGATAACGGAAGGAAAAACCCCAACCAACGTGACGCTGCAGAAGAGCGATGGAAGCTACTGGGGAAAGAAATCCTACACGGTAAATATTTCAAAACCAGGTTTCGCCGAACAAACCATCGCCGTAACAGCCAGCGCCAATGCTTGGTACATCGGCGGTAACCTTATATTCGGCGGTTTGATTGGTTGGTTCATTGTGGACCCCATGAATGGCGGCATGTACACCCTTTCTCCCAAGGATGTCAGCACGACATTGTCCGCCAAGACCGCCGACAATAACCAATTCAAAGATGGCAACATCGCTATTTTATTATTGGAGGACGTTCCGCCCGCTCTGCGCGATAAGATGGTAAAAATTAGCAAGTAGGCGATTCTTAAATTTATTTGAAAAGTGTCCGCATCTGACACGAAGATATCTAGCCTCTTTAATCACTAGAACCAGCCTCGATATTTGATTGTTGTTTATCGAGTCTGGTTCTTTTAATTTATCTATTGTTTCTCTGGCGATAGATTTTTGATCGGCGCTGAAAACTTGGCATGGGCAACGGGATCAACCGGCCTATGTTTGATCTTGGTGCTGGCAGGATCTTTGCCTAGAAAATTATCGCCCTTCCAATTCTTCGCAGGCCTGATAGGCCGAGGAACAAAACCACCGCCGCAGTTCGGGCAAACGTTGCCCAACACCTTATCGACACAGGTCGCGCAAAACGTGCATTCATAAGTGCAAATGCGCGCTTCCAATGAATCGGGCGGCAGTGGTTTGTTGCAATGCTCGCAAGTAGGCCTAAGTTCCAACATAAAATCCTTCTAATAACTAATTACATCGCGTGCTGAGCTAGCCTGGAGTTTACAGCGCGCGGAGTTAAAACGGCCAGCACGACGGCGACGATAAAGAGCGCGGGCACATCGCCTAGCAGATGGCCATGCTGCTCCGAATCCATGAATGCCTGACCGGTCATAATCACAGCATGCACCACGCTCGACCAGATGGTAAACCAGATCAAACTCAGGTGCTCGAGCGGATGGCGCGCGGCAATGATCAGAAACACGCCCAGAGTCGCATAAACGCCGAGGATCATCAGCGGATAGTGCGAATGGCCCGTATGCCAAGTCCAACCGGACGGCCACACACTCATCAGAAAATAAATTCCCGCGATGAATATGACGCCAACTACTGCCAGAGCGATTTGTAAATATTTAAGACGATGTGTATCAGTCATGACTTTCTCCTTTAAATGACTTCTCTCAGTTGATTGTATGAAGTAATGCCAGCGCCCTGTTCCGCGACGCTGACGCCCGAACCACCCATCTCTTTCGGCAGATCCCTCATCTTCGGTAAACCGTCCAAAATGTGCAGTTTGCTCTCCTGATAATTCACATGCACAGCCGGTTGATACGGAAAACTCGGAATGACCGCGGCATACACATCGATCAACCCCCAATGCGGATGCTCGGTGAACAAATGGCCGCCACAAGTTTTGCACCACTTGCGATAACTGCGTTCGGTTTTGTGGTAAGTGCCGATATGGCTAGCGCCGCTGGTGATCCGCACTGCTTCCGGTTTCCATAACGTAAACGCGTTGATCGGTCCCGCCGACCAGCTGCGACACGACTCGCAATGACAATAGCCCATCGCCGCCGGCTCGCCGCTGACCGTGAATTGCACCGCACCGCAAAAACAGCTGCCTTGATAAGTTTTTCCGTCATTCATACCGCACCTCGCTGGTCATGTGTTGTTGCCGTTTTGTAGCGGGTGCTAGTATCTTCGCCTTAGGCTTTCACCCAAATGACCAGGCGTCCAAATTTCTTGCGCGCGACGCCGTAAATGACAAGGACTCATCGATGGATGCCGTATCCGATGTGCTGCGCGTTTTGCGACTGGGCGGTGCGGTTTATCTCAACGGCGAGTTCACCGCTCCTTGGTGCACGCTCACCCATTTGGATTCCGGTCTGTGCGCCTCCTTTCTGCCGCCATCGGAACGCGTGGTGTCGTTTCATCTCATCACCGAAGGCAGCTGCTGGGCACAGTTAGCGAACGATCCTCATTCCGCGATTCAACTTCATGCGGGTGAACTGGTGGTCATACCGCAAGGCGAAGCGCATATTCTCGGCAGCGCGCTGGATCTTCCTGCCGTGCCCGCGGCGCCATTGCTGGCGAATCACGTAAAGACCGCGCCCGGTGAAGTAATGAAGCTATCTTATGGTGGCGGTGGGACGCACACGCGCATGGTCTGCGGTTATCTGGCCAGCGATGCCGCGCACAACAACCCCATACTTTCCACGCTGCCACGCCTCTTCAAGATCGACATGCGCAACGACCCGCACTCCGCGTGGTTGGAATCTTCGCTGAAATTCGCCGCTACCGAAGCCGCGGAACAACGCGCGGGCAGCGCCATCATCCTCGGAAAAGTATCCGAACTAATGTTTGTCGAAGCCGTGCGCCGCTGCATCGACTCTCTGCCTGCCGACCAAAAAGGATGGCTCGCAGGAATGCGCGACCGCTTCGTGGGACGCGCGCTGTCGATCATGCACGCACAACCAGCGCACGCTTGGACCGTCGATGAACTCGCACGCAAGGTCGGCCTGTCGCGCTCAGCCTTGGCGCAACGCTTCACCGAACTTTTAGATCAACCGCCGATGCAATACCTCGCGCGCTGGCGCTTGCAGCTCGCGGCGCAAGAACTTTTAAATGGAAATAAATCGCTCGTCGCGGTAGCGGCGCAGGTTGGGTACGATTCGGAAGCGGCATTTAATCGTGCGTTCAAGCGCGAATTTGGAATGCCACCGGCTGGTTGGCGGAAGAAGCGGAGTAAGGTGAATGGTGCTGGTGTGTCTGTGAATGCGGTGCAATCCGAGGGCGAGACGACGGCAACTACTTAAAGTTTACTAGTTACAAAAAAATCGAGCCTCGATGAATAGTAAAATAAATCTGTCACCTTTTTTCTCATTCTCATTTTCTCATTCTCAAAAGCCACACATGTAAAAGCCCCATTTTTCGTAAGCTTCAAAATATATCTTATCTATACGATAGACCCTGTCATTAATGCGCAAAGGAGGGAACTGAAGCGTGAAGGAGCTGACTTTAGGAAGCCCTGTTTTACCAAAATATTGATCACTGGAAAATCGGAATCCGTAATGTGCCAATGGGCCATCGGCGCTATCAAATTTTGTTAAAGGGGGCAATTGTTTGGGGCCAGGAGCGTCAATTTTCTGAACGAGCAATGTATACGAACTGCCCCATTCTCGACTCTGAAAAAGAAAGTCGGGTGACAATAGCTGGACCGTGACGCCTGCTGGTATTGATAATAAATCGATACTCAATGTAATTGTTTGATCTCTCTCGTCTTGGCCAGCCATAACTACAAACTTAACATCTTTATCAATACGAATTTGGAGCTGATTTTCAATGCTTGATAAACAAGCGATATTTTTTACTGTGCCCGGACCACTTGGGACATAGCCAGAGAACCTGGCAACACACCCCTGCATGCAGAGCAGCAAAACCAATGCTATTAATATTTTTTTCATATCTGAACTGACTCTGATTATTTCTTCGCCCCATTCCCATCTTTGCGGTGCTTGGCTTTAAAAGGATATGCGCTGCCTGTGTAACCCTTGGCCGGAATGTACAACGACAACACCATGGTCGCGGCCAGTACGGTGATCGTGGCCGCGAGCGACCACGACACTGGGATATGGTAGAGATCGACCAGCAGCATCTTGCCGCCGATCAGAACCAGCACAATCGCCAGGCCGTAACTGAGCAGATGAAATTTCTCATGCAGGCCAGCGAGCAGGAAGTACATGGCGCGCAGGCCGAGGATGGCGAAGACGTT